>Ga0070741_10000045_pt1 | contig 430046 bp, 401 predicted proteins | sample Coa_R1_4_FD_66440 | JGI IMG/M metagenome (GOLD analysis project Ga0070741, IMG submission 66440) | Surface soil microbial communities from Centralia Pennsylvania, which are recovering from an underground coalmine fire - Coalmine... | ecosystem: Environmental > Terrestrial > Soil >...
GCGGGCGATGAGCGAGGGATTCACGTTGTGGTTCACGGGGTTGTCGGGAGCGGGGAAGTCGACGTTGGCGGGGATGGCGGCGGAGGAGCTGCGGGGGCGGGGCTACCGGGTGGAGGTGCTGGACGGGGACGAGGTGCGCACGCATTTGTCCAAGGGGCTGGGGTTCTCCAAGGAGGACCGCGACACCAACATTCGGCGCATCGGCTACGTCTGCAAGCTGCTGGCGCGCAACGGGGTGGTGGCGATCGCGGCGGCGATCTCGCCCTACCGGGAGGTGCGCGAGGAGGTGCGCCGCGCGCACGAGCGCTTCTTCGAGGTTTTCGTGCACTGTCCGCTGGAGAAGCTGGCCGAGCGCGACGTCAAGGGGCTGTACAAGAAGGCGCTGGCGGGCGAGCTGCAGGGCTTCACCGGGGTCTCCGACCCCTACGAGCCGCCGCTTGCGCCGGAGCTGGTGATCCATAGCGACCGCGAGGCGCCCGCGCAGAGTCTGGCCCGACTGCTGGGCGGGCTGGAGGCGGCCGGCTATATCAGCCGCCTCAACGGGAGCGGGCGATGAGTGCGGCGGGGGGCGAGACGATAGCGCCGCACGGCGGCGGGGCGCTGGTCGATCTGGAGGCGCCCGAGAGCGAGCGCGCGGGGCTTGCGCGGCGGGCGCAGGAGCTGGCGGTGGTGCGTCTTGGGGGGCGCGAGCTAGCCGACCTGGAGATGCTGGCAACCGGGGCGTTCTCGCCGCTGACCGGCTTCATGGGCGAGGCGGATTACGTGCGCAGCCGCGACGAGATGCGGCTGGGCTCGGGCGTGCCGTGGTCGATGCCGATAACGCTGGGGGTCGATGAGGCCCAGGCGCGGGCGCTGCGGGGGGCGGGGGGCGAGGTGGCGCTGGCCGACGGCGCGGGACAGCGCCTGGCGCTGCTCAAGCTCGAGGAGGTCTACCGGGTGGACCGCGCGGGGGAGGCCGAGGCGGTCTTCGGCACCGCCGACCCGGGGCATCCTGGGGCGAAGAACGTGCTGGCGGCGCCGCCGTGGTGTCTGGGCGGGCGGGTGGTGATGTTCGGCGAGATTCCGGGGCGGAGCTTTGTGGAGTACCGGCTCTCGCCGCGCCAGACCCGCGCGGCGTTCGCCGCGCGCGGCTGGCGCAAGGTGGTGGCCTTCCAGACCCGCAACCCGACCCATCGCGCCCACGAGTACATCCAGAAGGCGGCGCTGGAGGTGTGCGACGGGCTGCTGCTCCATCCGCTGGTGGGCGAGACCAAGGGCGACGACGTGCCGGCGGCGGTGCGGATGGAGACCTACAAGGTGCTGCTCGCGCTGTACTATCCCAAGGAGCGCGCGATGCTGGCGGTGATGCCGGCGCACATGCGCTACGGCGGGCCGCGCGAGGCGATCCTGCACGCGATCGTGCGGCGCAACTACGGCTGCACCCACTTCATCGTCGGGCGCGACCACGCCGGGGTGGGCAATTACTACGGCACCTACGACGCGCAGAAGATCTTCGAGCGCTTCGCCGCGGCCGAGCTCGGGATCACCCCGCTGACCTTCGAGAACACCTTCTACTGCCGGCGCTGCGGCGCGATGGCCTCCTACAAGACCTGCCCCCACGAGGACTCAGACCGCCTGCTGCTCTCCGGCACCAAGGTGCGCGAGATGCTCCGCCGCGGCGAGGCTCCCCCGCCAGAGTTCACCCGCCCCGAAATCGCCGCCATCCTCCTGCGCGCCATGCGCGACCCCGCCTAGATCCCCGCGGCGGGTGCGACGCGCTCCGCGCGCCTAGTCGTCGGACGGTGGGTTCTGCGCGCCGGAGAACGCGCCGCCGTTGTCGCCCGCGGGCTGCTGAACCGGCGGAGCGTCGGCGTCGTCGTCATCGGATGACGGCGGAGGCTGCGCGGACGGATTGTCGTCAGAGTCAGAAGACGGCGGCTGCGGAGCGGATTCGAGGTCACCCGGCATCGCGGCCTGGGGCACGTTGACGGCCGCGCCGCCGTCGTCATCCTCGTCGCTAGCGCCGGCGGTCTCCGGCGCGTCGGCAGAGCCGGGAACCGCGATTGCGCTTCCCGACTGCGCGACTACAAGCGCCCGCGCAGATTTCGGATGGGAGCGCGGGTTCCTGGCGCGTGGCGTCAATCCGGCCGCGACCGCGACGCCCAGCGCAACGCTCATCAGCGCGGCTATCATATGAATTCGCCTCTACTGCAATGGCGGTTCATCGCCCTCGGGCGGCGCCATCACCGGCGAGCCATGATGGGAAACCATCCACCAACGCCCTTGCGCATGCTCGAAGACGTTGGTCGCCAGCACGCGGCTGCGGCTTCGCCCGTCGTAGCCGTGCTGAGTGAGATTCTCTTCGACCACGACAACTGCCAGATCGCCGCTGACCATCAGTTGCGCCTCGCCGAGGTCGAACTTCATCTCGAAGACGTTGTCGAAGATGCGCTCGAAGCTGTCCATGATCGCGCCCCATCCGACCAGCCGGCGCCATCCGGGATGGATGCAGATGATCCGGGGGTCGCGCAGCCACACCTCGGCCATCCTTTCGACATCCAGGCTTTCGAAGGCACGGTAGAACGCGCGATTTGCCTCAAGCACTGCCTCGCGCTCCGACATGGGGCCGCCTTCCCGGGGAATGTCCAGAGTTTATCCGCCGCGGCGTTGACGCGCTAGCGGCCGGGCGGACGCGCGCGGTACGGCCTGGGTCGGCGCCCGCTTGGGCGGGGCGAATTGCCGGGTCCGTTGCTGGCGGCTAGCATGGTCGTCGAGGCGGGGATGGAAGCGGACGCGGCGCACGCCAGCCACGACACGCCCGAGACTCTGATCGGACCGCAACGCTCGCCAACCTCGCTGCTCCGTTACTCGCCGGCGTTGGTGCTGCTGATCGCGGTGCTGATGAACGCGGCGCAGTGGACCGACGTTGATCCCTGGCTGCGTATCCTGCTCGGACGGCTGACGATCGCCCGGGGCCATGCGCCAACGAGCGAGAGCTTTTCCTACACGGCCTTCGGTCATCCGTGGTGGGACCACGAATGGCTGACGGAAGTCCTGTTCGCTGCAATCTATGACAAGTTCGGCGTGCTTGGCCTCAAACTGCTGAAACTTGCCTGCTCGTGTGCGATTGCAGCGCTGCTCGCGGCGGCGCTGGCCGAGACCGGCGCCGCGGTCAGTATCCAACTACCAATCCTGCTGGCGAGCGCGATCGGACTTGCCCCGTTCGTCCAATATCGCCCGCAGCTTTTCACCTTCCTGTTCACCAGCGCGCTGCTCGCCGTACTGGCGCGCGAGAATTACCGGCGCACGGCGCCGCTGTGGCTCGCGATCCCGATCTGCCTGCTGTGGGCCAATCTGCATGGCGCCTTCTTCGTTGGCCTCGGCATCCTCGCCACTTACACCACCGGCGCGGGCGCGGCCGATCTGATCGCCGGGCGCGGTCTGTGGCGCGGGATCAGACTTGGCGCAATCACGATCGCGGTCGCGCTGGCCACCCTGGTTAACCCCTACGGCATCCGGCTTTGGACCACGGTCCTGGCGTCAAGCGGTCGATGGATGAAGGGGCTCGACACGCAGTGGCAGCCGACGCTCACGGTGATGGCGGCGCAGCTTCACGGCTCGCCCGCAACCTTCGTATGCCTGGTGGTCGTGCTGGCCGCGACCGCGGCGCTCGGCGTGCTGCTCGTTGTGCGCCCGCGGGCTGACGATCTGCCGTTGGTGGTGGTCGCAGCAGTGGTCACCGCGAGCGGGCTGGCTGCAATTCGCAACTTGCCCCTGCAGGCGCTCGCGATCGTCGCGCCGCTGGGGCGCCGCGCGGGCCTGCTCTTCGGCCCCGCCGGCGCGGCCGCTCCCGCCCCGCCGCCGCGCCGATCGCTGGGCCACGAACTGATAATCGTCGCAGTCGCCCTGATGGTTGCGCTCGCCACCGGAGAGCTTTCGGGCAGGCTGATCAACACCGTCGATACGCCCACCGGCGCGGTGGCGTTCATGCGCCGCCACGATTTGCACGGCAACGTGCTGTGCGACTTCGACTGGGCGGCCTATTTCATCGCGCGCGAGGTGCCGCCGTCGCGCATCTTCATCGACGGCCGCCAGGACATGGCCTACCCGATCGCGGTGCTGCGCGACTACATAATTTTTACCGAGGGCGGCGCGGGCGCAGCGGCGGTCCTGCGGCGCTATCCGCCCGACTACGTTCTGATCCCGCTCGGCAAGCCGGGCTACCGTTTCATGAGCGCGCAGCCGGACTGGCGCCTCGTCTATCGCGACAACGTCTCCGCCCTTTTCGCGCGGGCGGATTCGCCCGCCGCGCGCATCGATGGCGTCCCGGTCCAAGGCCACAGCGGCCCGGACTTTGCCCCGCTGTAGAAGGGACGGGATGGGCGGGCGTTCTCGCGGCCTGCATCGGCGTCGTCGGACTGGTTTAATCCGGCTTGATCTGGCGCAGGATGAAGAGACACGGGATCATCGACACGATCGATATCGTCGATCGTCAATGGTTGGGGCTGCTCCCGGTAGTGGCTTACCTGCTGATGATGGCGGGGTGAGCGGAACTCGCGCGTCGCCCTACGGCGGCGCTCGAATTTCTCGCCGCCGCGCTGATTCTGCTTCTCCTCATCGGCACCCGCGACGCCCGGGACGTGACGGTGTGGATCATCGACCGCCGCCGGCACAGCAAGCGCTGCTGTCTTAACCGCATATATGTTGATTCGCGGACATGCGCCGCGCGCCGCGCCCGGTTACTATCTGGCCGACCAGCGCGGAGGTCTCCACGATGGACAACCGTACCAACGTCGTGAACGAAGCGAGCCTGCCGTGGACCGAGGCCGGCCACGGCGCGCGTTTCCATTGTCTGCGCAAGCAGCTCAGCGCGCCGGCCGGCGGGCGGAAGCTCGGATGCTCGCTGTACGAGTTGGCGCCGGGCAAGAGCGCGTGGCCGGCGCACTATCACACCGCCAACGAAGAGGCGATCTATATCCTTGAAGGCGCCGGCACGCTCAGACTCGGCGGCCGCGAAATTCCGCTCGCGCGCGGCGACTATGTCGCGCTACTCCCGGCCGCCGATGCGGCCCATCGCCTGGCTAACACCTCGGACAAGCCGCTGCGCTATCTCTGCTTTTCGACGATGATCGAGCCTGAGGTGACGGTCTATCCGGATTCCAACAAGATCGGAATCTCTGTCGGAGCAGCGCCTGGCGGACCCAGGGAGAAGCGCACGCTCGCCAAGTCGCTGCGCGCCGATGCCGAGGTCGATTACTGGGACGGCGAGCGCTGACCGGCTGCGCGCTGGCGCTCGCCGCTCTGTGAGCAGTCGAGCCGTCCGCACGCTGCGAGGAGCATGTCAGAATGCAATCCCGTCCTTCATTTTGCAGCACAGCGACGCGATCACGGGTTCGGATTCTGGTTTGATTTCTTCGAGGTTTTCTCTGGTTTGGAAATTGCGCTTCGCCTTTGGGCGTGAGGCTGTGGGCAAAGCTGCACCCGGCGCAGCGGATTGCAAAGAGAATGGGCAACGCCGTACTCCTCGCGCCGGCGAGATTCGGGTCAGGTCCGGTCTGTCCAATGAACATGCCGCGGCCTGGTAGCTTCTTAGCCGCCCGATTCAACCGATACAGCCTAACAGACACATTCGTCCCCCCATGGATCATTTGACGCTCTTCGGCCTGTTCGCCGTGACCGCAATGCTCGTGTGTTACGCGCTGGAGCAACGCAGCCGATGGTTCGTGCTCGCCTTTGCGGGCGCATGCGTGCTGGGCTCGGCCTACGGTTTTTTGCAAGGAGCGTGGCCGTTCGGAGTGGTCGAAGCAATCTGGTCGGCGGTCGCGGTGCGCCGCTGGTGGCTGGTCGCCGATTAGCGTTTGCGTCCCTCGCTGCAAGCAGGGCAATCGCGGCCCGCAGCTCCGCGACCGGCGCCCTAGAAGTGGAAGACGCGCACGGCGCGGATCAGCGCGCCGTCCCATTCGACCAGTTCGAGCGCCTGCGCCGGATGGTCGGCGTCCAGGTTGGAATGGCGGCGGTACTCGATCGCGGCGCGGTTGCCGGACTCCGTGACGGAGACAGCTCGAAGCGCAGCGCGGTGAAGCGCCTGAGGCGTCCGCCGCGCAGCTGCGAGGTCAGCGCCGGCGCGGAATCACGGGCAGGCTCAGGTAAGAGGCGAAATTGCACTCGTGCATCACGCTTTGCAGCGCCGGACGCATCTCGGCGTCGGTGAACAGCTCGTGCCCGGTGTTAGGATTGCGGTCGAAGCGCGGGAAATTCGACGAGCTCACCTCCAGGCGCACGCGATGGCCGGCCTTGAACACGTTAGCCGTCGCCCACATGTCGATCTTGAACTCGTACACCTTGCCCGGGACCATCAGCTTCGGCTCCGACTGCGATTCGCGCACGCGCGCGCGGATAATCCCGTCAGTCAGATTGCGCGCGAAGCCGCAGGGGCCGACGTCCACCAGCTTGGCAGTGAAGTCGGTGTCGGGCGCCGACGACGACGCGTACAGGGTCAGCGACACCGGGCCGATCACTTCGAGGTCCTCGGCGAGCGGCTCGGTGGAGTACACCAGCACGTCGGCGCGATGCTCGACCGCGCTTTGATCCATCGCGCCGCCCATCAGCGCGTTGGCGTAGCAGCAGAGCCCGCCGCCCGCGGTCGGCACCGGGTCGAGCGGATTGTAGAGGAAGGAGTCCGCCGGCTCGTTGCCGGGCGGCTCGGTCGCGAGCGCGCCGTCGCCCATCGCGCCGTTGGCCCTACCGCGGCTGTGCAGGTAGTAGCGGCGGCTCTCGGCGCCGGGCACCGGCCATTCCTTCTCCTCGCGCCATTCGTTTACGCCCATCACGAACAGCTTGACCGGCGCCTCCTTGTCGACGCCGTTGTCGATGCCCTTGAGCCAGCGATCGAAAAAGCGCAGCTGCGCGCCGTCGTAGTCGATCGCAACCGGCCCCGAGCGGAAGCCGTAATCGAACTGGCCGACCAGGCTCGAGAAGGGCAGCGTATGGTGCCAGGGACCGACCAGCAGGCGCTGGCCGGCGCGGGCCTCGGCCGAGGCCCCGCGCGCGCGCATCCCGACGTAGTTGCGCAGGGTGCCGCCCATGAAGATGTCGTGCCATCCGCCGACGTTGAGCGCCGGCACCCCGACCTTGTCGTGCTGCTCCTCGATACAGAGTGCGCGCCAGTAGTCGTCGTAGTAAGGATGGTCGAGCCAGTCGAAGAAGTAGGGCGCGCCGACACGGAAGAGCGGGAACTCACGCAGCGGCATCGCCTCCATCTTCTGGCGCATCACGTCGATGCTCTCCATCAGCGCGCTTAGCTCCTCGGCCGCCTTCGGATTTTCCGCCCGCTCGCGCATCAGGCGCGTCAGTCCCAGCGTGATCATCAGCCAACTCACGCTGAAGAACAGCTCGAACGCGCCGCCCTGATAAACCCATCCGTCGTGGTAGTCGCTCGCCGTGATCGACGGCACCATCGCCTTGAGGCTGGGCGGGCGCCGGGTGGCGGCGAGCCACTGGGTCGCGCCCATGTAGGAGGCGCCGAAGGTGCCGACGCTGCCGTTGGACCACGGCTGGCGCCCCAGCCATTCGATCGTGTCGTAGCCGTCGCGCGCCTCATCGAGGAAGCAGCGGAAGGTGCCCTGGGAGGCGAACAGCCCGCGGCAGTCCTGGACCACGACGTTGTAGCCGGCGCGCGCCGCGCGCATCACGTCGAGCGTGTTGAGCGTGATCGGCGGAAACGACTTGTCGTAGGGCGTGCGGTTGAGCAGCACCGGCAGTTTCTCGGGGCCGTCGGGCCGGTAGAGGTCGGCCTTCAGCACGCACCCGTCACGCATCGGGATTTCGATGTCCTTGTCAACGATGATCCTGGCCATGTGGCTCGCGGGCTCCTTTTCGCGGTCGCCGCCGCAGCCTGTCGCGCGTCACTGCTGCGCCTTGAGCGCGCCGCGTTTGCGCTCGGCCGCTGTGCCGTTTAAGGTCGCTTGTAGCCCGAACTCCGTAAGGGCTTCAAGCGAACGCGCGCGGCGCTTGCGGCGCGCAGGCTCGAATATCGGGCGGGAGGCGATGCGATGGCGACGGAACGGCAGCGTGAGATCAGGCGCAGGCGCAAGCGGCGCGAGAAGCGGCTCAAGGCGCGCGTGCGCGAGGCGCGCCGGCAGAAGAAAAGGCGCGCCTAGCACCCGCCACAGACGGTGCGGCGGCGCCGCCGGCGAGTTGCCATAGCCGCGCGTTCGCGCTACTTCCCAAGCGCGCGTAATCCCATTGCCGAGGAGCTCAGCGATGCAACTCCATCCGCAGATGAAGGCGATTCTCGACCAGGCCGCCGCCGCCGGCGCCAAGCCCTTCCATTCCATGACGCCGGTCGAGGCACGCCAGGCGATCAACGGCCTGCTCGAAGCGTTCAAAGGCACGCCGGAATCGGTGGCCAAGTCCGAGCGGCGCGAGATTCCGGGCCCCGCCGGGCGCATCCCGGTCCAGATCTACACGCCCGAGGGCAAGGGTCCGTTTCCGGTGCTGGTGTATTACCATGGCGGCGGATGGACGATCGGCGAGACCGCGTCATGGGATCCGTTCAGCCGCTCGCTGTGCAATGCCTCGGGATGCGTCGTAATTGCGGTCGAGTACCGGCTCGCGCCCGAGCATAAATTTCCCGCTCCGGTCGAAGACTGCTACGCCGCCGCCGACTGGGCATCCAAGAACGCGGCGTCGATCGGCGGCGACCCCCAGCGCGTGGCGGTCGGCGGCGACAGCGCGGGCGGCAATCTCGCTGCTGCGGTCTCGCTGATGGCGCGCGACCGCGGCGGACCCAGGCTCGCCTTCCAGCTGCTCATCTACCCGGCGACCGACGCCGCGCTCGACACGCCCTCGCAGCAGCAGTTCAAGGACGACGGCTACATCCTCTCCCGCCACGACATGGTCTGGTTCTGGGGGCATTACCTGCGCAACGACGCCGACAAGTCGAATCCTTACGCCTGCCCGGCGCAAGCGAGCGACCTGCGCGGTCTGCCGCCGGCGCTGGTGGTGACCGCCGGCTTCGACCCCCTGCGTGATGAGGGCGAGACCTACGCCGCGCGGCTCCAGGACGCCGGCGTCAAGTGCGAGTGCGTGCGCTACGAGGGCGTGACCCACGGCTTCGTGCTGTTCGGGACCGTGCTCGACGAGGGCCGCAAGGCGATCGCCGACATGGGCGCGGCGCTTAAAAAGGCACTCGCGCGGTGAGCCGTCAGCGCCGCTGTTAAGTTCGACGCCGAAGGTCGGTGCCCGGAGGTTCGTGCGATGCCGCTCGACCCGCAGATGAAGGCGATCCTCGACAAAGCCGCCGCGGCCGGCAATCCGCCCTTCCATAAGCTCACGCCGGCGGCGGCGCGCGCCTTCATCCGCAGTCGCCCGCCGATGGGCGCGCCGGAGTCGGTCGCCCATGTCGAAGACCGGCGCATCCCGGGCCCCGCCGGCCAGATCCCCATCCGCATCTACCGGCCCATCGGGAGCGCGCCGCTGCCGGCGGTGGTTTTCTTTCACGGCGGCGGATGGGTGGTCGGCGACATCGAGATGACCGACCCGGTGTGCCGGATTCTGACCAACGCCGCGCGCTGCGCAACGGTGTCGGTCGATTACCGGCTGGCCCCCGAGCATCGCTTCCCCGCCGGTCCCGAGGATTGTTACGCGGCCACGCGATGGGTGGCCGAGAACGCGGCGATGATCGGCGCCGACCCCGCGCGGCTTGCGGTCGCTGGTACCAGCGCGGGCGCGTCGCTGGCGACGGTGGCGGCGATGATGGCGCGCGACCGCGGCGGGCCACAGCTCGGCTACCAGGTGTTGTGGTATCCGGCAACCGACGCCGAGATGGATACGCCGTCGCATCGCAACTACGCCACCGACAGCTACTACTTCCTCTCGCGCGCCGATATGGAATGGTTCTGGGGCCACTACCTGTCGTCGGAGCGCGACAAGGCCAATCCCTACTGCGCACCCGCCGCGGCCAAGGACTTAAGCGGCCTGCCGCCCGCGCTCGTGATCACCGCCGAGTACGATCCGCTGCGCGACGAGGGCGAGGAGTACGCCGCGCGGCTGCGGCGCGCGGGCGTGGCGACGCGATGCACGCGTTACGAGGGCGTGACCCACGGTTTTGTCGGGATGGCGCAGATCCTCGCCAAGGGCCGCCAGGCGGTCGAGGAAGCTGCCGCCGCCCTGCGCGAGACGTTCGGCCGCTGACCCGCTGCTTATGTCGTGGAAACGTGGCACAGGCTTTCGCCTGTGACTAAAGAACGCCGGGACTCTTCGCCGGGCAGCCACGTGCGCGGGGGACAGAGAAAGACGCCGGCAGAAAGCACTGCTGGCGCGGGCCAGGCGCCCGCGCGCCAGTCAGCGGACAGGGACGCCCGCTCCACAGAACTGAACAAAGAGTACGCAGGCTTACAAGAGATGGACTCACTATAGGCCGCGCGTCGCGAGGACCTCGCGAGCGGGATGGCGGTCGCCGGTGCAGCTGATGCGGCGCGGTGCATCGAGGATATGCAGCGAAAAGCCGAGCCTGCGATAAAGCCGCGCGATTCGTGGGGTCGCCTGGTTCGACAGCACCACCGGGCCGCGATGGCGCGCCAAGAACTCAGCCAGCCGCACCTGCTCGTCCCATCCGAACCGTTCCTTTGAGTATTGAGTGAACACTACATCATAGGGCGGATCGGCGTAGATGAAATCGCCGCGCTCAAGCGGCAGCGACTCGAAATCGCCCGCCTCGAACTCCCATCGTGCGAACGCCTCCCGGTACGAGGAAAAGTCAGTAGAGTAGTTGATTCTGATATAACGGCCGAAGGGCACGTTGAATTCGCCCTTACTATTGAATCGGCACAGCCCGTTGTAGCCTGTGCGATTGAGATAGTAGAAGAGCGCCGCCGCTTCTTCGCTGTTTGCGTCCCCGCCGGCGATCAGTTCATTGAAGCGCGCGCGATGCGTATAGTAGAGCGTCGCGTCGTTGCGCATCTCCAACCCGATCTTCAGCCCCCGCTTGAGCCATCGGTAGAAGTTCACCACGTGTGGGTTGATGTCGGCGAGCGACGCCCGCGCTGGCATCAGGCCGAGCGCAATCGCAAGTCCGCCGCACAAGGGCTCCACGAGCCGCCGCTGCGAATGCCCGGCCCATAGCCGGCGCAGATGAGGCACCAGCCATCGCTTGCCTCCTGCCCACTTGAGCGGCGGCCGCAGCCCCGGCGCGGTCGCTGGGGCGAAGGCGGGGCTCACGCCCGAGGCTCCGCCGCGCGGCGTGCGAGGAACCGCCCGAGCACCATCCGCATCGTCTCGATCGGCTGGATTCCGATAAGCGGGAAATCACCCAGAACAAAGGTCGGATAGCCGAGCGCTGAGAAGCGATCGGCCTCGCGCTTGTTCTCGGCGATCCGCTCGGCCATCGCGCCGCGCTCCAGGGCGTCACGAAACCGCACCGGGTCCAGTCCCGCTCGGGCCGCGATCGCGCACAGGACGTCGAGCGCGCCGATATCCGCGCGTTCCTCAAAGGCGGCGCGAAAGACCGCGTCGTGGTAGGCGCGGAACGCGCCCGCCTCGCGCGCGAACTCCGCGCCCTGGAGCGCAGGCTGCGAGTCGAGCCAACGCGCGGGCGGCTCGACCGCCACTGCGGTCTCGGCGGCGACGTTTTGAATTCTGGCGCGCTCGAGCGCGCCCAGCGGCTGTCCGGGGCGCGCGCGATAATTGCGCAGCGCGATCGGTACGCCCTTCCATAGCGCGGCGAAGCCAAGCTCGCGCTCGAGTTCAACCACGATCCGCCAGGCGACATAGCACAGGGTCGAGGCGTAGTCGAAGTAGATCGGAATTACCGGCTGCTCCATCGCGACGCGTCCGGCTCAAGTATGTTCCGCGCGCTTGGCGCCCGCAATTCCGTGGCGGGGCGCGCGCGGCCCTTGCGCGCGCCCTGCGCCTGCCGCCAAGCTTAGGCGATGGGAACGCGGCGCGAAGTGCTCAAGTTGGGGGTCGTCGATCTCGGGGTGGAAACGGCGGAGCTGCCTAACGGTGTGACGGTCGAGCTCGCCGTCACGCCATCCAGGGGCAAGCGCGATCGTCGCACTTGACGACGCACGCCGTGTGGCGTTGCTCCGCCAGTGGCGCCACGCGGCCGGCGGATGGATGTGGGAGATCCCGGCCGGATGCCGCAATGCCGGCGAGGACGGGCTCACGTGCGCGCGGCGCGAACTCGGCGAAGAGGCGGGACTTGCAGCGCGCCGCTGGGAGCGGCTCGGCACGATCGTCACGATTCCCAGCTTCTGCGACGAGCGGATCGAGCTTTACCTCGCGCGCGAGCTGCGCGACGCGCCCGGTCGGCTCGACCATGATGAAGTGATAAGGCTGTCGCAGGTCAGTCTCGACGAGGCACTGGCGATGATCGCGCGCGAGGAGATCATCGACGCCAAATCGATCGTGGCGTTGATGCGCGCGCGCGATTTCCTCGCCGCCGAGAACGCCTAGGGAGGTCGGGGTCGGAAGGAGACCCGGGCGCGCTCGCGTCCGCGCCGGCCTGGCTATCGATCAGGCAGGCTGCTCAGCGCGTGCTCACTCGACGACAACTTCGTCGGGGAACAGGAAGGTGGTGGCGCCGTCGTCGAACTGGACCAGAAGCATCCGGCGTCCAAGGTTGTCGACGCTGCGCAAGATGCGAGGCCTTTCGCTAAACCTGCTAAAACCCTCGTGGTCGCGGACCGGCTTAAGCAGACGGCATCGCCGCCCGACTATCGAATCCAAGTTCGTGCTTTCCATGTCAATCATGCCCCCTCCCCGCGAATCTTCCTCCCGCTGGTTGCCGAAACATGACTCACATCCAAGCCTAAGCAATCATCGCGCCTATAGATTAGACGCCCGACGTACGATTTCGATTCCGTTCCCCGATTGCCGAAAAAGCGCAAGCGGCGCCAGCCTTTTTTCAATCGCTACGGGAACTCTTTCGCGGCCTTGCGACTTGCTCTTGATTTGCGGCCCGAATCGAGTCAGGAACAGGTTGGGCTGACTTGGGGGTACGCCGCCGCCGCTCACCGCTAGCCCTCAAAATTCTCGCTAACGGACGCCAAGTCTCAGAAGATACTCGTTATACCAGATATGTCAACGTTATATCCGCTCCTGAGAGGCCGCCAGGTGATGATTGCCACTGAGCATCACCTCTCCGCCGCCGCTGGCGCCCGCATCTTCGCGCGTGGCGGAAATGCAATCGACGCTGCCCTCGCCGCAACCCTCGTCGAGGGCGTGGTCAACCCGCACATGCACACGATCGGCGGTGAGGCGCCGATGCTCGTGCGCGAAGGCGGCTCGGGACGCGTGGTCGCGATCAACGGCAATACGATGGCGCCTGCGCGCGCGACGATCGCCCATTACCGGGCGCTCGGTCTGGAGCTGATGCCCGGCGAGGGGCTGCTCGCGGCCGGCGTGCCCGCCGCCTTCGGCGCCGTGATCTGCGCGCTGGAAAACTTCGGCACGGTGACGCTTGCCGAAGTTGCGGAGCCCGCGCTCGCGCTGTGCACGGACGGCTTTCCGATGCATCCGGGGCTGAGCGGCCCGCCCGACGGCCACGAGATTACGACCGCGCTGGGCCCCTCGACCATCCGCGCCAACGCCGAGGTCTATCGCACCCGGTGGCCGTCAACGGCGCGGCTGTATATGCCCGGCGGTGACGTCCCACACCCGGGCGAGATCATCAAGAACCCGGCGCTCGCGAATTTCTTCCGCCGCCTGCTCGACGCCGAGGCGAGCCATCGCAACGGTGGACGTGCGGCCGGCTTGCGCGCGGCGCTCGAGCGCTTCTATCGCGGCGACATCGCGCGCGAGATTGTCGGCCACAGCGAGGCCCACGGCGGTCTTCTTGCGCTCGAAGACCTCGCCACCTTCACGACCCGTATCGAGGAGCCGGTCAGCCGCGGCTATCGCGGCGCGACGGTGTTCAAATGTGGGCCGTGGTCGCAGGGGCCGGTCTTTCTCCAGCAGCTCGCGCTGCTCGAAGGCTTCGACCTGCGCGCGATGGGCCACAACTCGGCCGACTACCTTCACACCCTGGTCGAGGCGGCCAAGCTGGCGTTTGCCGACCGCGAGCTTTACTACGCCGATCCCGATTTCGTCGCTGTCCCGCTCGCCGCGCTGCTCTCGGAGCGCTATGCAGCGCTGCGGCGCGAGCTTATCGACACGGCGCGCGCCTCGATGGAACTGCGGCCGGGCGATCCGCAGGCGATGCGTGCGCGGGCAGACGCGCCTGCGCCTGCGCGCCCGTGGGGCGCGGGCACGACGCACGTCGATGCTGCCGATCGGCAAGGCAACCTGATCGCGATCACGCCCAGCGGCGCATGGATCCGCAGCTCGCCGGTGATCGAGGCGCTGGGCTTCCCGCTCGGCACGCGTCTTCAGACCTTCTATCTCGACGAGCGTCATCCCAATGCGCTGGCTCCGCACAAACGGCCGCGCACCACGCTGACGCCCTCGATAGCGGAGACGCGCGACGGACGATGGATCGCCTTCGGCACCCAGGGCGGCGACCAGCAGGACCAGTGGACGCTACAGTTCTTTCTTAACGTGGTCGAGTTCGAGATGGACTTACAGGAGGCGATCGAAGCTCCGCGCTACTCGTGCGTGCATTTTCCTTCGTCGTTCTATCCGCATGACGCACATCCGGGCGTCTTGCGGCTGGAGAATCGCGTCGACGCGCAGGTGCGCGCGGCGCTCGCCGAGCGCGGTCATTTGCTCGAGGAACGGCCGCCGTGGTGCGACGGCAATGTGCTCGCGGTCTCATTCGACGGCGCGCGCATGGCTCTGGCCGGCGGTGCCGACCCGCGCGGGCAACTCGCGCCGCTGATGCCGGCGCAGGCGATCGGATGGTAGGGGAGGGAAGACGGATGGGCATAACGGGCGGCGTGGCGGCCGCAGTGGCGCTGTTGATGCTTGCGGCGGTGGGGCCGGCGCGAGCGCAAGGCGAGCTGTTCAATCCGGAGAAGATCGTCAGCCTCAACGAGAACGGCAAGGTCGTCGATCTGAGCTACACGTTCGACGCCTCGACCATCTACTGGCCCACCGAAGGGGGCTTCGTGCATCAGTTCGAACAGTTCGGCATCCATCAGCCGGGTGGCTACTTCTATGCCTCGGCGCGCTTCGCCGCCGCCGAGCATGGTGGTACACACATGGACGCGCCGCTGCACTTCAACCGCAACGGGATGGCCGTCGATCAGATTCCGATGAGCTACCTGATGGGGCCCGCGGCCGTTATCGACTTTTCCGCCCGCGCCCTCAAAGACCCCGACGCGATGCTTACGCTGGAGGAAGTCCACGCCTACGAACGCACGCATGGGCAGATTCCGTCGGGGGCGATCGTGGTCGCTCGCTCGGGATGGGGTCGATACTGGCCAGATCGCAAACAGTATCTCGGTAGCGACAAGCCCGGCGACGTGACCCACTTGCACTTTCCCGGCTTTTCCCCCGAGGCTGTGAAATTTTTACTCACCCAGCGCAATGTGGTAGCGCTGGCGATCGACACTGCCAGCATCGATCCTGGCAGCTCCACCGACTTCCCGGTGCATCGCCTATGGCTGGGCGCAAACCGGGTCGCGTTTGAAAATCTCGCCAACGCGGATAAGCTCCCGTTCGGCGGAGCGACCCTATTCTGTATTCCGTTGAAAATCGCGCACGGCACCGGCGCTCCGACCAGGATTTTCGCAATACTTCCGTAGGGTTATCCGCAGTGGCCGGATCCTGGATTGAAGCTTCTAACCTGTGCGCGAGCTGCCTTGAGTCACTCGCGCCTGTGGCGTAAAGCGCGTAGCGGTGCACCAATTCGGCGGCGTCGCCGCACGGGCGGCCGTGAGGGGATCAAAAATAACTAGAGAAAGCGTACAATGGTTTGACGTGGCACGCGGGCATGAAAAGTGCTCAAAGGGCAACCGAAGCGTTTTGCGCATCGGAAGCCCTGACGTGCGGACAGGCGTAGAGAAAGCGATCGTGAGCTTGGCGGTTCAGACCGCGCCGACTACTCTATCGCATGCGGTGCCTGCCCATTCGAGAAGGTAATGTGAGCGGGCTCACGAAACGGAGCAGGGTGCGCTCAGTAGACAGGAGGGGAACGATGCGCAAGGGCACGGTTGTGACAATTTTACTGGCGGCGGCTGGAGCGCTGTTGTTGGCCGGATGTTCCGGGCAGCCGCTGTCGACACGTGAAAAGGGTACGCTTTTGGGCGGCGGCTTGGGTGCCGCAACCGGCGCGATTATCGGCGCCGCAGTCGGCGCGCCCGGTGCAGGCGCCGCCATCGGCGGCGCGCTGGGCGGCGTGACCGGCTTTGCGGTCGGCAATGAGATGCAGAACAACGAGGTCCAGCAGCAGCAGACCCAAGGCCAGATTCAGCAGCAGCAGCAGGAGCTCGAGCAGCAGCGACAGGAGATCGAGCGGCTCAAGCAGCAGCAGCAAACCGAGTGACAGGAGGTTGATGGAGGGTATGCATAAGCCTTCAGGGGGGAGGATGGCGGCCGCAGCGCTGATTTTGGGCGCGGCCTTTGCGCTGGCAGGATGCAGCGGCCAGCCGCTGTCAACGCGCGAGAAGGGCACACTGGGCGGTGGGCTGCTTGGCGCAGGTGCCGGCGCAATCATCGGCTCCGCGGTGGGTGCCCCGGGCGCGGGCGCAGCGATCGGCGGTGCGCTGGGCGCCGGCACCGGCTTTGTGGTCGGCAACGCGATGCAAAATCAGGAAGTCACTTCACAGCAGCAACAGGGTCAAATCCAGGCTCAGCAGCGCGAGATCCAGAGCCAGCGCCGCCAGATCCAGCAGCTCCAGCAGCAGCAGGAAACCGAGTAGCCTGACCTTTGCGCGCTTGGCGCGCGAACCCCAGCCGTGGGTTCGCGCGCCGCGCCCTCCGCCTTTCAGCGCCTGCCGGCTAGGACGGACGGCACAGCTTGCACGCGCGCATTCCGGCCCCGCGCGCACGGCGCGGATCGGCGAAGATAACCATCCGGTTGTGGTCGGCGCGCATGGCCGCGCGGCATCGCGGATCGCAGAAGATCCGCGTCTGCAGATGGCCCATCACTGTGCCGGCGGGCAGCCGGCAGTCGCGATCGACGCAAAAGCCCTCCGTGCGCAGCAGCCTTAGCTTGCGCTCCACGCCACCGCCATAGTGCCCGACCGTGCCGTCGGAGCGGATCACACGATGGCATGGCACATAGAGCGGAACCGGATTGATCGCCATCGTGGTGCCGATCGCGCGCTGCGCGTTGGGCGCGCCCACCGCGGCCGCCAGCGCCTGATAGGTGATGACCGCCCCCGGCGGCACCGCCCGCCGCAGCCGCATCAGTGCGCGCCGCTGGAAGGGGCTCTCGACGAGGCTGAGGTCCACCGGATGATTCAGCAGCGCGTGCGCGTCCCCGTCGAGATAGCGCAGGATCTCGCGCCGCACGCGCTCGGCGGCCTGTGCGTCCTCGACGAGGTCGAAGCGCCGGCGCAGGGCGTCGAGTGGGTCGGACGCGCCGCTTACGTCAAGAAAGCGCAGCGCGAGCAGGCCGCGCGCGCTTTCCGCCACCAGCATCTCTCCGAGCGGCGTCTCAATCACCCCGACGCGCGCCCGCGGGCGGCGAATCCGCGCCAATGCGCGCGCCATCGGCGCGCGCGCCACGCCGAGCGCCGCCTCGACTGCGGCGTCGTCGCGCGCGGCGTCGCACATAAGCGGCCGGTCGTCCTGGAGCATGTCGTCCGTAAGCAGCGTGTCGTTCATCGCCTTCACCGAATCGCCTGGAGCTTTTTAAGCGCCTGGTAAACGTGAGCGCGCGCGCTTTCGGCCGAGCAATCGAGCGCGGCGCCGATCTCCTCGTATTCCAGCCCCTCGAACTTGCGCATCACCAGCGCCAGCCCCTGCTTGTGCGGGAGCCGCGCCAGCGCGCGCTTGAGATTGAGCATGCCGGCGTGGCCGTCGGCGACCGCAGCCGCGTGCAGCGCGCCATTTTCCCCGCCCGGTGGTTCGGCGCCGGTGCGAAAGACGCGCGCGCGGCGGGCGTGATCGCGCGCGCGGTTGCGGCAGAGGTTGGCGGCGATCTTGTACAGCCACGGCCTCAGCCCCGCCTCCGAGTCGAGCTGCGAATAGGCGCGGTAGGCGCGCAGCCAAGTCTCCTGGAAGAGGTCGAGCGCGTCCTCGCGGTCGCGCGTCATGCGCAGGAGAAAGCGCATGATTTCGCGCTCGTGGCGGCTTAGCGCCTCCTCGAACGGAGGCGGCAGGGCGAGCGTGGCGATGGATTTCATCACGTACGCTTATAACCCCGCCGCCCGCCGGACGTGAATCGGGCCGGTTACAGGGAGCGCAGCGCTTCCTGCACGTCACTTACGACAGGGCGGCCACGCGGGGTGAAGTCTCGGCTGCCAGCTCGCGCTCGAGCGCCTCAGTGTCGGCGGCGGAAAGGCTGAAGTAGCGTGCCTCGGGATGGTGGAAGACGATCGCGCTCACCGAGCTCTCGGGATCCATCATCCAGCCCTCGGTGAGCGTCACGCCAATCGCATGCTTGTCGACGTCGAGCAGGCGGAAGAGTTTCTCCTGGTCCTCGAGCCGCGGACAAGCCGGATAGCCGAACGAGTAGCGTTTGCCGCGGTAGTGCGCCTGGAACAGGTCTCTCATCGCGATCGCCGCCGGGTCAGCGAAACCCCACATCGCGCGGATCTTCTGATGGAGCAGCTCGGCGAACGCCTCAGCGCCCTCCAGCGCGAGCACCTGCAGGATGTGCGAGCGCAGGTATTCGCCGCGCTCCTTCCATTGCTCGGCCAGCGCACGCACGCCGGTGCCGATGGTGGTCACGAACATACAAACATAGTCCGTGCGTCCTGAGCCGCGCGGCGCGACGTAATCGGCAAGGCAGAGGCCCGGCTCCTCGCTCTGGCGGCCGAAGACGAATCGTTCGAGCACGGTTTTGCCGTCCGGCGCGCAGATCTCGATCGTGCGGTCGCCGTCGGAGCGCGCCGGGAAAAAGCGATAAATCGCGTTGGCCGCGATGTCCGCCCGTGCGAGCATCACCTCTTCGACCGCGGCAACCGCCGCCTTGAGCTCTTTGGCGCGCGGGTCGCCCTCGGCGAGCGCTTGCTCGTAGTTGCGCAGGCCGAGGTGGCGCGTATAGAGCATCACCGGGTTGATGTAGCGGAAGATCTCGCCGAGGTCGTAGCCGCGCACGACGTGGGATTTGAGGTCCGGCGGCTGCGGAATCTCGACATCCTGGCGCACCGCAGACGCCTTGCGCGCGGCGCGCGCGGGGGCGGCAGCGGGCCTGGCCGATGCCAGCAGCCTGTGCGTTTCGGCCTCCAGCGCCCGGCGCAGCGCGGCGCGCCGCTCCTCGTCCATGATCTGGTTGGCCAGGTCCAGCCCTTCCATCGCGTCGTTGGCGTAGGCGACGAGTCCGTCGTATTCCGGCGCGATCTTCATCCGGGTAAAGCGCGCCGAGAGCGCGGCGCCGCCGACCAGGATCGGACAGGCGATCCCAGCCGCGCGCAGGTCCTGCGCCGTCGCGACCATCATCTGCGCTGACTTCACGAGCAGTCCGGAGAGCCCAATCGCGTCCGGATGATGCTCCTCGTAGGCCTTGATCAGCTCCTCGGGCGGCACCTTGATGCCGAGATTGAGCACGCGGTAGCCGTTGTTGCTGAGGATGATATCGACGAGGTTCTTGCCGATGTCGTGGACGTCGCCCTTGACCGTGGCGAGAACGATGGTGCCGCGGGCGGCGCTGTCCGTCTTCTCCATGTGAGGTTCGAGATAGGCGACCGCGGCCTTCATCGCCTCGGCCGACTGGAGCACCTCGGCAACGATCATCTGGTTCGCGTTGAACAGCCGGCCAACTTCGTCCATCCCCTTCATCAGCGGGCCGTTGATGATCTCCAGCGGCGGACGCGTCTTGAGCGCCTCGTCGAGGTCCTCGGTCAGTCCCTCGCGCGAGCCTTCGAGGATATAGAGCGCGAGCCGCTCGTCGAGCGGCAGCGCGCGATGCTCGGCGTGCGACGGCTTCGACTTGCGCGCGCGGAAATAGCCGGCGAATGCCGCGATCGGGTCCTCGCCGCGCCACCAGATCAGGTCCTCGGCGAGCCGGCGCTCCTCCTCGGGAATCGAGTGGTAGCGCTCGAGCTTTTCGGCGTTGACGATCGCGAGATCGAGCCCGTTTTGCACGCAATGGTAGAGCATCACCGAGTTCAGCACCTCGCGTCCGGCCTCGGGCAGGCCGAAGGAGACGTTGGAGATGCCGAGCACGGTCCTGCACCGCGGCATCGTGGTCTTGATCAGCGCGATGCCCTCGATGGTCTCGACCGCCGAGCCGATGTAGTTGCGGTCGCCGGTGCCGACCGGGAAGACCAGTGGGTCGAAGATGATGTCCTCGGGCTCGACGCCGTACTTTTCGGTGAGCAGCTTGTAGGAGCGCTCGGCGATCGCGAGCTTGCGCGCGCGCGTGATCGCCTGCGCCTGCTGCTTGTCCTCGTCGATGCAGCCGACGACCAGCGCCGCTCCGTAGCGCCGCGCAAGCGGCACCACGCGCTCGAAGCGCTCCTCGCCGTCCTCGAGGTTGATCGAGTTGATAATCGACTTGCCCGGTGTGCGCTTGAGCGCCTCTTCGAGCGCGCGCGCGTCGGTGGTGTCGATCATCAGCGGAACCTTGACCTTTTTAACCTCGACTTCGAGGAAGGCGGTCAGATCGGCGACCTCGTTGCGGTCGGGGTCCTGCAGACAGACGTCGAGCAGGTGGGCGCCGCGGCGCACCTGGAGCCGGCCGACCTCGGCGGCCTCTTCGAGGCGGCCTTCCGCGATGAGCCGCTTGAACTTGCGGCTGCCGAGCACATTGGTGCGCTCGCCGACGATCACCGGTCGGGTGTTCTCGTCGATCACCAGCGCCTCGATTCCCGAAACCACCGAGCGGCGCACGGTGGCGGGCCGTCGCGGGCGCTTGCCCGCGGCCATCTGCGCGAGCATCCGGATGTGCGCGGCGGTCGTACCGCAGCATCCGCCGACCAGGTTGATCCATCCGGCGTCGACGAAGCGCTCCAGCTTAAAGGCGAGCGACTCAGGCGACTCGTTGTAATGGCCTTCCTCGTCGGGCAGCCCGGCGTTGGGCACGCAGGCGACGTCGAAGCGACAAATTGCCGAGAGCGTGCGCAGATGGTCGGTCATGAAGTCGGGGCCGGTCGCGCAGTTGAGCCCCATCCAGAGCAGCTCGCGATGGGCGAGCGAGGTGTAGAAGGCCTCGATGTCCTGCCCCGCGAGCAACGTCCCCATCGTCTCGATCGTGCCCGACACCGCGACCGCGACTTCAATGCCTGCGGTGGCCGTCGCGCGCTCGATTCCGAGCAGCCCGGCCTTGCAGTTGAGCGTGTCCTGCACGGTCTCGAGCAGCAGCAGGTCGACGCCGCCCTCGATCAGTCCCTCGGCCTGCTCCTGGTAGGCCGCCGCCAGCTGGTCGAAGGTGACGCCGCCGGTGACTGAGATGGCCTTGGTCGTCGGCCCCATCGAGCCGGCGACGAAGCGCGGCTTAGCGGCCGTGGCGGCGGCGTCGGCGGCGGCGCGCGCGATCTGCGCGGCCGTCCGATTGATTTCGCGCGCATGCTCGGCGAGCCCGTATTCGGCAAGGACGATCGAAGTGGCGCCGAAGGTGTTGGTCTCGATGATGTCGGCGCCGGCGTCGAGGAAGCCCTGATGCAGCTCGCGGATCCTGTCGGGCCGGGTGCGGACGAGGTTCTCGTTGCATCCTTCGAACTGGGCGCCGCCGAAGTCGGCGGCGCCCAGATGCATCGCTTGGATCGAAGTTCCCGCCGCGCCGTCAATTATGACGATCCGCTCGGCGAGCGCCTCGCGCAGAAGTTTCAGTCGGTCCCGGGTAGTACTCATCCTTCGAAACAGGCCGCCAGGCCCCTGAACAGTCAGCCTATCGGAGCAGGGGGTGAGGGGCAATTTGGTGCCCGCCGCGGCGGTTCTCAGTAACCGTCTGCTTTGTATTTCCCGTCCAAGTCCTGTAACGGATCGCTGGAAGCGCCGTGGCCAACGCCTATTACAAGCAGCATTGGGTCGAAGTCGAACCCGAACGCCAGGGGGCCTATGACGAGATTCTGGCCTACCATCCGGCGCTCGACCCTCTGTTGCAGCCGCTGGAGCCGGGGCTCGGGATGCGGCTGCTCGACGTCGGCTCGGGGCCCGGCTATACGGCGCTAGAGATGGCGCGACGGGTCGGCGCGTCGGGGCGGGTGGTCGGCGTCGATATCAACGCCGACTTCGTCGCCGCCGCGTCGCGTCGCGCGCGCGCTCAGGGGCTCAATGCTGAATTCGTGCAGGCGGCGGTTCCGCCGCTCCCCTTCCCGGACCGCAGCTTCGAGCGCGTGCTGTGCAAGAACGTGCTCGAATACGTCGATTCGGCGGCGGACACGATGGCCGAGATGGCGCGGGTGGCCGCGTCGGGGGCGATCGTGGTCGCGATCGACAGCGACTGGGAGATGCTCGCGCTGGAGCTGGCGCCGCGCGCGCAGGCGCTGAGCGACCGGGTTATCGCGGCGGCCCGCGCCATCGCGGTCAACGAGCCGCGCATCGGACGGCGGCTGCACGGCCTGATGCGCCGGGCGGGACTCGACGAGGTTAAAGTTTCGGTCTTCGCGAGCGCCGACACCCGGGGCCATCTGGCCGTGATGTTGCGCCAGAGTCTGGCGCGTTACGCGCGGGACTCGGGCGCGGTCAGTGCGGCGGAGGTCGAGCGATGGCTCGGCGCGGTGGACGAGGCGATCGCCGCTGGCGAGTACCTGTTCATGCTGCCGCAGTTCGTGGCCCGCGGGATGAAGCGCTAGCTGGGGCGCGGCGCTTCGGCGCGCCGGCGGGGCCCGGGCGACGCATGTCAGCTTCGTCGCGGGAACCCTGGCGTGCCGCAGGTGTTTCGGACTGGCAAAGGCTGCGGGCGGCTCGCGCCCGCGGCGCCATACGGAGGAGAGACGATAAATGATCCCAGCCTGGCTTTCGTTGCTCGACGCGATATTGGCGGTGATCCTGCTGGCAGTCGGCATCGGTGGCGCGCACTTCTACCTGGTTGCACCGATGCTGGGCTTCCAGCTCTTCCTGCTGAGCGTGCCGCTGGCGGCGCTTGCCTTCCTGATCGGGCTTTTGGGAATCGCGCGCACCGGCGCCGAGCCGCGCCGGGCGGGGCGTCCGATCGCGCTGGCCGGCACGATCCTGGGCCTAGTGGTCGCCGTCCCGCTGATTCTCATCATTCGTAGCTGGATGTCGATGCACGCGCCGCTCATCAACGACATCACCACCGACTTCGACAATCCGCCCGAGTTCGTCAAACCGCCCGGGATGTCCCCGGAAGCGATGAAGTACAGGCGCGACTACTTTGCGCCGCAGCAGATCGCCGGCTACGGCAAGCTCGAGCCGTTGCATCTCGACGACAAGCCGGCCCAAGCCTTCGCCAAGGTCAACGCCGCGGCGCATACGATGCCCGGATGGGAGATCGTATGGGTTGATCCGGGCACGCGCACCATCGAGGGCATCCAGCGCTCCGACCTGTTCCGCTTCTGCGACGATTTCGTGATCCAGGTGCGGCCCGCCGCCGACGGCGCCGGCAGCGTGGTCGAGATGCGCTCGCGCTCGCGCGACGGCAAGGGCGACTTCGCCGTCAATTACCATCGGATCGAGGACTTCTTCGCGATGCTCAAAAACGAGAGCGCCGCGAAGTCCTAGGCGCGGGCGCGAAGGCCCGCCCCGCCGCCGCTTACAGCATCACGAAGTCGCGCGTGATGATGAACGGGAAGGGGTGGGTGGTGTCGATGAAGTTGGGCTCGTCGGCGCGCACCGCGCGGTACTCCTCGGTCTTCGCCGACTGGCGCATGGCATCAGTCGAGTCGAACCAGACCTCGGCGACGCCGTCGTAGATCGGCTGGCGGCCGCCGCGGTAGGCGCCGGCACGGACGTGGTTCTGCACGTAACGCCGCATCTGCGGGATCCTCGCGCCGAGTGGGCCGTGGACCTCGCGCCAGTAGCGCTGGAACGCCGCGACGTCCATCCCGGGTTTGCGCCGGATAAACTCCACCAGATGCATCATCGTGGGCGCCGCTGGCGCGTCCTTTTGAAGCACCTCTTCGGCCAGGATGAAATCCATCATGGACATGTCGAGGAAGGCGGCGTCGTCCTCGAGCGCGGCGCGGCTTTCCGGGCTGTTGGCGATGCGGCGCATGGCGTCAACGTCGTCGTACCACAGCTCAGCCACGCCGTCGTAGATCGGTTCGCCCTTGCGGTAGCCCGAGGGGATGGTGTGGCACTGGACGTAGCGGCGCAGCCCCGCCACCTTGCGCACGGCGTCGGCATGGCGGGTGCGCCAATACTCGCCGAAGGCCTCGAGAGTCATCCCGGGCTTGCGCTTGATGAAATAGATCGCTTTGACCATCGCGGACTCTCCCTCGGCTGTGGGTTTGGAGGCGCGTGCGGTGGCGGTGGCCCGCGCGGCCGCGCGCCCTGGCCTAGATATCGAATATTGCGCGCATCTTGTCGAGGAGCCAGCGCGAGCGGCCGCGGGTGCCGCCGTCCACGGTCTGCCCGGCGTCGAGCAGCTCGCGCCGCTGGCTCATCCGCGCGGCGATTATCTCGCTCATCTGGGCGGCAGCCTCGGGATGGGTCTTGAACAGCTCGATGAAGCCCTCGCGCGGCATCTCGATGACCTCGACGTCGGTGCGCGCGCGGATGGTCGCGTTGCGCGGCTCGCCCGTCATCAGGCCCATCTCGCCGAAAAACGCCGGGCGGCGCAGCTCGTTGAGATGGACCGGGCGGCCGTCGGCGCCGCTCGCGCTCACGTCAACCACGCCGCGGCGCATGACGTAGAGCGTGTCGCCGAGCTCGCCCTCACGCACCAGCAGCTCGCCGGCGCCAAAGTGGCGCACGCGCGCCGACGCGCTTAGGATGCGCATCTCGTCCTCGTTTAGCGCGCGCAGGAAGTCCACGCCGCGCAGCTCGGCGATAAGCTCGCGCTGCACCTCGGACTCGGCCATCCGGTGCTCGCGGCTGAGCTTGAGGGTGCGAATTGGAAATGGAATCTCGATCCCGTTGCGGCGCAGCGCGTACCACAGGCTCGAGATCACGCGGTCGTGGACCTGCTCGGTCAGTCCGTAGTCGGCAAGCCAGTACTTGACGCGGTAGCGGATGGCCGAGTCGCCATACTCCCAGGCGAAGATCTCGGGGCTCGGATGGCGCAAGATGTCGGGGATGTCGCGCAGGACACCGAGGATTACCTCGCGCACGCGGTTGGGCGGCTCGTCGTAGCTGATGCCGAGCGAAATCTCGTCGGCGACGGCGTGGCTGGCGTAATTGAAAAGCACGTCCTTGGCCAGCTGGGCATTGGGAATATCGACCCGCTCGTTGGCGCGGGTCAGAATCGTCGTCGCCCGCCAGCCCACGCCCTGCACGCGCCCGACCTTGTCGGCCGAGCGCACCCAGTCGCCGGGCTGGAACGGCTGCGAAATCTGAAGCGTCAGGCCGCTGAAGATGTTGCCCAGGGTTTCCTGGAGCGCCCATCCGATCACCACGGTGATGACGGCGGGGATGGCGAGCAGCGCGGTTACGTCGATCTTGAAGAACGTTCGCAGCACCACCATCACGACGAACGCCCACAGCGCCAGCGTCAGCAGGTCGCGGAAGATGGTGGAGAAGTGCTCGCGCCCGCGATGGGTTGCGGCGTCGGCGAGTTCGAGCGCGATCCGGATGAGCCCGCACATGAAGATCAATAGGGCCGAGGTGTCGACCACGTAGCTCAGGCGGCTGAGCCCGAGCGCCGGCGTCAGCAGGTCGATAATCAGCGCCACGCCGACCACCGCCACCGGCCAGGCGTGCAGGTGCCCGCGCCGACGGCGCAGCGCCACTGCGTAGAGCAGCACGATCACTGCCACCAGCGCCTGGACGATAAACCGGACCTCGGGGCTGAGGCGGTCGAGTCCGAGAAGGAACTGGAGCTCCGTGGTACGGCTCATCGGCTAGAGCCCGCAGAGCGTGGCGATTTCGTCGAGCAGGCGCGCGGCGTCGAAATACTCGCACGCAAGCTCGCGCGCCGCCCGCGCATGGCGCGGATAGTCGGCGTTGATCACGCGCAGCGCGTCGGCCGCCGAGGCGGCGTCGTCGAAGCCGAGCAACCCGGTGCCGGCCGGGATGAATTTTTCGAAGCCGGTGAACTGAGTGGCAGCGGGGCGCCCAGCGGCCAGATAGCACACCGTGCGATCGCTGAACCATCCCGAGCGAGTACTGACGTAGAGGTCCTTGGCCGGCGTGAATTCGCCGCGCGAGCCGCTGATGTAGGCGCGATAGGCGTCGAGGTCGAGCGACATCGGAACCACCGGCCGGAAGCTGAAGCCGCCCGCCAGCGCCCGCTCGTAGTCAGGGCCCGAAGAGAGGTCGGTCGCCAGTTCGACGGCCTGTCCGGCGCGCCGCGGAACGTCGAGCATTTTTGCAAAGTTGAGGTGCTTGGACCAGTAGTAGATGCGTCCGCTTATTTCTATGTCGTTGCCTCTGTTGCGCCAGGTTCCGACCGTGGTGAAGGGGGCAGACCGGGCCGGCGTCGGCTGCACGGGCCATTGGTCCAGCAGCACAGGCGGGCGGGTCGGATGCCATACAAGCCCGCCGGTCGGCAGCACGCAGTCGGGCTGCCCGATATTACTGGCGTAGGTGAAGAACAGGCGATGCGCCCGGGCCAGGCTCACCATCTTCGGGTCGCCGGCCGCGTAGCGCGCCTGAAAGACACCGGGATCGGTTTCAAGATACACCATGCATCGCGCGCGCAGATGCTCCTCGCGCGGCTCGGTCGCCGCGCACAGGTTGATCACCGCGTCGGCTTCGGCGAGCAGCCGATGGGTTCGCTCGCGGCCCATCCCGAGGTACTCGCCCCGCTCGGCATCGAGGAACGACCAGCGATCGGCGAAGCCGAAGCGCCCAAGCACGCCGGTCAGAAGCTTGAGATTCGGCGCCGGATCGGGCGCGACCGTGCCGGCGGCCGGGTTGTACACCCACGCCCCGTGATCCTCGACGTAGTAGACCTCCAGTCCGAGGCGCTGGAAGCCGACCAGGTGATGGAGCAGCTGCCAGATCACGCCCGCGAACGGATAGCGGGCGGCCAGATGCAGAACGACGACCTTGCCCTTGTGCCGCCGGCTCATCCGCTTACCGCAATCGCACTTCCAAATCGTTGGGCGCGCCGGGCCTCAGCGCATTCCCGCGATCCGCTCGAGATCGGCGCGCAGGGCTTCGAGTGCGGTGCGACGCTGGCTGAGCCGTGCGGCCTCCTCCTCGGGCAGCTCGCCCAGGTAGCATCGGCGATCCGGCAGGACCAGCACGGAGCGATAGGGAAAGCCCGTACGCACCGGCGTCAGCACGCGCTCCGCGATGACTCCCTCGATCGCGGCCTCGCTGACGCGCTCGTGGATCTGCCCGTGCTCGTGATAGACGAGCACCGCGGCCGCCCGCAGGCGGGCAGTGCGCCGTTCGCGCGCGACTCCCGCCATCCGCCGAATCACCTCTTCGGCCAGCGCGAGGTCGAGGCTGCCGCCGTGCGCGGCGGCGGCCGCCTCGGTGAGCCATCGATGCGACCGCACGCCCGGCTCGCCGCCGAGCGCGTCAACTTCGAGCCCGCCATCGTCGGCGAGCGTCGGTAAGTTGGCGCGCGCGAAGTAAAACCGTGCCTTGAGCCGCGCGTTGTCGGCGAAGGTCGCGCCGGTCTCTTCGGGCGTATGGTCGTCGACGCCGGCGTCGTGCAGGGAGAGTGGCGCGAGGCCGAAGCCGTGGAGCAGGATGCGATACTCGTCGAGCTTGGCGCGATTGGTAGTCGCGATCAGCAGTGGTTTCATCGCTCGCGGTGACGATTCAGCCTTCCCTGGGCTCGTAAGTTATCTTGAGTTCGGCGCGCTCGCGATGCTCCTCCAGTGCCAGCTCGAGCAGGCGCTCGATTAGCTGGGGCAGCGGCAGCCCGGTCGCCTCCCACAACTTGGGATACATGCTGATCGCGGTGAAGCCGGGGATGGTATTGACCTCGTTGACGAAGATTTCGCTCAGGGAGGGACGGGCGAGAAAATCCACCCGCGCCATCCCGCGCAGGCCGAGCGCGCGAAAGGCGGCGACCGCAAGCTTGCGCAGGTGCTCGCTTTGCGCGGGGGGCACGTCGGCCGGGATTTTTATTTCGGCGCCTTCGGGGTCGACGTACTTCGACTCATAGCTGTAGAACTCGTGGCGCCCCTTGACGACGATCTCGCCCGGGATCGACGCCTCGGGACGATCATTGCCGAGCACCGCGCATTCCAGCTCGCGCCCCTCGCAGGCGGCTTCGATCAGCACCTTGCGGTCGTAGCCGAAGGCGTCGCGCAGCGCGCGGTCGAGGTCGCTTTCCCGCTTGACCTTGCTGATCCCGACCGAGGAGCCGAGCGCGTTAGGCTTGACAAAGACCGGATAGCCAAGCGAGCGCGCCAGGTGAGCGGCGCCGGCCGGATCGTCGCGCCAGTCCGCGCGCTCGAGCGCCGCGTAGCGGACCACCGGAATGCCGGCCTCGCGCAATAGCCGCTTCTGCACGTCCTTGTCCATCCCGATTGCCGAGCCCAGCACGCCCGCACCGACGTAGGGAATTCCCGCCAGCTCCAGGAGCCCCTGCACCGTACCGTCCTCGCCGTAGGTGCCGTGCAGCACCGGGAAGACGACGTCGAGCGGGCCCGGGAGCGCGTGCCGCGCGCCGCGCGCCGGCGTCGGAGTGCGACGGGCGGCACTCGCCCTGCCATGGGCGCGGTTGTGCATCGTCTCGACCAAGGTGCGGCCGGCCGGATGTGGCAGCAGGCTGACCTCGACGCCGCCCGCGCCCAACGCCTCCAGCCGCGGCGCCGCCTCGGAGAGCATCCGCATCGCGTCGTCGCGCAGATACCAGCGGCCATCGCGCCCGATTCCGATCGGCACGACCTCGTAGCGCGCCGGATCGATCGCCGACATCACAGTCAGCGCCGAGCGCAGCGAAACCTCGTGCTCGCTCGACCGTCCGCCGAACAGCACGCCCACTGTGAGTCTTCGTTTCTCGCTCATCCGCGCCACGCCACCCCGCGAAACCGCGCTATCAGCCAGTGCAAGCCTCGATTCTGCCACGCCGCCGCAGCGCTATCGAGCGGGCGCGGCCGCGCCGGCGGCGATGCGCCGCCGCGCGCCTTGGCTCTTCCGATGGCGACGGCTGGCTGGTTTACTGCCGGTAGTTGGGGGCTTCCTTGGTGATGAAGACGTCGTGGACGTGGCTCTCGCGCTGACCGGCGTCGCTGACCCGGATGAAGCGCGCGCGCCGGCGCAGCTCGACAAGGTTGGCGGCCCCGATGTAGCCCATCCCGGCCTGCACGCCACCGACGAGCTGCTCGATGTTGGAGGCGAGCGAGCCGCGATGCGGCACCCGCCCCTCGATCCCTTCCGGCACCAGCTTGCTCTCGTGGACCTCGCTCTGGCCGTAGCGGTCGCGCACCCGTTCGCTCATCGCGCCCAGCGAGCCCATCCCGCGGTACAGCTTGTAGGTCCGCCCCTGGTAGAGAATCGTCTCGCCCGGGCTTTCCTCAGTCCCGGCGAACAGCGAACCGATCATCACGTTGGAGGCGCCGGCGGCCAGCGCCTTGACGATGTCGCCGGAGAAGCGAATTCCGCCATCGGCGGTCACCGGCACGCCGCGCGGCTCGGCGACCGCCACGCAGTCCATGATCGCCGTGATCTGCGGGACGCCGACGCCCGAAACAACTCGCGTGGTGCAGATCGATCCGGGTCCCATCCCGACCCGCAGCGCGTCGGCGCCGGCGTCGATGAGCGCCTTGGCACCTTCGGTAGTGGCGACATTGCCCGCCATCACCTCGACCTCGGGGAATTCGCGCTTGGTCGCCTGGAGCGCCTCGATCACGTTGCGCGAATGGCCGTGGGCGGTGTCGATGCAGAGCACGTCGACCCCGGCGCGCACCAGTGCGGCGGCGCGTTCGGCGCGCTCGGGACCGACGCCGATCGCCGCGCCCACGCGCAAGCGGCCCATCTTGTCCTTGCTGGAGTACGGATGGCGGGTCGCCTTGTCCATGTCTTTGACGGTGATGAGGCCGCTGAGGCGTCCGCGCTCGTCAACCAGCGGCAGCTTTTCGATCCGGTGGGCCTGGAGGATCTCCTTGGCCTCTTCGAGGCTGATGCCCGGATGGGCGGTGATCACGCGCGTGGTCATCACCTCGCGCACAGCCTTGTCCAGCCGTCGTTCGAAGCGCAGATCGCGGTTGGTCAGGATGCCGACCAGGCGGCCGTCGGTGACCACGGGCAGTCCGGAAATACCGTGGCGCTCCATTATCGATAGCGCGTCGGCGATCTTCTGCTCGGGATGGACGGTGACGGGATCAACGATCATTCCGCTTTCATACTTCTTTACCGCGGCGACTTCGGCGGCCTGGCGCTCAAGCGGGAGGTTGCGATGGATGAAGCCAAGCCCGCCCATCTGGGCGATCGCGATCGCCGTGCGCGACTCGGTCACGGTGTCCATCGGGCTCGACACCAGGGGGATGCGCAGGCGGATGTTGGGCGTCAGCATCGTGGCGACGTCGCAGCTGGAGGGCAGCAGGTCGGAGGCCTGCGGAAGCAAGAGCACGTCGTCGAAGGTCAGTCCTTCACGAAGCTCCTGGTAGGGCATCGGAAAGTCTCCTCATGACAAAAAGCCCGCGGAGATCCGCGGGCTTGTCGCCGTTTGTATGGGAGCTGCTGTGCAGCAGAGCGCCATATCTTTAACTAACAAAATGAGGATCGCCGATCAATTAGCCCTCGCGGCCGGGTAGTGAGTCAGTTTGAGGTTTTTGAACTGACCCACTACTCAAGGCCGGCGCGGGTTGCGCCGCGCAGACGCTTCAGGCTATCGAATGAACGCGCTTCCCGCAGCGAAAGGAATCGTCCGCGATGGCGAAGACCGCACTTGCCTTCTCGATCATGCCCGACAGCCCCCTTGACAAGATCGTCGAGTGGACCAAAGAGGCCGAAGACCTCGGCTTTTCCGGCGTCTTCATGACCGAGGCCAACAACGACTCGCTCGCATGCTCGCTCGCGCTCGGGATGCAGACGCGGCGGATTACGCTGGGCACCGCGATCACCAACATCTACCTGCGCCATCCGGTGCTCCTCGCCAACGAGGCCGCCACCGTCCATCACTTCACTGGCGGCCGCTTCATCCTCGGGTTGGGCACCGGCCACGGCGAGAGCAACTCGCGCCTAGGGATCGAGATGGGGACGCCGATGCTGAAGATGCGCGAGACGGTGGCGACGCTGCGCAAACTGCTCGACGGCGGCGCCACCGGCCCGCGGATAAGCGGCAGGCTGCCGATCTATCTCGCCGGCGTCTCGCGCCCGATGGTGAAGATGGCGGGCGAGATCGCCGACGGCGTGATCTTCAACTTCTTCCCGCCCGCCCGCGTGCACGAGGCGATGGCCGAAATCGCCGAGGGCGCGCGCGTCGCCGGGCGCAGCCCCGAGGCGGTCGAGCCGGTGCTGTTCGCCACCGCGTTCATCTCCGACGACCTCGAAGCGGCGCGCCGGCCCGCGCGCACGCTGCTGTCGCGCTACGGGGCGCTGCGATTTTACGGCAACATGATGGCCAAGGCAGGGTTCGCGCGCGAGATCCAGGGGATTCGCGCGGCGCGCGGCGACGCCGCCAAGGCGCTCGCCGCGGTGAGCGACGCGATGATTGACGCGACCCTGCTGGTCGGCCCCGGGGCGCGCGTGCGCGAGCGGCTGGCCGAGTTGTGCGCGCCCGGCGTGGGCACCGCGGTAGTGTTCACCAATCCAGTCAACGAAACGCGCGAGGCGGCGATCCGGCGCACGATGCGCGCGCTGCGCCCGTAGCGTCCCCGCCGGGCGGCGTCAGGCCTCGCAGGCGCGCTGGATGTCGTCGAAGAAGTTCCACCACAGATCGAGCGAGCGCGAGGCGGCCGCCTGCACCTTGGCCCTGTCGTGGTCGCTCAGCGGCAGATGGCTCAGGATATTGTCGCCGACGTCGCTATGGTCGCGGTCTGCAATCTCATGGATGTCGAAGAAGGCGACCTGCTCGGTGTTCAGCCCGTAGTGCTTCTCCAGTGCCCGCGCGAACGAGCCGAAGTTGCCCGGCACCTGACCCTCGGCGGCCACGTTGATCGCGCCGATTCCCTCGGCGAACGAGCGGTCCTTGGTCGAAAGCTCGAACCAGTCGATCAGGGCCTCGGTGCCCGGCAGCGGCTGGGCCTGGGTCATCTCCTCGCGCTTGAGCCCGAAGCCCGTCCCGAGCCGGATGAAAAGTTCCGGATGGGGCGCGCTGCCTGAAATCAGCCCGGTCTCCTCCTCGTAGAGGCTTTCGGCGAGCTTGAGCCGCTCCTGCGAGTCGTAGCATCGCGAGTGCAGGGCGCTGATCGCGCGCGGGAACTCGCGCACCTGGAGGAAGAACTGCTGCGCGAAGATCTTCATCTTGTCTCGCGGGACCTGGCCGGCCTCGATCTTCTTCCACAGCGGATGGCGCCCGAAGGAGCGGCGCTCGTGGACCAGCTTGAACAGTTCGCGGACGAATTGTTCGTTGTTCTGTGCCATGACGGTCAAAAACTCCTGGCGGAGGATCTCCGGATTCCGGTCGGCTGGCGCGCGCGCCGGCGCCGCAGGCCAAAGCCTGCGCCGCATCCTGCTCCCGCTCCTGGCCGCCTCCGGGCCTGAGGCAAAATACAAAAGCCCCGCTCTAAAGTGAAGCCGACTCCGCGGCGGGAATGGTCGTATTGCGGACCTCGGGCAGCCCGTCAATCTCGTCGATTTCGCGCAGATCGCTCAGAAACTGGCGGGCGTCGACATAGCCGACCTCGCGTTTGAGAATCCGCCCGTGCTTGTCAATGAACACGGTCGTCGGCACGCCGTGGATCTCGTACATGCTGCTGAGCTGTTTGCTGCGGAGGTCGGTCTGGGTGAGATCCGCCTGGAGACGGACGAAATGTTCGGCCTCGCGGATCACCGCAGGGTCGCGGAAGGTCGTGCGCTGCATCTCGCGGCATGGGATGCACCAGGTCGCGCTGAAGTCGATCACCACCGGTTTCTTGTCGGCGCGCGCCTGGGCCACCGCCTTCGCGTCGTAAGGGGCAAAGGAAAGCTGCGCGGCGGGTTTGGCGGCCGGGAACAACAGCAGATAGGCGAGCGCGCCCAGCGCAGCCGCCCCCAACGCACTGCGAAAGACCAGGAATGGACGCCATCCGCGCCCCACCGGCGTAACGAAGCCGAGAAAGATCCCTGCCCCAGCCGCATAGTACGGCATCAGCCGTATCGCCCATCCGCCCAGCAGCGGGTCGAGGAAATAGAGCGCGAGCCCGAGCAGCACGAAGCCGAAGAACTGCTCGATCCACGCCAGCCATTCCCCCGATCGCGGAAGCGCGCGGATATGGCCGGCGGCCAGCGCGAGGGCGACGTAAGGCAATCCAAGTCCGAGTGCCAGCGTGAAGAAGAGCGTGAAGCCGAAGAGCGGGTCGGCGCTGCGCTCGACCATCAGGAGCAGCCCGAGCACAATCGGCCCGATGCACGGTGCCGCGACGACGCCCATCCCGAGCCCCATCGCGAGCGCGCCGAGATAACCCGGGCGTGCCGCCCCCGCCCGCTGCATCATCCACTGCGGCGGCTGAAGCGAATACAGCCCGAAGCTGGAACCCGCCAGCGCCAACAGAACCGCCGCGATAATCGCGAGCACCCACGGATTTTGAAGTGCCGCGCCGAACAGGCCGCCCGAGAGTGCGACCGCGACTCCAGCGGCGGAGAACGTCAGCGCGATCCCCAGCACGTAGGTCACGGCGAGAATCGCGATTCGGCGCGGCCCGCCGCCCTGGTTGGCGAAGTAGGCCAGCGTCACGCCGATCAGCGGATAGACGCACGGCGTCAGGTTGAGCGCGAGCCCGCCAAGGAACACCGCCAGCAGGCCGAGCAGCATCCCGTGCTGCGCGAAAATGTCCGCAAGGTTCCATCCGCCGCCCACACCGCCGCTATCGTCGGCAGTGTCGGCCGGGGAATCGGCGGATGAGTCCAACGCGGTGAGTGCCAGGTGCGCAGGATGCGCCTCGTATGCGGCGGCCGACGCCACGGGAGCGTAGGCCGCTGCGCCCGCGGCGTCGCGCGACTCTCCCGCGTCAGCCGAGGGCTGGAGCGAGGAGAGCGGTGCGCTCGCCCTGATCTGCGCGGGAGGAAGACAGATATTGTCGTTGCAGGGCTGGTAGTCGAGCGTGACGGCGATCGCGGCGTCGGCCGCCGGCTTGAAGCCGGGCGCCGCCATCAGTGGGACCTCGAATTCGATCGGCCCGGTGAACACCGAAAGCTTTTCGCCGCCGGAAAACGCGGGCGCGATCTGGTCGGCCGGCGGATACTTCACAGCGCCGGTCTTGAGCCCGGGCGGCGGATTCACCGCAAGTTTGGTCGGGATAAAGTCGGGCGAGTTCGGATGGTTCGAGTTGATGTGCCATCCGGAGAGAATCTCGGCGTCAACCACCAGCTTGCTGATGCCGCCCGGCTTGAGCGGCGCGGCGAGCTTGAGCCCATCGATCCTGGCGATTTCCGACGGCTTGGGGAGCGCCTGTGCGCGAACCCGCGCCGGCGCGCCGAACGCGACGATGACGGCGAGGGCGAATGCGGCGGGCGCCCACGCGCCGATTGCCGCAAAGAGCGCGCGTACGACGCGCGACGGCGGGCCGTAACGTTCCATCATCGCAGATAATTCCGCATCGGAGCAGCCGGTTCCGCGCGGCGCCGGGCCGGGATTCAGCCTCCCGGCACCGGCTCGCCTTTGGAGAGCGGCTCGTTGCCGACGATTTCCAATCCGTAGCCGGGCAGATTGGCCAGCCGCGGCGCCTGGTCGGAGAGCAGGACCATCTTGCGCACGCCGACGTCGCGCAAAATCTGGGCGCCGATGCCGTAGTCGCGAAAGTCGGCCTCGGGTGGGCTTAGATGGGTGCTCGCGCGCTGCGCCCAGGGCGCGCGGCGGGCGGTCGCGCCGTTGCCGTTGATGTCGGTAGCGATCGCGTCGGACTCGCGCTTGAGGTAGAGGATGACGCCTTCGCCGACCTCGGCGATGCGTTCCATCGCGGCCTGCAACAGGCTGCGCGTGTTACGCTCCGTATAGCCGAAGACGTCGCCCGGGAGATACTCGCGATGGGCGCGCACGCGCACCGGGTGCTCGGCGTCAATCCTGCCCATCACGAGCACCAGATGCTCGGTGGAATCGACCAGGTTGCGATAGACGATGGCGCGGAACTCGCCGAAGGAGGTCGGCAGACGGGCCTCGGCGATGCGCTGGATCATGGTCTCGTTGCGCAGACGGTACTCGATAATGTCGGCGACGGTGACGATCTTGAGCCCGTGGATGCGGGCGAAATCGACGAGGTCGTCGCGCCGCGCCATTGTGCCGTCGTCCTTGAGAATCTCGCAGATCACACCGGCCGGCTTGAGCCCCGCCAGCCGCGCCAGATCCACCGCGCCCTCGGTCTGCCCGGTGCGCACCAACACGCCGCCCTCGCGCGCGCGCAGCGGATAGACGTAGCCGGGGGTGATGAACTCGGCGCCGGTGGCGTCCTCGCGCACGGCCTGGAGGATGGTCGTCGCGCGGTCGTGGGCGGAGATGCCTGAGCCGCCGGCGCGCCGCGCGGTAATCGGGACGGTGAACGCGGTACCCAGCGGGGCCTGATTGTCGCCGACCATCATGCTCAGCCCCAGGCGGTCGATCCTCTCGGGCGCCATCGGCAGGCAGATCAACCCGCGCCCGTACTTGGCCATGAAGTTGATCGCCTCGGTGCTGGCCTTCTCGGCCGCCATGCAGAGATCGCCCTCGTTCTCGCGCTGCTCGTCATCCATCAGGATGACCATCCGGCCGCGCCGGATCTCTTCGAGCGCTTCCTCAATCGATATGAAGGGCGCCTCGGTTTTCTCGCGGAGGACGATTTCGCCGAACATTTACGTCACCCAGGAGCGTGCCGGCTGTCTGAGGAGAGACGTGCCGCACGATCCAACCCCTCGAATCTTACACTACCGCGTGGCCACGCGTGAATCCCGGTTACGCCGGTCGCAAGGCGCGCCCGACTTTGGCACACTGAGCCCCATTCACCGCGGGAGCGTGCCGATCGAGACCTCCTCCGAGACCCCCGAAGCTGCCCCCGCATCGGCAGCGCCGCCAGCCTCCGCCGGCGGCCGGCGAGGCGCCTTCCGCGCCCTGCGCCATCGCAACTTCCGGCTCTTCTTCGGCGGCCAGTTCACCTCGCTCATCGGCACCTGGATGCAGTCGGTGGCGCAGGGCTGGCTGGTGCTCAAGCTGACCAACTCGTCCCTGATGCTCGGGGTGGTGAGCTTTGCGGGCTACCTGCCAGTGCTGGCGGTGACGCTGTTTGCCGGCGTGGTGGTGGATCATGTCGATCGCCGCCGGCTCATCATCGCCACTCAGGCACTTCTGATGCTGAGCGCTTTTGCGCTCGCCGCGTTGACCTGGGCAGGCGTGGTACGGGTCGAGCACGTTGCACTGCTGGCGGCGTTCAACGGCCTGGTGACCGCCTTCGACATGCCGGGGCGCCAGGCCTTCGTGGTCGAGATGGTCGGGCGCGAGGATTTGCCCAACGCGATTGCGCTCAACTCGATGATCTTCAATGGCGCGCGTGTGGTCGGTCCGGCGATCGCGGGCGTGCTGATCGGCATGGTCGGCACCGCCGGATGCTTCTTCCTCAACGGCGTCAGCTACCTCGCCGTCATCTGGAGCCTGTGGGAGATGGACCTGGTGGCGCGCGAGGCGGCTCCGATTGGCGGAGCGATGCTCGTTCGCCTGCGCGAGGGGCTGGTCTTCGTCCGGCGCCATCGCGCGAGCTTCTACCTGCTCTTGCTGGTCGCGATCAACGCGGGCTTCGGGATGCAGTACTCGGTGCTGATGCCGGTTTTCGCGCGCGACGTGCTCCACGGGGCGGCGAGGACCTACGGTTTCCTGCTCGCCGCGCAGGGGATCGGCGCGCTCGTCGGCGCCCTGGTGCTGGCCTCGCGCCGCAGCCCGCGGGCGTTGAGGCAGAACCTGGTCGTGGGGCTGTTCGGCGCCGCGGCGGGGATCCTGGCTTTCGGGTTCTCGCCCTGGATCTGGCTCTCGATGGTGGCGCAGATGGTGATCGGCGCGGGCCTTATCAACCATACGGCGACCAGCAACACGATGCTCCAGCTCTTCGTCTCCGACGAGTTGCGCGGGCGTGTGATGAGCATGTACACGCTGTCGTTCATCGGACTCGCCCCGATTGGCAGCCTTGAGGTCGGCTATGTGGGCGAGCTGGCAAGCCCGCAAATCGCGGTGGCGCTCTCGGCGCTGGCGACGCTTGCCTGCGGAATTATCGTCGCCAGCCGCCTCGACGTTATCGCCAGAGCTCAGGCCACAGTCAGCGACGAGGCGCACGCGGCCGCCGATTGAGCGCGGTGCGAGGGTTATCGGCGGATACGCGCGGACGGCGGGCTGCGGTTATAATGACCGATCCACGGCGGAGAGCGTGAGAGGGCGCAAGATGGCTGCGGGCCAGGCGAAAAAACAGCTCCGGAGGGCTAAGGCGGGCCACGCCTCCGTTGCGTCTCAGTCGCGCGCGGAGCTGCTGCGCGCGATGCCCACGGTGGACGAATGCCTACGCGCGTGCGAAGCGGCGCCGGAGTTTGCCGGATTCGGCCGCGAATACCTCAAACTCGCTGTGCGTCGAGCGCAGGACGAGTTGCGCGCCGCTATTGCCACCGGCGCGCATACATCATCTGCTCCTGCCCGCGACGAGCTTATTGTCGACGTCGTGCGACGCGCGCACGCCGCGATCGCCGCCGACCAGCCGAATCTGCGCGCGGTGGTCAACGCCACCGGCGTCGTCCTCCATACCAACCTCGGGCGTGCGTTGCTCGCCGAGCCTGCGATCGAGGCGCTCGCCGCCGCCGCAGCCTCTCCTGTGAATCTCGAATTCGACCTCGCTGGTGGCGGTCGCGGCGAGCGCGACACGCTGGTCGAGGACGAACTGATAAGGCTGACGGGCGCAGAGGCGGCGACGGTGGTCAACAACAACGCCGCCGCGGTCCTGCTTGCGCTCAATTCGCTCGCCGCCGGGCGCGAGGTCGTGGTTTCGCGCGGCGAGCTGATCGAGATCGGCGGTTCGTTCCGGCTGCCCGAGGTGATGGAGCGCAGCGGCGCGATCCTGCGCGAGGTCGGCACCACCAATCGCACCCATCCGGCCGACTACGAGCGCGCGATCGGCCCCAACACCGCGCTCCTGCTCAAGGTTCATCCTTCCAACTATCGCGTGGTCGGCTTTGCCTCCGAGGTTGGGCTTAAGGAACTGGTCGAGATCGGGCGCCGCCACGGAATCGACGTGGTCGAAGACCTCGGCGCGGGCGCGCTTGTCGATCTGAGCCGCTACGGGCTGGCGCGCGAGCCGATCGTCGGCGAGCGAATCGCGGCGGGCGCGTCGCTGGTGACATTCTCGGGCGACAAGCTGCTCGGTGGGCCGCAGGCGGGGCTGGCGGTGGGACGGCGCGAATTGGTCGAGCGGCTGCGCGCCAACCCGCTCAAGCGCGCTCTGCGCTGCGACAAGCTGATCCTGGCGGCGCTCGAGGCAACGCTTAGGCTGCATCGGCGCACGGGTGACCTCGCCGCAGCGCTTCCCACCTTGCGCTACCTCACGCGCACGGTGGGCGAGCTGGAGACGATGGCGCTCCGCGCGCGCGAGGTGCTCGCCGAGCGGCTCGGCCCGCAATTCCGGCTCGAGACGGTGCCGAGCGTTTCACAGATCGGCTCCGGGGCGCTGCCGACCGAGCAGATCGACTCGCGCGCGATCCGCGTGACGCATCCGGCGCTCTCGCCTGAGGCGATCGCGGCGGTCTTCCGCAGCGCGCGCCCACCCGTCATCGGCAGAATCACGGACGGCGCCTTCCTGCTCGATCTGCGAACAGTGGACGATGCCTCGGCGTTCGCGGTATCGTTTTCGCAAGCGCTGTCGTAACCGGCTGTAGGGGCCGGCCGCGATGGGCGCGGACGCGGAGTAGCGAGGCGGTGGGGTTTGCCATAACCGGATGCGTCGCCAACGCCGGGAGGAGTAAATCCAATGCCCAACAAGACCTATAAGGTCGTCGACGTGGTCGGCGTCTCCGACCAGAGCATCCATCAGGCCGTGCGCAACGCGCTCAAGAAGGCGGGCCAGACCCTGCGCAACATCGACTGGTTCGAGGTCCAGAACATCCGCGGCGCGGTCAACAAGCAGTGCGATCCCGAATTCCAGGTCACACTCAAGATCGGTTTCCGGCTCGAAGATCAGCCCGTCAACTGACTCGCGCCGCGGGGTGCGCCGGCGGGCAGTGGGGCGAGGGATGCTGCGTTGACGCGCCGTGATCTCACGCGGGCGCCGGCTTGGCCGGGCGCCGGAAAGGTGCGCTCGTGAAGTTCGCGACGTTTCTCTATCAGATCGCCGGACCTGATATCGCCCGTGTCGCGCGCCGCGCCGAAGAGCTCGGATTCGAATCACTCTGGATTCCCGAGCATCTGGTACTGCCGGTCGAGTACCGTTCACCGTACCCGTACTCGGCCGACGGCCGGATGCCGGCGCCGCCCGACACGCCCTTGCACGACCCGTTTCTGGCGCTAGCCTACGCGGCGGCGGTGACCAGCCGGATCAGGCTCGCCACCGGCGTGTTCGTGGTGCCGCTGCGAAATCCGTTCGCGACCGCCAAGGCGGTTGCCAGCCTCGACGTGCTCTCCGGCGGCCGGTTCATCTTCGGAGTGGGGATCGGATGGCTGGAGGAGGAATTCGACACAGTCGGGATGACCTTCGGCGACCGCGCGCGGCGCACGCGCGAGTACCTTGCCCTGATGCGCGAGCTGTGGACCCGCAACGACCCGGTCTTCGAGGGGCGCACGGTCCGCGTCGCGGGGTGCAAGTTTATGCCCAAGCCGATTCAGCAGCCACGCCCGCCGGTGATCTTTGGCGGCCATACTGAGCCCTCGCTGCGCCGCGCCGCCCAGGTGGCCGACGGATGGTATGGGATCGCGGAGAACATCGCCGACACCCGCGACCTCATCGCGCGTTTGCGCGGCCATGAGCGCGCGCAGAACCGCACCAGCCCGTTGGAAATCACGCTCAGCCCGCGCTTGGGCGGGCCGCTGACGGTAGCGCAGGTGCAGACCTTCGCCGAGATGGGCGTCGCGCGGCTGATAACCCCGGTCGGGCGCGAGCCGGAGCGCGCCGTGCGCGCGATGGAGCAGTTCCACGAGCAGGTAATGTCGCGCGTTTAAGATGGCGTGGTCAGCCGCCGCCGCGCGCGGCATTTTGCACCCCCTTACGCACGGGTATCATTACCATCAAACGGCACCGGGGGATGCGGCGGGAGGCCGCGTTGAGTCATGAAGACCTGTCCGCGATGTGCCAGGACCTATCCCGATAGCGAAGCATTTTGCGAGCTTGACGGCACCGCGCTGGTTTCCGGCGCCGCCGCGCAAACCGCCCAGAGCGCCACGCCGATCGACGAGAGCGAGGGCGCAATCGAATGCCCAGTCTGCGGCGGCAAGGCCCAGCCGGGTGAGCTGGTCTGCAACTTCTGCGGCGCTCGCCTGGTGCCGGACGCCGGCCCCTCGGCTGGCGGGGTGGCCCCCGGCGGACCAGCGTCCTCCGCAAGCGCCCGGCGTTCCGCAGGTGGGGCGGCGCGGCGCAGCCCCGAGACTTTCGTCCCCGCCCAGGAGAAATTCACCTCGCGCGACTTTACTCCACCAGAGCCTGAAGAAGAGGAAGAGGAGGGGGGACGGCCGCTCCTGAGCATAATCGGCTACACGATCGCCGCGCTGGCGGCGCTCGCTGCCGGTGCTTGGCTTGCGCTCAGGCTGAGCTCGCATCCCGCGACCGAGCCGTCGAAGCTGGTTTCGGCCACGCCCGTTCCGAGTGCGGCGCCTGCCGCTGCTTCGCCAGTGGTCGAGTTGGCGAAGAGCGTATCGCTGCAAACGGTGGGTGCCTCGGCCTCGGCGCCCGAGCGCAGCACCGACGTTGCGCGCAAGGTTTTCGAGGACAATAAGAGCGCGCTGCTCGACAACTACCGGACGGTGCTGGCGGGCGGCGCGGCGGTCGATGACGGTATGATGGTGCGCCTGACAGTGGCGCCCAGCGGCGAGGTAACCGGCGCCGCGGTGCGCACCTCAACCGCACCGAACCCGGAACTGGATGCGGCAGTGGTCAAGTCGATGATGGGATGGAAGTTCGCGCCGTTCAACGGCGGCGAGGTGAGCGCAGACTATCCGATGATTTTCGCGCGCGATCCCGCGCAAGCCGCGGCTATCGATACGAGTCTGGCGACCAAGGTGGCCGCGCTGACTCCCGCCGAGACTCCCGAATACGCCTTTGCGCCGGCGCCGGCCGCGCCCGCCACGGCGCCGACGCCCGCGATGGAAGCGGCGGTGCCGCCGCTCGCGCCCGCGGTTGCGCCCGAGTCGAAGCCCAAGGTCCGGCACCGTCCGCGGCGGCTGGCCGCCGTGCCGCCGCGCCAGCCGCCGTTGCTCGAGCGGGTGCAATCGGCGCTGCGCTCCAATCGCAAGCTGGGACGGGTCAAGGCCTACACTACCGGCGGCGTCGTTACGCTGTACGGCAAGGTCTTTGACGACAACGGCAAGCGGCTGGCCGAGCGTACCGTGCGCGGAGTCAGCGGTGTGACCGACGTTATCGATCAGCTCACCACCGACAAGGCGCAGTGGGCCGCGGACGAATTGCGTATCACACAGGGTCTCGCCAACGCGGGGCTGAGCGGGGTCAAAGTCAAGGTCATCGGGCGCGATGCCTACCTGGACGGCGAGGTGCCAACCGACCTCGACCGCCAGCGCGCGGTGACAATCGCCGAGGGCGCGGCGGCAGTCAAAGTCCGCAGCAACCTGATTCGTGTGGCGCCCGGCCGCGTATTTGGCTTTTAGGCGCGGGTGGACCGGACAGGCTTCCTACAGACGAAGAGGCCTGCCTAATCGGGCGCCGGTTGGCGTCTTAGACCGCGCCAAGTATTGACAACGTTTTAGCTCCACGTTTAGACTGGGTCGCAAGAACCTATCGGTTTCCCCGCCAGGAGGTCCCGCTCACAAATGGCTGACGCCCCGTCTTCGTGCAAAGAAGCGTTCGATGCCATGCCGTCGCGGTTCAAAAAGGACGCGGCTAAGGGCATGAACGCAATCTACCAGTTCGACCTCTCTGGCGACGGCGGTGGCCAATGGCAGGTCATCATCAAGGATCAGACCTGCGAGGTGAAGGACGGCAAGGCGGCCTCGCCCAACATCACCATCTCGATGGCGGCCAAGGACTACCTCGACATGATCAACGGCAAGCTGAACGGCCAGATGGCGTTCATGACCGGAAAGCTGAAGATTTCCGGGGATATGGGGCTGGCCCTGCGTCTGCAAAGTCTCTTCGCCTAGACTGCGGGAATCCCGCACCCTCCCGGGTGCGCGGAAACATGGACAGGCCTCACAGGAACCTCGAAGAATCCCAACAGCGGCCCGAACTATCGCAGCAAAGCCGGAGCACGTCGCATCCGAGCCGCTATCGGGTCAGAACTGGATAACAATTTAGAGATTGGGCGGAGCGGCTGCGAATGTCGCGACTGGCGCGGACCTGAGGACCGCTCCGCTGTAGGCACTCGCCACATGGGATTTTTAACACCGGCCCGGCCCGGTGGGGGAGGAATAAGAAGACATCTCAAATGAGTCCGCAGGATACGCCACGCGGCATCGACAAGGAGAACGGCACCGGCATGGACGCTGACCAGAACAACGACTCGCTAGCCAACAAGCTCTCCGAAGAGCTGAGCAACTGGCGACGGCGGCGAACCACCGCACGGCCTCGACGCAACGAATCCGTCGCGCCCAGCAGCTCGCAGTCCGAGTCTGCGCGCACGATTCGGGTGCGCGGTCACGAAACGCTCGTGATTCGCAAGCCGAAGATGGTGACGAAGCCTTCCAACGCCAGCGATACCGACCGCGCCAATCAGTAGTTCTTTCTTCCCTAAGCGCCGCCCGTAACCGCAGGCGGTGAAGCAGCGGCCGCTCGTTTCAGGCTGAGGGCGGCAGAGTGTCATCTCCGCGCCCACCCGCCCTTAGGAGCGGAAGACCTCGACCGGCGTCTCACGCGCGGCCTGGCGCGCGGGATAGATCGTCGCCACGAAGCACAGCACCAACGAAGCCAGCGCCACCGCCACGAAGCTCAGCGGCTGGGCGTCGATCGGCAGGGTCGAAATGCCGTAGATGCGCGCCGGGATGTGGATGAACTGGTAGCGGGCGAGGGCAAAGCAGGTCGCCGCACCGACGACCAGCCCGGCCGCCGTGCCCGCTCCACCTACGACAAGCCCTTTGAGCTGGAAGATCCGCCGCACCTCGGTTGGCGTCGCCCCCATCGCGACCAACACTGCGATATCGCGCCGCTTCTCCATCACCACCATGATCAGCGTCGCAACCAGGTTGAATGCCGCCACTCCGATCAGCAGCAGCAGAACCAGCGCATAGACCCGCTTGAGCATCGCGAACCCGGCCGACGCCGCCTGGTCGTATTCCATCCAATTGGTCACCCGGAAGTCGCGCCCAAGAGTGCGGCGCAGCTCAGCCGTGACCTCAAGCGTCGCGTCGAGATTGCGCAGCTTGACTTCGATTCCGTCGGCGCGTTGGGGCCGCCCGAAGAAGTTCTGCGCCGCCCCGAGTCCCATGAAGATCACCTCGGAATCGATAAACTGGACGCCGGATTCGAACACTCCCGCGACCCGGAATTCGCCGCTGCGCGTGCTCAGCTCACCGTTGGAGCCCGAGATGATCGGCGCCACCAGCCGCACCGGATCTCCGGCCTTGACCTTGAGTTTGGCGGCCAGAGCTGACCCTACGAGCAGCCCGCCGACGGTGCCTGGCCGGCTGGCCTCGGTGGCATCCCCCCCAGCCGCAGGCGGTTGCGCTGGCCCCGCAGCGGCGGCTCCCGGCGGTCCTCCGCTCCGCGCTCGTGAAGATTTGCCTGCGGCGGCTCCGTTCGGCGGCGCGTCCTCGGCTGGAGTGAAGCCAGCCGCGATCTCTTTGATCGCCGCCGGCGCGACGTAGCGTCCGAGCTCGCTCAGAACCACGGGGTTATCCGGCTCGACGCCGCGCACCACGACGCCCGAGATCCCGCGGGCCGAGCTGATCATTCCCTGGCCCACGATAAAAGGGTCGGAACCCGCGACGCCGGCGACGCCGCCGATCCGAGCCTGCACCGATCCGTAGTCGGCGATCGCGCCAGTGAAGCTCTGGACCTGGACCTGGGGGCTGAGGCTCAGCAGGCGTTGGCGCAGGTTCGCCTCGAACCCGCTCATCACCGCCAGCATCACGATCAGGGCGGCGACGCCGATCATCACGCCGACCGCGGTGAAGAGCGTGGTCACCGAAATGAAGGCGTCCTTGCGCCGGGCGCGCAGATAGCGCAGCGCGATCGTCAGTTCGTAGCGCAAATCGATTCCGTTTGGCGGGGCACCCAGGCAGCGCTCAGAAAATCACCCGCTCTTCCTTGAGTTGCGCGATTTCGGCCGTGCTGAGTCCCATCATACCGCCCAGCACCTCGTCATTATGCTGCCCGAGCGTGGGCGCCGGGCTGCGCAACTCGCCGGGCGTGCGGCTCAGCCGATGCTGGAGGCCCTCGTAGGGCGACGGCCCCATCACTGGATGGTCGAGCCAGTGCCAGAAGCCGAAGGCGTCGAGGTTCTCGTCGTTGTGGATGTCCACGCAGTTCTGCACCGGGTAGGCGGCTATACCCGCGCCCTGGAGCTTCGCGGTGAGCGCGCGGACTTCGCACTCGCGCACCAGCTTGCCGACCAGTTCGTCGAGCGCGGCGCGGTTTTCGATCCGGCGCGCGGCGGTGGCGAAACGCTCGTCCGGCGGCGGAGCGCCGAGCGCCGCGACCATTGCGCCCCATTGCTCGTCGCCGTCCACCGCAATCGCGATCCAGCGCTCTTGGCCGTCTTCGTCGGCGCATCGGTAGGCGCCATGGGGCGCATAGCGCTCGGAGCGATTGCCTTGCGGACCCAGCACGCGTCCGCTTGCGAAGTAATCGACCAGTGCGGGCGCGAGATTGTGCAGCGCGGCCTCGTATTGCGCCATGTCGAGGTACTGACCGCGGCCCGTGCGCCGCCGATAGTCAAGCGCGGCGAGCAGAGCGCAGGCGGCCAGGCGGGGCGCGATGAAATCGGTATACGCGCCGTAGGGCGGGCACGGCGGCTCGCCCGGCGCATAGCCGGAGATGTGATAGAAGCCGCTGAGCGCCGCCATCAGCTGCCCGTACCCGGGGTACAGCGCGTTGGGCCCGGTCTGCCCCTGCATACAGGTCGAAAGCATGATCACGTCAGGCTTGAGACGGGAGAGATGCTCGTAGTCGAGCTCCCACTTGCGCAGCGCCTTGGGAGTGAAGCTCTCGGCCACGATGTCGGCCCACGGCAGCAGCCGCAGCACCAGCTCGCGCGCCTTGGGCTTGCTCAGATCCAGCGTGATGCTGCGTTTGGAGGTGTTGTAGCTGGCGAAGAACTGGCTGCGATCGATGCCCGGCTGGGCGTCCTTCCATGGCGGCGCCAGCCGCAGGACGTCGGGGCGCGCCAGCGACTCGACCCGGACAACGTCGGCGCCGTTGTCGGCCAGATACTTGGTCGTGATCGGGCCGACTCCGACCCAGGAGAAGTCCAATACGTGCACTCCCTCAAGCGCGTAGCGTCGCATCGTCGCCTCCCCGCCGGCTCAGATCGCGCCGATCGCGCGCAGGCGGCTCATCCGCCCGCCGTCGATTCCCATCAGCTCGCCCCATACCTCGCCGTTATGCTCGCCCAGGCGCGGGGCGCGGCGCGCCGGTCCGATCGGCGTGACGCTCATCTTGGCGAACGCGCCCGGCAGGGTCAGCGTGCGGCCCAGCGTGTCGTGTTCAATCCGGACGAAGTAGTTACGTGCCTTGAGCTGTTCGTCCTCGGCGATGTCGGCGGCGGTCGCGACCGGGGCGAGCAGGATGCGCCGCTTGAGGCCTTCGGCGTAGATCTCGCGCTTGGTCATGGTCGCGAAGAAGCGGCGCACGCGATCTTCGAGGTCGGCGATCTCTTCGAGGTCTTTTTCGGTCGCCTTCATCAGGATTCCTGGCACCCAGCTCGCCCAATCCTTGTCGATCATCCACTGCGCCGCGCAGCCCTTCTCGGCCATCCATCCCACCAGCCCCTTCATCGAGATGGCGCCCACACCGGGGCCGCCGGCGAGCAGGGTCGAGATGTAGCCGTCCTTGCAAGCGTACACCAGCTGGCGGCGCGAGCCGGTGGCCGAGTAGTACACGCCATCGCGCCGGATATAGTCGCCATGCATGATCGGCATCGCCTGTTCATTCATCAGCGTCCACACCACGCACGCCTGGGTGTTGACGATCACACGCTGCCCGCGGCCCTCGATCTCGCGCGGGTAATGGGCAAGGAGCGAGGCGACCGCGGCCTCGGCGCCGGCATGCAGCCCGGCCTGCGGCACACTCATCTCCAGCGGCGGCCTCCCCTTCTCGCCCATCATGAACATCGGGCCGCCCGAGGCCCACGAAACGATATCGGCGGCCTTGTAGTTGCGGGCCGGGCCGCTGTCGCCGAACGGCGTGATCGAGGCGTAGATGAGCCGCGGGTTGAGTTCGGCGAGCCGCTCGTAGCCGAGCCCCAGCGAGTCCATGTAGCCCGGCGCGAACGATTCGACCAGGAAGTCCGACTTGCGCGCGAGGTCTTCCAGCAGCGCGCGGCCGTCGGCCGACTCTAGGTTGAGCGTCACCGAGCGCTTGCCCGCCTGGTAGGCGATGAAATAGAGCCCGCGGTCGGGGCCCGGCTGGTCGTCGAGAAACGGCGGGATACGCCTAGTCGGGCATCCGGAGGGCGGCTCGACCTTGACCACGTCGGCGCCCAGATCGGCGAAGATCTTGCCGCAGAGCGCGCCGCGCTCGTCGGTCAGATCGAGCATCCGAAATCCGCTGAGCAGTTCGCTGGCCATCGCGACTCCTGTTCCGGGAAGGCCGGAGGATGCTGCGGCGCGCAGGCCCTGGGAGGCGCCGCCGCTCGCTACGCGCGATTGTATCGTTATCCAGGCGGGGATTCGAACCCGCCGCCGCGCAGCTCAGCGCAGCGGGCCGCCGGCGGCCCGCGCGGCGCCGATCGCGGTGGCGTAGTCGGCGTGTTCGGGGATCGTGAAGCGGCCGAGCAGGGCAAGCCGCTTCTGACGCTGCATGAAGCGGAAAACCCGCGTCAGCTTGCCGGTGAGCACGATGTCCTGAAGGCCGCTGGCACGCGCGGCGGCCAGGCTCAGCACGCTGACCGCTTCGACGATCATGTTCATGATCGCGAGCGCCTTGTCCTCGGCAGTCGCGTCGGCGGTGATCTTGCCGAAGTTCGAGGCGGTGGTGCCGGGCGGCAGGTCGCCCAGCGGGCCACCCGCGATGTCGCGCACGGTAAGGTCGATGCGGGCCAAGTCGCCGCGCTGCGCCAGCGCTTCGAGCGTCTCCAGCGTCGAGACCCCGAGCATGTGCTTGGAGAGCCCGCGCAGCGTGCCGCCGCCGAGCCCGGTGCCGCCGAAGTGCTCGATCTTGTCGCCGTGGACCGCGACCAGCGCGGTGCCGGTGCCGAGCGAAACCACCAGCGCGTCGCGCTTGCCGCACAGCGAGGTCCCGCCGATTCCGATCGCGGTGAATTCGCTAACCTTGATCACCGGCCGCCCGAACAGGGTGTCCGACAGCGCGCGCGAGCCGGCGCCGGTTGCCGCCACGCAGGCCACCTGCTCGAGCCGGAGGTTGTTCTGTTCGATGAGCTTGCCGAGCGCGCCGGCCGCCGCCGCGACCGGGTCGTTGGCCTCGATCGTGACGACGTGGTAGTCGCCGTTGTCAACGGTGACCGCGTCGGTGGTGGATCCGCCGATGTCGATTCCGACGATCATCAGGTGGTGCCGGCGCCGTGTGTCCAGCCCACCCAAGGCTAGAACACCCACGGCCCGTCGGTAAATAGGCCCCGGATGCGGGTGGGCGGAGCGCTGTGATAGGGTTTGCGCCATGGCCCGGCGCAAGTCTGGTGCGGAGCCCACGCTCTTTGCCGCGCGCAAGCCGGCGGCCCAGCCGCTGGCCGATCGGATGCGTCCGCAGAGGCTCGACGAGGTCGTCGGCCAGGACCACCTGCTCGGCGCGGGCAAGCTGTTGCACCGCACGCTGGAAGCCGGCAGCCTGCCGTCGGTCATCCTGTGGGGGCCGCCCGGCAGCGGCAAGACGACACTCGCGCTGCTGCTCGCGCGCCAGTCGGGCGCCGCGATGCGCACGATTGCGGCGGTCACCGCGGGGGTCGCCGACCTGCGCGAGGCGGTCGAGGCGGCGCAGCGCGAGCTCGACGCCAGCGGGCGGCGCACGGTCGTCTTCATCGACGAGATCCATCGATGGAACCGGGGGCAGCAGGACGCGATCCTGCCCCACGTCGAGAGCGGACTCATCACGCTTATCGGCGCGACCACCGAGAACCCGTCCTTCGAGGTGATCGCGCCGCTGCTCTCGCGTACCCGCGTGCTGGTGCTGCGCGCGCTCGGCGACGAGGACATCACGACGATCGTCAGGCGCGCACTGGCCGATCCCGAGCGCGGGCTCGGCCGCAGCGGGCTCGCGCTGGAGGACGAATCGCTTGCCGAGCTGGTGCGCTTTGCCGCGGGCGACGCGCGCCGCGCGCTCAACACCTTGGAAGTCGCGGCGACGCTTGCCCGCCAAGCCGGGAGCGCGGCGATTGCGCCCGAGCACGTGCGTGAGGCGGCGCAGCAGAAGACCCTGCTCTACGACCGCGCAGGCGAGGAGCACTACAACGTCGTCTCCGCCTTCATCAAGAGCCTGCGCGGCTCCGACCCCGACGCCGCGATGTACTGGATGACGCGGATGATCGAGGCGGGCGAGGATCCGCTGTTCATCGCGCGCCGGATGGTGATTTTCGCGGCCGAGGACGTCGGCAACGCCGATCCGCGCGCGCTCCAGGTCGCGATGGCGGTCAAGGAGGCGGTCGATTTCGTCGGGATGCCGGAGGGCGCGATCCCGCTGGCGCAGGGTGTGACCTATCTCGCCTGCGCGCCCAAATCCAACGCGTCGTACCGCGCGATGCTGGCGGCGCGTTCCGACGCGCTCGAGCGCGGGGCGTTGCCCGTGCCGCTCCATCTGCGCAACGCGCCGACGCCGCTGATGCGCAAGCTCGGCTACGCCGAGGGTTACCGCTACCCGCATAACTCAGAAGGCGCGATCAACGAGCAGCGGTACATGCCGGTCGAGCTCGGCGAGCGGATTTACTACGAGCCCTCCGAGCGCGGCTACGAGAGCCGGATGCGTGAGTACCTCGAACGCGCGCGGATGGCGCGCCGCGGCGGGGGACGATCCGCCCCGCCGCCGGCGGCGAAAAAACCCGGCGGATAAGGCCCGACGCGCGCCGGGAGCGTCGAGTCAGCAAGCGGAGGCCGCGTGATGGGAGCGGAAAAGGATCGCGAAGCGTGGGTCGAGCTGCCGAGCGAGCAGGAGATGCTCGCGTCATTCCCCGCCGACCATCCCTACAGCATCGGCGCCGGGCGGGTGCCGGCGATGGCGCGCCTGGTCGCGGCGCATCCGGGGATCGCTCCCTATTTTCAACGCTTGGTCGCGCGAATCATGTTCGGCGCGGGCGCGCTTGCGCGCGCCGAGCGCGAGATGGTTGCGGCGGTGGCAGCCGCCGCCCAGGATTGCCATTACTGAACCCAGTCCCACGCAGAGTTTCTGCGTGTCGAGGGCGGCGACTCCGAGCTGATCGAGGCGATCAAGGCCAGGCGATGGCGCGAGCTCAGGACGTTGAACGCGCGCGAGCGCGCGTTGTGCGCAGTGGCGGAGAAGCTCAGCGCCGAAGCGGTGCGGATGACCGAGGAGGACTGGAAACCGTTGCGCGAGTTGGGTTTCGACGATCGCGCCTGCCTCGAAGTCGCGCACATCGTCGGGGTCTTCAACTACCTGACGCGGCTGGCTGACGGCTTCGGTCTGCGGCTCGATGCGCCGGTCGCCGAAGCGTCGCGCTCAAGGATTGCGCTGCGCCAGCCGCGCGCGGAGGGCGGCGCCGAGCGCCCGGGTTAACGCGCTCCGGCTCCGCGGCCGCAACTGAAATGGAAGCGGAACGGCGAGGCCGAAGAGGGCTTCGGCCTCGCGCCCCGTCAAAATCACAATCGCCCGCCTCTAGCGCGCGCCGAGCACCGCGTCCTTGAGCGACTTGGCGGGGGTGAAGCGCAGGCGGGTGCGCGCCGGAATCTTGATCTGTTCCCCGGTGGCCGGATTGCGGCCCATCCGCGCCTTGGTCTTGCGCTTGCGGAAAATCCCCAGCCCCGCCAGGCGCAGCGAACCCTCTTTCTTGAGCTCGCGCACGACCAGGCCGGTGAGCTCCTCCAGCACGCTCTTGGCTTCCTTCTTCGAAATTTTGACCTTGTCGGCGAGATGCGCCGCGACCTGCGACTGCGTCATCATCATCCTCCTTGTCGGCGAGAGTGATTCCCGCAAGCAGAGCGTGAACCACGATCACGCGTTTTGCAAGACACAGCCGCCCGAAAATGCGCGTATTTCTTAAGAACCACAACGATTTTTCAACAGCTCCTGCGCGCGCCCGTTGGGGCAGAAGCGTTTTTTGCAACCCCCGTTCAAAGCCGCCCGTCCCGTCGGGAATTTTGCAACCTGCGCTGGCCGGGCGCTAGTAACGAACCTCGACCAGGTAAAGTCCGGCGGCGGGCGCCGGCGCCGGCGCGAGCGCGCGCTCGCCGCGCGCGAGCAGCTTGGCAAGTGCTTCAGCGCTGTACTTCCCACGCCCGACTTCGGCCATCGCTGCCACCATCGTGCGCACCATGTGGCGCAAAAAGGCGGTCGCCTCGACGCGGTAGACGAGCAGGCTCGGCTCCGCGCGCCGCCACGCGCTGAATTCGACGCGCCGCACCGTGGTTTTTTCTTCCGAGCCGAGCGAGCGAAAGGCGGCGAAATCGTGCTCACCGACGAAGACCCGCGCAGCCGCGTTCATCGCGTCGAGGTCGAGCGGCTCGCGCACATGCCATGCGTAGTTGCGCTCGAACACCGACGGCAGCGGCCGGTTGAGCACCCGATACTCGTAGATTCGCAGCCGCGCGTCGCGCCGCGGGTCGAAATTCTCAGCCACCTCGGCGGCCTCCAGCACCACGATATCCGCCGCCAGCATCGCGTTGAGCGCGCGCGCAAGCTCGGCCGGGTCAAAGCGCCGCGGCAGCCGCGCCGCCGCCACCTGTCCGCGCGCATGGACGCCGGCGTCGGTGCGGCCGGCGCCGCGCACGCGCACTGGCGCGCCGAAAATCCGCGCCAGCGCCTCCTCCAGGCGCGCCTGGATTGAATCCTGGCCGCTCTGGATCTGCCATCCGGAATAATTGCTGCCGTCGTATTCGAGCCGCAGACGGACCTGCATCGTGGGCTGCGCCGGCCTAGGCCGCGCCGGGTGCCTCGGCCGCGGCGAGTTTCTCGGCTATCCACACCGCGTCGAGCGCGGCGAGGCGGGCGCTGTCGAATGCGCACCAGATCGCGGCGCCCGCGCCGTGCACGCTGAGCCTGACCAGTACGGCCTCCTGGCCGATCGCGTCGATCACGCTCGCCTTCGCCTCCTCGCTCTCCATCATCAGGATTCCCGGCGCGGCGCGTAGCCGCGCCGGCAGCTCGGCGGGCGCGGGCGGATCGGAAATCAGCACGGTCATCGCCGAGCCGTGCAGCACGGCGATAGTTACGGTCTCGACGAGCAGCCGGGGCGCCGCGTGCACGAGCGCAGCGGCTTGCGCGGATAGCGCGGCAGCGAGTTCGCCCGCGGGATCTCCAGGTGACGCGTTGAAAGCGCGTTGCGGCTCGCCTTCCTCGAGGCTGTGCGCGCCGCTCAGCAGTGCGCCCGCCTCGCGCGCAACTTCCTCGACGCTCTGGCGCCCCTCGGCGCTGGCGCCGAGCATCACCGTCGCGCATACAGTGCGGTTTTGCGCGCCGGCCGCGCCGATAATCGTCGCGAGCACGTGGGCCGCGGGATGGGCGATCGCGACGGTTCTGCCGCGCGCTGCGATTTGCGCGATTGACTCGGGCGCCTCGAATCCGGGCGCCACCAGCGGAATCGCCGCCGACGGTGCGCGCGTCGCCGCGCTCAGGTCAACGAGCGCGGGTCCGGGCCGCGCGCGGATAATGTCCGCGGCGACGCTCGGTGGAACGGCGAGGAATGCGATATCGAAGTGCGCGAGCGCGGCGGGCTCGTCGAGTTCGGCGACGCGCTGCTCGCTGCCGTAGGCTTCGAGCGTCTGCGCGGCGCCGCGCGCGGTCGCATACAGCGCCAGTTCGGCGCAGGGCACTGCGCGCGCGTCGAGTAGCTCGACGATCTGGGTGCCGACTGCGCCGGTCGCGCCGACGACGGCGATTTTCACCTCGCGGCGGTGCGCCGCGGCCATACCTACGCTTCCGTGGCCTCGAGCCGTTCGCGCACCAGCCGACCCATCGCCTTGCAGCCGACAGTTTTGGTCCCGGCGCCGCCGCCCAGATCGCGCGTGCGATAGCCCTCGCGCACCACCGCCTCGACCGCCTGCGCGATCGTTTCGGCCTCGGCACGCATCCCGAGCGAATGCTCGAGCAACATCGCGGCCGAGAGGATGGCGGCGAGCGGATTGGCTTCGTCGCGGCCGGCGATGTCGGGCGCGCTGCCGTGGATCGGCTCGAACAGCCCGACCCGGCATCCCGCGCCGTTGAGCTCGTCGCCCAGCGAGGCCGACGGCAGCAGACCCATCGAACCCGCCAGCACCGACGCCTCGTCGGTCAGGATGTCGCCGAACATGTTCTCGGTGACGACGACGTCGAAGTCGCGTGGGCGGCGGATCAGATGCATCGCCATCGAATCAACGAGTTGGTTCTCGAAGGTGACGTCGGTGTACTCGGAAGCGAGCTCGCTTGCGATTTCGCGCCACAGGCGCGAGGTCGCAAGGATGTTGGCTTTGTCCACCGAGGTCAGGCGCTTGCGCCGGTTGCGCGCCAGTTCGAAGCCGTAGCGCAGGACACGCGTGATCTCCTCTTCGTTGTACGTGCAGGTATCGACCGCCTCGCGCTGGTCGCCGTGCATCCGCCGCTCGGATGGCTTGCCGTAGTAGATGCCTCCCGTCAGCTCGCGGATCACGACCAGGTCGACGCCGTTGACGATTTCCTGGCGCAGCGGCGAGGCCGCGGTCAGCTCCTTGATCGCCTTGACCGGGCGCACGTTGGCGAACAGGCCGAGCTCCTTGCGCAGGGTCAGCAGCGCTTGCTCGGGGCGCTGGTCGGCTCTGGGGTTGTCCCACTTGGGGCCGCCGACCGCGCCGAGGAGGATGGCGTCGCTGTCGCGCGCTTGTTTGAGCACGTCGTCGGGCAGCGGGGTGCCAAACTGGTCAAGCGCATGACCGCCGACGGGTGCTTCCTTGAACTCGAGCGCGAGCGCGGCGTTACGCGCGACGATCTTGAGCACCTGCAAGGCCTCGCCCACGACTTCGGGGCCGATACCGTCACCCTTGAGAACCAGAATCTTGTAGGCCATCTAAATTTGCGCAGTAACGGCCGCGAAAGTGCGGTCCGTGTAGAGCCAGGTCGGTTGAGCGCGGTCAGGAGCGGTGCGCGGCGACACAACCAGCGGTTGGCGGCTCTTGCGGCGGCGCGCTCTTCCCCCTTCTTTCAATCCTCGCGGCGTGCGGCGCACCGACGTGCGCCGCTCGACGCCATAAGCACTTAGCCCAACGCCACTGCCGCGGCAAGCCCTGCGCCGCTTGGCGCGGTCCGCTCAAGGCCCGTCGGCGGGGCGGGGCGCCTGATGCGTGCGCGCGCGCAGACGGTTGAGCGCGTTGACCAGCGCCAGCGCGCTCGCCATCACGATGTCGCTGTGGGCGCCCTGTCCGGCAACCGTCATCCCGTCGGCGCGCACCAGGCAGCTCACCTCGCCGAGCGCGTCGGTGCCGCCGGTGATCGCTTTGACCGAGTAGCGTTCGAGCGCCGGCTGCACGCCGGCCAGCTTGTAGATCGCCTTGTAGCACGCGTCCACCATCCCGTCGCCGGTCGCCTCGGCGACTCGCTCCTCGCCGTCGCCCGTCCGCATCGTGACGATCGCATGCGGCGTGCTGCGCGCCGACGAGGTCACCTGGACGTCGACCAGCTCGAACTGGTCGGCGGTGCGGCGGGTTTCCTCGGTGACGAGGGCCAGGATGTCGTCGTCGTACACGACCTTCTTCTTGTCACACAGCGCCTTGAACTCGGCGAAGGCGCGGTTGACGTCGAGCGCCGACGTGTCGACGCCGAGCTCGGTCAGCCGATTGACGAAGGCGTGGCGGCCCGAATGCTTGCCCAGCACGAGCTTGTTGGAGGGGATCCCGATGTCCTCGGGCTTCATGATCTCGTAGGTCAGCTTGTGCTTGAGTACGCCGTCCTGATGGATGCCGGCCTCGTGGGCGAAGGCGTTGTCGCCGACCACGGGCTTGTTGGGCGGCACCGCCTGGCCGATGATCTGCGAGAGCAGGCGCGAGGCGGGATAGATCTGGCGGGTGTCGATCCCGGTGCGCACGCGCATCAGGTCCTTGCGCGTCCGCAGCGCCATCACGACCTCCTCCATCGAGGTGTTGCCGGCGCGCTCGCCGATGCCGTTGATCGTGCATTCGACCTGACGCGCGCCGTTGCGGATCGCGGCCAGCGAGTTGGCGACCGCAAGGCCGAGATCGTTATGGCAATGCGCGCTCCACACCACGCGCTCGGCGCCTTCGACGGTGCGCCGCATGTAGGCGAACATCTCGCCGAACTCCTCGGGGATCGCGTGGCCAGTGGTGTCGGGCAGGTTGATGATGCGCGCGCCGGCGCGGATAACCTCGGCGCAAAGCTTGGCCATGAACTCCCACTCCGAGCGCGAGGCGTCCTCGCAGGAGAACTCGATGTAGTCGAGGTGGCGCTTGGCGCGCGCCACCGCCCAGGTCGCCGCGGCGAGCACATCCTCGCGCGTCATGTTGAGCTTGTACTTGAGATGGATGTCGGAGGTCGCGATGAAGATGTGGATGCCGGGGTTTTTGGCCTTCTCCACCGCGCGCAGCGCCGCGTCGACGTCCTCCTCGCGGGTGCGCGAGAGGCTGAGCACGGTCGGGCGGGTGAGCGCGTCGGCGATGCGAGTTACGGACTCGAAGTCGCCCGGCGAGGAGGCGGCGAAGCCGGCCTCGATGATGTCCACGCCGAGGCGCTCGAGCTGGCGCGCGATCGCGAGCTTCTCCTCGACGTTCATCGTGCATCCGGGCGATTGCTCGCCGTCGCGCAGGGTGGTGTCGAAGATGCGGACGTAGTCGGGGTCGGGCAGGATGTCGCGGACATCGTTTATCGTCTTGGCCATCGGCGTCTCTCTCCCCTCTCGACGTCCCGGCTGCGCGGGCCTCGTGCCGCACGACGCGCAAATAAGAAAACGCCCCGGGCGGCCTGTTTGGCCCATCGCCCGGGGCGTTCGCTTCAAGCTTTAAAGTCGCTGCGCTTTAAGCCTGCTCGGCGACGCTCCCGGCGTGGGCCCCAATAAGGCCCAGGCTAAGCAGCAGTCCGAGCAGCAGAGTCAACGTCAGCGACATGCCCCGTATCTTAAACGCCACTCGCCGGAGCGTCAAGGTGCCCGGCTTAGCGGCCCTGAGGTGGCGAGGACAAATCGCCCGTGGCGCGGGACGAGCGCTGCGGCGACTTGCGCGACGGCGGTGGCGCCACCGTAGCATTGCTCTCGCCCATCGGGCGCAGCATCGGGGCCATCGCCTGCGTCCGCTCGCCGCGCATCAGCAGGTACGGCCCCGAGACGACGTAGGCGGTCGCCAGCAGGAAGGCGGTGAACTGCGGCATTGCGAACAGGAACGCCAACAGGACCAGCATCGCCACCACCCACTCGACCGCCGCGCGCTGGCGCAGGTTGACGGTCTTGAAGCTGGGGTAGGGCACGCGCGAGATCATCAGGCCGGCGAGTGCGACGGTCAGCGGTGCCATCAGCGTGCACAGCGCGCGCGGCGAGTTGAGCTCGAAGTAGCTGTAGGCGAGCACCAGCCCCGCGATCATCACCGCCGCGCCCGGCACCGGCAGGCCGACGAAGCGTCGCTTGTCCACGTTCGCGGTCTGCACGTTGAAGCGCGCCAGCCGCAGCGCCGCGCAGATGACGTACACGCCCGCGATCACAACACCCCACGCGCCGAGCAGCCGCAGCGACCAGCAATAGGCGACGCCGGCCGGCGCCACGCCGAAGGCGACCACGTCGGAGAGGCTGTCGTACTCGACGCCGAAGGCGCTGGAGGTGCGCGACAGCCGCGCGACGCGTCCGTCGAGCCCGTCGCAGATGAACGCGATGAAGATCATCACGGCCGCGAGCTCGAAATGCGCGTTGATCGCCGAGACCAGGGCGAAGAAGCCCGAGAGCAGGCCGAGCGAGGTGATCGAGGCGGGGACGAGGAAAACGCCGCGGCGCAGTGGCGCGACCACCCGCTCGCGCTGCTCTTCAAGGCGGCCCGAGATGAGCTTCATCCGCGGGCGGCGGCGCGGACGATTACCTTCCGTCCGGTTCATTGGCCGAGCTCTCCGATCACGCTTTCGCCCGCGCGCACGCGATCGCCGACCCGGACCGTCGCCCGGTAGCCGGACGGCAGAAAATGATCGACGCGGCTGCCGAACATGATAAGGCCGATGCGGTCGCCGCAACGCACGCTGTCGTGCGGACCGACGCGGCATACGATGCGGCGCGCCAGGTAGCCCGCAATCTGCATCATCGCATGGCGCCGCCCGCGCCGGTCGGCGAACACGATCAGGTTGCGCTCGTTATGCTCGCTGGCGTGGTCGCGGAAGGCGGCGTGAAAGGCGCCCGGGGTGTGCCGCACGCTGACCACCTCGCCGTCCACCGGCGCGCGGTTGACGTGCACGTTGAGCGGCGACATGAAAACCGACACCCGCTGGCAGCGTTCGCCCGCCGCCGCGCCCGGAAGCTCGGCCTCGGCGATGTCGCTCACGGTGCCGTCGGCGCCCGAAAGCACGACGTGCTCGGAGGCGGCCGTGGCCGAGCGCTCGGGGTCGCGGAAGAAGGCGGCGCACGCGGCGCCGGCGGCAATAACGATCGCGCCTGGCCAGCGCCATCCCAGGACAATCATCAAAACCCCAAGCGCCAGCAGCGCGGCCGAGATCATGACGCCCTCGGCGGCGATTCTGACCGCCTTGCCGACGCGCCAGGCCCAGCCGGCAGCCCCCGATGCGAGCGTCTGGTTCAAGAAAACAACGCTCCTCAGTTTCTGCTCTTGTCCACCAGCCGGTCGCTGGCGAGCCACGGCATGAACGAGCGCAGCCGACGGCCGACCTCCTCGAGCGGATGCTTTTCAGCCTCCTTACGCAGCTCGCGAAAGCGCGGCAGCCCAGCGCGATACTCGGAGATCCATTCGTTGGCGAACTTGCCCGACTGGATGTCGGCAAGGATCTGCTTCATCGCCTCGCGCGAGGCTGGGCCAACCACCTTCTTGCCGCGGGTCATGTCGCCGTACTCGGCGGTGTTGCTGATCGAATAGCGCATGTTGGCGATGCCGCCCTCGTAGATGAGGTCCACGATCAGCTTGACCTCGTGGACGCACTCGAAGTAGGCCATCTCGGGCGCGTAACCGGCGGCGACCAAGGTCTCGAAGCCGGCGCGGATAAGCTCGGTCAATCCGCCGCAAAGCACCGATTGCTCGCCGAAGAGGTCGGTTTCGGTTTCCTCGCGGAAAGTGGTTTCGATAATCGCCGCGCGCCCGCCGCCGATCGCCGCGCCGTAGGCCAGCCCGATCTCCTTGGTGTCGCGCGAGGGATCCTGCTCGACCGCGAGCAGGCAGGGCACGCCGCGCCCCTTGACGTACTCCGAGCGCACCAGATGGCCGGGGCCCTTGGGCGCGATCATGAAGACGTTCACGCCCGCCGCCGGCTTGATGAACTTGAAATGGATGTTGAAGCCGTGGCCGAAGGCGAGATACTTGCCCGCGGTCAGATGGGGAGCGACTTCGGCGCTGTAGATGTCGGCGCCCATCTCGTCCGGCACCAGCATCATCACGATGTCGGCCTGGCGCGCGGCCTCGGCGGTGTCGAACACCGGCAGGCCCTGTTTGGCGGCCTTCTCCCACGAGGGGCTGCCCTTGCGCAGGCCCACTCGCACGTCCATCCCGCTGTCGCGCAGGTTGAGCGCATGGGCATGGCCCTGGCTGCCGAAGCCAAGGATGGCGATCTTGTGGGGGCGCAGCCGGCTGAGATCGGCGTCGCGATCATAATAGACCTGCATGGCAGTCTCCTAAGTGGTTTCGCGCGCGGAGGCGCGATGGTTGGTCTCGTGCTGCACCGCGCGGGCCATCGCGATCTTGCCCGAGCGCACGACCTCTTTGATCCCGAGCGGGCGCACCAGCGCGATGAAGGCCTTGATCTTGTCCTCGTCGCCGGTGATCTCGACCGTCACCGAGCGCGGCCCGATATCGACCACGTGGGCGCGGAAGGCGGCGACGATCGAGTCGAGCTCGGCGCGCGTGCGCTCCTCCACCGCCACCTTCACCATCACCATCTCGCGCTCGATGATGCTGGTGTCCTTGAAGTCGATGACCTTGATCACCGAAACGAGCTTGTTGAGCTGCTTGTTGATCTGCTCGAGCACCTGCTCGTCGCCGCTGGTGACGAGCACGATGCGCGAGACGGTGGGGTCGAGCGGGTCTTCGTTGACGGTCAGCGACTGGATGTTGAAACCGCGGCTGGAGAACAGCCCGGCCACTCGCGACAGCACGCCGAATTCGTTTTCGACCAGGACCGAGATGGTATGGCTTGGCATCAGTGGGTGATGGCCCGCGCGCGCCCCCGGGGCGCGCCGCGAGCCTAGGGCGCCTCGTGCTGATGGCGATGCAGGATCGCCATGATGCGATCCTTGGAGGCCAGTTTCAGCTTCTGAATCCTTTTCTTTTCCAGTTCCTCGTCGGTTGTCAGATAGAGCTTGTTGCGGAACGACTCGAGCCGGTGTTTGAGCTCGTTGTGCTCCTCGTACGCCGTCCTTAGTTCTTCGTCATAGGGCGCATACTGAAGGATGAGTTCTTCTTCCTTCCGCTCCATTTCCCGTCGCTCCCGAAGTTAGACTGACCGGACCCGAAGATCGCCTCCGCAGAGCGCACGTACAGCGCCTGCAGGGCGAAGGTGTTGTCAACCTCCCCCGCCGCGACTCTGACGGCACCCAACGCCGCCACCGCCCGGCCGCGCAGGCGCAGCCGGGCCATTTGCAGGCTCATCGCCTGGCCTTGTGCACCGGTAACCAAAGAGCAGGCTTCCGCGGCCTTGCAGTCGCCGACCAGCACAACGTCGACGTCCAGACGCGGGGCCAAATTCCCGAGCGCAAGCACGAGGTCATCCGATAGCTTTTCTAGCCCATCGCCACAGACCCGGTAAAGGGCAGCATAGACTTCGCCCTTGCGAGCGTCCAGCACTGTGCAAATCATCCGCCCCGGCGGGCATTCGGCCTCGGCCATCGCCGCCAGCGCCAGCGTATCGAGGCTCGACACTCCCACCAGCGCGCATCCCGAAGCCATCGCTACCCCCTTGGCGTAGCTCAACCCCACGCGCAACCCGGTGAAGGAGCCCGGGCCGATCCCGACCGCGATCCCCTTCAGATCCCCGGTTGTGAGCGCGGCCTGCTCGAGCAGCGCTGCCACCGCCTCGGGCAACTCGGCGCCGTGCGAGGCGACCGGGCGCGAGCACTCGGCGAGCACCCGTCCGCCGGCGACGACCGCAAGCTCGGCCTGCGCGCCGCCGGTTTCGATTCCCAGCACCGGCCCCGCCGCGGATGCGGCGTGCAGAGCGGTGTCAACTGCGCATAATGTGCGAGAGGTCATTCACGATCACGAAGGTCATCAGCGCCACCAGCAACAGCAGCCCGATCTGCATCGCGAACTCGCGATGGCGAAGCTGCAACGGCTTACCGCGCAGGCCCTCGAGCAGGAAGAAGAACAGGTGCCCGCCGTCGAGCAGCGGCACCGGCAGCAGGTTGATAATTCCCAGCTCCAGGCTCAGCATCACGGTGAACCCGGCAAGGTCGGCGAGCCCGCGATGGGCCTCCTTGCCGGCCATCTTGGCGATCATGATCGGCCCGCCCAGCGCCTGGCGCGCCGGCGTGGTGCCGTTGATCACCATCGCGATTCCCATCACCAGCTGGTAGCTCAGGTTGGCGGTCGCTGTCAGACTCGCGCCGACCGCGCGCAGCGGCCCGTAGTGCAGCGTGCCCTCGTCGCCGCGCGGCCCGACGCCGATGAGCCACACCGGCATCGTCGTGCCATAGATGGTTTTCTCGTTCTGGCGCACCGGCGTGACCTCGATCGCCAGCCGCCTCGGCGCGCCGCCCGCAGTGGGACGCGCGATATCGATCTTCAGCCGCGCCCCGGCGCTCGATTTGATCGCGTCGGAAAGGTCCGCCCAGCTCTCGACCTTGCGCCCGTCCACCGCCAGCACCTCGTCGCCCGAGCGCAGCCCGGCGGTCGCTGCTGGCATCCCCTGCTTGACCATGCCGACGATCGGCTTGGTGTACGGCACACCGTAAACATAGACGAGCGCCATCAGAATCGGGGCGAACAGGATATTCGACACCGGGCCGGCCATCACGATCTTGGTGCGCCGCCACAAGCTCTGGGTCGGAAAAGCCTGCGCGCGGTAACACTGCATCAGCGCCGCCGGCCGGCGCTCGACCAGATTCTTGACCGCCGTCTCGACCGAGCCGCATCGCTCGACCTCTTCGAGCAGAAGCGCCTCGTCCGGACGCACCTCGCGCCCGAGTATTGCGTCGGCGCTTTCAGCCGGAGGCTGATCCGCGGACGATACGACGCGCCGGGCCAGCGCGAGCAGCGCTTGGTCGCGTTCGGCGGCCGGACGCGCGGGGGCGCCGCGGTGCCGACGTTCGGCGTCCAGAAGATCGGCCTGAAGCTCGCGCAGGAAGCCCTCCAGCGTATCAGCGTTGGGTTCCTCGGCGACCTCGTCGCCGAGCATCCGGACGTATCCGCCGAGCGGGGTTGCGCCGATCGCGTAATCGGTCTGGCCGCGCCGGATTCCGAATAGCCGGGGCGGGTAGCCGATCGAGAAGCGCAGGACCCGCACTCCGGAGCGCTTGGCCATCACGAAGTGGCCCGCCTCGTGGACGAGGATCAGGAGGGCGAAAATGATGACCGCTGAAACGATGGATGTGATCATAATTGGCTGAAAAGGCGGGGGTGCCTGCGCGCGGGGACGAGCGGCTCCACAGGGTCACCTGCTCCAATAATAGGCCAAAGCCACGGCGAAAACCATGCTGCACGTGCGGTCCAGCAGACCGCCGTGCCCGGGGATAATCCAGCCCGAGTCCTTCACGCCCGCGCTACGCTTGAACGCCGAGCCGGCCAGATCGCCGAGCTGCGCCAGAATCCCGAACGCGGCCGAAAGCGCCAGCGTCTTGGCGGGGCTCCACTGCGGCACGAGCGGCGCGCGCAATCCAAGGCCCGCGGCGACGCAGAGCACCAGCCCGCCGACTGCCCCTTCGACGGTCTTGTTCGGGCTCAGGCGCGGGGCCAACTTGGTCCGTCCCAGCCACGAGCCCGCGAAATAGGCTCCCGTGTCGCTCGCCATCACCAGCAGCAGGACGAGAACCAGGGTCGCGATTCCAGTGGGGCCATTGCGCAGCAGCGCGAAATAGGGGAACAGCGCGCCGACGTAGAATGCGCCGAGCACGGTCAAGCCGAGCCCGGGCGTCGAGGGGGCCGCGCCATTGAGGCCGACGCGCGCCGTGAAAGTGAGCATCGCGAGCACCACCGCAAGCGGGACGAACCACAGCGGCTGCGGCGCGCAACTCAGCACAAGTGCGGTTCCTCCTCCGGCTACCACGAGCGCCGCCAGCGGCGCTGCGCCGCATGCGCGAGTCATCGCGGCGACCTCGTAGAGCCCCCATGCCGTCAACACGCCGATAAAGGCGCTGAAGGCCGCGGGCGGCGCGAACACCACCACCGCAAAGAGCGCGGGCAGCGCGATCAGCGCGGTCCAGACCCTAGTTCGCAGCACGCAGGCGTTGGTTGCCGGTAGAGGCGGCGTCGAGCGCGCCGAAGCGCCGCTCGCGCTGCTGGTAGGCCACGAGTGCTTGGAGAAAATCGCGTTCGCGAAAGTCGGGCCACAGGGTGTTGGTGAAATACAGCTCGGTGTAGGCAAGTTGGTAGAGGAAGAAATTCGAAATCCGCTGCTCGCCGGAAGTCCGGATCAACAGGTCGGGGTCGGGCAGGTCGCAGCCGCCGGCGAGCCGGCTCGCCACCGCCTGCTCGTCCACCTCCTCGGGCCGCAGCCGGCAGGCGGCGACGTCCTCGGCGATCCGCCGCGCGGCCCGCGCCACGTCCTGACGCCCGCCGTAGGAGAGCGCCAGCACCGCGGTCATCGAGCGGTTGTTCGCTGTCGCCGCGACCGCGCTGTCCAGCGCGCGGCGCACCGGCGGCGGCAGCCGATCGAGGTCGCCCAGCGCGATCACGCGGATGTCGCGCTTCATCAGCCGCTTGGTCTCGGTGAGCAGGTAGCGATGGAACAGCTCCATCAGGAAACGCACCTCGGTGCTCGGACGCTGCCAGTTCTCATTGGAGAAGACGAAGAGGGTGAGATAGGCGATGCCGATCTCGCGCGCGGCTTCGACCACTGCGCGCACCGAATCCTTGCCGCGGCGATGGCCCGCCGAGCGGGTGAGCCCGCGTTGGCTCGCCCAGCGGCCGTTGCCGTCCATCACGATCGCGACGTGACGGGGCAGGCGCGCCGGGTCGAGCGAGAGTCCGGGAAATTCGTCGAGTGGGAGTGAAGCCACGAACCGGGTTAGTCGCGCCGCAGCGCCAGCGGGGGCCTGCCGGGCGGTTTCAGACCTCCATGATCTCGGCTTCCTTGGCGGCCAGCACCTTGTCGATCCTATCGATCACCTCGGTGGTCAGCTGCTGCACCTTGGCTTCGGCGGCGCGCAAGGCGTCGTCGGTGAGCTTCTTGTCCTTGTGCAGCCGCTTGAGCTCATCATTGGCGTCGCGCCGATGGTTGCGCACGCCGACCCGATGCTCTTCGGCGACCTTTCGCACGTGGCGTACCAGTTCCTTGCGCCGCTCTTCGGTCAGCTCGGGAATTGGCACCCGGATGATTTTGCCGTCGTTGATCGGCGTGAGTCCCAGGTCGGAGGTCTGGATCGCCTTTTCGATCTCGTGCAACGCGCCCTTGTCATAGGGCGTGATCACGAGCAGCCGCGGCTCGGGCGCCGACAGCCCGGCGAGCTGGCGCAGGGGAGTCTTCGCGCCGTAATAATTGACCTGCAGCCCCTCGAGCAGCGCGGTCGAGGCGCGCCCGGTGCGTACCCGCGCGAACTCGTGGCGCAGCGACTCCAACGCTTCCTCCATCTGGAGGCGCGCCATCTCAATGACTTCGGCGTGGGCTTCTTCAGCGGCCACTTTGCACCCAGGTCCCGATCGGCTCGCCCATCACGGCCCTTTTTATATTACCGGTCTGGCGCAGGTTAAACACGATGATCGGCAGGTTGTTGTCCATGCACATCGAGATCGCCGTCGAGTCCATCACCTTGAGGCCGCGCTCGAGCAGGTCAAGGTAGGTCAGGTGGTCGAAGCGCCGGGCGCCCGGCTCGCGCAGGGGGTCGCGGTCATAGACCCCATCGACGTGATGGCTGGCCTTGAGGATGACCTCGGCGCCGATCTCCAGCGCGCGCAGGCTGGCCGCGGTGTCGGTGGTGAAGTAGGGATTGCCGGTGCCGGCGGCGAAGATCACCACCCGGCCCTTTTCCAGATGGCGCACCGCGCGGCGGCGGATGTAGGGTTCGCACACCGCCTGCATCGCGATCGCCGAGAGCACGCGGGTGGTGACGCCGGCGCGCTCGAGGGCGTTTTGCAGGGCCAGCGCGTTGATCACCGTGCCCAGCATCCCCATCTGGTCGGCGCTCGCGCGGTCCATCCCGCGCGCCTCGTATTCGCTGCCGCGCAGGATGTTGCCCGCGCCGATCACCATCGCGAGCTGCACCCCGAGCGCGCTTACCTCCTTGATTTCCAGGGCGACCGCGGCGAGCGTGTCGAGGTCGATGCCGCTTGCACCGGCGGGCGCCAGCGCCTGTCCCGACAGCTTGAGCAGCACGCGGCGGAAGCGGGGCTTTTGTGCCGCGCCGCCGACCGCCTCACTCATCGCCCTACCCCTCCTGAGACAGCCGCGCCGGCTACGCGCCGGCGGCCGAGGCGCCGTCGCGCGCCTCGCCGAGCTGGAAGCGCACGAAGCGGCGAATCTCGATCTTTTCGCCGAGCTTGGCCACGTACTCGCCGAGCAGGTCCGTGATGGTGCGGTTGGGGTCGCGCACCCAGGCCTGCTCGTTGAGGCAGACGTCGCGATAGAACTTCTCGAGCTTGCCCTCGACGATCTTTTTGACCACCGCCTCGGGCTTGTCGGCCGCCTGGGCGGCGTAGATCTGGCGCTCCTGTTCGATGACCTCAGGGGGCAGCTCGTCGCGGCTGACCGAGCGCGGGTTGGTCGCCGCGATTTGCATCGCAATCTCCTTGACCAGGGTCTGGAACTCGGGCGTCTTGGCCACGAAATCGGTCTCGCAGTTGACCTCGACCAGCACCCCGAGCTTGCCGCCGGCGTGGATGTAGGCGCCCACCGCGCCCTCGGAGGCGAGCTTGCCCGAGCGCTTGGCAGCCTGCGCGATACCACGTTCGCGCAGCCAGACGACGGCCTTTTCGAGGTCGCCCTTCGCCTCGGCCAGCGCCTTCTTGCAATCCATCACGCCGGCTCCCGTCTTGTCGCGCAGCTCCCTGACCAGGTTTGCGTTGATGTCCATCCCGAATCCGAAATTCCCTGTACGTAGTATTCAAGCTTGCGGCGCCCCGCCACCCGCTTGCGGGGTGCCTCGGGGTGCCGGAAATAATCCTGTGTCTAGACCGACTGGCTGGGCGGCTCGGGACTGGGCGCGCCGTCGGCGCTAGCGCCCAGGTCCTCCTCGCCCTTCTGTCGCTCCTCGGCGAGGCGCTTGCCTTCGAGCACCGCGTCGGCCATCGCCGCCGTGAACAGCTTGATCGCGCGAATGGCGTCGTCGTTGCCCGGGATGCGGTAGGCGATGAGGTCAGGGTCGCAGTTCGTATCGACCACGGCGACGACCGGAATGCCGAGCCGCTTGGCCTCGGCGACCGCGATGTCCTCCTTCTTGGTGTCGATCACCCACAGCGCGTCGGGCAGCTTGCGCATGTTCTTGATCCCGGCCAGATTCGCCATCAGCTTGGCGTGCTCGCGCGCGTTCTCGCTCATCTCCTTCTTGGTCAACGCCTGGATCATCTCGGGGTCGGCCATAATCTCCTCGAGCTTCTTGAGCCGCTCGATGGAGGCGCGGATGGTCTGGAAGTTGGTCAGCATCCCGCCCAGCCAGCGGTTGTTGACATAGAACATCCCGCAGCGTTCGGCCTCCTCACGGACGATGTCCTGGGCCTGTTTCTTGGTGCCGACGAAGAGCAGGGTGCCGCCCTGAGCCGCGAGGTCGCGCACGAAGTCGTAGGCTTCGCGGAACATGCGCACGGTCTGCTGGAGGTCGATGATGTAGATGCCGTTGCGGGCGCCGAAGATGTAGGGCTTCATCTTCGGGTTCCAGCGACTGGTCTGGTGGCCGAAGTGGACCCCAGCCTCCAGGAGCTGTTTCATGCTGATTTCGGTCATAATTCCCCTCTGGCGTCCGCGCGCAGGGGCGCCGCGGGCCGCCTTCAATAATTATCAAGCCACCCGCCGACTTCCTAGCGCGCCGGCCCGCCTAGGCGTTCATCGATTCGAGGAACTCGTCGTTGGTCTTGGTGCCCTGCATTTTGTCGAGCAGGAACTCCATCGCCTCGACCGCGTTGAGCTGCGAGAGCAGCTTGCGCAGGATCCAGACCCGGTTGAGCGTGCTGCGCGGCAGTAGTAGCTCCTCCTTGCGGGTCGAGGAGCGCTGGATGTCGATGGTTGGGAAGATGCGTTTTTCGAGCAGCCGGCGGTCGAGCGCGATCTGCTGGTTGCCGGTGCCCTTGAACTCCTCGAAGATGACCTCGTCCATCCGGCTGCCGGTATCGACCAGGGCGGTGGCGATGATGGTCAGCGAGCCGCCGTCCTCGGTGTTGCGCGCGGCGCCGAAGAACTTCTTGGGCTTGTGCAGCGCGTTGGAATCGACGCCGCCCGAGAGGATCTTGCCCGACGGCGGGACCACCGTGTTATAGGCGCGCGCCAGGCGTGTGATCGAGTCGAGCAGGATAACTACGTCGCGCCCGTGCTCAACCAGCCGGCGCGCCTTCTCGATCACCATCTCGGCCACCTGCACGTGGCGGGTGGCGGGCTCGTCGAAAGTTGAGCTGACCACCTCGCCCTGCACCGAGCGCAGCATATCGGTGACTTCCTCGGGGCGCTCGTCCACCAGCAGCACGATGAGGATAATCTCGGGATGGTTGCGCGCGATCGCCTTGGCGATCGCCTGCAGCATCATGGTCTTGCCGGTGAACGGGGCGGCGACGATCAGCCCGCGCTGGCCCTTGCCGATCGGCGCGACCAGGTCGATTATCCGCGTGGTGTAGTCCTCGCGGTCGTACTCCAGCTTGATCCGCTCCTGCGGGTAGAGCGGAGTGAGGTTGTCGAACAGGATCTTGTCGCGCGCCTTGTCGGGATCCTCGTAGTTGATCGACTCGACCTTGAGCAGCGCGAAGTAGCGCTCACCCTCCTTGGGCGGCCGGATCAGGCCTGAGACGATGTCACCGGTGCGCAGGTTGAACTTCCGGATCTGACTGGGCGAGATGTAGATGTCGTCGGGACCGGGCAGATAATTGTAATCGGGCGCGCGCAGGAAACCGAAGCCGTCGGGCAGAATCTCAAGCACGCCCTCGCCCAGGATCGAGCCATTGCGCGAGGCCTGCGCCTGCAGGATAGAGAAAATCATCTCCTGCTTGCGCATGTTGGTCGCGCCGTCGATGTTGTATTCGCGCGCGATCTGCGCCAGCTCGGTTATCTTGGCGCCCTTGAGCACCTTTAGGTTGAGCGCGCCACCGTCGCTGATGATTCCAGCAGCGTGCCGCTCGGCCGCGCCCGGCGCCTGCGCGCCGCGCGAATGCTGGCTTTCGGGCGCTTCTCCGCCGCTGCCCTCGCCGCCGTTATTACGCGGCTCGGCGTGCTCGGCCGTCGCCCCGTTGGCCTCGCCCATCGTGACGGCCTGGGTGCCGCGCACGTGCGCCTGATGGCCGCCGCGCAGCTCTTCGGCCTGTCCCGAAGCATCACCCCTTGCCCCTCTGCCCTTGCCCATATGCCTTGTCCGCAAAATCGCTGACTCCAATCCTGCTAGAGAACTGCTGACCGAAGAATCAATTCGCCGCCGGCCGCGGCTGCCGCGGCTCTCCCCAAATGGCCGCTCTGCGTCGTGTGGAGCCCCAAGCGAAACCCGAAGCCGGTTCCTCCCGCGAACTCAGGAGCTGGGATGGGGGGCTGCGCCCGGCCTTGGGCGGGTCATTCGACGGCGGCGGCGGGCGATTATCGGATTTGGCCTGCTTCGGCTCAACGCGCAGGTCCTTGAAAATCAGGCTACCGGAGCCCCCTAGGGCTGTCAACGGGCCGCTCTGCAAGCGGGCGGGCGCGCGCGGCGATCCATCGCTCGACCGCCGCGCGGTCAACCGCAACGCCGCGCGCGGCGAGAAAGTCGGCGAAGTCAGCCGGCAACGGGGCGACGAAAGTCAGCCGCGCGCCGGTGCGTGGATGGCTGAGCGTCAGCGCGAGCGCATGCAGCGCCTGACGAGCAAACGGCGCCGCCTCGCCGTCCGTGTGCCGCCCCTGGCGTCCGCCGTAGAGCGGGTCGCCGAGACAGGGATGGCCGATCGAGGCGAGGTGGACACGGATTTGATGGGTGCGGCCGGTCAGTGGACGCACGCCAACCAGCGTTGTCTCGCCCTGTGCGGAAGCCATCCGCGCAAGCACGGCGACTTCGCTTACCGCTTCGCGCCCGCGCGCCGAGCGTACCGACATCCGCTTACGCTCGACCGGATGGCGTCCAATGGGGCGCGCGATCAGAAAGCGCTCACGGGCGACGCGCCCACGCACAATCGCCAGATACAGCTTGTCCACCGAACGTTCCTTGAACTGGCGCGCGAGCTCCATGCGCGCATACGGCGTGCGCGCGACCGCCATCACGCCCGTAGTGCCCTTGTCGAGGCGATGCACGATACCGGGGCGCATCACGCCGTCCGCCTCCGCCATCACGGCCATCTCGGGAAAGCGCGCGAGCAGTGCGTCCACCAGCGTGCCGCCCGGATGGCCAGGCGCGGGATGCACCGTCATTGCGCCAGGCTTGTTGACCACCACCAGCTCGTCGTCGGCGAAGAGCACGTCGATATCCGGCGCGGCGGCCGTGTCGCGTGCAGACGGCGGCGCGATCGGTTCGGGCGGGTTCAGGATTTCGACCCTGTCGCCCGGGCGCACGATATCGGCGGCGCGGCCCGGCGCGCGGTTGAGCCGCACAAGGCCCGCCTTGATCATGCGGGCGGCCTGCGAGCGCGAGTGCTCGACACCGAGCGCGGCGGCGACGAAGACGTCGAGCCGCATGCGCGGCTGCCCGGGCGCTGCCGTCACCGTGCGCGGAGCCACGGCGCGATTATAGCAGCCGCAGATGTCTCAGAGCCGGTAGGGCAGCGGATGCGCCGCCTCGTAGGCGGCGATGTCCTTCTCGTGGACCAGGGTCAGCGCGACGTCGTCGAGTCCTTCGAGCAGGCACTTCTTGGCGAAGGGGTCGATGTCGAAGTGAGCCGACCATCCGAACTGGTCGGAGGCCTTCTGCGCGGCGAGATCGACCGTCAGCGAGTAACCTTCGTGCTGCTTGATCGCCTGAAAGATAGCTTCGACCTCTTCGGGCTTGAGCACGATTGCGAGCACGCCGTTTTTCAGACAGTTGTTGCGGAAGATGTCAGCGAACGACGGCGCGATCACGACCTTGAAGCCGAAGTCGGCAAGCGCCCACACCGCATGCTCACGCGAGCTGCCGCATCCGAAGTTGGCCCGCGCGACGAGGATCGAGGCGCCTTTGAAGCGCGGCTGGTCGAGTACGTAGTCTTTGTCGGGTTGGTTGCGCCAGTCGTAGAAGAGCCCCTTGCCCAGCCCGCTGCGCACCACGGCCTTGAGAAACTGCTTGGGGATTACCTGGTCGGTGTCGACGTTGGCACGATCCATCGGGGCGACCAGACCGGTGAAACTCTTGAACGGCTGCATCAGCGTCCTGCTCGGGAGCGAGGGTTTTCGCTCGGCGCCACCAGCGCCTGCGATTCGCTCCGCGCGGATCGAAATATCACAAACTCGCCCGCGATGCAGAAGGGCAGACAACCGCACCAAGCACGGCCTAAGAGACCGCGCTTCCGGGTTGGCACCACCGCGTACACGCCGCTGTCCGGCGGTGCGCGCTTGTCTGAATTGCTCGGCGGCCGCCCCGGCCTAGGCGGCAGCCGAGTCGTGGGCGACGTTCGCGCTTTCGTTCTCAGGCTGTCCGGGCGCAAAGGCGCGCGACAGTTCGACGAAGCGGCGCTGCAACGACTTGGCCGGCTCGAACGCCTTGATCAGGTGGACCAGCTGGTCCTGGAACGCGGTCGCCGGTTCCATCGCCGCCGCCAGCTCGACGAGCTGCGCCTGGAAGGCGCTCGCCACTTTCTGGAGCTGGCTCTGGAAAGCTCGCATCGGCTCAAAGCGACTGGCGAGGTTTTCCAGATGGCCGTGGAAACTCTTTATCGGCTCGAAGGCCGCCGCCACGTCCGCCAGCTCCTCCTGGAACTTGCGGATCGGTTCGAAGACGTCCGCCAGCTGGGCGAGTTGGCCCATCGGTTCCAGTACCTTGGCCAGCCGCGCCAGCGTGTCCTGCGCCGAGCGCATCGGCTCGAACACCTTGGCCACCGCCTGGTCGGGTTGAAGGGTGATGAATGACTCGTCCAACTCCCTGCCTCCTCTAGCGTGTGAGTTGCCCATCAGCGTTGACTCCCTATCGCTCTCAGCATTTGAATAGCGCTTCCTCACCCGTGCTCGGCTGGTCTCATCCGCGCCCGCCCTCTGCACGCCCGCGGGGTTTGGGGGAGCCGGATGCTTAGCCGCACGCAGCCCTGGCTTATGTCCCGGCGGCAGCCCCCGCGCTGCCTTGAACAGCAAAGGCCATCTGGGGCCAACTCAAGTTTGTGCCGAACAGCAAAGCCGCCTTAAGATGAGCCCGTAACTAGTTCAGTGGCACAATCCGGGCAAGCTCCCCTTCGCACATCTATCCACTGCCTGGTCCGCCGTCCGGTGAGCGTAAAGCGCCGCCGGTGCCTGCTTGTTACCGCGCGCGCGCGGGTTTAGACTTCGCGTCGTGGCGCCCAGGCCTCAGCCGATACCGGACGGGGACGAAGGTCTGAATCGCTGTCGCGCCCTGCGAAACCTTCGATCCTGCGCGCCGGAGGCAGCCCGATGAGCAGCCCCGAGCAGCCAGGCGACGGCAATCCCGAGGCGACGATTGGCCGCTTTCGCGCGGCCGTCGAGCGGCTGAAAGACGCCGCTTCCGAGCCTGCAAGCGGGCGTCCGGAGGCGGCGCAGAGCGCGCCCGAGCCGTCGGCGGCGGTGCCCAGGGAGATCGCGGCTGAGCGTTTCGTGCTGGTCGATAGCGCCGGGAACGAGCGGGCCAGGCTGGCTCTGGGAGCCAACGAGATGCCGTCGCTCGCGCTGTGCGACGCGCGCGGACGAGTCCGCGCCGAGATTCGGCTGGCGGCCAACGGCGCACCCTCGGTGGTGCTATACGACGGCGCGCGCCGGCGGCGGATCGAAGTTGCGCTGCGCCCCGACGGTGCGGCCGGCCTCGGCCTTTACGACGAGGCGGGCGAGGGGCGTGCCGAGCTGATGGTCTCGCCGAGCGGCACGCCCGCGCTTTCGCTGTTCGGCGCCAACGGGCGGCGCGTCACGCGCCTGCCAGGCAAGCGCGATCCCTGATTCAGGCGGGAGCGCGGGTTGTTAACCGCAAGTGGACAAGCTGTTGATACACGGCACGCGAAACTCGACGTCAACAACTCGACGGCTCGTTTAGCGCGGCGGCCATTCGCGCACGTCCACGAAATGGCCCGCGATCGCGGCCGCCGCCGCCATCGCCGGGCTCACCAGGTGAGTGCGGCCGCCCTTGCCCTGGCGTCCCTCGAAGTTGCGGTTCGAAGTGCTCGCGCATCGCTCGCCCGGCTTGAGGATGTCCGGGTTCATCCCGAGACACATGCTGCATCCCGACTCGCGCCATTCGAAGCCGGCGTCGAGGAAAACGCGATCCAAGCCGAGTTTTTCCGCCTCGGCCTTGACCTGCTGCGACCCCGGCACCACCATCGCATGCACGCCCTTGGCGAGCTTGCGCCCGCGCACCACTTCGGCGGCCGCGCGAAGGTCGCTGATACGCGAGTTGGTGCATGAGCCGATGAAGACGCGGTCGATCCGGATGTCCTGGATCGGCGTGCCCGGGCGCAACCCCATGTACTCCAGCGCGCGCGCGGCGCCTTGGCGCTCGGTGACACTCGCGAAGCTTGCGGGGTCGGGCACTTTGCCGGTGACCTCGACCACCATCCCGGGGTTCGTACCCCACGTCACCTGCGGCGCGAACGAGGCCGCGTCGAACTTGACGCTGCGATCGAAGCGCGCGCCCGGGTCGGTGCGGAATTCCAGCCAGCGCGCGGCCGCCCGCTCGAACTCTGCGCCCACAGGCACGTAGCGCCGTCCGCGCAGATATTCGACCGTCTTGTCATCGGCCGCGACCATTCCGGCGCGCGCCCCCGCCTCGATCGACATGTTGCACACGGTCATTCGCTCTTCCATCGAGAGCGCCTCGACCGCCGAGCCGCGGTACTCGACGACGTGCCCGGTGCCGCCGTCGGTGGTGATGCGACCGATGATGCCGAGGATCAGGTCCTTTGCGCTCACGCCCGGCCTCAGCGCGCCGTCAACCCGAATCTCCATTGTGCGGGGCTTCATCTGCCACAGGCACTGGGTGGCGAGCACGTGTTCGACCTCGCTGGTGCCGATGCCGAAGGCGAGCGCGCCCATCGCCCCGTGCGTCGCGGTATGGCTGTCGCCGCATACGATCGTCATCCCGGGCTGCGAAAGTCCCAGCTCGGGGCCGATGACGTGCACGATCCCCTGCTCCGTCGCGCCGAGGTCGAACAGGCGCACGCCGAACTCGCGGCAATTGGCCCGCAGCGTCTGCACCTGCAACGCGGATTCGGCATCCGCGATCGGCTTGGAGCGGTCGGTGGTGGGAACGTTATGGTCCTGGGTGGCGAAGGTGCGGTCCACCGCGCGCACGCGCCGGCCGTTGGCGCGCAGCGCCTCGAAGGCCTGCGGCGAGGTCACCTCGTGCACGAGGTGGAGATCGATGTAGAGCAGGGCGGGCTCGCCGGGCTGCTCGCGAACGATATGGTTGCGCCAGATTTTCTCGAAAAGCGTCTCGGCCATAACGAAAAGCGCCTCTGTCGTCGTAACGGATGGAGCTAGCATTATGCCGCGCCGCCGCTCGCCGTCAAACCTGGGCGGCTGGACGCTCGTCCGCCGGCGTGCGCGATGCCCCTGCCGCGGCACGAGATGCTAGCCTTTCCTCAAAGGCGCTGCCCGATTTCGCCGCGCGAACGTCCGCCGATGCGCACGCACCTGCTCCAGAGCCTGCTCCTGTACGCAATTGCCGGCGTCATCGTGTGGGCGGTCGCACGCGGGGTGTCGTGGCGCGAAGTCGCCGAGGCCGCCGAGCGCGCCAACCCCTGGATGCTGATTAGCGCGAGCCTGATTGGCTTCGCTGGCTGGTTCGCGGGCGAGACCCTGTTGTACTCGCGACTGTTCACCTACTTCCATCGCCGAACCACCTTTGCCGAACTGCTGCCGAGCGTGGCTGCGGTCTATTTCCTCCAGGTCGTCAATTCGCTGGTGGCGAGCAGCGCCTTTGCGCTGTTCCTACATACGCGCGAGCGCGTGGGATGGATCACCTCGGGATGCACGCTGATGTTCCAGGCCTACGTCGATCTGATCCTGCTCGCGATGCTCTCGATCATTGCGATCGCGCTGGTGCCCGACACGCCGATGCGTCCGGGGCTCGACTACGCCGCCGTCGTGCTGGGCGCGTTCTGCCTGATCGCGGCGCTGTGGCTGTTCTGGGAGCCGCAGGGCACGGGGTGGGCGCGCTGGCTGTACGAGCGGCCGGCGATGGTGAGCTTTCGCACCGCGCGCCCGTGGCATTACGTGCGGCTGATGGGGATACGGCTGGGGATTTTCGTGTGCGCCGGGTTCGCGCTCTACGGCCAGTTCCGCGCCTTCCATCTCGCAGTGCCGCTGGTACAGGTGCTCGCGCTGACCCCGTTCGTGATGGCGGTGGGCAACGCGCCGCTCTCGCCTGCCGGGATCGGCACCACCCAGTTCGTTTTCGAGGTCGGCTTCGCGCGGTTTGCCACGCGCGAGGACCTGATGGCGGTGTCGCTGGCGGTGACCGCGCTGAATTTTCTGTTTCGCGTGCCGATGGCGCTCGCCTCGGGCGGATCGTTGATCGACGAGATCGCGCAGGTCTCGCGCGAATTCAGGGGCCGGGGCCTGCTCAGCGGAGACGGTTGAGCCGCGCGGGGCTGGCTGGGGTCGCTACTTGATACGATGGGTGGGCGTGGCGCGTTCGGCGCGGGCGAGTCCGCGCGTCACCGCCTCTTCGCCGAAGCGCTCGCTTATCCGGTCGAGCGCGCGGTTGAGCCGGTCGCGGCGCGCGGCGCGCTCGGCCGAGCGATCGAACAGCCCGAGCTGCGGCGCCGCCGCGCTCTCGTCGCGCACCAGGTTGTGCACCTGCACTCCCGCAAGCCGCACCCGCTCGCGTTCGCGCACCCGAGCGAGCAACGCCCGCGCGACGCCCGCGACCTCGGCGCCGTCGTCAGTGGGCGCTTCGAGCGACTGGCTGCGGGTCAGGATGGGGTAGCGTCCCTGGCCGAGCGGGCGCGCCAGCTTGAGCTTGAGCGTCACTGTGCGCGCGCGCACGCAGTCGGCGCGCAGGCGCCGCCCGATCGCGTCGGAGTGCGCGACCAGCACGCGCGCAAGCTCCAGCGAGTCCAGCGCGAGGTCGTGCTCGAAGGTGCTCTCCTCCCCGTAGGACTTGCGCTCGTAGTTTGCGATCACCGGTCGCGTGTCGTGGCCGAGCGCGAGCTCGTGCAGCTGCGGCCCGACCGCACCGAACATCGCGCGCAGCCGCGCGACTTCGGCGCGCGCGAGGTCGCCGATGGTCAAGACACCCGCCCGATGCATCCGCGCGAGCGTCACCCGCCCCACGCCCCACAGCCGCTCGACCGGCAGCGGCTCGAGGAAGGCGACCAGCTCGTCGGGCCCGACGCACAGGAGGCCGTCGGGCTTGGAGAGGTCGCTCAGGATCTTCGCCCCCATCTTGGTCGGCGCGATCCCGACCGAAATCACCAGCCCGGTGGCCTCGCGCACGCGCCGCTTGAGTGCTCGCCCGGCCTCGAGCGGCGAGATGAACAGGCGATGCGTTCCGGTCAGCTCGAGAAAAGCCTCGTCGAGCGAAAGCGGCTCGACGATCGGACTGAACTCGCCGAACACCGCGCGCACCGTGCGCGAAACCTCCGCGTAGCGCGACATCCGGCCGGCCACGAAGGTGCCGTGCGGGCAAAGCCGATGGGCCTCGGCTGCCGGCATCGCCGAGCGCACGCCGAAGCGGCGCGCCTCGTAGGAAGCCGAGGTCACCACCCCGCGCCGGCTGCGCCCGCCGACGATCACGGGCAGCCCGCGCAGCTCGGGATTATCGAGCTGCTCGACCGAGGCATAGAAGGCGTCCATGTCCGCGTGCGCGATCACGCGCGGCCATCCGGCAAAGCTCGCTGCCCCGGGCGGCGCCTGGCCGCCGCGCGCGCTCATCGGGGCGTCGCTCCCGGCGTCGCGAACACGCGCTGCGCGGCGCGCTCGCCGCTCGCGATACAGTCGGGAATGCCGACGCCGTCGAGCGCCGCGCCGCACAGCGCAAGCGCCGGCAGCGCCGCCGCCGCGCGCTCGATCGCGGCCGCGCGCTCGCGATGGCCGACGGTGTACTGCGGCATCGAATCCGGCCATCGGGCGACATGCGTCCACATCGGCTTCGCGCGCACACCCAGCAGCGCCCGCAACTCCGCGCCCGCGGTCTCGACCATCGCGGCGTCGTCCAACGCCATCATCTCGCGCTGGAGCGCGCCGCCGAGGAAGACGCGCACCAGAAGCGTGCCGGCGGGAGCGCGCCCGGCGAACTTGAGGCTGGTGAAGCTCGCCGCAATGATGTTGCGCCGCTCGACGCTGGGCACGACGAAGCCGAAACTCTGCGGCGCGGCCGGGAACTCGCTCTCGCGATAGGCGAGGTTGACCACCGCCGCCGACGCGTACTCGATTCGGCCAAGACCGCGGGCAAGCTCGGCCGAATGCGGCGCCAGCAGGCGCGCCGCGCCGGGCGCCGGCAGCGCCAGGACAACCGCATCGGCATCCAGCCGCGCGCCGTCGGTGGTCACAACGCGCCATCGCGCCGCGCCGTCGCCGCGCTCCAACGCGACGGCCTCGACGCCCTGCCGCACGCTCTCGCCGAGCCGCCGCGCGAGCGCATCGACCAGCGTCTGGATGCCGCCGCGAAAGGTCTGGAACAGGCTCCATCGCGCGCCGCTGGTGCCGCGCGCGGATAAGCCCTGGCCGCGTGCGGCCTTGCGCAGGCCGATAATCACGCTGCCATAGCGGCGCTCCATCTCGGCGAACCGCGGCAGCGTGGCGTGCAGGCTCAGCCGCTCGGGGTCGGCGGTGTAGATTCCGCCGGCGAGCGGCTGCGCGATGCGCTCGAGCACTTCGCGACCGAGCCGGCGGCGGACGAAGCAGGCGAGGCTCTCGTCGCCGGGCGCGCGGCGGCGCGGAATCAGCGGCTCGAGCGCGAGCCGCAGCTTGCCCTTTGCGCTCAGCAGCGGGCTTCTGAACACCGGCCCCAGGCGCGCGGGTGCAAGCAGCGAGAAGCCTTCAGGGATCTCTGTCAGCCTGCCGCCCCGCACGACGTAGGTGCGGCGGAACTGCTCCCGCGTGCCGACCAGTTCGCTTTCCAGGTTCAGGCGCCGGGCCAGATCGCGCGCCCACGGCTTTTCGGTCAGAAACGAGTCGGCGCCGGCCTCGGCGATGAGACCGTGCTCGCGGAGCGTCCAGAGCGGGCCGCCCAGACGCATCCCGCGCTCGAGCAGCGTCAGGTTGATTAGCCGCCGGTCTTTGGCCGCGAGTTCAAGCACGCGGAAGGCGGCGCTAAGCCCACTGATCCCGCCGCCGATAACCACGATCCGGGACGCGGCGTCGTTGGCAGACATAAAGTCGTAACCGGCGCGCGGGAGCGGCTCACGCGCACAGCCGCTCGGCGATCAGCGCCGCCGTCATTTCGATGAAGCGCGGATGGTCGCCGACGGTGGCCGCGCGTACCATCGTAACGCCTACCTCGCGCGCCACCGCCTTAGCCTCGACGTCGAGGTCGTAGAGCACTTCGACGTGGTCGCTGAGAAATCCAATCGGAGCCACAACCGCCGCTCGTCCGCGAAGCCCGCGCAGGACGTCGCGCACGTCGGGCTCCAGCCACGGGTCGCGCGGGCTACCGCTGCGGCTCTGGAAGGCGAGTGTCCATGCGGGCCGGCCGAGCCGCTCGGCAATTAGGCGCGCGGAGTCGGTGAGTTCCTCGACGTACGCACTTGCGGCGGCCATCGCCACCGGGATGCTGTGCGCGCTGAAGATGACCTGCGCGCGGCCGCGGTCGGCGGGCTCGAGCCGCGCGAGCGCGTCGGCCACGCGCTCGCTGGCAGCCTCGATGAAGAGCGGATGGGCGTGCCAAGGTCCAACGTAATCGACCGCGGGCGCGGCGGCGCCGATTCTTGCCCGCGCCGCCTCAATGTTTTGCAGGTAGCGGTCCCAGCTCGCTTCGCATCGATAGGCCGCGAGCACGAAACCGAGCACGCGGCGCACGCCGTCGCGCGCAAGTTGCGCGAGCGTGTCTTCCAGACAGGGCGCGGCGTTGCGGAACCCGATCACGACCGGGGCGCCGATTGCCGCGCGTCGGAGCTGCGCGCGCAGCGCGGCGGCCTGGCGGTTGGTGACCTCGTTGAACGGCGAGCGCCCCCCGATCGCCTCGTAATGGCGCACGACCTCCTCGTAGCGCTCGCGCGGAATCGGCCGCCCGCGCGTCACCCGATCGAGAAACGGACGGATTTCCTCGCTACGCTCGGGGCCGCCGAAACCGATCAGCAGCACCGCGCCGTATCGCGCGCGCGGGCTCATCGCCGGCTCATCTCGTGCACCGCGTCCACCAAGGCGCGCACGTGATCGACCGGAGTTTCGGGCAGGATACCGTGGCCGAGGTTGAAGATGTGGCCCGGGCGACCGGCTGCCTGGTCGAGAATCGCGCGGGCGCGGCGTCGGATCTCGTCAACATTGGCGAACAACGCGATCGGGTCGAGATTTCCCTGCACGCCGACGTCGTAACCCAGGCGCGCCCACGCTTCGGCCAGATCAACGCGCCAGTCGAGCCCGATCACGTCTCCGCCCGCCTCGCGCATCAGTTCGAGGAGATTGCCGGTGACGGTGCCGAAGTGGATGACCGGAACGGTGGGGCGAATCGCCGCGATCACCGCCGCCGTATGCGGCAGGACGAAGCGGCGATAGTCGTCGGGGCCGAGGCTGCCGACCCAGCTGTCGAAGAGCTGGATGAGGTCGGCACCGGCCGCGACCTGCATGTTGAGGTACTCGGCGGTCACCCGCGCGAGCAGGCGCATCAGACGATGCCAGGTCTCGGGCTCGGTGTACATCATCGTCTTCGTCGCCTGGTACTGGCGCGAAGCGCCGCCCTCGATGAGATAGGAGGCGAGGGTGAACGGCGCGCCGGCGAAACCGATGAGCGGAGTGTGTCCGCCGAGCCCGCGGCGCGCGAGCTTGATCGCTTCACCGACAAAGCCGAGCGCGTGCGCCGCGTCGAGCGGCGGGACTCTATCGAGGTCGCGCGCGCTGCGAATCGGGCGCTCGACGACCGGGCCGTCGCCCTTTTCGTAGCGCAGCCCGACCTCCATCGGGATGAGCGGGAGCAGGATGTCGGCGAAAATAATTGCGGCGTCCACGCCCAGGCGCTCGACCGCGGTGACCGTGACCTCGGCGGCGACATCCGGCCGCCGGCACATCTCAAGAAAGCCGAACCGCTCGCGCACGCTACGATACTCGGGCATGTAGCGCCCCGCCTGGCGCATCAGCCAGATCGGCGTATAGGGGACGGGCTCGCGCCGGCACGCGCGCATCAGGGGATGGTCGCTCAAAGGCTCCGCCAGGGCGGGGCCGGCAGACGGCGCGCCGCCGACGCGCGCGGGCTTGGCACCGGCGCCCGCCGCCGCGCCGGCGCGCTTTTGCGCAAGTAGCGCGCCCGCGCGCTCGGCGGCTTCGCGCACCAGGTGGCCGAGCCGCGGATGCGCCGGTTCGAGGTCCACGGTCACGCCGTGTGCGCGCAGCTCGGCCGAGCATACCGGGCCGATCGAGCACACGACGGTCGTCGCTAGCGCCCTGCGCAGCTCGGCGCCGAGGCCGTCGGCCTCGGCCGTCTGCATCGCGTTGACGACCTGCCCGGAGCTGGTGAACAGCAAAACATCGGCGCCATCCGCAGCGATCGCGCGAATCGCCGCGCGCAGCGGGCCGCGGTCCTCCGGCAGGGCCCATCGATAGACCGGCACGCTCACGACGGCAGCGCCGCGCGCCTGGAGGCCCGCGATCAGCTCGCGGTTGCAGACGCCGGATTCCTGTACCGCGACGCGCTTGCCTTCGAGGTCCTCGGCCTGCGCAACGCTCGCCAGCACTTCGCGCCAGGTGTTGGGCTCGGGGATCGCGATGTTGGGTGCGATTCCCAACTCGCGCAGCGCGCTGACGGGTTTGGGACCGCGCGCCACGGTCACGGTTCGGCCCAGCGCCTCGACAATCGCGGCGCGCGGATGGCGTGTTTCGATAACGCGAAACAACTCGCGCACGCCGACTCCGGTGAGAAAGATTGCGAGGTCGAATTCGCCCGCCAGGAGGCGGCGGGCGAACTCGAAGGCGGCGGGATTGTTCTCCAGCGGCACTTCGCGCATCGAGGGCGCGACCCTGGCGACGCCGCCGAAGCGGCGGATCATCGCGGCGGTCTCCTCCGCCATCCGACTTTCGAAGGCGAACACGCGCAGGCCGTTGAAGCCCGCCGACGAGGGCGCCGGCGCTTCGGATTCTGCCTGAGGGGTCATCCGTGCACGCGAAAAAATCGCTGCGACTATCTTGGCGGCGGCGACCGCCCATGTCCATCGGGCTTCGGAGCCTGCTCTTCTCGCATAAATGCCGCTGGTAGGCTGCGCCGCGCATCCTTATACTGGCCGACAAAGGAGCGTCCCCGATGATACGCAAGGCCTGCTTGGCGCTGATGGCCGTGATCGTTGTTATCGCTGGTCTCGCGCTGGCCCAAAGCTCATCGCCGCAAGACAAGGACGCCGCTCGGGAAGCGGGCTCGATGCCGCTGTACAAGGGGCTCGGCCGCGTGCATCACCCGGTCACTACTTCCTCGCCGCTTGCCCAGAAATACTTCGACCAGGGGCTCGCGTTCGCCTACGGCTTCAACCATCAGGAGGCCGAGCACTCCTTCGAGCAGGCGGCGCGGGTGGATCCGCACATGGCGATGGCCTATTGGGGGAGCGCGCTGGTGCTGGGGCCCAATTACAACCTGCCGCAGGGTGAGAACACGGCGAAAAAGGTGCGCGCCGCGCTCGAAAGCGCGCGCAAGGCGGAAAGCGGCGCCACTGCCGAGGAACGCGACCTGATCGACGCGCTCTCACGCCGCTACGGCAGCGACGGCGTCGGCAGTCCGGCGGCCGATCAGGCCTACGCCAACGCGATGCGCGCGGTGGCGCATCGCTACCCCGACGATCTTGACGTGCAGACGCTGTTCGCCGAATCGCTGATGGACCTTCATCCGTGGCAGCTCTGGAGCCGCGATGGCAAGCCCGGCCCCGACACGCTCGAGATCGTCACGACGCTGGAGATGGTCCTGAAGAAGGATCCCGATCACATCGGCGCCAACCACTACTACATCCATGCGGTCGAGGCGTCGGCCGACCCCGCGCGTGGCACGCCGAGCGCCGAGCGCTTGGGCGCGCTGGCGCCGGCGGCGGGCCACCTGGTGCATATGCCGGCGCATATTTACATCCGCACGGGCCGCTTCCACGACGCCGCCCAAGCCAACGTCCGCGCGATCAAGGCCGACCAGGATTTCTTCGCCGCAAGCAATGAAACCGGCGTCTATCCGCTCGTTTACTACACGCACAACATCCATTTTCTCTGCTACTCGCAGATGACCGAGGGGCGCGGGCGCGAAGCACTTCTAAGCGCGCGCCTGCTCGAAACCAAGGTGCCGCTTGACGCCGTGCGCGAGATGCCGATGGCGGAGTTCTTGGTGCCGATGCCATACTTCACCGAGGCGCGCTTCGGGATGTGGGACGCGATCCTCAAGGAGCCCGCGCCGCCCAAGGACCTTCCGTTCACAACCGCGATGTGGCATTACGCGCGCGGACTTGCGTTCAGCGCCCGCCACGAGTTCGACAAGGCGGCGCAGGAGCAGAAGGAACTGGACGCCGCAGTCGCCGCGCTGCCCCCGGAGCGCCCCATCGGAACAAGCAACCGGGCCAAGGCCGTGGCGCAGGTTGCAACCGCCGCGCTCGAAGGCGAAATCGCCATCGCGAAGGGGAATCCTGCGGAGGCGATTGCGCAGCTGACCGACGCAGTACGGCGCCAGGACGCGCTCATCTACGAGGAGCCGCCGATCTGGTATTACCCGGTGCGCGAATCGCTGGGCGCGGAGCTGATGGCGGTTGGGCGGACGCAGGAGGCGGAAACGGTCTATCGCGAGGACCTGAGAATCAATCCCGGTAATCCGCGCTCGCTGTGGGGGCTCGAGCGATGCCTGCGCGCCGAGGGCAAGACTAAGGAAGCTGCAAAGGTCGCGAAACAGTTTCGCAAGGCCTGGCGCTACGCCGACAGCGATCCGGCGCCGCCCAAGCAAGTCGCGACGCGCTCCCGCGGCTGAGCCGGGTTTCCGGCGACCGAACGGCCGTGCATCTGTGCCATAAGCGACGCCCACGCGCGACGCGTTTTGCGCGGCGTGCGGGGCCTGTGTTAGCTCTGGGCGGCGGAGGTTTGCCGCCCCGATGAGCCAGCCGCTCGTTCTGGTAACGAAAGATGACGGTGTTGCGACCGTCACGCTCAACCGCCCCGAAAAGCTCAACGCGCTCAACCGCGAGCTGCGTGGAGGTTTCTGCCGCACGATGCAGGAGCTGGGCGCCGATCCGCAGGTCGGCGTGGTGATCATCACCGGCGCCGGGCGCGCGTTCTGCGCCGGGCTCGACCTCAACGAACTGGGCGTCGAAGGAATCCGCGAAGAGGGCGGCGCGACCTTCATCTCGGTGGTCGAGCGGATGGAACAGCCGGTCATCGCCGCGGTCAATGGCTATGCGGTCACCGGCGGCTTCGAGCTCGCGCTCGCCGCCGACATTATAATCGCCTCCGAGAACGCGCAGTTTGCCGACACGCATGCGCGGGTGGGCGTGATGCCGGGAGGCGGGATGTCGGCGCGGCTGCCGCGCGCGGTCGGCGTGCGCAAGGCCAAGGAACTTTCGCTAACGGGAAACTATCTGAACGCGCGTGACGCGGAGCGGCTGGGACTGGTCAACCGGATGGTCGCGCCGGATCAACTGATGGCCGCGGCGAGCGAGATGGCGCGGCAGATCCTGAGCGCCGACCAGCGCGTGGTGCGCCAGATGAAGCGGCTGATCAACATGGCGACTGAGGCGCCGCTCGGTGAGGGGCTGCGGATCGAGCAGGACTTCTTCCGCGCGTTCAACCAGAGCCGCAATTTCGCGACGGTGGCCGAGCGGCGCGCGTCGGTGGTCGAGCGCGGACGCTCACAGACGCGGGGTTGACCCGCGCGCCACGCATTTGTGCGCCACTGGCCGATGGGCCGTTCTCAGGCGGATTCGGGACGGGAGCTGCGATGACGACGAGGCGACTTTCACTGACGATGGCGGCGCTGGCCGTCACGGCGACCCTTGCGATGGTTGCGGCGTCGGCTGCCGCGGCGCAATCCAACTTCACTGCGGCGGACGCTAAGGCCGAGGCCGGCGCGCTACATCAGGGCGCGATCCCGGCCGCCGAGATTCCCAAGGCAATCGTTGACGCGGTGAACTCGCCCGACCGTCCCGCCGCCGACCGCGCGCTCGACGCCGGGCGCAAGCCCGAACAGTTGCTCGCCTTTTTTGGTATCGCTCCCGGGATGCACGTGGCCGATCTGTGGGCGGGTGGCGGTTGGACCACGGAGCTGCTTGCGCGCACGGTGGGACCGACCGGCAAGGTCTACTCGCAGAACGGGCCGTTTTCGGCGCGCTTCAAGAAGGCCGAGGAGGCGTGGAAGGCGCGCGTCAAGGAGCCCGGGATGAGCGATTTGGTCGAGCTGGAAAAGCCCTTCGACCATCCCGAAGACATCCTGCCCGTGCCAGCCGGGTCGCTCGATGCCGTGCTCATCAACATGAACTACCACGACATGGTCGGGCGCGGCTTTGACCGCGCGAAAATCAACGCTGCGGTCTTCAGGGCGCTCAAGCCCGGCGGCGTTTACGGCGTCGTTGACAACAGCGCGCCTGCGGGCAGCGGCGCCGCCGACGCGAATACGACCCATCGCATCGACGAAGCCTTCGAGATCAAGGACATCGAGAAGGCGGGCTTCAAACTGGCGGCGGCCTCCAACGCGCTGCGCAACCCGAAGGACGATCGCACCTGGCCGGTGTTCCAGCATCGCGGCGAGGAGGACCGTTTTGTGCTCAAGTTCGTCAAGCCCACCGGCGCGGGCGGCGTCGGCGCGGGACTCCCGCGCTGAATATGTGAGGCGCCGGGCTCAGGCGGCGGCGAGGATTTCGCGCGCGCGCTTGAGGTCCTGTGAGATCTGCGCCGCCAGCGCCTGGCCGGATTCGAACTTGCGCTCGCCGCGGATGCGCTCGATGAGGTCGAGGCGTACCCTGGCGCCATAGATGTCGCGATCGAAGTCGAAGACGTGCGCTTCGATCGTGCGCGCGGGCTCGCCGAACGTCGGCCGCATCCCGATGTTCGTGATCGACGCGAACGCCTCGTCGCCGATAACGACGCGCGTCGCGTAAACGCCGTCGGGCGGCAGGCATTCGGTTGCGCTCTCGATATTGGCGGTGGGAAATCCGATCGTGCGGCCGCGCTCGCGCCCATGCACGACGGTGCCGCTCACAAAATGATTGCGGCCCAGAAGCCGCGCCGCCTGGCGCATCTCGCCCGCCGCTATAAGCTCGCGAATCCGCGTCGAACTGACCTCGTGGCCCTCGACCGCCACCGGTCCGACCACCTCGGTTTCGAAGCCCATCTGCCGCCCCAGCTCGGCCATAACTTGCGCGTTGCCCGCGCGCTGATGGCCGAAGCTGACGTTGTGGCCCACGACGACGGCGCGCGCGCCCACCCTGCCGAGCAGGTAGTCGCGCACGAATTCTGTCGGGCTGAGCCGGCTAAGCGCCGAAGTGAAGTTGACCACCACCACGCCGTCGATTCCCGAGCGGCGCAGCAGCTCGAGCTTGTCTTCGGGCGCAAGGATCAGCCGCGGGGCGCGCTCGGGCACGAGCACCTTGGCCGGAAGCGGGTCGAAGGTCAGCGCGAAGGCGGTGCCGCGCGCGGCGCGCGCGCGATCGATTGCGCGCTGGAGGATCGCACGATGGCCGAGATGGACGCCGTCAAAGTTGCCCAGCGCGACCACCGGACACGGATGCGGCGCAAGCCCGTCTGTCAGTCGAAATATCTCCATCGCTCGGACGCGGCGGGCAGCCCTGCGCACTCGCAGACGCGGCGCGCGATGCAACGGCGGGCCGCCGTCCGCCCAATCTGAGGCTAGTTGGCCGCCATGCTCTTCATCATCACGCTCGCTGCCGACGCTTCGGCGGTTCCCGGATGGTCACGCACGAGCTTCTGGAGCGTGAGCCGCGCGTCGAGCGGATCATTGGTTCGCAGGAAGGCCTGCGCTTCGCGCAACTGGGCGCTGGCGGCGAAGCGTCCGCGCGGATAGCGCATCGCGAGGTCGTTGAATTGCAGGATCGCCTGGTTGTAGTTGGCTGAGTCGCGCGCGCCGAGCTCGAAAAGCGCGTTGGCCGAGAAATACTCGGCCGGCTCGGTCAGGGCCGACTTCGGATGGGTGCGCTGGAAGGCCTGGAATTTCTTGATCGCATCCGGATAGCGGCCGGCTTTCATGTCCACCAGGCCGTCGTAGTAAAGGCGCGAGCCCGGCTCGGAGCTGTTGCGCGCAGCCGCTATCTCCTGGCCGATCAGATCTCGCCATGAGGGAATCTCGGGCAGCGAAGGTGGCGGCGTGGCAGCCGGTATGGCGGGAGCCGCTGCGCCGGGGGCGAGCGCCGCCGTCGCCGCATTCGAGCCGGTACCTGCGGTCCCGGGTGCGCTCGCTCCCGCAGCACCCGGCACTCCGGTCGCTTCGGGGACGCCTGCGGCCCCCGGCACGCCGGGGGCTCCGCTCGGCACGGCAGCCGAGGCGCCGGTAAAGGTGTTCATCTGCGATTCGAGCTTGGCCAGGCGATCGTTGATTGAGGCGAGCTGTTTGCCGCCGCGTGCGCCGCCGCTGTGCTGCAATTCGGTTACGCGGTCGTTCAGCCGCGAAACTTCTTCCTGCAACTGGTTCATCTGCTGGCGATCGTTGGCGATCATCTCGCGCAGCGATTGCTCATTCTGCGAAAGGGTGTCCATGTCTGCGCGCGCGGCGCATCCCGCACCCAGCGCGGCGGCGACGAGCGCCGCCAAGGACCATCGGAGACGGCGGTTATCGAGAAACACGGCGCGGACTCCGGCTATTGGCCGACCACGAAGTGGTCGCGACGGTTCTCCGCCCAGCATTGGTCGGTATCTTCGGTGCAAAGCGGAAGCTCCTTGCCGTAGCTGATGGTGGACATGCGGTCGGCCGCGATACCCAGCGTGCTCAGGTAGTCCTTGGCAGCCTGGGCGCGCTTGGCGCCGAGGGCCAGATTGTACTCCTCGGAACCGCGATTGTCGCAATGGCCCTCGATCTGAACGCGCGCCTTGGGATTCTTGGTCAGCCAGTCGGCATTGCTCTTGAGGATCTCACCGTCCTGCGGGCGGATCGAGTAGTCGTTGTAGTCGAAGTGGATGTCGCTGAGCGGTCCCTGTCCGCCCTTGCCAAGCATCCCTTTCTGGAATTCGGCAAGCGAGCTGCCGCCGCCTGCGCCGACCCCAGTCTCGCCCATCCCCGCGCCGGCGGCGCCTTGGCCGGGCTGCGTAGCTTGCTGCGAGGAGCAGCCTGCGGCCAGCGCGAGAGCCAGCGCGGCCGCCGCCGTGACGAACGCGGCGCGCCCGAATCCTTGCCTCCTAACCACCCATCCACCACGACCACGCGGGAGAACTGTCATCGCCATTATCCTCCATCAAGGCAGAAATGATCTTGCCGGTTTGCGTTTGCGTATTGACCTGCATCAAGTACAGCCGCTCGACGCCGCCGCGGCGCGAGCTGAACACCAGGTAGCGGCCGTCGGGCGACCACGACGGCGACTGATTTGACCCCGTCTGGGTCAGTTGGGTCGCCTGCCCGCCGGCGGTCGGAATCAGGAAGATGTTGAACGCGCCGCCAATGCGGCTTTGGTAGGCCAGCCATTTGCCGTCGGGCGAGAGCGCCGGCGAGGTGTTGTAGTTGCCTTGGTAGGTGACCCGGCGTGCGTCACCGCCGGACAGGCTCATCACGTAGATCTGCGGTGTGCCCGAGCGATCCGAAGTAAAGGCGAGTATGCCACCGTCGGCGGAAACCACCGGGTTGACGTTGATCGTGTTGCCCCGCGTAAGCGGCCGAATCTCCTGGCCGCTACGATCGAGCAGATAGAGATTGGTGTGACCGCCGTGCTCGATTGCCGCGACGACTCGGGCGCCGTCAGGCGTTAGTGTGCCGCCCACCATCATCCCGCGTGCGCTCTGGATCCTGATTTCGGTCCGCCGGGCGATATCGAACAGGTACAGCGCCGGCTCGCCGGTCTTGTAGGACAAATAGAGCACCTCGCGCGGGCCGCGCGCGAACTGCGGAAACAGGTTAATCGTCGGGTTGTCGGTGACGCGGAAGAGGTCGCCGCCGTCGGGCGCCGCCAGATAGACTTCCTTGAAGCGTCCGCCGCGGGTCGAGACGAACGCGATCCGGCTGTCGAACGGGCCCCTGGTGCCGGTGGCCGCCTTGAGCACCGAGTCGGCGAACCGTCGCGCCATCTGCGCCACGTCGGCCGGCCCCCCGTTGAAGCGCGTGCCGAACATCCGCCGCTGCTGGGCGACGTCGAAGAGCAGCGCCTCGAGCGAGATCTGGCCGTCCTTGACAGTCACCGCCCCCTTGACCAGGAAGTCGGCGTTGATCGAGCTCCAGTCAGCGAAGTTGAACTGGCCGAGGTCGTAGCCCGACTTTTGCGCATCCTCGATGTAGGCTTTAGGCGGGATGAGCCTGAAAAAGCCGCTGAGCTCGAGATCGCGGCGCAGGACGCGCACGAAATGGTCGGAGACCGTCTGCTGATCATCACCCCCGAGGTTCTTGAGTTCAGAGACCGCGATCGGGGCGAGTGTCGAGCCGGGGCCGACGATCGACATCTTGATCGGCTGCGCCGATGCGCGCGAGGCGCTCGCTACGAGGGTCAGCACGACAGTCAAGAGTCCAGGGATAAGCCGCCTCATCATTTCCTTCCACCCGCCGCCTGCGCCCGCGCGCCGCGGCTCGTGCCGCATGCGCGCGCGGATCTGCCGCCTCCTCCTTCAGCCTAGGATTTTAACTCGCCCAACTTGAAGACCGCCTCCACCCCTTCGGCAAACTGCGGGCGGTACTTTTCAGGCGGCGGCGGAAACGGCGCCGCGCGCCGGATCGCGCGGATCACCGAGTCGTCGAAGGCCGGGTCGCGCGAGCTCTGGGTCACCTTCACCCCGGTCAACTGGCCGTCAGTACCGATCGCGAAGGTCACGCTGGCGGTGAGGTCGCTGCTGCCGCCGCCCGCGAAACTCCAGGCCTTCTTAATCCGCTCCTGCACCGTACGATAGTAGAGCAGAAACTGGAGGTCCTGTTGAATCCCCGCGCTGCCGGTGCCCGCGCCGACGCCGTAGCCCGAGCCTTCGCTCGGCACGTTGGCAACCACCGGTCCGCCGCCGGCCGGCCCGTTGGTCTTTTGCGCCTCGGAGAGTTTGCGATGTTCGAGGTCTTCCTTGAGCAGCTGCTGCTTGAGCGCGGCGAGCCGCGCCTTTACGTCGGGCGTGGGCTCCGCGCGTGCCGTCACGATCTTGCGTTCCGGCTCGCGCCGCCGCTCGCTGCGCTTGGGCGTGGGCGTCGGAGTGGGGCGCTGGCGGTGGCGCCGCGGCTTTGGTGTCGGATGAGGAGTCGGCGCGCGGGCCGGCTCGGGGGTCGGTTCGCGGGTAGGCTCGGGCGTAGGCCTGGGCGTGCGCTCGGCAATCGGTGTGGGAGTCGGAGTGCCGAGCGTGTTGAGCGCGATCACGTTCTTATCGTTCTCCGGCGCAGGAAGCGGGGCCTTGGGGCGTTCGACGGCCGGTTTCTTGTGTTCCTCCCTGCGCGCCTTAGCCCGATGCTCCGGCCCCAGGCGCGGCAGATGGGTACCGAGGTCGCCGGCCGGGAGCTGATCGACGATCTTGACCGTATAGCTGGGCGGCGGAGCGCTCGGTTGATGGAAGTATGAGGGCAGAATAACCAGCACCAGCGCGAAGAAGATCGCGTGGCCGAGCCCCGAGAGAATGATCGCGCCGGTGTAGCCCCAGCGCTCCGAGCGCTCGCGGCCCTCAAGGTTTGGTGCTGCCACCGCGCGACTTGCCAGCCGCCGCTGCGTCCTCGCCCGGCGCCGGCATCTCCGTCACCATCCCGACGTTCTCGATTCCCGCCGCCCGGATCGCCGCCATCGTCCGAATCACCGCCCCGTACGGCACGTCCTCGTCGGCGCGCACGAAGACCTGGCGATCGGGCCGCTCGCCCGAGATCGCCTGGAGCTTCTCGGTGAGCTGATCGAGGGTGAGCCGGGCGTCGTTGAGATAGACGTCCTGGCTGCGCGTGATAGAAACCACGAACTGCTGTTCCTTGCCCGGCAGCGCGGCGGCCTTGATCCGCGGCACGTTGACCTCGACGCCCTGCTGGATGATCGGCGCGGTGACCATGAAGATCACCAGCAGCACGAGCATCACGTCCACCAGCGGCGTGACGTTGATCTGCGAGACGAACTGGCCGCGCTGTCCGGGTTCGAAAGCCATCGCTTGCGCGCTCGGCGCGGGCGCCCCTAGGTCAGGAAGTGGCGCTCGGCGATATTGAGAAACTCCGAGGTGAAGTTCTCCATCTCGGTCGCCAGCTCGCGCACGCGCGCGATGAAGTAGTTGTAGAACATCTGCGCCGGAATCGCGGCAACCAGCCCCACGGCGGTGGTGATCAACGCTTCGGCGATCCCGGGCGCGACCGCCTGGATATTCGACGAATGCGCGGCCGACAGTCCGATGAATGCGGTCATGATCCCCCACACCGTTCCGAACAGCCCGATGAACGGGCAGGTCGAACCGGTGGTGGCGAGAAAGGTGATGCCTTTTTCGAGCTTGGTCGTCTCGACGTTGGCCTGGCGGCGCATCGCGCGCGTTACGTTGTCCACGCCGCCGAGGTCGGTCGAAAAGCCGCCCTCGGCGCCGACCGCTTGGCGCTTGGCGCGGGTGAGCTGGAGCAGCTCCTGATAGCCTGCGCGGAAGACCTGGGCGACCGGGCTGCGGGTCAGGCCGACGCTGCCGCTATGGATCGCGGCGAGGTTCTTGGATTCCCAGAAGAGCGTGATGAAGCGTTCCGACTCACGCCGCGCGTGCGAGATCTGGTTGAGCTTGTAGATGATGATGCCCCAGCTCACGACCGAAAACGCGACCAGCGCCCAGAGCACCCCCTGGACTACCGGGCCGGTGCCGAACAGCAGTTCGGCCACCCCGATTCCGCCGGGGCCACCTAACTCATGGGGCATACCACTTCCACTCCACCGTGGGATTGAACGTATTATACGGATTTCCTTGCAGTCAATTCACGATGCGTCGGCGGCGATCAACGCCGCCCGGCGGCTAGTCTATCGTGCGCCGTGCGATGCACGGATGGACGCCGCACAGCCGACGCAGCCATTCGGCAAGCCGCACCGCGCGTTGCACATGGACGATCGAAAAGCTGCCCGCTTGCACAAAGTATGTTAGTCTGCTTTTTGAATCGATGCCCGGCCGCCGCGCCGGGATTTTGTTGAAGTCCACGGAGAGCTCGGAGAGTTTTATCGAGGAGGATCGCGTTGTGGCGACCAGGATTGGGATCAACGGTTTCGGCCGAATCGGCCGGATGGCATTGCGGGCGATGTTGAGCAAGCGCGAGCTCGAGGTTGTCGCGGTCAACGACATCACCGACGCCAAAACCCTAGCGCATCTGCTTAAGTACGACTCGGTGCACGGCCCGCTCGCGCAGCAAGTCAAGAGCGAGGGCGACCAGATCATGGTCGACGGGCGCGCCTTCCGCGTGCTTGCCGAGCGCGATCCGGGCAAGCTCCCGTGGCACGAGCTTAAAGTGGACGTGGTGGTCGAATCGACCGGGCTGTTCACCGCGCGCGACAAGGCCGCGCTCCATCTCAAGGCCGGCGCGCGCAAGGTCGTGATCAGCGCGCCCGCCGACGGGGTTGACGTGACGCTCTGCATGGGCGTCAACCAGCAGGCCTACGATCCGGGCAAGCATCATGTGATCTCCAATGCCTCGTGCACGACCAACTGCCTGGCGCCGGTCGCCAAGGTGCTCCACGAGAGCTTCGGCATCGTGCACGGCCTGATGACCACCGTTCACGCCTATACCTCCGACCAGATGCTCCAGGACGGGCCGCATCGCGATCTGCGCCGGGCGCGCGCGGCGGCGCTTTCGATGGTGCCGACGTCGACCGGCGCGGCGCGTGCGATCGGCCTCGTGTTGCCGGCGCTCAAGGGCAAGCTCGACGGCATCGCCGTGCGGGTGCCGACCGCCAACGTCTCGGTGGTCGATCTGACGGCGGCGGTCGAGCGCGACGCCGACGAGAAGGCGGTCAACGCGGCGATGAAGGGCGCGGCAGAGGGCGAGCTGCGCGGCATCCTGGCCTACTGCGAGGAGCCGCTGGTGTCGGCCGATTTCAATGGCAACCCGCACTCGTCGATCTTCGACGCGCCGCTGACCAAGGTGCTGGACAAGCGGCTGGTCAAGATCTTCTCGTGGTACGACAACGAGTGGGGCTACTCGAATCGGCTTGCCGACGTGACCGTCTTCGTCGCAAGCAAGCTGTAAACGCGCCACGCGCGCACATTGGTTACCGGTTACCGCTGAGTTATGCCCGCGCTTGAGCTGACCCAACTTAGGCTCGACGGCCGCAAGGCGCTGGTGCGATGCGACTTCAACGTGCCGCTGCGCGAAGGGCGCATCGCCGACCCGGCGCGCGTGGAGGCGAGCCTCGACACCATCCGCTACATTCTCGCCCAGGGCGGCGCCGCCGTGCTCTGCTCGCATCTCGGTCGCCCCAAGGAACGGACGCCCGAGCTCAGCCTCAAACCGGTCGCCGAGTATCTCAGCACCGCGCTGGGAGTGAAGGTTGCGCTGGCTCCTGATTGCATCGGCGAGGTGACGCTGCGGATGGTCGCCGGGCTCAAGCCCGGCGGCGCACTGCTGCTCGAGAACCTGCGCTTCCATCCCGAGGAGGAGGCCAACGACCGCGACTTCGCGCACGAGCTCGCCCGCGGCAAGGACGTTTACGTCAACGACGCTTTCGGCTCGGCCCATCGCGCGCACGCCTCGACCGTCGGGGTGACGCGCTATCTGACCGAGCGCGCGGCGGGCTTCCTGATGATGCGCGAGCTGAAGGCGCTGAGCGTGTTGCTCGAAAATCCGGCGCGCCCCTACGTCGCGATTCTCGGCGGGGCCAAGGTCTCCGACAAGATCGAGGTCATCCGCAACCTGCTGACGCGGGTGGACGCAATCCTGATCGGTGGCGCAATGGCCTACACGTTCCTGCGCGCGCGCGGCGTCGACGTCGGCCGCTCGCGCGTCGAGGAGGACAAGCTCGAGCTCGCGCGCGACCTGATGTCCGAGGCGATACGCCGCAAGCTGAGGCTCGTGCTGCCAGTCGATCACGTCGTCGCGGCCTCGCCCGAGGAGGGCACCGCCGAGACCGCCGAGACGATCCCGGCCGACCGGATGGGCCTCGACATCGGGCCGCGCACCATCCAGGAGTTCATCGCGCACTTGGCCGGGGCGAAGACCGTGGTGTGGAACGGCCCGCTGGGCTACTTCGAGCTGCCCGCCTTCGCCCACGGCACGCTGCGAGTGGGCGAGGCATTGGCCAACCAGCCCGGCGTTTTCAGCGTGATCGGCGGGGGCGACACCGCGGCGGCGCTTTCGGGCCATCCGTGGTCGGCGCGCTTCAGTCATATCTCGACCGGTGGCGGTGCGACTCTGGAGTACCTCGAAGGGCGGGAGCTGCCGGGAGTCAAGGCGCTCGAAACCCAGAGCTGAGGCGCCGGCGCGGCGCCGCGGTGCGACCGAATCGATCGTTGAGAGCGGGAGAGAACGCGATGCGCAGGAAAATGCTTGCCGCAAACTGGAAAATGAACCTGACGCCGCTCGAGGCGCGCCAGCTTGTGCGCGCGCTGCGCGCCGTGCTCGATCGCGAGGCGGCGGCGCTCGCACGCGACCGCGACGTCCTTGTCGCGCCGCCCTTCATCTCGATTCCGGCGGTTGCCCAGGAGCTGGCCGGCTCGAATATCGCCCTCGGCGCGCAGAACATGCACTTCGAGGAGAAGGGCGCGTTCACCGGCGAAATATCGGCGCCAATGCTGCGCGCGCTCGGCGTTACCCACGTCATCCTTGGCCACTCCGAGCGCCGTCACCTCTTCGGCGAGAGCGACGAACTGATAAATCGCAAGGTCCGCGCCGCGGTCGCCCACCGCCTCGTCCCGATCCTGTGCGTCGGCGAAACCCAAGCCGAGCACGACGCCGGTCGCACCACCGAGGTGGTCCTGCGCCAGACACTGCTCGGGCTCGACGGGCTGGAGGCGAAGGAGGCGGCGCGCGCGATTATGGCCTACGAGCCCGTGTGGGCGATCGGGACCGGGCGCAATGCCACTCCCGAGCAGGCTTCGCTCGTCCACGGCGCGATCCGTCACGTCCTCAGCGAGCACTTTGGCAAGGAGACCGCCGAGACGATCCGTATCCTGTACGGCGGCAGCGTTACCCCCGACAACGTCGACGCGCTAATCGGAAGCCCCGATATTGACGGGGCTTTGGTCGGCGGGGCAAGCTTAAAGGCCGATTCGTTCGCCCGCATCGTGCGGGCGCGGATGGTCTGAGGCGCAAAGCCGAAGGAATCAGGTAGAAGTTCGGATGGTTACGGCCGTAATCGCGGTCCACGTCATAATCTGCATCGCGCTGGTCGTGGTGATCCTGCTCCAGCAGGGCAAGGGCGCCGAGATCGGCGCGGTCTTCGGCGGCTCCAGTCAGACCGTCTTTGGCGCCAGCGGCGCGGGCAACGTGCTGACCAAGACAACGTGGGCGATGGCCGCGGTGTTCTTCGCGACCTCGATCTTTCTCGCCTACGCTTCGGCCCGGCGGATCACGGGCAGCATTTTCGGCTATGGCGGCCGGAGCCTGATGAGCAAGAAGGTCACGGTACCGGCGGCGCCTCCGCTGCCGTCAGCGCCGGCCGCTCCGAAGGCGCCGGTACAGGGCGCGCCCGGTGCTCCCGCCCAGAGCGCCCCGCAGCCGAAGCACTAACGCCCCGGTCTGGGCAGCGCCGAGGAAAGGCGGCCGCGAGCGCGGCAATCAGTGCGCGGGTGGTGGAACAGGCAGACACGCGAGTTTGAGGGGCTCGTGGTAGAAATACCGTGCGGGTTCAAGTCCCGCCCCGCGCACCACCAACCAAACCAATAGGCGCGGCCTCTTTTGGCGCTCGTCGCATCCCGAGTGCGAGCTGCGTGCCGTGCGCCGTCGCGGCCATCGCGGCGGCGCGCTCCAGTTCGGTGCGGCGCTCGCGATGGCCGACCGTGAAACCGTACTTCGCGCGCATCCGGTCGAACAGCGCTCCCAGATACTCGTCGTATGCCCGCGGCGCATAGACCGCGCGTGCGTAGAACTCGTCGATCCGCGGCGCGACCTCGGGAAACTGCTGCTTGACGAACGGGATGAAGCGCGCGGCGGCAGACGGTTTGAGAAATAGCGAGCGCCACCAGACCTCGCTTGCGCCGGCGCGCCGCGCCGCGCGAATTACGGCTTCGATCGCAGCCGGCGCGTCGCTCAGGCCCGGAATCACCGGCATCATCAGCAGGTTACATCGGATGCCCGCACGGCTGAGCACGGCGAGCGCGCGCAGGCGCAACTCCGGGCGCGGCGCGCGCGGCTCGAGCGCGCGCTGGAGGCGGCGATTTAGCGTGACCAGCGAGAAGTTGACGCTGAGGTTCGAGCGCTCGTTGATCCGAAGCAGCAGGTCGAGGTCGCGCGCCACCAACGCCGACTTGGTCGTGATCGAGAGCCGCAGGCCGCCGAGCTGCGTGAACACCTCAAGCATCGAGCGCGTAAGCCCGAACTTGCGCTCGGCCGGCTGATAGGGATCGGTGGCGGTCCCGATTGCGATCGGGTCGGAACCGATTGGCGTGCGCGCCAACGTATGCGCAAGGACCTGCGCGGCCATCCGCTTGACGAAGATCCGGCGTTCGAAATCCATCGGGTCGCGCAGTTCGAGGAACTCGTGGGTGTAGCGCGCGTAGCAGTAGGCGCATCCGAACTCGCATCCCCGATACGGATTGATCGTCCACCGAAACGGCATCTGCGGATTCTGGCAGCGGTTGAGGATGGTGCGCGTGGGCATCTCGACGAACTCGACGTCGCGCAACGCCGCCACCCCTGCACCCTGAGGTTTCACGAACAGCTGCGCGTGGGTGGGCTCCATGGCGATGATTTTCGCCTTCTCTTCGCTTTAATGTCAAGAGCGTGCAGTCACCCCCTTGGAACAATGGCCACTGCGGAATCGCGGCGGTTGACCGATGATCCGAGTCGCAATAAACAGGAAAAAACCGACGTCAGCCTTGGGTGTAAGGAGAGGGTCGATGTCCTACCCGTTCAAGAAGATTCTGTGCCCGGTGCAGTTCGACGACCCCGAGTTCGTTGCGCTCGGGCTGGCGAAGCAGATTGCTCGCGACAGCGGCGGCACGATTTACCTGCTGCACGTGGTGCCGATAATCCCCGCGATTGGCGAGCCCGAGACCGGGGTTACAGTCCATGCGCGCGCTGAGGACGACGCCCGCAAGCGGCTCCAGGAAGTAGCCGACCGCCAGCTAACCGGGCTCAAGTCCGAAATTCTGACCCGGGTGGCTGGCCCGGGCGAAACCGCCAAGGCGGTGCTGGAGGCGGCCGGCGACGTCGACGCCGACCTCATCGTGATGAAGACGCACGGGCGGCAGGGCCTTGCCCACTTCATCATGGGCAGCGTAGCCGAACAGGTCGTGCGCCAGGCGCACTGCGCGGTGTTGACGCTTACCTCGACGGCCAAACAGCGCCATGCCCGCTAGGCGGGCCGCGGCGCGCTATGGCAGCGGCGCGAGGTCGTAGGCCGAGGGCAGATGGCGGGCAACGACCCGGGCGCCGGCGCCGTGCGGCTGGACGCGAATCACGCTGCCGTCGGTAGTAACCGCGAAAAAGCCGCCATCGTTCTCCGGATCGCGCCGAAACCGCATCACCATCGAGCGCTCCGGCATGATCGGACCCTCCGCGCCCAGCGGCGCGAAGCTCATCCCATAATCGACGCTGTGAAAAATCAGCGCGTCGGCGCCAGCCGGTCCTGCCGACCAGAACGGCGGTGGTCCCGCTGCCGCCGCAGTGTAGATTTCCTGGGGCTCGCCCGGTGCGACGAACAGCGGCACCGTGTACGTGCGGGTCAGCCCTCGTTTGCTCTGACGCCATGAGCCGCCGCGGTTTTCCGAGAGGTAGAAGCCGTTGCCGGTGGTCGCGTAGAGCCGGCGCGGATTCTGCGGATCGACCGCCAGGCAGTGCACGTCCTCGTAGATCGCATTGTTGAGCAGCTCGAAACTCTCGCCGCGGTCGCGCGAGCGCGCGACGCCGCCTTCTTCAATCCCGATATAGATAGTCGCGGGCTCGCGCGGATCGAATTCTATCGCGCGGACGTGCGGGATGTGCGGGGGCGGCGGAAAGCTCCAGCGGTCGCGTCCGGGCAGCTTCAGAAAGCTTGAGCACTCGCGGAAGCTCCGCCCGTGGTCGCGGCTATGCAGCAGGCGCGCATGCGAAGTCCCGATGAACAGTTCGCCCGGCGCGTCGGGCGCTGTTGCCACCGCCCAGACGTCCTCGGTGCGCGCAAGGCCGGGCGTGATATCGGCCCATGTGCGCCCGCCGTCGACCGAGCGCGCTAGCGTGCCCTTGCCGCGCGCGGCGCCCATGTGCGCGTGGTCCACCGCGCCGGCGTAGATCACGCCCGGGTCGCGACAATCCTGCGCCATGCACCACACCGAGGACGGATCGGCCAGGGCGAGAAGCGGCGTGCCTCTGCGCTCGGCGTCGAGGATGACGATGCCTTTCGCCGTACCCACGCACAGTTTCATCTGCCTTCCTCCCCGTGCGCCGCGATGATGGCTGGCCCGGGATGCGCGCGGCCCGGGACTAATCGCGGCGCGCTCCTCCACCGGCGCGCGCATAAGGTGCATCGATCCTAGGACGCAAATTGTCGAAAAGCATCACCGTCGCGGCGTCGGCGGACCGTCGGAATCATTGAGGGTTTGGGCTGGATGGCGAAAATTGCGTGGATAAGCCGACAGTTGCTCATTCGAGCCGCATCGCGCGCGCGATCCGACCGCTGCCGGCGAGCTCCAGCGGCGCGACTTTTTTCGGACTCGAGTCAAAGCGTGCTCGCCGTATCGTGATCGTCCCGCCGCGTGCAGCAACCCGCATGCCGGCCGCGTCGATCGACAGGATCGTCCCGGGCGCGCATCGCGTATGCTCGGCGTCGAGCAGCGGCTCGTACAGGCGCAGCCGTTCGCCGCCCAGGCTGGCGTAGGCGCCGGGCTGCGGATCACATCCGCGAATCAGGTTATGCACCTCACGCGCGGTGCGGCTGAAATCGACCCGCGCATGTTCGTCGCGGCATGGCGGTTCGTAGGTCGCACGGGCTTCGTCCTGCGGCGTCGCGGGGGCATGGCCACCCTTGATCATCTCGACGGCATCGACCAGCGTCTCGATTCCAAGCGGGAACAGCCGGTTGAAGTAGAGCGAGCCGACGGTGTCATCGTCGCGAATCGGCTCGCTGCGCTGGATCAGAATCGGGCCGGTGTCGATTCCCTTGTCGGGCCAGAACCAGGTTACGCCGGTGACCGGGTCGCCCTGGATGATCGCCCAGTTGATAGCACTGGCGCCGCGATGGCGCGGCAGGAGCGAGGGATGGAAGCAGATCGTCTTGTGGCGCGGCGCGTAAAGCACTCGCTCGGGCACGATCAGCGTGACGAAGGCCATCACCGTCAGGTCGACGTCGAGCGTGCGGAACTGCTCGTACACCTCGTCGGTTTTGAAGCTGGCGGGCTGGCTGAGGGGCAAGCCCAGGGCGAGCGCCTTGGTCTTGAGCGGATCGGGGCGGCCACCTGCGACGTCGGGCGGCGCGAAGACGTGAACGATCTCCTCGCCGCGCGCGTGGAGCACCTCCAACGCGCGCTCGGCAAACGCCGCCTGCCCGATGAGCGCGATGCGCACCTCTTTAGACCTCCGCCGCCGCGATTTCCAGCACGAGGCCAAGCTACCAAATCGAGCAACGGCAGGCACGCGCGCGCCGCCGCCGCCGCGCGCATCGGTCCACAGCGGCGCGCGCATTGGCGCGGCGGGGCGCTCCCGATGTATAGGTGAGCCAAACCGAGGCCGGAGGTAATCGCGATGCCGGACTACAGCCGCTACGAGTTCATCAAGGTGGAGAAAGCCGAGCGCGTCGCCACCGTGACGCTCAACCGCCCCGACCGTCTCAACGCCGTCAACCCGGGGCTCCACCACGAACTGATGACGATCTGGAACGATCTTGCCGAGGACCGCGAGGTTAACGCGATCATCCTGACCGGCGCCGGACGCGCCTTCTGCGCCGGTGGCGACGTGAAGGGGATGGCTTCGCGCTCCAGCGGCGACAAAGAAAAGTCCGCGCAGGAGAGCGCCGCCGAGTCCCGCCGCCACAACCTCGTCACCCCAGCCGAGGCCCGCCGGATCGTGCAGAACATGCTCGACGTCGAGCAGCCGATCATCGGCGCGATCAACGGCGACGCGGTCGGGCTCGGCGCGACGATCGCGCTGCTGTGCGACATCATCGTGGCCTCCGAGAAGGCGCGCTTCGCCGACACCCACGTGCGCGTGGGAATCGTCGCCGGCGACGGCGGCGCGGTGATCTGGCCGCTGTTGATCGGTCCCGCGCGCGCCAAGGAATTCCTGATGCGCGGCCATTTCGTCAATGGCGCCGACGCCTACAAGATGGGGCTGGTCAATTACGCCGTGCCGCCCGAGCAGGTGATGTCCCGGGCGCGCGAGCTGGCGCAGGAGCTGGCTGATGGTCCGACCTGGGCGATTCGCTGGAGCAAGCTCGCCGTCAACAAGTGGCTCAAACAACAGACCAACCTGATCCTCGACGCCTCGCTGGCTTACGAGATGGTGACCTTCACCACCGAGGACCATCGCGAGGCTGCGCGCGCCTTCGTCGAGAAGCGCAAGCCGCGCTACCACGGGGCGTGAGGCGAACGGCCGCGGCGCCCAGGTCGGCGACTTCCAGGCGGCGCGAATCCAGCTTGCGACCGGTTCGACGACGCACCTGATGCGCTGAGCTGCCTTAGAGCAGGTGCCAGTCGGCGAGCCTGCGTTTGATCGCGTCGGTGCCGGCCGCGGCGGTGCGAATCTCGCCCAGCGCGTTATGGAAGGCGCGCCCGTTGGGTGAGAGCTCAGCCCCGTAGGGCGTGGGCGGCATCGCCGCCGGCGACGCGCCGAGATGGCCGGGGACTTGCGGCAGACCAGGCCGCGGGCTCGTTCGCGTCAGTGCTTTGGCCAGACTCTCAAATGGCGTGCGCGCCGCGACGTCGGCCGAGTAGTCCTTACCCGGCGTGAACTTGTCCGCGAGCATCTTGAGGATCGAGGTGTGATCGAGTTGGCCCGAGTGCGGGGCGCCTGCTTCCACAAACGGCGAGACCAGCAGCGCCGGGACGCGCACGCCGGAGGTCGTGAACGGCGCGTACGGCTCGCGGTGATTCTGCGGCGTCGTGAACTCGACCGGGCGCACGTGGTCGAAAAACCCTCCGTGCTCGTCGTAGGTGATGACGAGTAGCGAGCGCGACCATGCCTCGGGGTTCGCGGTCACCGCGTCGTATACGCGCCAGAGGAATGACTGACCCGCGGTCACGGGCGTCACCGGATGGTCGTCGTCACCGGAGTCGAGATGCAGGCAGCTGTAAGTCGGCTCGATGAAGATGACCCGGGGGAAGTCGGCGGCGGACGAGGTGACCAGGTCCTTCTTGAGATGTCCAAAGCCGCGAAACTGGCGGCCCGAGTCGTTGAAGAAAATTCGATCGCGCACCTTGGACATCAGGGTGAAAAACGGCAGCGCTTCCGAATATACCCGCCACGACACACTGTTCCGGTCCAGCCAGTCGTACACCATGTCTTGGTCTTCCAGGAGCGGCCAGGCCGCGGTGTAGTCGCGCAGCGCATACCCGCTCATCGCGACCAGCCGATTGGGCTGGGTGCTCGTCGGTAGCGCGGCGAACCAGTGGTCGCAGACACAGTAGTTCTGGGCGAGGAACTGCATCGTCGGCAGCTCCGCCTGCGTGTAGAAGCCCATCACCGTGCCATAGTCGCGCGGTTGCACCCGGTGCCCGCTCGCGTAGCTCTTGACGAAGCCGTCCATCGCGATCGGAGTGCCGATCTGAACTGCCATGTCCTTGCGCTCGTGTGGCGGATCCACGGGCACCGCAGGGTCGGTGCGATGCTGCGGCGTGTAGGTCACGCCCTCGAAGACATTGTGAAAGTCGCACTGCCAGGCCTGCTTTATTCCATCCACTGGCTGGTTGTACGGCGGTAGGCTGAGATAGCCGAGCATGTGGTCGAAGGAGCGGTTCTCCATCATCACGATGAAAATATGGTCGATCTGTTCCAGCGCGGTCGCCATCGCGTCGCCCCCCCTTTCTGAGCGTCGACGGAAAGACTGATCCGGGGTCCCGTGTCCGGTTGACACGTCCCATCGCAGCACAGTTTAGTGGCCGCTGCGATGAAATCCATCCTGACGGCCGTCGCGCGCGTCGCCCCGCGGGCGCTGGCGGCGCTGCTCGCTCTCGCAGTCCTGATTGGCGCGCGCGGCCGTTTTGCCGCAGGCTGGCCGCGGCCGGCGCGGATCTTCGTGCTGATGGTGTGGGACGGGTTGCGGCCCGACATGGTGACCGCCGGGTGGACGCCCAATTTGTTCGCGATCGAGAACGAAGGCGTGCGCTTCGCGCATCATCATTCGGCCTACCCGACAGTCACGATGGTCAACGCGGCGGCGATCGCGCTGGGCGCCGGGCCGGGCCGCACCGGCATCATCGGCGACGACATGTACCTGCGACCGCGGCTGCTCGCCGAAAGGGTCCGTTTTCCCGCCGCCGCGCCGTGGGCGACGCGCCCGGTGGACCTCGAGGACTCGGCGCTCCTCGCGACGCTCAACGGCCCCGCGGCCTTTGCCGGCCGCCTCTTCGGATTCGATACCTTGGCGCAGCAGCTCCGCCGCGCTGGCGGATATCTCGCGATCCTCGGTAAGGACGGACCGACCTTCGTGTTCGACGACAGCGTCACTGGCGAGCCGGCGGCGCGAGGTCCGATCACCGGCCAGGATTACCTTTTCCTGAGCGACAAGCTGGGTGCGCCCGCGCCGCTGGAGGGCGAGCCCGGGGCGGCGCCCCCGATAAGGGCGGGCGCGGGCGCCCTCTCGATCGCGCGCGACGCCTGGTTCACGCGCGTCGCGATCGAGCGCGCACTGCCGGCAGCGAAGAGGGCAGCGCAGGGCGGGCGCCCCGCGCTGATCGTGCTATGGCAGCACAATCCCGACCTCACGCAGCATCGCCGCGGCCTCGGCACGCAAGCCGATATTGACGCGCTGCGCGCGGACGACACGAACCTCGCGGCTCTACGCTCGGCGATCGCAAGCCTGGGCATCGCGGATCGCACGGATCTGATGGTGGTTTCGGACCATGGCTTCGCGACGATCCGCGCCCCGGTGCCGCTCGCGCGGCTGCTCGTCGCGCAGGGGCTCAAGAAATCGTCCGACAGCGACGACGTTATCGTGGTCGCCGACGGCGGCAGCGACCTCGTCTATCTCTCTCGCGCCGCGTTCCCGACGCCCAAGTCGCGTGCCGCGATTCTTCAGAAGATCGTCGATTTCGCCGACACCCAGCCGTGGGTCGGACCAATGTTCACGCGCCAAGAGCCGCATCAAGAGGGCCTGGGCTGGGTCAAAGGCACGTTCGGTCTTGAGGCCGCCGGACTTGCCGCGGGCGACGGCGCGCCCGACCTCGTGCTTTCGTTTCGCGAGCTGTCCGACGCGGACAACCGCGCGCTCACCGGCCCTGGCGATCCGATCTATACGTTCGACTCCCATGACGAGCGGCGTGTCCTTTCGGGCAACCGCTCCGCTCCGCTGGTGGTGCCGATCAAGGGTGTAATCTACGCCGACAACGGCCGCTCACCGTACACGACGGGGATGGGGATGCACGGGGCGGCAGGCGCGCGCGAGCTGCATAACTTCTGCGCCGCGGTCGGGCCGGACTTCCGCCGCCACTTCGTCGATCAGTACCCCACTGGCAACGTTGACCTGCGGGCGACGATCGCACGCGTGATCGGGTTGTCGGGGGGCGACGCTCCGCCCCGCTCGGGAGCCGGACGTTCGCTGGACGAGGCGCTCGCGGGCGGCCGTTTCGACGGCTCCACGAGCGAGCGTCGGCTCTCGGTCAGCCGCAGTCTGCCGGCGATGGAAACCACGACAACGCTGGAGTTTGCCGAGTTGGCCGCGGGTGGCCTGAGCTGGTCGTATCTCGATGGGTCGAGCGTCGCGCAGCGCGCGGCGCCCTAGCGCGGTTGCGCAAGCGCGCCTGCCGCGATCGCTGTCAATCGGCGGCCGAGGCGAGCGCCTCGTCGAGCCCGGTAATCACGCGCCCGCGCGTTTCGGGAATCAGCCAGATCAGGATCGCGCCGACGGCGGAGAAGGCCGCGCCGATTGCGAGCGCCGCGCCGAAGCCGATCGAGCGGCTGAGCAGCGCGATCGCCATCGGAGTAAAGAATTGCAGCCCGCGGGTGACGTTGAGCAGCACGCCGAGCGCCGAGTTGCGCACTTTGGTCGGCAGCAGCTCGGAAACGATCGGCCCCACTCCCGACCAGATGCCCGTGCCGACTCCCGCGAATACCATCGCGCCCGCCACCAGTCCTGGCACGCCGCTCGCCCAGGGCCACAGAATCGTTGGCGGCAACAGCCCGATCGCCATCATCGCGGCGAAGGCCGAGAACACCGGGCGGCGGCCGAAGCGGTCGGCGAGCATGCCGAAGCTTGCGTAGCCGACCACGGCGCCCGCCTGCATCCCCATCATCAGATGGCTCGCTGCGCGGCTCCCGAGATGGCGCGTCAGTTCCAGGTAGCCGGGCATCCAACTGTATGTGAACCAGTAGGCCTCGGAGTTGACCCAGATCACGAAGAACAGCAGCGCCATCACGCCCGCGTACGGTCTCAGCGCGCGCAGCTCGGCGCGCGTCAGCCATTCGCCGCCGCCCATCCGTTGCCGCCAGACGTCGCTCTCCGGCAGCCATCGCCAGACCGCCGCCGCGACCGCGAACGCCGGCACCGCCGAGAGCGCGAACGTCGCGCGCCATCCGATCGCCGGCGCGGCGTAGCCCGCGAGCAGCGCGGCGAGGAAGACACCCAGCGGCGCGCCCACCTGCACGTAGGCCGCATAACGCGCGCGGCGCTGGGGCGGCACGCTTTCCGCGACCAGGCTCTGCCCAGCCGCCCATTCGCCGCCAATTCCCACGCCGGTCAGCGAGCGGAAGATCAGCAGATGGGTCAGGGTGAAGCTCGCAGCGCACAGCAGCGTGCCTGCGCCGTAGATCAGGACGGTTGCGATGATCGTCGGGCGCCGCCCGAAGCGATCGCCGATAAAGCCGAAGAGCAGCCCGCCCAGCGCCGTCATCAGCAGCGACGTGCCCAGCGCGAACGATGCCTCCAGTGTGCCGAGATGGAGGTCGCGCGCGATCGGCACCATCAGGAACGAGTAGAGAATGAGATCGTAGAAATCAAAGATCCAGGCGAAGAAGCACAGCGCGACGATCCGGTAATGCGCCGGTCCCATCGGCTGCTCGCTGAGCAGCGCCGCCGGCGCGGCGCCCGCCACGATTGCGCCTGAGTCCTGCCGCACTGGTCCCCCTCGCGTGGTTATGGTTGGCTATCATCGGGGTTCACCCCCATGGTTTTCAAGAGAGGCGCGGCCGCGCGGCGGACGCCGCAACGCCACAACGGAGGACTGCGATGCTCAGACGGATGCTTCGGTACCTGGTGCGGGTCGTCGCGCTGCTCGTCGCACTGGCGATCATTGGCCATCTCGCCGACTGGTGGTCGCATCGCGTGGCGCCCGGTTCGGTGCTCGTGCTCAAGGTCAAGGGCCCGGTGATCGAGCGCGGCAGCGTGGGGTTCCGCGGCTTGCTGGCGGCGCGCGAGACGCCGCTCAACGTGGTGCGCCGCGCGCTCGACGAGGCGGCGCAGGATCCGCGGATCGTGGGGCTGGCGGTCAAGATCACCGACCCCCAGATGGAGTTCGCGCAGGCGCAGGAGCTGTGCGGGCTGATCGCCAATTTCGACGGGCACCATAAGTGGACCGCGGCCTATCTCGAAACCGCGGGCGAATTCGGTTCGGGCAACCTGCCCTACCTGGTGGCGAGCGCGGCGGACGAAGTCTCGATGATGCCGCAGGGCGAGATCGATCTGACCGGGGTGAGCATGCGCGAGGTGTTCGCGCGCGGGCTGCTCGACAAGCTCGGCGTGCGCCCCAACTTCGCCGCGATCGGCAAGTACAAGAGCGCCGCCAACGTCTTCACGGAGAAGGATTTCACCCCCGCCCAGCACGAGGAGGACGACGCGCTGGTCGGCGACCTCTTCGGCCAGATCGTCGATACCGCCGCGCGCGAACGCCATCTCGAGGCGGCGCAAATCCGCGCGCTCATCGACCAGACGCCGCTCACCGCGCGGGCTGGGCTGAAGGCCCATCTCGTCGACCGGCTGGAATACGCCGATCAGTTCAGCGACCGCATCAAGGAGTACCGCGGCCATCATCATAAGCTCATCGATTACACCGCCTACGCGCAGGTCCCGCTGATCCCACACGTCGGGAGTGAGCAGAAGATCGCGGTGGTGTACGCCGACGGCGCGATCCAGCGCGGCGAGGGCGGTTTCGACCCGCTGCTCTCGCCCGGCGGCAACGCGGTCGGCTCGAACGAGCTGGTCGCGGCGCTCGACCGCGCGCGCAACGACGACTCGGTGCGCGGGGTGGTGCTGCGGATCAATTCGCCCGGCGGCTCGGTGATCGGTTCCGAGCTGATCCGGCGCGCGGCCGAATTGTTGGCCAACGACAAGCCGCTGGTGGTCAGCATGTCGGGCTACGCGGCCTCGGGCGGCTATTGGATCGCGACGCCGGCGGCACGGATCTTGGCTGAGCCGGGCACGGTGACCGGCTCGATCGGCGTGCTCGGCGGTAAGTTCAACATCGCGCCGATGATGACTTCGATCGGGGTCAACAGTGGCGCGATTTCGCGCGGCGCCAACGCCTCGATGTTCGACGCGTTCACCGATTTCACCCCCGCCCAGCAGCAGCAGTTCCAGAACCAGATCCTGGGCGACACCTACCGCTATTTCGTCTCGCTGGTCGCGCGGCGGCGCAAGCTCAGTCCGGCGCGCGTCGATCAGATTGCGCAGGGCCGGGTGTGGAGCGGCGAACAGGCGGTCAAGCTCAAGCTTGCCGACGGGCTCGGCGGCCTGGATGCGGCGATCAAGGCCGCGCGCGAGCTGGCCAAGATCCCCGAGGGCGTGCCGCTGGCGACGCTCGAGCTACCCGAGCAGCCGAACCTGCTGAGCGCGCTGATGCAGGGCAAAGTCGGCGGCGCAAGCGCGCTCGGGCTTGACGTCTCGCCGCGCCTGCGCGCCGCGTTGTGGCTGCTCGACGCGGCGGTCGAGCGGCGCAACGGTCTCATCCGTGCCGCGCTCTGCCCGGTCGCGCCGGTGCTGTGAGCGCCGCGGTTTGGCGCGCGCAATCGGCCTGTGCAAGGATCGCGGTTGGAGGAGTTTCAGCGATGGACGCGCAACTCGAGAGCTTTCTCAACATCCTGGGCGAGGCCGAGCGCGCCGGCGGGCGCGTGCTGCACGAGCTGACTGCCGAGGCGCGCTCGCCCGAGCTTCGCGAGCTGCTCAAGAAGACCGGCCATGACGAGGGCTATTGGGCGGGCGAGCTCGGCGCGCACGTGCGGCGGCTGGGCGGCGCGGCCTCCAACAAGACCGGTGACTTCGTCGAGAAAGTGCGCGCGGTGGGCGACTTCCGCGGCAAGCTGGAGCTGCTCAACCGCGGCCAGCGATGGGTGATCCGCAAGATCGAAGAGAACCTGCCGACGATTTCCGATCCTGACCTGCGCGGCTTCCTCGCCGTGATGGCCAAGGGCCATCACATGAACATCGGCGCGGTCGAGGACGCGCTCAAAGAGGGGCTGCTCTAGCCGGCGGACTTCACGGTTCCCACCGCTGCCCGTACGCTGCGCAGCAGTCGCGCCGATTCGGCGGGCGTGTTGACCGGATAGCGTTCGAAGTCGCCGTCGCACTTGAGGTCGGCAAAAAACCCCGTCGGATCTTCGTGGAAATGGAGAAAGGCGGTCGCGCCGCAATAGAAAACTCCGCGCTTGCGCTCGACTAGACCGGGGATGGCGCGGAGTTCTTTCAGCAGCGGCTGCAAAGCGTCGAGCGCCCGTTGCCCTGCATGCTTCATCGCCTGCGGCCGGGGGCTGACATGGCCGGTCCACTCCACTGCAAAAGGGGCTTACCCCTGATGTGACGGGATAACCACGTTGGCGGCGGCGACCTTTTCCTTGTCGGCGCCGCCGCCGCGCAGCAGCACGCCCTCGGCGTAGAGCGTGGCGATCTCGCCATCCGACAGCCCCAGCATCTCGCGCATCACGTCCTCGTTGGCTTCGCCCAGACGCGTGGCCCTGATCTCCGGCCGGCCCTGCCAGTCGGAGAACTTCACCGGCATCCCGGGGATGTCGAACTCACCGAGTTCGGCGTCGCGCACGCGGCGGATCGTCCTGCGCTCGCGCAGATGCGGATGCCCCATCGCCTCTTCGAGCTTGAGCACCGGCGCGCACGGCACGCGCTCGCGGTCGAGGATTGCGACCGCCGAGTCGCGGTCAGGAAAGCCGCCGAGCCATCGCTCGATAATCTCGCGCAGCGCCTCCTTGTTCTTCACCCGCCGGCTGTTGGTCGAAAAGCGCTCGTCGGTGACCAGCTCCGGCATCCCCATCGCGCGCGCCAAGCGGGGAAACTCGTGCTGCTGGACGATCAGCATCACGTAGCCGCCGTTGGCCTTGTACACGCCGCACGGCTGGCCCGCCGGATGTAGCGAGCCGGCGCGATTTGGATGGTAGCGGCCGGGGCGCAGCGAGAGCACAGGCACCAGCAGCTCGTGCATGTGGAAGTAGGTGTCCATCAGGGAGGCGTCGATATACTGGCCCTTGCCGGTGCGCTCGCGCGAAAGCAGCGCGAAGCCGACCGCCATTGCCGCCGCGACGCCGGTCGAGATGTCGCCGATCGCCATCGTGGGCACGATCGGCGCGCGGTCGGGCTCACCGAGCAGGTCGGTCACGCCGGCGAGCGAGGAGCCGATGAAGTCGTAGCCCGGGCGGCGGCTGAGCGGTCCGGTCTGTCCAGCCGCCGAGATCGAGCACATGACCAGCCGCGGACTGATGGCCGACAGCGCCTCGTAGCCGAAGCCCATATCCGCGATCACGCCGGGGGCGAAGTTCTCCACCACAACGTCGATCTTCGGGATCATCGCGAGCAGCAGTTCCTTGGCGCGCGGCTTGCGCAGGTCGATCGCCAGGCTGCGCTTGCCGTGGTTGTGCTGGAAGTAGTAGCTGCTCATTCCGTCCTTGACGATGCCCAGCGCACGGACGTGATCGCCCTCCAGCGAGCGCTCGACCTTGATAACGTCGGCGCCGAGTTCGCCCAGGATGCGGGTGCAGGTCGGGCCTGCCACATAATGGGTGAAGTCGAGAACGCGGAACCCCTCGAGCATCTGCGGCTGCTTGTCCATCAGCGATCCTCCCGGAAGGTGGCGATGCGGCCGCCGCGGCCGGATCCGCCCGGGCGCAATGATACAAAGGTGCACCCCGCGATGTCCAAGGCGGCGGGTCAATAGCGCCGCCAGAGGCCGGCCACTCAGATGGAAACTGGAGCTAACCTGGGCGCGCGCGGCAGTCGGGGCACAGCCCGTAGAGTTCCATCTTATGGCGGGTCAGTGTGACACCGAGCTCGCGCGCGACTGCCTGCTGCTGGCGCTCGATCGCGTCGTTGTGGAACTCGATGATCCTGCCGCAGCGCTCGCAGATGAAGTGGTCGTGATGGTTGCCGCCGGCGGCCTCGTAGCGCGCCTGGCCTTCCTCGAAGTGGCGCTCGTAGAGCAGGTCGCACTCCTTGAGCAGGCGCAGGGTGCGGTAGATGGTGGCGTAGCCGACGTGCGGGTTGACCTTCTTGACCTCGGCGTAAAGCTCCTCGGCGCTGATATGGCGGCCGAGGTCGAAGAAGACGCGCGCGATGTCGTCGCGCTGGCCGGTGGACTTGAGCCCGCGCTCCTTGAGCCGCGCGTGAAAGACGCCGAGCCGCTGCTCGGCCTGGCCGGTCGGCGGATGGCTGACGACGGTGCGCGCGGTGCCTTCCTCGAGGCGTGGCATGGCGAAGGTTAAGGGCTAGCCCGGCGCGCCGCCGTCCTGGAGCAGCCGCCGCGCGGCGGGCGATAGATAGAGCGCTTCGAGGTCACGCTCGCGCAGTGCCTCGAGCAGGACTTCGAGCTGTTCGGCGGGCGGCTGAGCGGAATCGAGGATGACGAGGTCTTTTTCGCGCAGGCGGCAAGCGCCGCCGCGCGCGCGGTAGCCGACCTCGCGCAGCAGCCGTTCGCGGCGGACCTTAAGTCCCACCCGTTCGGCTGCCTCGGCCAGTTCTTCGACCAGGCTTGCGATTCGCGCTCCGCCCCGTGCCTCGCCCATCCGGAACACCCCTTGTGACAGCCCTATACGCGTGATATCGCGGTCCTGACGGCGGAGGCCGCGCCGATGATCAAACGCATCCTGGTCGGCATCGACACCTCCGAGCACTCGCGCGTCGCTCAGGCCTACGCCTTCGCGCTGGCGCGCCGCCTTGGCGCCACCCTCATCGGATTGCACGTCGTTGACATCGTCTCGATCGAGGGTTCGTTTTTCCATGATATCTCAGGCTCACTCGGACTTGAACCCTATCTCGACTTCTCCTCAAAGATGCGCGAGGTGCTGACCGCGCGCGGGCGCGCGGTGGTCGAGCAGTTCTGCGAGGCCGCGCGGCGCGAGAACCTTGCGGCGGAGCCAATGCTCGATATGGGCGTGGTGGCCAACCAGATATGCGAACGCGCCAAGGGCGCCGACCTCGTCGTGATTGGCCATCGCGGCGTGCACGAGCGCTTCTCCACTGGTCTGCTGGGTTCAACCGCCGAGAGTGTTGCGCGCAAGAGCCCGCGCCCGCTGTTCGTCTCGCCGATGCGCCTGCGCGAGATTCGCACGCTCGCGCTCGCCTACGATGGCAGCGAGCGCGCGTCCAAGGCGATGCGCGCGGCGGCGGAATTTGCCACCGAGCTGGGCGCGCCGCTGCGCGTGATCACCGTCGCGCGCGACGCGCGGCTGGGTGAACGCACGCTCGACGAGGCGCGCCACTATCTCGAGCCGTACGCGCTCAAGGCCTCGTTCAAGCTGCTCGCCGGCCACGCCCACGAGGAGATCGTGCGTTTCCTGAGCGAGAGCGAAACCGACCTGCTGTTCATCGGCGCTTACGGGCACAGCCGGATAATCGAGATGGTGCTTGGCTCGACCACCGAGTACGTGCTGCGCAACGCCCCTTGCCCGGTGTTCCTGTCGCGTTAGTTTCCTTGTCTGCTGTCATGCGGCGCGCGTGGGGGCGCGCCAGCAACTCCCGATCCAAATAAGCAGGCGGGCATGGCAGTCAGCGCCACCGGATGATTGTGCCCACCCCTACTCGACGGTGACCGACTTGGCGAGATTGCGCGGCTGGTCGACGTCGGTGCCGCGGTACACCGCGATATGGTAGGCGAGCAGTTGCAACGGCACCGTGGTCAGCACCGGCATCAGCATCCGATGCGTGCTCGGGACCTCGATTATCTCCCACGCCACCTCTTCCAGTTCGGGCGTCGGATGGTCGGTGACGGCGATGATGCGGCCATTGCGCGATTCAACCTCTTTCAGGTTCGAGAGCGTCTTTTCGTACACCGAGTCGCGCGGGATGATCACCACCACAGGCATCTCTTCGTCGATCAGCGCGATCGGCCCGTGCTTCATCTCGCCAGCCGAGTAGCCTTCGGCGTGAATGTAGGAGATCTCCTTGAGCTTGAGTGCGCCCTCCAGCGCAACCGGATAGTTGATGCCGCGGCCGAGGTAGAGAAAGTCGCGCGCCTTGCCGTACTTGCGCGCGATCCGCTCGATCTGCCGCTCGCGCCGCTCGAGCACTTCTTTGATTTGGGCCGGGATCGCGAACGCCGGCTGAAGCATCGTGTTGACTTCGCTCTCGCTCAGCCGCCCCAGGCGCGCGGCCAGATGGATCGCGAAGAGGTAGAACGCCTCGATCTGAGTCAGGAAGCACTTGGTAGTGGTGACGCTGATCTCGGGGCCGCAGCGGGTGTAGAGCTGAGCGTCGGCCTTGCGCGCGATCGAGGAATCGACGGTATTGGTCAGCGCCAGCAGATGGCATGCGCGCCGTCGCCCCTCCTCCATTGCGGCCAGCGTGTCCGCGGTCTCGCCCGACTGCGAAACCGCGATCATCATCGTGCGCGCGTCGATCGGCGGGCGGCGGTAGCGGAACTCGGCCGAGTAGTCGACCTCGACCGGTATTCCGCACAGTTCCTCGATCATGAACTTGCCGATGAGCGAGGAGATCCACGAGGCGCCCGCGCTGACCATCACGATCCGCCCGATCGCTTCCGGCCCGGCCGGAGGCAGAAGCTCGCCTTCAAAGCGCACCGCGCTCGAAGCGGCGGTCGCGCGCCCGCTCAGCGTATCGATCCAGGCCTGCGGCTGTTCGGCGATTTCCTTGCGCAGGTAATGTTGAAAGCCGCCTTTGGTCGCGGCGACCGCGTCCCATTCGATCTGCCGCGGCACGCGCTCGACCGCCGCGCCGTCGAAGGTCATCAGACGCACGCTGGCGGGCCCGACTTCGGCCAGCTCGCCGTCTTCGAGCACCAGGGTCTGGCGCGTATGGCCGAGGATCGCCGGGATGTCGGAGGCCACGAAGTTCTCGCCCTTGCCGAGGCCGAGGACCAGCGGCGTCGCGGTCTTGGCCGCGACCAGCTTGTCGGGTTCGGTCTCCGACAGCACGACGATCGAGAACGAGCCGCGCAGTTGTCGCACCGCCTGGCGCACGGCCTCGGTCAGCCCGTCGCCAGCGCGCACGCGCTCCTCGATTAGATGCGAGATCAGCTCGGTGTCGGTTTCCGAGCGCAGCTTATGGCCGCGCGCGACCAGGGCGGCGCGCAGCTCGACGTAGTTTTCGACGATTCCATTGTGAATTACGGCGACCGGGCCGGCCTTGTGCGGATGGGCGTTCTCCTCGGAGGGGCGGCCATGAGTCGCCCAGCGCGTATGGCCGATTCCGATCGAACCGCCCAGCGGCGAGCCGTCGAGCGCGCGGCGCAGGTTTTCCAGCTTGCCGACCGCGCGCCGGATGCCCATCCCGGCGCCGTTGGCGATTGTCGCCACGCCGGCCGAGTCGTAGCCGCGATACTCAAGGCGGGCCAGTCCGCCGAGCAGAATCGGCACCGCCTCGCGCGGGCCGACATATCCGATGATTCCGCACATCGCAACGCTCCCGCCTTTCCCGACCCACCTTTAAGTTTGCCGGGCCACAAAGCCTACCGCCAGTGGGCGGGAGATCCTGGCGCGGCTACTCCGAGCCGTCGGATTCGGCGCGGCCGGCATGGCGCCGACGCCATTGCTCGACCCATCCGGGCTTGATGCGCTGCGGATGATGCGAGACGCACAGCGCGCCGTCGGGGATCTCGCGCAGAATCGTGGTGCCGGAGGCGACATAGACGTCGTCGCCCACCTTGACCGGCGCGACGAGCTGGGTGTCGCATCCGACCATGCATCGGCTGCCGATCCGCGTGAGATGCTTGTCGTAGCCGTCGTAGTTGACGGTGATAACGCCGCATCCGATGTTGGTGTCGCTGCCGATCACCGCGTCGCCGAGGTAGCTTAAATGGCTCGCTTTGGTTCCACGGCCGAACCGCGCCTTCTTGGTCTCGACGAAGTTGCCGATACGGTTGCGACCCTCGAGCTCGGTGCCGGTGCGCAGGTTGGCGAATGGCCCGATCTCGCAATCCGGCCCGATCCGGCATTCCTCGGCGCGCACGCCTATCTTGATATGGCATCCGTCGCCGATTTCGACATCGCGCAGCCACGCGGTGCCCTCGATCCGTACGTCGGCGCCGATACGGCTGCGCCCGAGAATTTGCACGTTGGGGCCGATGATCGTGTCGCGCCCAATCTCGACGTGCTCCCCGATATAGGCGCTTGCCGGATCGATGAGGGTGACCCCCGACTCCATCAGCCTGCGGTTAACCGCCGCCCGAATGTCGGCTTCCATCACTGCCATCTCCATCCGTGAATTCACCCCTTCGAACTGCCACGACTCGCCACACAGCCACGCGTGTACAGAAAGCCCTTGGCGCCGAGCGATCGCGACCGCGTCGGTCAGGTAGTACTCGCCCTGCGCATTGTTCGGCTGAAGCTCGTCAAGCAGGGTTCGCAGCGCGTCCGCGCGGGCGAGATAGACGCCGCTGTTGACCTCGCCGATCGCGAGCTCGGCCGGCGTGGCGTCGCGCACCTCGACGATCGCGCGCACCGCTCCTGCCTCGTCGCGGATCACACGGCCATACGGCCCCGGCGGATCCATCATCGTGCTGATGAACGATAGCGGAGCGCCTGAGCGCCGATGCTCGGCGAGGAAGGCCGCGAGCGCCGCCGCGCGCACCCGCGGCATGTCGCCGTACAGGATGAGCACGTCGCCGTCGAAATCCGGGCCCATCGCGGCCAGGCCGCATCGCGCGGCGTCGCCGGTGCCGCGCTGCCCAGGCTGGCGGGCGAAGATCAGATTATCGCTCGGCGCGAACCTGCGCGCGGCGGCGGCGACTTCGTCGGCCAGATGTCCGACGACCACGACCAGCGGCGCGGGCCGCAGCGGCGCCAGCGCACCCATCACCCGCCCGATCATCGGCTCGCCCGCCAGTTCATGCAGCACCTTGGGACGCGCCGAGCGCATCCGCGTGCCCATCCCGGCCGCGAGCACTATCGCCGCGACGCGCTCCATCTCAGCTTTGTTCTCCACGCTCCTGCAGCATCGAAATTCCTTACTGCCCTTGGAATGAGACGGAAACAAGGCGCGCGCGTGTGCCGCTCATGGCTTTTTCTTGAACAGCGCTTCGAGCCGCTCGCGCGCGGCACGCTCGGGTGTCGACTGCGTCGCGGCCAGGCCGCCCGAGCCGACGGCAGGCGCGAAGTATTCGCAGAAGTTGGCGCGCTCCTTGTCCACGACGCGCTCGGCCATCGGCTCGCGGCACTGATTGTTGTAAGCGGGGTCGTAATGTGCGCAGTTACGGCAGACGTGCAGCGGCCGCTCGCATTTCGGGCACTGCTGGCGGAAACCGATTCGTTCGAGCGTCTCGATCCGGGTGCCGCATTTCCAGCAGTTCATGAGCGGGTGAGCGCCCTCCGGGCGGCGATTGCCCCGCGCGCGAAGACCTGCTTTTGCGCATGGGGACTGCTTGCTAGCATAACCTGCGGATTGGACCCGAGTCGATGCTGGCCGAGATAGAGGCGTTCGCGGCCGCGCTGGGCAAGGCTTCGCGCGCTGCCGATCATACGGTCGTGAGCTACCGGCACGACCTCGGCGATTTCCGCCGCTTCCTGGTCGAACGCGGGGCCGCGCTCAGAGCCGGCGGCGAGGAAATCGATCCTGCGGCGATAACCGCGGACCACATCCGCGCTTATCTGTCCGACGCGATGAAGCGACTGCGGCGCAGCAGCGTCCAGCGCAGGCTGTTCGCGATCAAGGCCTTCTTCCGATGGCGCGAAAACGTAGCCGACGCCCCCAGCCCGGCGCGCGCGCTGCGCTCGCCCCGCGTCCCGCGCCGCCTGCCCTCGATCCTGCCCGAAGACGACGTGCGCCGCCTGCTCGAAGCCGACGACGGTAACCGCAGCCCAGCCGCCCTGCGCGACCGCGCCATCCTGGAGACCCTGTACTCCTGCGGCCTGCGCGTGAGCGAGCTGGTCGGGCTCAACTGGCGCGATATCGACGAGGACGTTGGGATGGTGATGGTGCGGTCAGGCAAGGGCAACAAGGATCGCCTGGTGCCGATCGGCGAGCCCGCGCTCGAGGCGCTGCGGACGTGGCGGCGCGCCATGCCGGTGGCGTGGGAGCACGACGGGCCGGTTATCACTAACCTGCGCGGCGGGCGACTGACGACCCGCGCGGTCGAAAACATCCTGGCCCGGCGCATCGTCAGGGTCGGGCTGGACGCCTCGATCACGCCGCACGGCTTGCGCCATTGCTTTGCGACCCATCTGCTCAATGCCGGCGCCGACCTGCGCTCGATCCAGGAGATGCTCGGACACACCAGCCTGGCGACCACCCAGCGCTACACCCACGTCAGCGTCAACCATCTCAAAGAGGTCTACCGCCGTGCCCATCCGCGCGCCTGAGCCCGACAACATCGTGCGCGCGACGACCATCCTGTGCGTGCGTAACGCCGGCCACGTGGTGATGGCCGGCGACGGGCAGGTCAGTGTCGGCCAGACGATCATGAAGCACGGCGCGCGCAAGGTCCGCCGGCTGCACGACGACCAGGTGCTGGCGGGCTTCGCCGGCTCGACCGCCGACGCGCTGACCCTGTTTGAGAAGTTCGAGGCCAAGCTTCAGGAATTCAACGGCAACCTGCGCCGGGCTGCGGTCGAGCTCGCCAAGGATTGGCGCACCGACCGCGTGCTGCGCCGGCTCGAAGCGATGCTGGTCGTGGCCGACCGCGAAAGCTCGCTGCTAATCTCGGGCCTCGGCGACGTGCTGGAGCCCGACGACGGCCTGCTCGCGATTGGCTCCGGCGGCAACTATGCGCTGGCCGCGGCACGCGCCCTGGTCCGCCATGCGCCGGCGATGAGCGCGCGCGCGATCGCAGAGAGCGCGATGCGGGTGGCGGCGGAGATCTGCGTGTACACCAACGATCGGTTTATAATGGAAGAGCTGTGAGGCGCGGGCCGCGCGCGCTGGCGTGCGGGCATGCGCGCAGGATGCGGCCCGGTTGAAGGAGAGATGGCAGGCCCCTACGTGATGACGCCGCGCGAAATCGTCTCGGAGCTCGACCGCTATATCGTCGGCCAGCACGAGGCCAAGCGCGCCGTGGCGATCGCGCTGCGCAACCGCTGGCGGCGGCAGAATGTCGTCCCCGAGTTGCGCGATGAGATCGCGCCCAAGAATATCCTGATGATCGGTCCCACCGGCGTGGGCAAGACCGAGATCGCGCGCCGCCTTGCCCGCCTGGCCCAGGCACCCTTCGTCAAGGTCGAGGCCTCGCGCTACACCGAGGTCGGCTACGTCGGACGCGACGTCGAATCGATGATCCGCGACCTCGCTGAGATCTCGGTCAAGATGGTGCGCGAGGAGGAGCGTGAACGCGTCGCGATCCAGGCGCGCGAGGCGGCCGAGGAGCGCCTGCTTGACATCCTCTATCCGCCGCCGACCAAGGTCCGCCGCGCGGTCGGCATCACGCCTTCCGGCGCTTCCGCGCCCGAGAGCGACTCGCATGCCGAGACGCGCGAGAAGCTGCGCCGCCTGCTGCGCGGCGGTCATCTTGACGAGCGGGAAGTCGAGGTCGAGGTCACCGCGCAGACGACTCCGATGGTCGAGGTGCTGACGCCGCAGGGGATGGAAGAGATGGGCGTGAACATGCGCGAGTTGCTCGGTCAGTTCATGCCCAAGAAGACCAAGCGCCAGAAGGTCAAGGTGCCGCAGGCGCTGGAGCTCCTCACCCAGGAGGAAGCCGCGCGGATGGTCGACATGGAAAAGGTCGCTCACGAGGCGATTCATCGGGCCGAGCAGTCCGGCATCGTCTTCATCGACGAGATCGACAAGATCGCCGGGCGCCAGGCGGCCCACGGCCCCGACGTCTCACGCGAGGGCGTCCAGCGCGATCTGCTGCCAATCGTCGAGGGCTCGACCGTCAACACCAAGTACGGCGCGATCCGCACCGACCACATCCTCTTCGTCGCCTCTGGCGCTTTCCATACCACTAAGCCCTCCGACCTGATCCCGGAATTCCAGGGGCGCTTTCCGATCCGCGTCGAGCTGCGCGCGCTCAGCCGCGACGACTTCATCCGTATCCTCACCGAACCGGAAAACGCGCTGACCAAGCAGTACGTGGCGCTGATGGAAACTGAGCGGGTGCATCTTGGCTTCACCGATGACGGCGTCGCCGCGCTAGCCGAGATCGCCGCCCAGGTCAACGCGCGCTCCGAGAACATCGGCGCGCGCCGGCTCCATACCGTGCTCGAACGGCTGCTGGAGGACCTCTCGTTCAGCGCGCCCGAGCTGGCCGAGCGCACGGTGACGGTCGACAGCGCCTACGTCCATCAGCGGCTTGACCCGATTGTGAAAAACGAGGATCTGTCGCGCTACATCCTCTAGAGCGGGGGGAGTCGCAGCTCGCAGCGGAGGGCGTGCCCCCGCGGCCGACGGGCCGCCCGCGCCGCTGCTCCCCCTGCGGAGAAGCAAAGTTGCAGGACCCAATCGCAAGAGCGTCGGTGCTAGTTGAAGCGCTGCCCTATATCCAGCGCTTCCGGGGCAAGACCTTCGTCATCAAGTACGGCGGTCACGCGATGGAGGCGGCCGAACTGCGCGAGAGCTTTGCTCAGGACGTAGTCCTGCTCAAGACCGTCGGGATCAATCCGGTGGTGGTCCACGGCGGCGGTCCGCAGATAAGCCAACTCATCGCCCGCCTGGGTCTGAAGTCGAGCTTCGTGCGCGGGATGCGGGTGACAGACGCCGAGACGATGGAAGCGGTCGAGATGGTGCTTCAGCGGCTCAACAAGGAGATCGTCGCGCAGATCTCGCGCCATGGCGGCCGCGCGGTGGGGCTCTCGGGCAAGGACGGCGAGCTTATCGTCGCGCGCAAGCTCGAGATGACGGTCAAGGACGAAAGCGGCGCGCCGGCCAAGGTCGATATCGGGCTGGTCGGCGAGGTCGCCGAGATCAACCCGCAGGTGCTGGTGCCGCTGGAGGCCGCGGGTTTCATCCCGGTGATCGCGCCGATCGGCTACAGCCGCGACGGTCAGACCTACAACATCAACGCCGACGTCGCCGCCGGCGATATCGCAGCCGCGCTCGGCGCCGAGAAGCTCATCCTGCTGACCGACGTCGAGGGAATTAAAGACAAAGACGCCAAGCTCGTCTCGACGCTTACCGTGGATGAGGCGAAAGAGATGATCGCCAGCGGCGCGATCAGCGAGGGCATGATTCCGAAGGTCGAATGCTGCATGGCGGCGCTGAGGGCCGGCGTGCGCAAGACCCACGTGCTCGACGGACGCAAGCCGCATGCGGTGCTGCTCGAGATTTTCACCGAGTCAGGAATAGGCACTGAGGTTGTGGCCGAGTGAGGTCGCGGGCGACAAGGCCCGGACGCGAGCGGCCGCTGGCGGCGGCAGCCGCGACATCGGTTTGCACTGTCGGCGGCGGGGTCGGGTGAGGATGCTCAGGTGCGGGACGAGCATTCCGCCGCGCGCTGTGGCATAGAGCTTAGACGGCGTGCGCGCCGGGGCTGCTCGTGGGCGCCGCGCGCCAGCGCCGATTCGTGAGGCGCCGGATACGGCCCGGCCCGGCGGAGGGAAAAGAACGCATGAATAACGCCGAGATCGTCGAACTTGCCCATCAGAACCTGATCAACACCTACGGATGCGTGCCACTGGCCTTCGTGCGCGCCACCGGCGCCTACCTCTATGACGCCGACGGCAACCGCTACCTCGACTTCTTCTGCGGGCTTGCGGTCAACAATCTCGGCCACGGCAACCCACGTGTAGTGCGCGCGATCAAGGAGCAGGCCGAGAAGGTCACCCACGTCTCCAACGTGTTCCATACCGAGCCGATGGCGCGGCTGGCCGCACGCCTGTGCGCGCACTTCGGCGACGGGCGGGTCTTCTTCTGCAACTCGGGCGCCGAGGCCAACGAGGCCGCGCTGAAGCTGGCGCGGCGATGGGGCCACGACCGCGGCGGCGGCCGTTTCGAGGTCATCTCGACGCTCGGTTCCTTCCACGGCCGCACCTTCGGCACGCTGAGCGCGACGGGCCAGGAGAAGTATCATATCGGCTTCCAGCCGCTGGTGCCGGGCTTTCGCCTCGTGCCGTACGACGATGCCGGGGCAATCGAGAAGTCGGTCCACGATGAGACGGTTGCGATCCTGGTCGAGCCGATCCAGGGCGAAGGCGGCGTGGTGATGCCGCACGGTGACTATCTCAAGCGTCTGCGCGACCTGTGCGACCGGCGCAGGCTCCTGCTCATCTTCGACGAAGTGCAGACCGGGATGGGCCGTACGGGCAGGCTGTTTGCCTGGCAGCATGCCGGCGTCAAGCCCGACATCATGACCCTTGCCAAGGCGCTCGGCGGCGGCCTGCCAATCGGCGCCGCGATCGCGAAGGCCGAAATTGCACAAAGCTTCACCCCGGGAAGCCACGGCTCAACCTTCGGCGGCAACCCGGTCTCCTGCGCCGCCGCGCTCGCGGTGCTCGACGCGCTCGAGCAGGACGGCGTGCTCGAAAACGCCACGCAGGTCGGAGCCTACATGCTCGAGCGGCTGCGCAAGTTTGGCAAGGGATGCAGCCGGGTCAAAGAGGTGCGCGGCCTCGGGATGATGATCGGCATTGTACTCAAGGGCGAGGCCAAGAGCGCCGCCGACGCTTGCATCCGCCAACGGCTGCTGGTCAACGCCACCGCCGATAACGTGCTCCGCCTGCTGCCTCCGCTGACGCTCACCCGTGACGAGGCCGAGGCCGGGCTGGCGATAATCGAACGCGCGCTGTCGGCCGGAACCACGGCTGCAGGATGAGTGCGGCGGGCAAGGCAGGGCAGGCTCCCGTGGGCGCGCCGCGTGCCGCCGCCGCGCGGCTTATCCGGCCACGCCGCGCGCGCGTCAAGCGTGACCTGCTCGATCTGAGCTCGCTTGCGCCGGCCGAGGCGGACGGAATCCTCGGCTTGGCCGCGCGGCTCAAGGCTGAGCTGCGCGCCGGGTTCGAGCATCCGTACCTGCGCGGCCGAACGCTTGCGATGATTTTCCAGAAACCGTCGCTGCGCACCCGGCTGACGTTCGAGACCGGGATGGCGCAGCTCGGCGGCCACGCGATCTACCTCGCCCCGCAGGACATCGGGATCGGCGAGCGCGAATCGGTCAAGGATGTTGCGCGCAATCTCTCGCGGTGGGTCGATCTGATCATGATCCGCACCTTCGCGCACGAGATCTGCGTCGAGCTGGCGCAGGAGGCGAGCGTGCCCGTTATCAACGGCCTCACCGACCTGCTCCATCCGTGCCAGCTGCTGGCCGACCTGCTGACCCTGCGCGAACACTTCGGCGATCTGAAGAAGCTGCGCGTCGCTTTCGTCGGCGACGGCTTCAATATGGCGCAGAGCTGGGTCGAGGCGGCCGCGTTGCTGGGCTTCGAGTTGCGCGTGGCCTGTCCGCCGGGCTACGAGATGCAGGGCGAGTTCGTCGAGCGGATGCGTCGCGGCAAGTTCGGCCTGCTCACGCACGACCCGGTCGAGGCGGTGCGCGGCGCCGACGCCGTGTACACCGACACGTGGACCTCGATGGGGCATGAGAAGGAGGCGGCGCAGCGCCGGCGCGACTTCAAGCGCTTCCAGGTCAACCGCGAGCTGCTCGCGCATGCGCGTCGTGGCGCCTGCGTGATGCACTGCCTGCCCGCCCATCGCGGCGAGGAGATTACCGACGACGTGCTCGACGGCCCGCGCTCGCTGGTGCTCGAGCAGGCCGAGAATCGGCTCCATGCGCAGAAAGCGGTGATGGTCTGGCTGCTGCGGCCGGCGGTGATCGCCACCGGCGCGGGCCCGGGCGAGGCCGCCCCCACTTAAGGCGCGCCGCCGAATTTCCTAAGATGGCTCCGTGGCGACTTCCGGCATAAGCAAAGTGGTACTCGCCTACTCCGGCGGGCTCGATACTTCGGTCATCCTGCGGTGGATTCGCGACTGCTACGGATGCGAGGTGGTGGCGTACTGCGCTGACGTTGGCCAGGCCGAGGAGGTCGCTGGACTCGAAGAAAAGGCGCTCAGGACGGGCGCGAGCAAACTCTATCTCGAGGACCTGCGCGAGGAGTTCGCGCGCGACTTCGTCTTCCCGATGCTGCGCGCCAACGCGGTGTACGAGGGCTACTACCTGCTGGGCACCTCGATCGCGCGCCCGGCGATCGCCAAGCGCCAGGTCGAAATCGCGCGCGCCGAGGGGGCCGACGCGGTCGCTCACGGCGCCACCGGCAAGGGCAACGACCAGGTGCGCTTCGAGTTCGCCTTCGCGCGGCTGGCGCCCGAGCTCAAGGTGATCGCGCCCTGGCGCCATCCGCAATGGCCCTTCCGCGGCCGCGCCGACATGATCGCCTACGCCGGCGAAAAGAAAATCCCGGTGCCGGTCACCGCCGAGCGACCCTACTCGATGGACCGCAACCTCGTCCACATCAGCTACGAGGGCGGCATCCTCGAAGACCCCTGGCGCGAACCGTACGACGACATGTTCCGGCTGACCGTTGCGCCCCAGAGCGCGCCCGACGCGCCCGAGTACGTCGAGGTGGACTACCTGGGCGGCGATCCGGTCGCGATCAACGGTCAGCCGCTCGATCCCGCGCCGCTCATCGAGCGCGCCAACGCTATCGCCGGCCGCCATGGCGTCGGCCGGGTTGACCTGGTCGAGAACCGCTACGTCGGGATCAAGTCGCGCGGTGTGTATGAAAGCCCGGGGGTGACGATGCTGATGCACGCGCATCGCGCGGTCGAGCAGCTTGCGCTCGACCGCGAAAGCCTGCATCTGTGCGATTCGCTGATCCCGCGCTACGCCGAGATGGTGTACAACGGGCAATGGTTTGCGCCCGAGCGCGAGGCGCTCCAGGCGCTGGTCGATCGCGCGCAGCAGACCGTCACCGGCACCGCGCGGCTGAAGCTTTACAAGGGCGGAGTTCGGATCGTCGGGCGCAAGTCGCCCAATTCGCTCTACGACCCATCCTTGGCAAGCTTCGAGGAGGCCGGCGGCTACCGCCAGGCCGACGCCGAGGGCTTTATCCGGCTCAACTCGATGCGCCTGCGGGCGCTGGCGCGGCTGGGCGGGCGCAAGCCCGAGGGTGGACGCTGAGGGGGAGCGGGCGCGATGGGCAAGGTGATTCAGTTCAGGCCTCCGCGTCCCGCCCCGCGCCTGGTCCCGCGCCCGGGTACCGGGCGCTGCCCCAAGTGCAACCACAAGATGGACGTCCACGTGACCCATCCCAACGGCGTGATGACCTGCGCGGCGCGCGGCTGCCTTTGCCGCACCGCAACTCCGCGCTGAACGCGGTGCGCGGCCGCGGGTGATCGCGCGGATGGCCGGCGCGAGGGAAGCGGGGCGCACCACTTGTGCCGGCCGCTCGATTTGGGCAACTTCGAAGCTTCCGCAGTGAAAAAAGCGCGTCGCCTGACAAAACCTGCCGCCTCGCACCGCTCGCTCCGCGCCGGCGCCGCAGCTTCCCACGCAAGTTCAGCCAAGCCCGGCGGGCTTATCCGCGGCCGCTTCGTGCGCGCGCGCTTGCCCGAGGTCGAGGCGTTTACTGCCTCGTTGCCGTTCGACCGCAGGCTTTACCGCCACGATATTCGCGGCTCGATCGCGCACGCGCGGATGCTCGCCCGGGTCGGGCTGCTGAGCCGGAGCGAGGCGGTAAAGATTACCGCCGGCCTGCGCGCGATCGAGCGCGAGATCGCGGCTGGCCGCTTCCGTTTCGACCTCGCCGACGAGGACATCCATCTTGCGATTGAGCGCCGGCTGACCGAGCGAATCGGTGCGCCCGCGCGCAAGCTCCATACCGCGCGCTCGCGCAATGACCAGGTCGCGCTCGATCTGCGCCTGTACCTGCGCGACGAGCTCGGCGAAGTGATCGCGCTCATCGACGGGCTGCGCCGCACGCTCGCCGCGCTCGCCCGCCGCCACCTCGATGCGGTGATGCCCGGCTACACCCATCTTCAGCGCGCCCAGCCGGTGACGCTCGCGCACCATCTGGGCGCCTACATCGAGATGCTCGGGCGCGACCGCGAGCGCTTCGTTCAGGTGCGGGAGCGCACGGCGGTGATGCCGCTGGGGGCGGGCGCGCTCGCCGGCACCACCTTACCGATCGATCGGCGCGCGGTCGCGCGCGAGCTGGGCTTTGCGCGAATCAGTGAAAACAGCCTCGACGCGGTCGCCGATCGCGACTTCGTCGTGGATTTTCTCGCTGCCGCGGCGCTCTGCGCCGTGCATCTGTCGCGGATGGCGGAAGAGGTCATCCTGTGGAGCAGCTCCGAGTTCGGCTTCGTCGCCCTGCCCGACGAATTTTCCACGGGCAGCTCGATGATGCCGCACAAGAAGAACCCCGACCTGCTCGAGCTGGTCCGCGGCAAGAGCGGGCGCATCGTCGGCGATCTGGTCGCGATGCTTACCGTGCTCAAGGGGCTGCCGCTCGCGTACAATTCCGATCTCCAGGAGGACAAAGAGCGCGCCTTCGACGCGCTCGACACGCTCAAGCCCGCGCTCGCGCTGCTCGCAAAGCTGTGGCCGCGGCTGGCCTTCGACCTGGCGGCGATGCGCGCGGCGGCGGGCGGGTTTGCGCTCGCCACCGATATTGCCGAGTACCTGGTGCGCCGCGGCGTTCCGTTTCGGCGCGCCCATGAGATCGTCGGCGCGCTCGTACGCGAGGCGAGCGAGGCCGGGCGCCGGCTGGAAGACCTGACGCTTGCGGATTTGCGCCGCCATTCGGACGCCTTCGGGCCCGACGCGCTTCGCCGCTTGAGCGCGGCGGGCTCGGTGCGCGCGCGCAGCCTTGCGGGCGGTCCGGCGGCGGTCGCGATGCGCCGTTACCTGCGGAGATTTGAGGAGCAGCGATGAAGAGAATGCGATGGCGGGCGGTGGTTGCGGCAGCGGCCGTTTTCGCGCTTGCGGTGGGCGCGGGATGCGGCGCGAAGAGCCGCCCGATACCGCCCTCGCAGACCCATCCCGAACGCGTTAACGACCTCTCCGCCGAGCCTGATCCTCATGGCGTGCGGCTGAGCTGGAGCCGGCCGATGAAATACACCAGCGGCAGGCAGTTGCGCGATCTCGCCGGCTTCCGCCTGATGCGCGCTGAGGGCGCGGGCCGGTTCAGTGAGCTGGCCGAACTGCCGGTGACCGACCAGGAGCGCTTCCAGAAGGTGCGCCGCTTCACCTACGTCGATCGCAGCGCCGTGATGGGCCACACCTACCGCTATCTCATGATTGCCGAGACCACCGACGGCTATCAGAGCGAGCCCTCCAACGTAGCCGAACTGATCCGTACTACGCCCAGGCCGCCGCCGAGCCCCGAAAGCTTTGTGCTGCCCACACCGAGCGCGCAGCTTCCGGCGCCGGTGTCGACGCCCTGACGGGCGCGTTGCGCGAAGTGGCAGTTTATCGACTCGGTGCGGCTGTGATAGAAACGTAGCGCGCCGGCACGGGCTGCGCCCACCTGGCGCCCGCAATTTCACGCATGAACTATTTCGCCTATAAGGATAACCGCCTGTTCGCCGAGGAAGTCGCGATTTCCGATCTCGCCGAGCGCTTTGGCACTCCGCTCTACATCTACAGCACGCGCACGCTGCGCCGGCATTTTCGTGTGATGGACGAGGCCTTCGCCGGCAGCGACCATCTGATCTGCTACGCGATGAAAGCGCTCTCCAACCTGAGCGTGCTCGGCCTGTTCGCCGCGATGGGCGCGGGTTTCGATATCGTTTCGGTGGGCGAGCTGATGCGCTGCCTGCGCGCGGGCGCCGACCCGCGCAAGATCGTGTTCTCGGGCGTCGGCAAGACCGAAGAGGAGATCAAGGCGGCGATCGAGGCCGGCATCCTGATGATCAACGTCGAGTCGCGCCCCGAGCTGCATCGTGTGGCCCAGGTCGCGCGGCGGATCGGGCGGCGCGCACCGGTCAGCCTGCGCGTCAATCCCGACCTCGACCCCGGCACCCATCCGCACATCTCCACGGGCCATCGCGACAGCAAGTTCGGCGTGCCGCTGTCGCAGGTTGACGAGTACTACGCAGAGGCGCGCGCTCTCGGCGACCTCGAGCTGGTCGGGCTCAGCACCCATATCGGATCGCAGATAACTGAGACCTCGCCGTTTTCCGAGGCGGCGGCCAAGGTCGCCGGGATCGTAACCCGCTTGCGCGAGACAGGCGTGGCGCTGCGCTATCTCGACCTCGGAGGCGGACTCGGAATCCCCTATCAGGAAGAGCCGCCGCCGCCAGCGGAGTACGCCGCCGCGCTGCTCGGCCCGCTGCGCAGGCTGGGGCTCAAGATCATCATCGAACCCGGCCGGGTGCTGGTCGGCAACGCTGGCGTGCTGGTCACCCGCGTGCTCTACGTCAAGGAAACCGACGTCAAGCGCTTCATCGTAGTCGACGGCGCAATGAACGACCTGATTCGGCCGGTCTTGTACGAGGCTTATCACGAGATACTGCCGGTCGAGCGACGCGCCGGGGGGCGGATGGTCACCGCCGACGTCGTCGGCCCGGTATGCGAGAGCGGCGACTTCTTCGCGCGTGAGCGCGAGATTCCCGAGCCGCGCGAGGGCGATCTGTTCGCGGTGATGAGCGCGGGCGCCTACGGCTTTGTGATGGCGTCAAACTACAATAGCCGCCCGCGTGCCGCCGAGATCATGGTGGACGGCGCGACGGTCCACGTCGTGCGCGAGCGCGAGCGCTTCGAGGACTTGGTGCGCGGCGAGAAGCTGGTGCGCCTGCCGGCGGACGGGGCCTCCTGATGGCGCGCCTGAAGTTCACCAAGATGCACGGCTGCGGCAACGACTATATCTACGTCGTCGCCGACCGCGTGCGTCCCGCCGATCCCGCCGCGCTCGCACGCCGGCTTTCCGATCGGCACTTCGGCATCGGCGGCGACGGGCTGATCCTGCTCGCGCCCGCCAAGTACGCCGACGTGCGGATGGAGATGTACAATGCCGACGGCAGCCGCGGCGACATGTGCGGCAACGGGATCCGATGCGTCGCCCGACTGCACTACGAGCGCTGCGCCCATCCGCAAAGCCCGCTGCGGATCGAGACGGACGCGGGGCTCAAGACCGTCGCACTCAGGCTCGACGGCGGCGGCGGCCGCGTCGCCGCTGCGACCGTGGACATGGGCGAGCCGATCCTGGAAGGACGCGAGATTCCGGTCGCCGCGGACGGGCGCATCGTCGACTATCCGCTTGAAGTTGCCGGGCGCTTGTGGCTGATCACCGCGGTTTCGATGGGCAATCCGCACTGCGTGGTGTTCATTGACGACGAGGCGATCTTCGCGCTCGATGATTACGAGTTCGCTCGCCTCGGCCGCCAGTTCGAGCACCATCCGTTCTTCCCCCGTCGCGTCAATACCGAGTTCATCCTGCCGCGCGCGCGCGACCAGCTTAAGATGCGGGTCTGGGAGCGCGGCTCGGGCGAGACGCTCGCCTGCGGCACCGGCGCCTGTGCCTCGCTGGTCGCCGCCGTGCTGACCCGGCGCGCCGAGCGGCGCGCGACGGTTGAACTGCGCGGCGGGCGGCTGGAGATCGAATGGCGCGAACGAGGCGAGGGCGCCAATCACGTGATGATGACCGGCGAGGCGGTCGAAGTCTTCAGCGGCGAGGTCGAGGTCGGCGACGGCGAACTGGTGCCCGTCACGGCCTAGGCCAGGAGGGCGAAGCAATGTTCAACGGCGCACTGACGGCGATCGTAACTCCCTTCCGTGACGGCGAGGTTGACGAGCGTGCGCTGCGCGAGCTGGTCGAGTTCCAGATCCAGGGCGGCGTCGACGGCCTGGTGCCCTGCGGCTCCACCGGCGAGTCGGCCACCCTCACTCATGCCGAGCACGACCAGGTGGTCAAGATCGTGGTCGAGCAGGCGCGCCGCCGCGTGCCGGTGGTCGCCGGTACCGGCTCGAATTCGACCGCCGAGGCGATCCGGCTGACCGCCGCCGCGCGCGAGGCCGGCGCCGACGGCGCGCTGATGATCTCGCCCTACTACAACAAGCCCACCCAGGAGGGCATCTACCGCCACTACCGCACGGTCGCAACCGCCGTTGATCTACCGATTATCGTGTACAACATCCCGGGCCGCACCGCCTCCAACATCGCGCCCGAAACCTTCGCCCGCCTGTGCGAGGTGCGCAACATCGTGGCGATCAAGGAAGCTTCGGGCTCGATGGACCAGGCTTCGGACATCCGGCGCTTGTGCGGCGATCGTCTGACGATCCTCTCAGGCGACGACTCGCTCACGCTGCCGCTGATGGCGCTTGGGGCCAAGGGAGTGATTGCGACGGTGAGCAACGTGATGCCGCGCGAGACCCACGAGCTGGCGGCGGCGGCGCTGGCGGGCGACTTCGCCCGCGCGCGCGAGCTGCACTACAAGCTGCTGCCGCTGGTCCGCGCGCTGTTCGTCGAGACCAATCCGATCCCGGTCAAGCAGGCGCTCGCGTTTATGGGCAAGTGCACGGCCGAGATGCGGATGCCACTGTGCCAGATGTCGCCTGGCCCCGCCGAAAAGCTCCACGCAGCGATGAAGGAGCTGCGGCTGATCTGAGCGGGCGCGCCGCGCGCTACTTCAGTTCGATCTCGATGAAGCGGAAGGTGAAGGGATTGGCGTTGACCACGTCATGGGAGACGCCGGCATCGCGCGCGTAGGGGACGCCGGTCACGAGCCGAGCGTCACCTGCATTGCCGTCTGTGTCCACAATTCTGAGAGTGCCGCTGGTCAGCGGGACCACCACGTAGTCGTGCGCGTGCGTATGGAAACCGGTGGCGTCGCCCGGCCTGAAGCTCCACTCGGTGACGATCACCCTGCGGTTGTCTATAAGCCGCGTCGCCTTTGCCCTGGCCGCCATCGCGATTAGCCGCTTGCCCGCAGACTAGACCAGTTTAGGATCGAGTTTGCCGGCGAGGATGTGCAGCGCCTCGAAGAGGTAGTAGCTGCCGAATATCAGTTCGTTGCGGGTAACCGCATCCTGGTTGCGCGAGTCGTTGCGCTTGTTGAAGCAGCCTTCGGTCAGGATTCCCGGCACGCGGCGGTCGTCCTTCCCGGTCGGAGTCAGATAGCGTTGAACGAGCGCGGCTACGGTTTCCTCGGCGAAGCGCCGATACTGACTCTGTTTAGCCGGATCTGAAAGGACAGCGCTCAGCTTGAGCAGGCCCGCCGACATCGCGGCGGTCGCCGCGGTGTCGCGCTCGACCTCAGGGATCGCGGGATCGTCGAAATCCCAAAACGCCACGCGGTCGGCGGGTACATGGGCCATCCACCAATCGGCGCCGCGCTGCGCCGCCGCAAGCCATCGGCGCTCGCCCGGCTCGCGAATGTAGCTCATCGCCGAGAGCAGCACTCCCCATGCCTGCGCGCGTGCCCAGGTGCTGCGGTCGCTGTATCCCTTGTGCGTATAGTGGCGAAGAACAGCGCCGCTTGCGGAGTCGAGCGTGGTGGACTGGATAAAGGTGCCGTCGTCGCGCAGATGGAGGTCGATCACGCGCGCGGCGTGGCTGCACGCGATCTCGCGCATCCGCGAATTGCCGCTCTCGCGCGCCGCCCACAGCAGAAACGGTGTCGCGAAGAGGCTGTCGATGCTGCTCTCGGCGGGGCCGACGCGGGAGCCTTCCTCGGCCTCGGCGCCAAGCGGCATCAGCCCGAGCGCCGGATTGTACAGTCGTATGAGGCTCTCGGCCGCGGCGAGCGCGATCTCGCGCCCGGCCGCGTCGTCGAGCAGGATGTGTCCAAGGCTGCCGCCGTAGTAGAAGGGCACGGCCTTGAAGACCGAGGCCAGGTTAATCCGCGCGCGCAGCTTGTCGGCGAGTTCGGCGGCGCGGCGGCGGTAGGATTGCTCGCGGATATCGCGGCAGGCGAGCCAGAGCATCGCGATCCAATAACCGCCGGTCCAGTCGCCGTCCGCGGTGACCGTCCATGCTCCGGTTTCCGGATTGCCCCAATGCGGAAAGCCGCTTTGCACGCGCTCAACCGTGTCGCGCACGCGCGCCAGCATCCGCTCGATTCCGTTCTCCCACAGCTCGGCCATGGCTATCTTCCTCGCCCAAAGCAGCGGGCGCGTCAAGCTGCGGGAGATTCGACCGCAACCCTCACGCTCCTATGGTTTCGGGGCTGCGGGTCGCGCAGCCTGGGGGGCGGATCGAGGGAAGTGGACTACTGGCGCGGGCGGATACGGTAGCGGATCGGCATGTGCTTGATGCCGCCGACGAAGGACGAGCGCATCCGTTGGACCGGCCCCGCGAGTTCGACCCGCTCCAGTCGCGCGGCCAGCTGCCGGAACATCGACTGCAACTCCAGCCGCGCCAGGTTTGCGCCCAGGCAGTAGTGCTCGCCGATGCCGAAGGCGATGTGATAGTTGGGTGAGCGCGCGACGTCGAACTCGAACGGCCGCTCGAAGATTTTCTCGTCGCGGTTGGCCGACGGGTAGAACAGTGCCAGCACGTCGCCCTCGCGGATCTTCTGCCCGTGCAGCTCGGTGTCGGCGTTCGCGATGCGCGCGAACTGGATCACTGGCGAGGTCCAGCGGATGATCTCCTCGGTCGCCGAGGGGATCAGCGCGGGGTCGCGCCGCAGCCGCTCGAACTGATCCGGATGTGTTATGAGCGCGTGGAGCCCGCCGGTGGTCGCGTTGCGCGTGGTCTCGTTGCCCGCGATTATCAGCAGGGCGAAGTAGGACAGCAACTCGAAGGGCGGCAGCGCCTCGCCGTTGACCTTGCCGTTGGCGAGGGCGCTGGCGAGGTCGTCGCGCGGCGCGCGCCGGCGGTCCTCGCAAAGCTGCGTGAAGTACTGGAAGAACTCCATCCGCGCGCGCTCGAGGTTCTCCTTGATCGTCTCGCTGCCGCCGTATTCAGGGTCCGCGGGGCCGATCATCGCGTTGCTCAGCCGAAACATCATGTCCCAGTCGGCGCGCGGGATCCCGAACATCTCGGCGATCACGGCCAGCGGCAGCTTGGCCGAGACCTCGGTCACGAAGTCGCACTCCTCGCGGCCAATCAGGCCGTCGAGCACTTCGTCGGTGATCGAATCGATCTGGCCGCGCAGTTGCTGGACCGCGCGCGGCGTGAAGCGCCCGCTGACCACCGAGCGATAGGCGCCGTGCTCGGGCGGGTTCATGTTGAGGAGCTGGCGCAGGATCGCCTCGTCGGCCGCAGGCGCGCCTTCTTCGTCCATCGAGACGAACAGCAGCTGGCCGCTGCGGAACAGCTCGGGTTGGCGCGAGACGGTCACGATGTCGGCGTGGGTGGTGACCGCCCAGAACGGCTCGACCCGCGCTCGTTCGTAGCGGAAGACCGGCGCCTCGTGCCTGAGCAGCGTCCATTCCTCGTGCGGGTAGCCGCGCTGCACGTAAAGGTCGGGATCGAGTATGTCGATCGTTTCGAGGCTCAGAGCTGCCATTGATTGGTTAATCCTCGCGGGGCGCTGAATTCCGTATCGTCCCTGCCGGAGGGGCCGCCTGCCGGCTATTCCTCGATTATCCGGATGGCCTGGCGCGGACAGAGGCTCACCGCCAGTTCGACCTTGGCGCGCAGCGCCTGCGGCGGGCGTTCGATCAGCACGTAGCTGCGGTCGTCGTCGCGCAATTCGAAGACCTGCGGCGCGACCTCGACGCAGCGGGCGTTGCCTTCGCACAAATTATGATTGACGACGACCTTCATCGCGGGCTCCTCGAAAGCGGCTGCTTGGGTGAGAAGCGGGGGCTTCGCTTGCAGCGCCCCCCGCGCACCACGATATCGGCCCTCCACAAACGGCGCAACGGCCTCATCCGTGCAGGAAAATCACGCCTGCTCGTTCGCTCTTGACGAGCCTTGGGCTTGCCCTCCTACTGTGGAGCGCGATGTACGTCGCCGTGTTCTACCGCCGCGGCAGGCGCGAAGCGCGAAGCTTCTCCAGCTTCGAGGCGGCGCGCGGCTTCATGCACGACGGCGCGGCGCGGCAGGTGCTTTCGCCGATTGCCATCTGGCAGGCGGACAGCAACCGCCTGTGGCTGTGGAGCGGATACTCGCGCGGAGCGCTCGACCGCAGTCGGGCGCTGCGCGACGCCAAGGCGGCGCTGTCGCTGCCGGCTTACCATCTTTTCGGCGCTATCGAGGAGTTCGACGACTAGGCCGTCGCCGCGCCGGGCGTGCCGATTGCCGTTGACCGGCCCCGTGCGCCCGCCGACAATCCGAGTGATGCGCTCGTGGGGCGAACCGCCATGGCGGCGCGTCGAGCTTCCGACGCGCTCGCTTCAGGATTCGGCGCCCGAGGTTGCGATCGTCGGTGGCGGCCTCACCGGCGCTTCCGCCGCATACCACGTCGCGCGGAGCGGCATACGCGCGGTGCTGCTCGAAGCCGCGCGCGTGGGCGACGGCGCCAGCGGACGCACCGGCGGGATCGTGCTGGAGGGCACCGCGAGAGGAGTTCTCAAGGGCGTCGGCCAGTGCGTCCCGCAGCTTGCGCGGCTGGTCGAGGACGCGAAGCTCGACTGCGATCTGCGGCTGCCCGGTTGCTGGGAGATAGAGCATCGCGACGATGCCGATGACGACGGATGCGACGATCATCCCGGCACGCCGAGCGGCGCGCTGCCATGGAAGGACGCCGGCGTCGGGATCCGGATCGCGCGAACGGTCGTGGGCGGCACGGTTGACCCGATGGCGCTGCTCTGCGGCCTCGTGCGCGCGGCGGCCGACGCCGGCGCGATTGTCCATGAACATGCCGCAGTGCGCCGCATCGACGTCGCGCCGGAACCAGCGCTCGAACTCGATGGCGCGACGATCCGGCCGCGCCGAGTGATCGTCGTTGTTAACGCATGGACCAGCGCGCTGCTCCCGGACGTCCGGCACGTTGAGAGCGCGCTGACCTTCGCGCTGGCGACCGCGCCGCTCGCCCCGTCCGTGATCGACGAGATTGGCCTGGGCGCGGGCTTTCCCTTTTACACAATTGACACGCCGTACTTATGGGGCCGGTTGATGCCGGACGGCGGCGTGATTTTCGGCTCCGGCCTCGCCTACGGCCGGCCCCGCGAGCTCGAGAACCTCGATCTCGAAGCGGCCGACGCCGCGGCCGCGCTGGCGCGTCTCGAAGCACGTGTGCGCAAACTCCATCCGGCGCTCCGCAAGGTGCGCGTCGCGAACCGATGGGCGGGGCCGATCGGGATCCCGCGCGGGATGGTTCCGCTCGTGGGACCGATGCCCGACGCGCCTGCGGTGCTGGTCGCCGGCGGCTACGCCGGGCACGGCGTCGCGCTTAGCGTATGGATGGGATGGATGCTGGCGCGCGCGATCGTCGAGGACGAAGCGCTGCCGCCGTGGGGCGGCGTCGCGCCGTAGCCTGGACCCGACGATCAGACATTGGGCGGCCTGTCTGTGCTAATCTGCAGCCGTAGTCGGCATTGCGACCGCGAGCTCGGCATGGCGGCCATCGCAGAAGGGGCGCGCCGATGGACTTTAAGTTCAGCGAAGAGGACGAAGCCTTCCGCCTGGAATTCCGGAGTTGGCTGGAGCGCAATCTGCCGCGCGACTGGCGCGACGACGGCGAACTGCACGATCCCGACACCCGCGAGGAGTTCGAGCGCCGCCGCGCATGGCATCGCAAGCTCTACGATGGCGGCTGGATGTGCATCCACTGGCCCAAGGAGTACGGCGGACGCGGCGCGACCCTGCTCCAGCAGATCATCTACCAGCAGGAGCTCGACCGCGTGAAGGCGCCGCCGACGGTCAACTTTCAGGGTATCGCCCGCGTCGGGCCGACCCTGATGCAATGGGGCACGCCCGAACAGAAAAGGCGCTACATCCCGAAAATCCCCCCGGCCGAGGAGATCTGGTGCCAGGGGCTTTCCGAGCCGAACCACGGCTCCGACCTCGCCGCGGTCGAAACCCGCGCCGTAGATCAGGGTGATCACTTCGTCGTCAACGGCTCCAAAGTATGGACCTCGAACGCCCATCACGCCGACTTCACCACGCTGCTCTGCCGCACCGACCCCAGCCTGCCCAAGCATAAGGGGCTGAGCTATCTGCTGGTCGATCTGAAAAGTCCCGGGGTTACGATCCGACCGCTCATCCAAATCACCGGGGAGCATGGTTTCAACCAGGTTTTCTTCGAAGACGTCGCGGTGCCCAGGGCCAATCTCGTCGGCGAGAAGAACCAGGGATGGCTGGTCGCGATGACCAACATGATGTTCGAGCGGACGATCCACGGCGGCCGCACCGACATGATGGTCGAGGTGCGCCAGTTGCGCGACCTCGCGGCCCGGGTCGAGCGCAACGGCCGGCCGGCGTGGGAGGACGCTTATGTGCGCCAGCGTATCGCGCGCTTCGCCTGCGAGGCGGAGGCGCTCAAGTACACGAGCTATCGCCAGCTGACGCGCCAGCTCAGGGGGCTGCCGCCCGGCCCCGAGGGCTCGCTCATGAAGCTGGGCACGACCGACCTCAACCTGCGCATCCAGACGTTCGCGATGGAGCTGCTCGGGCCCTACAGCCAGTTCGAGTATCGCGCCCCGGGCGCGCTCGACCACGGCAAGTGGTCGCATCGGATGCTCGCGGCGCGGCGCGGCACGATCGCGGCCGGCACTAACGAGATCCAGCACAACATCATCGGCGAGCGCGTGCTCGGCCTGCCCAAGGGCTGAGCGGAGCGGCCGCGCCCGCGCGGGCGCTCAGTTGCCCCAGACCGAACCGCCGTCGATATTGATCGCCTGACCGGTGATCCATTTGCCGCGATCGCTGACCAGAAAGAGCACGAACTCGGCGCACTCGCTGCCGTCGCCCGCGTAGCCGAGCGGGATGAAACTTTTGATGAAGTTCTTCCAGCTCTCGCCGCGCCCCAGATCGTCCATCCGGAAGGTGTCGATTACGCCCGGGCATACCGCGTTGACCCTGATCCCGTGGCGCGCCAGCTCCAGCGCCATCGAGCGCGCGAGCGCGTTGACGCCGGCCTTGGAGGCCGAATAGGCGGCGGCGTTGGCCCCCGCGATCTTGCTCGCGATCGAGGAGATGTTGACGATGCTGCCGCCCTGGCCCTGGGCGATCATCCGGCGCGCCGCCGCGCGCGAGAGCAGGAAGGTGCCGTCGAGGTTGGTCACCAGCACCTTCTTCCAGACCTCGTAGGGAAGCTCGACCGTCGCGACCCGGTCGGGGCCACGGGCGGCGCTGGCATTGTTGATCACGATATCCAGACGGCCGAACTCGGCCAGTGTGCGCTCGATCAGCGAATCGACGGCACGCTCGTCGCGGATGTCGGAAACCAGCGCCAGGCATCGGCCGCCCGCCCGCCGGATCTCGTCGGCGACGCTCTCGATATCGCGCCATCCCGCCGCCTTCTCGTCGTCGGGGTAGTGCTCGGGCGCGCGTCCGGTGCCGGTGATGACGATTGCGGCGCCCGCCTGCGCGAGCCGCTTGGCGATCGGACGCCCGATGCTGCGCATGCGCCCGGCGCCGGTTACGATTGCGACCTTGCCTGCCAGTTCCTGTTCCATTGCGATCGATTCCTCAGCGCTGCCGATTTTCGATGCAGACAGTAGCCGACAGCCGAGCGCGCGAACAAGCTCGGCCGCGGGGAGTTTGGCCGCCGGGCGATGCTTGGGCTATAGCTCATGCGTCGCGCGCATCCCATTGCTCGCCGCGCGGCGCCGTCCGCGGTATGGCCGTCGGGACCCGCAGCGTCACAGCCGCAGGCACCGAGAAGCGCACAGGGGCGCTCGTACTCGGCGCAACCGGCCATATCGGCAGCGCCATCGCTCGCGAACTGCTCTCGCGCGGCTATCGGGTCACGGCGGCGAGCCGGCGCGCCGAGCCGCCCCTCAATCTCCAGGGCCTTGCGGTCGCCCGCGTATGCGGCGACGCCGACGCCCCGGGCCAGTTGGAAGCGTGGGCCGAGGGCCACGGCGTCGTGGTGGACGCCGCTGCTCCCTATCCGTTGCGGCTGCGTCGATTATTCGACCGCGCGGAGCCCGATCCGATCGCGTATGCGCGCGAACGCACGCGGCGTCTGCTCGCGGTCGTGCGAACGCATAGCGCGCGGCTCATTTACGTCAGCAGCTTTACCACGATGGTTCGTCCGCGGGCCGGATTGGGGGGATGGCAGGCCGCGCTGGCGCGCCGGCTTCATCCGTACTTCCCGGTGAAGGAGGCGATCGAATCGGAGCTGATTCGCGCGGCGCGCGCGGGTATCCCGGTGGTGATCGTCAATCCCACCGTCTGCCTCGGCCCTGGGGACCTCAAGGAGCGCGAGCGATGCTTCGTGCCACGCCTGTTGTGCGGCGAGATCCGCCTGATGCCGCGGATCGTGCTCAACGTGATCGACGTGCGCGAGGTCGCGGCGGCTGCGCTCGACGCGCTGGAGGCGGAGCGCTACGGCGCGCCGGCACTGCTTGCCGGGCACGACATCGCGGTTGATGCGCTGTTCGACTGGATCTGCGAGCTCGGCGGATGCGCGCCGCCGCGCTACGAAGTGCCGCCCGCCGCAGCTGTGCTGCCGGCATGGCTGGCGGAGCTGATGCTAAGCGCGGCGGGCGCGGAGCCTCCGATGCTTTCGCTTGTGCCGGCCCTGCTTGCACAGCACGATTGGCTCAATCCGCAGGCGCCGCGCAGCCAGCTCGGATTCCGCCCGCGTCCGCTCTCGCAGACCCTGCGCGACACCATCGATTGGTACCGTCGGCTCGGCTATTGCTGACGGCCCTGCGCGCTGACGTCGCGCACGCCTACCGCTCAGTGCCGGCCCGTCATCCAGTCGGCGAAGCGGCCGCCGAGCGCGAGCAAGGTGTCGGTCAGTGCAGGGAACAGCGCCGCAACCTTCTCTGCGATTGCCGCGCCGGGCGGCACGTCAACTTCGTTGAGTCCCAGCGCGATCGCCGCGAGCACCGCCCACGTGACCCACTGCACCGGTAGCGAGCGCATCGCGGCCGGAATCCCCCCGAAGTGTTCGGAGCCGATCGCCGCGCGCGTCATCGGCGTATCCACCACACCGGGCATTACCAGCGCCACGCGGATACCGCTGCCGAAGAGTTCGACCCTTAGCGCTTCGGTCAGTCCGACCAGGGCGAACTTGGTCGCCGCGTAGCCGCCCAGTGGCGGCACGCCGCGCCGTCCGGCGAGCGAGCCGATATTGACGATCGTGCCTTCGCCGGCCCGGCGCATCGCGGGCAGCACGGCATGAATCGTATGCAGCGTGCCGTACAGGTTGACCGCCATCATGCGCTCGAGCTCGGAGGGGTCGAGTTTCTCGATCGGTCCTGCGTGCAGCAGCCCGGCGGAATTTACGACGATATCGATGCGGCCGAAGCGCGCGAGCACGCGCCTGATGGCGTCGAAGACGCACGCGCGCTCGGTGACATCGGCGCTCAGCGCCAGCGCCTCGCCGCCGCCGGCGCGGATTTCTTGCGCAAGTTGGTCAATGACGCGGGCGCGCCGGGCGAGCAGCGCGGTCCGCGCACCCATCCGCGCCATCGTCAGCGCGACGTCGCGGCCGATGCCACTGGAGGCGCCGGTGACCAGCACCGTGCGGCCCCGGAAATAGCCGCGTTCCGGCGCCGAGCGCGAATTTGCCCGCTTCGTCATCGCTGGCCTAGGTCGATTCGTGTTTCGACCGGGGTTTACGCGCGGCAGGGGAGCGGCTTGTCTGCGGCGCCGCATAGAGTCCGGGTTGCACTTCGCTCAGCGGCGCCGGCGGAGGCCATCCCGCGACCGGCGCGGCCGCGCCGATCGAATCGGCGCGGAGCGCGAAGTCGGGTTTTCGTCGAAGCGGCCTATCTCCCGGCGCAGGCTCCGCCGCCAGGCTCTTCAGGCCGCGGCTGAGCATCGCTTCGATCACCATCTGCGGCTCGATTCGCTCGACCGCGCGGACGGCCTCATCGGCGGTCAATGGCGCGGGCGCACCCCCACCGCACCCGAAGAACGGCGTGCGCGGCTCGTCGTCGTAGCGCCATTGCCGCGTGGTTCGCTGGCAGATGTTTTTGCCAAGCCGCTCGCGCAGCGAGATCTGCGCGCGGAACGGGCGAATCGGCTCGAGCACGTCCACCGGCACTTCGCCGCCGGCCTTGGTCCATTTCACCTTCAGCCCGAGCAGCTCCACCACCGGCTGCATCGCGTAGCGGTGGATGTGCAGATGGACTTTGCGCCGATTGTCCTCGTCGAGCGAACTGATACGGTCGATATACCTGTGGGCGAGGACCAGCGCTTGGTAGCAGGCGTACTGGTAGTGGGCTACGTCCCTGAACTGTTTGAGGCCGATGCTGTTGATCGGCGCGCCGCGGGCGAGGATTTCGAGCGCGAGCACGCGCGCATTTTTGAAGTCCCGCGGATGGGCCCGTGCGGCGCAGTGCTTGCGCCGGTAGTCGGCGAGCAGCTCGCCGCCCCAATCCTCGGCGACCCGCGCCCATTGCTGGGCGTCGTCGGCCGGCAGCGGATCTCCGTCGAGCACTTCGATGAGCTTGCATTCCCTCGCCTCGGCGCCGACATCGAACTTCGGAAATATCATCGCGCTGATGGTCAGCAGCCGTTCACGCTCGCGCTCCTCACCGTCGCTGCCTATCCATCGGCGGTTCATCTCGAACCGCGCGGCGGTCGCGCCGAGGCCGCTAACCTCGCGGAGGGTGATTACGGCGGTTTCATTGTTGATGTAGGCAAACGGCGACACCGTCGCGATCGACAGCAGGCGGCCGTCGGCGTCGTACCATTTCACGGGTAGGGCGAAGGTCGCGTCGCGCACCGCACGCAAGCTGAACTCGTCGGTCTCCGACGAGAGCTCGTCGATACCGATGAGCACGAAGTAGGTGTAGGAGCCCCACGGCTCGAAGCGGTAGCGCTGGTTGTCGAGGTAGGCGCGGCAGAATTGCGCAAGCCGCGCCGCGTCGGCCATCAGGGGCAGGACGCGCACGCTCGCGGCGGGATAATCGAAGGGGCCGCGGATTTCCTGCGTGGCCCTTCCCAGCGCGGTGTTGTAGCGCGACCGTAGCGGCAGCGGTGATGCCGGGCGATGCGTCGACAGCGATGCCGAGCGATCCCGCGATGGCGCAGGCTTCGGCGCGCGCCATGCGCCGTGCGCGGTGCGCCAACTCAGCACTTCGCCGGTGGAATAGCCGAGGTCGGCGTTCAGCCAGAAGGGAAAGGCCGGCCGCAGCGTCGCAACCCGCGTATCGCCGCGTACGGTTTCTTCGCTCACTTCCAGCCCGAGTGATTCGATGATCGGATGGTCGGGCAGCCGATGAAGCCCGACGCTGACGCCGCAGGTGAGATCCGGGGGCACGAGCGGGGACAGCGAGACGTGGTTGAGGCGCGCGGCCACGATCTTCGAGCGCACCAGCGCCTGGTAGCAGGCGAGCTCGGGCACCTCGGCGTCGCGGAACTGCTTGAGCGTGATGTAGTTGAGGTAGGAAAGCGGCGAGTCGAGCTCGATCCGGCCGCTGTGCTGCGGCGCCGCCGACGGACGAAAGAGAAACCCGGACATCAGGTTGCCCGCGTAATCCAGGCCGCGGCGCGCCATCGCGAACAGGTTGTACAGATCGGGCGGTCGCTCGTAACCGAAGACCGGCGCACCGGCCAGCGATGCGAGCGAACCCCACAGCGCCGTCGCGGAACGCACGAGCGCATCGGGAAGCGCGGACAGCGGCCCCTCCCCGCGCGCTTCGCGCCGCAACTCGAGCAGCGTGCGGATTCGCCCGCCGTAGCGCCGGCCCGGCTCCGGGACGCCGAGCGCAAAAAAGCGCGACGGCCGCCCCGCCGCCGACGGCGCGTCATCCGCGGGCAGCAGCTGCGCCGCCGATTTGGGCCAGCCGTATACCTCGCGTCCGCCCTCGATCGACAGCGGATTGTCGACGTAGATGAACGGCGTGAACAGCGCCCAGTCCTTGAACACCAGCCGCTCGTTCTCGACCGCGTACCATTCCAGCGGCACGTCGAAGACGATCTCGTGCTGCGAGAGCCAGCCCATGTTGTGGCCCGTAAACGCCATCCGCGGATAATTCAGAATGCCGAGCAGCACACAGGGCAGCGCGGCCCTGAAATACACCGGCGGGCGGTCCTCCTCGCCGATGAAATTCAGGTAGGCGTCGCAGAACTCCTGGAGCCGGACGAGGTCGGCCCTCAGCGGATAGACCTGCGCGACAACGCCCGGGATGAAGCCGCTCAGCCCCTCGGCGTACATCCCAGGGCCGGTGGCCGTGTTGAACCTGGGCATGTCGATGTGAGGCAAGTGCCCATCCCCCCTTGTCCGCTGTGAACCGCGCGGCACAAAGGCGCAGCGCGCGTCCTACGTCCGCTCGATCACCCAGGTCGCCATCTCTTCGATGAAGCGCTTGTCGCGCGAGCTGGGCAGCCCACGGTAGAGGAGCGAGTATTCGTGGAGCGCCGCGCCGGCGAGCCCCTGCGCGATCCGCCGCGCGTATTCGATGCAGCCGTAACGGTCCATCAGCTCGCGCACCCAGCGCACGTCGGCGTCGGTGCGGCGCTCGCGCGGGCCGCCGAAGACGGTTCCAAGCCGCGCGCGCTCCTGCGCGGTTGCCTCGTGGAAGAGGCGAATCAACATGATCGTCCGTTTGCCCTCGCGGATGTCGCCGTCGCGCTCCTTGCCGTAGCGCTGCGGATCGCCGACCAGGTTCAAAAGGTCGTCCTGGATCTGGAAGGCCGCGCCGAGGAAGAAGCCGAAGCGCATGAACAGTTCGGGATCGAGCGCGCCGCGGCTGCCGATAAGCGCGCCGACACGGCTCGGATGGATGGTCGCGAGCCAGCAGGTTTTCTTGAGCACCATTTCGAGGTAGTCGGTTTCGCCCAGGTCGGTGACGTTCTCCTGCCGCCAGCCAATCTCCATCGCCTGGCCTTCGGCCGACTCGAGCGCCATCCGTTCGGTCTCCTCGATGATCCGGATCGCGAGCTGCGCGCCGATCACCTCGCGGTTTTCCATCAGCGGGCGCAAGCTCAGCAGGGTCAGCGTGTCGCCCGCGTTGATTGCGAGCGGGACGCCGTGCAGCACATGCAGGGTCGGCGCACCGCGCCGTTCCTCGCTGCCGTCCTGGATGTCGTCGTGGATGAGCAGGGCGTTGTGCAGAAGCTCGATCGAAACCGCGCTCCCCAGCGCCTCTTCCAGGCGCGCGCCGAAGGCGCGAGCGGTCGCTATGCACAGCGCCGGACGCATCATCTTCCCCGCGCGCCGTGGATAGTCACCGAGCAGGTCGTAGAGATAGCGCCGCGGCTCGCGCGCCGGGAGATATTCCCGCAGCCTGGCCTGCGTGATCGCGCCGTACTCACGCAGCATCGCCGAGACCAGCCCCGGGCCGCCGTTCGACGTCATCGGAGCCCCCCTTCAGGACAACTGTCAGCCAGCGGCGACGCGCACGCTCAGCGTGCCGCATGGTTCGCCGCTGACCGTGTCGATCACCACGCCGGTGTAAAGGTCAGCCGGCTGCTCGTCGGGAACGCGGATCCGCATTGTGGGGCCGTCGCCGTTCTCGCCGGCGATGAACGCGACGTCGCCGAGCGCAGGCCGCCCGTGGTCAAGCGCGCGCAGTCCGCCGGCGGCCAGCGCAAGCCGCCCCGAATGGCGAGCGCGCAGGTCGAGCCTGACGCGCGCTGGACGTGAGGAAACGACCTCGATCGCCACTGCCGCGGAATCGCGATCGGAGCCGCCGTCACGCTCGGCGCCGGCGGCCGCTTCGTCGGCCGACGACCGCTCCGCGCCGGTATGCGCGCCGTTCGTGGAGCGAGCGCCATTGCGTGGATGCGCTTCCCATTGCCTGAGCAGTTCGCGCAGCAGCTCCGGCGCGGCGGCGAGCCCGTTGGCCGCCTCGAGCCACTGCGGAACCAGGCTTGCCGAATAACTCAGCAGCCGCTCGACCAGCTCCGTGAGATCGTCGGCCGCCGCCTCCGGGCCGTAGCGGCTTCGCCTTGCGCTCTCGTACGCGCGGCGGTTGAAGCGGGATGCGGCGCGCTGGCCTTGGCGAACGTGCTCGTCGATCACGCGATAGCCGAGCTCGACACCGTGGGCGACCACCTCATCAACGGCGCCGGCGTAGCCGGCGCGCTGCGTGTCTTGAGCCGCCGCACGCTCCTCGGAGTTGGTTGCGTCAGGCGGGCGATAGAGGTTGGACCAGTCGCGCAGCGGCCCGCTGCGCTTGGGGTCCTTGCGATGTTGGCGCGGGCGACCGGTGGCGGGCGCTTTCGTTCGCTTCATGGATGATCGTAACCGACGATTTCTTCGAGCGCGGGCGAGGACGAAATCGCATGGGCGGCGAGCCGCCCCGACATCACCGCCGCTTCGACGCAGCCCTCGTTGAATCCGCAATCGGTCCAGTCGCCGGCGATTGTCAGGTTGTCATAGGTGTTGTCCAGCGGCGAGATGCGGTAGCGCGCCGTGCCCGGGAGCGACAGCACGTAGCGCTCGGACGGGTTGGCGTTGGCGGTCCAGTACTGCGATTTAAACCGCTTCGCGTCCGCCGCGCCCGCCGCGGCCGGTGCCGTCTCCTCGGGATCGGCCAGCAGCTCCCAGCGAAAGCCGCCCCGCGGCGCAACCGAGTTTGGCCATAGATGGCCGATCTGTTCGTTGAGGAAGCGGATGGCGTTGCGCCGCACCAGCTCACGCTGGCGATGAAGGTAGCCGCGGTCGGAGGGGTCGGGCGCCTCCGCCGGGTCGCCCATCACGCTACAGAAGTAGGCGAGCGCGCGCGGCGGCAGCGTAAAGCGCTCCTCGGCAATCAGGTGGTGCATGTCGGCCCAGGTCTCGAAGGGCTGGACGAAGGCGGCGATATTGACCGGCGGGTCGTGCCAGCCGAGCGCGGCCATGTCCTCGCGCATCCAGAGTTGGAAGCCCTGGGTGACGATGGTCTTGAGATGGGCGACCATCTCGCGCCATCGCCGATCGCGCTCGATGAGCTCCCCGCATACGAAGGGGATCGCACCGAGGCCGACGCCAAGCACGACAAAATCGAAGTCGTCGATCACGCGCAGCGTGAGCCGGCGCTCCCGTCTGCGGTCCCAGTGCGACTCGAACTCCCGCCCTTCGCGCGCCAGCCGCTCGCCGTCGACGAGTTGTGTCCAGTCCGGCGCCGCAGGCCAGCAAGGCAGGCCGTCAACATCGATCAGCGGCTGATACTCGCCGCCGCCCCTGACTTCGGCCTGAACGTCGAACTCGAGGGCCTCGATGTAGGGGCGCTCGCCGGGGGCAAGCGTTTTCGGATCGCAGAGCCTCACGTTTTCCAGGCGATGGAAGAATTTGAAGCTCACGCCGCGCCGCCGCAGCACTTCGTAGAACGGGGCGAAGACCACGTCGCCCATCCCGGCCCGCATCTTCCAGAACATCGAGCCGCGATAGGTGAAGTACATGCGAAACGCACTGCGCAGGGTTTGCCCTGCGGCAATCCGCGGGCGGCTGAAATCGCCATCCTCGTACGCGAAGGCGAGGTCGTACATGCCGCGCATAAAGGCCGAGTTCAGCGAACTCTCGCAGGCTCCGTTCAGCCGCAGCCACTCCCGGCAGTCATACTCGTCAATCGCGTCGAAGCCTCTGGGGTCGTTTATCAGACGGTGGCGGATGATGCCAACCAGGGTTGCTAGCACCAGGTCGATAATCTCCCAGAGCCGGCGAAGCTCGTGGTCGCGCTCAAGCAGCGCGGCCATCTGCCGCCGCGCGCTGGCGGCGATCGCTTCGAGCAGGCGCAGGATTGCGCCCTCGGAGCTTCCGCTGAGCGAGACGAGAGCCGCCTGGAGCAGTTCCGCGCCCTTGATAAGGCCGCCGATCGTCGCCAGCCTCCCGTACTTGAGCAGCTGCGCCGCGGCATCAGCAATCTCGCGCGCCGAGGCAACGAACGCTTGTATCGTCTGGCCCGCCGGGGAGCACGACCCGCCTGCCCCATCCTGTGGCGCGGTCCCATCGGCAGACAGATCTTCTTGCGCGGTGGCGGAACTCTGGCGCGCCTGCACGGAGAGCAGCAGCGTGCGCAGCAAGTTGGCGGTGCGCAGCAGATAGCTGGAGATGGTGAAAGGATTACGATGGGTCAGCGGATCGCCGGGCAGGCCGTCGCCCGGCGGAAAACATGCCATCCAGTTAAGCCATGTGCCGCGGCCGTTCGCCCGGTCGGCGACGCTGACGAAGGGGGCGGGAAAGAAGGCGTCGCGCCAGTCGGCGAGCCTGCATTTGGCGGGGTCGCGTTTGAGCTCCGCGTAACACTCGCGCATGAGCCGGAACGCATTTTCGTAAAACCCCATCCAGATATGCAGCCCGTGCTCCTCGATCCGCTTCGCAGGCCCGCGTCCCGACGCGCCCTTGCCTCCCAGACGCCATCCCATCTGGTAGATGCTGACATGGTACTTGCCGCGATGCTCGGGGCGGGTGAGCTCGAAGGCAGCGGCGACTGCGGCGCATCCGCCGCCAATGACCGCGACTTCGACCGGTCTCCTTCTGCTCACGACTGCGACTGAACATCCGCGCCTACGCCCGATCAGTGGTGGCGTGGCGATACGTGCCAGCTTAGCGCATTAAACAATCAGTAGCGAAGCAATGCATATAAGCGCAAAATTCCGTCGGGACGCATATGCGGAGTGGGGTTTGTAGGAGCGGCTCGAGCCACTTAAATTATTGAAGCCGCGACGCCCGACCGGCGCCGCCCATCACGATGGACACTTCGACTGACATCGCCCGCAACCAATTGATCTACGAGTTGGGCAACGCTTTCACCTCGCATCTGGGACTCGAGGAATTGATCCCGCTGGTCATCACCAAGTGCCGCGAGGTCCTCAACGCCGACGGCGTTTCGATCCTGTTGCTCGACGAAGCGCGCAACGAGCTGTACTTCCCCTATGTTTCGGAAGATGACCCTGCGGTGGCCGCGCGGCTGCGCGGCTTGCGCTTTCCGGCCGACCGCGGAGTGGCTGGCGCCGTGCTGGCCAGCGGCCGCGCTGAGAAAGTGGACGACCCGCAGAGCGACCCGCGCTTCTATTCGGGTGTCGATCGCAAGACCGGGGTGACGACCAGATCGCTCCTGGCCGCGCCGTTGTTCGCCGGCCAAACCCGCCTGGGCGTAATCGAGGCGGTCAACCATCGCGACGGTACTCCCTTCGGCAGCAGCGATCTCAGCCTGCTCGAAAAACTCGCGGAAAGCGTGGCCGTGGCGATTCACAACGCCCGCCGCTTCGGCGAGGTCAAGGAATCGGCTGAGCAGTTGCGCGTGCAGGTGGGCGCGCTGCGCCGCGACCTCGCCCGGCGCGACCGCTTCAACGAGATAGTCACCGCGAGCCCTTCGATGCTGGAGGTTTTCCGGCTGATGGAGAGCGCGGCGTTCTCATCGATCCCGGTCCTGCTCGAAGGCGAGACCGGCACCGGCAAGGAACTGGTCGCCCGCGCGATCCATCGCGCCAGCCCGCGCGCCGACGGCCCCTTCGTCGCGGTCAATTGCGCGGCGCTGCCCGAGGCGCTGCTCGAGAGCGAGCTGTTCGGTCATCGCCGCGGCGCCTTCACCGGCGCGGTTGACGATCAGCCGGGCCTGTTCCGCGCCGCCGCCGGCGGGGTCATCCTGCTCGACGAAATCGGCGAGATGCCGCGTGCGATGCAGGCCAAGCTGCTGCGGGTGCTCCAGGAGAGCGAAGTCACGCCGATCGGGGACACCCGGCCGGTCAAGGTCAATGTGCGCGTGATTTCGGCCACCAACCGCGACCTCAGCGCAGCGCTGGGGAGCGGCGCGTTCCGTGAGGACCTCTACTACCGGCTCGCGGTCTTTCCGATCAAACTGCCTCCGCTGCGCGAACGGCGCGAGGATATCCCGCTGCTCGCTGCTCGCTTCCTCGATGTAGCGGCCCAGCGGCATGCCAAAAACCTGCGCGGTTTCGCTCCGGGCGTGGTCGAGTTGCTCGCACGCGCCCCATGGCCGGGCAATGTGCGTGAGCTTCAGAACGAAATGGAGCGGGCGGCAGCGCTCGCCGCCGACGGCCAAGCCGTCGGTTTTGAGCATCTTTCGCCCGGCTTGCGCGCCGCCGCTGGCGCCGGCGCACCGGCGGCGCCGTCACCTCTCGGTTCACCGGTCAGGCCTCCCGCTCCGGTCAACGACGGCACGCTGCCGAGCGCGGGTGCGATTGCCTCGCTTGCGGAGGTGCGCGCGGCGGCTGAGCGGCAGTATATCGCCGAGATTCTCGGGCGACATGGCGGCAACGTCTCACACGCGGCCGCGGCACTCGGAGTTTCGCGGGTTGCCCTACAAAAGAAGATGAAAAGGTACAGTCTGCGCTAACCCTCGTTAGCACCAGCAGGTCGCACGGCTAAGCCGAAGCAGCATGCTTCCGACGAAAAAGCCGCTGAAATTATCGCTCCGCCTTTCGGCATCTCGCTTGCTTCGAGCCCCTTTCGTGCTGCTCACGACAGAGGCAATCAAAATGAATGCGCCGTCAATCGCGATCTTGGCCATTGGGATGGACGTTGCGGCGATTGCGGAGGTCGCCCTGTGGCTCGTTTCGGGTTGGACGCTCAGGGTCGCGAACACCAGCCAGGAGTTGCTAGAGCTGTTTGAAGATGAGGCTACGTTGCGTCGTGGCGGGCCGACGCTCTCGGCCTTTGACGCAGCGCACCACGGCGCAGGGATCTACAGCCATCACGCATCGACCGCGGCCGGCCGAACGGTGGCTGCCGCGCGGGTGCGTCGTCGGTGGGCGGACGCAGTGCCCGCCCAATGATATAGGCCAGTCCCCGAAGCACGGCCGAGCCGGGCACGTGGGTTGTCACTCCACAACCCCGTGTTCCGGCCGGCCGCGAGTCTTTTATATGCTATATCTAGATTTATACATCTTAATAATCATATAAAATTCCGATTGCATCCAATCTTTGCAGATCTACGGAAGCGGTCTCAATCGTTTCCATAGGACACGATTCGTTTCCGCTTGCTACGCATTCGTATCCTATCTCTGTAGCCTTGATTGAGCTTTAATTCCCAAATTAGGCCGTATCCATAAATAATCATCTCTGGTACGTCTTCTGCTTGTCTAAAAAGACGAACGGCTGCTTGGTTTCCCCAATTACAGGCAGCCCGAGCCTTAGATGAAGAAGCGGACCTACAAAACCCTACTGCAGAGCCTGCGGGGTTTCCGCTTCGCCTGCGGGCGGGCCCTGTGGTGCGCATCGCGCGGGCAGTCGGCCACCGAGATGGCGATGATGAGCCTGGTCGCTGCGGCCCTCATCGCTGTCGCGCTGCAGGGCGCAATCACGCTAAACCGCGGGATGGCGGTGCGGGAGCTCGCCTATCAAGGTGCGCGTTATGCGGCAGCCAACCCGAATTATGACAGCTCGACCGTGATCAGCTACATCCGGCGGTCGGTGCCGTCGGCGCTCGCCAACGGCGAGCTCGACGTCACGATGAGCCCTAGCTCCGCTCCGCGGTCACAAGGTTCGGCGGTGTCGATCACGATCGCGTTTACCGGCTCGACGGTGGCGATTCCGTCGGTCATTTCGTTTCCGGCAACAGTCAGTGCGACTGACATTGCGATGAGTGAGTAACGGGATTCTGAGGTTAGGAGGAGCGAATCTATGAACCCCCTGCACGACGTCAACATTCTGTTCAGCAGCCTGATCTTCGGCAACGCGGTGGCGATGTACCTTGCCGCGCTCGCGATCGCGGACCGCCTGCACAAGCGGGCGTATTCCCGGCGTCTAGCCAACCTGCCTCCGTCCGCCCTGCAGCAGGAGCGTAGCAAGGGCGCGGGCGCTTCGCTTAAGCCGCAGACCACGATTTTCCGCAGCCGCAGCAAGGTGCTGTCAGCGAGACTCTCGCTGGAAAGCGCCTTCAGCTCGCCGCGCTCGGCGGCGGTCACGCAGCTCGCGCGCTCGCAGAGCTTTGCGTCGCGTCCGCGCCTGTTTAACGAAGCCGCCTGACATTCGGCCGGGAAGAGCAAGCTTCGCCGGAAGGCGCTCCGATGAAAGCAACACGCCAGAGGCTGCGCGCGATGGCCAGGGGACAGGCAATGTTCCTGATCACGGCGGCCCTGCCGGCCATCATCGGTTCGCTGACTCTCGTCCTCGATGTCGGCGACTTCTACTACAACCAGACAGGTCTGCAGACGGCGGCGGACACCGCGGTCCTGGCGGGCGCGACCTTTCTGCCGGCCGACGCCGCAGCGGCCGAATCGGCCGCGCGCGATTATGTCACCCGCAACGGCGTCAAGTCGGACGAAATAACGTCGGTGTCGGTGGCCTCCGGCAACAAATCGATCAGCATGAGCGTGGCGCGCACGATGCCGTGCTACTTCTGCGTGCTGCTCGGGATGGCCAACGCCGACGCCCGCTCGGCGGTCACGCTGCATGCCAGCGCAACGGCCGCCGCCCAGGCGGTGCGCTCCGCAAACGGCGCGGTTCCGCTCGGCGTCGACTACCAGACCAGCTACACCTACGGGACCCAGATGGTGCTCAAGAGCGGCCAGGTCGGTCCCGGCAACTGGGGCCCGCTGGCCTTTGGCGGCACCGGCGCCTCGAATTACCAGTCCAATGTTCAGAACGGCTACTCGGGTGCGGTGAGCATCGGCGACATGGTCCAGACCGAACCCGGCAACATCGTCGGCCCCACCCGCACCGCGGTCCAGTACCGCCTCAGCATGGGGCAGAATCAATATTCCACCGGCACTTTCCAGAGCCACGATCCCAACGATCCGCGGATCATGCTGATCCCGCTGATGGACTTTGCGGGTGCCAACGGCCGGTCGTCAGTGCAGGTGATGGGCTTTGCGGTGGTGTGGGTCTCCTCGATCGACTCCAACGGTGCGATCACCTGCTACTTCATCCAGCAGTCGGTCCCCAGCGCGAAGCCCGACAGCAGCTTGACCTCGGGCGGCGCTACGACGCCCACCCTTATTGGTTGACGGTTCGTTCAGGCGAGAGCGCTTCGCGCGCGCGAATATTCGCCAGCCCAGCCGCAGACCAGCACTCGAGGCCCGCGCTAAACTAAAGGCGCGGCCCCGGCCACGGCGCCCCGTGAGGGACGGCCGACAGCCGGCGTCTGTATGAGTGAAAAGGACAGCCCGGCGAGCCGCCGCTCAACCGATTTTGGCGGCCAACGGGGGCGAGAGGAGGTGTTCGCGATTGGCGCGCCGGTTGCCCGTCTTGAGCCCATAGCGGGCCAGGCGCGCATACAGCTTCTTGCGCGAGATGTGCAGGAGTTCCGCCGCGAGCGTCTTGTTGTTGCCAGCGATGCGCAGCGTGCGCACGATGAGCTCGCGCTCGGTTTCCTCGAAGGTCGTGGGCGGGCGGGATTCGCCGGCGACCGCAACTTCGCTGGCTTGTGCAACGCCTTCGCCCGCGAAGAAGGCCGGCTCGTTGTCGCGGATCGCCGCCGGCAGGTCGTCGAGCCCGATCCGCTCGCCGCGGCCGAAGGTGATCGCGCTTTCGATGGCGTTGGACAGCTCGCGCACGTTGCCCGGCCACGAGTACCGCAGCAGCGCGGCCATCGCCTCCGCGTCGATCCCGCTGACCGCGGTCGGCCGCGCGGCGCGCGCGTTGAACAGGCGGACGAAATGGTTCGCTAGCGGAGGGATGTCCTCGCAGCGCTCGCGCAGCGGCGGAATCTCAATCACGCTCGCCTGCAGGCGGTAATAGAGGTCCTGCCGAATCAGCCCCATCCGGACTGCCGCGTCGGGCCGTCGATTGGTCGACGCGATGAGCCGCACGTCAACCGGAATTTCAGTCGTCGAGCCGACCGGACGCACGCTGCGCTCCTGCAGGACGCGCAGCAGCTTGCTCTGCGTCTCCAGGCTCATCTCGGTGACTTCATCGAGTAGCAGCGTGCCGCCGTCGGCCGAGCGAAATAGTCCCGGATGGTCGAGGTTGGCGCCGCTGAAGGCGCCGCGCCGGTGGCCAAACAGTTCGCTCTCGATCAGGTCGCGCGGGATAGCCGGGCAGTTGACCGCCACGAAAGGCGCGCCCGCTCGCATCCCGGCTTCGTGAATCGCACGCGCCACCAGCTCCTTGCCAGTTCCGCTCTCGCCGACCAGAAGCACTGTGCCCCGCGTGCGAGCCGCGGCGGCGATCCGGTCGAAGATGCGTCGCATCGCGGCGCTCCTGCCGACCAGGCCGTAAAACTCCGCGCCTTTGCCTTTATTCGCTGACTGCTGCGCCCGCGTCTCATCCTGTGCGTGCTGGGAGCGCGCGCGGAAGTAGGCCTCGGCCAAAAGCGCAGCACGAATCTGAGTCAGGCTGTCCAGGAGCCTGTAGCGCTCGGGCGAAAGCTCGTCGGCGCAGACCGACGAGATGCTCTGCTTGCACAGATGCAGCGTGAGGGTGACTTCGGCAAACGGCACTCCGGCGCAGGCCAGCCGTTCGCTCAACTCTTCGATGCTGGCGGCGAAATGGTCGAAGCGATTATCCAGGACCGACCGCATGGCGGACCTGAGGTAGGGCGAGAAGATAGCGGAAAACTGCGTTTGTGTGAGTCGTCGCGATCGGCCGAGCTTCAGGCAGCAGAGCTCATACCAGTGGTTGACGATCGCGTCGCATCGCGTCGCGATTGCCGAAGCCAGAGTATGTAGCTCCTCCCGCTGGTATTCCCAGAGTGCTCGCAGGCAAGGTTCGCGGTCGACCGCGTCCCCGGACAAGTCAGGAATCACATCACCCATGATCTCCTCCCTGCGACAACCCACACTGGCCATCGAAGCGGCTCGTTGGCCGCTGTGAAAGGCATTTTCCGTGCCAAATCGGTGATTTACGTTTTAAAGATTCCGTAAGAAGGAGATTAGCTAAATTAGATGAAAGATCAGACAGTGAAGAAATAGAGCTAAGCGTAGCGTTTATGCAACGCCTAAACCGCGAATCTATCGCTAATTAGTTCAGATTAAAGCTTCCGCGCCCCTGATTCCTCACCCCAGGACCGCCCTTCCAAAACAGCCTCGCTCCCGACTTGGCTCACGTCCGCCTCGGCGCGCCCGCCGCTTTGCGATCGCGAATCGATCCTCAGTAAAGTTGCGCTGCCCAGGGAGGCGCGCCGCCATGTCAGTACTCTATCGCGCGGAAGTGATCGGCTCGATGTTGCGGCCGGGGTATCTCAAGGCCGCGCGCAAACAGATGGAGTCCGGCCGGCTTCGCGTGCGCGAATTCAAGCGCCTCGAGGACCGCGCGGTGGACGAGGCGATCGCGCTCCAGGAGCGCTGCGGCGTCGACGTCGTTACCGACGGCGAGATGCGGCGCACGCACTTCATCGCGCCGCTGACCGACGTTATCACCGGGGTCAAGCCGATCCCCGCCTTCACGCGGACGTGGCGGCGGCCGCACGAGCAGGACCGGCCCGCCGAGGAAGTCCAAATCCAGGTCCAGTACGCAGTGGTGGATCGGATCCGGCGCACGCGCTCGCTTACCGCCGAGGAGTTCGCCTACGCCCGCGGGCGCGCCACCCGACCGCTTAAGGTCACGCTGCCAAGCCCGTTGATGATGACGCTGCGATGGTCGCCGCAGTACTCGCGCGACGCTTATCCCGACCCCTTCGATCTCTTCGCCGACGCCGCCGAAATCGTCCGCCAGGAGGCCCAGGAGCTGGCCGCGCTCGGCTGCGAGTACATCCAGATCGACGCGCCCGAGCTCGGCATGCTGTGCGATCCGGAGCGCCGGCGCGAGGACTTCGCCGAGCGCGGGATGGATCCCGACCGGCTGCTCAGCGAAGGGATGGATCTAATCAATTCGGTAGCCCGGGTTCCGGGCGTCACGTTCGGACTCCATCTATGCCGCGGCAACAACCGCGGCTACTACGTTGGCGAGGGCGGTTATGAGGCGATCGCGTCGCAGGTTTTCAAGCGCGCTGGCAACTTCGCCCATTGGCTGCTCGAATTCGACGATTGGCGCTCGGGCTCCTTCGCACCCCTGCGCGAAGTGCCTTCCGACAAGGGCGTGGTGCTCGGTCTGATCTCGACCAAGCGTGCCGAGCTGGAGCCGGCCGACGCGATCGTGCGGCGCATCGAAGAGGCCAGCCGCTTCGTCGGGCGCGAGCGGCTCGCGCTCTCAACCCAATGCGGCTTCGGCACGGTATGGGAGGGCAATCCGATTTCCGAATCGGCGCAGGAAGGCAAGCTGCGCCTGGTCGCCGAGATCGCGCATCGCGTGTGGTCCTAGCCCAAACGGTCTGCGAATGATTCTCGTGCGGGTGCCAGTCCGCGGCGCGCGCGGCCCGCTCGACACGCTCAAAAAACTGTGGCCTTGATCGTGGCTTATGCGTCGCAGCCTCAGCATGCCACTGTTGCCGATCCTGATCGCGCTTGCACTCGCGCTGCTCGCTCCGCTGCGCGCGCAGCCACTCGCGGCCGGCGCGCCGACGGGGGTTCGAGCGGCGGCGCAGGACGAGCTGCGCGCGTTGCTCGAGTCGGGCGCGCTTGCTGACCTGCGCTGGCCCAACTTCACCGACGTTCGCGACGACGCGGGCAGGTTCTACGCGGCCGGCGGCTATTCCCTGGCATGGATGAGCGGCGGGCGGCCGACTCCGCAGGCGCTTGCGATGGTCGCGCTCTTCAAGCAGGCTGCGCTCAAGGGACTTAATCCGGAAGACTACGACGCCTCGCGATGGGACGCGCGGACAGCCCGGCTGGGGCGGCCGGAGGGAACCGACGGCGCACATTTCGATTTGGCGCTGACGGTGTGCGCGATGCGCTACATCGCAGCGCTGCGCATCGGGCGGGTAAATCCGCGCCACTTCAGGTTCGGCCCGGTCGGGCCCAAGCATGACGACCTGCCCCATCTGCTGCGCAACTCGATCCTCAACGCGCCGGATGTCGGCGCGGCGCTCGCGATGGTCGAGCCGCGATACGCCGGTTACCGGCGCGCGGAGGCGGCGCTCGCAACGTACATGAAGCTCGCGCAGGAGGGCGACGCGCCGCCGATTCCGATTCCCGCAAAACCGGTCCGCCCGGGCGACTCGTATCCTGCGCTGGCGCGCCTCGTAGGGCGCCTGCGCCAGCTCGGCGACCTGTCTCCAGCCGGCGCCGCGGCCGCGCCTGCCGCAGCGTACGACGGCGAAGTGGTGGCCGCGGTGAGACATTTCCAGCGCCGCCACGGTCTCGATGTTGACGGCCTGCTCGGCCCGCATACCGCGGCCGAGCTGGACAAGCCGCTCAGCCTGCGCGTGCGCCAGCTGCAATACACGCTGGAGCGCTACCGATGGATTCCACGCAGCTTTCCGCAGCCCCCGATCGTGGTCAACATCCCGGAGTTCCGGCTGCGCACGATGCGTCGGCAGCCGGCCTATTTCCTGTCGATGAAGGTGGTGGTCGGCAAGGCCTACGGCCATCACACGCCCGTGTTCGCCGACTACATGCGCTACTTGATCTTCCGTCCGTACTGGAACGTGCCGCTGTCGATCCAGCGTGCCGAGTTGGTGGCGAAAATCAGGAGCGACCCCGATTACCTCGCCGAGCACGATTACGAAGTGATCGACGGCGACGGACAGGTAATCACCGATGGTCCGGTTGACGGCGATATTCTCAGCGCGCTGCGCTCGGGCACGCTCAGGATTCGCCAGAAGCCGGGGCCCGAAAACTCGCTCGGCCTGGTCAAGTTCATTTTCCCCAACAATTACAACGTCTATCTGCACGGCACCCCGGCGACCGAACTGTTCGAGCACGCGCGGCGCGACTTCAGCCACGGATGTATTCGGGTCGAGCATCCGGCGGCGCTCGCCGCATGGGTCCTGCGCGACCGTCCAGAGTGGAGCGAGGCGCGGATCCGCGCTGCGATGAACGGCGCGCAGACCTTGCAGGTGAACCTCACCAAGCCGATCCCGGTGCTCATCCTCTACAGCACGGCGGTCGTCGAGCCCGGCGGCGAAGTCCACTTCTTCGACGACATCTACGGCTACGACGACGACCTCGAACGCGCGCTGGCGACCGGCTATCCGTATCCGGGCTGAAGCCCGCGCCGCACGCGGGACACAAGCCGCGCTTGCCCCCAGCGCGGGGCGTTGGCTAGCCTGCTTGGGTCGTGAAACTCAGAAGAAAATTGATCGTTGCGGCGGCCCTGCTCGTGGCCGTCTTCGTGATTGGCGGCCCGGCGGCGCACGCGGCCGCCGCCGCCGCCGCCGTACGCACCAACATCGACGTCGATTGCCGCTGCACCGATCCGGTGGGCAAAAGCCTGTGCACGGCCTTCAAGCAGAAGGTGCACGATTCGGTCGGCTATGAGCTGGTCGGGGACACCGGCGGCTTCGGCGTGGGCGTGCACTTCTCCTGCGTCGACATCTGGCAAGGCATTGACAACCAGCTTGTCGGCCGGATGTCGGCGGTGTCGGTGGCGTTCACGATTTATTCCGACAAGCTGCCGGGCGAAGTTTACGAGGACGCCTCGGTCTTCCGCGTCGGCAGGGACGCGGTGCCCGAGATGTCGGGGCAGATCCTCGCCGCGCTCGGCCAGATCATCAATACCAACGCGAAGTTCTTCGACAGTATGCGCGCCGTCGCAGGCGCCGGCGCGGCGCCTTCGGCCGCAACCTCGCCATAAGCGCGGCGTAGGGCGCATGCGCGGCCCGACGGATGGGCCGGGAACGGGATCCGACGCGGAGGAATCGCAAGCATGAGCGGCAACGAACTCGTTTGGCTCGACGCGACCGCGCAGGCCGAGCTGGTCGCAAAAGGCGCCATCAGCGCGGCGGAACTGGTCGAGGCCGCGATCGAACGGATCGAGCGGCTCAACCCCCAGCTCAACTGCGTCATCTACCCGCGTTACGACAAGGCGCGCGCCGACACACGCGAGTTCGCGCGGCGTGCGACGGCGCCGCTGGGCGGCGTGCCGTTTCTGATGAAGGATCTGAATCAGACGATCGCCGGCGAGCCGTTCAGTTGGGGATGGAAGCCGCTGCGCGAGGCCGCCCTTACGGCGGGCGGGACCACCTACGTCGCAGCCAAGTTCCTCGACGCGGGCCTCGTCGCGCTCGGCCAGACCACGGCGCCCGAATGGGGCGCGACGCTCTCGACCGAGAGCCGCGCGTGGGGCGCCACACGCAATCCGTGGGACCCCGGCCGTAGCGCCGGCGGCTCCAGTGGCGGCGCGGCCGTGGCGGTCGCCTCCGGGATGGTGCCGATCGCGCATGGCAATGACGCCGGCGGCTCGGTGCGTATCCCGGCCTCCTTCTGCGGGCTGGTCGGGCTCAAGCCGTCGCGCGGGCGAACCTCGCTCGGCCCTGATCACGGCGAGTTCTGGCACGGGCTGTGTGAGGAGGGCGCGCTGGTGCGCTCGGTGCGCGACGCCGCCGCCGCGCTCGATGTTATCCAAGGCTACATGCCGGGCGATCCGTGGACCGCGCCGCCGCCCGCGCGTCCGTATCGCGACGAGGTCGGCCGCGCGCCCGGCCGCCTGCGAATCGGCTTCATGGACCGCGCACCCAATTACCATCCGGGGCTCCATCCCGAATGCGCGGCCGCCGTGCGCGCCGCGGCGCGCCTGCTCGAAGCGCTCGGCCATGCGGTCGAGGCAAACTTCCCGGCCGCGCTCGACGACCCGCGCATCAACTCCGCCTTCGGCAAGGTCGTTGCCGGCGGCGAGGCGAAGCTGGCGGCCGAATGCGAGAAGCTGCTCGCTCGCGCGCTCGGCCCCGACGACTTCGAGGAGTGGACCTGGTTTCTCGTCGAGCGCGGGCGGCGGATGAGCGCGGCGAGCTACCTGCTCGCTTGCGAATGGTTCAACGAATTCTCGCGTGCGGTGGCCGGATGGTGGGCGGGCGGCTTCGACGTGCTGGTGACGCCGACCCTGGCCCAGCCTGCGCCGCCGCTGGGCATCTTCAAGCTGCGCGCGGGCGAGGAGCCGCGCGCGATCGGCAAGCGGCTCAACGAGGTGAGCCCGTTTACTCCGCCGTGGAACATCGCGGGCTTGCCAGCGCTCTCGTTGCCGCTGCACATGACGGCGGACGGGCTGCCGGTCGGGGTGCAGTTCGTCGCCGCCTACGGGCGCGAGGATTTGCTGATACGGCTTGCCGCACAGCTCGAGCAAGCCGCGCCGTGGGCGGATCGCCGCCCCCGCGTGCACGCCTAAGGCGGCAGCGCTCGGCGCCTGCTGAAACCGCGGCGGGCGGATGATAGGTTGGACTGCGCGTGCAGCCGCTGCTCGAAGTCAAGGATCTGCGGACCTCGTTCTTCACCGACGCCGGCGAGGTCCGCGTGGTGGACGGCGTGAGTTTCGCGGTTGCGCCGGGCAAGCTGATGGGCCTGGTCGGGGAGTCGGGCTCGGGCAAGACCGTCAGTGTGCTTTCGATCATGCGGCTTCTGCCCGAGCGCGGGCGGGTGGTCGGCGGCGCGGTGATGTTCGAGGGGCGCGACTTGCTCAAGCTGAGCGAGGCCGAGATGCGCGCGGTGCGCGGCGCGAAGATCGCGATGATCTTCCAGGAGCCGATGACTTCGCTCAACCCGGTGTTCACCATCGGCAGTCAGATCGGCGAGGCCGTCCGGCTCCATCAGCACACCTCGCGCCACGAGACGCTGGCGCGCACGATCGAGGCGCTGCGGATGGTCGGGATCGCCGACCCCGAGCGGCGCGTCAACGACTATCCGCATCAGCTCTCGGGCGGGATGCGCCAACGGGTGATGATCGCGATGGCGCTCGCGTGCAATCCGCGAGTGCTGATCGCCGACGAGCCGACCACCGCGCTCGACGTCACGATCCAGGCGCAGATTCTCGACCTTATCCACGAGCTCCAGGAGCGGCTGAAGCTCGCCGTGATCCTGGTCACCCACGACCTCGGAATCGTCGCCCAGTACGCCGACGACGTCACCATCCTGTACGCCGCGCGCGTGATGGAGCAGGCGGCGGCGCGCGAGCTGTTTCACAATCCGCTCAACCCCTACACCCGCGGGCTGCTCGACTCGATCCCGGGCGTCGGCGGCCAGCGCCATCGCCGGCTGCGCGCGATCCCGGGCACGATTCCGAGCGCGTCCAATCCGCCCTCCGGATGCCGGTTCCATCCGCGCTGCCCGCTCGCCATCGACGAATGCGCGCGGGTGGTGCCGCCGCTGGAGCCCAAGGCCCCCAACCATCTGGTCGCCTGCATCCGTGTCTGACGCCGTGCAAGCAGCCGCGCCGCTCGCCGCGCCCGCGGCGGGCGAAACCCTGGTCAGGACCGAGGGCCTGCGCAAGGAGTTTCCCGCCGGCTCGCTCGATCTGCTCGGGCGCAAGCGGCTGGTGGTGCGCGCGGTGGACGGCGTCGATCTGGCGATCCATGCGGGTGAGACGCTGGGGCTGGTGGGCGAGTCGGGCTCGGGCAAGTCAACGCTGGGGCGGCTCATCCTCAAGCTCATCGAGCCGACCGCCGGGCGTGTGATCTTCGACGGGCGCGATCTCGCCACGCTCTCGCGGCGCGAGCTGCGCGCGCTGCGGCGCGAGATGCAGGTTGTCTTCCAGGATCCCTACGCGTCGCTCAACCCGCGCATGCGCGTGCGCGCGATCGTCGGCGAGGGAATCGAAATCCATCGCCTGGCCCGCGGACGCGAAAAGGAGGAGCGCATCGTGGCCCTGCTCGAGATGGTCGGCCTGGGCGCCGACGCCCTCGACCGCTATCCGCATGAGTTCTCGGGCGGCCAGCGCCAGCGGATCGGGGTGGCGCGCGCGCTGGCGGTTAACCCGCGCTTTTTGGTGCTCGACGAGCCGGTCTCCGCGCTCGACGTTTCGATCCAGGCGCAGATCATCAACCTCTTGCAGGACCTCCAGGAACGGCTCCATCTGACCTACCTCTTCATCGCGCACGATCTCCGCGTGGTCGAGCACATCAGCCGGCGCACCGCGATCATGTATCTCGGCAAGATCGTCGAGCTCGCCGACCGCGACGAGATCTACGCCAACCCGCGCCATCCCTACACCCGCGCCCTGCTCTCGGCGATCCCGACACTGGAGGGTGCCGCGATCGGCGAGCGGATAAAGCTGCCGGGCGAGATGCCGAGCCCGCTCAATCCGCCGCCCGGCTGCAGCTTCCATCCGCGATGCCCTTATGCGAAAGATATTTGCCGGAGCGTCGAGCCGCGGCTGGAGACGGGAAGGGGCGGGCACGCGGTCGCTTGTCACGTTTTCCCCGCGCCGTAAGGCGGCCAAGCCCATGGCAAAGTTCGCCAGCACTGATCCCGCCGGTCCAGGCGATCTGCAACCGCCCCAGCCGACCATCAGCATCCCGCCCACGCCCGGGGCGGCGTGGGTCGAAGAGCGCACGCGCGTGGCGGTCGGGCGCAATATCAACGTCTCGGGCCGCCTGGTCTTCCAGGAGCCGGTTCGCATCGAGGGCAGCTTCCGCGGCGAGGTGAGCTCGAGCGAGCTGGTCGTAATCGCCGACCAGGGCACGCTGGAGGGCAAGGTGCGCTCGCCGCGCCTGCTGGTGCTGGGCGAGTTGCGGGGCGACGTGTTGGAGTCGCGTCTGGTCGTGCTGGGACCCCACGCGCGCGTCATCGGACGCATCCGGGCCGACGCCCTGCGAGTATGCGAGGGCGCGCACCTGGAGGGCGACGTGCGGGTGGCGCCCGGCGCCGGCGCCGCGCACTAGGAAGGGAGAGCCGAGCGATGGATGTCGAGCGGGGTCAACGACAGCTCGAAGCGCTCTTTGCGCGGCTCGATCGCGAACGGCGCACGCTTAAGCATCATCCGACCATCGACAAGATCGAGCGCGGCGAGCTGAGCCCCGCACAGCTACGCCACTGGGCAACCCAGCTCTATATCGGCAACAAGGGCCACAACGCCAACATTCTCGGCCTCATCTACGCCAAGTGCGACGACTTTGCCGCGCGCAGGGCGATCGTCGAGAACCTCAACGAGGAGGAGCTCGGCCGCCAGTCGGGCACCGGCCGCTCGCACATGGAGCTGTACCTCGAATTCGGCGAAGCGCTGGGGATCCCGCGCGCGCAGATGCTGCGGGCGCGGATGTCGCCCGACGCCACTGCGATGGTGCACTGGATGTACTGGCTGGCCGACTCGCGCCCGTGGTACACGACCCTGGCCGGCATCAGCCTCGGCTCCGAACTGCACAACCCCGAGGCCTACCCGCGCGTGATCGCCGGCCTGCGCCGCCATTACGGGCTCGGCGAGGACGCGGTGCGCTTCTTCAGCGTGCACGTCGACGTCGATCGCGAACACGGCGACTCCACCGCGCATTCGGTCTTCCGCGTGATTCCCGAGGATGAGGCGGCCGACGCGCTGTGGGCGGTCGAAACCCACATCGAGTTCATGCGCCGGCTGTGGGCCGACATCAATCCGCCGTCCGTGGAGTAGAGGTCTTTGTGATTTCCGGGCGAGCGGCGAAGCGCTTGCTTCGCGCAGACTCCCGGGCTCGCTCGGCGACGCTACGCCGTGCTGATGCGAGCGGCCTTGCCCGAGCGCTCGCGCAGGTAGTACAGGCGCGCGCGACGCACCTTGCCGCGGCTTAAGACCTGAATCTTCTCGATGCGCGGCGAGTGGAGCGGGAAGATGCGCTCGACGCCCACGCCGTAGGAGATCTTGCGCACGGTGAAGGTGGCGCGGTTGGCCCCGCGATTCATCTTTATCACCACGCCCTCGAAGGACTGGATGCGCTCCTTTTCGCCCTCGACGACCTTGACCTGGAGGCGGACCGTGTCACCCACGCGGAAGTCGGGGAGGTCGGTGCGCAGGGCGCGCTCTTCGAGCTTGCGGATGGTTGAGTTCATGGGATGGCGGTTCCTTGGAGCTTCGAGCAAATAAAGCTACCGGAACCGTCTCGCTTACTCAACTCGGCTGACTCTTGAGACCGCGGGCCGTCCGTGAGCAGAGACGGCCCGTACGCACCTTCAGTTCATGCACGTCGGATGGGCCAGGGTCCACGCGTGGTTTTCGCTGGTCATACTGTTGGCGAGCCAGAAGTTGCCCGCGCAGCCCGCGCCCGGGTTGCCGTCATAGCCGTCGAAGAGCGTGTCGCCCGGTGTAACGCAGCTTCCGTTGGTGTCCGACTTGACGGCATACACGTGGTTTTTGACGTTGCCCTTGTCGATTGCGACCCCGTACGGCTGGTTGTGCTGGGAGTTGCCCGGGCAGCTGCCGACGTACAGCCCCAGGCTGTCACCGCCCTCCAGCGTGTTGCCGTTGCTGGGCGGAGTCGCACAGCCGACGCTGGGCCCGGCGGGATTGCATCCAAGGTAGGCGCCGGCCAAGGTGTTGCCCTCCAAGGCACCGTCTATCACCGTGTTGAACGACGCGCCCTTGAACCAGATTCCGTAGGTGCCGTTCTCGACCGCTTCGGGGCCGCGCAGAGTGACGCCCTGCACGCCGTTGAGCAAGAAACCGCTCATACTGTTGGAGCCCGAGGCCGCTCCCCAGATGAAGGAACCGCTGGCCGCCGACGTCAGCACGATACCGTGCCTGGAGCTTCCTTCGGCTACCGGCTGTACGGCGAAGGCGCCCGGGCCGTTGAAGACGATGCCCTTGCCGTTGAGCACGGCTTCCACCCCGTAGGCGAGGGTATTGGGCGCGTCGGTTTGAAAGCCGACTGCGAACTCCTGGATCGGCGCCTGCCCGGAGAAGATCACATTGGACGCGGTGGACAGCACGTGCACTCCGATACCCGTCGCGCCCGGCCCGGTGAGCGACTTGCCGTTCATGAGGAAATAGATGTTGGGGGCCGAGATGTCGATGCACTCGCCAGGCGCGCTGAGGTCGTTGTTCAGGGCGTATATCTGCCCCGGCTGGTTGGCGACACAGCACTTGCTGATCAGCGCCGGATAGACCGGGCAGGACGGGAGCGCCCAGGCCACTCCCTGTGCCCATAGGGCCGCGATAGCTCCCAGCATCCCTGCCGCCGCGCCACGCCAGGCCACGCCGCCGCGTTTCAGGCGCCCGTACCATTTGTTCATACCGTTCTCCCGCGGCGCATCGTGCGCCGCCGTTCGAAATAAACGGCGGTATTAGTCGCAGGACGCATTAAGCGAGTCAAAGACGAGCGCGGCGCACACGCAAGCGCTGTGGGACGGCGCTCGCGCACTTCTCGACCAGGCCGACGACTCAGCGGTTGTTGGAAAGAACGGGCCGTCCCCTGACGGAGACGGCCCGCGCAGCTCGATTAACTCAATCCTGAGAGGTCAATCCATGCACCAGGGATGCGATGGGTTGGCGACGTGGTTGGGCCCTTTGGTGTAGGCGTTGTCGAACCACACGTTACCGGCGCAGGCAGCACCGTTGTTGTCAAAACCGTCGGATATGGTGTCTCCAGGGGTAGGGCAGTTACTGTTGGTATCGGTCTCGAAAACTACGATGTGGTTCTTCGCGTTCCCCGTATCGATCACGATTCCGTAGGGTTGGGGGTGCGGCGAGGTGGGGCATCCGCTACCAACAACCAGCGGAACCGAATTCGAATCCAAGCCCTCAAGCGTATTTCCGTTGCTCGGCGGGATTGAACAGGCGCTTGAGCTCGGCCCGCCAGCGTGGCATCCGAGGTAGGCACCCGCGATCGTATTTTGCTCCAACACGCCGCCATTCACCAAGTTAAAGGAAGCTCCCTTCAGCCACAATCCGTAGCCCACGTTGGCAATGCCGACCGCGTCCCACAACATGACACCGGTGGTGCCGTTCAGGACGATACCATTGCCGTTGTTGCTCTCACCCACGGGTTCGATCAAAAAGGATCCGTCGGCGGCAGGGGTGACCACGATTCCATTGTGTAGGTTAAGCTCCGCTATTGGCACCAACCCGAGAGCGCCCGGACCGTTGAATACCACCCCACGGTTATTGAACACGGCCTCGGGTTCGATGGCAAATGTGTTGGCCGCATCAGTCTGGAAGCCGGTCGCGAAATGCTCGATGAGGCCGCCGCCGAACACCGTGGTATTCGGAGCGGTTGAAAGCACATGGAGGCCAATCCCCGGTTGCCCCGTCGGCCCGATGATGCTGTGGCTGTTCAGCTCGAAGAGCACACCTGGAGCGGAGATATCAACGCAATCGCCCGCGACGGAGCGGGTGAGGTCATTGGCCATGATATAGGTCTGCCCGGGCGAATCGGCGACACAGCACGCTGTAACGCTCGGCGTGCAGGATGGCAGCGCCCATGCGGGTTGCGCAGCCAACGCGCCCGCGAATAAGAGAGTGGCTGCCGATGCGAGTGATCTCTTTCGCCAAGCGCCGGCTTTCCGAAGGCGCTCAAAGCGCTTTGCCGTCTTCATAAGTTTCCCCCTAAAGAGCAAATAGATTTGCAGCCTGTCGCTTTTCATCCCTGATTGAATCAAAGCGACGCCCTCTAGTAACAAACCGGCTCACGTTAGGTCAATCGTTCAAAACTGTTACCGAGAGCGGTTTTCCACAAAGGTTTCGCGCTCTTCGCCGATACCTGTTCATTTCGCGTCACTACGCGACGCAGGGCTGACCGAAGCAACCGGCTCTCAAATTAGCGGCGCACGACTCGCGACGAGTGAGAATTGAAGATCGGAGTTGCGCGCGCGAAGCGAAAAAATTTCTCTCCGCCTGCGCACCACGCTTACGATCGAGGTTGACGCGCCGCTGACCGCTCGCACATGCGCATCGCTATCGCGCATCGCCGCGACGGCGCGGCGCGCCGCCTCTTGCGGGGAGGTTCGACTTCGATGAGTTTGCAGCAGTCGCTGTCGTTGCTGTCGGCGCCTGGCACGCGCGCGTCGCGCGCGCTCCTCGGGCGCCGGATTGCGGGACTCTCAGCGCTGGCCGCGCTGGCGCTGGCGTCCCCCGCATGGGCCGCGATGCCCGTCTGCGCCAACCCGATCACGTCGTGTCCGTGCAGGATCATCCAGGCCGGCGCGAGCTACGTGCTGACGCAGGATCTGGTCACCACCGGCGGCGGCGACTGTATCCGCATCGCGGCGCCGGGCGTGACGCTCGATCTCGGCAGCGCGACCATCACGCCTTCCGTGCAGAGCCCCGGTTCCGTCGGCGTCCACGTCATGTCAGGGGCCAGGGACACGGTGGTACAAGGCTCGCCCGATGCGCCGGCGATGGTTCAGTTCTTTTCCACCGGCATCCAGGTGGATGCCCGCGGGGTGACGCTCAAGAACCTGAGCGGCCAGAGCAACGAGGTTGGCATCCTGATCCAGGCCGGCGCGGCGTACGGCAACACACTAAGTGCGGTGGACAACACGCGGGTCGGAATCCTGGTTCGCAATGTGAGCTCCGGCCCGCTGCTGGACAATATCGCGGTGAGCAACACCTTCGGCCCCGGTATCAAGTTCAACAACGTGCAGGGCGGCGCGCTGGTCAACGTCACGGCGACGGCCAACCACACCTACGGTGTGTGGCTGCGCGCCTCGTCGCACAACCTGCTCGCCGACTTCACCGCCTCGCAAAACACTACTGCCGGAGTTTACCTGGGATGCTTCAGCAACGGCGGTCAGCTAAGCGGAACCTGTGACCCGTCGGTGCCGCCGAGCAACAGCAATCTCGTCGCCGGGCTGGCCACGCCGAGCCGGGTCTTCGGCCCGACTGCGCCGAGCCAGCGCTACGGAGTGGTGGTCGGCAAGGGCAACAGCGGGAATCGAGTGGTGGACGTGATCGGGTCGAGCAATGGGGTTGCCGACGGCGCCGACTACAACCTCGAATGCGGTAGCGATCTATGGCGCGACAACCAGTTCGCCGTCACCATCCCCGCCGGTATCGACACCTGCATCCGCTAGCGCGCCGCTGCGTCTCCCCCAAACCACAAAATGGGGGCTCAGAACAAGGCAAGCGAATTAGCGATCCAGTGGCGTTGGAGACGTTTGCGCTTCGGGTGGGCGGCGCGCGCGCCGGCGGCTGATCAGGACGCCGCTAGTGAGCAGCGTCGTGCCGAGCACTGAGATGATCACGCCCAGCGGCGCGCCGATCGTCGACTGCGTGCTGGCGGTGTTGATCACGAGGTCGGTCCCGATCGTCAGCAGGATCGCACCGATGAGGATCATCAGGTCGGCTGCGAGGCTCATATCCTGTACGGTATTCCTCGCGTGCGCCAGGGGGAATGCCACGCATCCTGTCAGCGGCCGCGCAGGCGGTCGAGGATGATGCTCGCCGCGGCGCGCACCGAGAGATGGTTGTAGTCGCCAGGCCCGCAGACCGCATCGAGCACGGCGTCGGCGCGCTCGCGCACTGCGGGCGCAAGGCCGAAGCCGGTGCCGAACAGAAGCAGCGCCGGCGGCGCGTCGGTCGCGCCGAGCCGCTCGCGCATGGCGGCGTAGCTCGTGCCCTGCGCGGCGCGCGCCGAGGTGAAGACCAGCAACGGGCGGCGGCCGGCGGCGCGCTCGGCGGCGGCCAGCGCCGCGTCGAGATCGGCCACCAGCTCGATCAGCTCCAGCGCCTCGACCCGGCGCGAGTCGAAGCTGCGGCCGTAGCCGATGCGCCAGTGGTCGATCACGGTGCGGGCGAACTCGCGCTGCTCGGCCACCGGATGGACGACGTAAAACGCGCGCACGCCGAAGGTGCGCGCCGAGCGCGCGATGTCGTGAAGGTCGAGCGAGGTGATGGCCGAGGTGATGATGCGGCCGTTGCGGTCGAGCACGGGATGGTGAAGCAGGGCGAGGAAGAGCTCGGCCACGGCGCGGCGCTAGCGATGGCGCTTGAGCAGGTCGGGGCGGCGGCGGGCGGTGCGCCGCTCGGCCTCGGCCTTGCGCCATTCGCGGATCTTCCGATGGTCGCCGCTGAGCAGAACCTCCGGCACCCGCATCCCGCGAAACTCCTCGGGCCGCGTGTACTGCGGATATTCGAGCAGACCCTCGGCGAACGATTCCTCGGCGAGCGATTGGGGATTGCCGAGCACGCCGGGGACCAGGCGCGCGGCGGCCTCGATTACCACCATCGCGGGCAGCTCGCCGCCGCTCAGCACGTAGTCGCCGATGGAAATCTCCTGGTCCACCAGCGAGCGTACGCGCTCGTCGATTCCTTCGTAGCGGCCGGCGACCAGCAGCAGCCCCGGTCGGCGCGCCGCCAGCTCGCGCACCTTCGCCTGGTCGAGCAGCTCGCCCTGCGGCGTGAGTAGGATACGCCAGAGTCCCGGATGGGCCGCCAGTACGCTTTCGATCGCGGCGCACAGCGGTTCCGGCCGCAGCACCATCCCGCTGCCGCCGCCGTAGGGCGTGTCGTCGACCTGGCGATAATTGCCGAGCCCGTGCGCGCGCAGCGCGTGCGCCTCGAGCTTGACCAGGCCGGCCTTAAGCGCCCGCCCGACCATCCCGGGCCAGTTGGCCGCGACGAACAGCTCGGGAAAGAGCGTGATGACGTGAAATTCCATCTCGGCGGCCGACATTTTCTCGCGGCGTGCGTTCAGTCGAGCAGGCCCGGCACCGGCTCGATCGTAACCCGCCGCGCGCCGACGTCGATACCTCTGACCACGTCGGCGATCACCGGCACCAGCACCTCGCGCGCGCCGTCGCGCACTACCCATACGTCGTTCGCGCCGGCCGAGAAAATCTCGGCGATCGCGCCCAGCCGGCGCCCGTCGGTGAGCATCGCCTCGGCGCCGAGCAACTGGAAGTAGTAGAACTCGCCCTCGCCGAGCGGCGGCAGGTCGGCGAGCGGCGCCATCACGGCGCATCCTTTGAGCGCCGCCGCGGCGTCGATATCGGCGACGCCTTCGAGCACGACGCGGAACTGGCCCGCGCCGAGCGAGGTTGCGCGGCCGAGCCTGAACTCGCGCCGGCCCTCGGCGGTTTCGAGATACAAGCGCTTCAAGGTCGCCAGCGTCGTGGAGGCGGGGTCGTCGGTGCGCACGCGCAGCGCGCCGTGCAGTCCGTGCGGCGCGGCGACGCGGCCGAGGCGCACGAAGCCGTCGGCGACCGCATCGCCTGGCGCCGCGGCGGCGCGAGCGGGCGGCGCGCCCGACCGCGCCGCGGGCGCCGTGCGCGCGCCGTTCAGGCGTGGAGCGCGGCGGCGCAAAGTCGCCATCGGCGGCTACTTCTCTTCGATGATTTCGAGAACAACCTTGCGATTGGTTCGTGAGGCGACCGCATTGAGGATCGTGCGGATCGACTTGGCCGTGCGACCCTGCTTGCCTATCACCCTGCCCAGATCTTCCTTCGCCACCCGCAGCTCAAGCACTGAGGCCGTGTCGCCCTGGGTCTCTTTGACCTCGACCGCGTCAGGGTTGTTCACCAATTGCTGCGCCAGGAACTGAACGAGCTCCTTCATGGCTTGGCTCCTAGAGCGGGTCGGTTAAGCGGTGCTCGCGGCTTGCCGGATAAGCTTCCTCACCGTTTCGCTGGGTTGGGCGCCGGAGCGCAGCCACTTTTCGACCTGCTCCTTGCGCAATTGGACCTTGGGCGGATTGTGGGCCGGGTCGTAGGTGCCGACCTGATCGACGAAGCGGCCGTCGCGGGGCGAGCGGCTGTCGGCGACCACGATGCGGTAGAAGGGCTTTTTGCGGCTGCCATGGCGGCGCAGCCGAATCACGAGTGACATAGGCGACGATCTCTCCTTGGCTATTCTAGCTCCCCAGGCCCAGTCCGCGCATCATCCCCAGGCCCGCTCCACGGGTGAACTTCTTCATTACCTTGCGCGTCTGCTCGAACTGCTTGACGAAGCGGTTGACCTCCTGGACCGAGGTGCCGCTGCCGGCGGCGATGCGCGCGCGGCGCCGGCCATTGAGGATCATATGGTTTTCGCGCTCCTGGCGCGTCATCGAGTCGATGATCGCCTGGATGCGGCGCAGCTCGCGCTTGGCCTCCTCGCTGTCGGCCTGCGAGGCGACCTTTTTGAGCCCCGGGATCATCCCCAACAGCTCGCCCAGCGAGCCCATCTTGCGCAGTGTGCGCAGCTGATCGGCGAAATCGTTGATCGTGAACTCGTTTTTCTTGAACTTGCGCTCGAGCTCCTTGGCCTTGGCCTGGTCGTAGCTCTGCTGCGCCTTCTCGATCAGGCTGAGCACGTCGCCCATCCCGAGGATGCGCGAGGCGAGGCGGTCGGGATGGAAGACCTCGAGCGCGGAGAGTTTTTCGCCGACGCCGGCGAACAGAATTGGCGCGCCGGTCACCGCGCGCACCGACAGCGCCGCGCCGCCGCGCGCGTCGGAGTCGAGTTTGGTGAGGATGAGGCCGGAAATCTTAAGCCGCTCGTGGAAGCCCTGGGCGACGTTGACCGCGTCCTGGCCCGTCATCGCGTCGGCGACCAGGATCACGTGATGGGGCTGGACGGCGGCACGCAGCCGCTGCAACTCGTCCATCAGGTCCTCGTCGATCTGGAGCCGGCCGGCGGTATCGAAGACGATCGCGTCGTAGCCGGCGGCCTCGGCGCGGGCCAGCGCGCGGGTGCCGATCTCGATCGGGTCCTGGTCCTCGCGCGTCTCCAGCACGGGTGCGCCGATCTGGGCGCCGAGCACGCGCAACTGCTCCATCGCGGCCGGCCGCCGCACGTCGGTCGAGACCAGCAGCGGGCGGCGCTTGCGCTCCTCCTTGAGCAGGCGCGCGAGCTTGGCTGCAGAGGTCGTCTTGCCCGAGCCTTGCAGCCCGACCAGCATGATCTTGACCGGCGGCTTGACCTTGAGGTCGAGCTCGCGCGCGCTGCCGCCCATCATCTCGCGCAGCTCGATCGCGACGAAGCGGATGAAGTGCTGCTCGGGAGTCAGCGAGCGCAGCACCTCCTGGCCCATCGCCTTGTGTTTGACGTGGTCGATGAAGTCGCGGACGACGCGGATATTGACGTCGGCCTCGAGCAGGGCGAGGCGGACCTCGCGCAGGGCCTCCTCGATGTTGCGTTCGGTGATGCGGCCCTGACCCTTTAGCTTTTTGAAGACGCCTTCGAGCCGGTCGCTTAGGGTGTCAAACATGGGGAGGGATCGGTTGCTGCGCGCGCGCGGGGCGGCGCGCATCAGGATTTCTTCGGTTGGGTGCTACTTTAGCAGACGAAGCAGGTTAGGTCACAGTACCCCGCATGTCAACCAATTCCCGCACCCTGACGGTTCCTCGCGGGCCGCAGGCGAGCGTGTCATCGAACGTGGTTCTATTCGGATAACTGTCAGCCCCCGCATGGCGCTCGATTCCGGGCGGAAGAGAGTCGGCCCGACACCTCAACGGGGCCGGGCTCGACAGCGATTAACGCTCCGCGCGCGGCGTACCTAGTTCGGCGCCGCGCCCCACAAGCCCTGCCACCATGGCGCCGGGCGGGCATCGGGGCGCAGCCCGGCGCGACGGAGCACGTCCGCAAGGTCCCATCCGGTCAAATCGGCGAGCGCGGCGGCGTCGGTGGAGCGGCGGCTGTGCAGCGCCGCGAAGTAGGCGGCCGCGGCAGGGCAGGCGTCGGGAGCTCCTGTCCACGGATGGCGGGTAACGTAGCGGGCCTGGAAATTCTGCTGGTCCTGCGTGGTTTGAAAGACCAGGTCCTCGGGGAACGTCGCCGCCGAGTAGCGGATATGCAGCCGGGTCAGAATCACCTGCGCTGGCGCCGCCGCGGGCATCGGATAACCGGGAATGTAGGCGGGCTGGGGGAAAGGCGCCGCTGGACCTTGCGCTCCGCTGTCGAGCCAGAAGACGCCGAGCTGGCGCAGCTCCTCGCGGCCAAGCGGCGGCGCCGCGCACGGATCGCACCAATTCATGTTCCATACGTACTCGGTAAACACCGTGCGCATCCGGTCGCGCTTGACTTGTTCATCAAACATCGCTTGGTAGAACTTGCCGAACTCGCCCTGCACGAACTCCGGCAGATCCATCCCGCTCGGCACCCTGACCGTACGGTAGTTGGTGCTCTCGACCCGCCCCTCGCGCGTGATCGCGTACACGACAAGGTCCTGCGGCCCGCGCGCGTTGAGCATTCCCAGCCGAAGCGGCAGCATGAACTTCTCCGATTCGAAGGCGAACTGGATCGGGCGCAAATAGCTGAGCCCGGTGCGTTCATGCTCCTTGAGATCGACCCGCGCGACGAAGAACTTCATCCGCTGCCGGACATACGGGCGCAGCGCTTCTCCCAGTCCCTTGGGAATCCGATAGCCGCTCTGTGCCAGCCAGGTCTCGAGCCCGTCGGATTGGAGCGCCGAGAGGATCACGATGTCGTATTCGCCGACCGAGTATTGGGCTTCGACCGTCACGCCGAGCGCGCGCGCCGTGTCCTTGGCGACTCGTCCGTTGGCGCTCAGCAGCGCCTCCATGCCCGGACTCGCCGCCCCCGCCATCGGACGCATCGGCAACGGACACGGGCTGGGGTCGTAGTACTCGACCAGGCGCGGTGCGCTGTAGGCTTCGAGCCGCTGAAAGAGCTCGCGGTTGCCGATATGGATCTGGCCGCGCCGGAGCACGACCGGCACCGGGATGACGAGGGCGAACTCCGACGGCTCGCCCTGGTAGTCGTTCATCAGGCTGAGCACGGTGCGCTCGCCGTCGCGCACCATGACGACCTGGGAGGCATGGTTGTAAAGTCTGGCGTCGGCGCGTCCGACGTAAAAGCCGCAAAACGCACGCGCATTACCCGGCGCCCACAGCGCCAGCGCGCACATCGTCAGCATCGTCAGGCCGGCCGTTGTCAGTTTGCAGCGTTCCATCGGTGAGCCCTCCTGTGGATGTCCATTCGAACTTCGGCGCGGGCCATAGCGCGTCCCACACCGGCACCATCGGCGCCGCCGCGAACAGCGCCCAGATCACGGCGTTGGTGCGGAACAGGCCGAAGCCCCACGCGTAGGCGACCGCGGCGACCAGCGTGGCGTGCGCCGCGCGTCCCCTGGGATGGTCGGGCGTGGTCTTCGGATCCGAGATCATGAAGAAGGCGAACAGCAGCAGCGCGCCGCTTTGCAGCTGGTGCGCCCACACGGCCCATCGCTGGCCCAGCCATTCGAGGCGCGCGGCCAGCGCGCTCAGGTAGAAGAGCAGGAACAGCCAGCTCGTATCGGCTCGCCGCGCGCGTTCGGCGACCAGCGCGCCTAGCCCGATCAACCATCCCGCCAGCGCGACGTCGTTGCCCCATTGCCCGGGCGAAATCCACGTTCCGGGCATCAGCACAATCGCCGCCACGACGCCGAAGTTGGCCGGGTTGAAGAGATGTTTGCCGCGCGCGCGGATGAGGAACTTGGAACCGATCGCCGCGGCCGCCGCCGCCGGCATCGCCCACAGATTGTCCGCGCGCAGGAGCAGGCTCACGCTGAGCGAGGTGATGATCGCGCTGCGCAGCGTGCGCCCGCGCGTCGCCGCAAACGCGTCGAGAGCGCGTTGGGCGCCGACTCCCGCCGCGAACGTAAGCAGGACCTGCGCCGGGCGCAGGCTGAAGTCGCGCAGCCACGCGCCCGCGGCGAGTAGCGCCCCGAGCGCGGCAATCTGGAGCAGGCGCGGATCGTCAGGCAAAGCCGCATGAAGCCGGCGCGCGGCCACGCTCGGAAACGACGACGAGCCGCACACGGTGTCGGCAGCCGCAGTTGGCGAAAGGCGTATCGCTCCGGCCATGCTCGCGTTCCTCGACAGATGGAACGGAGTAGGCGGTAGTCCTTTGCGATCTTTGTGGCGGGCCTGCGGCCTCCGGCGCGATTTGGCCGCCGGAGGCCGCGCTCAGCGGCGGCTTACTCCAGGCGCTGCCATGCGCCGGCTTCGCTCTCGCCCTCCTGCCAGTTGCTGCCGCCGTCGAAGGTACTGTACTGCTTGCCGTCGCTGGCGACGACCGTCGCGACGTCGGCGCTGGCGGCCTTGACCTGCACCAGGTCGGCGCTGGTGGGCGATTTGATCTGTGTCCAGTGGACGCCGTCGGTCGTGAGCAGCACCGTGCCGCGGCGGCCGACCGCCCAACACACGGCGCTGGAGGGCGCCGCGCCCGCAAGCAGGTCGTTGTCGGTGCCGCTCGCCTCGCGTATCCAACTGGTGCGATCGGTCGAGCGGTAGATGATCCCGAAATCTTGGAGCGCCCAGTACACCGTATGGTCTGGCGCGGCGACCAGAACCGAGCGCGGCGGCTTGGGGATTCCCGGCGCGACGGCGGCGACCACCGGTGCGACCGTAACCGCGCTGGCGACGACAGGGTTTGCCGTCGCGGCGGCGCTCGGCTGCGATGGCGCAGGACTGCCGCCCGGCGCCGCGTGCGCCGCCGGCGCTGCGCTGCCGTGCTGCGGGGTCAGCGCTCCGCTGGCGGGCGCGGCTGCAGTGGCCGAGGCGGCGCCAGCGGCGGCCTGCATCTGTTCCGAGGTCGGCGCGGACTTCGACGCGAGCCGGGGACGGGTCGACGCCGTCGCAGCGAGCGACTGTGGCGCCGACCCAACTGCTTGCGGTGCGCTGGCGATCGTCTGAGCCTGCTGCGCCGACTGCGGATAGGTCTTCTTCGACTTCTTCGCCCCCGCCTGGGCTTGCTTCGCAGCGGATTTGTCCTTTGCCGGCGCCTTGGCCGGACGTCCAGGCTCCAGGGCGTGAGTCGGACCTTCGTGGGACGGGGCAGCCGATTCTGCCGTCGCTCGAGAGGCTGTTTGAGGCTCGTGCTCGGCGAGTTGGGCAGACGCGATCGCCGCGGCGCCTGTCGCTGCGGCCGGCGCGGTTTGATCGGCGGGCGGCGGCGGTGCGGGTTCGGTCGTTGCGGGCGGCGATGGCGGCGTCACCTGTGGCGGTTGCGTAACGGCCGATGGCGCGGGTTTCTCAGCAGCCGCCCGCGGCTGGGATGGCTCGGCCGGGGCTTGTTCGCCCTGGAACAGCGGATTCGCGTATACGGTCTGCGGCGCAGAGGGCGGCGGCGCGGAGGCCTCACCGCCCGTGCTCGCTTCACCGGATTCGCCCGCCTGCATCGGCGCGGAGGCCGGCGGTCGGGGCATGGCCGGTTCGGCGCGCTCGTCGCGTGAGGTTTGCGCTTCGCCTTGAGGTTCGTTCAGCGCCAACTCGTTATCATCAACCGTGGAAGGGGCCGATTGCGCGCGATGGCGATGGTGGCGGGCTCTGCCCTTGGACGCGGCGATTTGGACCGCTTCGCGCTCCACACTTCCGCGGCGCATCTGGACGTCGGCGAGGATCACCACTGCGAGCATCGCGGCGCACGCCGTCGCCAGTCCGGCGATTCGCCATACGCGGCCGCGGCGAGTCGCCAGCGCTGCCGCGGGTGGGGGTCGGAGCCTGTGCGGGGCCGCGCCGTCGGGCTCGACGAGTTCAGCCTCGGCCACGCGCGCGGCCGACTCGGGCGAGAGCTCGACGACCGGCGTCGCGCGCATCAGCGCGGCGAGCGTCTCCTGGCATCTCGCGCAGGCGGCCAGATGGGATTCGCAGCGCGCGCGTTCGACCCGGTTGAGCGCGTACTCGTAGTAGGCGGCGATCTGTTCGGGAGTCAGGCAGTCGGGCCCGGCCGGCTTGCGCGAGGCGCCCAGCGCGAGCTTGACCGCGATCTCGAACCGCTGCTCGATGTCATTGTCCAGCGCCAAACCGCTTCTCCATACAACCGCGCCGCACGTAGGTCAAAGATTGCGCTGGGTGCGGCGCTCTACTCCGATTCCGAAAGTGCGCGGCCGAGGTCGAATGGCCACTGCTCGGCGGCGTAATCATAGCACAGCCGGATTTGTTCCTCGTTGAGGTTCTGCTCGCGGCGCAGGCGGCGCTCGACCTCGCGCTTGAGCGCCGAGCGCGTGCGCTCGAGCGCGCGCGAGACGGTCGAGGGATGTTCGGCGAGCAGGCGGCCGACCTCGCCCAGGGTCATGTTCTCCAGATAATAGTAGCTCAGCCGCAGGCGCTCGCGCGGTTCGATCGTCGCCAGCGCGGCGGTCAGCGCCGCGCTCAGCGCGTTGAGGTAGCGCGCGCGGTCGGGATCGGGCGGATCGCCGTCGGTGGCGGGCTCGGCCGGGCGCTCCTCGAGCGGGCGCAGACGCTGGGCCGCGCGCGCCGAATCGACGAAGCGCTGGGCGAGCACCGCGCGCAGCCAGGTCGCCAAGGCGCTGCGTCCGCCGAAGTAGGCGAGCAGCGAGCGGCGCTCGCCGTCGCGAGCCTCCAGCCCGTAAAGCTCGGCCCACAGCGAGTCGGCCAGCTCCCCGGCGCGCGCCTCGTCATGGGTGAGCGCCCGCGCGGCGGCGTACAGGCCCGGCCGATAGGCGGCGATGAAGCGCTCCCAGGCGCGCTCGTTGCCGCGCGCGCATGCGCGGGCGAGCGCGAAGTCCTCAGCGCGCAGGGCCTCAAGGTACTGGTCGATCGCGGCCGGTTCTGCATCGGCGTCCCATGCGCGCGCGCTGGCATAAAGCGCCGCCGCAAGCTCGGCCTCGTCCAGGCCAAGTTCGACGCAGCGGCCGCGCCGGTAGAAGCGCGCGATTGCCTGCGCGTGCGCGGTGCGGAATTCGGTCAGCGACCCGGTCGCCATCACGAGTCCGCCGCGCCTCCGGGCGGCTGGGCGGTCCATCGAGATATAGCGGAAAAAGAGACCATAAAGACAGGCGGGCGAACGGAGCCCGCGGCGGTTCATAGCGCGGCGCGGTCGAGCGAGCGATACTGGATCGCCTCGCTGACATGCGGGGCCTGGATCGGACCGCCGCCGTCGAGGTCGGCAATCGTGCGCGCGACCTTGAGGATTCGAGTGTAAGCGCGCGCGCTCAGCCCCAGGCGGTTGATCGCCAACTCGAGCAGGCGCTCGCCGGCCGCTTCGACCTGGCAATGGGCATGCAGTTCGCGCGCCCCCATCTGCGCGTTGCAGAAGATCCGGGTGCCGGCTAAGCGCGTGAGCTGGACCTGGCGCGCTCGGTTGACTCGCTCGCGAATAGCCCCGGAGGTTTCGCCCGGCGTGCGCGCGGTCAGCTCGCGATATTTGACCGCGGGGACCTCGACGTGGATGTCGATGCGGTCGAGCAGGGGGCCTGAAATCCGCGAGCGGTAGCGCTGGATCATCAGGGGCGAGCAGGTGCACTCGTGCTGGGTGTCGGTATAGAAGCCGCACGGGCACGGATTCATCGCCGCCACCAGCATCACGCTTGCCGGAAATGTCACGGTACCCATCACGCGCGCAATCGTTATCCGATGGTCCTCCAAGGGCTGGCGCAGGACCTCGAGCACGTTCTTGCGGAACTCGGGCAGTTCGTCGAGAAAGAGCACGCCGTGGTGGGCGAGGCTGACCTCGCCCGGACGCGGCACCGGCCCGCCGCCGATCAGACCGGCATCGGAAATCGTGTGATGCGGTGAGCGGAAAGGGCGCGTCGCGATCAGCGCCCGCCCGTCCATCAGCCCCGCCACGCTGTGTACCTTGGAGGTCTCGATAGCCTCCTCGAAGCTCATCGCGGGCAGGATCGTGGGCAGTCGCTTGGCCAGCATCGTCTTGCCCGAGCCCGGCGGACCCACCATCAGGACGTTGTGCCCGCCGGCGGCGGCGACTTCGAGCGCGCGCTTGGCCTGCTCCTGACCGCGCACCTCGCTGAAGTCGACGTCGTAGCGGCTGGCTTCGGTGAACAGTTGCTCGACGTTGGAGGAATAGGGCTCGAGCTGGCGTAGCCCCTCGCAGAAATCGACCGTTTCGCGCAGGCTTTCGACCCCGAGGATGGCCGTGCCGTCGCCCACCACCGAGGCTTCGGCGGCGTTCTGGCGCGGCAGGATGATCCCGGCGTAACGACGGGTGCGCGCGAGCAGCGCGCTGGGCAGCGCGCCCTTGACGCCCTTGATGCGACCGTCGAGCGCGAGCTCGCCCAGAATCAGGTAGTTGCGCATGCGCTCGACGCGGAGCGCGCCGGTGCCCGCGGCCAGGATGCCGAGCGCAATCGGGAGGTCGAACGACGAGCCCTCCTTGCGGGTGTCAGCAGGCGCGAGGTTGATAGTAATCTTGCGGTTAGGAAAGTCGTAGCCCGAGTTTTTGATCGCCGCCTTGACCCGCTCCTGGGCCTCGCGCACCGCGCCCTCGGCCAGCCCCACCGTCTTGAGCGCTGGCACGCCGCCGGCGATGTCGACCTCGACTTCGACAGGGAAGGCATCTACGCCGGCAAGAGCGCTGGACAGAACGCTGGCTGGCACGCGCGACTACGAGCCTCTGCTGCGGGCGGTTAGCCGCCGCGGGGTCGGGCAGCCCCGCGCTCATATTGATGCGCGCGGGGGTGGGGGAAAAGAGCGCTGGTGCGCGGTTCGGGTCGCCGAGTTGGCTAATTTGGACGCCTGCTGAGGTATTCGGGCGCCCGCTGCGCAGAAGCATCTAGGTCGTCGATCAGTTGAGCGCATGTCCGCTTCAGCCATAGGCGACCCACGTCAGGTGACGGCGCGCGTCGCACAGTGGACGTCTTGATTGATCCGTCGCCGGTCAGAACTGCCGCGGCGTCTTTTCGGTGCTACTCAGGAGCGGCTCCGCAGTGGGTCGGATTGCGCATACCGACCATGCCCGTGGCAGGCGCGGATCAGTTCCAGACGATGCCGTCGGCAACGAGCGCTGCGCGCTCGGCGCGGCTCAGCCCCAAAAGCTCGCCCAGGATGTAGTCGTTGTCCTCGCCGACGGTGGGCGCAGCCGTACGAATCGCGCCCGGCGTGGCCGAGAGCTTCATCGGTACGCCCGGCACGCGCGTTGTGCCGCCCTCGGGCAGTTTGACTTCGGCGAAGAAGCCGCGCGCGGCAAGCTGCGCGTCGCCGGTGCAGAGATCGGCGCCGTTGAGCGCGACGCCCGCGGCGACGCCCGCCGCCTGTAGCGCCGCCATCGCGGCTTCCGCGTCCTGGGAGGCGGCCCATCGCGCGACCTGCGCGTCGAGCTCCTCGCGATTGCGCAGCCTGAGGTACAGCGTGCGAAACTTGGGATCCGCGGCCCACGGCGGATTGCCAAGCGCGGCGCGGAAGCGCTCCCACTCTGCCTGCGAGCGCACCGCGATCACAAGCCAGCGATCGTGATCGGCGCCGCGTGGGCGGCATCGGTACACTCCGTGCGGCGCCGCGGGCGCCTCCTGCGAGCGCCATCCCGGCGGCTCCTGCGTGCGGCCATTGACCGCGATGTCAAGCAGGGCGGGGCCGACCAGACTCGCCAGCGCCTCGAACTGGGAGAGGTCGACGAACTGCCCGCGCCCGGTCCGTCGGCGATGCCAGAGGGCGATCAGCGCGGCCAGCGCGCCGCTGTAGCCGCCGGCCATGTCGGCGTACGAGTAGCCGTAGCCAGCAGGCTCGCCGCGCCCGTCGGTCATCAGGCGGGTGAAGCCGGCCAGCGCCTGGAGCGTCGGCCCGTAGCTGACGTAGTTGCAGCGCGGGCCGGTATGGCCCAGCCCCGACATGCTGATGCAGATGATGTCGGGCTTGACCTTGACCAAGCTCTCGTAATCCATCCCCCATCCGCGCATCACGCGCGCTGAAAAGTTGTCCATCACCAGGTCGCTGATTGCGGCGAGCCGGCGCGCCAGCTCGACGCCGCGCGGATGGGCCATGTTGATCGCGGCCGAGCGCTTGTTGCGATGCAGCTCGCCTTGGAGACCGACGCGCCGCGGCCCGAGCACGCTCATCGCCGCGATGTCGCCGCGCTCGACCTTGATCACCTCGGCGCCCTGGTCGGCGAGAATGCGGGTCGCGACGGGCCCCGCCACCACCCAGGTGAAGTCGAGGATGCGCACGCCCTCCAGCGCCATTCGCGTCATCTTCAGATCACTCCCTCGGCGGCGAGCGCGGCGAGTTCCTGCGCGTTCATCCCGAGCTCGCCGGCGAGAATTTCGCCGGTGTGCTCGCCGACCAGCGGCGGGCGGCGCCGGATACGCCACGGCGAGCCGTTGAAAAAGTACGGCGCGCCGGGGTAGCGGAAGCTGCGGCCGAGCTCCGGATGCTCGACCTCGTGGAAATAGCCGCGCGCCCTGAGCTGCTCGTCATCGAACAGCTCTTCGGGATTGCGTACCGAAGCGTAGGGCAGGCGCAGCATCTGCGCGCGTTCGAGCAGCTCGTCGCGCGCGTAGTCCTTGACCCATTCGTCGAGCACGTCGAACAGATGCTCGGCGTCGTCGCGCCGCTTGGCGACGTCGGTCCATTCGGCGCCAGTCAGATCCTGCGCCTTGCCGTCGCCGTTGACCCATTCGACCAGCGAGGTCCAGTCGCCCAGCGTGCAATGCATGACATAGCCGTCGCGGCAGCGCCCGACGCGAAAGAAGCGGCTCCAGTGCAGCGAGCCGCGCCGCGGCTCGACCTGTCCCGCGCCGAAGTAGCCCGCCGAGACGTGCTCGACCGCCGAGGCCGCCGCCTCCTGCATACTGAGGTCAATCCACTGGCCCTCGCCGATGGCGTCGCGCGCAAACAGCGCGCACATCGTCGCGATCGCGCCGTAGTAGGAGGCGGAGTGGTAGGCCTGCAAGCCGAGCGGACGCACCGGCGCGCCGTCGGGAAAGCCGTTGACGTAGAGCATCCCGCAGAGCGCGGTCAGCACGCTGTCGTCGGCCTGCCAGTCGCGATAGGGGCCGCTCTGCCCAAACGGCGCGATCGAGCACAGGACCAGCGCCGAGTTGAGCGCGTGCAGCGCGTCCCATCCGAGGCTCATCGCCGCGAGCGCCCCCGGTTTGAAGCTTTCAACCACGACGTCGGCGCCGGCCGCGAGCCGGCGGAAGACCGCCGCGCCCTCGGGATGGGTGAGGTCGAGCGTCAGTGAACGCTTGTTGAAGTTGTAGAACCAAAAGAACAGGCTGCGGTCGCGATGCGGCCGGTCGTCAACGAACGGGCCGACTCGGCGCGCGGCGTCGCCACCGGGCGGCTCGACCTTGATCACATCGGCGCCCATGTCGGCGAGCAGGCGCGCGCACAGATGGCCCTTGAGGTCGGTCAGGTCGAGCACGCGCAGGCCGGCCAGCGCGCCCGGCGCGTTCATTTGGCGCTCCTGGCGGGCGCCCGACCCAGCCTCTTGCGCTCGAACGGGCTCAGATCGCGCGTCGGCAGGACTTCCCTCAGCAGTTCGCCCCGGGGGCCGGTGAGTTTGCCGCCGCGCGCACGAATCGTCTCGAAGGTGTCAGCATTGACCCATCGGACGCCCAGCACGCAGGGCTTGGCCTGGCCATCTTCCTCGACCGGCTCGACAGCGACGCCCGGATGGTCGAACACGGTGACTTTACGCAGTGCCATGGTCAGAGAAGGTCCGTCCGCGAGCGATGATAGGGGAGCGCGGACGCGTTTTCAAATTGCGGTGTTCGGCTAATCCCTCCTATTTCGGTTGCGGGCATCAGGGAAGGGCGAGGCATTTGCTTGAGCAGCGTTACTGCCTATCGATTTGCCTATTGCACCGTCGATAGAATATCGGCAGCGCAGGGGGACGGATGTGGTAGATGTTGCCTCAGGTCCTGCGCCTTGGGGGGGCGGAGCGATGGTCGATGCTCTGATCGGCGTCGTGCAAAATCCGTGGGTCGGGATGTGGATGAGTCCGCGGGAGACGATCCGCAGAATCGTCGATCACGACCCGACCTATCACGTGCTCACGCTGGGCGCGCTCGCGGGTGGGCTGGCGATGCTCGACGCGGCGCTCGCCGCTTCGGTCGGCACGCCGCCGGTGGTGCTGCCGGGATGGTTCATTTCTTACCTGCCGATCTGCGCGCTGCTCAGCCCGTTCGTCGGCGGGGCGCTGGGAATCGCCGCAGTGTACCTGAGCGGGTTACTGTTCCTGTGGGCGGGACGCGCGCTGGGCGGCGTGGCCGACGCGCGCGAGGTGCGCGCGGCGGCGGCCTGGGCGGGGGTACCGCAGATCTGCTTTGGGGTCGCGATGCTCGCAGCGTTGCTGGGCAACGGCGTGATGCAGGCGTTGTTCCCCTCGTTACCGCCCGCCGATCCGCGCGTGGCCGCCGAGGCGGCGAGAGAGTTTACCGCGGGCAAGGGAGTCGCGGCGCTCGTCTCGCTATGGTCGCTGGTCGCCCTTGTGCACGCGCTCGCTGAGGTGCACGGCTTCTCCGCGTGGCGCGCTCTCGGCGCGTTCATCGCGGTGCTCGCGATCTTCGCGCTACTCGCGCTGGGCTTCCACGCGGCGATTGCCTAGCGGGCGCCAACGCGCGCTGGTTGATCGACCAGCGCGCGGGCGTACCTCGCGTTCGATTTGTGTGAGCCTCAGATTGAGCAAATTCGCCGTTGATCATTGATCCGGATGCTGTGTTGGCCCTTGCGTCGCGTGGGGCAGCCCAACTGTGCTCGGCGGCCGTTTGATCCCGCGCGCCGGATGGCGCTAAGAAAGCGCTGAATCCGAAAGTGGCGCGCGCGGGGCCCGACCATGGCGGACAACAAACGGCGCTGGGCGCTCGAAGGCGTCCGGGTAATCGACCTGACCTGGCTGCTCGCCGGACCCGGCGGCACGCGGATCCTCGCAAGCCTCGGTGCCCAGGTGATTCGGGTCGAATGCCGTGAGCCGCGCGCGGTCGATTTCCTGCGCTATACGCCGCCTTTCCCGCGCAAGGACAAAAGTGCGCCGGCGCAGGACCTCGGGATGCTCGCTGGCACGCCCGCCAACGGCTTCAACCGCAGCGGCAATTTCAACAATATCAACCCGGGCAAATTCGCGATCACGCTCAACCTTAACCATCCCAAGGGACGCGACCTGCTCAGACGCCTGGTCGCCCGCGCGCACGTGCTGTGCGAGAACTTCAGCCCCGAGCGGATGGACCAGTGGGGCGTGGGATACGCCGAGCTGCGCAGGGTCAATCCGTCCCTCATCTACGTGCAGACCACCGGGATGGGCAAGGCGGGAGTGTATCGCGACTATGCCGGCTACGGGCCGACCGCCCAGGCGCTTTCGGGGCTGACCGCGATGTCGGGCCTGCCTGAGCCGCGCGAGCCGGCCGGCTGGGGGTACTCATACCTCGATCATTCGCCGGGCTATTACAGCTCGATGCTGGTGATCGCGGCGATCATGCGCCGGCGCAAAACCGGCCAGGGATGCTACATCGACCTCTCGCAGACCGAGTGCGGAATCATGCTCTCGGGCACCGCCGCGCTGGCCCATCAACTGAGCGGGCAGCCGACCGCGCGCCACGGTAATCGGATGCCGTTCGCGCCGTGGGCGCCGCACGGGGCCTACCCCTGCCGCGCCGAGGGTGATCCGGGCGACGAGTGGATCGCGATCGCCGTGCAGAACGACGATCAATGGGCGGCCCTGGTGGCCGAAATGGGCTCGCCCGTATGGGCGGCCGAAGCGCGGTTTGCCGACGCCGCCGGGCGCAAGGCCAACGAGGACGAACTGGATCGCAAGCTCGCCGCATGGACATCGACGCAGGAGCGCTACGCGCTGATGGCGCGCCTGCAAGCGCGCGGGATTCCCGCCGGTGTGGTGCAGAAGTCGGTTGACCGCTTCACGCGCGACGACCAGCTCCGCGCGCGCGGCTTCTTCGTAGCGCTGCCGCAGAGCGAGATCGGCGAGTGGCCGGTCGATGGCTTTCCAGCGCGGATGACGGCCTCGCCAGCCTTCGTGGGCGGGCTGACCGCGCGCGGCGCGCCGATGCTTGGCGAGGACAACGAGCGGATCTATCGCGAAGTCCTCGGGATCGAGTCCGCCGAGCTCGAGGCGCTCAAGGCGGAGGGCGCGGTGTGAGCGCCGGGGCCGCGCCGCTGGGCGACGCGCTCGGCGGCTTCGTCGTGCTGGAGGTCGGTGACGAGCGCGGCGAGTTCGCCGGAGTGCTGCTGGCGGGGCTGGGCGCCGAGGTTATCCGCGTCGAGCCGCCCGGCGGCGCGCCGTCGCGCCGGCTCGGCCCGTTCGCCTCCGGCGCACCCCACCCCGAGCGCAGCCTCCATTTCTGGCGCTACAACCTCAATAAGAAGAGCGTCACGCTCGACCTCGGCAATTCGGCGGCGGCGCCGGTCCTCGCGCGTGTCGCCGCGCACGCCGACGTGATTATCGACTCGGGCGAAGCGGCGGCGGTGGCGCGCCGGATGGCGGCGTACCGCGAGCTGCGCGCGGCGAGTCCGCGGCTGATCGTTTGCGCGATCACGCCGTTCGGACTCGACGGCCCCTGGCGCGATTTCAAAATGACCGACCTTACGCAGCTCGCGATGGGCGGCATCATGGCGGTGTGCGGCTACGAGCCCGGCGCCGACGGCAAGTACGACACGGCGCCGATCGCGCCCGCCGCCTGGCACGCCTACCATCTCGGCTCCGAGTACGCGGCGGTTTCGATAGCCGCGGCGCTCAACTTCCGCGAGCTCAGCGGCGAAGGACAGGAGATCGACGTCTCGATCCACGAGGCGATCAACACCTGCACCGAGTTCACGATGCCGAGCTACATTTATGCCGGCGTGGTGGTGAAGCGACAAACCGCGCGCCATGCGAGCGCCTCAATCTCGCCGCCCTGGTTGCGGCGCGCCGCCGACGGCGTTTACGTCAACGCCATAATCGCGCCGACCGACCGCGAGTTCCGCGCCTTGGTGCGCCTGCTTGACGACTGCGGCGTAACGCACGATCTGAACTCCGAGGCCTTCTCCGATCCCACCCGGCGCGGCAGGCGCGAGGCGCAGCGCGAAATTTTCGCTGCCCTGGATCGCCTGGTGGCCTCGCGCCCGGCCGAGGAGATCTTCCGGCGCGCGCAGGCGCTGGGGCTCGCGTGGGCGCCGGTGCGCCGTCCCGAGGAAAATCTCGCCGACGAACATTTCCGCCGGCGCGGCAGCTTCGCCGCGATCGCCCATCCGGAGCTCGGAGGCGACCTCCTATATCCCGCGTCGGTGGCAACCGACGGCGAGCGCCCGCATTTCAACTACCGTCGGCGCGCGCCCCGCCTGAGCGAGCATACTGGGGAAATCCTCGCGCGCGCCGGCTACGCGGCGGACGAGATCGCCGCGCTGCGCGCCGCGCGGATTATATAGCGTCGATGCGAACCGCGGCGATGAAACCTGTGTGGGGCGTCCTGGTGATCTCGGCGGCCGCCTTCGTGCTCTCGGGCGCGGCGGCCGCGCTCGGCGCGATCAAAACCGAAACCGTCATCTACCAGGAAGGTCAGGTCGAGGCGCACAGCGTCCTCGCTTACGATCAGAGCGCGGCCGGCCGCCGTCCCGGCGTGCTGGTCGTGCCGGAATGGTGGGGGCTCAACGACTACGCAAAGCGCCGCGCAGAGATGCTGGCGAAGCTCGGCTACACAGCGATGGCGGTCGATATCTACGGCGACGGCAAGACCACCGTCGATCCTAAACAGGCTGGCGCATGGTCGCACGAGCTGCGCGCCGGCGATCGCCATGAGCTGCGCGCGCGAATCGCCGCCGCCCTGGCGAAGCTCAAGAGCGAGCCGATGGTCGACCCCACCCGCACCGCCGCGATCGGCTACTGCTTCGGCGGCACCACGGTGCTCGAACTCGCGCGCAGCGGCGCCGATGTCAACGGCGTGGTCAGCTTCCATGGCGGACTCGACACGCAGAAGCCGGCGCAGCCCGGCCAAATCAAGGCGAGGATTCTCGCCTGCCACGGCGCCGACGATCCCTTCGAGCCGCCCCTCCAGGTGCAGGCCTTCGAGGACGAGATGCGCAACGCCCGGGCCGACTGGCAGCTCAACATCTACAGCGGCGCCGAGCACAGCTTCACCAATCCCGCGGCCGACAGTTTCCATATCAAGGGCGTCACGTATAACGCCGAGGCCGACCGCCGCTCATGGCGGGCGATGCGCGATTTCTTCCGGGAGATTTTCAAACCAAGGCCGCGGTCAGACGGGGCTCACGACAAGCCCTGAATCGTTGCAAGCGGATTTTTACGTTCGCTGAGCAATGACCGCTTCGCTTTGGTGCGGAGCGCATCCTGAGCCAAGCGCGCGACGCGAACGCGCTCCACGCACTCGCGCGCGGCGATATGTTACGTTAATCTCTGTGCCCGACGCGCAATTAACCACGAGATGCGGAGGAACCGGCGGCGCGTCTCCTGCCGCCGACCGTCTTTAGCCAGTGGCCGAAACCGACTACAAAGCAACGCTCAAACTTCCCCGGACCGACTTCCCGATGAAGGCCAACTTGCCCAAGCGGGAGCCTGAGACGCTCAGGCGCTGGCAAGAGAGCAAGCTCTACGAGGAGCTGATGCGCGCGCGCAAGGACGCGCGGGTGTGGGTGCTCCACGACGGCCCGCCCTACGCCAACGGCCGCGTCCATATGGGCACCGCGCTCAACAAGGTGCTCAAAGACTTCGTTGTGCGCTCGCGTTCGATGATGGGCCTGCGCACGCCGTTCGTGCCGGGATGGGACTGTCACGGGATGCCGATCGAGTTCAAGGTCTCGCGCGAGCTGGGCGAACGGGCGCGCTCAATGCCGAAGCTGGAGCTGCGCAGGCTGTGCCGCGCGGAGGCCGAGAAGTGGATCGACATCCAGCGGCGCGATTTCATGCGTCTGGGATGTATCGGCGACTGGTTCAATCCGTACATCACGATGGACCCCGCCTACGACGCGGCCGAGATTGGCGTCCTGCGCAACCTGGTCGCGCGTGGCTACGTCTATCGCGGCCTGCGCCCGGTGCTCTGGTGCTTCTACGACCGTACGGCGCTTGCCGAGGCCGAGGTCGAGTACCGCGAGCACGTCTCACCGTCGATCTACGTCGCCTTTGCCTTCAACGCGAACCTGCCCGACGCTGGCGCGCTCGCGGTCGACCGGGCCGAGGGCGCCGAGCTTGCGGCGGCGCTGACAGCGGGCAGGCTCTTCGCGGTGATTTGGACCACCACGCCGTGGACGCTGCCGGCCAATCTCGGAATCAGTCTCAACCCGACTTTCGACTACGTCGCCCTGGTCGCGGGCGATCGCTACTACGTCGTCGCCGCGCGCCTGGCCGAGGCGGTCGAGCAGGCCTGCGGGTTGAAAGTGCAAAAGCGAATCGCGCTCAGCCGCGACGCGCTCAGGGCGCTCGACGGCCGCGACATCTTCCGCCATCCGTTCCTCGCCCGCGACGTCAAGCTGATGTACGGCGACCACGTCACCGCCGACGCCGGCACCGGCCTGGTGCATACCGCGCCCGGCCACGGTTACGAGGACTTCGTGGTCGGCGCGCAGTATGGGCTCAAGCCGTTTACCCCGGTCGATACCGCGGGCGCGTTCACCGCCGAGGGCGGCGAATGGGCCGGACGCAACGTCTTCGAGGCCAACCCGGCGATCGTCGCGCGGCTGCGCGAGCGCGGCGCGCTGCTCCAGGTCGAAAACTACTCGCACAGCTATCCACATTGCTGGCGCTGCAAGAATCCCCTGATCTTCCTCGCCGCCGAGCAATGGTTCATGCGGGTGGACCACGAGAAGCTGCGCGAGCGCGTGATCGCCGCGATCGACAGCGTGCAGTGGATTCCCCCGTGGTCGCGCGACCGCATTCGCAACATGACCGAGACGCGCCCCGACTGGTGCCTGTCGCGCCAGCGGGCCTGGGGCGTGCCGATTCCTGCGCTCAGGTGTCGCGGATGCGGCCACGTCGGGCTGTACGACGAGGTGATGCGCGCGGCCGAGGAGCTCTTCGCGCGCGAAGGCTCCGACGCCTGGTTCGCGCGGCCGGCCGCCGATTTTATCCCGGCGGGCGTCAAGTGCGCTGAATGCGGGCGCGCGGAGTTCGATAAGGAAGACGACGTGCTCGACGTCTGGTTCGACTCGGGCGTTTCCCAGGCCGCCGTGCTGGGCAAGCGCGCCGAGCTCACCTGGCCCGCCGACGCCTACCTCGAAGCGGTCGAGCAGGCGCGCGGATGGTTCGGCTCGTCGCTCGCGTGCGCGGTCGCCGAGCGCGGCAGCGCGCCGTTTCGCGCCGTTATTAGCCACGGGCTTACGGTCGACGAGCAGGGGCGCAAGATGTCGAAGTCGCTGGGCAACGCCGAAGACGCCGCCGACGCGGTCAATCGGCTCGGCGCCGACGTGCTGCGCCTGGTGTACGCTTCGCTCGACTACACCGGCGAGGTCACGCTTGGCGAGACAATCTACGCGGCGATCTCGGAGTCGTACCGCAAGATCCGCAACACCTGCCGCTACATCCTTGGCAACCTCGCCGATTTCGACCCCGCTCGCGACGCCCTGCCAACTGCGCGGATGGCCGAGTTTGACCGCTACATCCTGGCCCGCCTCGAGCGTCTGAAGGCTGAGGTGCGCCGCGCCTTCGAGGCCTACGACTTCCAGGCTGCCTATCACGCGATCATCAATTTCGTCGTCGTCGATCTGAGCTCGCTGTATATCGACGTCGCACGCGACCGGCTGTACTGCGCGGGAGCCGAGTCGCCCGCGCGCCGCTCGGTGCAGACCGCGCTCTGGACCGTGCTCGACACGCTGGTACGGATCCTCGCCCCGCTCATCCCGTTCACCGCCGAGGAGATCTACGCGCACATGCCCGGCGAGCGCGCCTCGAGCGTCCATTTGCTGACGCTTCATCCGGCGAATCCCGAATTCGCCGACGCCGCGCTCGAGGCGCGCTGGGAGCGCCTGCTCAAGGTGCGCACCGAGGTGCTCAAGCTGCTCGAAACGATGCGCCAGGAGGGAACGATCGGCGCCCCGCTGGAGGCGGCATTGCGAATCGGCGCGCTCGACGACGGCGCGCTGGCCGAGACGCTCGCGCGCAATCGAGAGGCGCTCAAGGAGCTGTTCATCGTTTCGGACGTTGCGATGCTTGACCGGCGCGAAGCGGAGGAGCTGCGCGGCCGCGCCGGCGGCGGCGACACGTTCAGCTTCGACGGCGCCTGGGGCCGCTTGTCGGCCGACCCGCCGATGGTTTTCGTCGGGCGGCGCGCGCCTGGGAACAAGTGCCAGCGCTGCTGGATGTACTACGACGACGGCGCCGATCCCGAGCTGTGTCCGCGATGCCGCACGGTGGTGCGGCGGCCGGCCGCGTGAAGGCCGTCGCGCCGATGGCGGCGCAGGCCGAAGCTCCCCAAGCGCAGCGCTGGAACCTGCGCCGGTTCGCCGCGATGGTGCTGGGAGTCGCACTGCCGGTCTTCGTGCTCGACCAACTGAGCAAGGTCCTCATCGAGCGCCATCTTCGCCCCTTCGAGCGGATCGATCTGATCCCGCATCTGCTCGCGATAACCTACACGCAGAATCCGGGCGCGGCCTTCAGCCTGTTCGCCGGCATGCCGCCGGCCGTGCGTAATCTGGCGCTCGGCGGACTGGCGGCGGGCGCCGTCGCGGTCCTGGGCGTGCTGCTCGCGCGCGGCTCGCGTCCGACCCTCGTTTCGGTCGCTTTCGCGCTGATCATGGGCGGTGCCGCGGGCAACCTGGTCGATCGCGTCCTGCGCGGGCGCGTCGTGGACTTCATCTACGTCCACTATTACGCCTGGAGCTACCCGGTCTTTAATTTCGCCGACAGCGCGATCACGATCGGCGTCGCGGTAATCCTGATCCATTCGCTTTTCGCCCACGACGCCTCCTGACCGCCGCGCGCGGGTCTGGCCGCCACGCTGCCATTTGACGGAAGCTGGAAACTGAGGCAACGTGGCGATGCGCACGCCGGTCTCAACCGGCGTCAGACGGGGAGCTTTGGTCATGAAGACGATCAACACCGTCACCGGAACCACCAGCAGCGACAAGCTCGGCACCACGCTGATGCACGAGCATCTGATGGTCGGCTGGGGCGGGTGGGAACTGGACTGCACGGCGCCGCGCTTTGAGCGCAAGGCCGCGCTGAAATTCGCCACCGACCGCCTCAAGGAGCTGCGCGACCTCGGCCTGGGCACGTTCGTCGATCCGTGCCCGATGGATATCGGCCGCGACATCAACTTCATGGCCGAGGTGGCGGACGGCGCCCAGGTCCAGGTCGTCTGCGCGACCGGCCTCTACAAGGAGGACCTCGGCAACACGGCCTATTTCAAGCAGCGCCCGATCGACGACATCGCCGCGGTGTACGTTGCCGAGCTGACCGAGGGAATCGCGCGCACCGGGATCAAGGCGGGGATAATCAAGTGCGCGACCTCCAAGGGCAAGATCACAGACTACGAGGAGAAGTGCTTGCGCGCCGCCGCCCGCGCCCATCTCAAGACTGGTGCGCCCATCACCACCCATACCGACGACGGCACGATGGGCCGCGAGCAACTCGACATCTTCGCTTCAGAGGGGGTCGATCTGAAGCGTGTGATCATCGGGCACAGCTGCGGCGCTTCGGACCTGCGCTACCATACCGACATGCTCGATCGCGGATGTTACCTAGGCTTTGACCGCTTCGGCCTCGACATCCTGCATCCCGACCGCCTGCGCCTGGCCGCGCTGATCGGGCTTTTGGGAATCGGCTTCGAGAAACAGCTCGTGATGTCGCACGACTCGGTGGCGTGCTGGCTCGGACGCGGCCTCGATCTGACGCCCGAGATGGAAGCCGGCATTCGCAACTGGCAGCCGACTCACATCTTCAAGAACATCCTGCCTGCGTTGCGCAGGGCCGGGGTGAGCGAAGAAAAGATTCAGACGATGATGGTGGAGAATCCCCGCCGTTACTTCAGCGAGTAGCTGGAGTGCGATCGAACTTCCGAGGGCGGGCCGCCGGCCCGCCTCTTTTTTGCTTTTGTCGTCCCCCCCCTTTTGCCCGAAATCGCCGCTCCGACCCTCTTAGCTCTTCGACAACACCTGGCCGCCGGCTTCCATCTGCGCGCGCCAGCGGTCGATCGCCTCGACGTTGAACCGCCAATCGCTGCCGACCCGGAACGCCGGCAGCTCGTTGCGCTTGAGCAACCGGTAAACCGTCGAAGGATGGACCCGCAGATAGGTGGAGACGTCCTGCACCGTCATCACGCGCGACTGAACGCTGTCGAAATCCATCAGCCCAACCCGCTCTTTCCCGTTATTGGTCATTTCCTCTCCCCTGGGAAATGAAGTGGTCCCCTGGCGAAGCTGACTGATGTGGGGCTGTTGTGGAAAAGAAGCGCTTCGTCCCACCACCGCGCCGCCTCGCCGCGCTCCTCGCTAACGCGCGCCATTCTAGCCTGCGTTTTGCTAATGTGAACCGAAAGGCAGCACAAATATCCACAAAAATCGTCGATCTGTGGATAAGCCTGGCGCATGGGCGAAAGTCCGCTTGCCTCGCTTCGCCCGGGATCGGAGTGCGCCCTGTCGGCGGACCCGCCTTGACTTGGATGACCGGGTTTGGTCGGATGGCTCGCCCACCTCGGCAAGGATCGGTCAATTCGTTCTATGGGATCGTTTGGTCAGAGGACCGCGGACTTTCTGCTCCGCTGGCGATGGTCGGTTCTGGCGCTTTACACCGTACTGACCGCCTTTTTCGCCATCGGCGTGGCGCGGATCGCGCGCAACTTTCAGGCTCAGACTTCGTTTGCCGACCTCATCCCGGGCCACAACCCGGTCACCGACGTCTTCAAGCAGTACCAAAACTTCAGCAAGCCGGCGACGGTCGAGATCCTGCTTAAGGTCAAGCACGGCACGATCTACACGCCCCAAACGCTCGCACGCATCTGGCGGCTGACGCGCGAGCTTGACCTCGTGCCCGGGATCGACCACGTCACCCTGACCTCGATCGCCTCCGAAAAAATCCGCGTGGTGCGGCCGACCCCGTGGGGCGCGGTTTCGATGCCGGTGATGACCGACGTGATCCCGCGCACCGAGGCCGAGGCGATGGCGGTGCGCGAGCGCGCGCGCCACGCTGCCGGCGTCACCGGAATTCTCGTCTCGCCCGACGAGCGGGCCGCGCTCATCGACGCCGCCTTCTTCGAAAACGTCCTCGATTACGGCGACGTCTTCGACCGCGTGCATCGCATGCTGGAGGCCGAGCACGACCCGAACGTGGAGTTTTATCCGGCCGGGCGCGTGATGCTGATCGGATGGATTTACCGCTACGGCCATCAGGCGATCTGGATCTTCCTGCTCTCGCTCGCCTTGGTCATCCTCGCCCACGTCGATTACATGCGCAGCCTCGCCGGCGCGCTCACGCCGATAATCGCGGCCGCGGTTTCGACCGTATGGGGGCTCGGCGCGGGCGGCTGGATGGGGCTTAACCTGGAGCCGTTGACCGTGGTGGTGCCGGTGCTGCTGATGGCGCGCGCGCTCAGCCACTCGCTCCAGATCACGCGCCGCTACTACGAGATCCTCTACGAGAGACACGAGCGGGTGGCCGGCGCGGCGGGCGCGCTGGCCTCGATGTTCGCGCCGGCCTGCCTCGGGATCATGTGCGACGTCGCCGGGCTCTATATGATCTGCCTTGCGCCGATCCCGATCATCCAGAAGCTCGGGCTCCTGTGCGGCACGTGGTCGCTGCTGCTGATTCCCTCGACCGTCATGCTCACACCGGTGCTGCTCGCGATCCTGCCGCCGCCGCGCGACGTGAGCGTATTCATCACGCACGAGGTTCCCTCGCTCAGCACGCGATTGATCGAACCCGTGCAGCGCGCGCTGGCCGCGCTGCTGACGCCGCGCACGCGGATGCTGAGCGCGATGGTTGCGCTGCCGATGGCGGCGCTGATCGCGTACCTGGCGATGAGCCGGCCGGTAGGCAACGTCTCGATTGGGAGCCCGCTGCTGTGGCACAACAACGAATACAACGTCGCCGAGCGCGAGATTAACCGCAACCTCGCCGGCACCTCCACGCTCAACGTGGTATGGGAGGGAAAGGTGCCGATGGCGCTGTTCCGGCCGCAGGTGTTCGACTCGATGCGCCGCTTCCAGCTTGCGATCGAGCGCGCCCACGGCGCCGAGGCGACGCTCTCGATTGCGGACTACATCCCGATAACCGGTCTCATCCTGCGCGGCGGCAATCCCAAATGGCTGCCGGTCGATCTGACCGGCCACGACGTCGGCGCCTACCTGTTCTGGACGCTCACCGGCCATTCGCTGGAGAACTTCAGCCAGCTGCTCGAGCCCAACGCGCGCAACGGCGACGTCGTCCTGTGGTACAAGGACCTGCGCGCAGGCACGGTCGAGCGCGCGATGGCCGAGGCGCGGCGCGCGGTCGCGGCGGTCCAGCCCGAGCCCTCGCCGATCTACAACATCCGCATCGGCACCGGCTTGGTCGCCCTGCAGTACGCGCTCGACCACGTGGTGCGCGCCGCCGACCTGCGCATCCTGGTCTACCTGCTGGCGACGATCTTCGTGATGTGCGTGATGACGTACTACTCGGCGGTGGCGGCCGCGATGCTGCTGGTGCCGCTGATTCTCGCCCAGTTCGCCACCGACTCGGTGATGTACCTGCGCGGGGTGGGACTCGACGTCAACACGCTGCCGGTGGTCGCGGTTGGCCTCGGCGTCGGCATCGACTACGGAATTTATCTGCTGAGCCGCATCTGCGAGGAGTTCCAGGGCGCCGCCGACGGCGACGTCCAGGGCGCGGTGACGCGCGCGCTGTTCACCACCGGCGAGGCGACCTTTTTCGTCGCTTTCACGATGGTCCTGGGTGTGCTGCCGTGGTACTTCCTGTCCGACCTGCGATTTCTGGCCGAGATGGGGCTGATGCTGGCGCTGGTGATGGCGTTCAACGGGCTGCTCGCGATGACCGTGCTGCCGTTGGAAACGGTGCTGCTTCGCCCGCGCTTTCTGGGTCGCGTCAAGTTGATGCGGCGCAAGGGATGAAGGAATTCCAGCAGGCGTGATGATTCACCCCGTCGAAGCCCGCCCGGCGGCATAACCGACTATGGGGCTTGCCGGCTTCCTCGGCTGTCATTCCCGCGCGCGTGCGAGGATTCTCAATCTGTGCGCCTGGGTCACATGCGGGCAGGGACGCCCGCCCCACTGAATGCGCGCGGGCCATCGCGCGCGGCGGCGACTTTCTCTAACCGAGCCCGCTGAGGATTTCGGCGAAGCTGAGCTTGCGGGTGAGCGCGTGGCCCAGACGGTCGAGCAGGATGAATTCGATCGCGTCGCCCGCGCGCTTCTTGTCCAGCCGCATCGCGCGGGCGAACTCCTCGCCGCCGCGCCATCCCGCGGGCATCGCCGTCGGCAGCCCCGCTCGCGAGAGCAGGCGCTCCAGACGCGCGGCATCGGCGGCGGCGAGCCCGGCAAAGGCCTGCGAGAGCCGCCCCGCCGCGACCATCCCGATCGCCACTGCCTCGCCGTGCAGCAGGCTGCCGTAGCCCGCCGACGCTTCCAGCGCATGGCCGACCGTGTGCCCGTAGTTGAGAATCCTGCGCAAGGATCCTTCGCGCTCGTCGCTCGCCACGACCGCCGCCTTGTGCCGCAGCGAGCGCTCGACGGCGTCTTCGAGCGCGGCCGGCTCGCGGCGCAGGATCGCATCCAGCCCGCGCTCGAGCGCATCGACCATCGCCGCGTCCATGATCGCGCCGTATTTGATCACCTCGGCCAGCCCCTCGCGGAACTCGCGCTCGGGAAGTGAGATGAGCGTGGAAACGTCGGCGACGACGAGCCGCGGCTGATAAAAGGCGCCGATCAGGTTTTTCGCCCGCGGATGGTTCACGGCGGTCTTGCCGCCGAGCGCCGAATCGACCTGCGCGACCACGGTGGTCGGAATCTGCACCAGAGCGATGCCGCGCATGTAGGTGGCGGCGGCAAAGCCGGCGAGGTCGCCGATTACGCCGCCGCCGAGCGCGAATACGGCGCTTGCGCGGTCGAGCTCGGCCTCGACCAGCGCGTCGTACACGCGCTCGAGCGTCGCGAGGGACTTGCTCTGCTCGCCGGCGGCGACCTCGACCATGCGCGGGATGAAGCCCGCGGCCCTGAGTGAGGCGGCCACGCGCTCGCCGTAGAGCCGCGCGACGTTGGAGTCGGTGACGAGCGCGGCGCGCCCGGGCGCCACTGCGGCCGCGCGCGCCAGCCGGCCGAGCTGTTCCAGCGCACCCGCGCCGACGTGCACCGGATGGGCGTTGGGGCCGAGCTCTACACGGAAGCTGCGCATTGATGGGCCCCTGCGGCGGCGCCGCCGTGCGCGGTGAAGATTTCGATCACGCGCTCAGCCGCCTCGGCGACGGTGAGATCGGAGGTATCGACGGTGAAGTCGGCGCGCGCGTAGGCGGTGCGCCGTTCTTCCATCAGCTCGGCGATCCGCTGCTCCAGCGGTTTGCCGCCTTCGAGCAGCTTGGGCCGCGTCTCGCGCGAGCGGCGCACGCGCGCGGCGACAACCTCGGGCCGCGCGGTCAGGCATACGATCACCCCGGCGCGCTTGAGCGCGGCGTGGTTGCGCTCATCAACCAGCGCGCCGCCGCCGGTCGAAATCACCGCCGCCCGCGCCGCGCCGCATCGCGGACAGCGCTCCGCGTCGGCGGCGAGCTCGGCGATCACCTCGCGCTCGAGCGCGCGGAAATGCGCCTCGCCGTCGCGCGCGAAGATCTCCTCGATCGGCCGCCCCGCGCGCGCGACCAGCTCGGCGTCGCTGTCGCGCAGCCGCAGCCCCAGGCGCGCCGCGACTGCCCGCCCCACCGCGCTTTTACCCGCGGCCATGAAGCCGGTCAGGATAAGCTTGGGCGCCATCGCGCTCGGCTCCCGGCCGCTCAAAAGTTGCGTACCTGTTCGAGGAAGCCCGCGTAGTTGCGCGCGATCTCGGCGCGCGAGTCGCCGCCGAATTTCTCCAGGAAGGCCGCCGCCAGCTCGAACGCCACCACCGCCTCGGCGATTACCGCGGCCGCCGGAATCGCGCACACGTCGGAGCGCTCGGTGTTGCCGACCGACTCCGCCTTGGTGCGGATATCGACCGAGCGCAGCGGACGCATCAGGGTGGACAGCGGTTTGAACGCGGCGCGCACACGCAGCGGCTCGCCCGTGCTCATCCCGCCCTCGGTGCCGCCGGAGTTGTTGGAGTTGCGAAGGAAGCGGCGCGCCTCGGCATCGTAGCCGATCTCGTCGTGCAGCGCCGAGCCGCGGGTCGCCGCCGCTCTGAAGCCCATCCCGACCTCGACTCCCTTGACCGCCTGCAGGCTCAGCAGCGCATGCGCGAGCCGCCCATCGAGCTTGCGATCCCACTGGACGTGGCTACCGAGCCCGACCGGCAGTCCGGTGGCGACGACCTCGACCACGCCGCCCAGCGTGTCGCCGGCCTTTTTGCACTCGTCGATCTCGGCGATAATTGCGCGTTCGGCCTCGGGGTCGGCGACACGCACCTGGGAGTCTTCGGTTACGCGGCGCAGCTCCGCGATACTGAGGTCGGCGGGCGTGCGCGCGACGGTCGCACCGATGCTGACAACGTAGCCGAGGACCGTTATCCCGAATGGCTCGAGGATCTGCCGGGTCAGCGCGCCAATCGCGACGCGCATCGTGGTCTCGCGCGCCGAGGCGCGTTCGAGCACGTCGCGGACGTCGTCGAGGTTGTACTTGAGCACGCCGGCGAGGTCGGCATGGCCGGGGCGCGGACGGGTGACCGGTTCGGCGGCTTCGCGGTCGCGCGGGTCGAGCGACATCCGCTTCTGCCAGTTCCTGAAGTCGCGGTTTTCGACGATGAGCGTAATCGGGCTGCCGAGCGAGCGGCCGAAGCGGATCCCGGAAACCACCCGCACCTCGTCGCGCTCGATCGCCATCCGCCCGCCGCGCCCGTAGCCCTTCTGGCGGCGCGCGAGATCGGCGTTGATCTTTGCGAGGTCAATATCGAAACCGGCCGGGAAGCCTTCGACTATCGCGACCAGTTCGGGGCCGTGCGATTCACCGGCTGTCAGAAAACGCAGCATCGTGGGATCATCCGCCGCCGGCGCGGCCTGTGTGCCGCATCCGCGTCTGAAGATTCAACCAGACTTGGCGGGGCGGGGAAAGCCGGTGCGCGGCGTCCCGCACCGACGGTTCAACCCAAAGAAATCTTGAAGTTGCGCCCGCGCAGCATCCGCTTGACCGTGCATTCCATCACCGTTTCCCCCTCCTGGTTGAGCACGGTATGGCGGAAGGTGACGAGGCCGCGGTCGCCCCGGCTGCTCGCGCGCGTCTCGATGACCTCGACCCGCACGCGCATCGTGTCGCCTGCGAACAGCGGGCGGCGAAAGGTCATGTTCTCGAGCGCCACCAGCGCAAGCCCCACGCCGTGGATACATCCGCTCAGGATGATCAGGCCCTCGGTGAAGGCGAAGATGAGCGCGCCGGGGGCGAAGCGCCGCGGGTAGAGCGAGGACTTCTTGACGTACTCCTCGTTCATGAAGAGCTCCTCGAACATCCCACTGAGCCCGACGAACTGCGAGATTTCCGCATCGCCCACGGTGCGGCCGAGGGTCTCGATGCGGTCGCCGACCTTCCAGTCCTCGAAGTAGCGCGTCTCCATCCGGTGATCCTTCCGCCTTTTGCGTTGCGCGGCGCCTCAGTCACACATCAGGCCGCCGTCCGCGTTGAACGACTGCCCGGTGATATTGTCCGACTCGGGCGAGGCGAGGAAGGCCGCCAAGTTGGCGCCCTCGCTGGCAAAGCGCGCGGCGATCGCGCGGCCCATCCCGCGCCCCGCGCCGGTGACGATTGCGACCTTGCCCTGAAGCTTCATCGCAGGATCCTCCGCCTGCGGTCGGGGCCCTGTAGCGCACCGACGCCGCCGATGTCATCGGGCGCGCGCGGACCGCCGAGCGCGCGCCGGGCGGTCGATTAGGAGAAGCGGTGCCGCAGCTGATCGAGCGGTTCGTCAACCACGATGCTCATGTCGGCGTCGAAACAGAGCCGGCTTTCCTTGCGCGTGCTGCCATCGGGTGCGACCGACTCGGCCGCTTCGAAATAGGCGACGCGATCGCTGTTGATAAAGATTGGTTGTCCGTCCCTGTTGAGCCTGATAAACGCCATCCCCCACTCCGCTCTCGATGGTTTTCGCGCCGCCTGGCGCGGCGCGGTCCGTCTCGTTTGGAAATCTGCGCGACGTGCCGCACGGAAATCCTTTACAGCTTGGCGGCGGGCTCGACCCATGCGCGCGCCGCCTCCTCGACCCGCTCGGCCGCTTCCTCAACCGTGCGCGGCGCGCGCACGTTGACGATTACGACCTCGTCCACCCCGGCGTCGCGGTAGCGCTTGAGATCGTCGGGTGAGACCGGCTTGGTGTAGGGCGAGACCGCCAGCTCGAGGTCGGAGCGTTTGCGGCGGCTTGCGCGCAGCAGCTCCTCGATACGCCTGACCTTGGCCGCCGCTTCGTCGGGCGAAAGATTGAAGCCGACCCATCCGTTGCCGTACTCGGCGACCCGGCGCAGCGCGGGACCGCTTTCGCCGCCGAAGAAGACCGGCAGCTCGGCGCCGCGCACGGGCTTGGGATAAGAGCGCACGCCATCAAAATTGACAAACTCGCCATGGTAGGAGCTGAGCGGCTCGCTCCACAGCCGGCGCATCGCCTCGATATACTCGCGGGTGCGCTGCGCGCGCCGTTCCCACGGGATCCCCAGCGCGCGGAACTCCTCTTCCAGCCATCCGATCCCGACGCCGAGGATCACGCGCCCCTGGCAGAGCGAGTCGAGCGTTGCCACCACTTTGGCCAGCACGAGCGGGTTATGCTCGGGCACCAGGCAGATGCCGGTGGCGAGGCGGATCCTTTCCGTCACCGAGCCCATCGTGCACAGCGCAAGGAACGGATCGGCGATCGGTTGATCGGTGGGCCCGGGAAGCCTGGCGTCGCTGCGATAGGGATAGTGCGAGGCGTACTGGTCGAGCAGCACCACGTGCTCGGGCACCCACAGGGTCGAGAAACCGCAGCGCTCCGCGCTCTGCGCGAACGCCTTCATCACCGCCATCCCGGTCACCCGTCCCGAAACCACTGCGAAGAGTCCAACTTTCATGCGTGTATAATCCCTGTGCAAAATAAAGGAGCGCTTCGACTGGGTTCGCGTTGCTCACTTCGCCCACGATGACAGCGAGGATGCTGCCAGCCCTACGACATCAAATCCTTCACCTTCTCGGTATCGACGTACTCGCGAATGCGCCGGATTTTGCCGTTCTCGATCTCGTAAATGAAACAGTGCTCGTTCTCGTAGTCGCGGCCGTTGCCGAGCTTGCCGCGGTTCGTCAGGTCGACGATCACAACGTCGCCCTCGCCGTAGACGCGCCGCACTTCGCTCTTAAGCCCGCTCGGAAACAGCTTCGCCGCGCTGCGCAAAAACTCCAGTATTCCGGCCTTGCCCTTCTTGAGCCCCGAGACCGGCAGGTTGCCCGGGATGAGCCAACTCACCCCGGACCAGCGCCTCCCAGGTCTGCCTCACCAGCGCCTTGTTCTGCTCGACGTTCATCACGATGGAGCCTCCTTGCGCGGCCTTGGTCTCGCCTTGCGGGCCGCCGTTCAGTAGGCGGCCTCCAGCAGCCGCAGCAGGTCGTCGCGGGTTATCGGTCGGCCGACGGTTTGCGCGCGTTCGACCTCGTCGAGCACGGTCGCCGCGATCGCGCCCAGCTCCTCGCGCGGGACGCCCGCGTCGCGCAGGCGATTGGGAACCTCGAAGTGGGCGATGAAGCGGGCAGTGCGCTCGGCGCACTCCAGCGCCGCCGGCTTCGGATTGGCAGGGTCGAAGCGCACGCCGAAGCCCTCGGCGATGGGGCCGAAGCGCTCGGGCGCGACGCCCGCCATGTAGCGCATTACGTGGGGCAGCGTGATGCATGAGGTGACGCCGTGCGGCACGTTCCACATCGGGCCGATCTGATGGCCGAGCGCATGCGAGATCCCAAAGCGCGTGTTCATTGCGCCGAAGATCGAGAACCACGCCGCGAGCTGGCATTGCCCGCGATGGGCGAGGGACTCCGCGCCGGTGGTCTTAAGCGAGGCCGTCAGATGCGTGGTCAGAAGCGCGATCGCACGCGCGGCGAGCGCGTCGGTCAGCGGCTGATGGCGCGTCGAGTAGCTTGCTTCGACCGCGTGATCGAGCGCGCGCATCCCGGTTGCCGCCCACAGCCAGGCCGGCGTCTCGACCGTAAGTTCGGGGTCGAGAAAGATCGTGCGCGGCTGAAGCCGTGGGTCGCTCACCCCGCCCTTGATGTGGCTCGCCTCGTCGGTAACGCCGCCCACCGGCGTGTACTCGCCGGCCGAGAGTGTTGTCGGCAGCGCGACATGGATCAGGTCCGGCCCGCCGGCCGCTCCGGCCATCGCGGACTCGAAGTCGATCGTATGCGCGTCGGCGCCCTTGGGCGGGGAGCCTTCGAGAATGCGCTTGGCGGCGACCTTGACCGTGTCGATTGGGCTGCCGCCGCCGAAGCTGACCATGCAGTCGGCGCCGCTGCGCTGATATTCCTCGACCAGCGCGCCCACGGTAGCCGACGGTACGTGCTGGCCGGCGCCCTTGAATACGCCGGCCAGCCGCGCGCCGGCGGCGCTCGTCACCTTGTCGAGCAGCGGCGAGCGGCCGAGCGTCTTGCCAGTCACAATCAGCGCGCGCTTAAGCCCGCGCCGCTCGAGCTCGCGGCCCAGACCCGCGACCTTGCCCGGGCCAAAGACGACCTTTTCCAGCCGCGTGAAGTTGAACTCGCCCGCCACTGGGTCCATCGCGCGCTCCTTCGCAATGCGGGTGGCGGGCGCGCCGCCGGATGCGTGGCGCCGTCCGCCTCAGGGTTTGATTACCACGAGCGCGCCCACGGGCAGAAGCGCTTCGAGTTCGTCGATCGCGCCGTTATCGACCGAAATGCACCCGGTAGTCCAGTTGATGTTGCCCGAGTTGAGAATCGGGACGTCGGTGCCGTGGATGCCCACGGCGCCCCCTTCGGGCGTTGCGCGCCCGTGGCTCTTGGGCACTTGGCCCTCAAGCAGCATCTCGTGATAGACCGCGCGGTCGTAGTCGTTGGGGTAATCGATTTGCAGGAAATAGCGCCATCGACGGTTGGGGCGCTTGCGAATTATCCGGTAAACGCCCTCGGGCGTGCGCCGGTCGCCCGACCATTCCTTGCCCCCCGCCTCCAGGCTGCGCCCGAACACCGCGTGATATTTCTTATAGAGGTGGCCCTCGAAATAGACCACCAACTCGTGGCGCGACTTATACGCCATCACCGCCCAGTTGCGGGGGTCGAGCACGACCGACTGATCCCTGGTGAGGCGCAGCGCCTCCTGCCCTGGTGTCGGCTGCTCAGCCGGGGGCGCTGCGGCCGAGCCATCGCTGGCGCCGGAGTGAGGAGGCGTGAGGCGGGTGGAGTCCTGAGTCGCGCCGCTCGAAGGAGAGCCGGGGGGAGAGAGGGCGGCGACCCGCGGGGCCGGGGCGCGCGCCGCAGACGATGTGGCCGGGGCCACCGAGACTGCCGCCGGCAGATTGGGAATCGTGTCCGCGCTTGGAGAAGGCGCCGGCTGCGCCGGCCTCAGCACGGTCCAGCTGCCGGGCTTCGGGACAGGCGCCGGGGGTTGCACTGTGGCAGCCGCGGCCGCGGACACCGGAGGCGTCATCGCGCCTGAAGCGACCGGCGCCGCGCTCGGCTGAGCGTCCATCGCCAAGGCGCCGGCCGAAAACGCCGAGCCGAGCATAACCACCCCTATCGCCGCCCCAACCAACCACCGCATCGGCTTCATCGCTTTTCTCCGCAAGATCTTCATCCTTGCGCGCCATTAATTGTGGAAGAGCTTGGCGGACGGGTCAATTGCTACTAGCTTCGCCATATGGTGCGGCCTGGAGGGCTTTGGATAACTAGTTGGAATAGGAGCCGCCTGTGATGGACACCGATTTGACCGCCGCATTCGCGTCGCTCACCACCGGAATCTACGTGCTTACGGTCGCCGACGGCGCGCAGCACCACGGGATGTCGTCATCGTGGGCGACGCAGGTTTCGGGCGAACCGCCGCTGTTCTCGGTCGCCGTGGATAACGGCCATTTCTCATCCAACGTGCTGATGCGCACGGGCTTATTCGGGCTCAACATCGTCGGGGCGCGCGGCAAGGCGCTGGAGGACTACTTCTACTCGGCGGCGGCACGGCGGCCCGACAATCTGGCAGGGATGGATTACGAACTGTCACCCAAGCTGGGCGTACCGTGGCTGGGCGCGGCGATGGTCTCAGTCGAGGCGCGGGTGGTCAACAGCGTACTCGCCGGAGATCACAGGATATTCATCGCCGAGCCGGTGGGAGTGCGGATTCGCGCCGCCGATCGGCCGCTCACCTCGCTCGACCTAGATTATGTGTATCTAGGCGGGCGTCAGGTGGTCGCGCGCGATCGCAGCGGATGGTGACGTGGCGTCCAAGAGGCGGAGCGGGTCGGCCGATTCAAATTTGACCGTCTACAAAGGCGTCTGATAGCATCCGGCGCGCGGAGAATTGCCGATGGCCATCGACAAGAACGAGCTGCGCCGCGTGATGGGACACTTCGCGACCGGCGTCACCGTGATCACTACCTGCTCCAAGGACGGCCAGCCTTACGGGCTGACCGCCAACGCCTTTACTTCGGTTTCCCTGACGCCGCCGCTGCTCCTGATCTGCGTGGACAAGAAGGCCGAGAGCTATCCCTACTTCGAACAGAGCAAAGTCTTCACGGTGAACATCCTGGCCGACGACCAGGAGGCGATTTCGCGGCGCTTTGCGGTTAGCGGCGGCCCGAAATTCGAAGGCGTCGCCTACCGCATGGGCGCGAACGGCGCGCCGATCCTCGAAGGCACCGTCGGCTATATCGAATGCACTCTTTATGCCACCTACGACGGGGGCGATCACACGATCTACCTCGGCGAAATTCAGCAGGCCGAAACCTCAGACCGCAAGCCCCTGCTCTTCTTCCGTGGCGGCTATCGCACGCTTGGCGACTGAACCCGCACGCCTTCCCGGCATTAGCGTTTTTCTCCCCTGCCATAACGAGGAGGGCAACGTCGAGCGGGTGGTGGCGGGGCTGGGCGCGCAGTTGCCCGCGCTGGCTGAGCGCTGGGAAATCGTCATCGTTGACGACGGCAGCCGCGACCGCACGGGCGCGCTGGCCGACGCGCTGGCTGCGCGCGACCCCCACGTGAGGGTCGTCCATCATCCGGTGAACCGCGGCTACGGGGCGGCAGTCATCTCCGGCATCCGCGCATGCACGCAGCCATGGGTGGTGCTGTGCGACGGCGACGGCCAGTTCGAGGCGGCCGACATCGGGCGGCTGGTTGCCGAGGCGGCGGCCAGCGATGTGGTTGTCGGGCATCGCGTGCGCCGCGCTGACCCGCTGATGCGGCGGATCAACGGCAAGGCATGGACAATACTGATGCGCCTAGTGTTGGGCGTCCGCGTGCGCGACATCGATTGCGGTCTGAAGCTGTTCAGGCGCGAACTGCTGGAAGGAATCGATCTTCAGGCCAAGGGTGCCATGATTTCGGCCGAGTTGATGGCGCAGTTGGCGGGGCGTGGCGCGTGCATTTCAGAGGTAGACGTGCGTCATCTGCCGCGCTTGAGCGGCGAGCAGTCTGGCGCCAATATCAGAGTTATCGCGCGCGCTTTCAAGGAGCTCTTCCTGCTCCACGGAAGGCTGCGCCGGGCGCGCCGCCTGGGCGAAGCCTCGCGCCACGGGACGGATTAGGCTTGGGGGCCGCTGGGGAGACTGGGGCTCCAGCCCTACCGCCTCTGGACGCAAAAGGGGTGACGAGTAGCCCAACTGCGTCGGGAAAAAGCATCGGATCGAGCAAAAGCAGCCACTTTGAACAGGTTCTGCGATGGCACGCCAATCGCACTTAATGTCAGCGAAAATGCGGCTGCACGGGTCAGCCGCCAAGTGAGGGGTAAAAGGAGAAAGGAACGAATATGAAACGGACTCTGACTATTCTGACGGCGGCACTGTTCGCGGGCGCGCTTGCGGCGCCGGTGGTGCATGCGGCGGACGCCAGTTCGCCAGCCGCGGCTCCCGCGGCGGCTGCTCCGGCTGCTCCGGCGGCTCCGGCCGCGGAAAGCGCGCCTAAGGCGGCCAAGAAGGCCACCCATCACGCCAAGCATCACGCCAAGAAGCACGCGGCCAAGAAGAAGACCACGGCGAAGGCCGAGAGCAGCACGGCCACCGACGCCGGCGGCACGGGCAACGCGAAGCAGTAAGCTCGCCCTTCCGTTCTGCCGACGTGCTCTGCGGCGCTCGAGCGGCTGTTTGGGGCCCTCGGACCACCGCAGCGGCCTTTTCTTCAAGCGCGCGGCGTCAATTTGATGCCGCGCGCTTTTTCTCACTTTCACTTTCCTGCTAAGGTCCTTGATGTCCGCGCACGTTTGACGTGCCGGCTTATGGCTCTGAGTAGTTATCGCGCGTCTGGGTTTTGGCTTGTGCTGCTGTTGTCGATAGCGGCGCTTGGGACGGACGTGATCCGCGCGCCGGCGGCCGCCGCCGACCAGCAGGTCTGCGACCCGGTGGCCGATTACTACCTCGGGATGGAGAATTACCCAGCCGCGATCCGGCGTCACCTTGTAGTCATCCGTGCTCATCCCGACAACGCGCTTGCCCATTACCATCTGGGCTTTGCGTATGGCTTAACCGGCCAGCACGCGCGTGAACTGAACGAGTATCGGCGGGCCGTCGCCCTTGGGTTCGGTGACTGGCAGCTTTTCCTCAACATGGGGCTGGCCTACGTCGAGGCCGGCCGGCTGAACGAAGGCATCGAGGTGCTGCGGTTGGCGACACTGCTGGCGCCGTACCAGAGCGAAGCGCACTTCAACCTGGGGTTGGCCTACGAACGGCGCGGGATGCTGTCGGCGGCGGAGCAGGAGGTTCTGCTTGCGCTGCGGCTGAAGCCGGGCGACCTCGACACGCGCAACACGCTCGGCTTGGTTTATGCCGAGGAAGGCCGTTACGGGTTGGCGCGCACGGAGTGGGCGGAGTTGCTCGGCGCGGATCCGGAATATACGCCGGCCCGCGAAAATCTGGCGATCCTGAGGCGGGCGGAGCAGCACGCGGGCGGCGAGGGCGCCGGCTCACATCCGGTGGCCATTTTCGCTCACAGGCGGTGAGGTTGAGGTGGTAACGATGGTGGCGAGGCCTGTGGCAGAAGGGGTGCAAAGGCGGACGGATAACGCAGCGATTCGCGGGTGGACGGCAGCGACATCCTGCACAAAATTATTGGTCCTTGTCCTCGTCGCCGTGCTGATAGCCCCCGGCGCGGCGCGTGCGACCTCTCATCGAGCTCGTCACAGACGGCACGCTACCCGCCATCATCGCAGCCACTACAGCACGCACGGCGCTCCTTACCATGCCCTGCTGCTGGAAGAGGCCGACACCGGCAAGATTCTCTACGACTACAATGGCGGCATCCAATGGCCGCCGGCGTCGATGGCCAAGATGATGCTGCTGTTGGTCGCCGAGGAGGCGATCCAGTCTGGCCGCGTTCATCTCAACGATCCGGTGACCATATCCGCCAACGCCGCGGTGACCGGCGGCTCGCGCCTTGGGCTGCTGCGCGCGGGCGAAGTCGTCCCGCTGGGCGAACTGATGAAGGCGGCGCTCATCCGCTCGGCCAACGACGCCGCCGTCGCGGTGGCCGAGAAGGTATGCGGTTCGACCGAGCGCTGCGTCGCGCTGATGAACGAGCAGGCCAAGGCGCTCGGCATGACCCACACCGTTTACCATACGGTCGAGGGGTTGCCGCCGCGCCCGCTGCACGACGTTGACACCACCAACGCCTATGACCTTGCGACCCTCGCCCGCGCGCTTATCCATCGCACCAACCTGCTCCAATGGTCGGGGATGGAGACCGCGTCCTTCGAGGACGGCCTAGTGATGCTCCATAACACCAATCATCTGGTGGGCCATTTCGAGGGCTGCGACGGGCTGAAGACCGGTTTCACGATCAGGGCCGGCTTCAATCTGACGGCGACCGCCGAGCGCGGCAACATGCGGCTGATTGCCGTGGTGCTCGGCGCGCCCAACAACTCCGCGCGCTTTGCCCAGGCGGCGCGCCTGATGGAGTGGGGGTTCGACAACTTTGCGAAAGTCACGGTGCTCAAGCGGGGCGAGTTGCTGCCGGTGCAGGTGCGGGTTGGAACGGACGAGGTGATGCAGCCGGTGGCGCAAAACACGGTTACCGTGATCGTGCCGAAGAAGGATGCCGCCTCAATTAAAATCGACTATGCGGTGCCGGCCAGCCAGTACGGGCCGCTGGTCTCGGATCAGACCGTGGGCCATGTTATCGTGCGCGACGGCGGCGAGGTGCTGGCCGAATGCAACGCGGTGTGCCCGTTTCCGGTCGGACAGCGGCCGGCGGTGCTCAACGCGATGAACGGCTCCGACCTCAACGCCCACAGCGCAACCATGCAGGTAGAGGCGCCCGCAAGGTGAATTGATGAAACCAGCTTCCCGTCAGCGCAATCGGCGCAACCGCAAACTGGCGCGTAAGCGCCGCAGCAATCCCGTCCAGGTGCGCGCGCGCAAGCGGCGGATGCGCCGCACGCGGATGCGCAAGGCGCGCACCTGAGCGCACTGCGGCCGAGCCGTCGTCAGCTAAAGTTCCGGCTCAGCGGGGCGGGCATCGTTGCCCGCCCTGTCCGCATTTGGCGGATGCGCGTCCACAGGCTGAGGGCTGTGGCGGAGTTTCTGCGCTCTGCTTGTGGAGCAAACGCGGACGGCCAAATTGACAGCCACCCGCGCGGCGGGTACCAATGATCGTGCCGTCCGGTTGCCCTTACCCCATCCCAGCGGAGGCTTCACGATGGGCGCGCCTGTGATTGTCGGCGTGATCCCGGCGCGCTATTCGTCAACCCGTTTGCCCGCCAAGGCGCTGGCAGATATCGAGGGCCTGCCGATGGTGGTGCGGGTGTGGCGTGCGGCCTCGCGAGCGCGCGCGCTCGGCCGCGTGCTGGTTGCGACCGACGACGCGCGAATCATGGACGCGGTGGCGGCGGCGGGAGGCGAGGCGATGATGACCGCGGCGACCCATCCGAGCGGCACCGACCGCATCGCCGAGGTCGCCGCCAAGGTCCCAGCCGACATCTACGTCAACGTGCAGGGCGACCTGCCGTTCATCGCGGCTGAAGACCTCGACGCGCTGGCGGCGCCGATGCGCGCCGATGAGGGGATCGCGATGGCGACGCTGGCGACGCCGATTGTCAGCCCCGAGGAGTGGTATAATCCCAACGTGGTGAAGGTCGTATGCGACGGACGCGGCGACGCGCTGTATTTCTCGCGCGCGCCGATCCCGCATCCGCGCGACGGCGCCGCGCCGCCGTCGGCGGCACGCCGGCATATCGGCGTGTACGCCTATCGGCGCGACTTCCTGCTGCGGTTCGCCGCGTTGGAGCCGGGCGTGCTCGAAGGGTTGGAGAAGCTGGAACAGTTGCGCGCGCTCGAGCGCGGCTACCGCATCCGCGTGGTTGCCTCGGTGGCGCCGTCGCTGGAGATAGACACCGCCGAAGACCTCGCGCGCGCGCGCGAGTATGCGCGGCGGATGGGTGGATGAGGGGGAAACCATGGAGCGCACCGGCAAGACCAAATTCATCTTCGTAAGCGGCGGCGTGGTTTCCTCGCTGGGCAAGGGACTGGCCGCGGCCTCGCTCGGCGCGCTGCTCGAGGGACGCGGGCTGCGGGTCACCCTGCTCAAGATGGACCCCTACATCAACGTGGATCCGGGGACGATGAGCCCGCTCCAGCACGGCGAGGTCTTTGTCACCGACGATGGCGCCGAGACCGATCTCGACCTCGGCCACTACGAGCGCTTTCTCGAAACCCGGATGAGCCGGCGCAACAACTGCACCACCGGCCAGATTTACGACACGGTGATCCAGAAGGAGCGCCGCGGCGACTATCTCGGCGCCACCGTGCAGGTCATCCCGCACATCACCGACGAGATCAAGCGGCGCATCCGCGAGGCCGCCGAGGGCTTCGACCTTGCGATTGTCGAGATCGGCGGCACCGTTGGCGATATCGAAAGCCTGCCGTTTTTCGAGGCGATCCGCGAGTTCCGATGGGACTTCGGGCGCGACAACGTGCTCTACGTCCATCTGACCTTGGTGCCGTTCATCCCCGCCGCGGGCGAGCTCAAGACCAAGCCCACCCAGCACAGCGTCAAGGAACTGACCAGCCTCGGCATCCAGCCCGACATCCTGCTCTGCCGCAGCGACCGTCCCCTCGACCGCAAGGTCAAGGCGAAGATCGCGCACTTCTGTAACGTCGAGGAGAACTGCGTGATCTCGGCGCGCGACGTCGCGTCGATCTACGAGGTGCCGCTGCACTTCCACGACGAAGGGCTGGACCAGCGCGTGGTCGAGAAGCTCAACATCTGGACGGGCGCGCCAAATCTCGGCAAGTGGCGCCGGATCGTCAAGACCGTCCAGAATCCGAGGGTGACCGTCCACGTCGCGGTGGTCGGCAAGTACGTCAACCTGGTCGATTCCTACAAGAGCCTGCACGAGGCGATCGCCCACGGCGCGATCGCCAACGAGGCGCGGGTCAATATTGACTACGTGGACGCCGAGGAGCTGGAGAAGGGCAATCCGGCGGCGCGGCTGCAGGGCGCCCACGCGATCATCATTCCGGGTGGCTTCGGCGAGCGCGGGATCGAGGGCAAGATCCGCGCAGTACGCTACGCGCGCGAGGCGGGCGTGCCAATTCTCGGCATTTGCCTGGGGCTCCAGGTAATGGTGATCGAGATCGCGCGCGACCTGGTGGGGCTCAAGCGCGCCAACTCGCGCGAATTCCAGGGCGACACGCCAGACCCGGTGATCGACATCATGGAGGAACAGAAGGCGGTCGAGCGCAAGGGCGGCACGATGCGCTTGGGCGCCTATCCGTGCGTCATCCGCCCGGGCTCGCTTGCCCAAGCGCTCTACCGCCGCAGCCGGATCGCCGAGCGCCATCGCCATCGCTACGAGGTCAACAACGCCTATCGCAAGGCGCTCGAGGAGGCCGGACTCAAGGCCACCGGCACCTCGCCCGACAACCACCTGGTCGAGATCATGGAGCTTGCGGGCCATCCGTGGTTCCTCGGCTGTCAGTTCCATCCCGAGCTACGCTCGCGGCCGTGGGACTGCCATCCGCTGTTTCGCGGACTTATCCGCGCGGCGGTCGCGCGCCGCGCGGCGCTCGCCCCGCAGCGCGCGGCCAAGGTGCGCGCGCTCAGATCGGTGTCGTGAGCACGACCCGCGTTGAGGCTGGCGGCGTCGTCTTCGGCGGCCCGCAGATCGTGCTGATCGCGGGGCCGTGCGTAATCGAAAGCCCCGGCGCGTGCCTGCGCCATGCCGAGCGGCTGGCGACGATTTCGCGCGAAAGCGGCGTGCCCATCGTCTTCAAGTCCTCCTTCGACAAGGCCAATCGCACCAGCCACAACTCCTTCCGCGGGCCCGGCCTGGAGGAAGGCCTGCGCGTGCTCGAGCGCGTGAAGGGCGAAACCGGACTGCCGATACTGACCGATATCCACGAGCCGGCGCAGGCGGCGCCCGCGGCCGAGGTCGTTGATGTTCTGCAGATTCCGGCACTGCTTTCGCGCCAGACCGATCTGGTGCGGGCGGCCGCGATGACCGGCGTGGCGGTCAATCTCAAAAAAGGGCAATTCCTTGCGCCATGGGACATGCGGGCGGTTGTCGCCAAGGCGGAAAGCTTCGGCAGCCGCCGGCTGCTGGTTACCGAGCGCGGCTTCTCCTTCGGCTACAACAACCTGGTGACCGACCTGCGCGCGCTCGTGATCATGCGCGGCTTCGGCTACCCGGTGGTGTTCGACGCGACCCATTCGGTGCAGCTGCCGGGCGCGGGGGGCGAGCGCTCGGGCGGCCAGCGCGAGTTTGTCGCGCCCTTGGTGCGCGCGGCGGTCGCCGCCGGAGTTGACGCGCTCTTCATGGAGGTGCACGAGGACCCCGACCGCGCGCTGAGCGACGGTCCCAATTCTTACCCGCTCGACCTGCTTCCCGCTTTGCTCGAAGATGTAAAACACCTCGACGCGATCGCGCGTCAAGCGCTGAGCCGCGGTTGAGCCGCGCGTGGTTGGCGCCCGCTGCGCGCGAGCTGCGCGCGCCGCTGTGGCGCGCCCGCGCGACAAAGTTCATTTACACCCCCACCGTGCGCTGATAGCCTCATCTGTTGGAAGCGCGATGAGTCCCCGGCGTGTAGCCAAAGCGATGGGGTTGTTCGGGGCTGCGGCACTGGCCGTGGTTTTCGTCGTCGCGGTTTGGGTCGTGCACCATCGCAGCTCCTCTTCCGCGGCCGCCTTGCGCCAGGCAGTGAATCTGGTGCCTGGAGCGCTGCTCCACGCGCACAACTTCAAGTGGACCCAGATGAAAGGCGGGCAGAGCCAGTGGCGGCTGAGCGCGCGCGATGCCAGCTACGCCAAGGACAAGACCTCGCTGATGCTGACTGACGCGGCGCTCTCGATGGTTGCCGCGGACGGCAAGGAGGTCGCGGTCAACGCGCCGCACGCCGAGATCTCGGTGACCGGCAATCACGTCAACAGCGCGCGCCTAAGCGGCGGGCTTACGATCAACTACGGCAATTTCGTGTTGAGCACTCCCGAAGCGACCTTCGTCCCCGACAAGGACATCCTGACCGCGCCCGGCGTGGTCAAGGTTGTGGGCGAAGGGCTGACCGTCACCGGCGTTGGGCTCAGCGGCCATCCCAAGGAACGCAGCTTCACCCTGCTTAACCAGACCAACACCGTGGTGGTTCCCAAAACGACCCGTGACAACAAATCCGGCAAGTTGTGATTGTGTACCCGCCCGGCGCCGCCGCGCACTTGCGGCCGCGTTGAACGGATTGTGCGCCGCCGCGCTGGTGCTTGCGCCAATAGGGCTTGTGCCGGGACGGGCGCGCGCCCAGGAGTCCGCGCCCGAGCCGCCGAGCACGGATGCCGGGCCCGGTTTCGCGAGCACGCTGCCCGAAGCCGGCGGCGGGCTGCCCGATGTCGGCAGCGTGACCTCCGCGTTCGCAGCGGATTCGTCCGCGACGTCCAGCCCGGCGCCGCCTGCCAACCTCGGCGACAGCGTGCGCAAGCCTGCCGGCGCGGCGGGCGCCGACGCATCGGCGTCCGCCGCGTCGGCGGCAGCCTCCACCCCGGCGGGCGCGGCTGGCTCCGTCGCTGGCGGCGGCGCCCCCGCGACCGGCTCAATCACGCAGGCGGCGGCCACGCCGCCTGCGCCTGCGACGGCGCAGAAGGGCGAACGCAGCCCCGGCGATCGGGCGCATCCCGTGGCCGCCGCCAGCGCGCCGTCCGCAGGGCAGGCCTCGAGCGCGGACGCCAAGGACGCCACGGCAGAGCAAGGCAATCCGTTCTCTGCCCTCCAGCTCTCGTCCGGCCACGGTCCCATCGACATCAAATCGGACACCCTGGAGCTCGACTATAAGGGCAACAGCGTTACCTTCCGCGGGCACGTGCGTGCGGTCCAGGCCGACGCGGTGCTCACCAGTGATTCGCTCAAGGTGCTCTACGGTAAGGATTTTCATGAAGTCAAAGAGATGTTCGCCGACGGCAATGTGCGGATGAGCCAAGGCACGCGCTGGGCAACCGGCGATCATGCGGTGCTCGACCAGACCGCGCATACAGTCGTCCTGACCGGCAACCCGGTCGTGCACGACGGCGAGGATCAGGTCGCCGGCACCCGGATTACGGTCCATCTTGACTCGGGCAAGAGCGAAGTTCAGGGCGCCCGCGCAGTCCTATTCCCTAAGCAGCAGCAAACCCGCGATAATAAGGGAGCGCCCGCCGCTCAGCAGCTTTAGGCGGGGCCTTCGCTATGCCTCCGGAGTTGAAACTCGGCCAGGATCTGCGGCTGCGCCAGCAGCTGGTGATGACGCCGCAGCTCCAGCAGGCGATCAAGATTCTTCAGCTCTCGCTGCCCGAGCTGGAGGCGGTCGTCCAGAGCGAGTTGGAATCCAACCCGCTGCTCGAGATGGTCGAGGAACGCAGCCCGACCGCCACTGCCGCCGACGACACGATGGCCGCCGCGCCGGAGGCCGCGCCCGCCGGCGAGCCGGACCTGCTGCCGCCTGAGCCCGAGGCGGGCGCGGCGGAAGTGGAGCCGGAATGGAACGGCAATGGCGACGAGCAGCCGGCGGTCGAGGGCTCGGCCAGCGAGGCACGCGACGCCGCGCTCGAGATCAAGGAGGATCGCCTCGACAATCTCGACTGGCGCGAGTACCTCGAAAATTACTCCAACAACTGGCAGGACACGCGCGAGGCCGAGGCCGACGACGAGCGGCGCCAGACGCTCGAGAACACGCTCACCCGCCGCACCTCGCTCGAAGAGCATCTGATGTGGCAGCTCAGGATGTCCTCGCTCGATCACGACGAGCAGCTCATCGCCGCCACCATCATCTACAACCTCAGCGACGACGGCTACCTCGAAACGCCGCTCGAGGAGCTGGCACGCCAGCTCGAAACCGAGCCCGCGCGAATCGAGCAGGTGCTGCGCCGGGTACAGCGCTTCGACCCGCCCGGAGTTGCGGCGCGCGACCTGCGCGAGTGCCTGTATCTGCAGCTGATCAACCTTGGGATGGAGGAGTCGCTAGCCGCGCGCATCGTGCTCAATCATCTCGAGCTGCTCGAAAAGCACCGCTACGCCGAGATCGCCAAGGCGCTCGGTGTGCCGCTGGAGGCGGTGGGGCAAGCGGCCAAGATCATCTCGCTGCTCGAGCCCAAGCCGGGGCGCGACTATGGCGGGCAGGAGCCGGCCTACATCGTGCCCGACGTCTTCATCCACAAGATGGGCGCCGACTACGTGGTGCTGCTCAACGAGGGGGCGGTGCCGCGGCTGCGGCTGGCGGGCTACTACCAGCGCGTGCTCAACGACGGCGCGGCGGGCGCCGAGGCCAAGGAATATCTCCAGGAGCGGCTGCGCTCGGCGCGCTGGCTGGTCAAGTCGATCTACCAGCGCCAGCAGACCATCTTCAAGGTCGCAAACTCGATCGTGAAGTTCCAGCGTGCCTTCTTCGACCACGGCATCACCCATCTGCGCCCGTTGGTGCTCAAGGACGTTGCCGAAGATATCGGGATGCATGAATCGACGATCAGCCGGGCGACCGCCAACAAGTACGCCCACACCCCGCAGGGCATTTTCGAGCTCAAATTCTTTTTTACCTCGGGCGTCAAGGCGGCCAGCGGCGAGGACGTGAGCGCCGAGACAGTCAAGGAGAAGATCCGTACGATGGTGGCGGGCGAGTCGCAGAACAATCCGCTCTCCGACCAGGCGATCGCGGAGATTCTCCGCCGCGACCAGATCAATATCGCTCGCCGCACCGTGGCCAAGTATCGTCAGGCCCTCGGCATCCTGCCCTCCGCTCGGCGCAAGAAGGTTAGCTGAGAAGCTTCTTCGATTGGTGTCCTTTTTGGGGCGGTGAGGCCGGCTATGAAAGCACGCACAGGCAAACGCAGTCGGACGGTCGAACGTCGGGCGCGCCGGCGCGCGCAACTCAACGCGCGCCCCCAGGCCGAGGTCACGGTCACTTTCCGTCACGTCGAACCGACCGCCGCCATCCGGTTGTATGCCGAACGCAAGCTCGCCCGCGTGGCGCAGTCACTCAAGCGCCCCTGCGCCGTGCACCTGATCCTGGAGGTCGACAAGTACCGCCAGCGCGGCGAAGTTACGGTAAAATCCGGCCGCCTTGCGGTGGTTGCGGCGCAGGGAGAAACCAAGGATCTCTACTCGGTCATCGACCTGCTCGCGGCCAAGGTCGGGCGCCAGCTCAAGGCCCATCTGGAGAAGATCCAGACGCGCAAATGGCGCGCTCCGTCAGCTCCGGAGCTGCTCAGCGCGGTGGAGGAGGCCGAGAGTAGCCCGCGCTCGTAGCGGTCGCGCAAGCAGTATCGCGGGGCTCGACCACCGGCCGCCGGCGGCGGGCATCGCGTTGCATCCGGCTCGCCCGAGCCGGCCTTCGATGCAATAATCAGCGGTGCTGATCAGGCCATGAAAATCACGGATATCCTCAACCCCGAGATGGTGTTGCCCGAGCTCAAGGGTGCGAATAAGGCCGACGTCCTGCGCGAGCTTGCCGCCTATCTCGTGAGCAAACACGGCGCGCTGGACGCCGAGATGCTCGCGGCCGTACTGGCCGAGCGCGAGCGGCTGGGCTCGACCGCGATCGGCGACGGCATTGCGATCCCACATGGCAAAATCGCCGGCATCGACCATATCATCGGCATCTTCGGGCGCCACCGCCGCGGCGTCGATTTCGACTCGCTCGATGGTCGCCCGACCCATCTGTTCTTTCTGCTGGTTGCGCCCGAAGATTCCGCCAGTCTCCATCTCAAGGCGCTGGCGCGCGTCTCGCGCCTGATGAAGGACGCGGGCTTCCGCACCCGCCTGATGAACGCCTCCGACGCGCCCGAGATCTTCCGCCTGATAAAGGAGGAAGACGCCCGGCACTGAGGCGGAGGTTGCCGGAGCGCCGCAGACTCCGATGGCCGCACGGCCAGCGCAGCCCCGCACAGGGGACGCCGATGCGTCCGCACCCCGCCGTCCGCGCCTGGTGATCGTGACCGGCGTCTCGGGCTCGGGCCGCGCCTCCGCGATGCGCGTGCTCGAAGATCTCGGCTTCTATTGCGTGGACAATCTGCCGGTCGCGCTGGCGTCTTCGGTGATGCGGCTTGCGACCGAGCGCGACCCCGGCCTGCGCGCAGTGGCGCTCGGCATCGACGCCCGCGAGCGGCTGTTTTTTCCGCAGTGGCCGCGCGTCTTCGCCGACCTCGAGCGCGACGGCTTCCATCCCGAGGTGCTCTTCCTCGACGCCTCCGACGAGGTCCTGGTGCGCCGCTACTCGGAAAGCCGCCGGCCCCATCCCTTCGTCACCGACAGCGGCGCCTCGGTCGTCGAGGGCATCCGGCGCGAGCGCCTGGCGCTGGCCGAGATGCGCGAGCGCGCCGATCGCGTGATCGACACCAGCGCGCTGAGCGTTCACGAGCTGCGGGCGGTGCTGACCGCGGCGATGATGGGCGCTGCGGGCGGCGCCGCTATGACCGTCGCGCTGGTCTCCTTCGGCTACAAGTATGGCCTCCCGGTCGGGATGGACCTGGTGATGGACGTGCGCTTCCTGCCCAATCCGTTCTTCGTCCCCGAGCTCAAGCCGCTGGACGGGACCGACTCGCGGGTGCGCGAATACGTGATGGGCCATCCGGAGGCTCGCCGCTTCATCGACGAATTTGCCCGTTTGCTCGGCTTTCTCATCCCGCTGTACCGGCGCGAGGGCAAGAGCTACCTGACGATCGGCCTTGGATGCACCGGCGGGCGCCATCGCTCGCCCACCCTGGCGCTGGAGCTGGCGCACCGGCTGGAAGGGGAGGGCACGGCGGTCCAGGTGCGCCACCAGGACATCACCCGCTAGGCGAGCCGCTCGATAATTGCGACCGCGCGCGCTTGTCAGCATACCGAGGCGCTCCGTATCATTCTTGACTGCCCGCCATCGCGGGCCTGCGATGGCCGCCATCAGTCCGATTCCAACGCCACAACCGCAACCCCGCCGCCTGCTTACCCCGATGGTGGTGGTCAGAATCGCGATCGTCGCGTTTCTGATCGTCGGTTCGGGCTTTCTGCTGTGGACGCACGCCGAGTGGTTCGAGAACCCCGAGCTGGTCAAAGTCGAGGTCCTGCGTTGGGGATTTTGGGGACCGCTCGCCTACATGCTGCTCTACGCCGTGGGGCCGTCGTTCCTGGTGCCGGGGGCGGTGATGACGATCGCGGGCGGACTGGCGTTTGGGACGCTGTGGGGCTCGATATATTCGCTCATCGGCGCCGACGCGGGCGCGCTGGTCGCCTTCGGCGCCGGGCGCTTCCTGGGGCGCTCGTTCGTGCGGCGAGTAGTCGGCGGGCGCTTCGAGAAACTGCTCGGACACATCGAGCGCTACGGCTTTCAGATCATTTTCTATCTGCGGCTGGTGCCGGTGATCCCGTACAACGCGCTCAACCTGCTTGCCGGCGCTTCGCCGATCACTTTTCGCGACTACTTGTGGGCGAGCGTGATCGGGATGGTACCGGGCACGATCCTGTTCGCCTTTCTGGGCGACGCGCTATGGCACCCGACCTCGCCCAAATTCTTCGTCGCGCTCGGGCTCATCGGGATCTGCTTCGCGGCGGGCGAGCTGGCGCGCCGGCGCGGCTGGCTGCCCGGCGGCCAGGCCGCGGAAGACGGCTGAGGCGCCTTGGGCATCCTTCGAGCATGCGACCCGCGCGTTGCTCGAAAGCGCGGCGCAAGGTCGCTCGAGCTGCGCGCGGCAACCTCGCTCGCCCGGCTTTTGAAGGATACCAGCCGCCGCTTACGAAAGGCGCGCGATGCTCGCCGAGAGCTGCAACTGATTCGCCGAAGGCATGCGGACTGGCGACGTCAAGGACGCAAGGGCGTGGCTCGACGAACCAGGGCATAGGCCTCTCGATTCCAGCGCCACGCCCGCGGGTGGACATCCGGCGGGCAGCCGACGTAAAGATCGCTCCGTGGCGCTCGCATCATCGCTGGTCGGTACGGCGTCGGAGATGGCGGTGACCGAAGTCGATACCGGATGGACGATGGCATACGCAGCCGGGCTCGGCGACGCCTGGCCGTGCTACCTCGATACGACCCGCGAGCGCGGCGTCGTCGCCCATCCGATGTTCAGCGTCGCGATCGAGTGGCCGGCGATGCTGCATATCATCCAGGCCCTGCGCGAGGCGGGTTTCTCGCGGGTTGAGATGCTGCGTCGGGTGCATGCCACCGACGACGTGATTGTGCATCGGTTGATCCGTCCGCCCGAGCGCCTGCTTACCCGCGCGACGCTGGCCGGGATCGAGCGTCGCGGCGCAGGTGCCTACCAGCTCACGCGCTTCGACACTTTCGACGAGAACGGCGCGCCGGTATGCACGACGTGGTACGGCAACCTGTACCGCGGGATCGACGTGGCGGGTCCCGACCGTCCGCCGCTCGACGCCCCCGCTGCGCTTGCGCCATCGACAATGAAGTCCGCGCCGCGTGCGAGCTTCGCGATTCCGATTACGCCGGTTGCCGCACTGGTCTATAACGCGGGCGCGCGGCTAGGCAACGCGATCAACATCCACACTGACGCGGCGACCGCCAAAAGCGCTGGGCTGCCCGGACCGATCCTGCATGGCACGGCGACACTCGCGATGGCGGTTTCGCGCGTGGTCGCGGCCGAGGCCTGCGGCGACCCGACGCGCGTCGCGCGGATCCATGCGCGCTTCGGCGCGATGGTGCTGATGCCGTCACAGCTCGAGTTGCGGATCACGGCGCGCGAACGAACCAGCGCCGGCGAGACGGTCTTTTTCGAAGTGATCAATGGCGAAGGCGGCCGTGCGATCCGCGACGGCTTCGTGGTCCTGCGCGTGTAGCGCTCGTTGGAAGGCCGAGGGAGAAGCGCTGTCCTCCGCTGCATTGCGCGCAGCGATCGCGTCTAGTTCGGCGACGTTATCCAGTCGTGCTTGCGCCAATGGGTCAGCAACGTGTTGAGATAGCTCTGCGCCGCCGCATCCATCCAGCCTCCGGAAAAATGCGAACTCAGGCAGCCGAACAGCATCCAGTCCTGATTCGTCGCAGGTTTAGCGGTGATTGGATTAAGAAAGTTGTGCGGCGATACCCCACCGGGATTCGACAGATAGGCCGAAACGTCGGCGCTGTAGGTATTGGGCAAATGATCAGCGCTGGCGAAATAAGGCGCTTGGTCGCCGTTCATGCAAGCGCGCTGGCTGGCGAAACGAAACTCGGCCGAGAAAGTGGTCGAGTATTCCATCATCGGCCACGTCATCGTTGCGTAGAAAACCTTGGTCTGAAAATCCCCCCACGACTGGTAGCAGCAGTTCTCGCAGATGTAACCGAAGAGATTAACATCACGGTTGCGGCACTCGGACAAAGTTGTGCGCCGATCGCCGCCCGAATGCCACTGGACCCAGGAGCCGTTTTCGCTCGTCGCCTGCGCGCGCACAGCGTCCTCGTCGATTCCGTACTTGCAGGCTGCGAGGCGAAAGATGTTCCAGGTCGATCCGGTGTACTGCCCGGTGATTTTGCGGAACCAGAAATCGTTGTTCCAACTCGAGTTTAGATCGAAAGTGTCGATGCCATTAATCAGCCGCTCCAGGTCCGCCGGCCGCGCCCGCGTCTGGTTGACCGGCGAAGTAATGCCGATATTTAGATCGTCCACGTGGGTGGCCTGGTTCGCGGGAATCGTTTCGTCGGCGTCGCTGAGCATTGCCGCGCATTCGGCGTCCGTGGGCACGCTCGTACTTCCGTCGGCGAAGCGTCCCGTGCCAGGCTCGGTGCCGAAATGCAGGCTCGGCGTCGGTGCCGGACTGGGGTTTTCGAACACGTAGCTGGTGCTGGTAGTGGCGAGAATCACCTCGTTGGGTTGGGCGGAATGGGCTTCGATTTTCACGGTGTGGCGGCCGTTTGGATAATCATCGGTCGATAGCAATTCCTGGCCGACGCCGAATTCAATCATCGGGCCGCCATCAACGAACATCGCTTCGTGGTTTACGCCGGCACAGGTATCCGAGGTGTGGATCGCAACGTCGCCGCTGAGCGTGCTGCCGGACGTGGGCGAGATAATGACCAGGCAGATTGGATTTGGCGTCGGCATGGCACTGGGCGTAGGTGTCGGACCATTCTGGACGTTCAATGTTTCGCTGGCGCTGCCCAACACGCGTGAACCGGGATTGCTAGATTGGCTCGTTACCGTGATCTGGTGGTTGCCATTGACCCATTCAACGGTCTGCCAGGTAACCGCGCCGGGAGCGAAGGCGCCAACGAACGTGTTGTCGACGAACAGCGTCTCGAACCACAGGCCCGTGCACGTATCCAACGTTGATATCGGGACTATGCCGCCGACTGCCTGTCCCGGCTGGGGCGCCGTTATCCTGATACAGGGCGTGGGCGTAGGCGTCGGGGTTGGCGTGGGAACAGGAGTTGGCTTGGGAGTCGGCGTCGCGGGTGCGATCAGGTACGCTTTGACCGACGCAGAGCCGAGCAGTCGTCCGCCGCTTCGGAACGACTTGACCGTGAGCGTGTACGTACCGAGCGCGAAATTGGAGGTCGGCCAGATGAACTGCTGCGGATTCGGTGTCGCGCATCCCAGTCCGGTCTGATTAACGTATGCGCACTCGTACCAGCGGTTCGTGCAACGATCGGAAAACACGATCGGAACCGACGGTCCTTTAAGAATCAGCGCGCCGTTGGTCGGAGAGGTGATGCGAATACACTGGCCGTGAGCTGGCGCAGTGCACGTGATCACCATCGCCACGATCGCGATGGCCTGCGAAATACGCTGCAGGGCAGAGAAGAGGAGAGCCGAATGCTTTGATCCTCCGTGCCCAAAGCCTACGCGCCGAGCGGCGCCGACAGCGCCAGGGCGAAAGTCACCATAATTCGACTGCGCGGATCGCCAGACAGGACGGGATGGGCCGGCCGACCGTATTTCGAATGGGAACACCTGCTGTCGCCCGCGAATATTGAGCACTTCCGGTGCCATCGATACCCTCAGCGAAAGCCTTGGAGCAATGCGGGCAATAAAACTAGTTCCTTCCTTGTGGTGTGCGGAAATTGAGACGCCTCTTTGACGAACAGTTACGTGCGGATTGAAACAGTCTGTCGTTCGGCGATTCAGACGTGAACTGTCGCGGGTGCCCTTGCGGCTCCGACAACAAGGTTGTGGTTCTGACCTATGCACGGCATGGGCAATACGACACTGGGCACGCTGCGATAGACAACTGGTGGCGGGCTGGCTAGATATAGCCCATGCCACTGGACTCATCGCTGGTTGGAACCACGGTTGGACCGGTTGAGGCCGAAGTCGACGCGCGCTGGGCGATGGCCTACGCGGCGGGAATCGAAGACTACCTGCCGTGCTACCTCGACACGCGCCGCCCGCACGGGATCGTCACCCATCCCGTCTTTCCGGTCTGTTTCGAATGGCCGGCGACGTATGCGCTGAGCGCCAGGCTGCGCCAATCCAGCCTGGCGCCGGCCGAGGCGGCGCGCGGCGTGCATGCGACTTACGACCTGACGCTCCATCGCCCGATTCGCCCGCCCGAGCGCTTGACCACTATGCTCACGCTGGCGGGTGTGCAGCGCCTGCGGCCGGGTGCGTACCAGCTAATGCGTTTCGAAACAGTGGACGCCGGGGGCAGGCCGGTATGCACGACTTGGTACGGCAGCATCTATCGTGGCGTCGAGGTGGCGGGTCCGGACCGCCCTGCCGTTGACACCCCCGCTCTCCCTCCTGCCGGCCTTGCGGGCGACACGCCCCGTGCGGAGATTCCGCTTGCGATTTCGCCCGGCGCCGCTCACGTCTATACCGAGTGCGCGCGCATCTGGAACCCGGTTCATACCGACGCAGCGGTTGCTGCGGCCGCCGGGTTGCCGGCGATCATCCTGCATGGCACGGCCACGATGGCGATGGCGGTGTCCAAGATCGTCACCGCCGAGGCCGCCTGCAATCCCGAGCGCGTGCGACGCGTGCGCGGGCGCTTCGCCGCGATGGTCCTGATGCCGTCGCTATTGACGGTGCGGATCAACTCGCGCATCGCGTTTGCAGGCGGCGAGTCGATCACCTTCGAAGTGTTCAACGCCGACGGCAGCCGTGCGATCCGCGACGGCTTCGTGGTCCTCGGCGATTGACAGGCGCCGCCGCGGACGGCTCATTCGGCAAGGGAGGATTTGTGCGCCGGAATGATCCGCTCTGCGATCATGGCGCACAGCGAGGCGAGCGCCCAGGCCGCCGCCGGCGCGGCGAGCGCGCCCGCCGCGGTGCCGAGGAACACCAGCCAATCCATGCTGAATGAGGGCTGGTCCGCACCGAAGCCAAAGGCGTCCACCGCGCTCAGTAACGGCACCGCCCACCATATGGCCTCGGCGATCAGAACCGCGCCGACTCCGCGGCGCAGGCCCGGCCGCAGCATCACCGCCGCGACGGCCGCGAACATGACGGCCAGCATGAACGTGCCGGCGAAGGTGCCCAGCCACAGATACGGCGGCGGCCACATCACGGACGCGATCCCGCTGGTGGCCGAGAATTGCAAAAGCGCACCGATCCCGAGCGCGCCGAGCGCGGCAAGGCCGGCCCCGAACGCTCCGCGCCGTCTCCGCAGCAGTGCGGCGATAACCAGGACGAGCAGCACCGCGCCGCCGACGGCGAACGTCTCGGCGTACTGGCGATGGCGCAGGATGAGAAAATCGCTCAGCGGCGCCTGGGTGGCGACGCGCTCAATAGCGGCAGCCGCAGGCGCATATCGCAGCGCCACGGCTGTCGCTGCGGCCAGCGCTATTGCCGCCAGCCTTGGGCCGCCGCGCGTCATAGCCAGCAACTATCCGCTTCCACCGCGGCACGGGCAATGCCCCCGCATGGACCGGCCTCGGACCGGGGTGTAGTTGTTTGTGAGGGCGGCGCAACGGCCGTCCGCAGAGTGTTATGGTTCGGATCAGGGCTGAGTGGCGGCGGCGATCAGGAATGCTGGCGGCGCGTGTGCGGTCGTGGATTGCCGCCGCCGTCGCGACGGGCCTTGCGGCCGGCATGCTCGCCGGATGCTCGTCGCAGAGCCACCAGGAAGCTTTGGGACCGCCCGCCCAGCAGCAATACTTCGACGCGCTGAAGCTCGGCAACGCCGCGGAGGCGAGCCAGATCTGGCTTCGGATGACGCCGGAGGAGCGGCTGAAGTTCGAGCGCGGGCAGGACATCCGACCCAGCGTCGCCCCCCAGCAAGTACAGCGCGCGATTGCGGAGCACTACGCCAACCAGGAAGACGACGAAGGCGACTCTGCGCCCAAGCAGATCGAGCTGGGGCCGCATGGCGGCGGCTTGCAAGACCTGCCCGCCTACCTTCAGCAATACGGCGGCTCATCCGGCGGCGCGCCGCAGTCTGCGCCCGTTGCCCCCGCCAATCACTGACGGGCGCACTGCCGCAGCTAACGGCCAAGGTGCTGGCGGACGGCGCTTCGGCACGCCAAAATCACCAAGCACCTGAATCATCGACACGGCGCTGGCGTCAACAACCTCTGACGCGCCGAGGAAGCGGAGCTACGATGGATTTCGCCTTCAGTCCCGAACAGGAGATGCTGCGCCGCACGCTGGCCGAGTTCGCCGCGCGCGAACTCGCCCCCGGGTACGCCGGACGCGATGTTGACGAGGACCTGCCGCGCTCGCTGGTACGCAAGCTCGGCGAGCTGGGGCTGCTCGCCCCGATGGCGGAGACGCGCCATGGCGGCCAAGGGCTCGACTACGTCTCGCTGGGCATCGCGCACGAGGAGATCGGCCGCGCCGACTTCAACGCCGCTTACATCCTGCTGCTCGCCGCGCTGGTCGGCGCGATCGTCAGCGCCCATGGCGACGAGCGCCAGCGCGCCGAGTTCCTGCCGCCGATCTGTCGTGGCGACGCAGTCGTCGCGCTCGGGGTGACCGAACCCGCAGGCGGCTCCGACGCCGCGCACGTCCGCCTCCAGGCGCGCCGCGACGGCGACGGCTATGTGCTCAACGGCGAAAAGACGTCGATCTCTTTCGCTTCGTGGGCCGACACGGCGCTGGTGATGGCGCGCACGGGTACGCTCGCGCAAGGCGCGCGCGGGGTCAGCGCGTTCTACGTCGATCTGCATTCACCCGGCGTCAGCCGCGCGCGCTTTCGCGACCTCGGTACCCGCGCGATCGGCCGCGGCCAGCTCTTCTTCGATTCGGTGCGCGTGCCCGCCGCCAACCGCGTCGGCGCAGAGGGCGCGGGTTTCGTCCAAGTGATGCAGGGTTTCGACTTCAGCCGTTCGCTGATCGGCCTGATGTGTATCGGGGCGGCCGAGCAGAGCGTGGACGAGACTGTCAAGTACGTCGCCGAGCGCCAGGCCTTCGGCGCGCCGCTCGCGCGCTTCGAGGGAGTGTCGTTCCCGCTTGCCGAGGCGGCGGTCAAGCTGCGCGCGGCGCGCCTGCTCTGCTACGAGGCGCTGTGGATGCGCGATCGCAATCTGCCGCACGGATGGCTGGCGGCGGGATGCAAATGGTGGGCGCCTGAGCTCGCCGTGCAGGTCATCCATCAGTGCCTGCTCCTGCACGGCCATTTGGGCTTCAGCCTCGACCTGCCCCATCAGCAGCGCCTGCGCGACGTTATCGGGCTGGAGATCGGCGACGGCACCGCCCAGATCATGAAGACGCTCGTCGCGCGCGAGATTGTCGGCAAGAGTGCCCGCCCGTACTGAGCGGTTGCCTCAGCGTACCAGACGGGCGCTAAACCGCAGACGCATGTAGTCGGCGGTCCAACGCCCGGCGCCGTCGCATAGCACGGGCCTGAGCAACTCCACCACCTCGTCGCGCGCGCCGGCGCGGCTCTGCTCGGGCAGGTGGCGGAAGAACGGCTCGCCGAACGTTTCCAGCCACCCCTCCAGCGCCGTCGGCAGCGGCGTGGGCCGCGGAATCAGCGCGATGTAATCGACTTCGAACCCGCCGCGCTCGAGCCGCCCGCGATAGTCCTCGACGGTTGGGAAATACCACGGGATCACCGCGCGGCCGTCCACGCCGTGGCGCCCGAGCACTGCGACCAGCGCCACCGTGATCGCCGCGACGCATCCATGGCCCCCCATCTCGCCGACGAAGCGTCCGCCGGGCTTCAGCGCGCGCGTCACGCCAGCGATCACCGCGTCGGGATCGTCTTTCATCCAGTGCAGCGCGGCGTTGGAAAACACGGCGTCGAACTCGGCGTCGAACGTCAGGCGCGCGCCATCCATCACGCGCGCGTCGAGTCCGCGCCGTTGCGCCGCCGCGACCATGTCTCCGGCTGCGTCGACGGCCACCACCGCTGCGCCGGCGGCCGTGATCTTCTCGGTCAGCACGCCATCACCGCATCCGAGGTCAAGAATTCGCTCTCCGGGCTGCGGCTTGAGCAGCTCGAGTACCGGCTGGCCGAGCGCGGGGACGAAATGGGCGTTGCGCGCGTAGCGCTCCGCCGTCCAGGTTTGGGCCATTTGTGATTCCGCCATCGTATAAACAATACTGGGAAGCGGGGCGCAGTGGCCACACCCGACAGCAACAGGGCCCCGAAAGAGACCCGGGTGTCCCGCGTATGGCGAGGGCTGGCCGTCCTTGCGGCAGCGATCGCGTTGGCCTGTGCCGTGGCCGCCGGCAGGTTCGCCGCCGCCCTGCGCTACGCCCGGGTCCGCGATTCCGCACAGATCGCCGCGCTGAGCGACCGGATCACCGGCCTTGAACACGACGTTGAGAACCGGCAGGACGAGGTCGCGCAGCTGCGCGAGCAAGTGAATCTCGGCGCCGAGCTTCTTGGCGCGGCGCTGGCACCGGACAGCCGGATAATCCGGATGAGCGGACTCGCGCCGGTGCCGCAGGCGAGCGCCGTGATCGTCCTCAGCAGCCGCGCGGATCACGCGATGATGCGTGTCAGCGGGCTGCCCGCGCCGCCGCCGGGAAGGATTTATGCCCTGTGGTGGATTGCGGAGGCCGGTGGCGCGCCGACGCGTGGCGCGCTGTTCCGCACCGCCTCCGACGGCACGGCGATCGTCGCCGCGACCCTGCCGCCCCCCGGCACCCGCATCGCCGCCAGCGCGATCACTCTCGAAGCGCTCAAGGGCGGCGACCGCCCAAACGGCGCGACGTATCTCAAGGGCGCCGCCAACGGACGCTAACGCGGCGCTGCGAACGCTTGCGGGGCTGTACAGCGCCTTCTACTAATTGAGTGAGGCGACGCAGGAGCGGCCACGATGCTCAAGGGAATCGACCATGTGGTGATCGCAGTTGCGGACCTGGAGCGTGCGGTCGCAGGTTTCAGCGAGCTCGGCTTCACCGTCGTCCGCGGCGGGCGCCATCCGGCCCTCGCCACCCACAACGCTCTGATCGCGTTCGCCGACGGCGCTTACTTCGAACTCATCGCCTTCCAGGCCGAATACTCGCCCCATCCATGGTTCAACGCGGTGCGCCGCGGCGGCGGGCTTACCGACTTCTGTATGCAGACCGACGACCTTGATGCGGATGTCGCAGCGTTGCGGCGCGCGGGGGCGCATATCGGCGAGCCGTTGGCGATGGAGCGCGAGCGGCCCGACGGCTACACGCTCAAGTGGGTACTGGCCGTCGCGCAGCCGCCGAGCGCCGGAAGCGTCCCGTTTCTGATCCGCGATCTCACGCCGCGCGACGAGCGCGTGCCGCGCGCGCGCAGTCATCTCAACGGTGCGGCCGCGATCCGCACGCTTACCGTCGCCGTCCGCGATGCGCGCGCCGCCGGCGCCTTCTACGCGAGCGTGCTCGGTACCCGGCACAGAGCGATTCGTCGCGACGACCTCGGCGCGGCCGGCGTGAGCGTCGCCGCCGGACCACACGAGCTGCAGTTGGTCGAGCCGGCTACCGGGCATGGGATCGTCGCACGATGGATTCGCGGCCGCGGGCCGTCGCCTGTCGAGGTCACGCTGCGCGGACGTTCGCCGCGCCCGACCCTCCTTGACCCGGCGCGGGCGCAGGGCGCCCGGATCCGGCTCTAGCGCGGCGCTCCGCGATGGCCTCAACGCCTGCAATTCCGCGCGTGCTCCTCGCCGCCACCGGCAGCGGCGCGGGCAAGACTACGGCGGTCATCGCGCTTATCGGGGCGCTGCGCGCGCGCGGGATGCGGGTGGCGGCGTTCAAGTGCGGCCCCGATTATCTCGATCCGACCTACCATCGCCGCGCCGCCGGCGCGCCCTCGCACAACCTCGACGGTTGGATGATGGGGCGCGAGGCGGTCCTCAGCACCTTTGCGCGTGCCGCCGACGGCGCCGACATCGCCGTGATCGAGGGCATGATGGGGCTGTTCGACGGCGTCGCGCCCGAGCGCGACGAAGGCTCGACGGCGGAAATCGCCAAATGGCTCGACGCGCCGGTGCTGCTGGTCGTGGACGCGTCGGGGATGGCGCGCACGGTGGCGGCGCTCGCCGCCGGCTTCAAACGCTTCGATCCGCGGCTCAACCTGGCGGGCCTGCTCTGCAACCGCGTCGGCGGTCGCGGCCATCTGGATCTCCTGCGCACGGCGTCAGCCGAGCTGCCGGTGTTGGGCGGCTTTCCGGCCGAGCCCCGCGCGGCGTTTCCCGAGCGCCATCTCGGACTGCTCAGCGCCGACGACAAGTCGGTTGCGCCGGCGCTGTTCGCGGCGTGGACGGTGCTTGCCGCCGAGTGGCTCGATCTCGACGCGATCGTCGAGCTCGCGCGCGCCGCGCCGCCGCTTGCGGCCGGCGCGGAGGAGTTATGGCCCCGGCGCGGCGCCGACGCCCCGCGATGCCGGATCGGCGTGGCCCACGATGCCGCGTTCCATTTCTACTATGAGGACAATCTGCGACGGCTCGAGCTTGCGGGCGCGGAGCTGGTGCGCTTTGCGCCCACGCGCGATCGCGAGCTGCCGCAAGTCGACGGACTTTACTTCGGCGGCGGCTATCCGGAAGCCTGTGCGCGCGAGCTTTCCGGCAATCAGGCGATGCTCGACGCGGTGCGCGGCTTTGTGCGGCGCGGCGGGCCAATCTACGCCGAGTGCGGCGGCCTGATGTACCTGGCCGACGCGATCCGCACGCTCGACGGCCGACGCTGGCCGATGGCGGGAATCGTCGGCGGCGAGGCCGTGATGGCGGATAGACTCCAGGCGCTGGGCTATGTCGAGGTCGAAACGCGCGCGGATTCGATCGTCGGACCGGCCGGGATGCGCCTGCGGGGCCATCAGTTCCGTTACTCCACACTTAAGCCAGCCCCGCCGGCGAGGTTCGCGCGCGTGTACTCGGTGAGCCCGCGATGGGGCGGCGCGACGTTCGACGAAGGCTACCGCACGGGCGGCGTGCTCGCCTCTTACGTGCATGTGCATTGGGCGTCGAATCCGCAGGCGGCCGGGCATTTCGTCGATTCCTGCGCGCGCTGGCGTGCGAATCGGATGGGCGAGCACGGAGGCCTGCCCCGCTGAGGCGGTGAGACGCGTCACCGCCAGCGAGACATCGGCGGAGCGAAAACATACAATTGACGGTATGAGCGACTCTCGTTCGGATGACCTCGCACGTCAGTTGGCGCACGCAGTGCCCAATACGCTCGAAGGATGGGGCGTGCTCCATCAGATGTTCCGCGTGCGGCGCGACGCGCTCGACGCGGCGTGGCGCGCGCGAGCTGCGCGCGAAGCGGCGGACGCGTTCGCTGCGATGGCGCGGCGCGAGGATGGCGAGAGCGCGCTGTTTTCGATCCTCGGCCACAAGGGAGACCTGCTGGCGCTCCATTTCCGCCGCTCCTTTGACGATCTCGGCCGCGCGCAGGGGGAGGTCGCGGCGCTCGGTCTGAGCGCGATGCTCGAGCAGACGTGGTCGTACGTCTCGATGGTCGAAATCGGACTGTACGAGGCGACCGTGGCGCTCAACACGCGGCTTGCGCAGCAGGGCCTGCGGCCGCATTCGCCCGAGTGGAAAATGGCGGTCGAAGAGGAGCTCGCCGCCCAGCGCCACAAGCTCAGCGAGCGCCTGTGGCCGAAGATTCCCGCGCGCCGCTTTCTATGCTTCTACCCGATGAACAAGCGGCGCAGCGACCCCGACAACTGGTACATGCTGCCGATCGACGAGCGCCGCCGCCTGATGCACGAGCACGGGATGATCGGCCGGCGCTACGCCGGTCAGGTAACGCAGATCATCTCGGGCTCGATCGGCTTTGACGACTGGGAATGGGGCGTCGACCTGTTTGCCGACGACCCGCTGGTATTCAAGAAGCTGGTGTACGAGATGCGCTTCGACGAATCGAGCGCGCGCTACGCCGAGTTCGGCCCCTTCGTCGTCGCGATCCGCCTGGGCCCCGACGAACTGCCGAAGTTCATTCTCGACCGTTCCTGAGCCGCTGAAAGTTGCGGTTGCCGGCTACGATTTGGAGGAGGGCGCGCCCGGCTTGAGCGCGGCGAACAGGCCTTCCACCTCGCCCTCGACCGGGAAGCGCCCGCTCCTGGCTTTGGAGAAGATGAGTTTGCCGTCAACCACGACGTCGAACTGGCCGGTCTTGCCGACCTTGATTTCGGCCTTTTCGCCGAAGCGTTTGCTGAGCGAGGCGGCCAGACTGGCCGCGCGCGACTTGTAGCCTCAGGCGGAGCAGTAGAAGATCTCGATAGCCATAAGCTCAGGCTATCACTTGCTCTCCGGCAGATCGACGAAGACTGCCGCCGCCACCACCGAGGTCCACAGCCCGTCGCGGTCGCCGATCGCCGACTGGGTCACGTTGCGGGTGGTGACGATCTTGTCCGACACCCGCCAGACGTCCTTGCGCTCGTCGTAGCTGGCGTTGGGGTCGAAGTCCACCCCGAGAATCGTCGCCAGCATCATCGCGGCGAGATCCTCGGCGTAGTCGCCCGCCTTCTGGTCGGTTTCGCCAAAACTATGATGCTCGGAGAGGTAGCCGTAGTGGCTGGGGTTGGCCGGGATTGCGACGCCGACCGAGGCGGCGATGAGGCGATGCGGCTCGTCGGTCGCGTTATCGCTCATCACGGCGAATACGATCTGCCCCGGCGTCAGCCGCTTGAGACCCTCCTGCGGCGTGATGAGCTTGCAATAGGGCGGAAAGATCGACTTGACGCGAACGAGGTTGAACTCCGCGATGCCGGCCGAGCGCAGGGCGAGCTCGAACGAGTTCAACTTCTCGCGGTGCTTGCCTACGCCCTTGGTCAGAAACACACCTTTCGGAAAAGGCCCCATCGCATCTCTCCCGCTTGGACTCCTCCCGGCGTGTCGGGTCGGGGATCAACCGTCAACCTTAGCAGGAGCCGCCCGCGTGTTACATGGGGGGCGGCGGCTCGCCGCAAGATTTTGACGACGACAGTTAACGATCGCCTAGCGGGCGGTGGGGGTGCCAAAGCAGCGGGGCCGTTCTCGAACAGCCCTACAGCACGTTGACTGGCCGGTATTCGCCGAACACCCGCCGCATCGCGTCCGAGATCTCGCCCAGGGTCGCCCGCTTGCGCACCGCGTCGATAATCGGCGGCATCAGGTTGCTGCCGTCGCGCGCCGCCCTCTCGACCTTCCCGAGCGCCGCGCGTGCGGCTTCCGCGTCGCGCTCGGCACGCAGGCGAGCCAGGCGTTCGCGCTGACGCTCCTCGAGCTGCGGGTTGAGGCGGAGAATATCGGTCGGAGGTTCTTCCTCGGCGGTGAATTGGTTGACGCCGACGATGATGCGCTGTTTGGTTTCGATTTCGCGCTGGTAGGCGTAGGCCGCCGACTGGATCTCGCGCTGCATGTAGCCGCGCTCGATCGCAGCCACCGCGCCGCCGAGGTCGTCGATACGGCCCAGGTATTCCGTAGCCTTGGTCTCGAGCTCGCGCGTGAGGGTCTCGAGGAAGTAGGAGCCGCCCAGCGGATCGACCGTATCGGCGACGTCGGACTCGTGCGCGATGATCTGCTGGGTGCGCAGCGCGAGCAGGGCCGAGTTCTCAGTCGGCAATGCCAGCGCCTCGTCGCGCGAGTTGGTGTGGAGCGACTGCGCGCCGCCGAGGACCGCGGCCAGCGCCTGGAGCGTAACCCGCACCACGTTGTTGTCCACCTGCTGCGCCGTCAGCGTCGAGCCCGCGGTCTGCGCATGGAAGCGCATCATCATCGAGCGCTCGTCGGTGGCGCCGAAGCGCTCTTTCATGATCCGCGCCCACAGCCGGCGCGCTGCGCGGAACTTGGCGATCTCCTCGAAGAAGCCGTTGTGGACGTTGAAGAAGAACGACAGCCGGCTGGCGAAGGCGTCCACCTTGAGCCCCGCCTTGATCGCCGCTTCGACGTAGGCGATGCCGTCGGCGAGGGTGAAGGCGAGCTCCTGGGCGGCGGTCGAGCCGGCCTCGCGGATGTGGTAGCCGGAGATCGAGATCGTGTTCCAGTTGGGGACTTCGCTGGTCGCGAACTCGAAGATGTCGGTGATAATCCGCATCGAGTCGCGCGGCGGATAGATGTAGGTCCCGCGCGCGACGTACTCCTTGAGCACGTCGTTCTGGATCGTGCCGTTGAGCTTGTCCCATCCCACCCCGCGCCGCTCGGCCACCGCCAGGTAGAGCGCAAGCAGGATCGCGGCGGTGGCGTTGATCGTCATCGAGGTCGAGATCTTTTCCAGCGGTAAGGCCTCGAGCAGGGTCTCCATGTCGTCGATCGAGCAGATCGACACGCCCACCCGCCCGACCTCGCCGCGGGCCAGCGGATGATCCGGGTCGCGGCCCATTTGGGTCGGCAGGTCGAAGGCGACCGACAGCCCGGTCTGCCCATGTTCGAAGAGATAGCGATAGCGGCGGTTGGACTCCTCCGCGGTGCCGAAGCCCGCGTACTGGCGCATCGTCCACAGCCGCCCGCGGTACATCGTCGGCTGCACGCCGCGGGTGAACGGATACTCGCCGGCGAAGCCGAGGTCGCGCAGGTAGTCAAAATCGTCAAGATCGGTGGGGTCGTACTGGCGCTTGATCTCGATGCCCGAGGTGGTGGCGAACTTCGCGCGCCGCTCGCCGCCGCGCTTGAGCGCGGGCGCGACCTTGCGCTGCTCCCAGGCTTTGCGTGCGTCCTCGATTCCGCCGTTCGACATAAGCGCCTTGGCCTCCGATCCGGCGCTACTCGATAATCGCCAGGATCTCGCCCTTCTCGACCGTCTGGCCCGCGGTCACCCGCACCTCTACCACCCGTCCGGCCTTGGGCGTCTTGATCTCGTTCTCCATCTTCATCGCTTCAACGGTCAAGACGCCCTCACCGACTTCGACCTGCTGGTCGGGTTTGACCAGCACGTTGACCACCCGCCCGGGCATCATCGCCTTGAGTTCGACACGGCCGCTGACCTGGCGGCCGAGACGCGCCTCCACCTGGCGTATCGCGCGCTGGCGCTCGTCAACCAGGGCGACGCGCCATGCGCCGGCGCGCGAGGCGACGATGAGCTCCTCGCCGTCAGGCGTGACGTCGAAATCGAAGGAGCGGTGGCCAATGAGGACTGAAAACGAACTTGCGCCGACGCGGCGCAGATCGACCTCGAAGCGCCGCTCGCCCATCCGGACCGCATAGGAATGGGCGCCGAGCTCTTCGAACTCGAAATCGTGCTCCGCACCCTGCATCGTCGCCAGGTATCGCATGGCTGCCGTCGTCCCTTTCACTAGCGCCTGAGCACGTCGAGCCGGCCCAGCGTCTTCCACGCCGAGCCGCTGCTGCGCGCCGCGCTCACGCGCGGGACGCCCGCCCGGGCAGCACGATGGTTGTTGAGATGTTGCGCGGCGGCGGCCGCGGCGGCCAGCAACGCCGCCGTCCACTCGCCGTCGGGCGCCGCGCCGTTGGCCACCGGACGGTACTCCTGGGCGACGAAGTTGGTGTCGTAATCGCCGCCGAGGAACCTCGGATGGTTCATGAGCCAGCGATGGAAGTCGAGATTGGTCGTCAGATCGCCGGCTATCACGAACTCGCTCAGCGCGCGGCGCATCCGATCGATCGCCTCGGTGCGGTCGCGGCCCCATACCGCCAGCTTCGAGATGATCGGGTCGTAATAGACCGGCACCTCGGCGCCCGCGTACACACCGATGTCGTTGCGCACGCCGGGGCCCGTTGGCAGGCGCAGCGCGTCGATCCGGCCGGGCGCGGGCACGAAGCCGGCCGCGGGATCTTCGGCGTAGATGCGGCACTCGACCGCCCATCCGCGCTGGGCAAGCTCCTCCTGCCGAAACGGCAGGCGGCCGCCAGCGGCTACCTCGATCTGCGCCTTGACCAGGTCGACGCCGGTGACGAGCTCGGTGATCGGATGCTCGACCTGGATGCGCGTGTTCATCTCGAGGAAGTAGAAGTTGCGATCGGCATCGACGAGGAACTCGATCGTGCCTGCGCTGAAATAGCCCACCGCCCGCGCAGCGCGGATCGCGACCTCCCCCATCGCACGACGCATCTCAGGCGTCAGGAAGGGCGAGGGCGACTCCTCGACGACCTTCTGATGGCGGCGCTGGATCGAGCACTCGCGATCGAAAACGTGCACGGTATTGCCGGCATGGTCGCCGAAAACCTGGAACTCGATGTGCCGCGGACGGCTGAGCGCTTTTTCGACGTACAGCCGGGCGTCGCCGAAGGATGACTTGGCCTCGCCGCCGACGCTGCGCATCGCCGAGGCCAGGTCGGCGTCGTTTTCGACCAGGCGCAGGCCCTTGCCGCCGCCGCCTGCGGCCGCTTTGACCATTACTGGATAGCCGATCTTCTTGGCATAGGAGCGCACTTCGTCCTCGCCGCTGAGCGTGTCGGGCGAGCCGGGCACCACCGGCACGCCCGCCGCCGACATCAGCTTGCGCGACTCGACCTTGTCGCCCATTGCCTGGATCGCCTCGGGCGAGGGTCCGATGAAGACCAGCCCGGCATCGGCGACCGCGCGCGCGAAGCCGGCGTTCTCGGAAAAGAAGCCGTAACCCGGATGGACCGCGTCGGCTCCGGCCTTCTTTGCCGCCTCGATGATGCGCGGGGTGTTGAGGTAACTCTCGGCCGCGGGCGCGGGGCCGACCCCGACCGCGTAGTCAGCTTCGCGCACGTGGAGGGCGGCGCGGTCGACGTCGGAGTAGATCGCAACCGATTCGATTCCCAGTTCGCGGCAGGCGCGGATCACGCGAACCGCGATCTCACCGCGGTTGGCTATCAGGATGCGTTTGAACATCGTCTATAGAAACGAGGCGCGCCGCTCCGAGGCGGAGGGGCCGCTCGTGCTCCAGTCTATCGCGTTCGCGCCGGTGCGGGCGAGGCGGTGCGGCGCCGCACGCATGCCGCCGCGGCTCGAGGTCGCGCCGCCGCTCACAGCGGGATATTGCCGTGCTTGCGCGGCGGATTGCGCTCGCGCTTGTTTTCCAGCGCCCTCAGCGCGCCGATAATTCGCGGGCGCGTCTCCCGCGGCATCATTACTTCGTCGATATAGCCCAGCTCGGCGGCCTTGAACGGATTGGCGAAGGTCCTGCGGTACTCCTCGACCAGACGGTTCTTCTCGGACGCCGGGTCTTTGGCTTTTTCGATCTGGTTGCGAAAAACAATGTTGACCGCGCCCTCGGGACCCATCACGGCGATCTCGGCGCTTGGATAGGCGAAGTTGAAGTCGCCGCGAATGTGCTTGGACGACATCACGTCGTACGCCCCGCCGTACGCCTTGCGCGTGATGACGGTTACCTTGGGCACTGTCGCTTCGCAGTAGGCGTACAGCAGCTTGGCGCCGTGGCGGATGATCCCGCCGAACTCCTGCGCGGTGCCGGGCAGAAAGCCCGGAACGTCAACGAAGGTCACCAGTGGGAGGTTGAACGCGTCGCAGAAGCGCACGAAGCGCGCCGCCTTGACCGAGGCGTCGATATCAAGGCATCCGGCGAGATAGGCGGGCTGGTTGGCGACCACGCCGACCGGGTAACCGCCCAACCGGGCGAAACCGATCACGATGTTCTGAGCATAGTCCTTCTGGATTTCCAGCAGATGGCCGCTATCGACGACGCGGTTGAGGATGTCGCGGATGTCGTAGGGTTTGTTGGGGTTCTCGGGCACGATCGAGTCGAGCGTCTCGTCGATGCGCTCGGCGGGGTCGTCGCTTTCGACAAAGGGCGGATCGTCAACGTTGTTCGAGGGCAGGTACGAGAGCAGATCGCGCACGGCGAGCAGCGCGCCATGATCGTCGGGGGCCTCGAGGTGGCAGACTCCCGAACGCGTCGCGTGCGTGTCGGCGCCGCCAAGGTCCTGCATCGAGACTTCCTCGTGCGTGGTCGCCTTGATGACGTCGGGGCCGGTGATGAACATGTACGAGGTGTCGCGCACCATCACGATGAAGTCGGTCATCGCGGGCGAGTACACGGCGCCGCCGGCGCAGGGGCCCATGATGCACGAGATCTGCGGCACCACCCCGGAGCTCATCACGTTGCGCAGGAAGATGTCGGCGTAGCCGGCGAGCGAGACAACGCCCTCCTGGATGCGCGCCCCGCCGGAGTCGTTCAGCCCGATCACCGGGCATCCGGTCTTCATCGCCAGGTCCATCACCTTGCACACCTTCTCGGCAAACGCGCCCGAGAGGCTGCCACCGAAGACCGTGAAGTCCTGCGAGAATACGCACACCTGGCGGCCGTCGATGGTGCCGTAGCCGGTGACCACGCCATCGCCCGGAATCCGCCGCTGCTCCATCCCGAAGTCGTTGCAACGATGGGTCTTGAATTTGTCGAGCTCGACGAAAGAGCCGGGATCGAGCAGGAATTCGATGCGCTCGCGCGCCGTCATGCGGCCCGACTCGCGCTGGCGGCGCAGGCGTTCCTCGCCGCCGCCGAGCTCGGCTTGGCGCGAAAGTTCGCGCATCCGTTGGATATTTTCCTTAAGTCCCATCGTCAGAATTCCGCGCAAGCGAGCATGATACGGGTTGCCGCCCGCGCCGTGCAAGCGCCGCCCGCCGGCTGTGGGCGTTCGGTTTGCGCCGCTTGCCAGGCGGCAGAAGTGCGCCGCGGCGCCTTGAAATCTTTCCGCCCGAGGCTGCGGCGTACGATAATAACCCGCCCTGAGGGCTGCCGGTTAAGGAGTGCCCTGACGTGATCGACAACAGGATGGCTGAGCGGATGGTGGCTTGCGGATGGGCCGCGGCGGCGGCTGCGGGGCTCTTCATGTTCGGGTGGAGCTTTTTCCAACGCGGCCCATTCATCTGGACGGGGGTAATTGCGGGCGCGATCCTGCTGGCGCTGGCTTGGGGGATGTACCGCCGCAGCCGCATCTGTGCACTGCTGGTTTTAATCAATCACGTCTCGGGCTTCACGGGACTGATGCGGCAAGGCCGGTCTGTCCCGCAAGGCGAGATCGCCGTCGCGCTTGTCCTCGGCGTGCTCTACGTGCTCGGCATCGTCGGCACGTTTGCCCATCACGCGCGCCGGCGCGAGCAACCAGCGTAGCGGCGCGGCTCAGTCGGCGGCGCGCGGCTCGAAGCCGACGAAGCGCATCCGGTCGCCCACCTGTACGCGGTGGCGCGCGCAGAAGCCGCCGTTAACCTCCAGCACGTACTGCGCGTCGGCGTCGGGGCCGACCGATTGCTTGGAGTAGGGTTCGGCGTTGGCGACGATCCCGACGATCTTCCCCGCAGGGTCGGCGAAGATCATGTCGAGCGGAATCTCGGTGTTCTTCATCCAAAAGCGCAAGCGGCCGGCGGTGGGAAAGACGAACAGCATCCCGGCATCCTCGTCCATGTGATTGCGGTACATCAGTCCCAGCTCGCGTTTGGCAGGAGTCAGCGCCAGCTCGACCCGCAACGCCGCGCGCCGGGCGCCGTCGGGAGCGTCGATCACCGTTTGGGGATCGCGTGCGCATCCGGCTATCACGGCGGCCATCACGAGCGCAGCGAGCGCGCGCACGACCGGCGCGCGCGGAAGGGCAGTGCGCGCGTCTTCGGCCATCGGCGGGGCGGCGTCAGCCAACTTCGAGCGGCAGCGAGGTCAAGCCGCGCAGGAAGAACGATCCCTTGTATCGAAGCGGCGCCTCCGGCGTCGCGGGCCGGATGCGCTTGAAGCGCTCGAGCAGCGAGCTGATCGCGATCGCGCCTTCCATCCGCGCCAGCGGCGCGCCGAGGCAGAAATGGATGCCTTCGCCGAAGGCGAGATGGTCGTTGGGCGAGCGTGCGATGTCAAAACGTTCAGGCTCGGGGAACTGCGCGGGGTCGCGGTTGGCCGCCGCCACCAGCACGAAAATCATCGTTCCCGCTGGAATCGTCATGCCCGCGAACTCGGTGTCCTGGCGGATGTGCCGCACGGTCGATTGGACCGGGCCGTCGTAGCGCAGCATCTCCTCGACCGCCGACGCCGCCAGCCCGGGTTCGCGGCGCAGGCGTTCGAGCTCGCCCGGATGGCGCGTCAGGGCGAGCATCCCGTTGCCGATCAGATTGGTCGTGGTTTCATTGCCGGCGAGCAGCAGGATGACCACGAAGGCGATCAGTTCCTCTTCGCTCAGGGTTTCCTCGGAGTCCTCGTGCGCGGCGACCAGCACGCTGACGAGGTCGTCGCCCGGGCTGCGCCTGCGCTTTTCGATCTCGGCGACGAAGTAGGCGCGCAGTGCGGCGAAGGCCTCGCGCACCTCCTGCGGCAGCGGCATCCCGGGTGGCGTGTTGTCGGACTCGATGACCGTGTCCGACCATCGCTTGAACATCGGGTAATGCTCGGGCGGCACCCCCAGCATGTGTGCGATCACCATCACCGGCAGCGGATTGGCGAGGTCGGCCATCACGTCGAGTCCGCCGCGCGCGGCGGCGCGGTTGAGCAGCGAGTTGGTGAATTCGCGGATTTTCGGTTCCAGCTCGCGGATGCGCCGCGGGGTGAAGGCGCGGCTCACCAGGCGGCGCAGGCGGGTGTGGATCGGGGGGTCGGAAAAGACCACGCGCGGCGCGTTGCCGAAGACGCTGATCCGCTCTTCGATCAGCGGACTGCGCGGCGGCACGCTGGAGAAATGCTCATGGTCGCGCAGGATCGCGCTGCAATCGGCGTAGCGCGCGACCAACGCCATCGGCACGAACACGTTAAGCAGCCGCGGCGGCCCCTGAAACAGCGGTCGGTAGTACGGGTATGGATTGGCGCGGAACGCTTCGTCCCACGGGTTGAAGTAGATTTCGCCGGCTTCGCTCATCGCAGGGCCACCGCCTCCGCGTGTCCAGAAGGGACGTGCCCGTATGTTAGCCCGCCCGGCGGCGGCAAATACAGCGGGGAGCGCGGCGAGCCGGACCCGCTCCATGTCGCGGACGATCCGCCGTCAGCGGCCCATGAAACGGGGTCGGCGCTTTTCGAGGAACGCGCGCACGCCCTCGCGGTAGTCCTCGCTATCGTAGCAGCGCGAGACCAGCTCGGCGACAAGCCCGAGGTCGCGCTCGGCGGCGTCCTTGAGTCCCTCGCGGACAGCGGCCTTCGCCGCCGCCATCGTGAGCGGCGCATTGGACGCCATCCGGGTCGCGTACTCGCGCACGTAGGGCTCCAGCTCTTCCGGCCCGACAACCTTGTTGACCAAGCCCATCGCGTACGCCTCGTCGGCGTCGAAAATCCGCGCCGACATCAGGATGTCGCGCGCGTTGGCTGGCCCACAGACCTGCGCGAGCGCCATCACGCCGTCCAGCGGATAGGCAAGACCGAGCCGCGCGGCCGGGATTCCCATCTTCGTGCCGCGCGCGGCGATCCGGATGTCGCACGAGAGTGCAACCTGGACGCCGCCGCCGATGCAGATGCCGGCGATCATCGCGATTACCGGCTTGGGGCAGTTGAGCAGCGCGTTGGTGGCATTACCTGGAGCGTCGCGATAGATGCGCGCCTGCTCGGCGTTGGCGCGCAGGCTCGGAAACTCCGAGATGTCGGCGCCGGAGATGAAGGCCTCGGGGGTCGCCCCGCGCATCACGATCACGCGCACGTCAGGATCGTCCCGGAGCTCCGCCACGCCCTTGACGATGAGCTGCCAGGTGCGCAGGTTGAGCGCGTTGCGCACCTGCGGGCGGTTGATGATGAGCCAGCCGAGCGGCGCCTCGCGACGCACCAGCAGCGGCTCGGCCTCCTGTGCGTTGACGTTCACATCCTGTGTGGCCATCGCTTCGACGCTCCTGGCTTTCGGTTTGCGCCTCGCGTTCACAACCTGGCGAGCACTTCGTTGGCGAGCTTGTCGAGCCCGCGCGTCAGGCCCTCGGCATCGAAGGCCGGCGGCGCGATTACGAGGCGCGACACGCCGATATCCTGGAGCTGCCTGACCGTATCGAGGTTGGCGCGGCCGCCGCTGGAAAGCTCGATCGTCGCGGGGTCGCGGCCAGCCTGCTGCGCCTCCACGCGCATGATCGCGAATAGCTCCTTGAGCTTTTCGATGTCGCCGATCGCGGGGAAGAAACCGTCGCCGAGGCGGCCGGCGCGGCGCGCGGCGGCCGGCGAGTGGCCGCCGATATGGATCGGTACGCCGCCCGATTGCGCCGGCTTCGGAAAGCTCTTCACTTCGCGGAAAGCGAAGTGTTTGCCGTGGAAGGTCGAAGTGGCGTCGCGCCACAACGTGCGCAGCGCCGCGATCGCCTCGTCGGTGCGCCTGCCGCGCTGACGGAAATCCAGGCCCAGCGCGTCGAACTCCTCCTTGAGCCAGCCGCTGCCGATGCCCAGGATCACGCGCCCGCGCGAGAGCACGTCGAGCGTGGCGACCTCCTTGGCGGTGTAGAGCGGATGGCGCTGGGGCAGGATCAGGATGCCGGTGGCGAGGCGGATGCGGCTGGTGACCGCGGCGGCGTAGGCGAGCGGAAGCAGCGGGTCGGGGATCGCAACGTCCTCGCCGCCGGGAATCTTGCCGTCGCGCGAGTACGGATAGGGGGTTTGGTAGTTGTGCGGGATGACGACGTGCTCGACCGTCCACAGCGACTCGAAGCCACGCTCCTCAGCGCTTGTGGCCAAATGGGCCAGCAGCTCGGGATTGGCGAACGGCCCCGCATTGGCGAACATCAGCCCCAGCTTCATCATCGGCTAGCTCCACGCCTCGCGTTGGTTTACTGAATCCGCGGGCTTGAAGACTTGTAGCCCAGCTCGCGCGCCGAGGTAAACCGCGCGCGGCGTCGGTGCGAGGCGCCGGAGGTGCGGACGGTCGGGTTGCGAGCTTGTCCGCAGCGCGCGACAAGGTTAAGTAGAGGAGTCATGGATATCGGCAAATACGGAGTGTGGTTCTTTTACGACGGGATGAGCGCGGAGCAGAGCGTGGCGTTCGCCCAGAAGGTCGAAAAGGCTGGCTACGGCGCGCTCTGGATCCCTGAGGCGGTCGGGCGCGAGCCCTTCGCGCACGCGGCCTATCTTGCCGCGCACACCGAGCGGCTGGTCTTCGCCACCGGGATCGCCAACATCTACGCGCGCGACGCGGTGACGATGGCGGCGGCGTCCAAGACCGTGGCTGAACTTTCGGGCGGCCGTTTCCTGCTCGGCATCGGTGTCAGCCACAAGCCGCTGGTGAGCAATTTGCGCGGCCACAGCTACGACAAGCCATACAGCTACATGCGCGAGTACCTGCCGCGGATGAAGAGTGCGCTATACCGCGCGCCCGAACCCAAGGAGCGCGTGCCGGTCGTGCTCGCCGCGCTGCATCCCAAGATGCTCGCGCTATGCGCCGCCGAGGCCGACGGCACCCATACCTACTTTGTGCCGCCCGAGCATACCCAGAAGGCGCGCGCCGCGATTGGGCCCAAGCCGATGATTTGCGTCGAGCAGGCAGTGGTCCTTTCCACCGACGCGGCCAAGGCGCGCGCCACCGCCCGCGAGTACATGAAGACCTACGTGCCGCGGCTGCCCAACTACACCAAGAACCTCAAGAACCTGGGCTTCGCTGACAAGGAATTCGAGAACGGATGCAGCGACCGGCTGGTCGATGCGATCGTCGCCTGGGGCACCGAGACTCAGATCCGCGACCGCGTCGAGGCCCATCTCAAGGCCGGCGCAACTCACGTCTGTATCCAGCCGCTGAGCACCGAGAGCGCCACGATGCCCGACGAGCGTGCGATGCAGGCGCTGGCGCCGCGGTAGTGCGCGATGCGGCCGGGCTGGGCCGCCGTGGCCTTCGCCGCGCTGGCGCTGGGCGCGCCGCTGGTGCTCGGATGCGGGCCGTCGGCCGAGGACAGCGCGGTCCAGGCCGAGGCGGCGGCCGCCCAGGCCCGGGCCGCGGCGGCCAATGCGCAGGCCGCCGCGCTCAAGGCGCGAGCGCAGGCGCTTGACGCCCAGCGGCGCGCCGACCATGCGGCGGAATTGTTCAGGGCCGCGGCGGCCGAGTTCGACGACGCGGCGCGAAAACTCGCCCAGCACCAGCGCGAGTTGCAGCAGAACGACGAGCAAAAGTAACGAGCAGAACCCCGCGGCGCGCGGCGCCGACATTTGGCCAACCGGGAAAGGACGGGCGTAGCGATGAAGCTCTACAACATGAACCTCTCCAACTTTGCCACCAAGTCGCGCATCGCGATCTACGACAAGGGGCTCAACATCGAGATCGCGCCGGTCCCCGGCGGCAATCTGAAATCGCCCGAGTACCTCAAGATCAATCCGCTCGGCAAAATCCCCGCGCTCGACGCCGACGGCATGATCATCGCCGAGTCCGAGGTCATCAACGAGTACCTCGAAGACAAATTTCCCAGCCCTCCGCTGCTGCCCAAGTCGCCCGAAGGACGTGCACGGGTGCGCGAGTTCACCCGCTTCCATGACCTTTACCTCGAGCCGCCGCTGCGCGCGCTGTTCGGCCAGCTCAATCCCAAAAGTCGCGACGAGAAGGTGGTCAACGAGCGGCTGACCGAGTTCAACCAGCGCCTCGACCAGCTCGAAGCGATGCTTGCGCCGAGCGGCTTCGCCAGCGGCCCCGACTTCACGCTGGCCGACTGCGCGCTGGCGCCGACGATGTTCTTCGCGACCAACATGCTGCCCGGCTTCGGCGCCAAACCGCCGCTGGAAGGGCGGCCCAGGCTCGCCGCCTGGTGGGCGCACGTGCAGACGCGCCCGTCGGTCAAGAAGGCGCTGGACGAGATGGCCGAGGCGCTCGCCGCGATGATGAAGCGCTAGGCGAGGCGCGCAAGCGGGGTCGAAACACCTAGCGCGCCGGCGCGGCGGCGCGCGCCTTGGGCTGCTCCGCCGCGCGTGCCTTGCGCCGAAAGTGTGGGATCACTTCCCTGGCGAACAGGCGCATGCTCGCGCGCACCTTTTTCGGATCCAGCCCCGGCAGCGACATCCCGAGCGCAAGATGGGTATGCCCGGTGTAGCGCTCGAGCATCTCGATCGCGTCGTCGGGGCTCCCGATGATCAGCGGCTCGCCCAGAAAACGCGTGTCGTTGAGCTTGCGCAACTCGCCCACCGGCGGGACCTGCGCGAACCGCTCGTCGCCCGGGACGTCGGCCGCCTCCGCGATCCACTGCCCGTACTTTGCCATCAGGTGATGGATCGCGTACTCGGCGTCGTCCCACGCGCGGTCACGGCGCGGCGCGATATAGCCGAAGCGCAGCTGGGCGATGTTGAAATGGTCGGGGTCGCGGCCGGCGGCGCGCAGCGCCTCCTTGTAAATCTCGGCCTGGCGCGGACCGGTGCCCGCCAGATGGTAGCCGTTGCGCGCGGCGCGCTCGGTCGCGCTGCGGCTGCGCGCGCCGATCCAGATCGGAATATGCGGCTGTTGCGCGGCTTTGGGATACAGCGTCGCGTTGCGCACGGTGTAGTGTTTGCCCTCGAACGTCACGTTGTCCTCGGTGAACAGGCGCCGGATTATCGCGACCCCCTCGCGCAGGCGCGCGGCGCGCTCGTTGCGCGGGACGTTGAAGCCGTCGAATTCCTGCGGCCGGTAACCTTGGCCCAGCCCGAGGTCCAAGCGCCCGCCCGACAGCACATCGACGGTCGCCGCCGATTCGGCCACGTGCAGCGGGTGGTGCAGCGGCATCAGCAAGACGAAGGTCCCGATGCGGATTTTCCTCGTGCGTGTGGCGATCGCCGCCGCCAGTGGAAGCATCGCCGGCGAGTAACCGTCCTCGACGAAGTGATGCTCGGTCAGCCAGATGGTGTCGTAGCCCATCTCCTCGGCCTCGACCGCGAGGTCCACGTGGCGGCGATAAAGCTCCGAGTAGGAGAGTTCATTGCGGTCGGAATTGCGGAAGGATTCGAGCAGCCCGAAGTTCATCTCGCTCCTCCTTGGCGATGCGGCCGGGGCGCGCCGATTTCATCGGCACAATACCGCGAAGGCGCAACTATGCGTCAACAGCTTGCGCATTGCGGAGTCGCCGCCATCCGCGCGATAAATAAACAGCCGCCGTGAAGCTCTCGGTAATCGATCAGTCGCCGGTCTCCGCCGGATTCACTCCGGCCGCCGCGCTGCGCAACTCGATCGAACTCGCCCGTCTGGCCGACCGCCTCGGCTACGAGCGCTACTGGATCGCCGAGCATCACGCGATCGAGGCGCTCGCGAGCCCGGCGCCGGAAATCCTCATCACGCGCGTTGCCGCCGAAACCTCGGGCATCCGGGTCGGCTCGGGTGGCGTGATGCTGCCCCATTACAGCCCGCTGAAGGTGGCCGAGGTCTTCCGGATGCTGCATGCGATGTATCCGGGGCGGATCGATCTCGGGCTGGGGCGCGCCCCGGGCGGCACAGCGCTCGATTCCTACGCGCTCCAGCGCGACCGCAGCCAGCAGCGCACGGTGGACGACTTTCCCCAGCAGCTCGTCGAGCTGCTGGCCTTCCTGGGCCGCGATTTCCCGCCGCGCCATCCGTTCAGCCGCATCCACGTCTCGCCCGACATGCCCGGCGCGCCCGAGGTCTGGCTGCTCGGCTCGAGCCCGTGGAGCGCCTCGGCGGCGGCGCAGCTCGGATTGCCGTACGCCTTCGCGCACTTCATCGATCCCCATCCGACACGCACCGCGCTCGAGCATTACTTCGCCCGCTTCACGCCGTCAAAGTATCTGCCGGTGCCGCGCGCGATCCTTGCGCTGGGCGTGGTCTGCGCCGAGACGCGGGCCGAGGCCGAGCGGCTGCTGATGAGCGCGCGCCTGTTCCGCCGCCGTATCCGCCAGGGCGATGTCCGTCCGATTCCGACCCCGGAGGAGGCAATCGCGGAGTTGGGCGCGGAGCCGCGGCCGGCGGCGAGCGAGTCCGGCGAATGGCCGCGTTACGTAGTCGGCGCGCCCGAGGCGGTGCGCGACCAGTTGATAGACATGGCGAGCGTGCTGCGCGTGGAGGAGCTGATGGTGGTGACGGTCGTGCACGACCATCGTGCCCGCATGCGCTCCTATGAGCTGCTCGCTGAGGCCTTCAGCCTCCCGCCGCGTCCGCCGCGCGTCCAACGATGACTGCTGCGCAAATTAAAATTCCCGTTCCTCTTTTCCCCCGGGGAAGGCGTCAGGCCGCGGTGCGGCTTTCGCCGCCACCACCAGGCACGTCTCTGAAACTCCCAGCGCAGGAGGCCACCCCATGAGCACGTCCGCCAAAGTCGCGATCGTAACCGGCGCCGGCACCGGGATCGGTAAGGCCAGCGCGCTCGCCCTGATGCGCGAAGGATACGCGGTCGCGCTGGCCGGGCGCCGCAAGGAGCCGCTCGAGGCGACCGCCGAGCAGGCGAAGGCGATCGGGGCCTCCGCGCTGGTCGTTCCCGCCGACGTAAGCGATGCCGCCTCGGTCAAGGCGCTCTTCGCGGGCACGGTCGAGGCTTTTGGGCGCGTTGACCTGTTGTTCAACAACGCCGGCATCGGCGCGCCCGCGATTCCGCTCGAAGATCTGACCGTGGAGCAATGGAAAAAGGTCGTCGATATAAACCTGACCGGCGCGTTCCTGTGCACGCAGGAGGCGTTCCGCGTGATGAAAGGCCAGAATCCGCGTGGCGGACGGATCATCAACAACGGCTCGATCTCCGCTCACGCGCCGCGTCCGAACTCCGCCCCCTACACCGCGACCAAGCATGCGATGACGGGGCTGACCAAATCGACCTCGCTCGATGGGCGCAAGTACAACATCGCCTGCGGCCAGATCGATATCGGCAACGCAGCGACCGAGATGACGGCGCGGATGGCGCGCGGCGTGCCGCAGGCCAACGGCGCGATCGCGGCCGAGCCGACCTTCGCCGTCGAGCACGTCGCGCGCGCGGTGGTCTATATGGCGAGCCTGCCGCTGGAGGCCAACGTGCAGTTCATCACTGTGATGGCGACCGCGATGCCCTTCATCGGCCGCGGCTGAGGTTTGCGTCGACGACCGCCTGACTTCCGTCCCCTTCCCTGAAGGAGGGTGCCGCGCGAGGGGTCAAGGCGTCTTCCGCGTAGGGGCGGTTCGCGAACGGTCCCTACGCAGAGATCACAGCGCTTGTGCGCGGCCCAATGCGCGAGGTGCGCTGGGCAGTCGCCGCACTTGCACCCTCCTCCGCTCGTGACGCGGGCAAGGGGTCAGAGCGGAGGCAACACTCCTCAATAATTCGGGGGGCCGGGCGTTTGCCCGACCCCCCTACCGCCTCCACATCCGCAACCCCACACCACGCCTGAGCGGGGCCGCTCACCTCATCGCCATCCGCACCTCGTCACGCTCGCCCGCTAAACCAGACCCCGGAGGAGTCCACCGCCTCTCTCGCCGCCGCCAAGCGCCTCTCCCGGACGCGCCCGCCGATCGCGCCGCTCCGCTAAGCGCGCCCAATCGCCTGTCCTGCCGTTCCCCCTCCTGCCAAGCTTTTCCGCCGCCAGCCCCCGCGCCCTTCACTCCCCCGGGGTCTTCCGACCTGCTCGGTTCACGAGCATCCGCTCGTCGCCCCGCAATTGAGGCATTTGTAACAGGTACCGTTACGCACCATCAGGCATCCGCAATCCGGACACGGCGGCGCGTCGGCCTGGTTGATGAAGGCCTGGCGCGAGCGCGCATGCGCGGCCACGTCACCGATCGCCGCGCTGATCGTCGCCGCCGCCTCCTCGATGTACGCCCGACCCGCCGCCGGCGTCGCGCTCTGTTCGGCTGCCGCCGCTGAACGTTCCGCCGCGACCACCCCGACCTCGCGCTTGGCTTCCTCGTCGAGGAACTTCGAGGCGAGCCAGCGGAAGAGGTAATCGACGATCGACTTCGCGTACGGGATCTCGGGATTCTTGGTGAAGCCCGAGGGCTCGAAGCGCATGTGCGAGAACTTGTCGACCAGGAACTGGAGCGGCACCCCGTATTGCAGCGCGTAGCTGATCGCGGTTGCGAACGAGTCCATCAGGCCCGAGATCGTCGAGCCCTGCTTGGACATCATCACGAAGATCTCGCCGGGCTTGCCGTCCTCGTACATGCCGACCGTGATATAGCCCTCGTGGCCGGCGATATCGAACTTATGCGTGATTGACTTGCGCTCGTCGGGCAGCTTGCGCCGGTTGAGCGCGCGATCCTCGCCCGCCGCCGCGCGCACCGCCGCGGCCTGCGTCGGCGCCGTCGCCTCGGTCCTGCTCTTGCCGGTGTTGAGCGGCTGGGTGCGCTTGGAGCCGTCGCGGTAGATCGCGACCGCCTTGAGCCCCAGCTTCCACGCGGTCATGTAGGCCTCGGCGACGTCGTCGACGGTGGCCTCGGCGGGCATGTTGATGGTCTTGGAGATCGCGCCCGAGATGAACGGCTGCACCGCGCCCATCATCCGCAGATGCCCGAGGTAGTGGATGGTGCGCGAGCCGGCGCGCGGCTTGAACGCGCAGTCGAAGACCGCCAGATGCGCGTCGGCCAGATGCGGCGCGCCCTCGATCGTTTCGTGCTCGTCGAGGTACTCGACGATCTCCTGGACCTCGCGCGAGTCGTAGCCCAGACGCTTGAGCGCGCGCGGCACGGTGCCGTTGACGATCTTCAGCATCCCGCCGCCGACCAGCTTCTTGTACTTGACCAGCGCGATGTCGGGCTCGATGCCGGTGGTGTCGCAGTCCATCATAAAGGCGATGGTGCCGGTGGGCGCGATCACGGTCGCCTGCGAGTTGCGAAAGCCCGCCGCCGCGCCGAGCTTGAGCGCCTCCTCCCACGCCTCGCGCGCCGCGCTCAGAAGCGGCAGCGGCACGTGGGCGGGATCGAGCTCGCGCGCCTTGTCGCGATGGTGCTCGATGACCTTGAGCATCGGCTCGCGGTTAGGCGGGTAGCCCGCAAACGGCCCCATCACCTGCGCTACCCGCGCCGATTGCAGGTAGGCCTCGCCCGTCATCAGCGCGGTTATCGCGCCGGCGTAGCTGCGCCCCTGGTCCGAGTCGTAGGGCAGCCCGAGCGCCATCAGCAGCGCGCCCAGATTGGCATAGCCCAGGCCGAGCTCGCGAAAGTCGCGCGCGTTGCGCGTGATCTCTTCGGTCGGATACGAGGAGTTGTCCACCACGATGTCCTGCGCGGTGATCATCACGTCCACCGCGTGGCGCAGCGCGCGCACGTCGAACTCGCCGCGTTCGTCGAGGAACTTGAGCAGGTTGAGCGAAGCGAGGTTGCAGGCCGAGTTGTCCAGGTGCATGTACTCGCTGCACGGATTGGAGGCGTTGATCCGCCCCGAATTCGGGCAGGTGTGCCATGCGTTGATCGTGGTGTCGAACTGCATCCCGGGGTCGCCGCAGGCGTGCGCCGCCTCGGCGATAAGCTTCATCAGCTCGCGCGCGCGGTAGGTGTCGGCGACCTGTCCGGTGGTGACGAAATGGGTGCGCCACTCGCCGTCGCGCTCGACCGCGCGCATGAAGTCGTCACTCACCCGCACCGAGTTGTTGGCGTTCTGGAAGAAGACCGAACCGTAGGCCGGGCCGTCGAGCGAGGCGTCATAGCCGGCGTCAATCAGCGCCCACGCCTTGCGCTCCTCCTCCTGTTTGCACTTGATGAAATCGACGACGTCGGGATGGTCAACGTTGAGCACCACCATCTTGGCCGCCCGCCGCGTCTTGCCGCCCGACTTGATCACGCCCGCCGAGGCGTCGGCCGCCTTCATGAAGCTCAGCGGCCCCGAGGCGGTGCCGCCGGCGGAGAGCTTCTCGCGGCACGAGCGTACAGCCGACAGATTGACCCCCGAACCGGAGCCGCCTTTGAAGATGATTCCCTCGTTGCGGTACCAGTTCAGGATCGAGTCCATGTTGTCCTCGACCTTGAGGATGAAGCAGGCCGAGCACTGCGGGCGCGGCTCAATCCCGACGTTGAAGTAGACCGGGCTGTTGAACGCCGCGCGCTGGGTCACCAGCAGCGCGGTCAGTTCGGCGTGGAAGGTGTCGCGCTCCTCGGCCGAGGCGAAGTAGTGCTGAGCCTCGCCCCATCCGGTGATCGTATCGACCACGCGCGCGATGAGCTGGCGGACCGAGGACTCGCGCTTGGGGCTGCCGAGCGGCCCGCGGAAGTACTTGGAGACCACCACGTTGGTCGCGGTCTGCGACCAGGCGCGCGGAACCTCGACATCACGCTGTTCAAAGACGACGCGCCCGTCCTCGCCGGCGATCACGGCCGAGCGCAGCTCCCACTCGACTTCGGACATCGGATCAACGCCGGGCCGGCTGAAAAAGCGCTCCAGCGCGAGGCCCTGCCGGGCTCCCGTCGAAGCGTGTTCAGCCGCTTTTGCTGGTTTCTTGTCTAGTCCTGGCATCGCAATTTCACCCGCCGCCATCTCCTCCACCTCCCCGGCTGCCCTGCGCCTCGGCTGGAACGCAAATTACTCCGGTTCGTGGTTGTGTCAAGGACCACACCCCAAGATATTGTATAGGATAACTTGTGGACAACCTATAGAAAGGGCTGTTAGTAAGTCTTCGTACTAATTTCGCCTCTATAGGAATGCCTTATTCTTCAAGCACATACTCGATGAGGGCTTTGATTGTCGGCCTGTTGATGAACGATCTGATTTTTCTGCCGTCATTGGGCGGACACAATTGCACTGCCCACCGACAGGCGTATCGTAACCCGCGATGGCGCTGCGCAAACGCAAGGCTCCCGAGCCCATCGCCAGCACGCTCGGCGCGCTAATCGACCGGCTAGACTCCGAGGGCCACTTCGCCATCGTACGCCTTATCTCGGCCTGGCCCGAGGTGGTCGGCGAGGCCGTCGCGCGCCGCACCGAGATCGTCGGCCTCAAGTTCCACACCGCTGTGGTCAAGGTCTCCGGCGCGATGTGGATTCAGGAGCTCAACCTGCTCAAGCCGCAGATTCTCGATCGCTTACGCGCGCGGATCGGTGACGACGCTGTACGCGACCTGCGCTTCGTTCAAGGGCGGCTCAGCCGCCGCCAGCCGCGCACCCGTCTGCGTCCGGTGCCGCGCGCGCCGCGCCGCGCGATCGAGCTGCCCGAGCTCAAGGACCCCGAGCTGCGCCGCGCCTTCGAGAGCCTCATCGAGGCCTGGGGCCGCGCCTCGCGCTAGCGCAATTCTCTCCTGTCCGTGCGCTCTCGCACGGCCGAAATCGTGCGCAAGACAGGCGCGATGCGCTGGCCTCGGACGCGCGCCATGCGTAAGATGCGCCGAAGCGGACGCACGCAGCGGCGCCGAGGGCGTTGCGGCGCGGCGCGGCGGCATGATACGTCGCTCCGAACGAACCAACTCACTATGGGAGGGGACGAGGAATGAAACGGATCACTTCGATGTTGGTTGGCGCACTGTTCCTTGGCGCCAGCTGGGGACTGGCGCAGGCCCAGGGCGAAGCGCCCGCGGCCCCGGCCGCAGCGCCCGCGGCCTCGGCGGCGGCGCCCAGCGCGCCGGCCAAGAAGAAGCACAAGAGCGAGATGCAGGCCTTCAGAGAACTGCGCGTGCAGCATCACCGGATGACCCGCCGACTCAAGCAGAATCCCAACCTCGCGCAGGACTCCGGCTTTCTGGCGAAGTATCCCGACCTGCAGCAGTTCTTCAACGACTATCCGGGTTCGCAGAAGCGCTTCCTTGCCAACCCCGGCAAGTACCTCGGAATGTCCGAGGCCAAAGCCAAGCATCGCGAGGAAACCCGCTAGGCTGCGGATTCCACGCAGTCCGGATCGCCTCGGCGGGGCGGGGGAAACTCCCTCGCCCCGCTTTTGCCCCATCGCCGCTGCAACGCTAAGCTAAAGCTGCGCAAAGTAGTGCGCCACAATCCAGGCCCGGTTATGCGCGGGCCTGCCAACCGCCTAATGTTTTCACCGGGCGCAGGGAGGACATCTACATGAGACGGACCTTATCGCTGGCTGTTGCGCTGCTGATGGCGGGCGGAATTGCGGCGCCTGCATTTGCCCAAGCCCAGCAACAGGTCACCATCGTCGGCGAGATGGACACGAAGGGCATCGCGATGGAGGAGCTGCACGACTTCGGCCAGCTCGCGATCGCCCATCGCAAGATGGCGCGCCGGCTGGCCACCAATCCGAGCCTCGCCGACGACAATGACTTCCTCAAGAAGTATCCAGAGCTGAACCGCTTCTTCAGCAAGTACCCGGGCTCCAAGGAGCGCTTCCTGGCCAACCCGGGCAACTACCTCGAAGGCGTCCACGGCCATCCGCGCAAGGTGGCGATGCATCATCGGGCCAAGGCCAAGCAGATGGAGAAGAAGTCCGACGGCAACGCCGCCGAGGCCAAGCCGTCCGAATCGGCCGCGCCGCCCGCGGCGGGCTCTTCCAATCCGTAGCGCGCTCCGCGTCTGACGCACGATTCGAAGGCGGGACGGGGTTCATCTCCCGTCCCGCTTTGCTTTGCGCGCGCCGCGCGCTGGTGGGGCGGCGAAACCGTGCACACCGCCCTTCGTATTGTGGAACGGCCGGGCCGGACGCCCGGCGAGGCGCTCGATGCTCCAGGTCGGCAACATGCCGCAGCACAAGCGCGCGCTCCACGCGCTCAACCGGCTCGCCTACGGGCCGCGACCCGGCGACGTCGAGCGAGTCAATCAGATCGGCGTCGAGCGCTATATCCGCGAGCAGCTCAATCCCGAATCGATTCCCGAGCCGCCCGCGCTGGTGCAGCGGATCGCCGCGATGCGCACGCTGCACATGACGCCGGTCGAGCTGTTTGAGGCCTTCCAGCTCCCGGTGCGCCAGGCCAAGGGCGACAAGGACGCGCAAAAGGCGGCGCGCCAGCGCGCGCGCGTGATCTTGCAGGAGGCGGTCGAGGCGCGGTTGATGCGCGCGATCTACGGCCCGCGGCAGTTGCAGGAGGTGATGGCGGCCTTCTGGTTCAACCACTTCAACGTCTTCGCCGGCAAGGGCCTGTGCCATCTGTGGGTCGGCGCCTACGAACAGGAGGCGGTCCGGCCGCATACGATGGGCCGCTTCCGTATGCTGCTCGGCGCGACCGCGAAGCATCCCGCGATGCTCTTCTACCTCGACAACTGGCAGAACACCGGGCCCGACAGCCCCGGCCGGCGCGGCAAATTCGAGGGCATCAACGAGAACTACGCGCGCGAGGTGATGGAACTGCACACGCTGGGCGTAAACGGCGGTTACACGCAGGCCGACGTCACCGCGCTCGCCCATATTCTGACCGGATGGGGCCTGCGCAAGCCCGGCGGCGCGGCGATGCGGATGGGCGCGATGCGTCCGGGGGCGATGGGCATGGAGCGGAGGCGATGGCGGACGTGGCGTGCGCACCGCCGCCTGCCGCCGGCGGGCGCCGTAGGCGACCAGTACGGCTTTTATTTCGATCCGCGCCGCCACGATTTCAGCGATCAGATCTTGCTTGGCGCGACCTACCGCGGCGCGGCCGGACTCGCTGAGGGCGAGCAGGCGCTTGACCTGCTCGCGCGCGCGCCCGCCACCGCGCGCCATCTGAGCTTCCAGCTCGCGCAGCACTTCGTCGCCGACGATCCGCCGCCCGCGCTGGTCGCGCGGATGGCCGAGCGCTTTGTGCAGAGCCAAGGCGACATCCGGGCCACACTCCAGACACTCTTCTTGAGCCCCGAGTTCTGGGACGAGCGCTACTACGGTGCGAAATTCAAGACCCCGTACGACTACGTCATCTCGGCCGCGCGCCTGGCCGGCGTGGACCACATCACCAACTACCGCCCGTTGTTCGGCGCGATGGCGATGATGGGGATGGCGCCGTATGGGCATGAGACGCCCGACGGCTACCCCGACGTGCGCGAGGCGTGGCTCAACCCGGACGCGATGATGATGCGACTGAGCTTCGCCGCCGCGCTCGGCCAGGGGCATCTGCCGCTGCTCGCCCCGCCGTTCGAAACCGCCGCCGGCGCGAAAGCCTTCCACGTCAGGTTTAAGCGGCCCGCCGCGAGCGCGGGCGGCGCGATGATGCGCGCGGGCGGAGTCGCGAGGATGCAGCCGCTCGATGCCGGCGCGCTCCAAGCGACGCTCGGCGCGGGCGCGCTCTCGGCCAATACGCGCGAGGCGATCCAGGCTGCGCCCGCGGAGCTGCGCGCCGCGCTCGTCCTCGGATGCCCGGAGTTTATGGTCTGCTGAAAAATCGCGGCGTGGATATGGAGCCAGTGGCGTGAGCAGATGCGAAGGCGAGCGATGGGGCGGCGCGGCGGAAGCCTGCGCCGGCGCGCATAGCCGGCGCGAATTTCTCAAACGTGCGGCGATGCTCGGCGCGGCGGGCGGCGTCCTAATGCTGAGCCCGTACGCATGGGCGGCGCGCGCCGCCGCCGGCGATACCAGCCGCAAGCGGCTGGTCGTGATCTTCCTGCGCGGCGCGGTGGACGGCCTCAATGTCGTCGTGCCGCACGGCGAGCCCGACTACTACGACGCGCGCCCGACGATCGCGCTCCCGCGCGCCGGCGGCGAGGGCGGCGTAGTCAACCTCGACGGCTTCTTCGGACTCCATCCCGCGCTCGCCGCCCTCGAGCCGCGCTGGCGCGAAGGCACACTCGCCTTCGTTCACGCCTGCGGCTCGCCCGATCCCACGCGCTCGCACTTCGACGCCCAAGACTACATGGAAAGCGGCACGCCCGGCATGAAGAGCACTGCCGACGGATGGATGAATCGCGTGCTAGGCGCGCTGCCCGGCCAGCACGGACCGACCGAGGCGCTCAGCCTCGGTCCCGCAGTGCCGCGTATTCTGTCGGGCCGTATGGCGGTCGCCAACCTCCCGCTCGGCCGCGCGGCGGCGCGTCCGATGCCGCTGGATCGGCCAATTATCGAAGCCGCCTTCGACCGCATGTACCAGGGCGGCGACGCGCTCAGCCGCGCGTATCGCGAAGGGCGCATGGCGCGCAAGCGCCTGCTCGCCGAGCTCGAGGCGGACATGCGCGAGGCCGACAACGGCGCGCCATCCCCGGCCGGCTTCCCCGACGACACCGCGCGGCTGGCGCGGCTTATCGCGCACGACCCGACGATCCGACTCGCCTTCCTAGCGCTCGGCGGATGGGACACCCACGTAAATGAGGGCTCGTCGCGCGGCCAACTCGCCAATCATCTCAAACCCTTGGGCGAGGGGCTGGCGAGCTTAGCCGCCGCGCTCGGCCCGCACTATCAGGACACCGTCGTGGTGGTGATCTCCGAGTTCGGACGCACCGTGCGCCAGAACGGCAACGGCGGCACCGATCACGGGCATGGCAACGTGATGTGGGTGATGGGCGGGCCGGTGCGCGGCGGCAAGGTTTACGCCGCGTGGCCCGGGCTCTCAACGCAGCATCTCTACCAGGAGCGCGACCTCGCGGTGACGACGGATTTCCGCGAGCCGATCGCGGCCGTGCTCAATACCCATCTGGGGCTCGGCGACGCCCAGATCGATCGGGTTTTCCCCAGACGCCCGCGTCCTACCGGCCACACCGCGACGCTCATCCGCGTCTGAAGAGACCGAGGATTCCCCGCGCACGTCGGGCACGGGCGCCGCAACGACGGCACGATGAGAACGGCACCCTATACCCAGCGGCGCGTCTCAGCGGACGGGCGTCTCTGCGCGCGCGGACAACTCAGTGTGAAACGCCCGCCCCGGCCGGGCGGTACGAAACCAGCTCCTGGCTTTTGAAGTCGGGATCGGTGGTGTCGCATTTGGCGAGCGCGGCTACCTCCGGCGCGTACCAGCAGCTCATCTTCACGTCGGAGAGCCCGGTCCGGTATTCGATCTCGACCTTGAGCGCGTCGAGCGTGCCCGCCGGCACGGTTACCTTCTCCCAGCCCAGCGCCTGTCCGTGCGTGGTGCCCGCGATCCGCCCCTGGTCCGTCTTCAGCATCCAGTCCTTCGACCATTTCTTGCCCGGCCACAGCGGAAAATCGAAGGTGCCGAGATCGGGATCGAACGAGCCCTCGATCAGCCCGACGTGGCCGGCGATCAGGTTGCCGTCGGCCGTGTAGAGGTTGCGGTGGCCAAACCAGTTTATCGTCACGCGCTTGCCCGAGACGCCGGTCACCTTGATCGCGCCGTCGGTGGACGCGCCATCGGCGCCTTCGAGCCTCACGACCCAGGTGTCGCCGATCGCGAGCATCGGCGCCGCAACTTCGCGCTGGGCGGGATTGGGCTCGTCGACGCGGAGCACTTCCTTGTGGCGGCAGAAGGCGCACGGCCCGATGACCTCGACCGCCTGCGCGGAGACCTCGAAGATGCTGCCGTCGCCGCTCGGGCCGCTCGTCAAATGTGTGATGGCGTCGACGCGGTCCTGGTAGCGCTCGATCGCGATGCTGCGCAGCCTGCGATCGATGTGCGAGGTATCGATCGCCTCGGCCGAGAGCGGCTCGCTGTACCTGATTTCACCCAGCAGCCTGTGCGGCAGCGAGAGGTCGCCGGTCATCACCATGATCTGCGACTCGTTGAGCACGGTGACGGTCTGGTGCAGCATCTCCTGGCGATGCTGCGCCGCCGCGACGCATCCGCCGAGCAGCGCCGGCCCCGCCAACAGCGCGGCGGTGATGGTCCTATGCGCCGGCCAACCCACAGGCACAGCCTACCATGCCTCTTGCTGGCGCGAGTCTCGTCGCCCGCGCCCGATTTCTGGCGCGCGTGATGTCGCTCGCGCGGCGCTGCCGAACACGGGCCGCGGTAGAAAGCCGCCGCCAAGCGGCGACGGCCATTCGCTCAGCGCGCAGCAGGCGGGCCCCGTCTGGCGCTTCTCAAGGCGCGTAACCGTGCGGTCGGCATTTCGTACTCGTCGATCGAGCGGATGCGCTCGATACGACTCGACCGGGAGGTACCACAACAGATGCGCAAGGCGATAGTCGCGATGGCGGCCGCAGGGATGCTCGTGCTGGCGGGCGTCGGGATGGCCCGGGCGGACGACGGGATTGGCTTCGGCAACGTCAATTTCCACGGCGTCTATCCGTTCGCGCTGCACGGCACGACGATCGATACGCCCGACGTGCCGATGGCGGGCGGCGGAATTCTGCGGCCCGACGGCAAGGGCAACTTCAGCGGCTCGCTCAACGTCAACGTCGGCGGCATTGTGTGCTCCAGCGATATCGCCGGCACCTATTCGATCGCCGCCAACGGCACCGGCACGCTAGCGATCACTTCCACGTCGAACACCTGCACCGGCGTGCCTGCTGATTACGACCTGGTGATGTTCAACGGCCGGCACGTTGACCTGTTCAGCACCGACAGCGGCTCGGTGGTGAGCATCAACGCCGCTCGCCGCCGCGCTGACTTGCGCTAGTTCTGTCGGGCGGGGCTGGAGTTTCTCCCCCTTACGGTCCCGCCCTTTTCTTCTGGGCAAAGCGGTGAGCGCGCGCCGCCGCGGGCCCCGCAGTTGAAACGAAACCGGAGTGGAATTTGGTTGTGCCGCGCGGCGAGGCGCTACTGGCCGAGCTTGTGCAGCTCCTGATCCATCTGGCGCATCTTGGACAGCCGCTGATCGGTCGGGATCATCTGCTTGAGGCGCTCGGCGGCGATCTGCTGGCTGTGCGCGGTGGGCAGCTCGCCGTCGATCTTCTCGAGCGACTCCTGGGCCAGCTTGCGCACCATCGCGCTCTTATCGTTGGTGACGGTCTGGATCAGGATGTCGTTGGCGCGCGGGTCGCCGATCTCGCCCAACGCGAAGACCGCGGTCCCGCGGCTGCGCGCGTCGTCAGCCTCCTTGAGAAAGCTGATGATCGGCAAGGTCCCGCGCGAGTCGCCGATCCGGCCCAGCGCCGCGACGATATGCACCTTGACCACCGCCGGAGTATCGCGCAGGAACAGCTGCTGGGTCATCAGCGGCACGGCGGCGGTGTTCTGCTGCGCGCCCAGGATGTCGATCGCGCGGATCCTGACCCGGATGTCTTGGTCCACCAGACCCTGCATCAGCAGCCCGCGCGCCTTAGGGTCGCTCACGTCGCGCAGCTTGTCGAGCGCTTCGGCGCGCACCCGCGGATCGACGTCGGCCATCCCCTTCTTGGCCTCGGTAATGAGCTCGTCGGCGGATTTGCTGTCCGGACGCTGCATGCCGGTGGGGCCGTTCATCAGCGTGCTCAGCATGTTCTGCTGTTGCATCGCCGCCGGGCCTCCGTACTGTGCGCGCGCCAGTCCGGGAGCGGCTGCGAGCCCAACCGCCAGGGCTGCACCAAAAATGAGCCGCTTTGACAATTCCATGCTCCCGCGAGTTTGGGCAGAATCATCGATGAAAGTGGCTTTCATTGCAAGTACGTGGAAGCGCGGGGGGCGCGCGGCCGCGGCGCTGGCGTTCGCCGCCCTGATGATCGCCGGCGCGGCCACGGGCGCGCCGCCAGCGCGTCGTGGCGCAAAACGCGCTGCGCCCGACCCGGCCGCGCAGCCCAAGCCGCTGCCCGACGGCGTCCTGGTGCCCGATTACTCGCCCGGCCCGCTTCCATTTCATCCTGGCGAGCAGCTTATCTACCAGGCCTCCTGGATCGGGATTCCGGCCGCTGGCGGCAAGGTCGTGCTCCATCCGGACTACGCGAACCCGGCGATGCTGACCGCCGAGATCTGGATCAACACCAACCGGCTCACCGACAAGCTCTACCGGATGCGCGATTATCTGCGCGAGAACTTCGCCGCCGACTCGCTCGAACCCGCCGAACTGTACATCCGCCAGAACGAGGGGCGCCGCCACGATACCTTCGATGTAACCTTCAACCATCGCAGGGGCGTCGTCACCCTAATCAAGCATGGACCGCGCGGCGTGCAGCGGCGCGCCTTTCTCTCCGACAATCCTTCCGGGCCGGTGTCGGCGGCGCTGATGGCGCTGAGCCAACCGCTCGCGGCCGGCGAGACGTTCACCTTTGACGCCTTCAGCGGGACGACCCGCTACGTCTTCAACCTGCGCGTCGTGCGCCGCGAGCGCATCGGCACGCCGCTCGGCGAGTTCGACGCCTGGCGGATCGTGCCGTCGGTCAGCTACCTGAGCGACGGCGAGGTCAACGACAAGGCGCACGATACAGTGCTGTGGGTATCGGCCGACGCGCGCCGCCTCCCGCTGCGCGTGGAGTCGGCCGTATTCATCGGCAGCGTGCGCATCGACCTGGTCAAAATCATCGACGGCGCGCGCCCGGAGTCGGCGCAGGACTGAAGTTTTAGCGCGCGCGGCGGCTGTGCTATGGCTCAGGGTATGGCCAAGCAACTCGAGTTTTTTTACGACTGCTCCAGCCCGTGGACCTACCTCGCCTTCAGCCGCATCGAGGAGGTCGCCCGCCGCCACGGCGCCGCGCTCGTCTGGCGGCCGATCCTGGTCGGCGGCGTGTTCAACGCGGTCAACCCGTCGGTCTACGAGAGCCGCGAGCGGCCGGTCAAAGCCAAGGCGCGCTACTCCCAGAAAGACCTTCAGGACTGGGCACGGTTGTACGGGCTGAAGATCGGCCAGCCGACTGTGTTTCCGGTCAACTCAGTCAAGGCGATGCGCGGCGCGTTCGTTGCCCACGAGCACGGCAAGATCTCGTCCTACTCGCGTCGGGTGTTCGAGGCCTACTGGGGCGAGGACCGCGACATCAGCCGCGACGACGTCCTGCGCGACGTCGTGCGCGCGGTGGGGCTGGACGAAGACGAGTTCTTTGGCAAGATCGCCGCTTCCGAATACAAGGAGAAGCTGCGCGCGAACACCGACGAGCTGGTCGCGCGCGGCGGCTTCGGCTCGCCCACGATGTTCGTCGACGGCGACATGTTTTTCGGCAACGACCGCCTGGTGCTGGTTGAGCATCGGCTCTCCGCCGGCTGATGATCGACACAGCGGCGCTGCCCGAGACGGTACGCGCGTTCATCGCGCTCAAACTCGATCCCGCGGTGGAGGCGGCGATCACGGCGCTGATCGACCGGCTCAAGGCGCCCGACGACGGCATCCGATGGGTGCGGCCGTCGAACTTCCATCTCACCCTGTTCTTCCTGGGCCCGGCGGTGATTCGCGAGCGGCTGGTGCCGGTCGCCTATGCGCTGGAGGAGATAGCGGCCGAGACCGCGCCATTCGACCTCGAGGTGCGCGGGGCCGGCGTGCTGCCCGACGCGGCGCGCCCGCGTGTGCTGTGGGTTGGCCTGCACGCCCCGGAGCTGATTGCGCTGGCCGGACGGGTCGCCGAAGCGGCCGAGCGGTGCGGCTTTCAACGCGAGCGGCGCGGCTACCTGCCTCATCTGACGATCGCGCGCGTGCGCACGCCGCGCGCGTGGCGCGCGCTGCGCCCGAAGTTCGAAGCCGTGGCCGCGCTGCGCTTTGGCGTCTCGCGGGTCGAGCGGTTAGTGCTCTATCGCAGCGAGCCGGGCCCGCAGGCCTCGACCTACACCGAGCTTGCCGTCTTCCCTTTTGGCGGCGGCCGGCCGGCGGGCGTGGCGGGTGAAAACTAGCGGCCGGCGCTGTGGACCGATTTGCGGACACCTAGCGCTATCCGCCGCCGTTTGTGGCAAGATTCGCTTACAGAAAAAGTCAAAGGCCCGCCCGGCGGGGTAAGTCATGGCGCAGGACATCAAGAGTAAAGCGCTTGACCTGGCGCTCAGCCAGATCGAGAAGCAATTCGGCAAGGGTTCGATCATGAAGCTCGGCGAGCAGGCAGTCGAGGCCGACCTCTCGGTCGTCTCGACCGGTTCGCTGGGGCTGGACCTCGCGCTCGGCGTCGGCGGACTGCCGCGCGGGCGGGTGGTCGAGATCTACGGCCCGGAATCCTCGGGCAAGACCACGCTCGCCCTGGAGTGTATCGCCGAGGCGCAGAAGCAGGGCGGCATCGGCGCCTTCATCGACGCCGAGCACGCGCTCGACGCCGCCTACGCGCGCAAGCTCGGCGTCAACGTCGAGGACCTGCTCATTTCGCAGCCCGACAACGGTGAGCAGGCGCTCGAGATCGCCGAGACCCTGGTGCAGTCGGGCGCGGTGGACGTGCTGGTGATCGACTCGGTGGCCGCGCTGGTGCCGCGCGCCGAGATCGAGGGCGAGATGGGTGAGCCGCAGATGGGTCTGCAGGCGCGGCTGATGTCGCAGGCGCTGCGCAAGCTGACCTCGATCATCGCGCGCTCGCGCACGATCGTGATCTTCATCAACCAGATCCGGATGAAGATCGGGGTGATGTTTGGCAATCCGGAGACCACCACCGGCGGCAACGCGCTGAAGTTCTACAGCTCCATCCGCATCGACATCCGCCGCATCGGCACGCTCAAGAACGCCAACGAGGTCATCGGCTCGCGCACCAAGGTCAAGGTGGTCAAGAACAAGGTCGCGCCGCCTTTCCGCGAGGCCGAGTTCGATATCCTCTACGGCTCGGGAATTTCCAAGGAGGGCGAACTGGTGGACCTCGCGGTCGAGCACGGGATCATCGAGAAGCTCGGCGCGTGGTACTCCTACAACGGCGAGCGCATTGGCCAGGGGCGCGAGAACGCGCGCGACCTGCTCAAGGCCAATCCCGCCTTGGCCGACGAGATCGAGTCCAAGGTACGCCACAAGCTGGCGGTCAAGGGCGGCCCTGCGCCCGTGCTGCCGTCATCCGAGGACGGCCACGGCGAGGCGGCCGAGGCGCCTGCGCCCGCCGCCCCGCGCCGGCGCGGCTAGCGCGCGGGCGCCTCAAGGGTATGGAGGGCGGTTGCACGCTGTCCGCGGCGTATGCGCCGACCGCCGTTGAATTGGCCGGGCGGGCTCTGTAAGCTAATAAGACAAGATGCCTGCTGAGGCCGACCCAGGGCGCTGGTTTAGACCGCGCCGCACCACCAGCTTCAAATCAACGGAAAGGCCGCGCCGCGATTCGCGCGCGACGGCCGAAGTGTAAGCTTTGCCCTTCAATTCGTTTCACCTCGCGCCCGAACTCAAACGTGCCATCGGCGACTGCGGCTATCATCAGCCCACGCCGGTCCAGAGCGAGACCATTCCGATCGCCCTTGAGGGGCGCGACCTGGTGGTCAGCGCCGAGACCGGCAGCGGCAAGACCGCGGCCTTCCTCATCCCGCTCATCGAACGGCTCCATCGCAAACCGCGCCGGCCGCAAAGCGCGCTGGTAATAACGCCGACGCGCGAGCTGGCCGCCCAGGTCGCCAACGAGTTCAAGCTGCTCGCGCGCCACACCGGACTGCGCGCGGCGGTGATCGTCGGCGGCGAGTCGATGCGCCGGCAGATCGACGAGCTGCGCGCCGGCGCGCAGGTGCTGATCGCGTGCCCTGGCCGGCTGATCGACCTGATGGAGCAGGGACACGTCAAGCTCGCCCACGCCGAAGTGGTGGTAATCGACGAGGCCGACCGCCTGCTTGACATGGGCTTCCTGCCGCAGTTGCGGCGCGTGATGCGGGCGGTGCCGGGCGAGCGACAGACGATGATGTTCTCGGCGACGATGGGTGCGGGGCCGGAAGCGATCGCGCGCGAGTTCCTGCGCCATCCGGAGCGCATCACCATCGGCAAAAAGGCCGCGCCGCCGCCGACCATCCGCCAGACCATCTATCCGGTCCAGTGGGCCGACAAGGAGGCGATGTTGCTGGAGATCCTGGCCAAGCCCGAGGTCCACAGCGCCATCGTCTTCACCCGCACCCGCGTGCGCGCCGATCATATCGGCAAGGTGCTCAAGCGCAACGCCGTGCGCGCCGCCGTGATCCACGGCGAGCGCTCGCAGGCCGAGCGCAACGCTGCGCTCAAGTCGTTCAAGCAGGGGGCTTGCCGCGTGATGGTGGCGACCGACGTCGCCGCGCGCGGGCTCGACATCCCGGGCGTCTCGCACGTCATCAACTTCGACCTCCCCGAGGATGCCGAAAGCTACATCCACCGCATCGGGCGCACGGCGCGGATGGGGCGCGAGGGCGAGGCGATAAGCCTGGTCACTCCGCAGGAGCGCGTCGCGCTGGGCCAGATCGAGCGCTCGCTGGGCGAGGAGATCAAGCGCCAGAGCCTCGAGGGCTTCGAGGCGCCCGAGGTCAAGGCGCCGCGGCCGGTGACGTTGTTCAGCTCCTCGGGCATCCGCTCGCGCGCCCGCGTCCGCTCGCGCTGGGGCTAGCGGGCCCACTGCCGCGCTGCTATCCGCGCCAGGTAATCCGCGCGCCGAAGAGGTTCTCGGCGTCGAGCACCTATCGAGATGGTCGGCCATGCAGGCCTGACCGCTTGCGCGTTTGCACCCAACGACGACCGCGGTTACGGCTTCGAACTTCGCGCAGGCGGAAAGCTGAGCCAGAGTGTGTGCGCGCCTGGAAGTCAGGCGCAATTCTGAACGATGATTGTCTAATTGCCAGGTTGTGCGCCGCGCGTCGCCTTCATGCATCCGGGAAAGCACGAGCGCAAGACGACCGTTGTCATGCCGGCGATGCGCGCCTGAGTTGCGGCCGCGCTTATTCATCGCTTCAAGCGGGGCGGCGGCTTCGCTACGATCCGTCCATGACGATCCGGCGGGTATGCGTTTATTGTGCCTCGAGCCGCCAGTGTGATCCGACCTACCATCAGGCCGCCGCGCGGCTCGGACACGAGCTGGCGCGCGCGGGAATCACCGTGGTGTATGGCGGTGGCAGCGTGGGCTCGATGGGCCATCTGGCGAGCGCGGCGCTGGCCGCCGGCGGACGCGTGGTCGGAGTGATTCCGCAATTCATGTACGACCTCGAATGGGCGCACCCCGGGCTGAGCGAGCTGGTCGTGGTCAATGACATGCACGAGCGCAAGCGCCTGATGATCGACGCCGTGGACGCGGTGGTCGCACTGCCCGGTGGATGCGGCACGTTCGAGGAACTGTTCGAGGCAATTACATGGAAGCGGCTCGGACTGTTCGGCGGCGCGATCGTGATCGTCAACACCGCCGGCTTCTACCGCCCGCTGGTCGAGCTGCTCGAGGCTGCGGTCGCAAAGCGCTTCATGGACCGCCGCCATCTCCAGATGTGGTCGGTGGTCGAGGAACCCGAGCAGGTGCTGGAGGCGATCCGGAGCGCGCCGGCGTGGCCACACGACAATCGGCGTTTCGCTGCGCTATGAGACTGGTAGAGCAAATACAGCCGCTTAAAAGCTCTATCTTTTAGTCCGGATGGCATATTATAATCGCGTGCGAGGGGGCTTGGGGGTGAGCTTCGATGGCTTCATCGGCACGCAACGAGCGTGCGCGGCTGGCCGCCGCGCTTAAGCAGCTGAGCGCGATCAGGACCGCCGACCTCGCGCGCGACGACTTGCGCGAGCGCGATCTGAGCTTCCGCGGCGGGCTCGCCTATTTCGAGAAGACCCTGGAGCTGTTCCGTCAGCTTGAGCGCAGCAACCTGCGCCAGATTCCTTCGCAGTATCTCAAGATCGTGGCCGACCATGCCGAGCGCGTGCTGGCGCAGTTTCACGAGATCCTGCGCTTTAGCGGCGAGGGCGTCGAAGACCCCGCCGCCGTGCGCAGCCATCTGATCGGCGAGGTGCGCGATTCCTACCGCAATATCCACGACGACGTCGCGCTGGTCGTCCAGCGCCCGCTCTCCGAGCTGGAGCGCTCGATCACCGCGCCGTGGTACGCCGGGATGCCGCTGGCGGCGCTGCTGCTGGCGGTATTCGCCGGATGCGTGTGGGTCGCTTATCGCTTCACGCCAGCCGCGCAGATGGCACAGGACTTCATGCACATGCTGCGCAGCCTCGCGCCTCAGCAGTAGTCGAATTGCCGCGCGTCGCGTGGCTTCTGCCGGCGCGGCGCCAAGGCCGCGCGGGCGCATCTCCGCGCGCCGCTCAGCTTGCCGCGCCCGCCGCCGGCGCCGCGCCGCTGCCGTCCGTCGCCACCTGGCGCGCCGCGATCATCGCGTTGCGCGGAATGTCGGGTGGTCACCGAAGAGACGCAGCGCGGATGGATGCCGGCGCTGGCGCGCTGGTGTCTGGCGCCGGATGCTGGTGCGCGGGCATCAGGGCTGGCTCGAAGAGCTGCGCCGCGTCGCCGAGCAGGGCGAGCCGCAGTAGCGGCGCACCTCGGAGGACTCCACAAAGGCAGCCTTGCCTAGGTGGCTTCCTACAGTGGTCTAAAAAGCAGGAACCTCTTTCTCGCTTTTTCGATCCAATCAGGCGGGGTGGCCGCCGCAGGATGTTGAGCCATTCTGGCTAAGCCGGGGTAGGCCGTCACCGCGCTAGCGGGAGCGGGCGCCGGCTAACACGGCGGACGGCGCGGCGGCGGACAAACTCGCGGATTCGTACCGCACGATAAACCGCGGGCGGCGCCAGGCGACGAATGCGGGCAGGATGAACAGTCCGACGATCAGGTTGGCCGTCATCAGCAGGATGAGCATCGAGCTCATCTCGTTGTGAAACAGCAGCGGCGAGAACACCCACGGCGCCATCCCGCCCGCCATCACCACGTAGGTCGCGAACACCCACACGCCGGTTGTGCGCAGAGCGGCCACGGTCGCGTCGTCCAACGCGCGCCCTTGGCGCACTTCGTCGCGGATGCGCGCGACCGTGTAGATCGCGTAGTCGATACCCAGTCCGACACCCAGTGAGATAACCGGGATAGTATCGACGGTCAGGCCGATCCCGCGCGCGTTCATGTAAAGGAAGGCGCCGAAGTTCGCCATCACGCACGCCAGCGCGAAAACAATCCCCGCGGCGAGCGAGCGGAAAATCAGTGCGCAGCACAGCAGGATCGCCGCTAGCACCAGTTCGAGGTTGGTCCGGTTGATCCGCGCCATCACGTCGTCGGTGGCCAGATACAGCCCGGCCTCGCCGCCGAGATAGCGCACCTTTACCTGGTCGAGCGCAGGGTCGTTGGCGACGCGCTCGCGGGCGAAAGCGTCGAGGTCGCGGCGCAGGCGGATCAGGCGGGCATTGGTATGGTCGGGCAGGAGCAGGCGGATACAGGTGTTGTTCATCGCCGGCGCGTAGGCGAAGTAGGCCTGCGGCTCGTCGGGGGCGGCCGCCGCGAAGAAGAATCCCCACAAATTGGCGCTGAGCTGATTGGTGTTGGGCAGTGCAAAGTACTTGGGATAGCCGTTGTGCAGCAGCATGTTCATCGGCTTGCTCGCCAGCGTGCCGAAGCCGAGCACCGCGACCGCGTCGCCGCGCGCCATCAGGTAGCTGGCGAGGTCGTCGGCCATCCGCAGGGTCTCGATCCCTACCGCCGATTGCGAGCTCGGGTAGCCGGGTCCGTCCACGATTACCCATCCCGAGTTGGTCGGCAGAAGCTTGCCGATCTCGGCGGTGTCGCGGTTAATCTTCGCCTCGGGCCGATAGATCGGAGTGCCCGCGGTCTGGTAGCCGACGCGCACCTCGCGCGCGGCCGCGATTGCGGCGATCATCACCCCGACGCCGGCGGCGATGAGCACGCCGCGTCCAAAGCCCGGACGAGTCGGGAAGGCGGCCAGCCGTCCGACCGGCGCGCGCCATCGAGCGGCCGCGCCGTCCAAGCGGTCGAGCAGCGGCGATCTGCGCCGCTGTGGCGTCGGCAGGTAGCTCATCAGGAGCGGCTGGAAAACGAACACCATCGCCAGGCTTGCGCCCAGCCACACCGCGCCGCCAAGTCCGATCTGGCGCAGGGCCGGAACGTCGCTGAGCGCGACGAACACGATGCCGGCGACGTTGGCAAGCACCGCGAGCAGCCCCGGCGCCGCCATCGCGTCGAACGTCGCCGCGCAGGCGCGCAGATTGTCGCCGTGGCGGTCGAGTTCCTCGTAGTATTGGCCGTGCCACTGGATGCCGTGGCCGAGGTCGCGCGCGGTAAGGATAAACGGCACCACCAGCATCACCGGGTCGAAGTTGAAGCCGCGCATCCCGACGAAGCCGAGCCCCCAGATCGTCGAGCACGCCCCGGTCGCGAGCGGCGCCCACCATCCGGTGCGCCGTCCCAGCGCGACGAACGCGAGCAGCGCCATCAGCGCGGCCGAGAGCAGGAAGATTAGTCCGATGCGGGCGAGGTAATGGTAGCCCCACGCCGCGAACATCGCGGCGCCGCTCGCGTAGATCCGCGTGTTAGCGTCCTCATGCTCGGCGATTATCCGCTCGACGCCGTCGAACAGCGCCTTGTAGTCGAGCCCGCTCTCGTTGAAGCTCGCGATCACAACCGCGCCGCGCTCATCGCGCGTGACTAGGCCGGCGAGCTGCTGGAGATGGGAGCGTACGACGCCTTTGAGCGCGTCGAGCTGCTGCGGCGTGCGCGGCACGTGCGGATACATATAGGGCGAGGAGACCAGCGCGCCGGGCTCGGCGCGCGCGTAGAGTACGCGGTAGGAAGCGAGCGAGAAGACCTCGTTATGATTGACGCCGGGCAGCTTGTCCACCTCGCGCGTCATGTCCTGGATCGCCTGCAAGGTGCGGAAGTTGAAGATGTCGCCGCGGCCGACGCGCAGCATCAGCACCAGCTGCTGCGCCCCGCCGTACTGGCGGCGGAACTTACGATAGAGCAGCACGTTGGGGTGGCCGGCGGGAAACAGATCCTCGAAGCGGGTAGCAATCGGGACGTGCGCCGCCCAGAACGCCATGAACAGCGTGATCGCGAGCAGCACGCCCCCGACGGGCGCGCGATTGCGTACGATGAATGCGCCCATCCCCCGGTCTTGCTCGCCGCTGGCAGTCGCCATCGCTAGCGCCCCGGCGGACGGTCGAATGGTTCCCCCCTCATAGCACGTTTTTCGGGGGCGCGTATGGCGCCTACCCCCTTCCCCCTTCAGGGAGCGGGAAAGGAGAAGCGGGCGATGCGCGAGCGCGGCGCCGCGCGGTATGCGTGTCAGTTTCCCTCCTCTGAAGAGCGAGGGGACAAGCGGAGAGGCTACTCGCTGACGGATTCCATCACGCGGCCGCTTTGGGCGTCGGCGAGATCGACGGTCACCGTGCCGGTGACGTTGTGCGCGGCCTTGGCGGTTTGCAGGCCGGCCTTGATGTCGGCGATGAACTTGTCGCGCGCAAACGGCGGCATCGCGCCCATCGGAAAGTTGTCCATCATTACCCGCGCCCGCGTTTTCGACGCCCACTGGACCGCGGCGACTTTGCGGCCCGCCACCGGCAGATTGCGCATCATCGCGGCAACCGCGTCCTGGAATGTCGCCGAGGATGACGGCGCGGAGGCGGCCGAGGCGACATTCGAGGGAGCGGCGGCGTCCGCATCGACGGTCAGCGAGCGCATCACGCGGTTGCTCGCCGCATCGGCGATCTCGACCGTCACCGGGCCGGCGACGTGATGGTCGCTCATCAGGTCGCGTGTGCCCGAGCGCAAGTCGTCAAGAAAGCGCTTCGCGGCGAACGGCGGCATCTGGTCCATCGGAAAATTGTCCATCAGCATCCGCGCTTGGTCGTCGCCGGTCCATTGCACGGCATGCACCTTGGCGCCCGCGATCGGCAGCGCCCGCACCATCCGCTCGAAGGCGCCCTTGAACGTCGCCGCGCTCTCGCCGCTCGCACTGCCGGCCGCGCCCGCTTGTGCGGCGACGGCGGTCTCGCCGCCCTCGACGCCACCGACGGTTGCGAGCATCTGGTCGATCTCGCTGCGCGTGCGATCGTCGGGCGCAAGCTCGCGCGCCTTCAGGAAGTAGCTGCGCGCGGTCGGCTTGTCCTCCTGTTCGGCGTAAGCCACGCCGAGGTTGAAGTAGGCTTCGAAGAACTTCGGATGCTTCGCGATGACCTTCTTGTATTCGACCATCGCGAGATCGGCGTTGCCGCTGGAGAGGTACATTGTGCCGAGGTCGGTGCGCACGCGCGGGTCGTCGGGCTTGCGGTCGAGGTAGTGCTCGTACGCCGCAATCGCCTCATCGTAGCGATGGCGGTCGTAGTCGAGGTTGCCCGTCCCGCGCAGGGCGTCGAGGTTGTCGGGATCGAGCTTGAGCGCATGGGCGAAGGCGCGCTCGGCGGTCGCGTAGTAGGCCTGGTCGAACATCGCGGCGCGCTCAGCGACCTGGCCGAGGCGGTTCCATGCGGCGACGTCGTTGGGGGCGGCCTCGGCCTTGGCCTGGATGTCGGCGATGAGCTTGCGGGCTTCGTCGGGGAGCTTGAGCTGCGGATGGCCGGGCGGCAGGTTGCTGGCGGTAGTGGCGCGGCTGGCGGCGCTGGCTAGTTCCTGCTGATGCTGGGGTAGCTTGCGCAGAATGAAAACGGAGGCGGCGAGTCCCACGACCAGGATGCCGCCGAAGACGGCGGCGAAGGCCGGGCTGACGCGCGATGCGGAGAGGGTAGAAGCCATGTCGGACGCCGCCGAGGACATGATGTCAGCGGCGGCAGGGGCATCGGTCCTGCCGCCGGCGCCGACCGACGCCGACGCATCCAGCGCGGTTCCGCACCCGACGCAGAACTTTCCGCCGGCCACCACCGGCGTACCGCATTGCGGACAGAATCGCATCTTGTCGACGTGTACGATGCCTGGGCCTTGCGCGGGCGGGTACTCGCTCCGTGCGGTGGGGCAGGCGCCGGGCCGCCACGGCCGGGCACCTGCCCCACTGACAACCCCTCACAGAATCACAGCGATACGGTGGTGCGCAACCGTCGCCGGCGCGCGTGCCGCGCCCGCCGCGTGCGCTTCGTCGATCCCCGCGCAACCGTGTACACGGATCCGGCGATGACGTAGCTTATGGAACGCCGCTGACGGGCGCGGACGCCGCGGCGGCGGAAAAAACCGAGTCGACCCAAGGAGAACGCCATCATGCTGCTCTATGATTCTTTCGGACCCAACCCGCGCGCAATGCGGATGTTCATGGCCGAAAAGGGGATCACCCTGCCCAAGCGCGAGCTCGACATCATGGGCGCGGAGAACCGCCGCGCGCCCTATACCACCGCCAATCCGGGGGGCCAGATTCCGGCGCTCGAGCTCGACAACGGCAAGACCATCGGCGAAACTGTGGCGATTTTCGAGTACCTTGAAGAGAAGCATCCCAGCCCAGCGCTGATCGGTTCGACGCCCGAGGAGCGCGCCGAGACTCGCCAATGGCAACGGCGGGTCGAGCTCAACATCACCGAGCACGTCTACAACGGCTTCCGCTACGCCGAGGGGCTGGAGCTGTTCAAGAGCCGGATGCCAGTCTATCCCGAGGCGGCGGCCTCGCTTAAGTCGTTGGCGCAGAAACGGATGGAATGGCTGAACGGGCTGATCGCAGGGCGCGACTGGATCGTGCCCAACCGTTTTACAATCGCCGACATCATCCTGTACTGCTGCCTGGATTTCGCTGCCGGCGTCGGCCAGAAGATTCCCCCCTCCTGCACCAACCTTCAGGGATGGTTCAAGCGGGTCGAGGCGCGGCCGAGCGCGACGGCCAGTCTCCATCCGAACTGGGCCAAGGTGAAGATGCGCGGATAGCAATTGGCGCATAATGGATTCGCGCCGTGCGGCTCGCGGCCCCGTCGCGCGGGGCCGCGAACCTGCGCGGTGCGGACGAGCTGCCGCGAGCGCGAACGGCAACTGAATAGGTACGGCAGTCCCCTACACGATGGATCAGGAAGTCCAGCGGATTACGCGGCAGTTGACCGAGCTGGTGCGCGAGAAGACGTCCGACCCGCGCGCCACAGTCAGCGCTCTGAGCGCGCTGCCCGGCCATGCCGGCGTCAGTTATTCCTTCGAACTGACGACTAGCGCCGCCGGGGCGCCCAAGAGTGAGCGCTTGGTGATCCGGCTCGCGCCAGCGGGGGTGCCGGTTGCCGGCCCCACCGACGTCGTGCGCCAGGCGAGGATAATGGAGTCGCTGGCGGGTACCGCAGTGCCCGTGCCGCCGATCAAGTGGTACGACAACGACCCGCGATGGTTCGGGCGGCCGTTCTTCGTCGCCGGCTTTGTGGCCGGCGACAAGCTCGCGCTGGGCGAACACACCTACGCAGAGGCGGAGACCCGCGCGATGGTGGAGCACGCGGTCGGCGCGCTCGCCGCCCTGCACGCCCTGCCATGGGAGCCACGCCGGGCGGTTTGGGGCGAGCCGTCTTCACTCGCCGACGAGATGAAGCGGCTGGACAACCTGCTCGACCGCCCGACGCTCGATCCGAAAGTCGTCGGGCGCGCGCCGCTTCTGCGCGAGCGGCTGCGTCAGAGCCTGCCCGCGCCCGCGACGGTCCACTTGGGATGCGTCCATGGCGACTTCCAATGGTCCAATTGCCTGTTCGAGCGCGGCAAACTCAACGCGGTCATCGACTGGGAGTTGGCTCAAATTGGCGCGACACTCATCGATCTCGGGTGGTTGTGCCTGTTTTCCGACCCACAGAGCTGGGAAACTCTCGACCTCGTGCCCCAGCACGTCCCGCCGCCCGAGGAGATAGCCGAGCGCTACGCCGCAAGTGCAGCAGCCAAGGTTTCAGCGGGACAGGTGCGCTGGTTCCGGGCGTTTGCGGGGTATCGTTTCGGAGTTATAACGGCGTTCAATTTGATGCTGCACAGACGCGGAAAGCGACTCGACCCGACATGGGAGGATATCGCGTTGTCCGGTCCACGCTTGTTTGAACGCGGTTTGGAGTTGCTAGACTAGCTGAGCTTTGCTAAGCCTGATAGCCTTGGGGCTGTTCCTCGCGTCCATGGAGGGCGACGGGATGGAAGCCAAAGTTCGCCATCAGGAGGACATCCCGGAGGAGGTCGCGGCCGCCGCCAATGCCATCCTGGGGGCGAATCCCTTCGTAGGCATCGATGCCCGCCAGTTGCTCGGCACCTATGGGACATTCCTTCGCGAGCTCTTCAGGCATCCAGAGGCTCTCGGCGACCGGCTAGCTTCGTTGGTCAGCGAGCTCGTCCGGATAGCGGTCGGAGTCTCCGAGGTTGCCCCCGACTCGGGCGACAAACGCTTCGCCGATCCGGCGTGGTCCGACAACCCGGCCTACCATCGCCTGATGCAGACCTACCTGGCGTGGCGTTCGGCGATGCAGGAGCTGATTCCGCCGGCTGACGCGCGCGACGGCAATTGGAAAGAGGCCGACCAGCAGCGCTTCGCAATCCGGCTGCTGACCGAAGCGCTCGCACCGACCAACACGCTTGCGGGGAATCCGGCCGCGCTGAAGCGGGCGTTCGAGACCGGCGGAATGAGCCTGCTGCGCGGGGCGCGCAACTTCCTCTACGATTTGTGGAACAACGGCGGGATGCCGCAGCAGGTGGACAAGCGGCCCTTTACGGTCGGCCGTACCATTGCGGTCACCCCCGGCGCAGTTGTCTACCGCTCGGAGCTGATCGAGCTGCTTCAGTACAGCCCAACGACCCGGCAGGTCTATGAACGGCCCGTCCTGCTGGTGCCGCCTCAGATCAACAAGTTCTACATCATGGACCTCGCGCCCAAGCGCAGCTTCACTGAGTATGCGGTTGCTCACGGAGTGCCATTCTTCACGGTGAGCTGGCGCAACCCCAAGCCCGAGCATCACGACTGGGGAATCGATCAGTACGTCGGCGCCTGCAAGGACGCCCTCTCGGTGGTGTGCGAGATCAGCGGCAGCCGCGACGCCAACCTGGTCGCCGTATGCGCGGGCGGGATCACTTCGACCCTGATGCTGGCGCATCTGGCGGCGCTCGGCGAACCGCGGGTGCATGCGGCGACGCTGATCGTGACGATGCTGGATTCGACGGAGCCGTCGATGACGGCAATGTTCGCGACCGAGGAGGCGGTGGAGGCCGCGCTCGCGCGTTCGCGACGCAAGGGCGTGCTCGACGCGGGCGAGCTGGCGCGCACTTTCGCATGGCTTCGGCCGAACGACCTGGTCTGGAACTACTGGGTCAACAACTACCTGATGGGCAGCGACCCGGCACCGTACGACGTCCTGTTCTGGAACGCCGACTCGACCAATCTGCCGGCCGCCCTCCACGCCGGGTTCCTCGACCTTCTGTTGCACAACCACCTGATGCATCCGGGGGCGATGACGGTGCTTGGCACGCCCGTTGATCTGCGCAAGATCGGCTGCGACATGTTCGCAGTCGGAGGGATGACCGACCACATCTGCAGTTGGCGCGCGGTTCACCATGGCGCGCGGCAGTTCGGCGGCCGCGTCGAGTTTGTGCTCAACTCCAGCGGCCACGTGCAGACCCTGGTCTGTCCGCCGGACAACTTCAAGGCGCGCTACTATCTCAATCCGCAGCTCGAAACCGACGCCGAGAAGTGGCTCAAGGGAGCGCGTGAGCACAAGGGCACGTGGTGGGATCACTGGCTCGAGTGGATAGATCTCCGCTCGGGCGACAAGCGCGAGGCGCCGGCGACGCTGGGCAGCGCGCGCTTCCAGCCACTGGGCCCGGCGCCCGGACGCTACGTTACGGAGGCCTGACGGCGGCGGTGACGCCGGCGGACTCGATGAGCGAATACGCCAGAGGGGAAATGCGATGGCCGATATGCAGGAGTTGCTCGAAAGCCAAGTAGTGCAGGAGGAGCCGCCGCAAGGCGGCGATGCGCCCGCCGACGCGCAGGTGGCCGAAGCGCCGAAAAGGCCGCGGGTCAAGCGGTCGTCGGTCAAGGCGGTCGAAAACCGCGCCGCCGAGCTCGAACAGCGCATCGAGGCGCTGGCCGAGCAGGTCGCCCAGTTCAGCCGCCGGGTCGTCGCGCTCGAAGAGAGCCGCCATCAGTCGCAGACCCACGGTGGCGCGAGCCACAACGGCGGCGATCTGGCCGAGCGCGTGCGCCAGCTCGACGAGCGCGTCCAGAAGCTGGCCAACTACCTGACCCAGCAGAACTGGGGAGTGAACCGGGTTTAACCCGCCCGGCGCCAAGCGCCTGGCCGGGTCGTTTTACCCGGCGGCGCCGCGGATATTGTCCTGTGCCCGGATTCCGGATAGCGCCGGGGCACGGCACCCTTCGGGTTTCCCTTCGCTCGAATGTTACCGATAAGGCGGCTCGGGCGTAGTGGCCTAACAGAGCTCGATCCCGAGCGCGGAGACAGCCAGCTTACCAAAAGCTCGTCCCTTGCCCGGGCAAACGGTACCGCTATCGGCGCGCGCGCCGCGGAGCTGCACGCGCTCGCTAACGCGCGGCGAGGACTTCGGCGAGGTGGCGGGTTTCGATCCTGAGCCCCGCCCGGCTCAGCCCGCCGCCGATCTGCATCAGGCATCCGGCGTCGTTGGCGACTACGGTGTCGGCGCCGCTGTCGCGAATCGCCGCCAGCTTGTCGGCCATCATCGCGGCCGAGATGTGCGGAAATTTGACCGAAAACGTCCCGCCGAAGCCGCAGCACTCCTCGACGTTGCGCAGTTCGCACAGCCGGATACCGCCGACCGCGCTCAGCAGCAGGCGCGGCTCGTCGCGCACGCCCATCTCGCGCAGCAGATGGCACGAAGGGTGGTAGGCGACGGCGTGCTCGAAGCGCGCGCCGAGATAGCGCACCTTCATCACGCCGACCAGGAACTGCGAGAACTCATAGACCCACGGCCGCAGCGCCGCCGCGCGCGCGGTCAGCGCCGGATCGCCCGCGAAGAGATCGGCGTAATACACGCGCACCATCGCCGCGCACGAGCCCGACGGCACCACCACCGGCACGCCCGGCTCGCAGGCGGCCAGCAAGCGCCGTCCGAGCTCGGCCGCTTCCGCGCGCATCCCTTCGTTGAACGCGGCCTGCCCGCAACAGAACGCGCGGCGCACCCGGCGCACCTTCAGCCTGAGTCCGGCGAGCACCCGCGCCGCGGCGTCCAGCGCGGAGGGATAGAATTCCTCGGCGAGGCAGGTGCCGAACAGTCGCACTTCAGTCATTGCTGTGCCAGACGACCGCGACGAAAAGCTCGCGCGGGCCATGGACGCCGCGCACGATGCGCTTTTCGATGTCGGCGGTCCGCGAAGGGCCGGTGACCAACGCCACGCGATGGCTCGCGATGGCGTCGGCGCCGAGCGCCGCAAGCGCCGCGGCGAGGTCGGGCTTCATCCGCGCCGCATCGACGATGATCACGTTGGCGGGCGGCAGCAGCGTGAGCGAACTGGGCCGCGCCGGCGTCGCGACCATCACCAGCGTCCCAGTCGAGGCGATCGCGTAGTGGGCCTCGACGACCGCGAGGTCGCATTGCGCAAACCGCGCGCGCAGCGCGGCGCGCGCCTGGTCGTCGTTGACCGCCGCAGTGCGCATAACCTCGATCCCGGCGCGCTCGAGGGCCGCCGCGATCGGCGCCGGATCGTTAACGACGCCCTCGCCGACGGCCGCAGTCTTCGTCTTGAGCGAGCCCGCGACCTCGGCGATTCGCGCCGCCGTCTCGGCCGGCGTGAGCGTGCCGAGGAAGCGGCCGCCGAGCGCTTCGAGCTCGCGCGCGAAAGCCGAGAAAAGCTCGGCGCGGCGCGCGGTCTCGGCGACCGGCACCACGACGTGCGGGGCGTCAGCGGCGCCGTCGTGATGGGCGGGAGCGCGGCGGCGTTCGAGCGCGTCGCGCAGGCTGGCGATCAGTTTGTGGAACTCCGCCACGGCTCGGATGCGCCCGCCTACGGTTTGGCCGCGCGCCGGCGGTGCAGGCGCGGGACCGGAAAATCGCGGTTGCCGCGGGTCCAGTTGCCGAACGGCGGCGGCATGCGGCGCACGTATCCGCGCCGCGCAAACGGACGCATGACGACCGCCGCGATCCGTCCCAGGACGCGCACGGTCGTCGGATGGTTGGCAAGCCGGGCGAACCGGCGTATGCCCGCGCGCGCGCGGTTGGCGGCACGCGGCCACTTCGGCGCCGGCAGCGCGCCGTCGGCGGCGCGCCCGCGCTCGGTCGCTTTCCATCGCAGATGGAGCAGGATGCGCGGGATGTCGATCTTGACCGGGCAGATCTCACGGCACGCGCCGCACAGCGTCGAGGCGAAGGGCAACGCGGCCGCCGCCGCGCCGAACAGGCTCGGACTGACGATCGATCCGATCGGCCCCGGGTAGGTCGAGCCGTAGGCGTGGCCGCCGATGCGCCGGTAAATCGGGCAAACGTTGAGGCAGGCGCCGCAGCGCAGGCAATAGAGCGCCTCGCGCAATACCGGGTCGGCAAGCATCCGGCTGCGCCCGTTGTCGAGCATCACCACGTGGACCTCGCGCGGGCCGTCGGCTTCGCCCGCGCGCCGCGGGCCGCTGATGAAGTTGGTATAGGTGGTCAGCTTCTGTCCGGTCGCGGTGCGCGCGAGCACTTCGAGGAAGTGGCTGAGGTCGGCCATCGCGGGGATCACCTTCTCGATCCCCATCACGGCGACGAAAATTTCGGGCAGCGTGCTCGACATCCGGCCGTTGCCTTCGTTCTCGACCAGCACCAGCGTGCCGCTCTCGGCGATCGCGAAGTTCACGCCGGTTACCCCCATCTCGGCGGCGAGGAACGTCTCGCGCAGCCGCGCGCGGGCGGCGGCAGTCAGCACCTCGGGCTCGGCGGTGTACGGGATGTGCAGCTTGTCGTGAAAGAGCGCGCCGATGTCTTCCTTGGATAGATGGATCGCGGGGGTGATGATGTGCGAGGGGCGCTCGCCGCGCAGTTGCACGATATACTCACCGAGGTCGGTCTCAACCACGTCGCATCCGGCCTCGGCCAGCGCGGCGTTGAGCTCGATCTCCTCGGTCGCCATCGACTTGCCCTTGACCACCCGGCGCACGTTGCGCTCGCCGGCGAGGCCGACGATGTACTTGCGCGCCTCAGCGGCGTCGGCGGCGACGAACACCCGGCATCCGTTCGCCTCCAGGCGCTCCTTAAGCCGAGCGAGCAGCTCGTCGAGGCGCGCGATCGCGTCCTCCTTGATGAGCCGCGCGGCGGCGCGCTCAGCGTCGTAGGCCGGGAACTCAGCGCGGGTCTCGGCGACGTGTTCGAGATGGCGTCCGCTGGCGTTCTCCAGCTTGCGCCGCAGTTCGGCGTCGCGCACGGCCGCCTGGGTGGCGGCGAAGAAGTCGTGCGCTGTGGGTCCGCTCGCCAAGGCCGCGCCTTTCCGCCGTCTCAGTTGATGCGCGCGACCTGGCGCGCCAGGCGCACCGCCGCCTCGCGCGCGGCGTCGGCCGCGGGATGCTCGGGGGCCTGAGTAAGGAAGCTCTGGAAATCCTCGAGCGCGGCGGCGAAGCATTCCAGCCGTTCGTAGAGCGTCGCGCGCTCGAGGATCTCCTCGACCGCGCGCGGTTCGAGGAGCAGGATTCGGTCGAGCGCGCCGAGCGCGCGCGGCCAGTCGGCCCCGCTGAGGTGGATCGCCTTGAGGTTGCGCAGCATCCGCGCCAGGATCTGCCGCGCGCTCGCCGCCTTGAGCATCGCCGGATGCAGCTCGACCGGGCGCCCGTAGATCCGGTTGAGCCGCTCGCGCAACTCGTCGAGGCCAAGGATCGCGCCGCCGTTGAACGGGTCGATGATCAGCTCGCCGCGCCGGTCCACCGCCTTGACCAGGAAGTGCGAGGGAAACGAAACCCCGTGGAGATTGAGCCCGGCGCGCCGTCCGACCTCGAGATAGACCACGGAAAGCGTGATCGGGATGCCGAGCCGGCGTTCGAGGACTTCGTTGAGGAACGAGTTGCGCGGGTCGCCGTAGTTCTCGCGGTTGCCCGCGAAGCCGGTTTGCGCAAACAGGAAGTCGGAGAGCAGCTGCACGCGTTCGACCGTGTCGGCGCCTTCGCTGACCGCGCGCGCTGCCGCGCGCCCGAGCGAAGCCAGATGGTCGAGGTAGCGCTCGACGTCGAGCTCAGGATACTCCTCCTTTGCGATCAGGAGCGCGGCGCGGGCGAGCGGAATCGGCTCGCGCTCGATCAGCCGCACAAATTCGGTCCGCGCGGGGTTCATCAACGATATATAACGCCTCGCCTGATTTTCATCCAGTGCGCCTCGCCGGCGCGCGTCCCAGCTGCCGGCCGCAAGGCGCGTCAATGGCGCATCTGCCAGGCTGCGATCGCATGCATCGGCCGAATCAGCATCACGATGTTCAGCACCAGGCTGTCGTGGATCCAGAGCGCCAGCGTGACCTCGAGCGCGAGCGCGACCGCCACGGTGGCGCGCGGCGGAAGGACGGCGGCGAGCGCGATCCCGACGAGACTCGCGGCGATGTCGCACATCGAGTTCATCACGCTGTCGCCGTAGTAGTTCAGCGAGATGGTCGCCGCGCGGTATCTGCGGATAACCATGTCGGTGTTCTCGACCACCTCCCACGCCGACTCCATTCCCACCGCCATCGCCGCCCGCGCGCCGCGTGCAAGGCCGGGCGCGATCAACCATGCCAGGCCGTAGAGCAGGATGCCGTGGGTGATGTGGCTGAAGCTGTAGGGGTCGAACATGTACTGCGAGTTGTGCGCGCTCCAGATGTCGCCCGACCATAGGCCGGGCTGTCCGCCGATTCCCCAAAGCCGGCGGCCTATCACGAGTTCCCCAAGCGCGGCCAGTGCCACGAAGCCGGCGCCGACGCCGACACATGCCCATCGCGGCGGCTCCCTCCCAATTGCGCTTCGGAGGTCCATCAGATTTCCCCGTCGCGCGGCGCCGCCAGCGCCGTCTCGATCTCCGCCGCCACCGACGGGTCGTTCTCACCGCGACGGCGGCGCTCGAGCGCGTCATGTGCGGCGCGGCCGCCGAGCTGGCCGAGCGCCCACGCCGCATGTGCCCGCACCAGCGGCTCGGGCTCGCAGGCCAGCGTGCGCGCGAGCACCGCGACAGCGTCGCGATTGCCGGTATTGCCAAGTACGACTGCGGCGTTGCGCAAGAGCCCGCGCCGCCGGGTGCGCATCACCGCGCTGCCTTTGAAGCGGCGGCGAAAGCCGTCCTCGTCGAGCGCCATCACTTCCGGCAGCGCAGGCATCAACGCCTCCGCTCCGGGCCCGCGCGAGGGGACGTTCCACGGACAGACTTCCTGGCAGACGTCGCATCCGAAGATCCAGTTGCCCAATCCGGCTCTCAGTTCCGGCGCAATCGCCCCTCGATGCTCGATCGTCAGGTACGAGATGCATCGCCGCGGCTCAATAACGTAGCCCTCGGCGAGCGCGCCGGTCGGGCACAAGTCGAGGCAGTGGCGGCAGCTGCCGCAATGCTCGCGATAGGGCCCGGCGTTGGACGCAAGCTCAACGTCGGTCAGGACTTCGGCGAGGAAAAAGTAAGAGCCATGGTAGCGGTTGAGCAGATTGGTGTTGCGCCCGAACCATCCGAGCCCCGCGCTCGCCGCCCAGTCGCGCTCGAACACCGCGCCCGTGTCGACGTAGACGCGCGTGATGGCGCCCGCTCGGGCCTCGGCGAGCCGCGCCGCCACCGCGCGGGCGCGCGCGAGCACGGTGTCATGGTAATCCGGCCCCAGAGCGTAGGCGGCGATCCGCCCGCGCATCTCGGCGCGCCAGTCAACCTCGGGAAGCGCGGGCGCGGCGTAGGGATACCCGAGGCTGATGACCGTGCGCAGGCGCGAATCGATCCGGCGTGGGTCCAGCCGCCGCTCGCAGTCGCGCCCCAGCCATCCCATCTCGCCCGCGCGTCCTTCGCCGAGCCATCGCGCGAAGAACTCCGCCCGCTCATCGAGTCGGCGCGTGCGGGCGAAGCCGACCAGGATAAAACCCTGCTCGTAAGCGGTCCGGATCAGCGTTTCCTCGAGGCTCGCCATCCCGAGCCCTATTATTTCGCAAGTGCGCCGCGATTGCGCGGGTCGCGCAGCAGCGTGCAGAGCAATTGTGGGATTTGCCGACCGGCTAATCCATGATTAGAATAGATCGCGAACCGGGCGGTCAGTACGATTCTGGCCGTCCGTTGGAGGATTGGAGAATGTCCGAGGAACCGCGGCACGAGCATCAGGAGACTCACGGCGAAGCAGCAGTCGGCGTACCCGGCGTGATCCTGACGCCCAAGGCGCTCGAAATGGTCAAGGCGATGCACGCCAAGGAGGGGCTCGGAGCCGAGCAGGGGCTGCGCGTGGCCGTGGTCGGCGGCGGATGTTCGGGGTTTCAGTATTCGCTGAGCTTCGACGCCCGTAAGGAGGGCGATACGGTGGAGGAGTTCGACGGCCTCAAGGTCTTTATCGACGAGGTGTCGCTCCCCTACATCGCCGGCACCACGCTCGACTATGTCGAAGGGCTGCACGCGGCGGGCTTTCGCTTCGACAACCCGCGCGCGAGCCGCACCTGTGGCTGCGGCTCGTCCTTCAGCGCCTGAGCGCGGCGCAAATCCGATTCGAACCGGCCGTCCGCGAAATCTGCGGGCGGCCCTTTTTTTTGGCCAGCCGCGCCCCATTTGCTATTAGGAGCGAGCGGGCAACCGCGAAGGAGAGCAGGGTGCGAGAGCTCGAGGGCAGGGGAATAATCATCACCGGCGCCACGCGTGGCATCGGACGCGCGATCGCGCTGGAGGCCGCGCGCCGCGGCGCCAACGTCGCCTTCAACTACGTCAGGAGCGAGCAGCAGGCGAGCGAGTTGTGCCGCGAGATCGACGCGCTGGGGGTTAAGTCGATGGCGTTTCAGGCCGACGTCGGCGACCTCAAGGCGGTGCGCCAGATGGTCAACGCGGCCAAGGCCGAGTTCGGCCGCCTCGACGCGGTGGTCAACAACGCCGGGCTCACCCGCGACAAGCTGCTGGTGATGATGAGCGAGGAGGACTGGGCAGCCGTGATCCAGACCAATCTCACCGGCGCGTTCAACGTCGCTCGCGCCAGCGCGTTCATCATGATGAAAGCCAAGCGCGGCGTGATCCTCAATGTCACCTCAATCTCGGGGCTGGTCGGGATGGCGGGGCAGGTCAACTACTCGGCGTCCAAGGCGGGGTTGGTCGGGATGACCAAGGCGATGGCCAAGGAGTTGGGGCCGCTCGGCGTGCGCGTCAACGCGCTTGCCCTCGGCTTCATCGAGACCGATATGACTGCGGCGCTGCCCGAGCAGAACCGTGCCAAGGCGCTCGAGATGATCCCGCTGGGGCGCTTCGGTAAGGTCGAGGATGTGGCGCCGGTCGCCGCGTTTCTGCTCTCTGACGCGGCCGCCTACATCACGGGCGCGGTGATCCAGGTCGACGGTGGCCTCGCGATGTGACCGGCGCCGGCGCCGCCGTCAGGCCGCCTGCTCATTGAAGCTTGCCGCGGAACTTGCGGACTCGCTTTCGCTGCGTGAACCTGAGCAACCGGCGCACATTCGATTTTCAATCAATGGCCGGGCGATTTGCCCCAATCGGCGGCGCAGCGCAGGATGTCGATCGAGCCGCCCGCGCTGAGCGCGCGGTACTTCTGCCAGAACGCCTCGTCGATCAACCGCCGCTGGGCCGGCTCGTCGCCCCGCCGCCATCGATCGAGCTCGTCGGGGCCGCCGTTGTAGCCGGCGTAGGCCGAGCGCGCGAGCGCCGCCGGATCGGTCTCGCCCGGCTTCGCGGCGGCGCGCGCCGCCAGACGCGCCAGGATCTGACTGCCCGCGCCGGCGTTGTAGGCGATATCCCATTCCAGGTGCGCGACGCTGTAGAAGCCGCGCCAGACGTGCTTGTTGACCTGCATCAGACCGACGTCGCCGCTGGATGAGAGCAGATAGCGCAGGCGTCCGTTGCTAACCACGAACTGCCGCCAACAGCTTTCCTGCCATGCGGTTGCGCGCACCATCGTGCGCCAGTTCGGCGGCAGCGGCGCGTCGGCCGCCTCGGCCACGTTCTGGGCGGCGGTGTCGAGAAGCGCGCCGAGCAGACGCCGGTAGGGATCGACATTGCGCTCGGTCACCACCGCGCGCCGCAGCTTGTGCCCGAGCTCGCGCAAACGATCGCCCATCGGCGGCGCGTCGGCCATCGCCTCGGCCGGGCCGATAAGCCGCAGCGCCACCCGTATGAACGATGCGGCCGACGACGGCCCGGGACTCGGCGATGCCCCGGTTGCTGGAGTGGGCGCCGTTGACGGGGCCGCCGAGGGAGCGAGCGTCGGGCTGGGCTCCTCGGTCGGCGCGGGCTCGGAGCCGGCGGCGTCGGACGGCACGACGGTGTCGGGCGTTTCTGGCGGGGGCGTGAAACCGAAGATCCGTTGCAGCTCGGGATCCGGCTTGTAGTTGAACTGGAGCGGATCGGCGGTGTTCGTCGGCGCCATGATCCGCGCGAGCCGGCGCAGATCGGCGGCCGAGATGCGCACGCCGAGCGCGGGTGCCGCCTCGTCGAACGCCATCAGCGCGTCGCCGGCAGAAACGAACGACAGGAACTCCAGCGCGTGATCGCCGAGCTGGCCGCGCGCGGCCGCCGCGCGCACGATATCACGCAGCGTTCGCCATTGATCGAGGAAGAGCGCACGCACCGGATCGGGGCCGCCTGCCGCCGGCGGTTGGTTCATCGCGGCCACCAGCTTGTAACGCCCGTCGAGCAGCACGTCGAGCAGCCGCGCGCGCGCCTCCTTGTCGGCGATCGCCGAGCCCAACTGCTTGACAGCGAAGACAACGAACGCGTCCCATTCGTCGAGCCGCTGGTTCCACGCCGCCAGCTCGGATGGGCTGAGCGGCCCCGAGGGCGCCGGCGGCGGTGGGGGCGCCGCGGCGGGCGCTTGGAACGCGAGGCTCAACCGGACGCCCTCGTCGGTCGCGACTACCGGCGCGACGCCGCGGATCGTGGCCAGCGCCTGGCGCAGGCGCGCGGCGTCGGCAGGGGGCGCGGCCTCCGCGGCCAGCGCGCGGAACTCGTCCACCGCCGGCGCGAGGTCGAAGTGAAAGGTTTGCAAGCGCGCGATGAAGTTCTGCTTGATCAGGTCGAAGCCGCGCCCGACGATGAGCGTCTTGTGATGCTGCGCGTCGTAGAGGTTGATGTCGGTGACGCGAAACATCAGGCGCAGGTTGGGCGCGAGATAGGGCTGAGCCGAGACCTCGATTATCCCTTGCCAGGCGATCGGGCTTACGCAGCTCTCGCCCATCGGCACGCCCAGGCTGAGCGTGCCCGCGCTCGCCAGCCTGACCGCGAGGCCGTCGCGCCCGAACGATGGGTTCTGCGCGTAGAGATATTCGCAGCGGTTGGCGCCGCTCCACAGCTCAGCGCGGTCGCCGGGCCCGTCGTAAATCTGGCGCTTGAGGGCCTCGCGCAGAGTGACGTAGTCGATCGTGAGCGGGACCGTAATCTGGGCCGCGGCGGCGGCGAGCGTGCAGCCGAGCAGCCATGCCGCGGCGGCCGCGGCGGCAACGAGTTTCGCGCCGGACTTCATCGTCTGCTTTCAAAATTAGCCGCGCACGCGCTCGAAAGCGACGCCGCCGGGCCGCGCTGCACCTTGAAAGGGCGGCTGGGGGAAAAGATAATTGACAGGATGATCGTTGAGTTGGGCGATGAACGAACCGAAGTCGATTTTTTACGAGACCGAGATTCCCCAGGCTTCGCGCGAGCTTGACGAACTGCGCCGCTCGGGCAGCTACGTGCCCCCCTTCATCGTCGAGCGCCGGCGCGTGATCGACGACTACTACGAAGGGAAGATGACGATCGACGCCACCGTGGTGATCCGCGTCGGCGCCTTCGAGGAAACCGAGGCCGCGCGCGGCGTCGGCGTGGTCCATGCGCTCGACCTCGCGCTGCGCAAGGCGCTCCTCAAGTACTTTCCGTTCCTCGAACCGGTGCGCGTGATCGAGACCTATATGCACGCCAGCGGCGAGTCCACCGAGGCCGAGGTGATGTCGATCAAGAAGTTTTCCGACGGCCAGAGCGTGTGGACCACGCTCGCCAAGTCGGCCAACACGGCGGAGGCCGGATGGCAGTCGCTGGTGGACGGCTACGAGTGGCGGATTAACGCCGAGAGCCACAAGGCGCAGCGGGTAACCCACAATCCGCGGCTGTCGAGGCGCTAGACGCGATGGGACGGCTGTTCGGAGAGCCCGAGCGGATCGCGGCGCGCGCCCGCCCGGGCAAGGTCGCCGTGCTGTACGACGGCGGATGTGCGATGTGCCGCGCGGTTGCCGACGGCATCCTCGACTACGACAACTCGGGCGCGCTCGAATTGATGGACCTCCACGCCGACGAGGCGCGGGTGCGCTTTCCGCAACTGCGGCTCGACGACCTGCTCTACGAGCTGCACGTGATCGACGACGCCGGCCGGGTCTATCGTGGGGCGCGCGCAATCAACGAGATTCTGCGCCGGCAGTCCGGGATGCGCGGCCTGCTCGCCTATCTGTGGTATTTGCCCGGCTACGCCTGGCTCGCGGATCGCCAGTACAAGGCGATCGCCGCCTCGCGCCATCGCTTCGGCGACGGCCGCGGGCGCACGCGCGCTGCGAGCACCGCGCCGGTCGAGGAGCCGTGAGCGCGGCGGCGCGGGGCGGCGCGCTGCGGCCGTTCCGTATCGCGCGGACGCGCCGGGCACGAACAAGGTGAAGCCCTTTTACATCTTCAATACGCTGAGCCGCCGGGTCGAGGAGTTCCATCCGCAAAGCCCGCCGACGGTGACTTACTACTCGTGCGGGCCGACGGTGTATTTGCCGCAGCACTTGGGTAACATGCGCGCCTACGTCTTCGTCGATACGCTCAGGCGCGCGCTCGAATTCAACGGCTACACCGTCCGCCACGTGATGAACATCACCGACGTCGGCCACATGACCTCCGACGCCGACACCGGCGAGGACAAGGTCGAGAAGACCGCGCGCAGCCAGGGCAGGACGCCGCGCGAGGTCGCCGATTTCTACATCGCGCAGTTCAAGCGCGATTGCGAGCGGCTCAATATCATGCTGCCGGCGCCGCCGATGCTCTGCCGGGCGACCGACCATATCCCCGACATGATCGCGCTCATCGAGCGCATCGTCGGGCACGGCTACGGCTACGTCACGCCGTCGGGGGTGTACTTCGACGTCGAGAAGTGGCGCGGGCCGGGCCGTGTCGGCAGGCTCTCGCGCCAGAGCCTCGACGAGCAGCACGCGGGCCAGCGCCTGGAGCACTCGCCCGACAAGAAGAGCCCGCACGACTTCGCGCTGTGGGTGCTCAATCAGCCGCAGCATCTGATGCAATGGGACAGCCCCTGGGGACGCGGCTATCCCGGATGGCATATTGAGTGCTCGGCGATGTCGATGCGCTATCTGGGCGAGACGCTCGACATCCATTCGGGCGGCCTCGACCATATTCCGGTCCATCACGAGAACGAGATTGCGCAGTCTGAGAGCGCAACCGGCAAGCCGTTCGTGCGCTACTTCATCCACAACGCCTTCCTGGTCGGGATGGAAGGGGCGAAGATCAGCAAGAGCGCCGGCCGCTTCCCGGTGCTCGACGATCTCATCGCCGAGGGGATAAACCCGCTCGCCTTCCGCCTGTTCTGCTTCGGCGCCAAATATCGCTCGGAGCTCGCGTTCTCGCTCGACGCGGTGCGCGCCGCCGAGCGCAACCTCGAATACTTCGTCGAGTTCGCGCGCAACCTATCGGATGAGGACGCGCGGGCCGACGATTCGCCATGGGCTCGGGAATTCGACGAGCGCTTCGTGGAGGGGCTCAACAACGACCTCAACACCGCGCAGGCGCTGGCCGCAGCGCTTGAGATGGTCGCGGAAGCTTATAGGAGAAACGATCGCAGAATTTGGCAAACTCTGAAGAGCTTCGACAGGGTGCTTGGCCTTGAACTGGAGGCTAAGCGAAGAGAGACAGCCCTTGCGCAGTTTCCCCAAGAGATACTAGAGATGCAGCGGCTGCGTGACGAGGCGCGGGCCGCCAAAGACTTCAGGCGTGCGGACGAGCTGCGCCGCGAGCTTGAGGGTCGTGGCTACGAGGTTAGAGACTCCCGCGGCGGCTCCACTATAATGCCGCGCAGAAGTGCAGGTTGAAGAAGGGACGGTGCTTGAAAATTTGCGCCACCCGCGTGGCCGCTCACGCCCAGAAGGTAAACGATGTCGATTGAACTGAGACGGTTCGACAGCCGGACGCAGGCCGAGGGGCCCGAGGTCCGCCACCTCGACCCGCACAACGCTCCCTATTACCTGCCGATCGGCGACGAGGTCGAGATCTTCGAGGCCGCCTACAAGGCCCGCCTGCCGGTGCTGCTCAAGGGGCCGACCGGCTGCGGCAAGACGCGCTTCGTCGAGCACATGGCGCATCGCCTGGCCAGCCTGCCCGACGGCCCCAACGAGCTGATCACGGTTGCCTGCCACGAGGACCTCACCGGCTCCGACCTCGTCGGCCGCTACCTCATCCAGGCCGACGAGACGGTGTGGGTGGACGGGCCGCTGACCCAGGCGGTGCGGCGCGGAGCGATCTGCTACCTCGACGAAATCGTCGAAGCGCGCAAGGACACCACCGTGCTCATCCATCCGCTCTCCGACCATCGGCGTATCCTGCCGGTCGAAAAGCGCGGCGAGACGCTCGAGGCGCACGTCGGCTTCCTGCTCGTGATCTCCTACAACCCCGGCTACCAGAGCATCCAGAAGAACCTCAAGCATTCCACGCGCCAGCGCTTTGTCACCATCGAGTTCAACTATCCGCCGGCCGACAAGGAGGTCGAGATCATCGCGCACGAGTCGGGCGTCGACCGCGACATGGCGATGCAGCTCGCGATGCTCGGCGAGAAGGTGCGCAACCTCAAAGCCTCGGGGCTGGAGGAAGGCGTCTCGACGCGCCTGCTGATCTACGCCGGCGAGCTTATCCGCCAGAGGATTCCGCCGCGCCGCGCGGCCACCGTCGCTGTCACCTGGTCGCTGACCGACGAGGCCGACAGCAAGCGCGCGATCGACGAAGTGGTCAAGGCGATCTTCCCCGAGTAGAGCGCCAGCGCGTGATTGATCTGCGCAGCGACACGGTCACTCTGCCGACGCCCGCGATGCGCGAGGCGATCGCGCGTGCCGAGGTGGGCGACGACGTTTACGGCGAGGATCCCACCGTCAACCGGCTCGAAGCGATGGCGGCCGACGCGATGGGCAAGGAGGCCGCGCTGCTGGTGGCCAGCGGCACGATGGGCAACCTGGTCGCGATGCTGACGCATTGCGCGCGCGGCACCAAGGCGGTGCTCGGCGCGCGCGCCCATACCTATCTCTACGAGGCGGGCGGCGCCGCCGCGCTCGGCGGCGTCGTGATGACGCCGGTGCGCAACACCGACGACGGCGAGCTCGACCCCGACGAGCTGGAAGCCGAGCTCGCCACGCCGGCGGACGTGCATTTCGCGCCGCACGCGCTGGTCGCGACCGAGAACACGCACAACCGATGCGGGGGCGCGGCGGTGGGGCTCGCGCACATGGCGGTGGTCGCCGACGCGGCGCATCGCCGCGGCCTGCCGGTCCATCTCGACGGGGCGCGCATCTTCAACGCGGCGCTCGCGCTGGAGACCACCGCGCGCGAGATCGCCGGCTACGCCGATACGATCTCGTTCTGCCTTTCCAAGGGGCTGGCCTGTCCGGTGGGGTCGCTGCTATGCGGGCCGCGCGCGTTTATCGAGCGCGCGCGCCGCGTGCGCAAGCTGGTGGGTGGCGGGATGCGGCAAGCGGGGATAATTGCGGCAGCCGGTGTCGTCGCGCTGGAGACGATGGTCGAGCGGCTGGCCGAGGATCACGCGAACGCGCGCATGCTGGCCGAGGGCCTGGCGCGCGTCGCGGGAGTCCGGGTGCTTCCGGTGCGCCGGCGCACCAACATGGTGTTCTTCGAGGTCGCCGGCGGAGCCGAGCGCGCGCGCCGCTTTGCCGCCGCGCTCAAGGAGCGCGGCGTGCTGGTCGGCGCGCGCGGCGCAACCGAGTTCCGCGCGGTCACCCACTACGGTGTGAGCGCGGCGGACGTTGCGGCGGCGGTGGCGGCGGCGGCCATGGCCGCCGCCGCCACCGCCGCCCCGGCTTCGCGGGAATAGAATGGACTCGCTCACCTCGCTCTTCTCGCTGCGCGGCCATGTCGGCTTCGTCACCGGCGCCTCCTCGGGACTCGGCGTCGAGTGCGCAACCGCGCTCGCGCTCGCCGGCGCCGACGTCGCGCTCGCCGCGCGCCGCGGCGAGCGGCTGGAGAAGTTCGCCGCCGAGCTGGCGTGCGCGTACGGCGTGCGCACCGCCGCGATCCCGCTCGACGTGACCGACGACGCCCAGCTCGACGCCGCCCTGGGGCGCGCGCGGCACGAGCTCGGCTTGGTCGACATTCTGGTCAACAACGCCGGCATCTCGCCCACCGGGCGCGCGGAGAATTTGCCGCGCGCGACCTGGGACGCCACTATCGCCACCAACCTGACCGCGCCGATGATGCTCGCGCAGCGCGTAGCGCGCGCGCTCATCGCGGCCAAACGCCCCGGCCGCATCATCAACATGGTCTCGATCTACGCAAATGTCGCCAGCTCGATCTATCGGCTCTCCGCCTACGCCGCGGCGAAGGCCGGGCTCGCCAATCTCACCCGCCAGCTGGCGGTCGAATGGGCCGGCTACGGAATTCTGGTCAACGCGCTCGCCCCCGGATGGATTCCGACCGAGGCGACCGAGGCCGGCATGGCCAAGGGCAATCGCGAACGGATGGAGCGGGCGACGCCACTGGGCCGGGTGGGACGGCCGGAGGAGATTCGCGGCGCGGTGATTTTCCTCGCCAGCGAGGCGTCGAGCTACGTGACCGGCTCGGTGCTCGCGGTGGACGGCGGCTACGTGGCCTGGTGACGCGCCGCGTCGGCGCGGGAAGGCGGAGCGGTGAGCGCCAAGCGCAACAACGATCTGCGTGCGCAGTTAATGCGGCGCAAGCCGGTAGCCGTGCTGATGGCCGAGGCCGGGCCGCATCAGGGCGGCCTGCGCCGCGCGCTCGGCGCGCTCGACCTCACCGCGCTCGGCATCGGCGCGATCATCGGCGCCGGCATCTTCGTGATGACCGGTGTGGGTGCGCGCGAGGCCGGGCCAGGGTTGATCGTTTCCTTTATCCTGGCCGGCGTGGCGTGCACGATGGCGGCGCTGTGCTACGCCGAGTTCGCCGCGATGATTCCGGTCGCCGGCAGCGCGTACTCCTACTCGTACGCTACGATGGGCGAGCTGGTGGGATGGATCATCGGCTGGGACCTGGTGCTGGAGTACGCCGTCGGCGCGGCGGCCGTCGCGGTCGGGTGGTCGGGGTACTTTCGCGTAATCCTCGACGGCGTCGGGCTCCATCTGCCGCGCGCGCTCGCCTCGGCGCCCGGCGCCGAGGCCGGCGCGCTAATCAACCTGCCCGCGCTACTCATCGTGCTGCTCATCTCGGCGGTACTTTACATCGGCATCCGCGAGAGCGCCTCGCTCAACTCGACCATCGTCGCAATCAAGCTCGGCGCGGTGGCGATCGTGATCCTAGTCGGGATGTTCTTCGTGCGCCCCGCCAACTGGACGCCTTTCGCGCCTTTCGGATGGTCGGGGATCTCCAAGGGCGCGGCCTACATCTTCTTCGCCTACATCGGCTTCGACGCGGTCTCGACCGCGGCCGAGGAGGTGGTGGTGCCCGAGCGCGACCTACCGCGCGGCATCCTGTGGTCGCTCTTCATCTGCACGTTTCTGTATATCGCGGTCTCCGCGGTGCTGACCGGGATGGTGCCGTTCGGCGAGATCGACAAGAACGCGCCGCTCGCCTCGGCGTTCGTCAGCCGCGGGCTCGACTTCGTCGGCGGCATCGTCTCGCTGGGCGCGGTGATGGGACTGACGTCGGTGCTGCTGGTGCTGCTGCTGGGGCAGTCGCGGATCTTCTTTGCGATCTCGCGCGACGGCCTCCTGCCCGAAGCCTTCGGCCGGGTGCATCCACGCTTTCAGACGCCCTACATCCCGACCGTCATCACCGGGGTCGCGGTGGGAATCGCCGCGGCTTTTCTGCCGATCCAGGACATCGCCGAGCTGACCAATATCGGCACACTCTTTGCGTTCACGTTGGTATGCTTGGGCGTATGGATCCTGCGCTACGTCGATCCGGATCAGCATCGACCGTTCCGCACGCCGTTCATGCCGGCGGTGCCAATTCTGGGCGTGCTCTCCTGCCTGTACCTGATGGCGAGTCTGCCGATGGTGACGTGGATCAGGTTCTTCGTCTGGATGGGGGTCGGATTGCTGATCTACTTCAACTACGGCCGCTACCACAGCCGCATTGCCGTCAGCGCCGCATCATCGTCGCCCGCCGCCGCCGGCTAAGCAGCCGTTGTAGATGGCACAGGCGCACCGCGGCACATGGGTGGGCGTGGCGGCGCGGCCCACCAGGAGCGAGAGAGGCGTAGGAACAGACTACGACGAAATTGGAGGCCGCGGTTGGAGGCCGGGCGGCAGCTTGGGCGGAACGACGCAGATGTAGCCTTCGCCCGGGCGCAGCGACGGGCACCACACCGAGCCGTCGTTACCGAGCCGGCAGTCGGTGGGCGAAGGGATATTTGCCTTTGCCAACTGTCGCGCGCTCCCGGGATGCATCGTGGCGAGCCGGTTGCGGACCAGCGGGCGGCTGACATAGCCGGCGAAGAAGCCGACGGCCAAGGTTATGAATAACAGAGCCGAAATTGTTGCAATCGATGCGCGCGGAGCGTCCAAGGGCGCTTTTTCAACCTCAAGCTGCCTAAGCTGACGTGGCGACCCGAACCTAATAGCACTCCGCGGTTCTTTTGCACAAGCCCACTTGCAAAAAAGGTTAAAAAATTCGGACGCTTAGCGCGCCCGACGCCAAAAAGCCGGGGAGGTCGAAACCGCCCCGGCCTTTCTGCCGCCGCTACATCTGGATGAGGGGCCTACTTCTTCACCTCTCCCGCATACTCCAGGTTCATCATTGCCACGCCCGCCGCCACGTTGAGGCCGGTGTTGCCCTCGATGCTCACCGGCTGCAGCGCGATCGAGCTGTCCATCCCGCCGACCAGCGCGTTGGCGCCCGCACCGAGCCCAACCGTAGCGCTGGCGGTGCCGCCGCCATAGTGACCGGCGAGCAGACCGGTCTTGTGGCTGACTTCGTGAGCCGGCGCAAACACGGTCCATAGGATCACGCCCGAAGCCAGGTAGCCGATGTCAGCGCCAAACTTGGTAATCGAGCCCTTGTAGTGCTCGACTTCCGGATGGCCAGCCACCGCCGAGGTGAACGTGCAATCCAGATCACGCGACGAGCCGAAGATGATGCCCCAGCCGCTGGCGACGTTGCAGCTCAGATAGCCGACCTTCGTCGTCGCCTCGTCCGCGCGCGCGCTGGGCACGGCGGACAGCGTCACGGCGAGCGCCGCGAACGCAACCAATGCAAGTGTGAACTTACGCATAGACAGTTCCTCCTGCACGGGCCAAAACGCAACTCCTGTGCCACGGTGAAGCTGACCAAGGGCAGGATCAAATTGTCGAATTGACGCTCCGCGCACGTTCCGCCGGCCCCCGCGGAGGCAGCCATGTCTCCCCCGGAGCCAAGGAATTAGCAAGCGACACAATCCTGACGCTGAAGCGGCGAAACGCGCCCTTGTGCGAGAGGCGCATTGCCGCACTCCCGCTAATCCCACGCTACGTTGGACAAGCTTGCAGACTTAGGGGTCGCTGCTGCGCGAGGTGATACCACGGCCGAACGCCGCCACCTCCGAGCGCCACTTCTCGCCGAAGGCCAAGATCAGCACCTGCTGGTTGATGTGTTGATCCTTGGTCAGGCTGCGCCATACGCCGCCGCCCGCCCGCGCCATCGCCTGATACGCCGCCTGCGTCTCGAGGTAGAACTCAGGCAGGGTGTTGACCGACATCGGCGCGCCGCCGTTGGTCTCTTCCCATTCCTTGACGAAGGCCTCGTGTTCCTCGACCGTCAGGTCCACCGTATTGAAAGTGCCGTTCTCGTTGTGGAACTGGCGGATGAGTTGGAGGCAGGGATCGAAGTCCTCCTTGAACGGCGGGGTGTCGCCGACCAGCACGATCACCTTGCGTGCGTACGACCGCCAGCCCATCGTATCGACCGCGGTCCGAATCGCGCCGAGTGTATTCTCCTGCCATTCACCGCCGTTGTGTGCGCGGATGTTATTGAGAAAGTTGATCAGCGGAGCGGTCTGCGTAGTGAGCGCCTGGACCTCCATCGGCTCGCCGCGTCCGCCGAAGACCACCACTCCGATACGCGCAGTCGGCACCAGCCGATGGATCGCGAGCATCAGCGATCGCATCTTCACCTTGACCTGGTCGATCACCAGGCGCATCGAGCCCGTGCCATCTATCACGATCACGACGTCGAGGCCGGTGCGGCGCAGTCCGCTGATAAACCCGCCGAAGCTGTTGCCGATACCCTGGCCGTAGCCCGAACCGATGCCGCCGCCACGGCCGATGCCGATGCCGCCGGTGGTTGCGCGAACGTAGTTGTTGGCCGTGGTCACGATTTCGCGCGCCGCGGTGTTGAGCTCCGTGGGACGCTCGATCGGCAGCGCCGCCATCTCGGGCAACTGCGTTTCGGGCAGGTTGGTGTCCTCGCCGGGCTTGGACTGGCCACCTCCCCCGCCCGCCTGGAGGCTAACCGGGATGAAATTCGGAGCGCTCTCGATGTGCACGGCGAAGAGCAGAAAAAGCAGCACGACGACGTGCAGGCCAATCGAGAGCGGGAAGGGGCCGAGCAGAAAGCGCAGGCTCTGGCGCAAGGCGTGCCGCAGCCCGGGCTTCTCCTGGTCGGGATCCTCTTCGCCCAGATGCGCCCGGCTGCTGATCCAGAACAGACCCAGCGCGACGACCACCACCGAGACCGCGAGGAGGCCGATTTCTTGCGCGACGCTCACAAATTCCTTTTTTTGTCGGCGGCGCTCGCCCGGCTCCCCCGAGAGGTCCGCGCCTGAGCTCTTATTATGCGCCCGCAGGCGCGTTTGCGGCCAGCGTAACTATTCTTACCTCGTCGCCCCGGCAAGCTACGTCCCCGGGCCTTCTGCCGCCGGCTCCGGCGGAGCAATCGGCCCGCTCGGAACCGGCGCCCCCGCGGCCGGCCCCGGCAGCTTGGCCACCGCAAGTGCGATCTGCTGCGCGCCGGCGGTCTTGGCCACGTCGAGAATGTGCACGGCGTCGGCGAGGATCACCGCCGGGTCGCCCTGGAAGACCACCAGCTTGTCCGGATCCTTGGTAATCGCGTCCTTCAGCGCCGTCGGCAGCATCGCCTCGGGAATCTCGGTCTGGTTGACGAAGATGCGATGGTCCGAGGTGTACATCACGAGCACGCCCTTGGGCTTCTCGCTGCTCGATTGCGCCTGGACCTTGGGCAAATCGACGTGCGCCGCCGACTCGATGGTGATTGCTGTCGCCACCATGAAGATGATGAGCAGGACGAGGAAGATGTCCGTAAGCGGCGTGATATTGATGTCGGCGAAGAGGCCTCCGCCCTGATTGCTGCTGATTGCCATCGTCTGGAGCTATCCGCTTACAACCGCTACTGGCCGTGCGCCGCTGTTCTCCGGCTGCAATGTGTTGACGCTGCCGCGGGCTAACCGCTGCGGGCGCCGGCGCCGCTCACTCCGCTCGTCTGCATCCGTTGCACCTGGCCCGGCGCAACCCGCTTGGCCGCGATCGCGATCTGCTGCGCGCCGGCCTCCTTGGCGATCTGAAGGATGCGGATCATGTCGCCCAGCAGCACCTTCTGGTCGCCCTGGAAGATGACGACTTTGGAGTCGACCCGGTTGAGCGCCTCGCTCAGCGCCGATTCCAGGTCGCGCTCGGTCACGTCCTTGGAATTGACGAACAGCTCGTGCTGTGCGGTGTAGGTCACGATCACGCCCTTGTTCTCGGGCGAGGTGTTCTGCGCCAGCGGCAGATCGACGTGGGAGGCGGCCTCGATGGTCACCGAGGTGGTGACCATGAAGATGATCAGAAGGACGAGGAAGATGTCGGTCAGCGGCGTGATGTTGATTTGCCAGAACATCTCGCCGCCGGTTTTGGGCCCGCTAACCGCCAACGGCTTGTCTCCCCTGGAGCGCGGCGTCGATCAGGCGCGCGGCGTTGATGTGGATGGCGGCGTTGATGTTTTCGATCTTGACCGAGAAGTAGTTGTAGAAGATGACCGCGATGATCGCGACCGCCAGACCCAGCGCGGTCGAAATCAGCGCCTCCGAGATGCCCGCTGCGACCACCGAAAAGCCGCCGGTCCCCATGATCGCCATCGATTGGAAGGCGACCAGGATACCAACCACGGTGCCGAACAGGCCGATGAACGGGGCCGAGGCACCCGAGGTTGCGAGCACCCAGATGTAGCGGCGCAGCTCGACCAGCTCTTGGAAGCGGCGCTCTTCGTCGAGTTCCTCCAGCCGATCGCGGTCGAGGTTGCGCGCCCCGCTGATGAGCGTATGGAAGACGCGGTCCGCGGCCGTGCGCCCGGCCTCGGTCTCTTGCAGGGCGGCATCGAACTTGCCCGCGCGCAGCGGGCCGACCAGGGCGTCGGCGGTCTTGGTCGCACGTGTACCGATGCCGCGCAAAGCCCACAGGCGCTCGAAAATCACCGCCAGGCAAACGATCGAGATGATGATCAGCGGGTAGGTGGCGTAATAACCCTGCTGGATCATCTGGATGATGCCGAACTGATTCTGCATTGCTTGTCCTTCCGCGTGAGAAACTTATCTGGAGACGCGCCGGCCCGCTCCCCCAGCGGCTCATCGGCTTCCCCGAGGCCCCTCATCATTACCCGCCCCTGGGCGGGTCCGCAATTGGGGCGCTAGCCTAATCGCAATATCCACGTTGCCTGTCAAGCCTTGGCTGGCGCTGCATCATAATTGGACGGCGCCCCGAAAAGGTTCCATTCGACCGCGCGCCCCGCCGGCCGGGCCATGCGCGGCGCTTGCGGGAGGACGGAGATACGGGATAAATCTGCCTAGGGCCGGGCCGGACCGCGCGCATCCCAGCCTGATTCGCGCCGGCCGGAACCCCGGGTCGCGCCGCGCGGCGCAATGCAGCCAGCCCCGCGCGCGCCCAACTACGACAAGGAGAGGACTCGGACGACAATGGCATTACTTGACGGAAAGGTCGCGATTATCACTGGCGCCGGCCGTGGCATCGGTCGCGAAGAGGCGCTGCTGCTGGCCAAGCAGGGGGCTAAGGTCGTGGTCAACGATCTCGGCGGCCACTTCGACGGCACCGGACAGTCGCGCTCGCCCGCCGAGGAAGTGGTCAAAGAAATCCGCGGCTTCGGCGGCGAGGCGGTGGCCAACTTCGAGAGCGTCAGCGACTTCAAGTCCGCCAAGCGCATCGTCGAATGTGCGCTGGACAACTTCGGCAAGCTCAACATCGTGGTCAACAACGCCGGTATCCTGCGCGACCGCATGATCTTCAACATGAGCGAGGAGGACTTCGACGCCGTCGTCAACGTCCATCTTAAGGGTACCTTCAACATGGCGCGCCATGCCTGCGCTTACTGGCGCGAGCAGCATAAGAACGGCAACCTGCTCAACGGCCGGCTGATCAACACCAGCTCCGACTCCGGGCTGCTCGGCAACGCCGGCCAGAGCAACTACGGCACCGCCAAGGCCGCGGTGGCTGCCTTCGCCATCATCGTGGACCGCGAGATGGCGCGTTACGGATGCACCGCAAACGCGATCGCGCCGGTCGCGCGCACCCGGCTTACCATCGACGCCACGCCGCAGACAGCGGCGACGATGCCTGCGGTCAAAGCCGGCGAGTTCGACCTTTTCAGCCCCGCGCACGTCGCTCCGCTGGTCGCCTGGCTGGGCAGCGACGACGCCAAGGACGTCCACGGCGAGGTCTTCCGCGTCGGGATGGGCCGCGTATGGATGATGCGCGGATGGCACTCAGTGGCCGTGCTCGCGGCACCGCCGCGCACGTTCTGGGAGCCGGCCGCGCTCGGCACCCGGGTCAAGGAAGAGCTGGCCAAGGGCGTCACCAAGAAGGAGAGCATGGCCGAGGTGATGTCCGCCGGGCGGGGTTAGCGTTCGCCAATGTCGAGCCGTTCGGCTAAGGGCGAGGCGAGCGCGGCGCGCCGGGCGCCGCGCTCGCGCTCCGTGCTGCTCGTCTGCGCCGCCAATACCGCGCGCAGCGTGATCGCCGAGCATCTGCTGCGCCGCGAACTGGGCGCACGCGGCGTCGACGGCGCGCTTGTGGTGCGCTCGGCGGGAATTGCGCCCTACGCGCGCGACGGCGCGCTGGTCTCGCTCGACACTCGAATGACGCTACGCACGGTGGGCATCGATCTTGGCGACGAGGCGACCTCCACCGACCTCAAGCGCCATCCCGAGCTGCTCGCCGAGGCCGATCTCGTGATCGCGATGACCGCCCAGCAGGCGCGCGAACTCGTCGAGCGCTTCGAGGGCGCGGCAAACCGCCCGGTCTTTACCCTGCGCGAGTTCGCGGGCGAGGCCGGCGATATCGAAGACCCCTTTGAGCAAGGCCACGAGGTGTTCGACGCCTGCCGCGAGGAAATCATGCGGCTTATCCCGAGAGTCGTCGACCGGCTGCTCGCCGACGAGCAGCGGCCGAAGGAGGCGCTCGCGGAGGACTGAGCGCAGGGGACGCGCGCCGAACGAGCCGGCGATGGAATTGACCAACCCCTCGGACGCTGAGATTCGCGCAATCCTATCGCGCCCGACGACGGTCGCGGTGGTCGGATGCTCGGAGAATCCGGCGCGCGACAGCCTGCGTATCGCGCTGTTGCTCAGGCGCAAGGGCTTTCGCGTGATCCCGGTCAATCCGCAGCTCGCCGCCGACGCGCTCCTCGGCGTACTGGGCGAACGATGCTATCCGGAGCTCGCCGCCATTCCCGACCCGGTGGAAATCGTCGACGTCTTCCGGCGCCCGGAATTCCTGCCCGCGATCGCCGAGGCCGCGATCGCCAAGGGCGCGCGCGTACTGTGGTGCCAGCTCGGCGTGGTCAATCTGGAAGCTGCCGCGCGCGCCCGCGCCGCCGGGATGACGGTCGTGATGGACCGCTGCCCGGCGATTGAGTACGCGCGCTTGTTCTGAGTGAGTGGCGTTCGACCGTCGATGGCGCGCAGGAAAGCCCGCCGCTGGGACACGCTGAGGAGCGAGCGCGTTTACTCGACGCCGATCTTCGACCTCCATCGCCATCAACGCGCCCATCCGCATCGCGGCGAGCATGCGTTCTTCGTCCTCGAGGCGCCGCCCTGGGTGAACATCATCCCGCTCACCGCAGCGGGCGAGGTCGTGATGGTGCGCCAGTTCCGCCACGGCGTGGGCGACTTCACGCTGGAGATTCCGGGCGGGATGGTTGACCCGCAGGATCCGAGCCCGCTGTCCGCGGCGCGGCGCGAGATGCGCGAGGAGACCGGCTACGACTCGGAGGAGATCGTCGAGCTCGGCCGCGTCCATCCCAACCCCGCCATCCAACCCAACTTCTGCTACTCGTTCATGGCGCGCAACGTGCGCCGCGTCGTCCGCCCGCAACTCGACAGCTCCGAGGAAACCGAAGTCGTGACCGTCGCGCTCGCCGACGTCAAGCGGCTCATCGCCTCGGGCGCGATCACCCATGCGCTGGTGATCGCGGCCTTCTCGTTCTTCCACGTTTACAACCCGCCGCGCCGCCGCTAGCCGGCGCGCGAATTACCGCCGCCCCGCAGCGTGCGCGATCCTCGCCGTGAGCGAGGCCAACTTTTGCTGATCGCAGGTAATTTTTGGATACAAAAGGTCCACACTCGGAGCCTAAAAGACCCCATCCACAACCTTACTTGCTTTGCATCAAGGCCATTTGAACTTTGGTTTTGCAGCATTTTGAGCCTTGGATTGCTCCGAAACGCGGCATGGCACGCCGGTTGCTGCTGACAATGCAACGGCCACTATGCTGGGCTCGTCTTTAGAGCGCGCCGGGGAAGAGACTGCCGAACCGCCACCAGGCGGTCGCGCGACGCCGAGCGCACGCTACTGTTTCTATTGCCGCAGCAGACGTTTCGCCAACTGCGAAATCGCGCCGCTATCGCCTCGCTATTCATGGTCGCTGTGGGAGCCGCCGATGCTGCCTGCGCCGCCTGCTGGATTGCCTGGACTGAGGCCTAAGCTAAGGTTCCTTTTCCGATGGCTGCTGCGTCGTGCCCGACTGTTCGCCGGCGCTGAGTGCGGCGCACTACTCATTCGTGATCGTGGCGCGGTAGTCCACTATTCGGGGTTCACCCCTCGCTATTGGCGCTTCCCCTTCATGGGCGACGACGACCTCCAGATTGGCGATACCTGGACCGCGCCCGCCCATCGCGGCCGCGGGCTCGCGCTCTTTGCGCTCGAAACCATCGTTGCGGCCGCCGCCCGGCCGGGCCGATGCTTCTGGTATGTCGTTGCGAATACCAACCGGCCGTCGATCCGCGTTGTGGAAAAGGCGGGCTTCACGTTGGCCAGCGACGGAGTGTGGATCAAACCGTGGGGGCTCAAGCTGCTCGGATACTACGTGCCGACCGCGCCGCGGCCGTCGATGGCTTTCAGCGACCCGGAACCGGATGGCACACGTGGCCCGGGCAGCGGTCGGTGACGCTATGAATCCGAACAGGCATTTCATCGAACAAGCTTCAGCGGGCATGAACGGAGGGCAGATCGGCCTGTCCGGGCCGCATGCCGCCTTGCACGATACCGCGCCGGAGGCCGAGCGGGTGACGATAGTGCCGCTGGAGCTGGCGGGGGCGCGATGGCGCGAGTTTGCCGACGCCCATCCCGCGGCGACCCTTTATCACGGCGCTCCGTGGGCCGAGGTTCTGGGCCGCGCCTACGGCTTCCGGATACTGGTCGCGATGGCCGAGCGGGGCCGAGAGGTCAGCGCCGGATGTCTCCTGAGCTCGAGCAAGATTCCCTTCGCCGGTCGCTTCATCGGGCTGCCATTTTCCGACTCGGCCGCGCCGCTCAGCGTCAACGCGCAGGCGGCCGCCGCGCTGTTGCGTGGACTGGCGGTAGCGGCGCCCCGCCGGCGCGCGAGCTTCGAGATCCGCGGGACGGCGGCACCGGCGCCATGGCAAACCAGCGAATGTTTCCGCCAATGGTCGATCGATGTCGCGCGGCCGTTCGCCGAGCTCGAGCGCGACGCGGACCGCAACTTTCGCCGCCAGGTCCGGCACGCGCTGGCGCAGGGGGTGGCGGTCGAGACAGGCGACAGCGAGGCGATGATGCAACGCTTTTATCGGCTCCAGCTCGAGACCCGCCGGCGCCTGGGCGTGCCGCCGCAGCCCTGGCGATTCTTCGCCGCGGTGCACGAGGTGTTCGCCGCCCGCGGCGCGCTGGAGGTCTGGATCGCCGCGCGCGACGGGCGCGATCTGGCGGCGGTCGTGGTCCTGCGCGAGCGCGACGCGCTGTACGCCAAGTGGTCGGCGCGCGCCTCGCACGGCGCCGACGGCGCCTCGCACCTGCTGTTCTTCTCGATGCTGAAGCGCTACGCGGGGCACGCCGCGCGGCTCGACCTCGGGCGCACCGACGCGCGCAACGCCGGGCTGGCCCGGTTCAAGGAGGAGATGGGGGCCGCCGCGTCGGTGCTGCCTTACAGCTACTTTCCGCGTATCCCGCAGCGCGCCAACGCCGAGGATCCCGAGCGCGCGACGGGCATGCTGGCGCGGGTCTGGCGCCGCCTGCCGCTACCGTTCACGCGCGCAATTGGCGCCACGGCTTACGGCTTTTTCGCCTGACGCGCGTGCAATCAGAGCTATCAGAGATTGCTCTTGTAATCGCGCTCGACGGCCTGGTCGATCTTGTGCGCGGTCTCCGCGCTGGCGCCGGCCTTTGCGGCGAGGTACCTGCCCCACGAGAAGTTGATTCGCTCGCCCCAGCTCTGGGGTTCCCACAGGCGCGCGCGCAGAAACGCCTTGGCGCAGTGGAAGAAGCACTCGCCCACGGCGACCCGGATCACGAGCTGCGCCGGCACGCCGCGCGCCGCGAGCCGCTCGAGCAGCGCGGGCTCGGCGCTGAGCTCGGCGGTGCCATTGACGCGCAACGTCTCCTCGGTGCCAGGGACCATGAAGATCATCGCGACATGCGGATTGGCCAGGATGTTCTGGAAGGTGAAAAGCAGCTTGTTGCCGCGGCGGTCGGGAATCAGAAGGGTGTGGCGGTCCTCGACCGCGACGAAGCCCGGCGCGTCGCCCTTGGGCGAGACGTCCTGGTTGCCGGCGGCGTCGGCCGTGCCAAGCACCAGGAACGGCGAACGCGCGATGAAGTCAATCGCGGTATCGTCGAGCGCGGTCAACAGCTTGCGTGGGGTCATCGGATTGGGCTCGCCGTAAAGCGCGCGCAGCCGGGCAATGCTGGTGATCCGGTAGTCGGCGCCGTTTTCCATCATGGTCCTCCGCCAATTCTGGGACGCGCCCGCCGCGGGCGACACTTCCTGTGTATCACCTCGGTCGCCAATCAATCGAGACTCGGCGCGAGATGGGCGAATTCGGACCGCGTCACCGCGTCCACCAGCTCCGCGTAATTGGAGAGCAGGCGCGCGTAAGGGACGTTGATAGCCTTGCGCAGGCGCGTCGCGTAGCGGAAGCCGCGGGTCACGCCGAGCGCGCGCGCGATCGAGCGCAGGGGCTCCGCCACCTCGGGGATATGCCCTGCGGGGTCGCGTTGCGCGATGGCGTTGACCAAATCCTCGTAGCAGGAGGTGACCACAGGCAGACCTTCTGAGCACTTCAGGAATTGCTCGCGCTGGCGGACGATCGCGCGCGCGGATGCAAGGCATTGCTCGGTATCGACCCGGTAGCTGCCGTCGATCACGCTGCCCGCGTAGTTGTGCCACACGCCGCGTTGCTCTGCGATCATGGCCGAGATTGCGCACTGGATCACGTTGCGGCGCACCGCGTGCACGATGATCGCGTTGCGCGCCCTCAGGTAGCCGAGCAGGTAAGGCGGCGCTTCGCTGCTCCACCCGGCCGGCGCGATCTCTCGCAACTGACTGTACTTGATGTCCATCCCGATCGCGGTGCAGCCGCGCTTGTCGCCGTCCACCCAGTGATTACGGATACGGTATTCGATGAATTCGAGATAGCGCCCGAGAAGCGACTCGGTATCGGCCAGGGTCGGTGGAACCCACCCGAGGCCGCGACTGGCGATAAAATTGCCCCAGTACGACGGCGCCTCACTGGGTGATAACACTTCGCCCAGCATCGCGATCCGTTCGTTGGTGTTGAGGATTTCGCGCAGGATATTGGTGCCGGTGCGTTGCGCGCCAACCACCACGAACAGGCAAGTCTTCGGCCTGCCGTTGTCCTCTGCGCGCTCTGATGGCAAGGGCTGCCTCTAGGGTTTGGCGATCTGGACCTGTGCGCGTCGCTTGCGTGCACGCCGGGCATGCCGACGCTCTCGCAGGTAGTTGTCGAGCGTGCGCCAGGGCCGGGTAAACCGCCAGTACCGCGATCTGTAGACCTTTGCCAGTTCCTCGCGTACACGCTCCGCCTCGGCGCGGTTGCGCACCAGTTCGTGGCGCACTTCGGTCAGCGCCACCTGCGTGTGGGCGCGCTCTGTGGTTGTGCGGCTCAACTCCTCGCGCAGCGTGCGCAATTCGCCGTGCGCTTGCGCCAGCTCGACGCGCGTGTTTGTCAGCTCGGCCTGTACGGCTGTCAGCTCGGCCCGCACGCCGGTAAGCGCGGCCTCCGCGCTCGCGAGTCCGGCGTCCCTTTGCTCGAGGCTGGCGCGGGCGGCCGTCAATTCGTCGCGCGCCCGCGTAAATTCATTTCGCGCCTGTTCCAGCGCGGCTCGCAGCCTTGCGTTTTCCAGCCCCACGTTTCTCACCCGTTCGAGCCAGCACGCGGACACGAAAGAATCGTATGGCGCGAGCTCGCGCCGCACACCGTCGAGAATTTCCTGCGCCCGATTGCCGGAGTCGTTCTCCTGTTCGAGCGCTCTGTAGGCGGCGACGATCCATTTGCGCAGCGGGGGCGCAAAATCGTTGAAGCGCGTGCTCTGGTGATGGCGTAGGTCGTCCTCGAGGAAGTCCGTGACGGCAGGGCCCGCTTCATCGTAGGATTTCGGCCAAGTGACGCCGAGGGCGCGGGCTACACGCAGCCACTCGGCCCGCCAGTCGCGCAGAAGATTGCCGTAGCGCAGCGTGACCCGCGGCAGGGCGCGCGAGTTGCGCTCGGCCTCCAGGAGGTAGCGCAGCCACAGCAGCCCGCTTTTGCCGGCGGCGAATCCGTTGCGCGCTTCCAGCGATTGCGCGACTTCCGCCGGGTGCCGCAGCACGCGTAGCGCCCGGACAGACACCGCGAGCCGCTCAAGCATCGGCAGCCACAACGGCAGCAAGCGGCAAAGCCGCGGGTCTTTGACGCCCCACAGCGGCGCCGTGATCAGATCCCGCCTGACTATCTCCGTCAATTGTTCGCGGAAGGGCCTCACGCGCCGGTCATGTTCCCATTCGTCGGGAAGCGGGCGCGGATCGTCCCACGAGGAATCAAAGGCCGCCATCAGTTCGTCGTGGATTGCCACGATCTCGGCATGCTCGAAATACCCCTTGGGCTGGGTCGAATCCTCGGCCATCAGATAAGGCCCCAGGTTGACCCCAAGCGCATGCAGGCATCCGGTGACCGCGGAGGTGCCGCTCCGATGCATCCCGAGGACCAGGATCGCCGTGCTTTCAGCCATCCGGACTGTTCACCGATCGCGCGACGGTTCCGACTGCCTCGGGGTGCGCCGCAGGTCGCGCAGCGCGCTTCCGAAGCCGTGGGCAAAGCGATGATAGTTGCCTTTGAACAGCTCGCGCGCGACGTGCGGGAGGCGCTCCAGGCGCCGTTCGGGCAAACCGAGGCGCACCCTGGTGTGATTCTGCCATTCGTCGAGGAAGGCGGCGATTCGGCGATTTCCGCCATTGGACAGGCGCTCCCGCACCGTTTTCAGCAGTTCGTCGTCGGCCATCATCACGGGATCTCTCCCGTTCGAGTGAGCTCCCGGGTCGTGCTGGGCATGTTTACTGAGGACCAGCGACAGCTTGAGCAGATCTCCGAAAGCGGGAGGCAAAATTTGCAGATAAGAGCGCAGCCGGCGGACCGCCATTCCATTGCCGTTGCCCAAAGAGCTTTCGAGGCCGTTTAGCCGGTACCAGGCCAGCGCCTTTGGCACTACCTTGAGGCGCAAATTCGCGAGCACAGCCTTGGTCAAAAATTCCCAGTCATCGCACTGTCGCCAGTCGTCGGCGGCGAAGCCGCCAACTCGTTGCAGAATCTCTTTGCGTAAAAAGATGACGCCCTGACCGTAGTAATTGCGGAAGATTCCAGGAATCGTCGCGGGTCCGAGAAACGGCTGCCAGCCGCAACCGGCGCCGTCAACAGGCGGGCTGTCACCGGTGTACAGGTCGAGGAACGAGGTCAGGATATCCGCATGCGTGCGCTGGAAGACTCCGTACAGAGTTCTGACCAGGTCCGGCTTTGCGACCGTATGTTCGTCGAGGAAAATCAGGCAGTCCCCGCGGGCCGCCGCCGCAGCCGCATCGCGCACGTTTTCCGCAGATCCCAGCCGCCGGCAAATCGTACGCAGTCTCGGCCCCTCGCCCGCGCTCTCCCCGCGTGCCAGCTCGATCTCGCTGTCGGAACCTCCGCTGGGGACAGCGAGGATGATCTCGAGGTTTCGCCAGGACTGGGCCTCCAGGGCGCCTAACGCCACGCGCAGCGATTGCGGGCGCGACGGCTGGGTCAGACAAACGCTGATGAGGGGCTCGCGCGACTCGATCGCACATTGAGCGTCATCCGCCGCTTCCGGCCGCAACTGATTGTGCCACGCGACCCATCGCTCACGGTTCTCCTCAGGGTCGACAGCCGGTCGCGCGGGTGCCACACCTTCGCGCAGCGCGATACGCAGACGCTGTGCAAGCGCAACTGGATCCAGAGGAAAAGTCACCCGCTCGACGTCCTCGGCGGCGATCGCTTCCGGGATTCCACCAGAGCGGGCAGCGATAAGCGGAATGCCGGCGCTGAGGCATTCGAGGACCGTGTTGGGAAGGTTGTCCACCAGCGAAGGGATCACGGCCAACCGTCCGCCTTCGCGCAGCAGCTCGAGCGCGCCCTGTTGATCACGGTCGGAGACAATCCGCCAGGCGAACGGCCAATGCCGGGCACGCTCCTCGATGTAGCTGATTGCGTCGCGGCCGGCGACTAGCGCGCATTTGCCCAGAAAGCTCACTGTGAAGCGCGGCGCGTTCATGCTGACCAGAAGGTCGAGGGCGTCACAAAACAGCGCGAGGCCCTTACGCTCTTCCAGTCGCCCGAAGAAGGTCAGCCCTGTGATTGGCTGCGGGGCCAACTCCGTGCCGCGCTCACGCCAGACGCTCCATAGCTCAGGCGAGAGGACGTATTGCTGGACGTAGGTGGCTTTCGGCAGACGCCATCCGTTGGCGCGCATCCAACCCAGCAGGTAGCGGCTGGGGCTGACGACCACGTCGGCCAGCGCGACCGACTCGCGCTCCATGAAATCGATCTCGGGCTCGTCGACGGTGTGCGGCAGCTCGCGATTGACCTCGCGAATCCAGGATATCGGGCTATGCACGCCGACGCAGATCAGCGTGTTGGCAAAAGCCAGACCCTGATGCTTGGCGAGCACGCTGTAATAGCCGTGTCCCAGCAGTTCGGGGAAATGAACCACGTCAAAGTCGCGGACTTTCAGCCACTGGTAGGCATCGAGCGCGATGGCGATACTTTGCGGGCTCCTGGTCAGGCGCGAGGCGGTCGGCAGAGGGCAGAATTGGATGCCGCGCTCGCGGTAGTACGCCTGCCATTCGGCAACGGTGCCGCTCTCGCACCAGGTGCCGAACAGATAGAGCAGGGTGACTTGGTGGCCGGCTTCGGCCAGCGCGCTGGCCAGAGCAGAATAGCCGGTCCCGATACCGCCATTGCGAGATGGGCCGCGCAATTCGTAGCTTGCGATGCAGATGCGCGCGCGGCCGGGGGGCCATGCCTGCCAGGACTCGTTGAGCGGGAGGTTGGGGAAGTCCGACATGAGCTTGTTGCGCCGCCGTTTCGCAGCACTCAGGGTACTTTACGGTACACGGCCTGGAAGGTATTGACCGTCTTTGTCAGCGAAGCATCGCTCCGCCAGCAGTAGCGGGTAAAACACCAGAGCAGGGGAAACATGAGCGCTTTGCCAAGCCGGCTGCGTTTCTCTTCCAGGTACTCCCACACGATCCAACCCAGCGTTTGTGCGATCGTATGAGTCGGATAGATCGCGAGCACCTCGAGACCGCTGTCTGTTCCGAGCTTGTACATCCCGGTGTGCGTGTAGCGGCGGAAATCGCCGGGGCACGGATGAAACGGCTGCAGGAACGGAACCGCCACCATCAGGTGGCCGCCGGGGCGCAACACCCTGACCATCTCACGCATCACCGGCTCGGGCGCTTCCACGTGCTCAAGCACCGCATTGCATAAGATCGAGTCGAACTCGGCCGTTCTGAACGGCATCCTCTCTAGCGGTCCGATAAGTGCGCCCGGTATTTCCGAAGCGATGTCGTAGTTGACGACTTCGGTTGCGCCGAACGCCTTCAGCGTCTCGGTGATGTCGCGGTTGCCACAGCCAGCGTTCAATGTTCGTCCGCTGAAATAGGAACTCATGGGTTCCAGCTCCTGTTCCAGCGGCTGAAAGTGAATCGGTCCGACGCGCGCAAAGCGTTGCTTTTTTGCCGCGGGCCGGCGGGACGCGAGCAGCGAGGTGAGCGGAGGCGAATCGTCGGCTACAGAGGTGCCGTTGGCGGCGAAGCCGGTCTCGATGATTGCCTCCGACAATGGTGATGACTGCTTTTCAGCAACGTTCTGGGCTTCCAAGATGAAACTCGCTGAGTCACTGTGTTGGACGGGCAGCCCCCTCCGGTTCGCCCCTTTAACACCGGCACCCACAAGGCGGTTCGGAAGCGAGACCAACCCGCTCTCCCCATCGCCGCATACTTCTTGCCGCTAGCCCTACGAGCCAACGGGCGATCAATTGCGGCGCAGGTGCGAGCTTAGGCTATCGGGTTTCAAGTTGTAAAGGGAGTTTGAAGTTGCAAGAAACAACTAACAGAAACTCAAAGTAGTTCGCGCTGCAAACATAGCCCGGTTTCCGGAAAATTTGCTCACAATAGCCCAACTTGGAGAACGATCGTCGTCTGGACCGCCAATTTTTTCCAAGTTGGAGACGTGGACGGAAGCCGTCAGACAGTATTCCGTGCAAGGTCTGACAGCGCGGCGGCGAGCAGGTCGATCTCGCGCGCGGTGGTCCGCGGCGAGAACGAGATGCGAAAACCGTTGGGCTCGCCCGGCGGGCGAAACGGCTTGATCGCCACGCCATGGCGCCGCTCCGCCGCTTCCGCCAGCGCCGCGGAGCTTTGCGAATCGCCGAGCGAGTAGGCGAGGATGCCGGGGGCGTGCGGTCCGTCCCATCGCACCCGCCGATAGAGCCGGTCGAGCCGGCGGTCTATCTCGTTGCGCATCCGCGCCATCGCGGCGACGCGCGCGCGGAACTCGGCCGTGTGGGTGCGGCACGCTTCGGCGAGCCCGGCGAAGAGCGCGCAGTTGATGCTCCCGCTTTCCAGCGCGGCGCCGCCCGGGCGCGGATGACCGCTCCAGGCGAGCGGGCTTCGACTGACGAACTCGTCGCTGGTCCACAGCCCGCCCGTGCCCATCGGGCCGAACAGCCATTTGTGCCCGGTGAACGCGTAGGCGCACGCCCGGGTCGCGCGCACGTCCACTGCGACCTGGCCCAGCGCCTGCGCGCCGTCCACCACGTACGGCACCTCGCGCGCGGCGAAGATCTCGCCCGCCTCCTCGACCGGCAGCACGCGGCCGTTTTTGTAGGAAACGTGGGAGAAGACGGCGAGCGCGGGGCGGCGTCTGGCCACCAGCGCGTCCACCAGTTCGAGAAACTCAAGCGGCGAGCCGGCGACGACGCGCTCGACTTCGATCCCGCGTGCGGCGAGGCGACCGAGCGGCAACTCGACCGCCGGATGCTCCTGGTCCGAGGTCAGCACCAGATCGCCGGGCTTGAGCGTTGCGCCGAGCGCACTGATCGCGAGGTTGAGCGCGGTCGACGAATTGGGCAGCAGCGAGACGCCGCCCGTTTGGCCGGCGCCGAGCGCCGCGAGCGCGGCGCGCCGGCAATCCTCGAGCACCGCCTCGTACATGCGCCAGCCGTCCTCGCTGAAGAGGAGCTCGGCGTACTCGCGCTCGATCGTTCGCATTCGGCGCGCGACGGCGGGCGTCGGGCGCGCGAGCCCGGCGTAATTGAAATAGGCCTCCACCTTGCGCGGACCCATCGCTACGACGTTGAATTCGCACTGAGCGCGCCGGCGACGTCCTCTCCCGCCGGCGGCCCGCCCCAAATTCCGCGGCACAGCGCGTAGGCGGGCCACACTGCGGCCGCGAGCACGATTGCGATGATGAAATCGACGCGGGCGCCGCCGTGCGCGAGCGCAAGGCTGAACGTCGCGAGCCAGGTCACGGTCGGCGCGAGCACGACCAGCCATAGCGCGGGCGTCCCGCCGCCGATCACGAACAGCCCCTCGCGCGCTGGATGCAGCCGGCGCAACCGCACCAATGCGCCCAGCTCAAGCATCAGCGCGCCCATATAAAAGAACACGTCGAGCACCACCAACGCGGTAAAGCCGAGCGGAACGAGCAGCGTGAACAGCACGCAGCAGGCGAAGATCGAGCGCCCCGGGGTTTCGGTAGCGCGCCACAGCTCGGCCAGCGACGGCGGCAGATAGCCTTCGCAGGCCAACACGTACGGCATCCGCGACACCCACAGCATCGCGGCCTCGAAGATCGCGAACGACGAGACCGTGCCGCCGAGCGCGAGTGCCCCGCCCAACAGCATCCCGCCCATCCGGTAGCCCTCTTCGGAGAAAAATCCGGTCTCCCACTTCGCGCCGCCATGGGCGCCGGAGAGCGAAACGCCGAGCGGCAGCAGATATCCGAGCACCACCAGCGGCAGCGCGATCCCCAGCGCGCGCAGATAGGTGCGGCGGGCGTCGCGAATCTCGCCCGCGACCACGCTGGCGTTCTCCCATCCGCTGAAGTTCCAGATGACCACGCTCAGCCCGGCGCCAAGGGCAGTGGCGAAGTCAGGGCCGAAGAGCCGGCCGGCGGGCGGATGCCAATGGAGCAACCGGCCGAAGCCGACCGCGACCAGCGCCGCAAACGGCGCGCTCAGCAGCGCCATCAGCAGGATCGACACGTTGCCGGTCGGGCGCACGCCAAGAAAGTTGAGCAATCCGGCGATCCAGACCAGCGCTATTCCGACCGCGAGCTGGCCGCCGCCGCCAAGCGGGTAGAGGAAGGCGAGATAGGCGGTGAAAAGAACCGGGTAGATCGCCATATCAACCACAGTGTAGAGGAGCGTCAGGTAGGCCTCGGCGAAGCCGGCGAACGGCCCGAAGGCCTCCTTGACCCAGAAGTAGAAGCCGCCCTCGACGGGCATTAGCGCATTGAGCTCAGCCGCCATCAGCGCCGTCGGCAGGCTCAGCATCAGCGGCACCATCAGGCACAGCAGCAGGGTCAGCCGTGGCCCAGCCATCCGCACTGCGTCCTCCATCCCGTAGGCACCGCCGCTAACGATCAAATAGATCACGCAGGTGAGCGCGAGCAGCCCGAGCTTGCGCGTCCCGGTCGCGCCGGACGCCGAGGATAGCCTGGGCGCGGAAGCATCCCCTTTTGCGCTGGAGAATGCCGCGGAGCTGCTGGACGTTGCCATAGAGGCTACGCTGTAGTCGAGCGGGTTAGCCGGCACAAGGCGCGGGGATTGCGCGTCGGCAGGCGTGCGGGCAACATTTATAAGCTGAGCCGGTATCCGTATAGTAGTAGCATCCTGTCCGCTGAAGGCCGGCGCTGACAATCAAACCCACTGTGTTAACTGCGAAGCAATCGGTCCCCGCTGACAAATCAAAGTTGGCAAAATTTCCGCGGTTGCCGGCGCTTATCGCCGCGCTGGCGTTGGCCCTTGCGGGATGTGCCCGTGTGGGTGCGCGGCCCAAGGGGCCTCCGGCGGCGGTCGTCCTGATTCCGCGGTCGTCCTTCGGCGGCCGGCCCGCGGTCGAGATTCCGGAGCAGGCCAAGGCGATGGGCGCGTTTCTCCAAGCCGAGGTCGCCACCGAGAACGGTGACCGCGCCAAGGCGCTGGAGGCGCTGGAAGAGGCGGTGCAATACGACCCGGGCAACGCCACGCTGCGCGCGACGCTGGCCACGATGTACATCCGCAACGGCCGCCTGCAGGACGCGCTCGCCCAGATCAACGAGGCGCTTAAGCTGGAGCCCGGCTTCGCCCGCGCCCATCTGCTGGCCGCCGGCATTGACACCGCGACCGGCGACGACGCCGGCGCCGAGCAGCAATACAAGGAAGTGCTGCGGCTGCGGCCCAAGAACCAGGAGGCCTACCTGTTCCTGGGCACGCTGTACGCCAATCGCGGCGACTACGAGCAGGCGCGCAAGACCTTCGAGAAGCTGATCGAACTCGATCCGCAATCGTTCCTGGGCTACTACTACGCTGGGCGCACGATGCTGGCGGCGAAGGACTATCCAGCCGCCGAGCGCTATTACAAGCGCGCGCTCGAGCTCAATCCGCAGTCTGAACTGGCGCTGCTCGACAAGGGGTCGCTGCGCGAGGCGCAGGGCAAGCGCGACGACGCCGTCGCGATCTACAAGAAGATCCTCCAGCTCAATCCCGACAACGACCGCGCGCGCAAGCGCCTGGCCGAGCTGTACTTCGCCGCTCACGCTTCGGCCGAAGCGCCGGTTTCGCAGGCGCCGGCGCCGGCGAAGATCGAGATCAGCCCGAGCGATACGCGGACCAAGATCGGCCTGCTGTACTTCGAGCGCGGCGACTTCGAGCGCGCGGCCACCGAGTTCAACCTGGTGCTCGGCGCGCAGCCCGACAACTACCGCGTCCACTACTACCTTGGCACCGCCTACAGCGAGATGAACGAGTTCGGCAAGGCGGCGGCCGAGTTCGACCAGGTTCCCGCCGACAACGTCCATTACGTCGAGTCGCGCCTTCAACTGGCCTACATCTACGATAAGCAGCAGGACTACGACCGCGCGCTCGGCGCACTCCGCCAGGCGCTCGACAAGAAGCCCGACAACGCCGAGATCATGCGTTTCATGGTCGGGGTGTACGAGGAAAAGAAGGACTACCCGCCGGCGATCGAACTGGCCAAGAAGATGGTCAGCCTCGAGCCCAACAACGACAAATACCACTTCACGCTCGGCGCGCTCTACGACGAGACCAAGCAGAAGCAGCTGAGCATCGCCGAGATGCGCAAGGCGATTTCGCTCAACCCCGATAACGCCCAGGCGCTCAACTACCTCGGCTACACTTACGCCGACGCCGGCGAACGCCTCGACGAGGCCGAGAAGCTCATCCGACGCGCGCTCAAAATCGAGCCCGAGGACGGCTTCTACATCGACAGCCTGGGCTGGGTGTATTACCGCAAGGGCGATTACAAGAAGGCGGTCGAGCAACTCGAGAAGGCGGTCAACCTGACTGGCGACGATCCCACGATCACCGAGCATCTGGGCGACGCCTACGCGCGCCTGGGGCGCTACACGCAGGCCGGCCAGCAGTACGAAGACGCGCTCAAACGGACCAAGGATCCTCAGCAAGCCGCGCAGCTCAAGCGCAAACTGCAAGCCCTGCGCAATGTCGGCAGCGCGAGCCATTGAGCGGGCACGCCGCGCGCTGCGCGCGGTTGTCGGCGTGGCCGCCCTCGGCGCGCTGGGCCTGCTGGCCGGATGCGCGCTGACGGCGCCCGCGCCGCCCGCGCTCGGCGCTCACGCCTCCGCCGCGCTCAAGGCGCTCGCCGCGCGCGAGGGCTCGTTGCGCTCGATGCAGACCGGGGCCGTAATGGAGTACAGCGCCGCCGACGGCCATCATTTCAAGACTCACGAAGAGCTTGCTCTGATGCGCCCAGCGAGCCTGCGCGTCGAGGCGCTCTCGCCTTTCGGGGCAACTATGGTGCTGGCGGCCAATGACGCGGGCCGCCTGATGATCTTCGACCCGGCGCACAACACGATGCTGGCGGGCGAGGCCAACGCGGCGACGCTCGCGCGCTACGTCCGGATCCCGATGGCGCCGGCGGAGGCGATCGATCTCCTGATGGGCCTGGCGCCGGATCCCGCCGAACTTGCCACGGCACCGGACTCGAGCGCCGAGGAAGACGGGATGACCGTGCTGGGCTGGCGGCTCAATGACGGCGGCACGCGCGAGTTGGGCTTCGCCGGCGGCGAGCTCGGAATGGTGCGCGAGCGCGACGGCGCGGGCGCGCGCCGCTACGAAGTACGCTACGCCGACTGGCGCGCCGCGGGCAACGTCAGTTTCCCGCACAAGGTCGAGGCGCAGTTTCCCACCAGCCGCATCACGCTGCGCTACGAGGCGCCCGCGCTCAACACCACGCTGCCCCCCGCGCTCTTCGTCCTGACGCCGGGGCCGGCGACCAAGCAGATTTCGATCGACGCCGGCGCCGGAGCGGGAGCGGGATCGGCGGGCTGAGTTGCAGCGGTGAATCCGCAGAAGAGCCGGCGCTTCGCGCTTGCGCTACTGCTTGGTGCGACGCTCGCGCTGGGCGCGGTGGCCGGATGCCGGGTTGAGCGGCCGTCCAATCAGCACGAACGCGAGCAGATTCTCTACTCCGCGACCACCAGCGACCCGCGCACGTTCAATCCCATCCTGGTCACCGACTCGGCCTCGGGCGACGCCGTCGGCAACCTGTTCGAGGGGTTGGTCAGGATTAATCCGTTGACCAATCTGCCCGAGCCAGGCCTGGCCGAGAGCTGGCAGGTCAGTGAGGGCGGCAAAGTGGTGACCTTCCATCTGCGTCACGGCCTAAAATGGTCGGACGGCCGGCCGCTGACCGCGCACGACGTGGTCTTCACGATGCGCGTGATCTACGACCCGCACGTGCCCAACAGTGTCCGGCCGACGCTGCTGGTGGACGGCAAGCCGATCAAGGTCGAAGCGCTGGACGATTACACCGTGCGGATGGCGATGCCGCGGCCGTTTGCGCCGCTGCTCTACTCGATTGGCTTCGACATCATCCCGGCGCACGTGCTCGGGCCGGCCTTTGAGGCCGGCCGCTTCAACCAGGCCTGGAGTATCGACACGCCGCCGTCAAAGTTGGTCGGCCAGGGGCCGTACCGGATGACGCAGTACGTGCAGAGCCAGTACGTGCGCTTCGCGCGCAATCCGGATTACTGGATGCGCGACGAAAACGGGCGGCCGCTGCCGCGGCTGAACGGCCAGACCCTGCTCATCGTGCAGGATCAGAACGCCGCCTACCTGCGCTTTCTCTCCGGCCAGATCGATGTTTACACGCCGCGGCCCGAGGAGGTCGTCGATCTGCGCGAGCGCCAGAAGCGGCTCGGCATTACGCTCAAGCGGATCGGCATCGATACCGGTTCGCTGTTCTTCGCCTTCAATCGCAATCCGCGCCACTACATCCACAATGGCGTCGTCGATCCGCGCTACCGCTGGTTCACCGACATCCGCTTCATGCGTGCGCTCGCCCATGCGGTGGACAAGCAAGGGATGATCAACCTGTGCTTCCACGGGCTCGCGGTGCCGGCAGTCTCCGATGTCTCACCCGCCAACAAGGTCTTTCATAATCCCAATCTCAAGGATTACGACTACGACCTGAAGGAAGCGGCCGGGATTCTCGAGGCCGCGGGCTACCACCTGATCAGGCCCGGCGTGCGGGTCGATCCGCAGGGCCACCGGCTCGAGTTCAACCTTACCACCAACACCGGGGTCAACGTGCGCGACCAGATGTGTGCGATCTTCAAGCAGGACCTCGCCAGCCTCGGCATCAAGGTTAACTACCGCCCGCTGGAGTTCACCACCCTGGTCGAGAAGCTCGACTCGAACTACGACTGGGATGCGGTGCTGATCGGTTTCGGCGGCGGCGGCGTCGAGCCGAACAACGCGGCCAACTTCCTGCGCTCGTCCGGCAATCTGCATCTGTGGTATCCGCACGAGCCCCAGCCGGCGACCCCATGGGAAGCCGAAATCGACCGCCTGCTGGATGAGGGCACGACGGTGATGGATCCGCTCAAGCGCGCGCCTTACTACTGGCGCATCCAGCAGATCCTGCACGACGAGCTGCCGATCATCGAAACCGTGCGCCAGGTGCATTACCAGGCGTGGAAGAATTCGCTGCGCAACTTCCAGCCCACCGTCTGGGGCTTCTACAAGCCCGAGTGGATCGAGTTCACGCCCGACTGAGCGCGCGCGGCCCGATGGCTAATTTCCTGGTCAAGCGTCTGCTCAACATGATCCCGCTGATCATCGGGATCACCTTCCTGTCGTTCCTCGTGATGTCGCTGGTGCCGGGCAACTTTCTTTCCTCGCTCAAGCTCAACCCGTCGATCTCGCCCGAAGTGATTCGCCAGATGGAGGCGCAGTTTGGCCTGGACCAGCCCCTGATGGTGCGCTACGGCAAGTGGCTCTGGCAGGTGCTCCATCTCAACCTCGGAGTCTCGCTGACCTACCGCGTTAACGTGACCTCACTCATTGCCGCGCGCGCGCTCAATACGGTGATTCTCGCCGCCGCTAGCATGCTGTTCGCCTGGCTGGTGGCGATTCCCATCGGGATCGTGGTCGCGGTCAGACAAAACTCGATCTGGGACCGGGTGCTGTCGTTCCTCGCGTTCTTCGGGATGTCGGTGCCGAATTTCTTCCTTGCCTTCCTGATGATGTATCTGGCGCTGCGCACGGGATGGTTCCCGGTGGGCGGCACTTACTCGGTCTATTACTCGAGCCTCGGCGAATGGGGCCGTTTAGCCGACCGCCTCAACCATCTCATTCTGCCCGTGCTGGTGCTGGGCACGGCCGGGATGGCGTCGTTGATGCGGCTGATGCGCTCGCAGATCCTGGAGATCAAGAACTCCGAGTTCGTCCGCACGGCGCGTGCCAAGGGGCTGTCCGAGCGGGTGGTAATCTACAAGCACGTGCTGCGCAACGCGCTCAACCCGTTTGTCACGCTGGCCGGCTACGGGCTCGCCGACCTGCTGGGCGGCGCGGCGCTGGTCGAGGCGGTGATGAATCTCCAGGGGCTGGGACTGCTGCTGCTCGACGCCGTGCGCTCGCTCGACATCTACCTGGTGATGGGCTCGGTGCTGATGGGCACGGTGCTGCTGCTGGTGGGCAACCTGCTGGCCGATATCGCGCTGGTCGCGGTCGATCCGCGCGTCGATTTTTCCTCGCTCAGTGCGGAGTGATGATGACGGCGGAACCGGCGACAATTGCCGCAACCCGCGGCGCCGACGGCGAGCCGGCCGCGCGCCCGTCGCGCGTGCGCGCCTTTGGCGCCGCGCTCGCGCGCGAGTGGCGGCTTGCGCCGTGGGTGGTGCGGCTGTCGGTAATCTGCCTGCTGCTGTTTTATTTCCTCGCCGCCGCCTCGCCGTTCGTCGCGCCCTACGACCCGACGCAGCAGTACCGCAACCTGCCCGATTGCCCGCCGATGCGGCTGCATCCAGCGCCGCCCGCCGAGTGGCGGCGCGGCTTCTTTTTTGCCTATCCGATGCGGATGGTGGATTCGGAGGCGCGGATTTTCGCACCCGACCGCACGCGCAAGACCTACGTGCGCCTGTTCCATCGCGGCCACCTGTTCACCACCGATTCGGCGGCCGAGCCGGTTTTCCTGATGGGCAGCGACGGGCTCGGCCGCGATCTGTTCTCGCGCATCGTGTACGGCGCGCGCGTCAGCATGTGCGTGGGACTGATCGGCGTCGCCATCAGCTTCTCGCTCGGTATCGCGGTCGGCGCGTTCTCGGGCTATGTCGGCGGGCTGGCCGACAACCTGATCATGCGCTGGTCGGAGATCGAGATGTCGCTGCCGTCGTTCTACTTTCTGCTCGCGCTGGCGGCGGTGATCCCCTCGGGCGTAAGCACGGTGATGACGTTCTTCATGATCGTAGCGATCATGAGCTTCATCAGTTGGGCCGGCTTCGCGCGGATTATCCGCGGGATGGCTGCCTCGGTGCGCTCGCGTCCCTACGTCGAGGCGGCGCGCGCGCTCGGCGCCTCGCGCCGGAGGGTGCTCCTCCACCACGTTATTCCGTCGGTGCTCGGCTACGCGATCGTCGCCGCGACGCTTTCGATCCCCGGTTTCATCCTGGGCGAGAGCGCGCTCTCGCTGCTCGGCCTGGGAATCCAGGAGCCAGCGGCGAGTTGGGGTAATCTGCTCGCCCAGGCGCAGGACGTGCAAAGTCTGGCGCGCTACCCGTGGATTCTCATCCCGGGCGTGTTCATCTTCCTCACGGTGATGGCGTTCAACTTCATGGGCGACTACCTGCGGGACCGCCTCGACCCCGGCCAAATCCGTTAACCCGTAAGGCCGTCGGGAGGCGTCGGCGGGCAGCTTGGTCACGCGCCGTACTTCTTGCCGAGCGCGTCGAGCTCGGGCGCACCGAGCAGGTGCAGGACTTCATCGAACGCCTTGCCCTGGCCCTCGCGGCGCACCGCGCCGGTCTGTTTGAGCTCGACTAAGATTTCGCGGACGCCGCGGTAGTAAGCGAGCAGCGTGCCGCTGTAAATGGTCAGCTTGAAGCCGTAGCGCGCGAGCTCCCCCGCGGGCATCAACTGGCCGTTGTACAGCAGGGGCAGGTCGCCGAGGCGGCGGGCGTAGGTTTCAAGGTCGTCGCGCGTGCGGATGCCGTCGACGAAGATGAGGTCGGCGCCCGCCTCGCGGTAGGCGCGGCATCGGCGCTCCGTATCCTCCCATCCGTTGACCGCCAGCGCGTCGCTGCGCGCGATGATCACCACGGCGGGGTCGCGCCGCGCCTCGCACGCCGCGCGTACCTTGGGCACCATCTCTTCGATCGCGATGACCTGCTTTCCGGCGAGAAAGCCACAGCGCTTGGGCCATACCTGGTCCTCAATATGGAGCGCCGCCGCCCCCGCGTCTTCATACTCGCGCACCGTGCGCCAGACGTTGAGCGGATTGCCGTAGCCGGTGTCGGCATCGCAGATCAGCGGCACATCGACCGCGCGCGCGATCGCGCGCACGTTGTCAACCATCTCGCTCATGGTCAGCAATCCAAGGTCGGGATAACCGCGCGCGGCGGCCGTTCCGAAGCCCGTCATGTACACCGCGTCGAAGCCGAGCTGCGCAGCGACCTTGGCCTGCAGGGCGTCGTATACGAACGGCGCGAGCACCATCGCCGGGCCCTCAAGCATCGCACGAAGCCGCGCTGCTCTTTCGCCCATCGCGAGTTCCTCCCTTGGATTGAGGGATGCAGCGAACCTAGGTCCCGGCGGCGAGGATTGTCAAACCTCTGGCGGGAGCGCGATGCCTGGCGCTCGGCAGAGCTGCGAACGACTTGGCCGCCCGCCTTTTCGGCAAACGACCGGCTCGCTAGGAGGCTTGCGAGTTTCGTTGAGAGCGCCCGACGCTCGGCGCGGAATGCTACTTGCTCGCCGCGGCTGGAGCCGGGGCGCTCTTGTCCGCAGCCGCAGGGCTCCGAATCGCGAGCAGCTGAAGCGCCGTGCCGAGGTCGAGCTCGGCGTACTTGCGATCGGAGTAAAGCTCGTCGAGGCGTTTCACCGCCTCTTCCGGCTTCTGCTCCGACATCGCCAGCTCGTGCGATAGCTGGTGAATGATCTTGTCGGCGCCCTTCCAGTGAAACAGGCTGGCGGCCGTCGTCAGGATGTTGAGCTTGCCGACGCTGACCTGCATCGCGTCGCTGTAACCATTGACGTAACCGGCCTTGGCCGACGCGTTCAGCTGGTTCCAGTACGTTCCGTTGTGATCGAAGCTGGGTGCGGCGAATACTCCCGCGCAGCTCAGCATAAAGCCAACCACCACACCCGCTATGAACTTTTTCATCTGAGAGACCCGCTTCCGGCTAACAGCCCCGCCACTCCACAACCCCGCGATCTTCTATCAGATCGCTGAGCAGGATTGAATACGAGCTTCGCGGGATGCCATCATGTCCAGTGGCTGGCGCCCCGGGAGCCCCGGATGGCGATTTACGACCGAGTTCTGTCCTTCATCAGGATGCCCAAGGCTGAGCACTTTGAGGCGCTTGCGCTTGAGGTTTTTCGCCATCAATTCGACTCCGTCGCTTCGTATAGAGAATTTTGCCTGAGTCAGGGCGTACGTCCCAACGGCGTGAAATCGCTCGCCGATATCCCGGCGCTCAGCACGGCCGCCTTCAAATACGCTGAGCTCAGCGACTCGGTTTCGGTTGCGGAGGATAGCGGCATTGCGGAATCGCGCGTTTTTATGACCAGCGGCACGACCGCCGGGCGCAACACTCGTGGCCGCCATCGCGTGCCCCGTCTCGATATCTATCACGCCTCGGCTCTCGCGCATGGCGAGCGGATGATGTTTCCCGACGGCGCGCGGATGCGGATGCTCAGCCTTCATCCGACCGCCGAACGGATGCCGGAGTCGTCGCTAGGCCAGATGATAAGCTGGTTCATCGAGCGCTTTGGCGCCGGCGCGGCGCTCTGTGTTGCCGACCGCGCCGGGGTTGACGCCGCTGCGGCGGTGGAGTTCCTGCGCACGGTGCAGCGCGACGCCGAGCCGGTGTGCGTGATGGGCACGACGGCGGCCATCGCCGAACTATTCGCGGAACTGGACGGACGCGGCGAACGGCTTGCACTCGCGCGCGGGTCGCGCCTGATGGACACCGGCGGCGCCAAAGGCCAGGCGGTGCCACTGGCTGCGGATGAGGTTATCGCGCGGGCGCACGCAATGCTCGGGATCGAACCGGCGCTGGTGATCAACGAATACGGCATGACCGAGATGTGCTCGCAGCTCTACGACGCGACCCGGTTCAACTCGCGCCGCGACGACGCGCCTGGCGCGCGCCGCAAGTTGGCGCCCCCATGGCTCGCTGTGTCCGCGGTCGATCCGGCGACGCTCAGGCCTGTGCCCGACGGCGCCACAGGCCTGCTGCGATTCTTCGATCTGGCCAACGTCGGGTCAGTGTCGGCGATCCTGACCGGCGATCTGGGCGTGGTCGAGGCAACAACAGTGAGGCTGCTCGGACGAGCCGCCGACGGCGAGGCGCGCGGCTGCGCGCTTGGCATCGAACAGTTCGCCGCCCGCGAAGGCTGAGTTTTGAGGCGCGCGCCCGCGCAGATGAATTCCATTGCATCGCCGTCCGGCACATGCCGGCGCCAGCGGCCGCCGAGCCCTTCTGATGGCGCTTCGCCTGAGCCGTCGGGGCGCGGCAGCGAAGCAGCCGCCGCGATAGATGCTGCCGCCGAGCGGCTGCGAGGCGTCGTGCGATGCGCACCGTCGCGTGTAGCCGCGGCGCTCGCTGCCAACGCCGAGCTGTGGCGCGCGCGCGCGTTTGCGTCGCGGCGCGAAACCGTCGCGACCATCGCCGCGACGTCCGGTATGGCGCCGGCCCTGCTCGATGAGTCGCTCGATGCGCTGCTCGCGCCGCTGAGCCGCGCGGCGCTTGAGACGCGAGCGGCCGAGGTGCCTTCGACCTCGCGCTTGTATGGCTTCGTGATGGCGGGCAACGTGGCGGGAGCGGGAATCCACGAGCTGTGCGCCGCGCTACTGGCCGGTGCGCGCGTGATCGTCAAGCCGGCGAGCGCGGAGCCGGTCTTTTTCGCAAATTTTATCGGCACGCTGCGCGACATCGATGCTCGGGTGGGCGCGTTGGCCGAACCGGTGCAATTCGGTCGCAGTGATACCGCCGCGATGCGTGCGCTGTGGGCGCGGTGCGATGGAGGCATCGTCGCCTACGGCGATGACGCCTCCATCGCTGCCCTCGGCGCGGCGCGTGAGGACCGCGCCTACCTCGGCTTCCCAAGTCGGCTGAGCGGCGCGCTGGTGATGGCCGATGTGGTCGCGGCGCCGGCGGCCGCCGACGCGGTGGCGGCCGCGCTGGCGCGCGACGTGACGTTGTTCGAGCAGCGGGGATGCCTCTCGCCGCATCACGTCTTCGTCGCGGGCCGGGCAGGCGCGGGCGCGGCGCGTGGCTTGGCCGCGCGCCTCGCCCGCGCGCTGGAGGTGCTGGCGCGCCGGTTGCCGCCGGCGCGCCTCCCGCTCGAGGCGGCGGCGGCGATTCGCGCGCAGCGCGAGCGCGTGCGTTGGCGCGCGCTCGCGCTGCGCGGCGCGGCTCCCGCCTCGCCGACGCCGGACGACGAGGCCGTCGCCCTATGGGAGGGCGACGGCCTCGGATGGACCGCCATCTACGACCGCGACGCCGGTTTTTGTCCGTCGCCCGGTTACCGCACCGTCGTTGTGAGCTGGCTTGAAGACCTCGCTGAGCTGGGCTCGCGCCTGGGTGCGGTCGCGGGTCGGCTGGAGGCATTTGCGCTCGTTGCGCCTCCAAACCAGCGTAAGGAGCTCGCCTCGACGCTCCGTGCCTTGGGCGTCTGGTACGTCTGCGAGCCCGGGCAGATGCAGTCGCCGCCACTGGATTGGCCGCATGGCGGCGACGCCTTCATCGAGATGTTGCGGGACGCCGCACGATGAGCGAGTTGCGCGAGGCTTTTCTTCGCCATCTGGCTCAGACTTCGCCGCTGCCTATCGGCCTGGAAATCGCGCGCGCGGAGGGTTCCTGGCTCTATACCAGGGACGGGCGCCGCTATCTCGATTTGATCGCGGGCATCGGCGTGGCCGCCCTGGGCCACGGCCATCCTGCGGTGCTCGAAGCGATCGCGAGGCAGGCGCGCCGCCATCTACACGTGATGGTTTATGGCGAGTACGTGATCGAGACCCAGGTGCGGCTAGCCGAGCGACTGGCTAACCTGCTGCCGTCGGGGCTCGGCCGCGTGTACTTCACCAACAGCGGAGCGGAGGCAATCGAGGGCGCGCTCAAGGCTGCGCGCAAACACACCGGCCGTGCGCGCTCGATCGCCTTCGACGGCGCTTACCACGGCGACACGCTGATGGCGCTCGCGCTGATGGGAAATCCGGCGTTCCGCGCGCCGTTCGAGCCGCTGCCCGGTCCTGTCAGCCATCTACCGTACGGCGACATCGCCGCGCTGGAGGCGATCGATTCGACCGTTGCGGCAGTGGTCATCGAGCCTGTGCAGGCCGAGGGGGGTGTGCGGATTCCGTCGGTTGAGTTCATGCGCGCGTTGCGTGAACGATGCGATCGGACGGGCGCGCTGCTGATATTCGACGAAGTTCTCACCGGATTCGGCCGCACCGGGCGGCTGTTTGCGATGGAGCATTTTGGCCTCGTGCCTGATATCGTGGTGCTGGCCAAAGCGCTCGGGGGCGGGCTGCCGCTGGGGGCGTTCTGCGGAAGCGACCAGATTATCGGCGCGCTCGCCGACAATCCGCCGCTGGGCCATATCACGACCTTCGGCGGCCATCCGCTGTCCTGCGCCGCCGGCCTCGCCGCACTGGAGGTTATTGTCGATGAACGGCTGTGGGAGCAAGCGAGCGCGATCGGGGATCGGCTGGGACGCGGCTTGCGGCATCTAGTTAGCTCGAGGTTGGCCGAAGTGCGCACAATCGGCGCACTGCTGGGGATTGAGTTCGCCACGGCGGCCGCGGCGCAGAGCTTCACGCACGCGGCGCTGGCGCGCGGCGTAGTCGTCAACTGGACGCTCAACGCGGAGTGCGTGGTCAGGTTGGCGCCGCCGCTCACGATGAGCGCGCAGGAGGCGGATTTCGCCATCGAGACGATGAGCGCTGCGCTTGAAGCATCTCGCGCCATCGGCAAAGCTAGTGGGTGACCTTCCGGGGGGGGTATGGCCACAGCCCAGGTTGTTGCAGCCAAAGAGCCCGGCGCCGAGCAGCCGCAGACCGGGGCCGTACTGGCACCGCGCCGCCCGGTCGCCGCCGACCGCCGCGTACTGCTCGAAATCGACCACGACGCCGAGGCCATCAGCACGCTGAAGGTCGCGGGACCGATCGCGATCCTCTTCATGCTGGCTTATGCCGTGCTGTACACCCTGCTCGGCGGCGGACGCCGTCCGTTGACGGTCTATCACTACGCGGCTTTCGCGCTGATCACAGCGTTCTTCGGAATCACCTGGCTCAGGGAATTTCGCAAGCGCTGGAAGGTCTGGACGCTGCTGTGCTGTGTCGTCCTGATCGCGTTGTTCATCAAGATCGCTTCGCTCGAACGCAACTTCGAGTTGGCGTTTATCGCGATCGTGCTGTGCCCGTTTGCAACCGCCGCCTTCGTGATGTGGGGGCCGCGCTGGCAGGCGCTGCTGAATCTCGGATGCCTGGCGCTGTTTGCCGCCGCGGCGCTCGCGGTTCCCTACCGCGATGAGTACACGCTCTACCGATGGCTCGGCTTCATCGCGGCGCTCGTCCTGTCGTGGTTCACGGCGTTGTTCCTCGATCGCTACCGCGGCAAGTTGCGCGCGCAGATGGAACAGTTGGCGGCGGCGGCCAAGTTCCGCGAGCGCCAGATCGGCACCATGACCCACGACATCCGCAACCCGCTCGCGACTCTGGTCGGGCTGGTTACGCTGCTCGAAGAGGACGAGCTCAGCGAAAAGGAAACCGCCCATCTGCTGGCTCGCGTCGGCTCCACCGCGCGCGCGCTGGACCTGCTGGTCAAGAACGTCCTCGACATGTACTTGCTTGAGGAGGACAACCTGACGCCCCATCCGCGGATCGTCGATCCCAACACCATCGTGCAGGAGGTCGCCGACGTTTACGGGCGTGAGGCGCGGCTCAAGGGGCTGCGGATGCGCACCGAGCTGGGCGGGATGCCGCGCGGCAGCCTCGACCCGCTGCATCTGGAGCGAATCGTCGCCAATTTGCTGAGCAATGCGGTCCAGCGCACTGAGACCGGCGAGGTCGTCCTACGCACCTTCCTTAGCGGGGATAAGGTAATAATGGAAGTCCAGGACACCGGCCAGCAGCTCAGCAGCGAGCAGTTCGCCCATCTTTTCGAGCGTCCGGTGCAGGATCGCCAGGGCATGGGCTCCTCGGCCTGGAAGCTCTACATCGCGCGCGCGCTGACCGAGACCAACGGTGGACAGGTGAGCGCGCGCTCGCACGTCAATCGTGGCCTGACACTGATCGCCGAGCTTCCGTTCTGGGAATCCTGAGCCGCGCTCCGCGTAGGTGCGCGAGCGTTCGGTTGCGCAAGCGGTCTCTTGGCCGGCCCGCTTTGACCCCCTCGGCGCGCGTATAGTAAAGCGAGTCATTCCAGGTGATTTGAGCGGAGTCGCATCAAAAAGAGGCGCAGTCGCGACTCGCCAAGCGCCAACCGGGAGGCTCGCGCGTGCGTTACGGCTTTGTGATCGACCAGAACCGCTGCATCGGATGCCACGCGTGCACGGTCGCCTGCAAGGAAGAACATAACGTCGCCGTCGGCGTCTTCCGCACCTGGGTCAAATACATCGAGAAGGGCGCCTTTCCCGACGTGAGCCGCCACTTCGGCGTGATGCGCTGCAACCATTGCGAGGCGGCGCCGTGCGTCGAGATCTGCCCGACCCGCGCGCTGTTCCGGCGCGACAACGGGATCGTCGATTTCGACAACAGCCGCTGCATCGGATGCAAATCCTGCATGCAGGCCTGCCCCTACGACGCGCTCTACATCGACCCCAACACCGAGACCGCCGCCAAGTGCAACTTCTGCGCGCATCGCGTCGAGCGCGGGCTGGAGCCCGCCTGTGTCATCGTATGCCCGACCCAGGCGATCATGACCGGCGACCTCGATGACCCGCAAAGCCGAGTCAGTCGCATCGTCGCGACCCAGAAGGTCGCCGCGCGCAAGCCGCATAAGGGCACCCGGCCCAAGCTCTTTTATGTCGGTATCGATGGTGACCTCTTGCAGCCTTCAATGATGCGGCCCGAGGCGAGCGCGATGTGGGCCGACCATAACCCGGCGGGCGACGAACGCCCGCCCACCGACGAAGACGGCTCCGCGGTCCCGGGCGGCGCGCGAATCGTGTACGACGTCGCGCGCGCGGCGCCATGGGGCGCAATTCCGGCCGCCTACCTGTGGACCAAGTCGATCGCCGCCGGCGCGCTACTGGTTGCGGCGATACTGCTCGGATGGAGCGGCGGCGCGAGCGCCACGACGCTGCTCGCAGTCGCAAGCCCGCTTGTGGCCCTGGGCTTTCTCGCAATCACGGTTGTCCTGCTGATCGTCGACCTCACGCAGCCGTGGCGATTCTACTATCTGCTCACCCGACCGAACCCGCGGTCATGGCTGGTGTGGGGCACCTGGATCCTGATCATCTACGGCGCGCTCGGCGCGGCATGGCTCGCGTGCGGCCTGCTGCTCAATTCGATTCCGCCGATGCTGGCGCTCATAAGCGCGCTCTTCGCGATTTGCGCCGCGTGCTACACCGCGTTCCTGTTCGCACAGGCCAAGGGGCGCGAGCTCTGGCAGAGCCCCGTGTTCGTCTGGCACCTGCTGGTGCAGGCTCTGATCGGCGGCGCGGCGATTGTGGTCGTGGCCGGTGTTACGCTCGGCGCTGACGACACGTCGGTTTTCCTCGGCGCGCGCATCCTAGCCGGCGCCCTCGCGCTCGGGCTGGTGATGGTCCTGGTCGAGCTCGCGCTGCCGGCGATGAGCGAGGACTTTCGCCGGGCCGCGGACCTGATCTCGCGCGGCGCGCTCAGCGCGCGCTTTTGGCTGGCGGTCGTCGGGCTCGGGACGATCGTGCCATTGGTTCTTATCGGGGTAGGACTGGGATGGCGCAGCCCCGCGCCGATCGCCGCCGCCGCGCTGCTCGGCCTTGCCGGGCTGTGGGTGTTCGAAAATATCTGGATCAAGGCGGGCCAGGCGGTGCCGCTGAGCTAGGAGAAATGGCCCCCGCATCCAAAGATATGCTCCCGCTCAATCCGGAGGCCGCCGGCCTCGAAGCGCCCGTCGGCGGGCTCGATGCGTTTCCTCCGGCCGAGCGATGGGAGGACTGGGTCGAGTTCGACCCTGCGGCATGGCCGCGCAAGGTCGAGAAGCACTACACGCTGGTGCCGACGGTCTGCTTCAACTGCGAGGCCGGATGCGGCCTGCTCGGATACGTGGACAGGCGCGACTTCTCGGTGCGCAAGTTCGAGGGCAATCCCGCCCATCCGGGCAGCCGCGGACGCAATTGCGCCAAGGGGCCTGCGACGGTCAACCAGGTCAACGATCCCGAGCGGGTCCGCTACCCGCTGCGCCGCGCGGGGGCCCGCGGCGAGGGCAAGTGGAAGCGCGTCACATGGGACGAGGTGCTCGACGATCTCGCCGCGCGCATCCGCAGCGCGCTGGTCGAGGGGCGACACAACGAGATCGTCTATCACGTGGGCCGTCCGGGCCACGAGCTGATCTATAACCAGCGCATCCTCCACGCCTGGGGCATCGACGGCCACAACAGCCATACCAACATCTGCTCGGCCGGTGCGCGCACCGGCTACGCGTTCTGGCACGGCGCCGATCGCCCGTCGCCCGACCATGCCAACGCCCGCTTCATCCTGCTCCTGAGTTCGCATCTCGAAGCCGGCCACTACTTCAATCCGCACGCCCAGCGGATCATCGAAGCCAAGGCGCGCGGCGCCAAGGTGTGCGTGATCGACACCCGGCTGTCGAACACGGCGACCAAGGCCGACTGGTGGCTTTCGACCTGGCCGGGCAGCGAAGCGGCCGTACTGCTTGCGATGTGCCAGGTGATAATCCGCGAGCGGCGGTACGACCGCGAGTTCCTCCGCCGCTGGGTCAACTGGGAGGAGTTCCTGCGCGAGGAGTATCCGGGCCGCCCGCAGACCTTCGATACGTTTCTCGAAGTCCTCGACCAAATTTACGCCGAATACACCCCTGAGTTCGCCGCGCGCGAGTCGGGCGCCTCGGCGGAGACGATCGTGGAGGTCGCGCGCGCCATCGGCGACGCGGGCTCGGCGCTCGCCGCCCACGTCTGGCGCAATGCGGCGGCGGGCAACCTTGGAGGATGGCAGGTTGCGCGCGCGCTCGAGCTCCTGGTCGTGCTGATGGGCGCGGTGGATGCGCCGGGCGGCACCGCGACCAATGCGTCGAACAAGTTCATCCCGGCGCCGCCGCTGATGCCGCCGCCGCCTCGGCGCTGGAACGAGCTGATGTGGCCGCGCGAGTTTCCGCTGGCCTTCTTCGAGATGAGCTTCCTGCTGCCGCACTTCCTCGCCGACGGCCGCGGCAAGCTCAGCGCCTATTTCACCCGCGTCTATAACCCGGTGTGGACCAATCCCGACGGCATGAGCTGGATCGAGATGCTCACCGACGAACGCAAGATCGAGCGCCACGCCTGCCTGACTCCGACCTGGAGCGAGACCGCGTGGTTTGCCGACTATGTGCTGCCGATGGGCCACGGGCCGGAGCGCCACGACCTGCTCAGCCAGGAGACCCATGCCGCGCGCTGGATCGGCTTTCGCCAACCGGTGGTGCGCGTCGCACTCGAACGCGCCGGCAGGCGCTTCGCCACGACCTGGGAGGCCCATCGCGAGGCCGGAGTTGGCGAAGTCTGGGAAGAGGACGAATTCTGGATCGAGCTTTCGTGGCGAATCGATCCCGACGGCGGGTTGGGGATCCGCAAGTACTTCGAGTCGCCCTACCGTGCCGGCGAAAAGCTCACGCTGGAGGAATACTACCGCTGGATCTTCGAGAACAGCGTGCCGGGATTGCCCGCGGCCGCCGCCGCCGAGCGGCTGACGCCGCTCGATTACATGCGCAAGTATGGCGCGTTCCTGGTCGAGCAAGGCGCCTACCGGGCGCATGAGAAAGAGCTTACGCCCGACGTCCTCAAGGGTGCGGCGGTCGATGCGCAGACGCGCGTGATCACGCGCGGCGGCGCCGCAATCGGTGTCGAGATCGACGGTCGCCCGTACGTCGGCTTTCCGACTCCCTCGCGCAAGCTCGAGCTCTATTCGCGCACGCTCAAGGAATGGAAGTGGCCCGAATACTCACTTCCGACGTACATCCGCAGCCACGTCCATCGGGAAAATATCGATCGTGAGCGCGGCGAGATGCTGCTGCTGCCGACCTTCCGCCTGCCGACGCTGGTGCACACGCGCTCGGGCAATGCCAAGTGGCTGTATGAAATCTCCAACCGCAATCCGCTCTGGATGCATCCCGAAGACGCCCGGCGCTTCGGTGTGAGGACCGACGACTTGCTCAAGGTCGCCACCGAGATCGGGTATTTCATCGACAAGGTATGGGTTACCGAGGCGATCCGCCCGGGCGTGATCGCGTGTTCCCATCACCTGGGCCGCTGGCGGCTTCAAGAGGAAATCGGCGGCGAGCGCTGGTCAACGGCGTTAGTGGAACTGACGCGCAAGGGGGAGGGCGCCTGGGCGATGCGCCAGGTGCACGGCGTGCGGCCGTTCGAAAGCGACGATCCCGACTCGCGCCGCATCTGGTGGCAGGATGCCGGCGTGCATCAGAACCTCATCTTCCCGGTGCAGCCCGATCCGATAAGCGGCGCGCATTGCTGGCACCAGAAAGTCACTGTCAGCCGGCCCGGACCCGACGATCGCTACGGCGACATCCGCGTTGACACGCGCAAGGCGCACGAAGTGTACCGGCGATGGCTCGCGATGACGCGGCCGGCGCCCGGTCCGGGCGGGTTGCGCCGCCCGCTATGGCTGGCGCGCGTCTATCGTCCGGCGCCCGAGGCGTTCTACATCACAGAGAGCGGCTGATGGACCGCTGGTTGCGCACACTGGCGGCCGCCGTGGGCTCGGCCGGAGTGACGGTCGCATTCGCGTGCAAACCGCCCGCGCCACTTGCCGAGAATACCGCGCCGCTGGTCAGCGAGACCGAGGTTGTGATGTACGAGCCCTCGGTTCCGTCCGGGCCGCATGAGAAGGGAGCGTGCTGGAGCAGTTCGATCGCGGTGCTGAGAGCGGGTGCCTGGCGATGCACCGTGGGCAACCTGATCCACGATCCTTGCTTCAGCATTCGGGCGCTCCATCGGGCCGTCGTGTGCGGCGCCGACCCGGCGACGGCGAAGCCGGGCTTCGTGATGGAGCTGGCCAAGCCGCTGCCCGACGCCGACCTGTCGGCGCAGGTGAAACCCGAGCCGTGGCTAATGCGGCTGGCCGACGGGACGGTGTGCGAGAAAATGACCGGCACCGTTGCTGATATTGACGGCGTCGCAGTGCCGTGGGGATGCAACGATTCGCGCGCGAACCCGAGGCCGGGCGAAGACGAATACTACAGCGGTGTGCTTGAAAACCTGCGCCGAGGCAAAGTCTGGATGGCTAACAAGGTCAGGTACGCGCCGACGCGCGATCCCGCGCACCCGCTCAGGGTGCTCAAGCGCCAGACCGTCGCGGTGCGCACGGTCTGGGAGTGACGAAGCTCGCCGCTGGGGGGACAGGCGGGCGCGATAGATTACAATCCACTGCCGACACGCGCGGCTATCGCCTGGCTGGCCGTTACTTACGCAGGCGGCGTAGCTGGCGCGGTGTGAGCATCCAGCACAACTGCGCCCGACCGCGTCCGACCCCGTCAGGCAGTTTTAACGCGATAAGCCCGCATTTCTTGAGGTCGATCGCCAGGCTGTTCGCCGAGCCGGTCAGCAGGAGCGAAGCGATCGAGCTCAGCCCCGGTTCGTGGCCGACGATCATCACCTGATCGTGGCGCTCGTAGGATTTGAGCGCGGAGACGGTCTCCGCGGGCGAGACACCCGTGGCGAGCGCGGCAAGCGTCTCAGGCTTCGGCGCGTTCGACCACGCCGCGGCGACCAGCTCGGCGGTTTCGGCAGCGCGCACCAGAGGACTGGTGAGGAGCGCGTCCAACTTGAGCCCGAGTGCGCGCATTCCGACCGCCGCGGCGCGTACCTTGTCGCGCCCGCGCGCGGTGAGCCGGCGCGCGCCGTCGTCGCCGCCCGCCGGCGGCCCGTCCTCGGCGATTCCATGGCGCAGGATGTAGAGAATCATGCGAAGGGGGCAGCTAGCCCTTGCGGTCCGACGCATCGAGCTGGACGACCGTTGCGGCCTGAGCGCGATGCAGGTAGTCCGAGACGTGATGGCGCAGCTCGGCCTGGATCTCGTCGATCGCGCGGCGCGCGTCCACCGTGACGAAGCCGAACTCGCGAGCGAGGCGGTTGTACTCGGCGATGAGCCGGCGCTGGTAATTCTGGAAGGAGTCGAAGATGTCGCTGGAGAGCGCGAGATGCAGTCCTGACTCCCAATAGTCCATTCCCTTGCCGCGCACCACCCGCGGCACCAGCGTGTCAATGTCGATTTCGAGATACAGCACGAGGTCGGGCACCAGCGCCATCCCGAAAACCTCGTGCGTCCACTCCGGATCGGCGCCCATCACGGCGTTGCGCGCAAACGCCGTGTACATGTAGCGGTCGGCGATCACGATGAAGCCGGCCTGGAGCGCGGGCAGAATCTCGTGCTCGAGGCGGTCGGCGAAGTCGGCGGCGTACAGCAGGCTGAAAGTCAGCGGGGTAAGCTGATGGCCGGCCTTGGCGTCGGTGATGGTTTCCGAGAGCAGCGGCGAGCGGGTCCATCCCGTGTTGCTGACCGCGTAGCCCTCCAGCTCCAGCCATCCGCGCAGCAGCTCGATCTGGGTCGAGCGGCCGACGCCGTCGGTGCCCTCGATCACGATAAGATGGCCGGGCAGCGGTTTGTGCTCGAGGTAGGGCAAACCGTGGCCGTACCAGCGCTTAGTCTGGGGCGGACGATCGGACATGGCTGTGGTTGACGCGCGGATGGTCGTACTCGCGCAGGACTTCGTTGGTCATCCGGCGCACGATCTTTTGCTGGGCGGCAATGTCCTGGCTGGCGTCGATCACCCGCATACCGAACTCCTCTGCGAGCTGGTCATAGATCCCCAGCACGCGCGCCTGAAACAGGCGGAAGCTCTCGACGGGGTCGCTCGACAGCCCAAGGTCCATCCCGGCCTCATAGTATTTGAGCTTGGCGCGTCCGGCGAGCAGGCGTTCGGCAGACACTTCGATCGGCACCCGGAACAGGAATGTGAGGTCGGGGCGCGGTGCAAAGCGATAGACCGCGCGCACCCAGTCGGGATCCACGCCGCGCGCGACGTCGCGCGCGAAGGCGGTGTACACGTAACGGTCGGCGAGCACGACCATCCCGGCCCGCAGCGGGGGCAAGATCTGGTAGATGAAACGGTCGGCGAAATCGACCGCGTGAAGCAGGCTGAACGTGCTCGGCGTCAGCAGGTTGCGCCGCTTACCCCGACGCATCGAGGTGCGCACCAGGCGCGAAGAGTTCCACTCGGTGAAGTGAACCGGGTAGCCACGCGCGCGCAGCCAGCGCTCGAGCAGTTGCAATTGGGTCGATTTGCCCGAGCCGTCGATTCCCTCAACCGCGATCAGCCGGCCCGGATAGGGATGGGGCGAGCTGAGCAGCGTGGGGCGATGCCCGTTCAGCGGACGCGCCGCGTCGCTGGTCTGACCGTGACCTGACGGCCGAGCAGCTTCGCCAGCAAGTCCGACCTTCTCTCGCACGTCCATAATTCGAGATCCGCCTGCCCCTTCGCAGCGTCAATTGTCACGGTGAAACGGCCCGGCGAACGCCTGACGTGTATATCTTTAACCACACCGAAGTGACTTCGGTCCAGCGCGTCGGCCAGGCGCAGGAGCGCGGCCAGCGAGCGCACCAAATGGCGCTTTGCCGGGCTCAGTGCCCGGAACTCGGGCGAATCGAGCCGCGCCGCCGGCTTGCGATGGCCGCGCGCGGCCTGCGCGATGATTTCGATTTCGAGCGGGTCGAAGCCCAGCAGCTCGGCGTTCTTGACCAGGTAGTAGGTGTGGCGGTTGTGGCGGTCATGATCGATCGCGCGCCCGATATCGTGCAGGAGCGCGGCGTGCTCGAGCAGCTCGCGCGCCTGCCCGTCGAGCTTGAGTATCGGCGCCGCCGCGTCGAACAGCTTGAGCCCCAAGCGCGCGACCTGTGGGCCGTGCCCGTTGAGCGCCACGAAGCGCCGCGCCAACGCCCGCACCGAGCGCCGACGCGCCTCAAGCCTGCCCTGTGCGCGGGCGCCCGCATTGACCATCGCGAGCAGAATACCCTCGCGCAGCGCCCACGTGCAGGCGCTAAGCTCGCGCACGCCCGCGCGCTCGAGGATGAAATCGGTGAGCATGGCCGCGGCGGGCAGCAGATCGGAGCGTTTGGGGTCGGCGCCGGGAAGCTCGGCGCGCTCGGCGGCCTCGAGCTTGAGCAGGCGCTCGCGCAGACGGCGGATGTCGCCGGCAGCGGCGCTCAGCCCATGCAGGCGTTCCTGCTCGCCGTCGCGCGCCACGCGCACCATCGCGACCAGCGCGTTGATCGTCCCCGAGGTGCCGATCGCGCGCTCGACGCCCGCGCGCCGCGCCTTGCGCATCAGCGCGTCGAGCTGGCGCTCGAGATGTTTCTCCAGACGGCGCACCTGCGAGGCGGTGGGGGGATCGGAGGCGAGGTAGCGCTCGGTCAACCGCGCCACTCCCAGCGGCAGGCTCGCCATCCACTGCGCCTGGCCGTCGCGCGCGAGCGCGAGCTCGACGCTGCCGCCGCCGATGTCGACGAGCAAATGGGGGCCGCCGTCGAGGCCGAGCGCCTGGCGCACGGCGTTGAAGATCAGCCGCGCCTCCTCGTCGCCCGAAATCACCCGGACCCGCAATCCGGTCTCGCGCCGGATGCGCGCGATGAAGGCGTCGCGGTTGCGCGCCTCGCGCACCGCACTGGTGGCCACCGCGCGGATGCGCTCGACCCGGCGCAGGCGGGCCAGGCGCACGAAATTTTTGAGCGCGCGCACCGCCAGGTCCATCGACACGCGCTCCAGCCGTCCGCTGGTAAACGTGCGCCGGCCCAGGCGCACCATTTCCTTGACGCGGTCGATGACTTCGAAGCGGCCGTCGTGGCGCGCCTCGGCGATCACCATGTGCACCGAATTCGAGCCGACATCGATCGCCGCAAGGCGCATAATTGAAGCCTACGTCGGGCGGCCCCCCTTGTCAGCCCGGTTCTGCGCGTGACTGCACAGTGCGCGGGCGGCGCTGTGGAAAATGCGCGCGGACGTCGCGCGCTTTCAACCCGTCCTCGGCTGCGCCATAGTTGGCGCCTTGGGGAGACGCCGCCGATGGCGGAGGGGACATTATGATCGCGCCAGTGCGCCGGCCGGCTGAGGGGTCGCGCGGCTAGGAGACCGGGACGCGTGGAAAGCGCAGCCGCAGCTGCTGCTCCCCAGGCGCATTCCGCCGCCGCTCACAAGTGGCTGGTCGCGATCGCGGTGATGCTCGGCACCGCGCTCGAAGTGCTCGACACCTCGATCGTCAACGTCTCGCTGCCGCACATGCAGGGCAGCTTCTCCGCCAGCATCGACGAGATCGCCTGGGTCGTCACCAGCTACCTCGTTGCCAACGGGATCATGATCCCGATGACCGCCTGGATCGCCGGGCGCTTCGGGCGCAAGCGCTACTTCCTGACCTCGGTAGCGGCCTTCGTTGCCTCGTCGGCTGCGTGCGGCGCCGCGCGGACGCTCGGCCAGATGGTGCTCTTCCGGCTGGCGCAGGGGGCGGCCGGCGCCGCGATGATCCCCTCCTCGCAAGCGATCCTGATGGAGACGTTCCCGCCCGAGGAGCAGCAGATGGCGATGGCGACCTGGGGCGTGGGCCTGATGGTTGCGCCGATCATCGGGCCGACCGTGGGCGGCTGGATCACCGACAACTGGAACTGGCGCTGGAACTTCTACATCAACGTGCCAATCGGGGCGCTCGCTTTCCTGATGGTTTCAGCGTTCGTCCACGACCCGCCCTACCTGCGCCAGCGCCGGGCGCGCGGCGGCGCGGTGGACTACTTGGGCATCGCGTGCCTGATCGTCGGCCTTGGCCTGCTGCAAATCGTGCTCGACCGCGGGCAGCGCGCCGACTGGTTTGCCTCGCGCTGGATTGTCGCCGGCACCGCATTGGCTGTGCTGGCGCTGATCACGCTGGTGTTCAATGAGCTGTGGTGCGAGCACCCGATCGTCGATTTCCGGATCCTTAAGGATCGCATCTTCTCGCTGGCGGTCTTCCTGATTGTCGTGATGAGCGCGACGCTGTGGGGCACCGGCTTGCTGACGCCGGTCTTTCTCCAGGAGCTGATGGGCTACACGGCCTGGAAGGCGGGACTGGTGATGGTTCCGCGGGCGCTCAGCGCAATGTTCTCGATGTTCGCGGTGGGCCAGCTCGCGCGTGTGCGTGTTGATACTCGCCCGATGATCGGCCTGGGCTTTCTGCTTACGGCAATCGGGCTGTGGCTGATGTCGCATTGGAACCTCGAAGTCAGCATGTACGTGATCGTCATCGACAGCATCGTGCTCGGCAGCGGGCTGGGGATGCTGTTCCCGGTGCTCTCGGCAGTGGGGTTTTCCGGCGTGAGCCGCGAGCGGATGGGCGAAGCCGCCAGCCTCTACAACCTGATGCGCAATACCGGGGCCGCGGTCGGCATCTCGTATCTGACCAATATGCTGGTAAACTATGAGCAGGTTCACCAGTCGAGGCTGGTCGAGCACCTGTCGGTGTTCGACGCCTGGCGCCTCAGCCAGCGCGCCCCGCGCATGCCGGGCGGTCCGCAGTTTCATTTCATGAGCCAGCTCGTTACCGGACAGAAACAGCAGCTCGGCATGGTGTACGGGATGATGATGTCGCAATCCGCGATCATGTCGTTCGACGATCTGTACCGGATCCTGTCGGTGATGATGCTGATCATGGTGCCCGCCTTTCTCGGGCTCCGCTGGGCCGTCCGGCCGCAGGCTGCTCCCGCGCACCTCGAATAGGTCGCGCGCCGATGGAAGCAGCACCTGTCGCGACGGCGCCGGCGGCGTCGGCCCTGCCGTCGCATAAGTGGCTGGTCGCGCTCGCTGTGATGCTGGGCACGACGCTCGAGGTGCTCGACACCTCGATCGTCAACGTCTCGCTGCCGCACATGCAGGGCAGCTTCTCGGCCAGCGTGGACGAGATCGCGTGGGTGCTGACCAGCTACCTGGTCGCCAACGGGATCATGATCCCGATGACCGGCTGGATCTCCGCGCGCTTCGGCCGCAAACGCTACTTCATGACCTCGGTCGCGGTCTTCGTCGCCGCCTCGGCGCTGTGCGGCGCGGCCGTCTCGCTGGACCAGATGGTGGTCTTTCGCCTGCTCCAGGGCGCGGCGGGGGCCGCGATGGTGCCGTCGTCGCAGGCGATTCTGATGGAGACTTTTCCGCCCGCCGAGCAACAGCTCGCGATGGCGACGTGGGGCGTGGGGCTGATGGTTGCGCCGATCATGGGGCCGACGCTGGGCGGCTGGATCACCGACAACTGGAACTGGCGCTGGAATTTCTACATCAACGTACCGATCGGCATTGTTGCCTTCCTGATGGTTTCAGCGTTCGTTCACGACCCCGCCCATCTGCGCCAGCATCGTGCGCGCGGCGGCAAGGTCGATTATGTCGGCATTGCGTGCCTCGTGGTGGGGCTGGGCGCGATGCAGATCGTGCTCGACCGCGGCCAGCGTGCCGACTGGTTCGCCGCGCCGTGGGTGATCTGGACTACGGTGCTGTGCGCGGTCTGCTTCGTCGTGCTGGCGCTCAACGAGCTGCGCTTTCCCGATCCGATCCTCGATCTCCGCATTCTCAAGCTGCGCCCGTTCGTCGTCGCGCTCACCCTAATCGTCGCGATGAGCTTTGTGCTCTACGGCACCGGACTGCTGATGCCGATTTTCCTCCAGGAGTTCATGGGCTACACGGCGTGGAAGGCGGGGCTGGTGCTGGCGCCGCGCGGGCTGGCCACGATGGCCTCGATGGTGATCGTCGGGCAAATCGCGCGCCGGCGCGTCGACACCCGGCCGCTGGTCGGGGCGGGCTTCGTCCTGATGACGATCGGGCTATGGACGATGGCGGGCTGGAACCTGCAAGTTGATCTGTGGACGGTGATCGTGCCGAGCATCGTGATGGGCGCGGGGATGGGGATGATCTTTCCCACGCTTTCGGCGACCGCGCTGGCCTGCGTCGCGCGCGAGCGGATCGGCTTCGCCGCCAGCCTCTACAACATGATGCGCAACACGGGCGCGGCGGTCGGGATCGCGTGGATGACCACGATGCTCGTCAATCACGAGCAGCTCCATCAGTCGCGCCTGGTCGAGCACCTCTCGGTGTTCGACGCATGGCGGCTCAGCCGGGGAGCGGCACGGATGCCCGGCGCGCCCGGCTTCAACTATCTGGCGCAGATGGTGAGCGGGCGCCATCAGGCTTTCGGCGCGATGTACGGTCAGATCCAGGCGCAGGCTGCGATGTTGTCGTTCAACGACATTTACCGCATCCTGGCACTGCTGATGGCGGTGCTGATTCCGGGCTTCCTGCTGCTGCGCCGCGGCCAGAGTGCGGGTGGCGGCGCGGCGTCGCACTAGACGGCGCCGCTTTTCGGAAGCGCTGCGGTGGCGGTTTCAGTCCGCCATCTTCGCGAGTGCCTCCTCGAAGGCCTTGAGCGCACGGGCGTCGAAGAGCACCATCTCAACCCGCTTGAGCGAGGTCGCGCCGCGCAGATGGTCGCGGATCTCCTCGAGCATCACCTCCGCGCAGCGCTCCATCGGAAAACCCGCGATGCCGGTGCCGATCGCCGGGAAGGCGATCGATTCGAGCCGTTTCTCCTCCGCCCGCCGCAGCGCATTGCGGGTCGAGTTGCGCAGCGCCGCCTCGGTGGTGCGCCCGCCCAGGCGCATCGAGGCTGCATGAATCACCCATCGCGCCCTGAGCTTGCCGCCCCCGGTTATCGCAGCCTCGCCAATCGGGACCGGCCCGAGTTTGTCGCATTCGGCCTGGATTGACGGACCGCCCTTGGCGCGGATTGCGCCGGCCACACCACCGCCCAATACCAGGTCGTTGTTCGCCGCGTTGACGATCGCGTCCACCGCCGCTTCGGTCAGGTCGCCCTGCCTGAGAATCAACTTCGAGCGCCATCCGTCCATATGCGCCTCCGTTCTGAGCCGAGCTCGTGCCGCCTTTGGGGCCGCCGCGGTCGCAAGGGGGACCGCCGCTTTATGCTATTATCCCCACCCATCCGAGCGCACCCGATGATTGAGACGAAGAGCAGGCAGGTGGCGTGGCCGGGTGCGACCTACGTTCCCGCTCGCCCGCGCGTGGCCGCGGTCTGCGCCGCCGCGCTCGCACTTCTGGTTGCCGCCGGATGCCATCGCGTGCCTGCGCGGCGCGTGCCCACCGGCTCGCTCCAGGTCGATATCGAGACCTCGCCGATTGCGCTCGACCCGCGCTTCGACACCGACGCGATTTCGGCGCGTATCGACGAACTGGTTTACGCTTCGCTGGTCAGGGTCGACGCGCACGGCAGCTTCGTCGGCGAGCTGGCTGAGAGCTTCGAGCGTCCGACGCCGACGACGATCATTTTCCATCTGCGCCGCGGCCTGCGTTTCGCCGACGGACGCCCGCTTACCGCCCGCGACGTAAAATATACATACGACTCGGTTCTTGATCCCGCCACCCGCTCGCCCAAGCGCGCCGGAGTTGAGGCGCTCGCCTCGATCGCCGCGCCCGACGACGCGACGGTGCTGATGACGACGACGCGGCCGTACGCGCCGGCGCTGGAGATGGGAACGCTCGGCGTGGTGCCCTACGGAACCCCGGCGGGCAAAGCGGAGACGCGCTGGCCCGCGGCGAGCGGCAGGTTTCGGATCCGGAGCTTCGCCCGCGACGAAGCGATCACGCTCGAGCGCAATCCGTATCGCGCTTTTACGCCCAATCGCATCGCTGAAATCGTCTTTAAGATCGTTCCTGACCCCACCGTGCGCGCGCTCGAGCTGGCCGAGGGGGTATGCGATCTGGCCGAGAACAACATCCAGCCCGACCTGCTGGGCTATCTTGGGATGCGCCCAAACCTGGCGATCGAGGTGACGCCCGGCACTACTTACTTTTATCTGGCCTTCAACTTTCGCAACCCGCATCTGCGCGACCTGCGGCTGCGCCGCGCGATCGCGTACGCGATCAACCGCCGCGCGCTGATCGGTTCGCTCTACAAGGGCACGGCGCGCGTGGCGAGCGGGATGCTGGCGCCGGAGAACTGGGCGTACACCGCTCACGTGACGCAATACCACTACGATCCGTTCAAGGCATCGCGCCTGCTCGACGAGGCAGGCTACACCATCGGGAGCGACGGCACTCGCCCGCTCAGCCTGGTTTACAAGACGACGCCCGAGGGGCGGCGCCTCGGCGAAGCGATCCAGGGCATGCTCAAGCAGATTGGCGTGCACCTCGACATTCGGACCAACGAGTTTGCAACCTTCTACGGCGACATCCAGCGCGGCAACTTCGACCTTTTTCCGCTCCAATGGGTGGGAATCAACGACCCGCACCAGTACTTCCTCGTCTTCGACTCGAGGATGGCGCCGCCCGCGGGCAACAATCGCGGCGGCTACTCGAATCCCGCGATGGACCGTCTGTTGGAGGCGGGCGACGCAACGCTGGACCCCCAGGCGCGGCGCCAAATCTACGCCCGCGTCCAGCAGCTTGCCGCCGACGACCTGCCGTACGTCTCGCTCTGGTGGGTGGACAACGTGGTAGTGCGCAACCGCCGTGTCAGGGGCTTCAAGCCGTATCCCAACGGCAGCCTGCGCTCGCTCGACGCCGTCACCCTAGTCCCGGCGTCCGACCCTCGCAGGCGATGACCAATCTCGTCCGCCGCCTGCTCGCGCTGATTCCGGTGGCGCTGGGCGTCGCGACGCTGACCTTTGCGCTGATACATCTCGTGCCCGGCGACCCCGTAGTGGCGATGCTTGGCGAGACAGCCGCGCCGGCGGATATCGCGCGCATGCGCCACGAGTTGGGGCTCGACCGCCCGCTCCTTGCGCAGTACGCGAGCTTCCTGCGGGGAGTTGCGCACGGCGATCTGGGCGAATCGATCTCGGCGCACGAGCCGGTCGCGCGGCTGATCGCACAGCGCTACCCGGCGACGCTCGAGCTCACGGGCGCGGGGCTGCTGGTGGCGGTCATGCTCGCGCTACCGCTGGGGCTCGTCGCGGGCGCCGATCCGGGTGGCGCCGCCGACCTCGGCGCGATGGGCTTCGCCATCCTAGGCATTTCGATACCCCATCTTTATCTCGGTCCGCTCCTGATGATCGTGTTCTCGCTCGACCTTGGATGGTTGCCGCTGACCGGGCGCGGCGGACTTGCGCATCTGGTGCTCCCTGCCGTGACGCTGGGGACGGCGCTGGCGGCAGTGCTTGCGCGGATGCTGCGCCAGAGCCTGGTGCAGGTGCGCGCGGCAGACTACCTGCGCACGGCTCGCGCCAAGGGACTCAGCGCCAGCAGCGCGCTGGTCCGCCACGGGCTGCGCAACGCACTGACGCCGGTGATCACGCTGCTCGGCTTACAGGCTGGCGGCCTGCTGACCGGCGCGATCATCGTCGAGATGATTTTCTCGTGGCCCGGGATGGGCCGGATGATGATCGCGGCGATAAGCGCGCGCGATTATCCGCTGGTGGAAGGATGCGTGCTCGTCTTCGCGCTCAGCTACGTCGTGGTGAACATGCTGACCGACCTCGTGTACGGGCTTATCGATCCGCGCATCCGGCTTGGAGCGTGAACGGTGGGCCCGCGGAATCCATCGCTGATTGCAGGCGCCGCCCTGGTCGCGACAATCGCGGTCATGGCGCTTCTGGGCCCGGCGCTCGTGCGCACCGACCCCCTCGCGATCGACCTTGCACTGGTGCTGGCACCGCCCGAGCATGGCCATTGGCTCGGATGCGACGCGCTGGGACGCGACATCCTGGCGCGCGTGCTGTGGGGCGCGCGGCTGTCACTCGGCGTCTCGGCCACGGTGGTGTTTGTCTCGCTCGCGCTGGGCAGCCTGGTGGGCGGAGCCGCCGCCCTCGTCGGCGGGCGGGTCGATGCCTTGGTGATGCGCACGGTCGATATCGTGCTCGCGTTCCCGGGCTTCCTCTTCGCGCTCGCGCTGGCCGCGATCCTCGGCCCCGGGCTGGTCAAGCTGGTGATCGCGCTGAGCGCGATGGGCTGGACGGGCTACGCGCGGCTGGTGCGCGGCGAGGTGCTTTCGTTGCGCGAGCGCGACTATGTCGAAGCAGCGCGCGCGCTGGGCGCGCCGCCGGCGCGGCTGCTCGTGCGCCATCTGTTGCCCGCGCTGGCCGGCCCGGTCGCGGTGCAGGCGACCTTCGGCGTGGGCGGGGTCATTGTGGCCGAGGCCTCGCTGTCCTTTCTCGGGCTGGGAGCGCGGCCGCCGACGCCCACTTGGGGCAACATGCTTGAGGCGGGACGCGCCTTCCTGCTCGTCGCGCCGCACCTTACTGCCGCGCCGGGGGTGGCGATCGGCGCGGCGGTGCTGGGCTTCAATCTTTTCGGCGATGGTATCGCGCAGGCGGTCGGCGTGCGCGGTTAGCCGCGCGGAGCCGGGCAGGTCCTACGGTTGCCGTTTGAGCGCGGCGAGGCTCTCGCCGTAGGGCGGGTAGGCGACGCCGCGCTCGGTGATGATCGCGCTGACCAGTTCGGCCGGCGTCACGTCGAAGGCCGGGTTGAAAACACTTACGCCTTTTGGTGCGACGAGCTTGCCGCCGACATGGGTAATTTCGGCGGGCGACCGCTCTTCGATCGGAATCTCGGCGCCGCTAGGGCAGTCGAGATCGATCGAAGAAAGCGGGGCGGCGACGTAAAATGGCACTCCATGGCGGCGCGCCATCACCGCCAGCGGATAGGTCCCGATCTTGTTGGCCACGTCGCCGTTGGCCGCCGTGCGATCGGTGCCGACGATGACGCAGCTTACGCCGCCGCGCGCGAGCACGCTGGCAGCCATGTTGTCGGCGATAATGGTCACCGGGATACGGTCCTTGCGCAATTCCCACGCGGTCAGGCGCGAGCCTTGGAGAAAGGGCCGCGTCTCATCGGCGATCACGGCCACGTGCTTGCCGGCTTCGCGCGCGGCGCGGATTACACCCAGCGCGGTGCCGTAGCCGGCGGTCGCCAGCGCGCCGGCGTTGCAGTGCGTCAGCACGATGGCCGGATCGTCAAGCAGTCGGGCGCCGAAGCGGCCGAGCGCGCGGTTGGCTTCCAGGTCTTGCTCGTAAATCCTGAGTGCTTCCTCGCGCAGACGGCGAAACAGCGCCGGCGCGTCAAGCGCGAGGTTCTCCTCGGCCACGCGGCCCATTCGCTCGACCGCCCAGGCCAGGTTGACCGCGGTGGGGCGAGTGGCGCGCAGGCCTTTTGCGACCTGAGCCAACCGTTTGCGAGCACGCTCGCCGCTGTAGCCCCGCATTCCTAGCGCGAGCCCCATTGCGGCCGCCACTCCGATCGCCGGGGCCCCCCGGATGACCATCGTGCGGATCGCATCGGCAACTTGCCGCCAGTTGCGACAGGTGCGGATGACCTCGCGCGTCGGCAGCAGGCGCTGATCGATCATGCGCACGGTGTCGTTGCGCCACTCGATAGTCTTTACGGCCATCGTCAGTCCGGGGTGATTACTAACCGAGCGCGGTGACGCGCGCTTGCGGGCGTTGCAACACGATAAGTCTTGGGAGCGGCCGCGCGGAATGGCGCGGCCGCTGTTCCCGGGTCGATTTGCTCAGCGGCGCGCCGCTAGGCCCGTTCGTAAAGGCCGCGCGACTTGCGCTTGACCAGACCGGCGTCGATCCAACGGGTGACCGCCGCGAAGATCTCGGAGGGGCGCTTGTCCTTGAGGCCGCGCACCTGGCGGATATTGGAGGCCTTGAACTGCTTGGGCAGCTGATCGAGCACCGCACGCCAGTTGATCCGCCGGCCGCCACCGCCGCCGCCATCACCACCTCGCGCGGCGCGCGGCCCGCGCGGAGCCATCCTGGCGCCCGCTATCCGGGCCAACGATTCCTCTTCCGCCTTCAGGCGCGTGAGTTCCACTTCCTTGCCGCGGATATCGCGGCGCAGCTTGTTGAGCATGCTGCGCGCCTGGCGCTGGAACTGACGAAACGCCGAAGCCGTGCTTCCGGCACTTTTCATTCGAGGCATTCAGTAATCTCCTTCGGTTGACCTGATAAAAGTCGAGTCACGCTACACGATACGCACGTGCCACGCAACTACCGCCAGTCCGGTTTGATACTAACAGCGGATAGCCATCGATGCTATCCAAAAATATATCGAGATGCGATGTAAGTGAACGTTCCTCCCAAGCGGACCGGATACGCAGGCGTCGCGTGAGATTCGTTTACCCGCGCAGTGGATGCTCGTATCGCGTCAAGGCGATAGTAGTAAAGGCGACTGTCCACTGCGGGGGTGCGGTTGCGGCATTGCCTAACGCGTCTTGCGGATGATCGAGCGCAGGCCGCGCAACCGCCGCGATCGGCCGGCGCCCGCGCGCAGTGTTATGGCACCACGACGGCGCCGCCACTTATCGAGACCACTTCGCCGGTGATATAGGACGACAGATCGCTGGCCAGGAACAACGCCAGGTTGGCCACGTCGTGCGGCTCGCCGAGGCGGCCGAGCGGATTCTGCTTGCGTGCCGCTTCGAACATCTTGGGCGGATAGATACGCTCGAGAAATTCATTGTAGATGACGCCCGGCGCGATCGCATTCACCCGTATGCCCTTGCGGGCGACTTCCGCGGACGCGGCCCGCGTCAGGCCCATCACGCCCGCCTTTGCCGCGCAGTAAGGCGCCTCGCCGTCGCGTGAGGCGATCCACCCCGCCGCCGATGCCATATTCACGATCGCGCCGCTGCCCTGTTTGATCATCTGCGGCAGCACCGCGCGCATCATCCAGAACGTTCCGCGCAGACAGACGTTGAGCACCAGATCCCACGTTTCGTCCTTGCACTCCCAGACATGTTCGAGCTTGTTGATACCTGCGTTGTTGAACAGGATATCGATTCGACCGAAGCGCTCGACGGTTTTTTCCACCGCCGTTTCGATCTGCTCGCGCCGGGTAACGTCAACCAGCATCCAGGGCACCGCGCGCCCGAATTTCGCGCTCAGCTCCTGCGCGGTTTCGGGCGTGCGCCGCGGATGCGCGTCGGTAAGCATCACTTCCGCGCCTTCTTCCATGAAACGGGTGGCTACAGCGCGCCCGATCCCGGCGCCCGCGCCCGCAGTGATTATTGCTACTCGGCCTTCGAGCAACATGTGGGATTCCTCCGTTAAACGGCTTTGGTTCGTATCTGACCGAGCGAGGCTGGCCTCGCCGCCACGTTGCGCCACGGCGGCTGCAACGAGCGGATTCTCACACAGTTGCGGCGCCGATTGACAGCGTACGCAAGAGGGCCGAAAAAGGAGATTCAATTCTGGCTGCGCGGCATTTGCCCGCTCCGCGGACGAATCGGACCTGCGGTTCGGTTGTTAATCCGAAGCGAAGGGTCTCCGACGCTATACTTGCCCCGCGCGCGCATGATACATCCGGGCTCAACCGCAACTCTTTTAAGCGTGTTTTAACGGCAAATTAATCGTGGCTGCGATACGTTTAGCTAGCTATTTTTAGGTGTGGCGCGATGGTATAAGAAGGCGAATTATTGACGAGGATGTGTGCCGCGCTGTCGTTTTCGGAGTTGAAAGCGTTCGACCGAATAGGAGCTTCGGCCGGGCGTCGTTTTGCTTGTGGGGACAAGCGGAATGCCGACGAGCGGCGACATCTGGTGTCAGGGTCAGGAGAGCACTGAATGGGCCGTAGACTGTATGTGGGGAACCTAGCTTGGACTGTCACCGACCAGGACCTGCACGACGTATTTTCGGAGGCCGGCAAGGTGGACAGCTCCCAGGTCATCATCGACCGGGCAACCAACCGGTCGCGAGGCTTCGGCTTCGTCGAGATGGCCACGGAAGAGGCCGCTGACGCGGCGATCAAGAAGCTCAATGGCAGGGACGTAAAGGGTCGTCCGATCCGCGTCAACGAGGCGCAGGCGCGCAGCAACGACCGCGGCGGGGGCGAACGGCGCGCCGGCGGACGCTAGCGACGACCTCGGCGGGCGCACCGAGGCGCGGGGAGCCCGGTCGCCACGCAGACCAAATTCAAGCACCGGCCTTGGCCTGCAGGTGCAGGCCAACAGCGGAAGACTGGTTGCTTCAACCACCCCCGGCCCGGCACGCCTGATCCAGGCTGCGCCGGAGCACTCACCAGGTGGTGAAGACTTCACATCATTCCAGAGTCGGATTCAGCCGCGCATGCGCTGCACGGCGCGCGCCCGGAGCCGGCGCAGTGTGCGCGGTGCCGACAGCCGCTTTGACGGCACCGGTTCTGACTAATTGCGCCAGGCGCGCGAAATCGCGCGCGTAGGCGGTTCGCGCACGCGCGCCGCGCACGATGTATCCCGGATGGTACATCGGATAGAGCAGCGCCGTCTCGGCGCGGCGCGCGCGCGGCCGCCGAGGCTCGAATCGCACGCCCTGCCCCGCAAGCTCGCGCCAGGCCAGTGCGCCCAACGCGACGATGATTCGGGGGCGGGCAAGCCCGAGCTCCGCGGCAAGATGCGTGCGACAGTTGGCGATCTCGTCCGCGCGGGGGTCGCGATTGCGCCCGCGCGCGTCGCGCGGGTTGCACCGTACGAGGTTGGTGATGAACACGCGCTCGAGGCCGCTGCGCGCGATCATCCGCCGCAGCAGCTCGCCCGAGCGGTCGCCGCTGAAGGGAAGCCCGGTGCGATCGCCGCCGAGGCGCCCGGGCGCCAGCCCGACGAAGGCGACCGTCGCGGGGACGGCGCCGTCGCCCGGCACCACCCGCGAGCGGCATCTCACGAGCGCCGCGCACCGCGCGCATCCGTGGATCGCTGCGCGCAGCGCCTCCAGCACAGCCGCACCGTCATTCCCGCCGTGCTGCGGCATTGATCCGGGGGGCGCGCCGGCGTTCGAGGAACAGTCGCGCGCGGTAACGCAGCCGGTCGCGCTCTTGGCGCGGGCTTGCGCGAATCTCATCGACCATCGCGGACAGCTCCGCGCACAGCAGCTCGACGTCGATTCCCGCCCGCGCCGGACGGAAATCCTCGAGCACGAGGAGGGCCTGTGAGAGCAGGTTGACCGCGGCCTGGCGTCCGCCGCGCTCGAACCGCAGATGCAGCGCGGCGGCGACGCGCACCAGCGCTCCAATCAGCTCGCGCTCCGCGGGCGCGGCCTTTGCCAGCGCCTGCTCGAAGCGTTCGCCCGCCTCGAAATACATTCCGCGGTTGAAAGCCGCGATCGCTTCGTCCAACTTGTCCGGCGTCCCGGGCACTTCGTGCGGAAAACTCGGCTAGAGCTGCTCTTTTTCTTCGACTGCGCGGAACTCGGCCTCGCCGAGCGCCTCGGTCTTGCGGTTGCTGTATTGCTCGTAGAGCTCGAAGAGTCTGGACTTGTGCGGGCGCACGCGGCCGAGCGGGCACTTCTGCCAGTCCTCCAGCGACTCGTCGCAGTAACCCATTCTGTTCTCGCCACACTTGGGCTGGAGAAAGACCGCAATCTCGGGCAGCACGCGTTTTATCTCGGCGCGCATCAGCGCGACCATCCGCCGGATCTCCCACTGCGCGCGCACGCACAGGCGCAGGTCGCAGATGTGCAGCATCTCGGCGAAGTTCACCATCACGTGGAAATTGGTCGGCGCGGCGTTGGGCAGCACGAAGCGCGCGTCCTCGGCTGGAATTCCCGCCTTTAGCGCCTTCGCGTACAGCTCCGAGGTGCGCGCGAGCAACCCGGCGAATTCGTCCTCCAGCCCCGCGCGCCGCCACGACTCCGGCATCACGAACGCCAGCCGCTCCTGCTTGAATTTGACGTAGCGCTGGCTCTGCTGCTCGAAGCTGATACCGATGCGGTGGCGGACGAACTGATGAGAGAGCGAGCGCGAGACGCCGGCGATCGCGAACCAGAAGACGATCTGCTCCAGCGGCGAGGCGTGGCCGGTCTTGAGCCGTTCGCCGATGAACTCGCGGATGCGCTCGTGGCTGATCTTCTCGGCCTCGATCTTCTGCCAGATCTCGATCGGCGAGTCGGACGAGTAGCAGGTGCGAAAGGCCGCGTAGAGTTTCTCGAGCGGCGCGCGCGCGTAGTCGACAAGCTTGACCTGCATCTCGGCGCGGTTGGTGTCCACCCCTCCAACTCTATGCCAGCGGCGGAGCCGGTGAAATCGGGCGCGCCGCCGTTATCAACTGCATCCACAGCCCGCGCCGCGGCGCGATTGCGCTGCGACGGCGAGCCTCTTAGAGTCCCGCTGATGCTCGCTGCGGGCGACGCGCTCTATCGCCGTATCCTGAGGCCGTTGCTGTTCCGGCTCGACGCCGAGCGCGCCCATCGCGTGACCCTCGCAATGCTCGCGATGCTGCCGCTGCGCGCGGCAGCGCAGCCCGATCCGCCCGAGCTTGCGGTAGCACCGTGGGGCGTTTCGTTTTCCAACCCGATCGGGCTCGCCGCCGGGATGGACAAGGATGCCCGCGCAGTCGGCGCGTGGCAGGCGCTCGGCTTCGGCTTTGCTGAGTTGGGGACGATAACCCCACGTCCGCAGCCGGGGAATCCGCGCCCGCGGATATGGCGCCTGCCCGAGCATCGCGCGCTCATCAATCGGCTCGGCTTTCCAAGCGCGGGGATGGACGCGGCCGCGCGGCGGCTCGGGCGCGTGCGTCGCAAAGGCCCGCGAATCCGGCTTGGGCTCAACTTCGGACCCAACAAGGACACCCCGCCCGAGCGGGTCGCCGCGGATTACGCCGCGCTGGTCGGGCGGCTGGGCGCGCTCGCGGACTTCATCGTGGTCAACGTCAGCTCGCCCAACACACCGGGGCTGCGCGACTGGCAGTCGCCTGAGCGCCTGTCGCCGCTGCTGCGCCCAATCCTCGAGGCCGCCGCGCGGTTCGAACCGCGCCGGCCGGTGCTGGTCAAGCTCGCGCCGGATCTCGAATCGTCAGTGCTCGCGGCGATCTGCGAGGCGACTGCCGCGCTCGACGTCAGCGGTATCGTCGCCTGCAACACCACGCTCGCGCGCGAGGCGGTCGGCGTGCGCTCGGAGCTTGCGGGCGGCCTCAGCGGCGCGCCGCTTTGCGGGCGCTCGCGCGCCGTGATCGCCGAGATTTACCGGCGCACGGGCGGCGCAATGCCGATCGTCGGAGTCGGCGGAATCGCCGGAGCAGAGGACGCATGGGGCCATATCCGCGCCGGGGCGACGCTGGTCGAGCTGTACACCGGGCTTGTCTATGAGGGCCCCGGGCTCGTGGAGCGGATCAAGGCGGGGCTGCTAGGATTGCTGCGGCGCGAGGGGATGCGTTCGATCGCCGAGGCGGTCGGCAGCGGCGCGAGTACCGTGCCGCGGCGCGGCTGAGCGGCACGGCAGGCAGGAGCGAAGTCGTGGCGGAGCAAACCAACTTCCTGGTCGATGCGCGATGGCTCGCGGGGCATCGCGCGGAAGCGGTTGTGATCGACACGCGCGCGGCAGCTGACTTCCGCGCCGGCCATCTCGAGGGCGCGCGCCATTTTGATCCTTTCCCCTTCCATCACGCGGACACCGGCGAGGCCGGGATGCGCGAGCTGCGCGCGCAACTCGAATGGATCTTCTCTGCGCTCGGGATTACCGGCGATGAGACGCTGGTGTTTTACGAGAACGATTCGGGGATGCGCGCGACGCGATGCGCGTGGCTGGCCGAGTACGCCGGCCATCCGCGCGCATGCATCCTCGACGGCGGCCTGAAGCTCGCCGGCACGGCGACGACCACGGTCGTCGAGCCGGTTACGCCGAGCGCCTTCGTCGCCGCGCCGCGCGATGAGATCTTCGCGGGTCATCAATACATCGTCGAACGCATCGGCCGCCGCGACGTGCAGATCTTCGATGTACGCACCGACGAGGAATATTTCGGCGAGCGCGTGCGCGCGCGGCGCGCCGGCGCGCTGCCCGGCGCGTTCCATCTCGACTGGATAAACAGCCTCGCGCCAAACGGTGCGTTCAAGACACCCGCCGAACTGCGCACAGCCTTCGAGCGCCTCGGACTGAAGCCGGAGAATGAAATCATTCCCTACTGCCAGGGCGGATACCGCTCGGCCAATGCCTACTACGCGCTCAAGCTTGCCGGCTTCGCGCGCGTGCGCAACTACATCGGGTCGTGGGGCGAATGGGGAAACCGCGAAGACCTGCCGATCGAGTATCCGCGCCGGCGCCGATGAGCCGGCGCACGGCGCGCGGAACGAAGATGCGACAAGTCGCCGCTGGCAGCGCCCCGGCGCCTGCGCGCGAGCGCGGGGTGCTGTTGCTCAGCGGCTTCGAACCATTCGGTGGCGAACGCAGCAACCCCTCGTGGGAGGTCGCGGCGCGGCTCGACGGGCGCGCGATCGGCGGCCTGGTCGTGCGCGCGATACGGCTGCCGGTGAGCACACCGCGCGCGGTGCGCGCGATCGAGGCAGCGATCCGGCGGATTCGTCCGCAGGCGGTGCTGGGGCTGGGCCAGGCGGGCGGGCGGCCGGCGATTTCGCTGGAGAAGGTCGCCCTCAACCTGGTCGAACGGCGCGCCGGGCGCGAGAGCGACGGCGGAACGGGTGGCGCGCCGGTGATCCGCGGCGGGCCCGACGCCTATTTCGCGCGGCTGCCGATCCGCGAAATCCTGCGCGCCCTGGAGCGGCGCGGGATCCCGGCCGCGCTCTCGCTCAGCGCCGGCGCCTATGTATGCAACTCCGTGATGTACGCCGCGCTGCACGCGCTGCGCGCGCGTCCCGGCGTTCCCGTCGGCTTCATCCATCTGCCCTACGCCACCCCGCAGGCCGTGCGCCGTCGCGGCGCTCCCAGCATGACTGTGGAGATGATGGCGGCGGCGGTGGAAGCGGCGGCCGCAGCGATCGCGCGCAACCTGCGGGCCGCCGCTGCGTCCCGCGCTACTTTATCGCCACCGCGTTGGGCGGCGAGGCGATCCCGCCCGGCACGTTGAGCGGGCACGACACCAGCATGAACTCGTACTGGCGGTCCTGATGGCAGTCGGCGGCGAGGTCGTCGAGCATGAACTGTTCGCCCAGCGGCAGGCCGAGCAGCGAAAGCGTGCGATAGTGGAGGGCGCCCTCGTTGCGGAAGTCCCATGGCCATTGCTCGACGGCGGGACAATCGGTGCCGATCGCGGCGACCCGGTTGTCCCACATCCACGCGACCATCTCGCGGGTGTCCTCGATGCCGCACGCCTTTAACGCGTTCATGGGCGCCATCGCGGCCTTCTGCTCGGGCGTCGCCTTGAGATAAGCCTGCATCCATCCGGTGCGCACCAGCAGCACGCTGCCCGGGCGCAGTTCGCTGCCCTGCGCCTTGAGAGCATCCTTGAGATCCTGGAGCGAGTAGCGCTCGGGGGTGAGCGGATTGATCGGGCGGCCTTGGTCGGCGCGGAACTTGAATGCGTCAATCAGATGAGCCTTGCCGACGAACTTGTTGGCCCATCGATGAATGCTGAGGCGGCCGGCGCGCACGTCGTCGTTGGTCTTGCCGTTGTAGAAGGCTTTGTGGCGAAGATTGCCGATGTGGCCGAAGCCGTCCCACTGGCTGCCTTCCTGGGTGTTGTAGTTGTCGAGGATGTCGTCGTAGCCCAGCAGCCCGTATTCCTCGAAGCTCGACAGGATGTGCTGAGTTGGCTTGCGCTGGAACAGCGGCGGGTTGGCGTAGTTGACCGGAGTGTCGAGGCGGAAGACCTTGCCGCGCTTGATCAGGCGTGCCGCCTCGACGACGCCTTCCTCGGTCAGAAAGTTGAGGCATCCGAGGTCGTCATCGTCGCCGAACACGCCCCAGCATGAATCGGGCGGCGCGTCCTTCTTGACCGGCAGTTGGGAGAACCTGGGGAGCTTGGCGAAATCGACTTTAGCCATGGCAGTGTCACCTTCCTCGCAGCCGTCGAGGTTTAGGCCGCGCGTGATGGGCAGGCGCCGTCCGCGGCGTATCCCGTGGCCGCCGCGGCGGAGTCCGCGATGAGCGATTTTCCGCTCCGATGGTCTTTCCAACAGGCGGGCAACTGTCAAGTGGCAGCGCGGGTTTTGCTTTTCGCGCCGCGCCCCCATCGGCTATCCTTGCGCCCGATGCGCACGCCAACGGGGACGACGCGGTGCGCGGCGGGGGAGGGCGCCGCAACACCCAAAATAACCAGAGGCATGGGGCTCGCACGGTTGGGCGCATTCGGATTGATGAGCGCGCTGGCCGTTGCGCTCGTGCTTGACGGATGCACGCGCAGGGGCGCCCCGCCGTTGACCGAGGCCAATCCGCCGGTCGGCTACGTTTATGTGACCAACAATGGTGACGGGACGATTTCCGCGTTCAGCCGGATGGCCGACGGCGGTCTTATTTTTCAGCGCCTGACCAAGGCCGGCGCGGTTGACGGCCCGACCGGGGTCGCGATTCATCCGTCCAACCGCTACCTGTACGTCGCCAACGAGGGCAACAACCGCGTCTACCAGTTCCGTATTCGCCGCCGCAATGGCGCCCTGATGCCGATCGAAGGCGGTTCGGTGGCAACCGGGCCTGCCAGCCGCCCGCAGCACATCGCGATTGTTCCCGACGGCCGGTTCGCCTACGTCACCAACGCAGGCCCGGGCAAGGGCGGCGCCGGCTCGATTTCGGCCTTCACGATCGACGCTTCCACCGGCGCGCTCGGTTTGCTGCAGACCTTCCGCGACAGCGGGCTCAAGCAACCCTTCGGGATCGTGGCCGCGCCGGGCGGCAGGTTCGTCTACGTCTCCGACCGCGGCGCCGGCGCGATACTCAGCCTGGCGGTCCAGTCGGACGGCACGCTGAAACTGCAGGCGAACGTGCCGAGCCTTGGAACCAAGGCGGGTGAACCCCAGATGATCGCAGGCGACAACGCGGGATTCGTCTATGCGGTTGACGGCCACGACGGGGTGGTCGCGGTATTCAAGGCCGGCGCTGACGGCAAGCTGGAGTTCCAGAAGAGCTACGCGGTCGGCGTCAGCACCGCCGAGCCGATGGCGATTACGCTTGCCGAAGCCGGCGGCCGCGAGTTCGCCTACACCGGCAACCGCTCGATCGACACGGTCTCCTACTTCATGATCCAGCACGGGGTGATGACGCTGGTGGGGCAGTCACCGACCGGACTGGGCGGCCCGAGCGGGATGGTGGTCGATCCCAGCGGGCGCTATCTGTATGTGGTCAATCGCGACGCGGCCACCGTCGCGCAGTTCAATATCGTGCCGTCGCGCAACGGCGCGGCGATGCTAAACGCGACGATCTTCAGCGAGGATCCGGCCAACGAGTCGAGCCATCCGTTGTACATCGCAATGACCCACTGAGACGGTCGGGTTCTCACAGCCGCAATCGCAAGTTCAGTAGCACGGCGGGCTCAGCTATCCTGTTCGAAGAACGATGGCTTCGGCGGGCGGGAGAGGGCGGTCGCGTCTGCGCGCGACCGCAAGGCTCGCGGGGTGGGCGGCGGCCGCCGGATGGCTCGGCGCTCTCCTGCTGCTGGCCGCGGCCTCCTGCGGCAAGCGCGCCTTTCTGACCGGTTTCGAAGTGACCCCGACACCGACTGGCGGCCCCACGCCGCAGCCCGGCGCGGGGCTGCTATTCGCGACCAATAACGCCGACGGAATGCTGAGCGAATTCAGCCGCGATACTGCCAGCGGAACGCTTACCCTGCTAGGCACCACTGCAGTAGGCGCGGCGGCCGGCCCCACCGGACTGGCGCTCACGCCGTCGAACGCCTTCCTGTACGTCGTCAACGCTGGCGATGCGCTGGTGCGGGAATTTGCCGTTAACCCTGGCAACGGCCTGCTCACCACGCTTGGCTCGGTCAGCGACGGCGCGGGCAGTGCGCCGCAGAACGTCGCAACCGATCCCTCCGGCAGCTTCTTGTACGTGACCAACTCCGGCGCGGGCGGCTCGATCTCCGAGTACAGGATTGCCGTCGGCGGCGCGCTGGTCGCCAACGGCAAACTGACCGGCATCGGACTGAGCGAGCCGATGGGAATTGCGGCGGCGCCCGGCGCCGGCGGGGCAGTCTATGTCGCGGATATTGGGGCGGGCGCGGTGATGTCGTTCCGTATCCAGCCGGGCGGTGCGCTTACGTTGGTGAGCAGCGTCCCCAGCCTGGGAACCGTCAAAGGGCAGCCGCGCGCAGTTGCGGTCGATCCCGGCGGCGGCTTCGTCTATGCCGCCGACGCCACCGGCGTGGTGTCGGTTTTCTCGGTCGGCGCCGGCAACTCGCTGGCCTTCGCGGCCAGCTATCCGACTTCGTCGTTCAGCAATCAGCCGTTCGCTCTCGCGCTGGCGGACAGCTTCGCCGGGCTCTTTCTCTACACCAGCAACCAGATCATTGATACGGTCTCGGATTTCGTCGTGACGACGGGGGTGCTGTCGCTGCAGACGTCGGTGAGCGGGCTCAACACCCCGGCGGGGATCGCGGCGAGTCCCGACGGCAACTTCGTTTACGTCGCGAACAAGGGAACCGGGCAGATAGTCGGTTACTCGATCGGCGCGGGCGGTGCGCCCACTTCGATCGGCGCGTTTGCGACCGAAAACCCGGCCAACCCTGCAAGCGAGCCGCTATTCGTTGCGATTACGCGCTGAGAGGTCCGACGCGCCGCGCTCGCGCATGACCGCGGATCAGGCCTGTGTTGCCGCAGCTGTCTTGGCCAGAGGCGCCTTGTGGCGCACATGGACCAGGAGTTCGCGCAGCTTGGCCGGATTGACCGGCTTTTTGAAGAGCGCGCCTTCCAGCCCGCGCATCCGGCTGCGCTTTATGATGTGGTCGCGGTCGTAATAGTAGGCGGTCATCAGGATCACCGGCAGCTCCGGCATCTCTTCCTTGACCCGCATGTAGAACTCGTAGCCGTCCATCTCCGGCATCACGACGTCGGAGATCACCGCATCCACGCGCACGTTGCGCAGGATGCCGAGCGCGGCGCTCGGGCGGGTCGCCGTGTGAACCAGGCAGCGCTCGGCGCGCAGGACGTCGGCGAGCGAGCTCACCACCGAGAGATCGTCGTCGAGCACCAGCACCGACATCCCGGCCAGCGGCCAGTCGCATCCGTTGGCGGTCTTGGCGACCGCGGCGCCTGCGTTGCCGTTTTCCTCGGGCTCGTTGCGCGGGGCGAGGTCGGCCATCTTCTTGCCCGCCAGGTAGTCGCGGGTTTCGTACACACCCTTGCGCGCCATTTCGTCCAGCCGGCGCACGATGCCCTGGACGCGGCGCAGTCCGGAGCGGATGGAGTCGAGCCGTTCGTGCTCAACCACCAGCTCTGCGTCGGTCAGGTGCGATTCGACGCATCGCGCCAGCAGTTCCAGGTTGTTGGTGATCGATTCGAGCGGGTTGTTGATCTCGTGGGCGAGGCTGACCGCGATCTCGCCTGCTGTCGCGAGCTGCTCGCGCTGGCGCATCAGGCGGATATCGCGGGCGAAGCCGATCGAGCCGGTCTCGGCCCCGCTCTGGTCGTAGATAATGGAACCCGAGATGGCGACCGGGATGAGGTCGCCGTCTTTGCTGCGCAGCACGGTTTCGAAGCTCGAGATGCGGCCGGCATCGCGCGACTCGCGCATCGCCTTCATCACCCGGCGCGCCTCGTCGAGAGAGAGGTAGATTGCGGTGACCTTCTGGCCGACGATTTCGGCCGACGAGTAGCGCAGGCTTTTGCGCGCGCCGTCGTTGTAGAAGACGATGGTGCCGTCGCGGTCAACCGCGATGATGATGTCGGGCGAGCTTTCAACCAGGCGCTGAAGATAGCTTTGGTCGAGTGATAACATGGCGGGTTGCCGCGGCTTAAAGCTGACCGTTCGCGGCGCGGCGCGCCAGGCGACGGGCTGATGATTTCATCGTGGATTTATGGGCAGTGATCCAGACGGCGGCGCACCAGCGCGGTCGAGCCCTCGCCTGCCGTCTCCACCACCGCGTCGTGCTCGTCCAGCGCCTCCGGCCCCCTGAGTATGGGCTGCGCCCCGGCCGGAACCGGATTTAAGTCCTTATCCATCCCCGCTCTCGCATAGTCTATCGCGCGCCGCAGTGCAATGCATCAAGGGGGCGGGAATCGACAGCCACCGGCCGGCTGAGCGCCCGGCCCGCCTTCTGTCCAGCCCGCCGATGACCGCCGGGCACGGGTTTCGTTGCCTGGCCGCCCCGCTCGGTTGCCATACCATTAGGCTTACACCTACAATTTGTGGCGCGGAGTACCTACAGATGGCAGAACCCCTGAGCTTCGAGGCGCTGGCGAGCCGCGAGTACGTCCTTTCGAGCGCGGAAAACTTCGTCCTCTACGTCTTGCTGGAGGCAGTCGCGCGCGGCGGCGCCGGCGCCGCCGGCGGTTCGCGCCTGCCGCTCAACCTGGGTGTGGTGATCGATCGCTCGGGCTCGATGTACGACGAGCGGCGGCTGGAATTCGTCGTCGAAGCGGTCAAGTTCCTCGCCGACAACGTCGCCCCGGAGGACAAGGTCGCGATCGTCGCCTTTGCCGATCGGGCCAAGGTGATCATCGCGCCCGACGAGATCCATGACAAGGGCGCCGTGCGCCGCGCGATCGATGACATCGACCTGCTCGAGATCGGCGGTGGCACGCAGATGGCGCTTGGGATGCGGGCGGCGATCGACGAGGTCAAGAAGAATCTCTCCACCGACCGTCTCAACCGCGTGCTGGTGCTGACCGACGGCCAGACCTATGAAGAGACCGCCTGTATCGACCTCGCCAACCAGAACCGCGATCAGATGTCGTTCTCGGCGATGGGCGTCGGTGTCGAGTTCAACGAGAAACTGCTGATGCGGATCGCGCAGGATTCGCACGGCAAATACCATTTCATCGGCGATCCCGCCGAGATTCCCGCCATCTTCGAAGACGAACTCCAGGGCCTGCGCGCGGTGACCGTGCGCAACGGTCGGATCGACATCACGCTCGCCCAAGGCGTGCAGGTGCGCGAGGCGTTTCGCGCCAGCCCCGAGATCTACGCCCTGGGTGCGCCGCTGGTCGGCGACGACCGCCGGGTCAGCTACGAGATCGGCGACCTCGAGGCCAACGTTCCCGGCTCGGTGCTGATGACGCTGGTGCTGCCGCCGCGCAAGCCCGGCACCGTGCGCATCCTGCAATCGACGCTGCGCTACGAGGTTCCTGGCGTCGGCGAGCAGAGCCTCGAACGCGACCTCACCGTGGAGTACACGCTCGACCGCACGCTCAGCGGCAAGGTCAACGCGCGGGTGATGAACCTGGTGGACCAGGTTTCGATCGCCAAGATGCAGGCGCGCGCCGAGGAAGAACTCAAGGCGGGCAACGTCGATCGCGCGACGCGGCTGCTGGGCAACGCCATCCAAGGCACTCAGCGGCTGGGCAACGTCAAGGCGACGCAGGCGCTGATGGGCCTGATGGACCAGGTCAAAAAGACCCAGACTTTGCAGACCAAGGCGGCCAAGACCACGCTGTTGCAGGCGCAAGCGGTGGTGCGCAAGACGCAGATGCTCGATCCGGAGGCGCTTAAAGATCTTTCCAAGTCCGACGGAGGGTGATTTAACCGCCCTAAGTGTCGGCCCAGAACCAGTCAGCCTAAGATGGCAATTCCAGACGGCGGTGCGGTGATGCCGGCCAGCGAGGTGCTTTGACGATGATCAAGTGCAGCGAATGCGGCTACGAAAATATTGACGGTCTCGATTACTGCGACGGATGTGGGGCCAAGCTCGAAGCGGCCGCCGCCGGCGCCGCGCCGGCCGGCAACAGTGGCGGGGCCGCCGCCGCTCCGCAGGAAGCTCCTGCGCCGCCTGCGAGCGCGGAGGCCGCCGCGCCGGCCCCAGGCGCGCCCGAGCCCACCGCGCCGCCACCCTCCGAGGCGCCCACCGGCGAGATTAAGCCGCAGCCCGAGACGGCGCCCGCGCCCGCCGCCTTTCGCGCCAAGCTGCAAATTATCCGCGGCGGACGCAAGGGACACGAGTTTCCGCTGGAGGACGGCAATAACCTGGTCGGGCGATGGGATCCCGAGACCGGCGCGTTTCCCGAGGTCGACCTCGACCAGGACGACCCCGAGGCCAAGATTTCGCGCAAGCATGCGCTTATTCGGATCGAAGGCGGTAAGATCACCATCGAGGACATCGGCAGTCTCAACGGCACCTACGTCAACCGCCAGCCGCGCCTGATGCCCGGCAATCCGGTGGAGATCAAAGCCGGCGACGAAATCATCATCGGCAAGACCTTCCTCAAGCTCATCGTCGAGCCGGTTTCCTAGGCGCGGGCGTGGCGGACGGCGCTGGGCGGCCGGATCGGTTGCCGCGCCTTCGGTGTCTCGGCGCCCGCCAGAATTGGTAGTGAAATGAAAGCGGGTGAGCAGCTTCCCGCAGGCCGGATGCTCGACGGTCGCTACCGCGTGCACAAGGTGCTCGGCCAGGGTGGGATGGGACGGGTCTATCTCGCCAACGACACCCGGCTCTCCAGTCGCCCGGTCGCCGTCAAGGAGATGATCATCGGCGACGGGATTGCCGAGAAGAAGGCGATCGAGGACTTCGCGCGCGAGGCGCGCGTACTCGCCGTGCTTTCCCATCCGGGCATCCCCAACGTCATCGACTACTTCGCCGAGAATAATCGCCACTACCTGGTGATGGAGTTCGTTGCTGGCGGCGATTTGCAGGGGATGCTCGACAAGCTCGGCCCCGGCGGCCGGCTGCCCGAGCCCAAGGTGCTGCGCTGGGCGCGCCAGATTCTCGATGTGCTCAGCTTCCTGCACGCGCAGGCGCCGCCGATCATCTACCGCGACCTCAAGCCCGGCAACATTATGATCGACAAGGACGGCCGCGCGATGCTCATCGACTTCGGCATCGCGCGCTTCCTGCCGCCGGGTGGCCGCGGGACTCAGATAGGCTCGGTCGGCTACGCCCCGCCTGAGCAGTACATGGGCAAGGTCGAGCCGCGCTCGGATCTCTACTCGCTTGCCGCCACGATGCATCATCTGCTCACCGGGCGCGACCCGCAGCTCGAGCCGCCGTTCAGCTTCCCGCCGCTGCGCGACCTCAACCCGGCCGTCTCGCTGAAGACGGCCGAGGTCGTAATGCGCGCGCTCGACAAGGACATCGAGAAGCGCCCGCGCTCGGCGCGCGACATGATGCATGAGCTGCCGGATCCGGGACAGGAGCCGAAGACCGCAGCTTCAAGCGGCATCGGCGCGGGTGCCGGTGCTAGCGCGGCAGCGCCGATCGCCTCAATGCCGACGGTCGTACTCGATCGCCCGCGACCGCCCGCGGCGGCTACGCCTCCCTCAACAGGCTCCGCGCCGGTGGTGCTGCCGGCCGCCACGCCCTCCGGAATGCGAGCGACACCGGCGTCCGGCGACAGAACCGATGCTGCGGCGCCGTCGTTAATAACGTCGATGCCGACGGTAGTGCTTAACCGGCCGGGGTCACCGCCCGCGCTTCCGCCGAGTCACGCGCCCGCGCGGATGCCGACGGTTGTGCCCGGGTCACCGCCCCCGATGCCCGCGGAGCAGGCGACGCCAGCGGCTTCCGCACCGTTGATGCCCGCGGCGGCCAAGGCGGCTAAGGTGCTCGCCCGCTCGGCCCGGGCGGTCGCCAAACGCGCGGCGTCTCGTCTCCAGGCGCAGCAGTCGTTATTCGCAAACAAGCCCGTCGCCACGCCCTCTTCGACCGCCAGGACGCAGGACTTGAGCCGCACGGGCCCGCCGCCCGCGTCGCGCTCGTCCTCTTCGTCCGCGCCACCGCCGACTCCGCGCTCTGCCTCCGGCGTGCCGGGCGTCTTTGCGCAAAAGGCCGACGTCGCACCGGCGCACCGCAACGGCGTCGCCGCCATCAACGTCAATCATGGAGCGGGCGTGGATGCGACTGTGGGCGCGGGCGCATGGCTGATCGCCAGTGGCAACTCGCCCCGTTTCGGCGTGGTCGGCAGCCGGACGGTGATCGGACGCGCGACGGCGGGACGGGAAGCGCCGGACATCGATTTGGGCATCCTCAAGAGCGGCGGCGATCGCGTCTCTTATCGCCACGCCGAGATAATCAAGCACGGTGCGGACTATTACATCCGCGATCTTGGCAGCCTCAATGGCACTTACATCACCGGCCGCGGCCGGCTTGGGCGCGACCAGCTTTACAAGCTCAAGGACCGTGACCAAATCGTGTGCGGAAGCGCTAAACTGGAGTTCAGGAAGAGCTAGGGCTGGCGGAAGGATCCAAGCGCAATGATCACGTGCCCGGAGTGCGGCCAGGCCGCGGCCGACGACGCCCGCTTCTGCGACCGTTGCGGCCAGGGATTAACCAAGTCCGCCGCTCCGAGGGCTGATTATGCGCTGTCCGCGCTTAATCCTGGCGCCGTGCTGCGCGCTGGCGAATTCCGCATCGTCGAGCTTATCGGCCGCACCGCGCTCGAAAACCGCTACCGCGCGGAGCGCCTGCGTGACGGCGCCGTAATCGGGCGCGTGCAACTGCGCGAGCGCTCCGGCCCCGCAGCGGCGGTCGAGGGGGCTGTCCCGTCCGCGCCGAGTCCCGGGGCCAACGGCAAGTCCGCCGACGAAGACCCCAGCGGACCGCGCGCCAAGACGGCGGAACTCAAGCGTCCGCCGCAGCCGGCCGGCGCGCCAGCGCCGTCGGCGCAACCGCAGCAAGGCGCGCCAACGGCTTCGGCGTGCGAGGAGAGCGGAGCGGGAGCGAGCGTCGGTGATCGCAACGGCTCCAGCGACGCTGTCGGCACGCTCCCGACGCCGGCGGGAGTCGCAGATGCCATCGAGGGCGGCGGCAACGAGATGGCACAGGCGCCGCTTGCCGCTCGCGGCTCGGCCGCGACCGAACCCCTTACGCTTAGCGAGGCGATGGCGGAGGTTGGCCAGGTACAGGTCGAGGCCGAAGCCACCGCGCCGCCGGCTGCCGTTTCAGAGAGAACGGAAGCGACGGTTTCCCCCGAGCCGCCAGAGGCGGCAGCGAGCGCAGCGCAAGCCGGCGCCGATCTGGGAGATCTGTTCGGGCGCGTGCTCGCACTTTCGCTCACCGTCAACCATCCAGCCTTCCAGCGCGCAAGCGAGGGCTTCGCGCAGAACGGCCGGGTTTATCTGGTCTGCCCGGACGAAGAATACACCGTGCTGGCGCATCGGCGCGGCGGTCTCAGAATGACCGAAAGCGAGGCGTTGAACGTCGCCATCCAGGTCTGCCAGGCGGTTTCCTTCCTCAATCGCCGCGCTCTGCGTCTCAACGATATCTGCCCGCAGTCGGTGGCTTGCGCGCCCGACGGACGGGTGAAGCTTTTAGGCCTCGATTACGTCAGCAACGATACCGAGCTCCAGGCCGAGCCGATCCTCAACGACGGCTACACGGCGCCGGAGATTTATCGCGGCAAGCGGGTGGACAAACGGGCGGACGTCTTTTCGATCGGAGCGTTGCTCTACAGCTGCCTGACCGGCGAACGCCTGGAGTCCGAGAGCTGGCGCGAAGAAGGGGGATTGATCCGCTTCTATCCGCCGCACGTGGTTTCGCCCGCGCTCGAACAGGCAGTGCGGCGCGCCCTGGCGTTCGACCCTGCGGGGCGCTGGCCGACCGTGGACGCGCTGAAGGCCGAGCTGGTCAGGCTTGGCGGGATACTGTCGATTCGTGCCGCAGCGTTGACCGACGTCGGGATGGTGCGCGAGCACAATGAAGATTCGGTGATGGCGGTCGAGTACGTGCGCCAGAGCCTGGTCGAGCCGGCCGAGCGCTACCTTTACGTGGTTGCCGACGGGATGGGCGGTGCGGAGGCGGGGGAAATTGCCAGCGCAATTGCCGTTGCGACAGTTCGGAATTATGTTGAGGACAGGATTTCAGGCGCGGAAGTCCACAATCCGGGGCAATTGGTGAGCGCGGCGCTCGAGGAGGCTAACCGCAAGATCATCGAGTACCAGGCCGCGCATCCCGAGTCCCGCGGCATGGGCTCGACCGCAGTGAGCGCGCTTATCGTGCCGCCCGAGGCGGCGGTGGCATGGGTGGGCGACAGCAGGGCTTACCTGTGGAACCTCTCCGGCTTGCGTCAGTTGACCCGCGACCATTCCCTGGTCCAGCGGCTAATCGAGATCGGACAGATCACACCCGAAGAGGCGCGCCATCACGAGCACAAGAACGTGATCACGCGCTCGCTGGGCGCCCGCCAAAGCGGGGCCGCGGGCGCCGAGGCGGTGGCGCTCAGGCTCAAGCGCGGCGACCGCCTGTTGCTGTGCAGCGACGGGCTGACGACGCACGTCGAGGACAAAGCGATAGCCGAGGTGATGCGCCGCCACGACGATCCGTACACGGCGGCGCGCGAGCTGGTGGTGGCGGCCAATGCGGGAGGTGGAACGGACAACGTCTCAGTTATCGTTGTGTTTGCTGACTGATGGCGAATTCCTCCACAACCGGCAACCTGCCAACCGAGGCACTTTCGCCCGGCACCGTTCTGCAAAACCGCTACGCGGTCGAGCGCCTGCTCGGCGGCGGCGGGATGGGGATGGTCTACCTGGCCCACGACCAGCGCCTGGCCAACCGGCCGTGCGCGGTCAAGGAGATGGTCGATCACTTCATCGACCCTCAGCAGCGCATCGAGGCCAACGAGTACTTCGCCCGCGAGGCCGACACGCTCGCCCAGCTCAAACACTCCGCGATCCCGGCGATTACCGACCGCTTCGACGACCATAACCGGCACTACCTGGTGATGGAGTACGTCGAGGGCCGCAACCTCGAAGAGGAACTGGCGGCCCGCGGCGGTCCGCTGCCCGAAGGGCTGGTGATCGATATCGCGCGCCAGCTGTGCGACGTGCTTGCCTATCTGCACGGATGCGTGCCGCCCATCGTGTACCGCGACATGAAGCCCTCCAACGTGATGCTGACGCCGAAGGGCAGGGTGGTGCTCATCGACTTCGGCATCGCACGCCTGTTCAAGACCGCGCGCAAGGGCACGATGATCGGCACGCTCGGCTTCGCGCCGCCCGAGCAGTATCAGGGCGCGGTCGACCCGCGCAGCGATATCTACTCGCTGGGCGCAACCCTGCATTACGTCCTCACCGCGCGCGACCCCGAGAAGTTCCCGCCTTTCAGTTTCCCTCCGGTGCGCGACCTGCGCCCGGAAACCTCAACCAACCTCGCCGCCGCCATCGACGCCGCGCTCGCCTACCAGGTCGAAGCGCGGCCGCAGACGATCCAGGACTTCCGCGACATGCTGCTGTACGGGCGCGGGATCGGTGCCGCGGCGGGCGCCGGAGCGCCCGCGGTCAGCGCGCGCGGCGGGACGGCAGACCTCTCGTTGCCGATGCCGGAGCCGGCGGAGACCCACGTCGCCCCGCACCATCGCCGTCGCCGCCGCAAGCATCGGCTGATCGCATTGGCCGCGTTTTCGGCGGTGATGGCAGGCGCGGCGTTCGGCGCGACCTACGTCTACAATAACCCCCAGCTTCAGGAGCGGCTCGGCGTAAAATCCTTCATCGACAGCCTGCCCTGGAAGATGCAGGAGCGTCTCGCCCGCGCCGAGCAGCATCCGCTCGACTTTCATCGCCTCACCCTTCAGCTCTCCACTCGTTCAGGGACTCCGCTAAGCGCGCCGCGGGCGAGCTTCACCAACGTCGAACTGTCGAACAACCGCTATCTGCAATGGGATGCTGCGTTCGCCAATCGCCTGGCCGGGCTCAAGGGCCGGAACGAAAAGGTCGAGGCGCGCTTCTACAGCCCCTCAGGGCTGCAAATCGCCTCCAGCAGCACCAGCCGTTTCGTCGGGCCGGGCGAGCAGAGCGCCGAGTTCAGCGGCGTGGCGCTGATGCCCGACCTGAGCGCGCTGTCGCCCGGCAATTACAAGGTCGGGCTGTATGTCAACGATCAGTTGGCGGCTGAGCAGGCGTTTACCGTCAACCGCGACGAGGCCGCGGTGGCCGCGGCCGCCGCCGCCGTGGAGGCTGAGAGAGCGCGCGAAGAGGCTGAGCAGCGCAGACAGCGCGAAGCGGCCCAGCGGCTGGCGATGCTCGATGAGCGCAAGCGTAAGCCGCTGCAATTGCTCAACATCGAGTTTCTCAACACCACCAAGTCGGGCACTCCGCTGAGCGGCCCCAGCGGGTCGTTCCCCGCCTCCAAGCTGCTCTTCGTCGATTGGCGGGTGACCTTCGAAAACCGCCTGTTCAACCTCGACACCGGGCAGTACCGGGTGGACGCCGCCTACATCGCGCCCGACGGACGCACGCTGGGCAGCGTGGACGATATCCGGATTGTCCCGCCGAGCGCGAAGACCGCGACGTTCAGCGGCCGGGTCGGCAATTCCGCCGGCGGCGCGTTTTTGCCCGGGCAATACACGGTCAACTTTTATCTCAACGGCCAGTACGTCGCGCAGAAAAAGTTCCGCGTGCTGGCCGATGCTCCGCGGTCTTACTCTCCCGTGCTCGGCACCGCGCCGCCCGCGCCCGGCGGTTCGATCGACGTGCCCACGCTAACCACCGGACGCATCGATGGGCTGGGCGGCGCGAGCAGCGTCCCGATGGAGTTGCGCTTGCGCCCGCAGCCCAACGGTTTCCTGCACGGCGAGTTGGTGATCCATCAGGCCGGCTACGGCGCTACGCCAATCCAGGGCTTCATCCGCGGCGACCATGTCGAGTTCCAGGTCCCATACGGGACCAAGACCTTGTACTTCGATGGGCGGCGCAGCGCCGACCAGCTCAGCGGCACCTTCTCCGCGATCCCGAGCGGCGAGCGCGGGACCTGGACCACAACCATGACCAACTGAGCGGCGCCGACTGTGCTGTACGGCAGCCGGCGGTACGATTTCACGCTCGGCGGCGGACAGGATGGCATCGTGCGCTTGAACCGCCGCGGCCGGCGCGCAATGCTCTAGACAGGCAGGCGGTATGGCCGTCAACGTTTCGCGCGAAAAGCTTCTGTTCTATGCGGCGGCGGGGGGCTTGGGCGGCTTTGCCGCCTGGGGAGTGCAGGAGTCATTCGCCGGCATCCGCTACTACTTCCTGCGCGACGCGGTCCAGGGCGTAATCATCGGGCTCTTCATCGCCGCCTTTCTCGCCTCGATCGAGGCGCTCAGCGTCAGCCAGTGGCGCCAGGTGCTGCGCGGCGCGAAGAGCGGCGCGATCTTCGGCGCGCTCGGCGGCGCCGCCGGCCTGGTCGGCGGCGAAATACTTTTCGACATTCTCCACGGACTGGTCGGGCGCGTCGTCGGATGGGCGCTGCTCGGCGTGGTCGTGGGACTGGGTGTCGGGTGGGCCTCCGGATCGGCGGCGCGCAAGCGCAACGGCGCGCTCGGCGGGCTCATCGGCGGCGCGCTCGGCGGGCTGTTCTACCAGACGCTCACCGCGAGCTTCCCGCAGGCGCTCGGACGCGCGATCGCGATAATCGTGCTCGGCGCGCTCATCGGCTTCTTCATCGGCCTGGTCGGCGAACTGCTCAAGCGCGGATGGCTGATGGTGGTCCGCAGCCAGAGCCGCAACGCGCGCGAGGGGCGCGAGTATCCGCTGACCAAGCCGGTCACGATCATCGGCCGCGCCGAGGAGAGCGATATCGGATTGTTCGGCGACCAGAGCGTGCTGGCGCATCATGCGATCATCCGCCGCGAAGGACGCAACTTCGTCGTGGCGCCTGCGGGCGGCGGCCAGGTGATGGTCAACCGCCGGCCGGTGGCCGGGCGTCAGGCCCTGCGCAGCGGCGACAGGCTCGAAGTCGGGGGAACGCTCTTCATCTTTCGCGAACGCGCGCAGGCGCAAGGCTGAGGCCATTCGGTGCAACCACGCGCCCTTCCCGCACGACTGCTCGCGGCTGCGCTCGCGGCCGCGGCGGCGGCGCTGACCGCGTGCGCGACGCGGGCGGTCCAGCAGGAAATCGCCAATACGCCTCCGACCTCGATCGAAACGCTTTCCTACTTTCCGTTTCTGGTGAAAGGCTATCAGAACAGCTACCCGCGCAAGCGGATTCTGGTGCTGATGCCGGTCGAGGCGCGTGATTTCAAAGACGCCGCCGGCCAGAGCCACGACCCGCAGGACGGCAATCCGGCGACCGGCATCGTACTTGGGCCCTCAGGGGAGGTCGTCCAGCGCATCTACAGCTCGCCGCTGGCCGCAATGGTGCAGCAGGCGATCGTGCAGTCGGCCGACGAGGCCGGGATGGTCGCGACGGCGTCCAGCGCGACACTGGAGGCCGCCCTCGAGCAGACGGGTGAGGACTACGTGCTCGCCAGCAAAATCACCCGATGCTGGGTGAACAAGCACGTAAGCACGAGCTCCGCCGCTCAGAGCTGGCTTACCACCGCCGACGCTGCGCTCGACGTCACCATCTACAAGCCGCCGTTCAACGTGCCGTTCTGGCAGGGCGTCAGCAGCGCGACCTACAGCGATCCCCCGGCAGACAACGGGTCCGGCACGGGCGATCAGGTGCCGATTTACGAACACCCCGGCGAGGTGCTCTCGGTTGCGATGACCCGTGCGGTGGCCGGGATTTTCAAGCGCGAGGCGCTCCACGCGCTGGTGCTTCAGGATACGATACGACCGCCTGCGGCGGCGAATTGAAGACCGCCAAAGACCCCCATCCTGGCGCTTTTTTTCCGCGCTTTTCCCGCCTGGAGCAAGCTGACGCATGGCACGCAATAAGTCTTGTCCAAATTTTGCTAATTGTTCTCTAAATTATCCCTGAATTGCACAAAGTAGTATCTTGTAATCCAACGAGCAAAATCCTAGACTTTGGTGCGCCATCAGACGGTCTGTTTTGCCTCGATGAGGGAAGCTATGAGCATCAAAAATAACTGCAATCGGGCCAGAGCGATGACGCTCGTCAGGATCGCTGCGCTCGCGACGATCATCTCGTTCATGGTGGTCGGGTTGTGGACATACGGGCCGCAGGGCTCGGTTGCCGCCTCGTCGGGACGTTCGGGACTGGTGCGCACGCACGTCAAGGATGTGGGCAAGGCGTGCATCGCGCCCAATGGCCCCTACGACAACGTATGGGTGACCATCACCGGCGTCCAAGCGCACATCGTGGGCCTCGGTTGGAAGAACCTGACGCCCAATATCATGCCGGGGCAGGCGATCCAGGTCGATCTGCTGGCCGAACCAAGCAACGAATGTTTCCTCGCGACGCTCGGAGTCAAAGACGGGCTGCCGGCGGGCAAGTACACCCAGTTGCGCGTCTTTCTCGCACCGAACAACGCCAGCGGCCTGACGCTGCTTGCGCCGAATACGGTCAATGCCTGCGATTCGGTCAAGGCATGGAATTGCGTGGTTGACGGCAACGGGACCCACGTCCTCAAACTCACCAGCGAGGCCAGGACCGGACTTAAGATTCCGTCGAGCCAGATCGCTCACGGCGGCCTCACGCTCAAGCCCGGACAGAACGCCGACATCGATGTCGACTTCAATGCGTGCAAGTCGATCGTCAGGGCCGGCGGGCCGCATAGCCATCACGGCGCCGGGCCGAAGTTCATCCTAAAGCCAGTGCTGCACGCCAACGAGATTGGTCTCAACGCGCTCATCGCAGGCACCGTCTATGAAGGCGCCGTCAGTGGCAACAACGTGATCGTGCCCACCGCGAACCCAACCGTAGTGCCCGGCGCGCAGGTATGGCTGGAGCAGCAGTCGGATACGTTCACGATCGGCGCTCCGGAGCCGACCAGTTCGCCTGCGCCGGAGATGGTCGAGAAGACCGAAGCGGTGGACATGACCGAAACCGACGCCAATGGCCGGTTCCAGTTCTGTCCGGCCGGGCCCGGACCCTACGAAGTGGTGGTCGATTCGGCGGGCCTGCCGAGTTCCGGCCTGCCGTCCAACGCGACGATTACGACCAACGTGGCGGGAGGCACCAGCGATCTCGCTATTCCGCTGTTGGCGGAGCCGTCGCCTACAGGCACGCCGGCCTTCGACTGGGCCAAGCTCGAGGGTGTGGTTTCTACCGACAGCACCACACAGGGCGAAAGCGTGACGTTGTGGGCATTGCAGCCGTTCGCCAACGCGAGCGCCCAGACGGTGCAGGCGCTGATCCCGATGTTCGACGCGACGCCGAACGGCACGATGCCAACGCCGGTGCCGCCGACGGTCACTACCGGCTCGAGTCCCACCGCGGCCAACTGCCCGGACATCGCCTCGCCGAGTTGCCCGGCCAACACCGACTGCGAGTGCTTCACGCTGGCGCTACCTGCGAGCAATCCGGTGGTGGGCGACGGGACGACCTACGCGACACCGGCGGCGACGCCGGCCGCCTACACGGTGGGCGCAGTAGTCAACACGGTTAGCGACAGCAACGGCACGCATAGCTGCTCGCCGTCGATGCTGGCGACGGATCCGAACAATCCGATCGACGTCACCGGCGGCGCGGCGACGGTGGCGCCGACGCCGACGCTGAGTTTCGTCAATTGCCAGTAGGCTTGTGAATGGTGCTGGGGGTCGAGCGCGTTACGCGCGCGACTCCCAGCGCCCAACCGCCAGAGACGGATGCGCCCGGCGCGCGCGGCGGGCATCCGCCGCGCGCGCCGGGCGCAGTGTCATTTGCGCGGGGCACGACCCTCGCGCCGACGGGCGCGCGGTCGTGCCCCGCGCTGACGCTACTTCTTGCCGCCCGCGCGCCGGCGCTCGCCCCGCGCGCGCGTAGCGCGCGCGGACGGCTTGCGCGCGCCGGCCTCGGTCGACGCGGCCGCTTCGATGGGCGCGCCGACCTGGGCGCCGTGCTCCTGCTCCACCCCCGCGCGCTTGGCCAGTGACGCCTTCAGCGCCGCCATCAGATCGATGACCTGGGCGCGGCGCGGTGTCTCGGGCGCCTCGGTCACCTGCTGGCCGGCGATCTTCTGCTGCGCCGCCTCCATCACGCGCTCACGGAAGGTGTCATGGTACTTCGTGAGATCGAGCTTCTTCGCTGTGAGCTCGTCGATCAGACGCTGCGCCAGCCGGAGCTCGCTTTCCTTGACCACCTCCTGGGTGCCGCGATCGATCTCTTCGACCGGCCGCACTTCGTCGGCGTAATAGACGGTGTGCATCATCAGACCTTTCTCGTACGGGCGAATCAGTACGAGGTGCTCCTTGCCGCGCATCGTGAAACGCCCCAGCGCGACGCGCCCGCTTGCTTCCATCGCCTCGGTCAGCAGACGGTAGGCCTTTGCCGAGCCCGGCTCGCATCCGAGATAGTAGGCGCTCTCGAAGTAGACCGGGTCGATTTGCGCGAGCGGCACGAATTCGGTGATCTCGATCACATGGTTGCTGCCGCGCGCTTCGAGATTCTTCAGCTCCTCGTCGGTGAAGGTCACGTAGCGGTCCTTGGCGACCTCGTAGCCGCGCACCAGTTCGCTGCGCTCGATTATCGCGCCCTCGACCGGACAGAAGATCTTCTGCTGGATCCGGCTCAGGTCCTTGGCGTGAAGCAGGTTGAAGCTCACCGACTTCGAGCGCGTCGCGGGGAACAGGCGCACCGGAATCGAAACCAGGCCGAACGAGATGTTGCCGTTGCCGACCGGACGTGCTGCCATCTGCGCTACCTCCCTTGCGGGCCCACGGGCACAGCTTACCGGCCCGGCGACAGCGCAGGCCATACCGTGGGACGGCGAAAAGGCGAATTTATGAGATCCAGCAGCCGCGGCGGAAGCCGACGCTGACGGCGAAAGCGAAGCGAAATCAGCATGCTCGAAGAGTACCATCGCAAGCGCAGCCCCCAACACACCCCGGAGCCGTTCAGTGGGTCGGCGCGCGTCGGCAGTTCCGGCGGCGGAATGTTCGTGGTTCAGAAGCATCACGCGCGCCGGCTCCATTACGACTTCCGTCTCGAGATGGAGGGCGTGTTGCGTTCATGGGCGGTGCCGCGTGGGCCGTCGCTCAATCCGGCTGACAAGCGGCTGGCCGTGATGGTCGAGGACCATCCGCTGGACTACGCGAACTTCGAGGGTGTGATTCCCGCTGGCAACTACGGCGCCGGGCCGGTCATCGTATGGGACCGCGGCGCGTACCGTGTAACCGATCCGCCCAACGACGCCGTCGGCGGCGTCCGCGCCGGCAAGCTCGACTTCGAGCTGCACGGCTTCAAGCTTCAAGGGGGGTACACGCTGGTGCGCACGCGCGGCGGCGGCGCGCGTGCGAGCGGCGACAAACCGCAATGGCTGCTGATAAAGAAGCGCGACGCCTTCGCCTCCGCCGAGGACGACGTCCTTGAGCGGCGCCCGCGCTCCGTACTGAGCGGACTTACGGTGGAGGAGATGCGCACCCCGGCCGCGCTCAGTGACGCTATCACGGCGGAACTCGAGCGTCTGCGCGCACCCGCGTTGAAGGCGCCGTTTGCGCCTAAGAGTTTCCCCTTCGGACTGGCCAGGCTGGAGCGCGAGCCCGTCAGCGGCACACAGTGGCTATACGAGTTGAAGTACGACGGCGTGCGCGCGCTTGCCTTGCGCGACGGCCGGAGTGTGCGCCTGGTCGGCCGCAGCGGCGCCGACTTCTCTGCCAGCTATCCGGAGGTCGTCCTCGCGCTCAGCGCGCTGCCCTGCGAGCGTTTCGTGGTCGACGGCGAGATAGTCACTCCGGGCGCCGACGGCCGGCCGAACTTCCAGCTTCTTCAGCGGCGAATCCAGGCGCGCGACCGCGACGAGATCGCGCGTCTGGCGCTGCTCGCGCCGGTACTCTACTATGCCTTCGACTTGATCGTCTTTGGTCGCTTCGACCTGCGCGGGCTTGCCCTCGAAGATCGCAAAGCGCTTCTGCGCCGTATGATCCAAGACGAGGGCCCGCTGCGCTATCTCGACCACCATCTCGGCGACGGACGCGCGTTTTACGACGCCGTATGCGCGGCCGGTCTCGAAGGCGTGGTAGCCAAGCTGCGCACGGCCGCCTATCCGTCGGGGCGGACCGGCGCGTGGCTCAAGATCAAGTGTCCGACGGTCGGACGTTTCGTTATCGGTGGATGGACCGAGCCGGGCGGCGCGCGCGCGCACTTCGGAGCGCTGTTGCTGGGGCAATACGAAGCACCGGGGGTTTTGCGCTTTGTCGGCCGGGTCGGCACCGGCTTCGACGAGGACGCGCTGCGCGCGCTGAGCGCGAAGATGCGTGCTTTCGCGGTGGACGCCTCGCCGTTTCGTCGCCCGCGCGCGGGTGAACCGGTGCCGCCGCGCGGCGCGCACTATTGCACGCCCGCGATGGTATGCGAGGTGAGATTCTCGGAATGGACCGACGACGGCGCACTGCGCCATCCGAGCTTCATCGCGCTCGCCGAGGATGCCAATCCGACGCAGTGCGTATATCAGGGTCCGCGCGCCGCCGGCTCTGATGGCGCTCGCGCCAAGCCCTCGCGGCAGACCCAGACTGCTCTCTCAGACATAGAGAGCCGCCCGTCGAACCCCATCCGCAACCTCCCCAACGATTCCCGCAGGGAGCGGACCAAGGCTTCACCGCGCGGGGGCGGCGTTCCCGCCGAAACGCGACGCGTCAAAGTCACCCATCCCGACAAGGTCTTCTGGCCCACCGAGGGCTACACCAAGGGCGAGCTGATTTCCTACTACGAGGCGATCGCGCCGTGGATGCTTCCGTATCTGAAAGACCGCCCAGTAGTGCTCACGCGTTATCCGGATGGGATCGCGGGCAAGAGTTTCTTTCAGAAGGATGCGCCCGACTATGCACCGGGGTGGATCCGCCGCGCGCGTATCTACTCCGAGGATTCCCGGCGCGAGATCAGCTTCTTCATCCTCGACAGCGCCGAGGCGCTCGCTTATGTCGCCAACCTCGGCGCGATCCCGATCCACATCTGGTCTTCGCGCGTGCCGACGCTCGACAGTCCGGACTGGCTATTGTTCGATATCGACCCGAAGGGTTCGACCACAGCGCAGGCGGTGCGTGTAGCGCTCGCCACCGGCGCGGTGCTGCGCGCGGTCGGGATGCGCCCGTACGTGAAGACGTCGGGGCAGGCGGGCTTGCACGTGATGGTCGGGCTCAGGCCCGGCTATTCGTACGCGCAGGCGCGGATGTTTTCCGAGTTGGTGGCACGGCTGGTCCTCGAGCGTCTGCCAGGCGCGGCGACGCTCGAGCGCGAGGTCGGCGCGCGCGCCGGCAAAGTGTATATCGACTACCTCCAGCTCGGCGAGGGCAAGACGATCGCGGCTCCCTTCTCTGCGCGGCCATACCCGGGTGCCCCGGTTTCGGCACCGCTGCGATGGAACGAGCTCAAGATGAATCTCAATCCCGCCCGGTTCAACATCAAGACCATGCCGGCGCGCATGAAGCGGCAGGGCACCGATCCTTTTCTCGGCGTGCTGAACGATCCGCAGGAGCTCGAGCCTGCGCTGGCGAAGGTCGAGTCAGTGCTGCATCCGGGTTAAAACTGATGCCGCTCAGCGGCTTCGGGCCCGCGCTCCCGCTTACTGCTCAAGCAACTTGTGCAGGGATTCGAGCTCGCGGCGGACTTCAGCGATCGTGCGCAGCATCGCCGCGTTGCCATCTGCGCGCGCGCTCGCCGCAGGCGTTGGCGCGGGCGCCGATTGCGCGGCGGCCGCCGGCCGGGTGACCATCGCGCTCTCCAGTCCGACCTCGCGGATGTATTTCCTGGCGCCCTCGATGGTGAAGCGCTCTTCGTGGAGCAGGCGCTTGATCAGCCGCAGCGTTTCGATGTCCTTGTCGGAGTAGAAGCGATGCCGCGAGCGAGCATGCCGCGGGCGCAGGAAGGGGAACTGGGTCTCCCAGAAGCGCAGCACATACGCCTCGACCCCGAGCAGCGCCGCCGCCTCGCCGATCTTGAGCAGGCGCTCCCCGACGGCGCCGGCCGCCGCAGGGCGCGGAGTCTTGGCGCGCGCCGGGCGCGCGGGATGGGCGGAGCGACTCACTGCGAGCGCTTATGGACGCCGTTGGCGATCAGGTCTTTGAGCACCTGGCTCGGCCTGAAGGATAGCACGCGGCGGGAGTCGATGATGATAGCGGCGCCGGTCTGCGGATTGCGCCCCCGCCGGGCCTGCTTGTGGTTGACCACGAAGCTGCCGAAGCCGGACAGCTTGACTTTGTCGCCGCGGCGCAAGCTGTCCTCGATGATTTGGAAGACCTCCTCCACGATCTCGCAGGCTTCCTTTTTTGACCAGCCCACGCGCTCGTAGATCAGGTCCACGAGATCGGCCTTGGTCATGTCTTGCGGAGTGAACCCCCAAGCCGCTCCCCCGGAGCGAGATTTTACTGCCGCAACTCCGCCCCCAGCCGCAGCCGCGCCGCCTCCACCACCCTACCGTGGGCGCGATTCACCTCCTCGTCAGTCAGCGTGCGATCCCTGGCCCGGTAGCGGCAGGCGAGCGCCACGCTCTTGCGCCCGGGCGCGATCGACTCTCCCTCGTAAATGTCGAATACTTCGACGCTTTCGAGCCACGGCGAATCGGTCTCGCGAACCGCAGCCACTACTTCGGCCGCCGGCAAAGCGCGATCCACCACCAGTGCCAAATCGCGCCGGACAGCGGGGAATCGCGGTGGAGCGACAACCACTAGGCGCGGCTGAGAACCGTAAGCCATCAGCAGTGCTAAGTCAAGTTCAGTAAGCGCGCATGGATGACTAAGTTCGAGTCGTATCGCTTCCGCCGGATGCAACTCGCCCACGCATCCGGCCAACTTGCCGTCGAGCATCACCCGCGCCGAACGTCCCGGATGCAGAAAGCGATGCTCAGTCTGGCCCGGCGGGGCGAAGGCGACGCGTGCGCTCAGCCCGAGCGCGCTCAGCCACTGTTCGAGCACGCCCTTGAGCGTCCAGAAACCCGCCATCACGGGTGGTTGCCCCACCGTGCCCATCGCGTACTCGCCGTAGCTGAGCGCGGCCAGGCGCTGATGCTCGCTGGGCGCGCCAGCCTCGAGCGCGAACACTTTACCAATTTCAAAGCCGTGGAAGGCCGTCGCCTGACGGTTGAGGTTGAAGCGCAGCGCGCCGAGCAGTCCGGGTAGGAGGCTTAAGCGCAGCTCGCTCAGCTCGGCCGAGAGCGGATTGTCAACCCGCACCGCTTTCCCACTGAGCCCCGGATAGCGCTGGTTGTCGGAGGGCGCGACGAAGGCGATGGTTTTGACCTCGGTCAGCCCAGCGCCGATCATCAGCTCGCGCGCCGCGCGGTGAAAGCTGCGGTTCGGATTCGGAGCGGCGGGAAGAGCGGCGCGCTCGGGCACGATCGCGGGGATTTCGGCGAGCCCGCGCAGGCGCGCCACCTCTTCAGCGAGGTCGGCGGTTTCGTTCAGATCGGGACGGAACGTCGGCGGGGTGACGATAAGCCGCCGCCCGCCCGCCGCTTTGACCTCGGCACCCAGCGCGCGCAGGCGCTCGCGCACCTCGTTGGCGGGCAGCGCGACGCCGAGCAGCGCGGCGAGCGCGTCAACCTCAAGCTCGATCTGCCGCTCGGCCATCGGGCGCGGTTCGGCGACCGCCGGTGGACCGGCAACCTTGCCGCCCGCAGTACGCACGATAAGCTCCGCCGCGCGTGCGAGCGCGCGCAGCTGCCCCGCGCGGTCGATCGCGCGCTCGAAGCGATAGCTCGCCTCGCTGCGCAGGCCCATCCGGCGCGCCGTGCGCGCCACCGTCATCGGTTCGAAGTAGGCGCTTTCGAGCACGAGCTCCGTGGTCGAGTCGCTGACCTCGGAGTTGAGCCCGCCCATGACGCCGGCGATGGCCAGCGGCTTTTCGGGATCCGCTATCAACAGGTCGGCGGGAGCGAGTTCACGCCGGACGTTGTCGAGGGTGACGAAGTCGCGGTCGAGCGCGCCGCCGGGCGCCTGGTCGGCGCGGCGGACCACGATCCGGTCTTGGGCAATGCGCGTGCGGTCGAAGGCGTGCAGCGGCTGTCCCAGCTCGAGCATCACGTAGTTGGTGACGTCGACCACGTTGTTCAGTGCCCGCATCCCGCACAGCTCCAGCCGCCGGCGCATCCAGATCGGCGAGGGGCCAATTTTCACTCCGCTGATCGGCAGCCCTGCGTAATGCGGGCAGAGCTCGGGCGCAAGAATTTCGACGCGCAATCCGGAGGAGTTGTTTCCCGTCCCGCTGCCCGAGCGCGTGCGCGGCTTGAGCAGCGCGCCTTTGATCGCCGGCGGTGTCAGCTTCAGGCCGAAGAGCGCGGCGACTTCGCGCGCGAGCCCGAGGACCGACAGGCAGTCGCCGCGGTTGGGCGTGATCGCGATATCGAGCACGGTGTCGTCAACGCGCAGATACGCGGCCAGCTCGACGCCGAGCGGCGCATCGTCGGGCAGCGCGAGGATTCCCGTATGATCGTCGGAAAATCCCAGCTCGCGCTCCGAGCAGAGCATCCCTTCCGAGCGCACGCCGCGAATCACCGCGGCCTGAAGCGGCGCCACCTCTTCCAGACGTTGCGCGCGCGGCCCGCTGCCGTGGCCGGCGCCGCTGAGCCGCGCGCCGACCCGCGCGAACGCCGCCATCATCCCGCTGCGCACGTTGGGCGCGCCGCATACCACGCTGAAACGGCCGACCGCGCCGGCGTCAACGTCGCACAGGCTCAGGCGGTCGGCGTTGGGATGGCGCTCGGCTTTGAGCACCCGCGCGACGACGACGTCGCTGAAGCCTGGCGCGAGCTTCTCGACACTCTCGACCTCCAGCCCAGCCAGCGTCAGGCGCGTGCACAGCTCGTCGACGTCGGCCTCCAAGGGGACGAATTCGCCCAGCCAACTCAGCGCAAGCTTCATGACAATCGCTCGACGAAGGAGGGAAACTGGCCCAAAAAGCGCAGGTCGTTTTCAAAGAACAACCGCATGTCATCGACCCCGAGCTTGAGCAGCGCCGTGCGTTCGACCCCCATCCCGAAAGCAAAGCCCTGGTACTCGGCGGGGTCGTAGCCGACCGCGCGCAGGACGTTGGGATGGATCATTCCGGAGCCCAGGATTTCGGTCCATCCGGTCTGCTTGCACACCCGGCATCCCGCGCCCGCGCACAACAGGCAAGAGATATCGACCTCGGCACTCGGCTCGGTGAAGGGAAAGAAGCTGGCGCGAAAGCGCACCGCGGTTTCTGCGCCGAAGAAGGCGCGCGCGAACTCGGTCAGCACGCCCTTAAGATGGGCCATCGTAACCCGCCCCGCACGGTCCACCATGAAGCCCTCGATCTGGCTGAACATCGGTGAGGCGCGCACGCTCAGCTCGTCGCGCCGGTAGCAGTTGCCTGGGCAGACCACGGCGAGCGGCGGCTTGCGGCTCTGCATCACGCGGATCTGGCCGTTGGAGGTATGGGTGCGCAAGAGCATCCCGCCCGGCAGGAAAAAGGTGTCTTGCATCTCGCGCGCCGGATGGTCGGGCGGAAAGTTGAGCGCCTCGAAGTTGTGAAAGTCGTCCTCGACATCCTGGGTGGCGGCGACCTCGAAGCCCATCGAGGCGAAGATGTCGAGCATCTGCTCCATCGCGAGGGTTATCGGATGGAGCCGGCCGCGCGGGATGCGCGCGCCGGGCAACGTGATGTCCAGGCGCGCCTCGTTGAGCGAGCGCTCCAGCGCCTGCGCGCGGATCCGCTCTTGGAGGACTTCGAGGCGCTGCTCGAGCTCGCGCTTGACCTGATTGATAAGCTGGCCGATTGCGGGGCGCTCGGGCGCCGGCACCTCGCGCATCCGCCGCATCAGCTCGGTGAGCTGGCCGGCGCGGCCGAGCACGCGCACGCGCACGGCCTCGATCTGTTCGGGGCCGGCATCGTCGCCCAGCTCGGCCATCGCGGCCGTGCGGATCGCCTCGATCTCTGCCTTCATCCTCTACCCCCGCGGCGATGGCGCGCGCCAAATAAAAGACCATGTGGCACGCCACATGGTCTTCGCCCGGTGCGCGGGCCGGCGTCAGGCCGCGGCCGCGCCGAGCGCCTTTTTGGCGGTGTTGGCCAGCTCTGCGAAAAGCCCGTCGCGCTCAAGGGCGAGCGCCGCGAGCTGCTTGCGATCGATCTCGACGCCGGCCTTGTTGAGTCCGTCGATGAGCCGGCTGTAAGTGAGCCCGTACTCGCGGGCGAGCGCGTTGATACGCGCGATCCAGAGCGCGCGGAAATCGCGCTTTTTCTGCTTGCGGTCGCGGTAGGCGTAGGTCAGCCCCTTCTCCAGCGTGCTGCGGGCCTGACGGTAGAGCTTGCGCCCGCCGACGAAGCCGGAGGCGAGTTTGAGCTGCCGCTTGTGGCGGCGGCGGGTCTTGGGGCCACCCTTGGCGCGTGGCATTGGAGATCAGTCCTTCCTTTGGATTTGGCGGCGCGCGCGCATCCTCACAGGTACGGCACCAGCGCGCGCATCGTGCGGGTGTCGGTCGGGTTGAGCAGGCCGGCGCTGCGCAGCCTGCGCTTGCGCGCGCGTTTCTTGGAGGAGAGCAGGTGGCGCAGGTAGGCCTTCTTGTGCTTGATCTTGCCGGTCTTGGTCACCTTGAAGCGCTTGGCGGCGCTGCGATTGGTCTTCAGTTTGCCCATCGGTTGCGGCTCACCATCCGGTTTCTCTTGCGCTCAGCGCGGGGTCAGCAGGACCGACATGTTGCGCCCTTCCATCCGCGGCGTTCCCTCGGCCTGCGCGATATCCTGCACCTGCGCGATGATCGTATCGAGCAGGTTCCGTCCCAGCTCGGGATGGGTTATCTCCCTGCCGCGGAACGAAACCGACAGCTTAACACGCTGGCCCTCGCTGACAAAGCGCCTGATGTGTTTGATCTTGAAGTCAACGTCGTGTCTTTCCGTACGCGCGCCCATCTTGACCTCCTTGATCGCCGAGGCCGCGGCGTGGCGCTTGGAGTCGTGGACCTTTTTCTTTTGCGCGTAACGGTACTTGTCGAAGTCGGTGATCCGGCAGACCGGCGGTTGCGCGGTGGGCGCGACCTCGACCAGGTCGAGGCCGCGGCTTTCGGCCACGCGGATCGCTTCGCGCGTACTCATGATGCCGGCCTGGCGGCCGTCGACGTCGATTACGCGAACCTCGGGCGCCCGGATCTGGGTGTTGACCCTTATCGCCGGTTCACGTGAGGGCGGGGTTCGAAAATCTCTACGGATAAATCACCTCCGTCGGCATCCCAGCCGACCTGCCGCCCGGCTGACCGTCCGCCGGCTCAACGGCACTGGCGAGTCGAATTGTTCCCTCCCGCCGCCGTCGCGCTCGCTAGCCCGGCAACGGTTCACTCTTGAGCAGCGCCACCAGATTTTCAAGCGGCATGCTCTCATTCTTGGCCCCGCGCAGCCGGCGCAGCGAAATCGCGCGCCCGGCGGCCTCGCGCTCGCCGACCACGACCATGTAGGGCACCTTGGCCAGCTCGGCCGCGCGCACCTTGAAACCCAGCTTCTCGTTGCGCAGGTCGGCCGCCGCGCGAAAGCCCTCGCGCTTGAGCACGCCTGCGACCTCGGCGGCGTAGCTCTCGACCTTCTCGCTCAGCGAAAGCACCCGCGTCTGCTCGGGCGCGAGCCAGAACGGCAGCACGCCGCCGGTATGCTCGAGGAGCACGCCGATGAAGCGTTCGAGCGAGCCCAGGATGGCGCGATGGATCATCGCCGGGCGCTCCTCGGCGCCGGCGGCGTTGGTAAACGTCAGCCCGAAGCGCTCGGGCATGTTGTAGTCGAGCTGGATGGTGGCGAGTTGCCATCGCCGCTTGAGCGCGTCGGGCACGTAGACCTCGATCTTGGGCCCGTAGAACGCGCCCTCGCCCGGGTTGATCTCCCACTGCAGGCCATTGCGCGTCAGCGCCTCGCCCAGGATCGCCTCGCTCGTGCGCCACAGCTCCTCACTGCCGAGATGCTTCTCCGGCATGGTGGCGACTTTGGATTCCAGGTGCTCGAAGCCGAGCGCCTCGTACACGTCGCGCACCATTCGCAGGTTGATGTCGATCTCGGCGGCGATCTGTGCCGCAGTGCAGAAGATGTGGGCGTCGTCCTGCGACATCACGCGGACCCGGGTGAGCCCGTGGAGCACGCCCGAGCGCTCGGCGCGATGAAGGCGCGAGAACTCGGCCACCCTGAGCGGCAGGTCGCGGTACGAGCGCTTTTCCGCGCGGTACACGAAGGTGTGCCCCGGACAGTTCATCGGCTTGACGCCGTAGCCTTTGCGCCAGCCCTCCGGGCCGGTATCGACCGCGCTCTCGCCAGACTCCGGGTCGGGCGAGAGAAACATGTTCTCGCGGAAGTTTTCCCAGTGGCCCGAGGTATGCCACAGCTCGTTGCGGAAGATCTGCGGCGTGATCACCTCGTCGAAGCCGTAACGCCGGTACAGCCTGCGCACGTAATCGACCAGCGCGTTGAAGATCACCATCCCCTTGGGCAGATAGAACGGCTGGCCGGGCGCGATCGGGTCGAACACGAACAGCCCCATCTCGCGCCCGAGCTTGCGATGGTCGCGGGTGCGGGCGAGTTCGAGCAGCTTGAGGTGCTCCTCCAGCGCGGCTGCGCTGGCAAAGGCGGTCCCGTAGATCCGCGAGAGCATCGGATTGCGCTCGTCGCCGCGCCAGTACGCGCCCGCCACGCTGGTCAGCTTGAAGGCGCGCAAGTGGCCGGTCGAAGGCACGTGGGGCCCGCGGCAGAGGTCCATCCAGTCGCCCTGGCGGTAAATCGACACGCGCTCGTCGGGAATCCCGCGCAGGATTTCCACCTTGTAGTGCTCGCCCATCTGCGCGAAGCGCTCGATCGCTTCGGCGCGTGGCAGCTCGATGCGCTCGACCTTGAGATCGGCCTTCGCCAGCTCGCGCATCCGGGCTTCGATCTTCGGCAGATCGTCAACCGTGAACGGTGCCGGCGGGGCGAAGTCGTAGAAAAAGCCATCCTCGATCGTCGGGCCGATCGTCACCTGGGTGCCCGGGTAGAGGCTCTGCACCGCCTGCGCCATCAGATGTGCGGTCGAGTGGCGCAGCACGTCGAGCCCCTCGGGGCTGTCGGCCCTGATCGGCTCGAGGACGGCATCCTCCTCCAGCGGGCGGCTCAAATCGACGACTTTGCCGTTGACCCGCACGGCGACGACGTCGCGCGCGCGGGCGCCGTTGAGAACCTCGCCGGCAGGGGTGCCGCGCGGCACCCTGCGGCGCTCGCCGTCGAGTGTTACGTTGACCAGCGAACTCATTCTGTGGCGAAGGTCAGCATCGGCAGGGCGCGACTGAGCGGGCGGAAGCCGGCGGCGCGAAGCTCGTCAGGAAGCGCGCGTGTCGCGCGCGCAGGAGGCGTTCAGCCATGCCGGCATTGTAGCGCAAGACAGGTTGGTAGGCACGGGCGGGTTTGAACCGCCGACCCCTTCCGCGTCAAGGAAGTGCTCTCCCACTGAGCTACGTGCCTTCGTAACGATCCGCGGCCGCATGGCACCGCAGCCTCGATCCGCTAACAAAATTCCCGCCCCGGAGCAACCGAGGCGCCGGCGCGGCGACCCGGGCTATCTGCTAAGCTTGCCCGCCAAACGGGACGCGATGGATCGCGAACGGATCGCGCGCATTTTCTTCTTCGGCTTCCTCGCCGTGATGGGCTACGAGCTGTACCTGCTGCTCAGCCCGTTTCTGGCGCCCATCGCATGGGCGATGCTGCTGGCCTTCATCGTGCACCCCGCGATGCCGGGGCTGTTGCGCGCCGTGCGCAGCCGCAGCGCCGCCGCGCTCCTGCTCACCCTGTTTTTGGCACTCATCCTCGCCCTGCCCACCGCGTGGCTCTCCGGCAAGCTCGCGGTCGAGGCGTCCAAGGCGGTTTCGCTGCGCGATTTCATGCGTCAGGGAGTCGGACCCGCCAGCGCACAGGCGCTGCCCGCGGGCTGGATGACGACGATAGAGGCGTGGCTGGAAAACCAGGGGTTGCACCTTGAAGATGCGCGGCGCTGGATGAGCGAGGGCAGCGCCTATCTCGCCAACTACTTCGCCGCCAACGCCGCAACCATCGCGCGCAACCTGCTCACCTTCATCATCGACCTTGGCATTATGCTCTTCAGCTTCTTCTACCTGCTGCGCGACGGTGAGGAGTACTACGAATTCGTGCGCGCGCTCACGCCGCTTAGCGAGGACGACAAGGCGATGGTGTTCGAGACGCTGCGCACGATGCTTTCCTCGACGGTGCGCGGGCTGCTGCTGACCGCGCTGGTTGAGGGGATCCTGCTCGGCCTCGGGTACCTCGTCACCGGCATCCCCGACTGGCTGCTGCTGGGCGCGGCGTCGGGCGCGGCGGGGCTCCTGCCGGTCGGCGGCACGGCGCTGGTATGGGTGCCGGCGGCGATCTACCTGTGGGCGACGACCGGATGGGGCTGGGCGATCGGGCTATTGATCTGGGGCGTGGTCGTGGTCGGCGTGATCGACAACATGCTCAAGCCGATGACGATCGGCCAGGACAGCGGACTGCCCGCGCTGGCGCTGTTCTTCGGGATCACCGGCGGGCTGGAAGTATACGGCCCGCTGGGAATTTTCGCCGGCCCCGCCGTGATCGCGATCTTCGCCGCGCTCATCCGCGTCTATCGGCGCAGCTACGGCGCGCCCCCGCCGCCGTCGCCGGTCTAGCGCCTGTCGCCACCGCGGCCGCCGTCCGGCGCCCCCGGCCTTGGCGGATGGCGCAGGGGCGGCGCGCGACGCTAGATTAGACTGCGGACCCGATGAGCGCGGTCAAGGAACAGAAGGCGATTGCGATAATCGCGCGGCTGCGCGAGCGCGGCTTCAACGCCTACCTCGCCGGCGGATGCGTGCGCGACCGCGTGCTCGGCGTGCCCGCGCAGGACTACGACATCGCCACCGACGCGCGCCCCGAAGTCGTGCAGGAGCTGTTCGACAACACGGTCGCGGTGGGCGCGCGCTTCGGCGTGATCATGGTGGTGGACGGCGACGACAGCTTCGAGGTCGCCACTTTCCGCGCCGACCTGCCTTATCTGGACGGCCGCCGCCCCTCGGCGGTGCGCTTCGGCGTGATCGAGGAGGACGCCCGCCGGCGCGACTTCACGATCGGCGGGATGTATTACGACCCGATCGAGGAGCGCGTGATCGACCTGGTCGGCGGGATGCGCGACCTGCGGGCGGGAGTGATCCGCGCGATCGGTGACCCTGCCGAACGCTTCGCCGAGGACCATCTGCGCGTCCTGCGCGGCGTGCGCTTCGCCGCGCGCTTGGGCTTCGAGATCGAACCCGCGACATGGCGCGCGATGCGCCGGGCAGCGCCCAAGGTCGCCGGTATCGCGGCCGAACGCGTCGGCGAGGAGTTTGTCATGATCATGACCGGCGGCCATGCCGCGCGCGGGCTCGACCTGCTGCGCGACAGCGGCCTGCTCGAGGTCGTGATGCCCGAGATCCTGCCGATGATCGGATGCGCGCAGCCCGAGAATTTCCATCCCGAAGGCGACGTTTACCGCCATACGCGGTTGGCGCTCTCGATGCTCGAGCCGGGATGCAGCGAGACGCTGGCCTTCGGCGTGCTGCTGCACGACGTCGCCAAGCCGCAGACCCGCGCCGAGGCCAACGGCAAGGTCACGTTCTACGGCCATACCGAACAGGGGGCCGAAACCGCGGCCGGCATTATGCGCCGCATGCGCCGCTCGCGCTTCGTCCAGGAGCGGGTCGCCTATCTCGTGCGCAACCATCTGCGGCTGTGCATGGCGCCGCGGATGCGCCCGTCGACGCTCAAGCGGATGCTCGCCGAGGACGGCTTCGGCGAGCTGCTCGAACTCGCGCGCCTCGACGCGCTCGCCTCCAGCTCCTACCTGGGCTTCTATCACTTCTGCGCCCGCGCGCTCGCCGAGCTGGGCCACGAGGAGATCCGGCCGCCGCGCCTGGTCAGCGGCGACGACCTGATTGCGATGGGCTTCGCGCCCGGCCCGCAATTCAAGACCATCCTCAAGGACGTCGAGGATCAGCAGCTCGACGGCGCGCTCGGCTCGCGCGACGAGGCGCTCGACTACGTGCGCCAGCGCTACGGCGCGACCGCCCGGCAGGCCGACTGAGTGCGAGCTTAAGGGTGCTTGTCGCCCGCAACATCACGCGCCGCTTCGGCCGCCTCGTCGCGCTCGACGCGGTGGACTTCGACGCCCGTCCGGGCGAAATCCACGCGCTGCTTGGCGAAAACGGCGCCGGCAAGACCACCCTGATGAACATCCTGGCCGGCCGCTTGCGCCCCGACGGCGGTTCGGTCGAACTCTTCGGCCGCCCGCTGCGCGCGGGTTCGCCCGCCGCGGCGCTCGCCGCCGGCGTCGCCGCGGTGCATCAGAGCCCGATGCTGTTCGAGCGGATGACTTGGGAGGAGAACCTCGCGCTCGGCGGCTTCGACGCGGCCGGCGCGCGCCTCAATCTGGAGAAGGTCGCCGGACGCGCGGGCGAATTGGCCGCGCGGCTCGGCTTTGCGCTGCCCGAGCCCGGCGCGCGGATCGAAGGGCGCACGATGACCGAGCGGGTGCGGCTGGAAGTTCTGCGCGCGCTGAGCTTCGCGCCGCGCGTGCTCATCCTGGACGAACCCACCGGCCTGCTTGCGCCGGGCGAGCTGGCGGCCTTCCTCGAGATGCTGCGCCGGCTGCGCGGCGAAGGCCGAATCGTAATCCTGGTCACCCACAAGCTCGCCGAAGCGCTCGCGGTAGCGGACCGCATTACCGTCCTGCGCCGCGGACGCGTCAGCGCGCGGCGCGCCGCTGGCGAGGTTACGGAAACCGAGCTTGCGCGTTTGATGATCGGTGAGCTTGGCGCTGCGGACGACTCCGCCCGGCATCCCGGCGCGCCCGGCGCCGCGGCGCTCGTACTCGAAGCTCTGGTCGTTGAGCGGGACGGGCGTCGCGCACTCGACGGTGTGAGCCTCGCCGTCAACGCGGGCGAGATCGTCGGAATCGCGGGCGTTGACGGCAACGGCCAGAGCGAATTGGTCGAGGCGCTGGCCGGGACGCGCCGCGCCGCTGCTGGACGGATCCAGGTCAGCGCCGGCGCGTCCGCCGAGACGGATGGGACCGACAATGCGGGCGCCACCGCGCTGGCGGTGATCCCGGAGAATCGCGATCTCGACGGGCTTATCCTCGACATGACGCTGTGGGAGAACCTGCTGCTCGCGCCGGCGCTGATGAAACGGGCGGCGCGAGGCGCGGGATGGCTGAGCGCAACACGCGCGGTTGAGCTGTGCGCGGCGCTGCTCGCGCGCTTCCGGATCCGCGCCGCCGGTCCGGACGCGTGCGCAAGGGAGCTCTCCGGCGGCAATCGTCAGCGGCTGTGCGTCGCGCGCGCACTGGAGAGCCGCCCGCGCGTGCTGGTCGCGCACAACGTGACGCGCGGCCTTGATCTCCGCGCCACCGCCGAGGTCCATCGGATGCTGGCCGATTTCGCGGCCGCCGGCGGCGCGGTGCTGCTCATTTCGAGCGACCTTGACGAGTTGCTTTCACGATGCGGCCGGCTGGCCGTAATCAGCCGCGGGCGTCTGCGCCCGCTCGGCGCGGCCGAGCGCGATCCCGTCCGGTTGGGCCTGCTGATGGCCGGCGCGTGGTAGGAGTCCGGCAGGGCGCGCAACGCGCTTATTGGCGAAGCGGTCAAGGAATAAGTCGACCGCCGTCGCCGGCGTACCTGGGCGGCTGCCGTCATGAACTTCCGCGGGATACGTGGAAGCGTGCGTGGTGTTGAAGCTCAACCCCAGTCTCGCGTCGATTAGGGCCGGTGATGGACGCCTTCTTCGGCGCGGTCCATGAGCTCGCGTTCGATCGCGCTGCCGCCCAAAGGACCGCGCGGCTTCGCGCGTCGATCGGCGCGTATGACGCTTTATCGCCGGCGTTGCGCTTGCCCACGAACTGATTCTGGTGACGTCGAACGTGCGCGAGTTCAGCCGGCTGACCGAGTTGCGCGTCGAGAACTGGCGGGAGTAGCCGGCGCCAACGCAGCAAGCGCATCGGGCGTCCGCCATCCTGGCCCACGCGCCTGGCGCGCCCGGGCTCGAGAAACCATCCGCCGAGCGACCCGCACGCGGCGATTGCCGCCAGGCCGAAGAGCATCAAGGTTACCGGGATTTGGTCAGTTGTCGGCCAGCCACTGCCGCCAGGGTCTGGGGGCTCGGAGGCGAAATCGGAGCCGCTCGGAACGAGCGGACCGTTCGAACTGTTAGCGGCGGCGTTGCCGCCGGCAGGGCTGAAAAAGGCCTGCGCCGGGCGCCGGGGCGCGCGCGCGTTGAGGCGCGCGTCGGCCGAACATACGCAGACGGCGTAATGGTAAAGCAGGAGCTTGAATTGGGTTGCCGGGGACGTGACATCGGCGCTCCGGTACATCCGAATCATGTTGTCGCGCTGTTCGTCGCAGCCCGCGGCGGTTGCGGCTGAATCCATCTCGAGCCACCGGCTGAGCGGCGCTTGAAGCTGGAGCGCGCCGGGCGGATCGCCGGCAGTAAACGGCGGCGCCATCAGGTACCAGGCCGCGCCGCGGGAACTTGCCTTGGCCGTGGCAGCCAAAGCGACACAGGCAAAACACCCGGCAGTGAGTAAACCAACGAGCAAGCCGGCGGACTTCTTTACGCTTGACATCGAAAATACTCCCCTGGCGCTTGGCGACGCGCGATTTTTCACGCGGCCGACGATTTGATCGACCTTGCCTGCCTTCGGACACAGGAGTAGCGAGGGTGAGGGCGGAAGTCGCAAGAAAATTCCGAGATTTGTGCAAGATTTCTCGGCGATGAAAGCGGAGCAAAGCTTTTTCGGCTCCTTTGAATTGGATTCCGCTAATGCATGTCTGCGGCAGGGCGAGCGCGCGATCTTCCTCACGCCCAAGGCCTTCGCGATGCTCCGATACCTGGTGGAGCACCCTGGCCAGCTCGTGACCAAGGACGATCTCTGGCGCGCCGTCTGGCCTGGGGTCACAGTGACCGACGCCGCACTCACGGTGTGCATGAGCGAAATCCGCAAGGCCCTCGGCGACGAGGCGAAGGCTCCGCGCTTCGTTCAGACCGTGCATCGGCGCGGTTATCGGTTCATCGCTCCCGTCGGCAGCCGGCCGGTGTCAGGCTGGGCGCCCAACGTCGGGAATCAAGATCACGCAGTATTTTCGGGCCCTCGGTCCCGTGCGGGCGGCTTCGTCGGGCGGGAACCCGAGTTGGCGCGGTTGCGCGAATGGCTGGAGAAAGCGCTGGCCGGCAAGCGTCAAATCGTCTTTGTCACCGGCGAGCCGGGAATCGGCAAGACGACCCTGGTAAACGAGTTTCTGCACAAGGTTGCGGGCCGCGCGAGCCTGCGGATCGGGCGTGGGCAGTGCATCGGGCACTACGGCATCGGCGAGGCCTATCTGCCGGTGCTGGAGGCGCTTGGGCGGCTGTGTCGGCAGCCGCACGGGGAACGCCTGATTGAGCTCCTCGACCGGCACGCGCCGACGTGGCTGGCGCAGATGCCGGCGCTCCTCGATGCCGGCGAATTAGAAGCGCTGCACAGAAAGGTCGCGGGCGCCACCCGTGAACGGATGCTGCGCGAGCTGGCCGAAGCAATCGAGGTAATCACCGCCGAAGTTCCGCTCGTATTGATCCTCGAAGACCTGCACTGGAGTGACTACTCGACGCTTGACTGGCTCGCGTGTCTGGCGCGCCGCGAGGAACCGGCAAGGCTGTTGGTATTGGGCACCTACCGGCCGGTGGAACTGGCCGTGCGGGAGCACCCGCTCAATGTGCTCAAACAGGAGCTTCGGGAACACGGCCTATGCGAAGAACTCTCGCTGACGCTGCTGAGCGAAGGGGCGGTGGTTGAGTATCTGGCGGCCCGCTTCGCATCGCTTTCCCGCGAGTCACTCGGCAAGCTGGCGCGCGCAATCCATCGGCGCACGGATGGCAATCCGTTTTTCATGGTCAATATAGTCCACTATCTAATCGCGCAAGAACTGATAGTCGAGACCGGCGGGCGATGGAGGATGCGAAGCGACCTGCAGAAGGCGGAACAGGATATACCCGAAGGCCTCATGCAGATGATTATGCGGCAGGCCGAGCGACTGGATTTCCGTGAACGCCGGTTACTCGAGGCGGCAAGCGCCGCGGGGGCAGAGTTTTCGGTTGCGGCCGTCGCGGCAGGCCTGGAAATGGCAGTGGCAGAAGTCGAAGGGTGGTGCCAGGCGCTGGCGAGGCAGGGACAATTCCTGCGCACAGCCGGAATCGGCGAATGGCCCGACGGCACGGTTGCGGCGCGTTACGCATTCATCCATGCGCTCTATCAGGACGTCCTCTATCAGGCAACGGCGGCCACCCGGCGCATCGATCTGCATCGCCGGATCGCTCGACGCGAAGAGGCCGGCTACGGCGCTCGCGCAGTCGAGATCGCGGCGCCGCTTGCCGTCCACTTTGAACGCGCCCGCGATTACTCGGCTGCTATTAGGTATTACCGGCTTGCCGGAGAGAATGCCGCCCGCGTATCCGCTCATCAGGAGGCGATCCAGGATTTCCTCGCCGCGCTGGATCTGCTGGCCCGCATGCTGCCGGATAACGCCGAGCGCAGCTCGCAGGAATTGGCCCTCCAGCTTGCCCTTGGTTCCGCTCTAAACGCCATAAAAGGATGGGCCGCGCCGGAGGTCGAGCGGGCCTACGCCCGCGCACAAGAGCTCTGCAAGCGGCTGGGCGAGCCGCCGGAGGGTTTCCCCGTCCTTCATGGACTCTGGTCGCTACATTACGTGCGAGGCGAGTTACCGACAGCCTATCGGTTCGCCGAGCAGCTTCTGTGCCGCGCGCGGACCGCGCACGATCAGACGTTGTTGCTGTTCGCTCACGGCGCTCTGGGAGATACCTCGTTCTCGATGGGAGAATGTCTCCTCGCCCGCAAGCAGCTTGAAACCGCATTCGCTCTGTACAATCGTGAGCGGCCGATGGCGATCGGTCATGATCCGGGGGTGAACTGCCTGTCGTACCTGGCGTTGACCCTGTGGACCCTGGGCTACCCGGACCAGGCGCTCGGGAGAGCCGATGAAGCGCTCGCGCTGGCCCACACGCTATCCCATCCGCCGAGCCTGGCATTTGCCGAGGGTGTCGTTGGATATTTCCGACAGTATCGGCGAGAGGCAGCCGCCGCCCAGAAGATTGCCGAGCATCTGATTGCATTCTCCGTCGAGCACGGGTTTGCCCACTGGCTGGCTCAGGCAACGATTACACGAGGCTGGGCGATCGCAGAACAAGGGCACAGCGAAGAGGGGATTGCACAGATACAGAAGGGACTGGCTGCATGGCGCGCGATCGGAGTCGAGTTTCTGCGCCCGCACGCTCTTTGCCTGCTGGCCGAGGCCTATGCACAGGCGGGCCGGCCGGACGACGGCCTGTGCGCGCTCACCGAGGCGCTGGCCGCCGCGGACAAGCACGGAATCCGTCACTACGAGGCTGAAGCATCTCGGCTTAAGGGCGAACTGCTGCTCAGGCAGGGTCGTTCCAGTGCCTCGCAGGCGCATGCCTGCTTTCAACACGCGATCGAGATCGCGCGCAAGCAGAACGCCAAGTCACTCGAACTGCGCGCCACCCTCAGCCTTGCGCATCTGCTCGAAAACCAGAACAAACGTGCCGAGGCGCGCGCGATGCTTGCCGCTGTCTATCGTTGGTTCACCGAGGGCTTCGGCACCGCCGATCTCAGGGACACCGCGGCGTTGCTCGGGCGGCTCGCTAGTGCCTGAAGCTCATCAGCTCGAGGTCGATCTCGACTGCGCGCTCCATCGGGCCTTCGCCCACGCTTTCCCGATGCTTGCCCTTGATCACGCCCACCCCGGGCGCCATCCAGTAGTAGTCCTCGACGCGAATCGCGCGCGTTGCGGCCGGCGCCACGCCGCCGGCTGCCGGACGGAAGTCCGCGACGCCCTTCAGCGGCGAGGCGATCCCGGTTTCACGCACTCGCACGCATGCGGTGAACGTGCCTGCCGGCACCGTGATCTTGTCGCTTACGCTTTCGATCATCGTCTTGGCGAAGAACACGGTGCCGTCGAGCGTGCGGTCCACTTCACGCCAGATCGTGCCGACCTTGATCGGGTACTTGATGACCCACGAATTGTCGTCGAGGTGCGGCTCGAGGCCGTCGGGCGACTCGCGGGCGACATAGCGGATCCCCTCGGGTTGGGCCGCGTAATACTCGGTAAACGTTTTTTCGCCGCCGCCGGTGTTGCGCTGCCCCACCGCCATCACGCCCAGGAGCTTGCGCGGCGCGAGGTTGGTCGCCGTCAGTCGCCCGCTCGCGCCGGTCGAGGCGCGATAGCGCAGCATCCAGGTCATCCCCTGCTCGAGTGGGAAATAGTCCGTCGCGCCCGGCGTGCCGCGATGGCAGGCCGAGAGGACGAGCGCAACAGCGATGAGCGCGGCGGCCGCCGCGCGAGCGATTTTGCGTTTCATGTTATCTCCCGGGCTGCGACAAGATCTGCCGTGCCGCGCCGCGGCGGTCAAACCGCCGCCCGCCGCTTTCGCCTTGACTGCCGCTGACGCGCGCGCTTAGCCTACAGCCGTATCCGGCGGCACCTCGAGCAAAGGCGGCAGGCGCGATGAACAGCGTTCATGACCTCGGCGGGATGCACGGCTTCGGACCGGTCGTGCGCGAAGAGCACGAGCCGGTCTTTCATGCCGACTGGGAAAAGCGCGTCTTCGCGATAGCGCTCGCGCTGATGGGGCGGCGGGTCAATAACGTGGACGAGTTCCGCCGCGCGATCGAGCACATGCCGCCGGCGCGCTATCTCGCCGCCACCTACTACGAAAAATGGCTGCACGCGATCCAGTCGCTGCTAATCGAGAAGGGCGTCGCCACCGCCGATGAGCTCGCAAGCGGCCGCGCAAGCGCGCCCGCGCCGGCGCGCGGGACCGGGCCGCTCGGTACCGGCGGCGGCGACGGGGTGGAGTCGTTCGACAGCGCCGCGGTCAAGCTGCGCTTCGACAAGAGCTTCCGCCCGCGCTTCAAGCCGGGCGACCGCGTCGTCACCCGCAACTTCAACCCCGAGCATCACACGCGCCTGCCCCGCTACGCGCGCGGCAAACGCGGCGTTATCCGCTACGACCAGGGCGTCTTCGTCTTTCCCGACACCCACGCGCACGGCCGCGGCGCCAGGCCGCAGCACGTCTACACGGTCGCCTTCGAGGCGCGCGAGTTGTGGGGCGCCGACGCCAATCCGCGCGCGCCGGTTTATCTGGACTGCTGGGACGACTATCTCGAGCGCGACCGCGCGGCGGCAAAGCCGGCGGCGCGCACACGCCCGACGGCCAAACCCGCCCGCGCAAGCCGGGCGCGCAAGGGACGCAAGCGATGAGCGACATGCATGATCACGACCACGGCCACGACTACCATAATGCGCCGCTCTCCGAACCGGCGCAGCGGGTAAAGGCGCTGGAGTCGCTGCTGGTCGAGAAGGGATTGGTCGATCCGCAGCTTCTCGACCAGCTCATCGACACCTACGAGCGCAAGATCGGGCCGCGCAACGGTGCCCGCGTCATCGCCCATGCCTGGGTCGACGGCGAGTACCGCAAGCGCCTGTTCGAAAACGCCGCCAAGGCGATCGAGGAACTCGGCTACCCGCCGGGCCCGCAGGGCGAGCACATGATGGTGGTCGAGAACACGCCGCGCGTGCACAATCTCGTCGTCTGCACGCTGTGCTCGTGCTATCCGTGGTCGGTCCTGGGGCTGCCGCCGGTGTGGTACAAGAGCCCGGCTTACCGCGCGCGCGCGGTCATCGATCCCCGCGGCCTGCTCAAGGAGTTCGGTGTCGACGTGGGCGACAAGGAAGTGCGCGTGTGGGACAGTAGCTCTGAGATGCGCTACGTGGTGATGCCCGAGCGACCGGCGGGCACCGAAGGATGGAGCGAAGACGAGCTGGCGGAGCTGGTCACGCGCGACTCGATGATCGGCACCGCGGTGGTCAAGGCGCCTGCGCGCCGGGCCCGCTCCGAGTCCCGCGCCGCCGGGTAGGGATGAGCCCGAAGAGCACCGAGGAGCTGGTCGCCGCCGCGCGCGCCCGCGTGCCCGAAGCGATCTTCAGCGAGCCGTGGGAGGCGCGCGCCTTCGCGGTCGCGGTCGCGTTGTGCGAGTCCGGGTGCTTCCCGTGGGCGGAATTCCAGCAAAGCCTGATCGACGAGATCCGCGAGGCTGAAGGTGCCGGCCGAGCCGCCCCCGGCGGCGCCGACTACTACCATCGCTGGCTCGGCGCGCTCACTCGCCTGCTCGCCGCCAAGGGAATCGTCGGTGCGGCCGAGCTCGAAGCGCGAATCGCGGTCGTCGGTCCGCCGCCGCCCCCGCAGGACCCCAGGCAGGGACAGACGAAGTAGGCCGACTCCTCCGGCCCGGACTCCGCGATGTATCGCTATGTGATCGGCGCGATTGTCGTGGCAGTTGCCGCCGCGCTCATCGGGTGGAAATGGAACCGGCGGCAACAGGCTGAGCATGCACGCGAACAGGCGCAAATCGCCGAACTCTCCGAGCACGTTCGCCAGCTGGAGCAGGAAAATTCCGATCTCAAGGCCGCACTCGCCAAGGTCCAGGCGGAAGAGAACCGGCTCGTTACCGAAAATCAGATCCTGACCAAGACGCTGGAGCAAGCGCGCCTGACCGGCAAGATTCCCGACAAGCTGCCCTATCCGCCCAAGTGACGGCGCGACCACGAGCGTGGGCGCAGGACCTGCGCGTCGGTCACCGCTCGGCCGGCGGCGACGCCGCGAAGCGCTGCCATTCGGCGAGGAACGCGAGCGAGCGTAGGTTCGGCATCCGGTCCAGATAGACTTCGCCGTTCAGATGATCGTGTTCATGCTGGACGACGCGGGCATGGAAATCGGCGGCCACGAAGTCCAGCGTCTCGCCCTTGCGCCCGAGCGCGCTGACCCGCAGCCGCCGGTATCGCGGGACCAACCCCCGCAACTCCGGAATACTCAGGCATCCCTCCCAGTCGTCGACGGTGTCGCGCTCCAGGATTTCGATCTGCGGATTGATGAGGAACGTCAGGGGCACCGGCGGCATCTCGGGATAGCGCGGATGGTGGCCGACCTCCAGCACCGCCACCCGCAAGGGCAGATGGATCTGTGGCGCGGCCAGTCCGACGCCGTTGTACTCGCGCATCGTGTCCACCATGTCGTCGAGCAGGCTTTGAAAGCCGGGCGTCGCGATGCGCTCGGGCGCGACGGGCTGCGCCTGTGAGCGCAGCACCGGATGGCCCAGACGGCTAACCTTGAGAATCATCTCTGCACGACCCCCTTGCCTGGCGGGGCGATTCTAGCGCATCGCGGACGCATCCGCGTGAATCCTGACCGCCGCCGCTCTCCTGCGGTACACAATCTCCGGCGGGGTCTCCTTTTGCTTGACCGCCCGATGTACACCGGATAACTTACAGAAAATTCATGAGAAATATGACTATTTAAGTCTTTTATTTTTCCAGAATGATCGAAATTCATGCCGTTTTGGTTGGTTTTCTCGTCGCGGCGCTGGTCGCTATGACCGGGATCGGTGGCGGCTGCCTGATGGCGCCGATACTAGTCGCGGGGATGGGGGTTCCGATGCCGGTCGCGGTGGGTACGGACCTGCTGTACTCGACCGCGACCAAGCTGGCGGCGTTGGCCTTCTATTGGCGCCGAGGCAAGGTGCGCTGGCGGGTTGCCGCTTTGATGTTGACGGGCAGCCTGCCGGCCGCGGTGCTTGCTTTGGGCGCTATCTGGTGGATGCGGTCGAGCGCCGAGGGCCTCACAACTCTAATGAGCGTGTCGCTGGCTGCCGCGTTGACACTCAGCGCCGGCGCGATTTTTACTCGCGAGCGGCTCTATGACGTCAATGGAGATACGTCAGGCGGCGGTGGGCGATCGGGGCGGGCGGCGGTGATTACGGCGGGGGCGGCGGTGGGCGCGCTGGTGAGCCTGTCCTCCGTCGGCGCGGGCGCGATCGGGGTTGCCGCGCTGCTGCTTATCTACTCGAGCCTTGAGCTCGGTGAAATCATCGGCACCGACCTCGCGCATGGTGTCGTGCTCGCGGCGCTCGCCGCGGTGGGACATGCGGCGCTGGGCAATGTGGATTTCGCCCTGCTCGCTAATTTACTGGCCGGCATGATCCCCGGGATATGGCTGGGCGGGCGGTTGACCGGCTGGCTGCCGGAGCCGATGCTGCGGCGGACGATCTCGCTCCTGCTGCTCGGCAGCGCGCTCCGGCTCGTCGCCTGAGCGACGGATTCCTTCGCCGACGGCCGCTGCAAGCCGCGCACGGCCGCGCCAGGCATGGCGCGGTCAGAAACCGTAGCCGACGAGTTCCGGATGGCTCGCCGCATACGAGCGCGCGAAACCGAGTTGCGCCTCGCTTTCCGCATGGATCTCAAGTAGCGGCTCGCCTCTGGCGACGATGTCGCCGACGGTCCTGAGCAGGCGCACTCCCGAGGAGATGTTGGCCGGCGCGCCGGCGAGCTTGGCCAGCCGCGCGACGCGCCAGCAGTCGATCTGGCGGATTCGACCGTCGGCGGGCGCGCTGACCACTGCGCGGAACGGGGCCTCGGGCGGCAGCTCGCGCGCGCCCTGCGCCTCGACAATCTGCTCGAACTTGCGGAGCGCCGCGCCCGAGGAGAGCGCCGATTGCGCCGCGCGATAGCCTTCCAGCGCCTCGACCACGCCGCTCATCTCGAGCAGCCGCGCGGCCAGAAAGAGCGACTTTTCGCGCAAGTCGACCGGCGCGTCGGGCTCGCGCCGCAGCACCGCGAGGACGTCGAGCGCCTCCAGGCGCGGGCCGACCCCGCGCCCGACCGGGCCGCGCGCCTCGGTCAGGAGGGTTTCGATTCGCAGCTCGATCCGCTCGGCGACCGCGCGGAAGAGCGCCGCGAGCTGCTGGGCGGCGGCGGTGGTGCGCACCTTGGCCGTGGGGCCGACCGGGATGTCGATCAAGACATGCGTGGCGCTGACGCTTTTCTTCTTGGCCAGAATCGACGCCACCATCTGCTGCTCGGTGTCGAGCTCCATCGGCCGCTCGACGGTGATCAGGATGTCGTCGGCGGGGGCGAGCTCGAGCGCGCCGCCCCATGCGATGCAGGCGCCGGTCTTCTCGACCACCGCACGCAGTTGTTCGGCGCTCAGCTCGACCTCGGCGACCGCGCCCATCGTGTCGGCGGTGCCGGCGGGCGAAGTGATCGCGCGCGACGAGGTCTTGGGCACGACCAGGCCGTGGGCGGCAAGGATCGGCACCACCACCATCGTGGTCCGATTGCCAGGCACGCCGCCGATACAGTGTTTGTCGAGGACCGCGGTGGAATCGAAGCGCAATTGCGAACCGGTCGCGATCATCGCCCGTGTGTAATCGACCAACTCGTCGAGATCGAGCGCGCGCAGCGCGCACGCCATTACGAACATCGCGAGTTCGACCTGCGAGTAGCGCCGATGGACGACGTCGGTGAGGATGGCGTCGAACGCCGCGCGGTCCAGCCGCCGCCCGCGCAGCTTGTCGCGCACGCGGTCGACGCTGCGCGGCGGCACCGCCAGGGTGGCGCTAACGGCCGCGCCCTCGGGCAGGCCGAGGTCGCGAAAGGCATCGCGCGTAAGCCCGATCTCGTCCGCGCTGACCATCTCGTCGTCGCAGAAGTCGAGCACGCCGGTAACCTCGCGCGTTTGGCCGGTCTGCGGGTCGACGCCGATGATGCGGGCGCGGTCCATCGGGTTGAATCCCAGGTTGCCGCGGGTGACCGCTTTGCGGTTGATTACCACCACGTGCTCGCGCAGGGTGTCGATATGCAGACGGCGGATGCGGAAGGTTCCGCCTTTGCTCCCATCGTCCATCAGAGCCGAACTCCTTCGAGATGGCGCGCGACCGCCGCCTTCCACCCGAGCTCCTTCTCGATCGCCTCGCGCAGCGCGGCCGCTGCCGGCGGTTCGCCGTGGACCACGTACACGATCTCGGGTCGGCGCACCGCCGCACGCAGCCATCCGATTATCTCACCTTGGTCGGCGTGAACGGAGAACGCCTCGACGTTGACCACCTCCGCCTTCACCGGCACGTAGCGCCCGAGCATCTTGACCTCCGGTTCGCCCGCGAGCAGTCGGCGCCCGCGCGTACCGTCGGCCTGGTAGCCGACGAGGATCACCGTGTTGCGCGGGTCGGGCAAGCGGTTGGCCAGATGGTGGAGCACGCGCCCGCCGGTCGCCATCCCCGAGGCTGAGATAATTATTGCCGGCCCGCCGACGAAATTGAGCCCGATCGATTCCTCCACCGTGCGCGTCTCGATTATCTCCGGGGGGTCGAACGAATCCGGTTCGCGCGCGACCTCGGGGCGCAATCCGCTGTCAGTGCGCTCGGCCGCCGCCCGATAGACCTTCAGCGCCGCCGACGCCATCGGGCTGTCGATATAGACCGGCGCCGCCGGCAGCCGGTGCGCGCGCACCAGCCGACGCAGATGAAACATCACGACCTCGGTGCGGTCGACCGCAAACGACGGAATTACCGCCACCCCGCCGCGCCCAAGCGTGCGCGCCAGCGCCTGCTCGAACAGCGCCAGCGAGGCGGCGTCGTCATGGCGGCGGTCGCCGTAGGTCGATTCGACCACGACAACGTCGGCCGCCGGCGGCGGATCGGGCGCTCGGAGCAACGGATGGTGCGGGCGGCCGAGGTCGCCGCTGAACAGCACGGTGCGCGGGCGCGGATGGCCAAGTTCGACCGCGACGCTGGCCGCGCCCAGGATATGTCCCGCGCGGCGCATCGTGGCGAACACGCCGTCGGCGACGGCGAAACGCTCGCCGAATGGCCGCGGCTCGAGCGCCTCCAGCGCGCGCAGGGCGTCGTCTTCGGTGTAGAGCGGGCGCGCCGGCGCATGCTTGGAATAGCCGCGGCGGTTGGCGTAGGCGGCTTCCTCCTCCTGAAGATGACCGCTGTCGGGGAGCAGGATGCGGCAGAGCGCCTGCGTGTCGGCGGTGGTGAAGACTTTTCCGCGGTAGCCGTCGCGCCAAAGCGCCGGCAGATAGCCGGAGTGGTCAAGATGCGCGTGCGAGAGCACCAGCGCGTCGATCGCGCGGGGCTCGATCGGAAAACGATCCCAGTTGCGCAGGCGCAGCGCCTTGAGCCCCTGGAACAGCCCGCAATCGACCATCACGCGCGCCTGCGCGGTCTCGATCAGAAACCGGCTGCCGGTGACGGTGCCGGCCGCCCCCAGGAAGCGCAGCGTCGGCGCAAAGCCGGATTTCGCTGTCAGTTCTGACACGTTTCGATGATATCTCAAGCGCGCGCCTGATCGGCGAATCCGCGCGCGCGCGTTTCAAGAGATTTACGCTCGACCCCGGGCGCCGTTGCCTAATCGGGTGCGGGCGGGAGAAAATCGGCCGGTGCGCAAAGCGCAAGGGGGTAACGATGAGCGAAGGCGCAAACGAGGGTGAGCGACTGATCGCGGCCGCAGCCGCACTGAAGCCGAAAATCCGCGAGGCCGCGGCGGAGATCGAGCAGGGCCGCCGCCTGCCCGCGCATATCGTCGACGCGATGCGCAAAATCGGCATCTTCCGAATGGCGATGCCGCGCGCGTGGGGCGGGCCCGAGATCGACCCCATCGCGCAACTGCGCGTGATCGAGGTGCTCTCGGAGGCCGACGGCTCGGTCGGCTGGTGCGCGATGATCAACTCCGACAGCGGCTACTTCAGCGCGTTTCTGGACCAGGACGTCGCGCGCGAGATGTACCGCGACATCGACGCTTCCACCGCTTCCAGCCTGCTGTGGGCCGGCCGTGCGCAGCCGGTTGACGGCGGCTTCCGGCTGAGCGGGCGCTGGCCGTTTTGCAGCGGCTGCACGCACTCGCAATGGTTCGTCGGCAGCAGCGTGGTCCACGACGGCGACGCGCCCCGCGTGGGCGCCGGCGGCGTGCCCGACGTGCGGCTGTGCTTTGTGCCGATCGCCGAGGGCGAAATCCTCGATACCTGGTACAGCACCGGATTGCGCGGCAGCGGCAGCAACGACTTCCAGGTCAGGGATATCTTCGTTCCCGCCCAGCGCGTATGCAGCCTGATCGAGCTGCCGGTGCGCCGGCCGGGCCCGCTGTACGCGTGGCCGTTGATGTTCGCCTACAATTTCCCCGGCATCACGCTCGGCATCGCGCGCAGCGCGCTCGACACGTTCGCCGAGATGGCCGCGCGCAAGCCGGTCACCGCTGCCAATCTCATCGGGCGGCGGGCGATGCTGCGCGAGGAGGGCTACGCGCAGACGGCGCTCGCACGCGCCGAGGCGCTGGTGCGCTCCGCGCGCGGATTCATCTACGAGACGATGGAAGAGATCTGGGCAACGCTGGTGCGCGGCGAGCCGCTGCCGCTGCGTCTGCGCGCGCTCTACCGGCTGGCGATGGTCCACGCACATGAGGCCTGCACCAGCGCGGTGGACATGCTTTACAAGGCCAACGGCGGCGGCTCGGTTTACCAGAGCGGCCCGCTGGACCGCTACTTCCGCGACATCCACACGATCAACCAGCACACGCTCAACGGGCTGAAGACCTACGAGAACGCGGGCGCCGCTCTGATGGGGCTGACTCCGCTCGATCCTCTGTTCTAAGGCGAGCCACGCGCGGGCTGCGGGCTGTATTCAGCCGGTCACCAGGCCGCCCTGCGAAGGAAGCTTTCCCATGCCGCCAGCGCGCGCGCCGCCAGCTCGCGACGCAGCGCGGCGCCCGACGCCGCACGCGCGTTGAAGGCCGCCCGCAGTGCGCGGGCGAGCTCAGCATCCGAGTCGCTGAGCTCGCTCCAGTAGAAATGGAGCAGGCATCCGGCGGCGTAGAGCGCGTTGGTGGGCGAGCCGACATCGAGCGCGGCAGCGGCGCGACGCAGCTCGCGCGCGCCGTCGTCCGCCACGAAGAGCCATCGCATCCAGTCGCGCAGCATTCCGGTGGTCCCCGCCGCGCGGCGCATCCGGCGCACCACCGTCCGCCAGTCATCGCAACCCTCGTCCGCGGAGGCGCCGGCGAGCGCGGCGCTTTCCAGATGCCAGAGACTCGCGGCAAAGCGCGCCGAATCTTCGAAATCGGCCGCGCTCGGCCATCGCGCCGGATCGAGCTTTCCGGTTCGCAGCAGAATCGCGTCGTCCAGCTTTCGCAGCAAGTCGTTGCCGACGACCGCCGCGCGCGCGCCAGCGTCCGCGACCAGAGCGGTTTCTACCGCGAACACGCGCTCACGCAGATTCGGCCGGTAGCATCCAAGGTGCAGCGAGAGCGACGTCGCCAGCTCCGTCCAGTATTTGGCGAGGCCGTAGCCGGCCTCGATTGCGTCAGCCCATCCGTCGGCATGCCTCACGCGCAGCGCGACCTGTTCGACGATTCGGTTGTTGAGCAGGCGAAAGGCCTCGCCCGTGTCCGGAACGTCGGTGCCCGGCGGCCATGTTGGCAGCGCGATCTCGTTCGGGCGCCCCCATACCAGCTTCCCGTGCGCGACAAGCTCGCAGGCGAACAGAGTAGGGCCGGTCGCGGCGAGAGCGGCGGCCGCTACCGGCCAAAGCTTGATCTGCACCGCGTCGTCATGCGAGCGCGCCTCGATCTCCAGGCGCGCCGCGATTGCGGCCAGCGCTGTTTCGAGCTGGTCGCGCGATGCGCGCGCGCGCCGCGGAATGACCACGATGCACTGCAGGTCGCTCAGCCATCGGCGCAACCGCCGCTCGCCGACGATGAGCGCTTCACCGCGCGCCGCGCTGCCGACGACAATCACGCCGAGCGGCGCAAAGCCGGCGGCGCCCTGGACGACCGCGTCGATCACCCGGCGCAAGCGGAGCACCGCGTGCTGCTCATAGGCAGGGTTTGCGCACAGCCGGAAACTGCCCGGCGGACGCAGTTCGAGGGTCGCGGCCACGCTCTGAGCGCCGGAGCACGTTACATGCCGGAGCGAATCGGCGATCTGCGGCTTGCTTTGAGCGGCGTCGACGCCGGGCAGGATTTTCCCGCCCGGGAGGGCATCAGAATTGAGACATGCAGTGTCACGATATGCGACGTCGATTCAGAAGAATCGCCGTTCGGCCAAGGTTTGAACAAACCCTTACAAATCGCTATTCTCGCGCCGGTTTGCACCACAAGGCGTGCGGAAGGGGACCCCGATGATGCCCAGGACCCAAGCTCGAAATCTCGTGTTCGCGGCGGCGATCGCGCTGCTGCTCGCGACGCCGGCGGCGGCGCTGGCCGCCGAAGGCGCGGCGCAGGACGTGGGCTGGCCGATCTACGGCAACAGCTATGGCAACACGCATTACAGCTCGCTGGCCCAGATCACGCCCGACAATATCTCCAAGCTGCACGTCGCCTACGCCTTTTCGCTCGGTACCCTGCGCTCGAACGAGTCCACGCCGCTGGTGATCGGGGACACGATGTACGTCTCGAGCTCGTGGGGGCCGCGCTTCGTCTATGCGCTCGACGCGGCGACCGGCGCGCTGAAGTGGCGCTACAGCTCGCATATCGGGGAGAGCGTAATCCGCTACGCCTGCTGCGACGTGAACAACCGCGGGGTGTCGTACAGCGACGGCAAAATCTTCGTCGGCCAGCTCGACGGCACGCTGGTCGCGCTCGACGCCAGGACCGGCAAGCTGCTGTGGAAGACCACGGTGGTCGACGTCAAGCAGGGCGCGGTCATCACCTCGCCGCCGCTGGTCGTCGGCAACAAGGTGATCACCGGCTTCGGCGGAGGCGAATACGGCGTGCGCGGCTATATCTCGGCCTACGACGCGGCGACCGGCAAGCGGCTGTGGCGCACCTACACCATCCCGGGCCCCGGCGAGCCCGGCAACGAGACCTGGAGCGGCGACAGCTGGAAGCACGGCGGCGCCGCCGCATGGCTGGTCGGCTCGTATGATCCCAAGCTCAACATGATCTACTACGGCACCAGCAATCCGAGCCCGTGGTACGCGCCGACCCGCTCGACCAACGCGCCCAACGACAAGTTCGCCAACCTCTACAGCTCCAGCGTGATCGCGCTCAACCCCGACAACGGCAAGATCCTCTGGCATATCCAGTACACGCGCGCCGACGCCTGGGACTACGATGGTGTCAACGAGTCGGTGCTCGCCGACCTCGATATCGACGGCCAGCCGCTGCCGGCCCTGATGCATGCCGACCGCAACGGCTTCTTCTACGTCGCCGACCGACGCACCGGCCGGCTGATTTCGGCCGAGCCGTTCGTCCACGTCACCTGGGCTAAGGGCATCAACCTCGAGAGCGGCGATCCGATCGAGGTCGCCGGGATGCGCCCCACCCAGACGAAGATGGTCGATAACATCTGTCCCAGCGCGCTTGGCGGCAAGAACTGGCAGCCGATGTCGTACGACCCCGACACCCGCCTGGTTTACCTGACCGCCAACAACCTCTGCATGGACGCCAAAGAGGACAAGGTCGAGTATCACAACGGCCTGCTCTATCTCGGCCTCAATCCGTTCAAGATCTACGCCGGGCCGGGCGGCTTCGAGGGCCAGCTCATCGCGTGGGACCCGGTCAAGCATTCGCCCGCGTGGAGCGTAAAGGAGCCGATCTGGTTCAACGGCGGCGTGCTGACCACCGGCGGCGGAGTGGTCTTTTACGGAACGTTTGACGGATGGTTCAAGGCGGTCGACGCAAAGAGCGGCAAGGTGCTGTGGAAGTTCCGCGTCGGCAGTGGCGTCGGCGCCGCGCCGATGACGTACGAGATCGGCGGCAAACAGTACGTCGCGCTGGTGGCCGGCCGCTCGGTGACGATCCCCGGATGGCTGGGCAAGCTGGGCGCTGAAGCGGCGGCCAAGACGCCGGAGTCGGGGATGCTGTTTGTCTTTGCGCTCGATCAGTAAAGTCTGACCGATGAGAAACGGGTACGCGCGGCTGCTCGTCGCGATCATCCTGCCGGCGGCGCTGGTGAGTCTCAGCGCCGCCGGCGCATTGGCGGGACACGCGCAGGCTTCGGACAAGCAGGCGGTCGAGCGCGGGCGCAATACCTTCAACGGCAACTGCGCGCATTGCCACGGCGAGGACGCCGCGACCGACGATCCCTACTTCAACCTGCCGCAACTGCTGAGCGACAAAAGCGACGCGTTTTTCTTCAAGACGGTCTCCAACGGGCTTGCGGACAAGGGGATGCCGCCGTGGAAGACCGTCCTCAAGCGCCGCCAAATGGAGGACATCTTGTCCTTCCTGCGCTCGGTCGAGCAGGAGCAGGGACTCACCGACAACAGCGGCGGCGGCGATTAGCACAAGAATCTTGCGTCAAGTGGCGGGGTCTTCCGTGCCCGCCCTGGTTTAGCGGATCACCGGCGATCCCACGCACGATTTCCGAAGGCCTTTCCCTCCGGGCTCAATCCGCAGCGTCGTCTTCGCCCCGAGCGGTTTGCCGCCGCAGCCCAGGCGGATTCTGGGATCAAGTTTGAGCCGGCGCATCGAGTCCGCATTCGCGCGCGGATGAGGTCGTTTTCAAAGTCGTGCGTTTGGTGATCCCAGCGGGAGTCGAACCCGCGTTCCCGACGTGAGAGGCCGGTGTCCTAACCACTAGACGATGGGACCCGCCGCGGCGTGCGCCCTCCCGCTCAGGGAGGGTTGGCTGAGGAGGGAGGACTCGAACCTCCAATCGCCTGATCCAGAGTCAGGTGGCTTGCCAATTAGCCGACTCCTCAGCGCGAGGCGCTATTCTAACCGACGCACGCGCTTGCGTCCATGCGTTGCGGCCGCCAGCGCTCAGCGCACGGCCGAGCGCCGCAGGGTCTCGGCGTGATGGTTGACCAGCTCGTCGCATCGCTGCAGCATCGCCGGGTCCTGGCAGTATTGCTCGATCATGTAGCTCAGTTCGCCGAGGTCGTGGACGAGCAGCCGCATGCAGCGCTCGTACTCGTCGTGCTGCTGGAGCGCCTTGAGCAGGTCGCCGACCTTGTCCTCGAGCTCGGTCTCCTCGACCTCCAGCGCCAGTCCGAGCGCCTGCTCGATATCGATCCCGCTGCGCGCGGCCTCGACCCCGCGCCTTAGAATCGCGTCGAGCTTGGCGACCGTCGCCTCTTCGAGGGTCACCGGGCTGTGGCGGTCGAGCACCCCTTCAAGTTCGAGCACGGCGCTGACGAGGTCGAGCGCGCCGACGTGGCGCGCCTCGTCGCGCGCCATGTCGAACCAGAAATCGTGCACCCGCGGATTGCCGGCGAAGGCCTTGGCCAGCCGCGCGTAGAGCGCCATGCTGCGCCTCTCCAGGGCGATGGTGGCTTCGAGCACTTCGCGCGTGGTCGGCATCCTAAACCCGATGATAGCCCGCAAGACGCCAGCGCGCCAAGCACGCCCGCATCGGCGCGGCGGCGTGGTTTGCCCCTGCCGCCGTCCGCGCCGCGAGTGGCTTGCGCTAGCGCGCGACCTCGGTCGCGCGCGTCTCGCGGATGACCGTCACCCGGATCTGCCCGGGGTAGGTCATGTCGGTTTCGATCTTCTTCGCCACTTCGCGCGCGAGCAGGGTGGCGTCGTCGTCGGAGACCTGCCCGGGCTCGACGATGATCCGCATCTCGCGCCCGGCCTGGACGGCAAAGCACTTGTCCACGCCCTTGAACGACTTGGCGATCTGCTCGAGGTCTTCGAGCCGCTTGACGTAGCTTTCGAGGACCTCGCGCCGCGCGCCCGGGCGCGCGCCGCTGAGCGCGTCGGCGGCGTCCACCAGCGGAGCCAGGATCGTTTCGGCCTTGACCTCCTCGTGATGGGCCGCGATGGCGTTGACGATCTTGGCCGACTCGCCGTACTTGCGCGCGAGCTCGGCGCCGATCAGCGCGTGCGAGCCTTCGATCTCGTGGGTCAGGGCCTTGCCGATGTCGTGCAGGAGAGCGGCGCGACGCGCCTGCTTTTCGTTAAGCCCCAACTCGGCCGCCATCGCGCCGCACAGAAACGCCGCTTCCAGCGAGTGCATCAGCACGTTCTGCGCGTAGCTGTAGCGGTACTTCAGCATCCCGAGCAGCTTTACCAGCTCGGGATGCACGCCGTGGACCCCGACCTCGAGGATCGCGCGCTGGCCCGCCTCGCGCATCGATTCCTCGACCTCCTGCTCGGCCTTGCGCACGACCTCCTCGATGCGGCCGGGATGGATGCGGCCGTCGGAGATCAGGCGCTCGAGCGCGATGCGCGCGATCTCGCGCCGGATCGGGTTGTGGCAGGAAATGACGACCGCCTCGGGGGTATCGTCGATGATGATATCGACGCCGGTGGCGGCCTCGATCGCGCGGATGTTGCGCCCCTCGCGGCCGATGATCCGGCCCTTCATCTCGTCGTTGGGCAGGGCAAGCACCGACACCGTGCGCTCGGTGACGAACTCGCCGGCCAGGCGTTCGATCGCGATCGAGACGATGCGCTTGGCGCGGCGGTCGGCTTCCTCGCGCGCCTCCTCCTCGACCACCCGGATCTGGCGCGCGGCGTCATGGCGCGCCTGCCCGACCATCTCGTCGACCAACTGGCGGCGCGCCTCCTCGCGGGTCAGCCCGGCGACCGCCTCGAGCTTGGCCCGCGCGGCTTCAATCAGCGCCTGCTGCTCGCTCTCGCGCTCGCCGAGCGCCTTTTCGCGCGCGCGCAGGGCCTGGTCGCGGCGGCCGAGTTCGGCCTCGCGCCGCTCGAAGTTCTCCAGGCGTTTATCGATGCTTTCCTCGCGCGCGGCCAGCTTGCTCTCCAGCGCGGCCAGCTCACGGCGCTCCTCGCGCACCTCTCGCTCGGCCTGCGCGCGCGCGTCCACCAACAGATCTTTAGCCTTGAGTTCCGCCTCCTTGATTATCAGTTCGCCCTTGGCCTTGGCTTCTTCGATGAGAACCTCGACTTCGTGCCGCGTAGCTTCGGCGCCGGCGACGAACGAGCGTCGCCGCGCCAGATAGACCGCGAAGACCCCCATCGCGGTAGCGATTATCGCCAGGACGCCGATTATTACGTCCACTTGGTTGTACCTCCTTGGTCCGCCGGTTGCGCAGCCGCGCCCGGCGCGCGACCGGCCGCGTAAACGGCGGACTCCGTCACGATCAGATCCAGCCGCCGGTCGCAAAGCTCCTCCGGTAGCCGGTCAAGTAGTTGGAACGAATAGGCGAGCCCCACGGCGATCGCGCCCTCTCCCGCCTCGGCAAGCGCCCGGTCGTAATAGCCGCCGCCGCGGCCAAGCCGTGCGCCGGCGGGGGTAAAACCGAGGCCGGGAACGCAAATCAACGCGTCGCGACCGAGATCCCTCGCCTCCACGACGGCGGCGCCGGTTGGAGGTTCGGGAATCCCATAGGCCCCTGGGCGCAGTTCGGAAGGGGCCGACACGGCGCCAAAAGCCATCCGCCGGCGCGCGCGCTCGACGATCGGGTAAAGAAGTGCCTTGCCCGAGGCGCGCGCGTCGGCGGCTATGATCGCGGTATCGACCTCGTTGTCGTGCGGAGCGTAAAGCGCGACGCGCGCGGCAGCCCGGTAGGCCGCCGAGGTCAGCAGACGCTCCTGCACGCGAGCCGAGAACGCAGCCGCGCTGCGCGGCGGCAGATTGCGGCGCGCCTCGGAGAGGATTTTGCGTAGGCTTTGCTTTTCGTCCGCCACTGACATTTGCCGGTGGCGGGCGCGGGCTAATTCGGCGGGTGCCCGGAGCTAATCATCGCCGTGGGCAGTGCTGTGGGCCACCGCCGGGCGCTTGATCGCTGTTCGGAAAACCGCGGCATGCAGCCGCGCGTTGCGTTCCGCCCATCCGGCACAGACTCTGTATGGTGCAAGCGCATCATCGCGCCTTTGCTGGATATTCCGGCCCCCCGCCGATTTCGCCCGAACCCGCCAGCCCGAAGCCCCCACAAACCGCGCCAGCCTACGAATCGATCGCGCTCGAAAGCCGCCGGTTCAGTGCCTCGATCTGGTCGATTAACGCCTGATGGTCCTGCCTCAAACGTTCAAGTTCGTCGGCAAATTTCAACGCTGCCAAAATCGCCACGCTGACCGTGTTGACCGCGCGGCTGTTGGCGCGAATTGACTTTATCCTTTCGTCAACTGTCTCCGCCAGTGCCTTCGCCCATTCATCGCCGTGGTCGCTGGTGACGGTCAGGCTCTGGCCGAGGATTTCCACGTTGACGCCCATCGCGCTCCCATCTAGCCGAGGTCGAGGCCGTCGAAGCGCGCTAGGATGCGCTCGATGCGCGCCTTGACCTCGTTGCGCTCGGACTCGTGTTGCTCCCGCTCGGAGTTATAGCGGGCGCTGATCTCGTTATAACGCTGTTCGCTTTCAGCCAGCCGCTTCGCCAGCGCCTCGTTTTCGCGCTGGAGCTGCTGGATGCGGTCGACCGATGCCTGGATTCTTTCTTCGAGCTGCTTAAGAGCCTCAAGGGTCATGGCGGATGCGTTTTCCACTTTTCAGTTTAATTTTGGATTAATAAAGCTGTCAAGCTGCATAAGAACCGCTGGGCGCTTCTGCCCGCGCCTCGTCCTCGGCGAACAGCGCTTCGACGAACTCACGCGGATCAAACGCCCGCAAATCTTCGATATTTTCCCCCAGCCCGACGAAGCGCACCGGGAGCTTGAGCTGCTCGGCAATCGCGACCACGACGCCGCCCTTCGCCGTGCTGTCGAGCTTCGCCAGGATTACGCCCGTCAGCGGTACCGCCTCACCGAAGAGCTTCGCCTGGCTGAGCGCGTTCTGGCCGGTGGTGGCGTCGAGCACAAGCCAACACTCGTGTGGTGCGCCGGCGAGTTCGCGTCCGACGACGCGCGAAATTTTCTTCAGCTCCTCCATCAGGTTGACCTTGGTCTGGAGCCGGCCGGCGGTGTCGATGATCACCGTCGAGGTATCGCGCGCAACTGCCGCCTTGACCGCGTCGAAGGCCACCGCCGCCGGATCGGAGCCCTGCTTCTGCTTGATGAGATCGACGCCGACCCGCCCGCACCAGACTTCGAGCTGCTCGATCGCCGCCGCGCGAAAGGTGTCGGCCGCTGCGACAATCACCGCGCCACGCTCGGCTTTCATCCGCGCCGCCAGCTTTGCCACCGTCGTGGTCTTGCCCACTCCGTTGACACCGGCGAGCATGATCACGAAGGGGCCCTCGGCCGGGACGTTCATCGGACGCTCGGTCGCCGCCAGCATCCGCGCGATCTCGTCCTTGAGCGCGTCGCGGATAGCGCCGGACCGGCTGCCGTCCTTGACGCGGGCGCGTACGGCCTCGACAAGCTTAAGGCTGGCATTGACGCCGACGTCGGCGGCGATCAGCGCCTCTTCGAGGCCCTCGCAGATTTCGTCGAGTCGCGCGCTGCCGGAGATCGCCGCGCGGATACGTGCAAGAAGATTCTCGCGCGTGCGCCGCAGCCCAAGCCCGATCCTTGCCGGCGCTTTCTCCCCAGGCGGAGGGAACGGAGGGGCACAGGGAGCAGCGGCGGTTTCGGCCGTCGCTGCTTCGGACCGCTCGGCAGCAGAAGGGGGCCCGGCGGCAGGGGGCGGAGCTTCGACGCGCGACGGCGGTGTCGGAGCGCGCGCGGCCCGCGCTTCGGTTTCTTCAAACTTCGGACGTTCCCGCGCGGGCGGCGGAGCGGCAAGCGGCGGCGCGGCCTCCTCGGCGGGCGCCGCGACCGGCGCGGCTTTCTCCGGAGCAGTCACTGGCGCGGCAGCCGGAACCGCCGCGCGTTCGGGAGAGGCGACGCGGCGCCGCTTGCGCGCGCTGAACTCGATGAGCGTCGCGACGATCAGCAGGACGGCCTGGAGTGCCGCCGCTTCCAGCGCGAGGCGAACCATCAATGACACCGGGACCGAGACCTCGACGATCTATTGCGGCGCGCGGCGCGCACGCCGACACGCGCCCCGCCCGAGTTCGTGGGGTACGCGCGAGCAGTGGATGCGCCGGATGCCTGCAACACAATAACAGGCTCGTGCCACAACCGAAACCGAGGCGCACCGGTCGCGCCGCTTGGATCGGGCCAGGCGCCCGCGAGGCGCCGTGCACGGAGCCCTGCTACGCCGCGCGCGGAATCTCGAGCGAGATCAACCGCGAGACGCCCGGCCGTTCCATCGTCACACCATGAATGTGGTCGGCGCGCTGCATGGTGCGCTGGTTGTGCGTGATCACGATGAACTGCGAGCGCTGCTTGAGCTCGCCGATCAGGCTGGTGAAGGCGGCTAGGCTGAACTCGTCGAGCGGCGCGTCCACCTCGTCCATCACGCAAAACGGGCTCGGATTGAGCAGGAAGAGCGAGAAGATGAGCGCCATCGCGCACAGCGCCTTCTCGCCGCCTGAAAGCAGGCCGATCTCCTTGACCTTCTTGCCCGGCGGCTGAACCAGGATGTTGACACCCGCCTCCAGCACGTCGTCGGCGGGCATCAGCTCGAGCCGGCCCTTGCCGCCGCGCAAAAGCTTGGGGAAGAGCTCGGCAAAGTTGCGCGCCGCGCCCTCGAAGGTTTCATTGAAGCGCCGGCGCGCCTCGCGGTTGAGTTTCTGGATCGTTTGGCTAAGGTCTTTGAGCGCGGCTTCGAGGTCGGCGCGCTCGCTATTGAGCACCGCGGCGCGCTCCTCCAGTTCTTTGACCTCGCTTTCGGCCGCGAGATTGACCTCGCCGAGCCGCTCGGCCTTGGCGCGCAGCTCGACCAGGCGCGCCTCGTCGGCGGCGACGTCGCGCGCCGCGAGCGCGGCCGTGAGGTCGCTCTCGACCTCGGCGAAGGCGATCTGGAATTTCTCGGCGAAGGTGCGCTCCAGCTCCTCGGCCAGCGTGCGCGCCCGTTCGCATCCGAGCGCGCATTCCATCGCCTCGCGCTCAAGCGCCGCGCCGCGCTCACGCGCCTGGGCAAGCTCGGTTCGGCGCTCGGCCAGCGCCGCCGCCGCGGCTTCGCACGCCGCGCGCATCGCGGCGGTCTCCGCTGCGAGCTCAGCCTCGCGCGCCGCGGAGGCCCGGTCCTGTTCGTCAATCTGCTCGACTTCGCGGGCGAGTTCGCCGCGCTCGGCGCCCAGGCGCTCGAGCGCGGCGCGGTCCTTGGCGATCTGCGCCTCATGCTCGTCGGCAAGGCGGCGCAGATGGCCGAGCTCCTGTTCGATTGCACGCAGATGGGTGCGGCGGGCCTCGACGCGCCCGGCCGCTTCGAGCATCGCCGCCGCCGCCCGCTCGGCGCGATGCTTGTGCTCGGCGAGGCCGGTGCGCAGGGCGCCGAGGCGCTCGCGGCCCGCGGCTTCCGCGTGGGCAAGCTCCTCCAGCCGCGCGTTGCACTCGGTCATCAGGCGCGCGATTTCGTCGAGTCGCGCGCGCGCCTGCTCGTGCTGGCTGCGCGCGGCGGCGGACTCGGCTTGCGCGCGCTCGATAGCGTTCTGCCGCTCGCCAATCGCGCGCTCAGCCTGCGTGAGGCCCGCGTGCGCCGCGCCCAGCTCGCGCTGGGCCACCTCCAGTTCTGCGTGCGCAGCGTCGAGGTCGGCGCGCAGCCGGGCGGCGTCGGCCTCGGTCTGCTCGACCCGCGCGGCCGCCTCCTCCAGCGCGTGCGCATCGAGCGGCTCGTCGTCCGCGCCGGCGCCGTCAGGCAACCCCACGCTGCCGCCGGCGATCATGCGCCCGGGCCATACGAGGTCGCCCTCGCGGGTGACGAAAAGGGTGCCGTGGCCGTTGAGGTTGGATGCCGCGAGGGCGGCGCGGAGATCGTCGGCGACGATCACGTGGCCGAGCATCGCTTCGGCGGCGGGTCTGAAGCGCGGCTCGACTTCCAGCATGTCGAGGAGGCGGCCTGCGATTCCTGGGGCCTCGATCGCCGGATGAGAATCGACGGGGCCGGGGTCGGGGATGAAGCTGAGGCGGCCCGCACGGTTCTCCTTGAGAATTTCGATCGCGCGTAGCGCGAGATGGGGCGAATCGACGATCACCGCCTCGGCCTGCTCGCCGAGCACCGCGCCCAGGGCGTGGCGCAGCGCGGCGGGCGCGCGCAGAACCTCGGAGAGCATCGCCGGGCGTTCGGCGGGGCCGTCGCCGTTGAGCGATTCGAGCACGACACGCAGGCGCTCGGCAGCGGCCCCGCTGCCGGCGCGCGCGGCGAGCCGCTCCGCGCGGGCGCGGGCGACGCCCAGCGCCTCGCGCAAGAGCGCGAGGCGCGCAGCGCTGGCGTCGAGTGCGGTGCGGGCGGCGTTTTCGCGCGCGCGGGCCGCGCGCTCGCGCTCCTCGGCCCGCTCAAGCTCGCTGCGGCGTGCGGCGAGCTCGCCGCCCGCCGTGCCGAGCGCGTCATGGGCGGCACCGACCGCGGCTTCCAGCGCCGGCATCCGCGCCTCGGCGAGGCCCAGGCGCTCGGCGAGTTCGGCGCGCTCGCCACCGAGCGCGCCGAGCCGCCCGCGCAGCGCGGCCGCCTCGCGCATCTGCTCGGCGACCTCATCGCGCGCCTCCTCGGCCGTCCTTTCGGCCTCGCGCAGCGCGGCCGCGGCGGCCTCATGCAGCACGCGCAGCTCGGCGAGCGTAGCCTCGCCGCCGTCGTCGGCATTGCGCTCGCGGGCAAGGCGCGCGCCGGCCTCGGCGCGCGCCGCACGCGCGGCGGTCGCCTTCGTCTGGAGTTCGTCCAGGCGCGCGGCGAGCTCGGGCGCAGCGGCCTCGGCCGCGCGCAGACGCCGTTCGAGGAAAGCGCGCGTATGGCCACGCTGGGCGATCGCCGCACGCAGGTTGTCGAGCTCGTTGCTCAGAGCGGCGAGGCGATCGCGGTGCGCCGCGAGCGCGACGGCGTCGGCATCGGTTTGCGATTGAAGCCCGGCGAGGGCGGCGCTCAACTCCCCGCGCTGCGCCTCGAGCGCGGCGGCGCGCGCGCGATGGTGTTCCAGGCGCGCGCGCTCTTCGAGCAGGCGGTGCGCGGCGCTGAGCCGCTCGAGTTCGTCCAGTTCCTGGCGGATTGCCTTGTAGGCCTCGGCCTTGCGTGCCTGACGGCGAGCAAAGGCCAGTTGGCGCTCGATCTCCCCGAGCACATCGTCAACGCGAGCAAGGTTCTCGCGTACGCGCTCCAGTTTGCGCTCGCTCATCTCGCGCCGGCCCTTGAAGAGTGACAGCCCGGCAGCTTCCTCGACCAGGCCGCGCAGTTCCGTGGGCTTGGCCTGGATGATCTCCTCGATCCGTCCCTGCTCGATTAAGGCGTAGCCGCGGCTATGGATCTGCGCGGCCATGAAAAATTCGGTGATGTCTTTGAGGCGGCAAGGAATGCGGTTGAGCAGATATTCGGACTCGCCCGAGCGGTAGACGCGGCGCGTGACGCAAACCTCGCTCAGCCCCGCGTAAGGCTCAGGCAACGGCGAACCCTCTTCGGCTTCGAGCAGCAGCGACACCTCGGCCATCCCGGCCGCCGGGTTGCTGTCGTTGCCGGCGTAGATCAGGTCTTCGGCGCTCTTGCCGCGCAGGCGGGTGGGCGCCTGTTCGCCGAGCACCCAACGTATAGCGTCCACGACATTGGACTTGCCGCATCCATTGGGTCCGACGACCGCCGTAATTCCGGGAGTGAAGCCGATTGTCGTCGGCTCCAAGAACGATTTGAAGCCGACTAGGTCAAGGCTTTTGAGCCGCATACCGCCATCGTCCTCCACCTCACCACATCATCAAGGCGAGCTTAACCCAAAGCGCGCGGGCGGGGAACCATGCGCTCGCCGATCTATCCCCGCAACTCGCCGACGCGCTGTGGATTGTTGAAAACCGCGTCAGGGCGCGGTTATTCCTGCAATTCAGTGTTCCAGTAGGCGCTATCCACCGCAGTCAGGTAGGGCATCCATTCCCGGTAGCGACGCAGGCTGAACATCTCGCTGCTGAAGGGCGTCCATTGTGGCCGCTGCGGCTTGCGGATGAGTGCCATCCCGGCCTCTTCGGGTGTACGGCCGCCCTTGCGCCGGTTGCAGATATGGCAGGAACAAACGATGTTCTCCCAGGTCGAAAGCCCTCCGCGCGATCGTGGCTTCACGTGGTCAAGATTAAGCTCGGTGCGCGGAAAACGCCGACCGCAGTACTGGCAGGTGTTGCCGTCGCGAGCGAAGATGTTAAAGCGCGAGAAGCGCACGTGACGGCGCGGCACCCGCTCGTAGGCCGTCAGCAGCAGCACCCGCGGGACGCGGATAAAGCCGCCGACAATGCCCAGCCGCTCGTGATGGAGCTCGATCGCGAGATCGCGCCAGCTCTCGAAGTCGAACGTGCGGTACTGTTCGTCCACCGCACGCGCCACCCCCTGGTAAAGCAGGGCGAAGGCGCGCTTGACCGAGGTGACATGGACGGGCAGGTAGGATCGGTTAAGGACGAGAACCTTGCTGTTGAGCAAGGTGATTCCCGAGCTCGGCAACCCCGCGCTTTGGACGGCGGCAGCCATTAGGCACAACGACTATCGGCAGCGGGTGGGTATGTCAAGGTTAGCGGCCGCGGACAAACTGCGTTTTCCCCAGCGCGACAGCGCCTTGCGCACTTTGCGGCCCGCCCGTATGATTCGTCTCAAACAAGATGGGTGGAAGGGGCAGCGACACAATCACGACCGCGCACGAGCCGCCCGGCGGCTGTCTCCGCCACCCCGGCGCTTTACACGCCGCACGTCGGCGCCTGGCTTGAGCGCCCCCTTCATCCGCGGCCCACGGTCCACTCGTGAAACGTGAAATCGTCATCAACGCGAGCGCGCTCGAAGTGCGCGTGGCGGTGCTTGAGGATGGCGCGCTGACGGAATTGTTCCTCGAGCGCGGGCCGCGCCGCGGGCTCGCTGGCAACATCTACAAAGGCAAAGTCACCCGCGTCCTGCCCGGGATGCAGGCGGCGTTCGTCGATATCGGCTTGGAAAAGGCCGGCTTCCTCCATGTCTCCGATTTTTATGACACCGCGGGCTCGATGGCCGCGGTGATCGGTGAGGAGGAGGTCGAAACCGAGCCCGTGCGCGAAACCCACGGCGCCGCGCCCGACAGCGAACGCGCCGAGGCCCATGCGCCGGGCGATGAGCCGTTCGACTCCGAAATCGCCGCCTCGGCGTCGGGCGACCCGCTTTCGCCCGACGATCTGCCCCACGACGTAGCGGGTGCCGGCGAGGCAGCGCCGGCGGGCGAAGGCGGACAGCGCGGCGGGCGGCGGCGCGGCAGGCGGCGCGGACGGCGCCGGCGCGGCGGGGGGCGCGCGCATGCGCAGGTCCATGCGCGGATTCAGCACAAGGCGCTGCCGATCGAGCAGCAGCTACGCCGTAATCAGGAGATCATCGTTCAGATCGCCAAAGAGCCGATGGGGACCAAGGGGGCGCGGCTGACCTCGGCGGTCTCGATTCCGGGCCGCCACTTGGTTTATATGCCGACCAGCAATCATATCGGCGTCTCGCGCCGCATCGCCAGCGCCGAGGAACGCGCGCGCCTGCGCAGCGCGGTGACCGAACTCGGCCCCGTGCAGGGCGGCTTTATCGTGCGCACCGCCTGCGAGGGCGTCAGCAAGCGCGAGATCCAGCGCGACGCCAACTTCCTCACCCGTCTGTGGGCATCGATCCTGCGCAAGGCGGAGACCAGCCCGCCGGCGTCGATCCTCTACAGCGACCTCGACGTTGCCCTGCGCACGGTGCGCGATCATTTCTCCAGCGACGTCGAGCGCCTGTGGTGCGACGACCCGGAAACCTACGAGCGCATCGTGCAGTTCGTTCAGCAGTACCTGCCGCGCCTGCGCTCGCGGGTCGCGCTTTACCAGGGCGCGGAGCCGATCTTCGATCACTTCCGGATTGAGGAGCAGATCGAACGCGCGCTCGACCGCAAGGTATGGCTGAAGTCGGGCGGCTACCTGGTTTTCGACCAGGCCGAGGCGCTCACCGCGATCGACGTCAACACCGGGCGCTTCGTCGGCAAGACCAGCCAGGACGAAACCGTGCTGCGGACCAATCTCGAAGCGGTCGAAGAGGTGGTCAAACAGCTGCGCCTGCGCAACATCGGCGGCATCATCATCGTCGACTTCATCGACATGTCGCGCGAGGCTGACCGCAAGAAGGTCAGCGACGCGTTGCGCGAGGCACTGCGCCGCGACAAGGCGCGCACCTCGGCGCTCAAGATCTCCGAGCTCGGCCTGGTCCAGATGACCCGCAAGCGCACGCGCGAGAGCCTCGAAGAGCTGCTCACCGAGACCTGTCCGCGCTGCCACGGCCGACGCGTGGTCAAATCGGTGCCGACGCTCGCCGCCGAGGTCCTGCGCGCGATCCATCGCGAGGCCGGCCGCCGCCGCGGCGTCGATATGCTGGTGGTCAAGCTCAACCCCGACGTCGCGCGCTACCTCTACGACCACGGCGCGCGCGACCTCGAGACGCTCGAGCGCCGGCTGGGTTTCAAGATCGTGCTGCGCTCGAAGGAAGGGCTCGAGCCCGGCGCCTTCGAGATGTCGCAGGCGCCCGCCGCGGCGTGAAGCCGGCGTCGGGCGCCGCAAGCCAAAGCCAAATAAAGCCGAAACTTGGCGGCAGTAGTCGCCGATACAATCCATCGGCGTCCAATGGCTAGTCCATTCTGCATCAACTGAAATTTATTTCGAATTCCAACTGGATCGGTGCGCGCGCAACTGACTATAATGCGCGGCGCGCTCTGGGATTCGCGGCCCTAAAGGGGGGCGGTGCGGACGGGGCGACTATTCGAACGGTGGAGGAGGGCCGCGCGATGAAGAGAGTGCTCTCGATTGTTATCGGGTTTTCGCTCTTGGTACTGTGTCTGGTGAGCGCGATCCGCGCGGACGCGCTGCTCAAGCGGGAAAAGGCGCTCAACGTGCCGCGCGCGCTCAACGCGGCGCCGCGCCATAAGTTGACAATTCCGCCGCTCGCCGCGGCCGTGTTCCGGGAGATTATTCGCTAGAGGCGCACGCAGCGTGCTCGCGCACTGACTATTGATGCTCGACCGTCGCGGCGGCGACCAGTTGTGCCGCGCTTTGCACCTGGCCGAAGTGAATCCGGCCGAGGTCGAATTCCTCGAGCGCCTTGACCAGGCTGTTAAGCGCCGTGCGGCAGGCGGGCAGGTTTTTGCGCGCGCGAGTGAGCGGGTTACACCGCGCGACGATATAGTTCTTCAGATAGGGATGGGTCAGGCCGCGCTTTTGTGCGCGCGCGACCAGCGCGCCCAGCACCTCATCGGCATGCGCGACCTGCGCGGCGCGCTCCGCGCGTTCCTCCATCGCTTCGCGCATCGGCTTGGCCATGAAGTTGTCGACCCGGCTCAGCAGCGGCGCGTACACGCCGCCTGAGAAGCGCGGCGTCTTGTCATAGAGCAGACCGAGTGTGACGAAGTATGCGCGCTCGAACTCGAATGCATACTCTTTCTCCGCCGTGCGCGGCGCCGCCTCGAGCCGCGCGCGGTACATCCGGATCACTTCGAGCGCCTTGTCCTTGAGGTTGTGCGCCTTCTCGGTATTGAGCGCGAGGATCTGGAAGGCGACGGCCGGCTCGGGGATCACGATTGCGGGGATGGTTCTGGCGCCGAGCTTGGTCGCGGCGGCGCGGCGATGGTTGCCGTTGGGAGTCCAGTAGGCGCCGTCGTGGCGCACTACAACCACCGGCTCGGTGAAGCGGTCGAGCTTCTTCATAACCTCGCCCAGGCGCTTGATGTGGGCGGGCGAGAGGTCGCGCTGAAAGGGCGTTGGCTTGAGCATCGCGGCCGGGATCAGGGCAAAGAGCTGCCAGTGGTCTCCGATCGGCTCGCGATAGGCGGCGAGGGCGGCGCCGCCGTCGGCCTCGATCGCATTTGCCAATTCGTCGATCGCGGCGGGCCGCCTCGCACCGCGCGGAAAAGTGGCTATTTCCGAAGCCTCAGCCATGGAATGAATACATCAGGTAATACCCCCGGCATCAAATCAGATTTCCATTGCCCTGGGTCGAAGAGGCCTGTGGGGGCGTCAGGCCGCTCGCTTTATCAGCGGCGCAGGGCTAGAGCCCGTGCCACCCGAGGGAATCGTTGTATTCGGCCAAGACGCCGCGCGCGCGAGGATGACCAGCGCCCCGGGTCATGCGCAACCGTCAGCCGCGCTCGCCCAGCCCGCGCACGGCCGGCATCACCTTGGCCGCAAAGCGCTCCATCGTCGCCATCACCTCCCGATGCGGAATCAAGCCACCCGCGTTGAACCAGCATACGAGCTGGTTGATCCCGCCGCGCTCGTGGATCTCGCCAATGCGCGCGACGCACTCCGCGGGCGGTCCGTACACCGCCATCGTCTGCTCGACCATCTCCCACGTGATCGCCTGCGCCCGCTCGCGCACCTGCTTGAGGTAGGCGTAGGAGCCCTCGTACTGGCCGCGTCCGCCGACCAGGGTCTGCTCGACGATCGTCTGGAAATAGTGCATCAGGCTGCGCTCGGCCTCAGCGCGCGCGGCGGCGCGCGTCGGCTGCGGGTTGACGAAGAAGAGTGCGGCGACGTCGCCGCGGCGCTCGGGATGCGCGCCGGCGGCGAGCGCTTCGCGGTAGACGCGCACGTGTTCGTAAAAACCGGGCGTCGGGTTGATCGGCGAGGCGACCAGCACGTCGTAACCGTGCGCGCCGGCGAAACGCGCGGTGTCGGGGCTGTTGGCGGCGATGCGGATCGGCGGATGCGGCTGCTGGAGCGGACGCGGCGCGGGCGCGATGCCGTCGATGTTGAAAAAGCGGCCATTGTAGGTGACGGCGCCGCCGCCCCATGCGCGCAGGATTATCGCCAGCGCTTCCTCGAAGCGCTCGCGGCTTTCGTCGCGCGGGACACCGAAGCCCTGGAAGTGGACCGCGATGGTGCCGCGCCCGACGCCGTATTCCAGCCGTCCGCCGGTCAGGATATCGGCGGCGGCGGCCTCCTCGGCCGCGCGCAGCGGATGATGAAACGGAAGCAGCGCGACCGCGGTGCCGAGCCGGATGCGGCGGGTGCGCTGGGCGGCGGCCACCGCCACCATCAGCGGCGACGGCATGATCGAAAAGCCTTTGAAGAAGTGCAGCTCGGCGAGCCAGGCAACGTCGAAGCCGAGCTCGTCGGCCAGCGCTATCTGTTCGAGGGTCTCGCGGTAGCGCGTCGGCTCCGACTGGTCGGGAGCACACGGCAGTTGGTAGAAAAGGCCGAACTTCACGATTCGTCGCCCTCCGCGCCGGCGCGGAACCCGGGCGCGCCGCGCGGCTCAGAGCTTCATTGCACACCCGCCCGCGCCCGGCAACCCGCGCGCCGCGCGCGGGCGCCGGCGGCCGCGCGCGATGCGCGAGGGCGCGCGGGATGCTATCCTCGGCTCGGATGGCCAGCGTGGATTTGAGCCTGGTCGAGCGGCTTGCGCGGCTCGAAGAAGACGCTCTCTGCGTGCTGGTGGCGCGGCTGGAGTACTATCCCGCCGACGCGCCGACCCATGCGCCCAGCTCGCCCGAGCTGATGATCCTTGACGTCGCGATCAACCTGCGCGCGATCATGCTGCGCGGCACGCCGGTGAGCGCCGAGCGCGAATGGCTGGAGCTGGCGGGGCGCCCGGAACTGGTCGAGCTGGCGCAGCTGGTCAACGACATCGCGGCCACAAGCCTCGCCGTTGGCGTACGTGAACGCCGCTGAGTTTTCCTGACGGAGCAGGGGCCCGGGGGCAAGTCGTTCGCGCCGCCGCGCCCGCTTCGCGCTGCGGCTTTGAGAATTGTGCGCGCTGCGCTAAGGAATGAGCGCAGCCAAGCGAGTCGGAGGCTCCGATGAAATACGAGGAATATCAGCATCTGCTCTTCGAGCGGCACGAGGACGGCATCCTGCTCATCACGATCAACCGCCCCGAGGTGCTCAACGCCACCAACAACCGCCTGCACTGGGAGCTCAGCCGGGTCTGGAAGGACGTCGACGAGGACCCGGAGACCCGCGTCGTGATCGTCACCGGCAAGGGACGCGCGTTTTCGGCCGGCGGCGACCTTGAAATGATCGAGAAGATGAAGGGCAGCGCCGCCAACATCGGACAGGCGTGGCGCGAGGCCGGCGATATCGTTTACAACATGCTCAACCTCGACAAGCCGATCATCTCGGCGATCAACGGCGTCGCGGTCGGCGCGGGCCTCGCGGTCGCCTTCATGGCCGATATCCCGATTGCCTCGGAGAACATGCGCATCACCGACGGCCACATCCGCCTCGGCGTCGCCGCCGGCGACCATGCGGTGATCATCTGGCCGCTGCTGTGCGGGATGGCCAAGGCCAAGTACTACCTGCTCACCGCCGACTTCATCGACGGCAAAGAAGCCGAGCGCATCGGGCTGGTTGCGGCGTGTGTGCCCGCCGAGCAACTGATGGACAAGGCGTTCGAGGTCGCGCGCAAGCTCGCGCGCGGCCCGCAGCAGGCGGTGCGTTTCACCAAGCGCGCGCTTAACAACTGGCTGCGCATGTTCGGCCCCGCCTTCGACGCTTCGCTCGCGCTCGAGATGCTGGGCTTCTTTGGCGACGACCTGGCCGAGGGTGTGGCAGCGCTCAAGGAGCGGCGCGCGCCGTCGTTTCCGAGCGCGCGCGCTGGCCGATGAAGGCGTGCGTGTACCGCGCGCCCGGCGCGCCGCTCGAAGTTGTCGAAGTTCCGGATCCGGTCGCCGGCGCGGGCGAGGTGGTCGTGCGGGTCAAGGCCTGCGGCGTCTGCGGCTCCGACCTGCATGCGGCCGGGCGCAACTTCCGGCTCCCGCCCGGAACCATCATGGGCCACGAATTCTCCGCCGTGGTCGAGACCGTCGGCGCAGGCGTCGAGGGCCTGACGCCCGGCGACCCGGTGGTCGTGATGTCGTATCTCGGATGCGGCGACTGCGAGCCGTGCCGCACCGGCGACGCCCATCGATGCCGCTCGGTCAAGCTGGTCGGCTTCGGCGAGGTTCCGGGCGCGTACGCCGAGCTGATGAAGACGCGGCCGGGGAGCGTATTCAAGATGCCGCCCGGGATGGACTTCCGCGCGGCGGCGACGGTCGAGCCGCTGGTGGTCGGCCTGCACGGCATCCATCGCGCGGGCCTGCGCGCGGGGGAGAGCTGCGTGGTGATGGGCGCGGGGCCGATCGGGATCGTCACGATGCTGTGGGCCCGCTTCGCCGGCGCGCGCGCGGTCGTGGTCTCCGAGGTCGCCGAGCATCGCCGCCGGCTCGCGCTCCAGATGGGCGCCGACGCCGCGGTCGATCCGCGGATGCAGAATCCGGCGGGCGCGGTCGAGAAGCTGACCGGCTCGGGGCCCGACGTGGTCTTCGAATGTATCGGCGCGGCGGGCACGATGGCGGAGGCGATCGCCTACGGCCAGCGTGGCGGCCGCGTCGTGATCATCGGCGTGTGCACCGAGGAGGACGGCTTTCAGCCGATGGCGGCGCTGAGCAAGGAGCTGGATTTACGCTTCAGCCTTGGCGTGGAGCGCGCCGAGATCGAGACCGCGATCGCGACGCTGGCGGCGGGCCGGATTTCGACCGCGCCGATGATCACGCACACGCTGGGAATCGACGAACTGCCGCGCGCGTTTGCTGCGCTCAGCCGCCCGACCAATCAGACCAAGGTGATGGTTGAATTCTAGGCGAAAGCAGCGTCTGCGCGCGGCCGATCCGGTTAGACGCCGAGCTGGTCAAGCAGCGCTTTGGCTCGCACAGGCCCGCCGCGTCCGGGGCGTCGGCCAACCAGCCAAAAATTCCAGTAAGCGCCGCACGCGCTTCATCGCGCCCTCCGGTCAGCCGCGCCAGACTCATCACCGCCCGCAATTCCGCCGACCCCGCTTTTTGCTCGCGGGCGAGCGCGAGCGCCCTTTCGAAACCGCTGCGCGCCCGCGACCAGACCAAGGCGGTCGGGCTTTATGTCCGTTTCAAATGCGGTGGCGGCGCTTCAATGCGCGCCGGCCGCCCGCGCGAGCGGCGCTGCCTCGGGCTCGGAAGGCGGCTCCAGGTCGCGTGCGACGAAGCGCGGCCGCATGATCGAGAAGATCGACGGCACCAGCGCGATCGCCGCCAGCCAGTGCGTAAGCATCAGGAGCGCGAGCAGCAGCGCCATCTCGGCCGAAAAGCGCAGGCTCGACATCCAGTACCACGGGATAACGCCGCCGACCAGGGTGGTGGCGGTGAACGTGACCGCCATCCCCGAGGTGCTGATTGCGCGCCTGATCGCGGCGTCGTAGTCGCCGAGCCGCCCGTATTCGCGCTTTATCCGATCGACGATATACAGTATGTAATCGACGCCGATACCCATTCCGACCGCGGTCACGGGCAGAGTATTGATATTGATTCCGACGCCTTTGAGCCCGATGTATAAGAAGCTCACCACGCCGGCCGCCACCAGCGTCAGCAGCACCATCCCGCCCGCCGCGAACGAGCTGTAGCTCGCCGAAACCAGCAGGAAGATCACCGCCATAATGAGCAGCGTGCTGGCGCGATCCGAGTAGGCAATCTCCTCGTTGAGCGCTGCGGTCAGTCCGACGCTGCCGCCCGCCAGCACGAACCTGACGTGGGGAAAGGGATGGGCCGCGATAAAGCGCCGCGCGCGCTCGAGCGCCTCCATCACGGTCGAGCCGCGGAGGTCCTTGTAGTAGATGACGAACTGGCCGTCGCGCGCCCTGTAGTCCATGTATTGAAGTATTGTGGTGCGCGAGGGCGTCGAGGTCTGGTACATGAAGACCATCTGGCCGACGCCATCGAGCGTGCGCGGAATCAGCTCCCAGAGCGGGTCGTTGTAATGAAAGAGCGTGTTGAGGCTGCGCACCAGGCTCGCGGTCGAGCGGCTGCCGGTCGCCTCGTGCTGCTCGAGCAGGTAGTGGCTGAAGTTATCGAGCAAGGCGAGCAGCGCGGGGTCCTTCATCGCGTTTTCATGGTCGCCTTGCAGGTAAATCACCAGTTGGTTGTAGCCGCCGAAGGTTCGGTTGATTTGGCGGGAGGCGAGGTTGAACTCGGAGTTCGGCCATAGGAGCGGCGAGCCCGCCTCCGTGTAGCCGATCGGCAGCTTGAGCGCCTGCTGGACGCCCAGTGCGACAATCGCCGCGCTGACGCCGAACACGGTCCATCGCCCGCGCCGGCTGGTGCAGCTCTGGCCGACCCGCCGCAGCGACTCCGCCATCCAGTGCGGCACGTAATGGCGCGTGACAGCGGGCGTGGGCAGCAGGTCAAGCAGCACCGGCAGCAGAATAAGGATCGTGAAGATGTTGGAGAAGCCCCAGAAGCTCGCGAAGAAGGCGACCTTGCGCACCAGCGGGATCGTCGCCACCGCGAGCGCCAGAATGCCCGCGGCATCGGCCAGGATTCCGATTGCGCCGGGCAGAAACAGTTCGCGCATCGAGTTGCGCACCGCCTGATGGCGGTCGCCGGTGCGCTCGAGCTCCTCGAAGTAGCGCTCCATCAGCTGCACGCCGTGGCTGGCGGCGCGCGCGGTCACCAAGAGCGGAATCACCAGCACCAGGACGTCGAGGTTGTAGCCGAGCAGGCCCAGGAACCCCAGCCCCCAGATAACCTGCGCCGCCGCGCCGACCATCGGCAGCAGCACGCCGTAGGCGCGGCGGAAGTAAAAGACCAGCGAGAGCACGATGAAGAGTCCGGTGACGGCGAAGATAAGGGCCAGTTCGCCTTCGTAGTACCAGCACCAGGCCTTGAGCACCGGTTCGCCCACCGCGCGCAGGACGGTGTTGCCGTCTTCGACCTTGAGCTTGATGCGCTCCAGCGCGCGATGCATCTGGGCGTAATCGACTCGCCCCTCGCTGAACGGCGCGGTTACCAGCGCGCTCTTGCCGTCGGGCGAGAGCAGCACGCCGTAGGCAAGGCTGTGCAAGACGTCGTTCTTCAGCCTGGCCAGCGCAGCAGGAGAAGTCGGGATCCGCTCGGGCATCAGCGGGCGCGAAATGATCAGTCCGCCGCTGGTGGCAGTTACCTTGCGCAGGTTGCTGCCGACGATGGAGTTGATCGCGTTGTGGTCGACGCCGTCGAGCAGGTCAACCTGCGAGGCGATGTAGCGCAGCTTGTTGAGCGTCGGCGCGGTGAAGACGTCGCCGCGCCGGACCTGCAACTCGAGCGTCATTAGGTTGGCGCTGCCGAAGATCTGTCTGAAGTGGTCGTAGGATCTGACGTACGGGTGGGCTTGGGGCAGCAGGTCGCTGAACTTGCTGTACATCCGTACCGAAAGCGCCTGCCAGCCGAAGAAAATAGTAACCGCGACGAGCCAGGCGAGCGTCAACCAGCGATGCTTCAGGGTGTGGCTGACAATCCACTGAACCAGGCGTTCGGCCATCGAAACTCCATCGCGGGATTCATCCTGCAGGCCCGCGATTGTTAGAAGATCGCGAAATTCGTGTCAACGCGTGCGCCGCGCATTGCCCAATCGCCGGGCGGGCTGCGAGGTGCCTGGCTGCCGAGCGTGGAAGGATGGCGAGGCGCCGAACAGGTCTTCTCGGAGTTGTGCTTTTTTGAAATACTGCATGCAATCCGGTCGAAATTCTGCAAGGCGGAGGGAGCACGATGAAGAAGCTCGCCCTAATCGCTCTGCTCGTGTTCGGGGCTGCGATAAGCCTCCAGTTTGCGGTGCCGAGCACTGCGATGGCCGCGCGCAAGAAGGTGAACTGCGCGAAGGTGATGGAAGAGCTGGGTGGCGGCAAGAAGGTCGCCGACGTTGCCAAGGACCTCAAGATATCGCGCTCCAGTGTCTATCGCTGCCGCAGGGCGGCCAACAAGAGCGCCGGCAAGATCGCCAAGGCACAGGCCAGCCCCGCCGCGACGCCTGAGGCTTCGAAGAAGTAGCGCGCTCGGGCGCTCGCCGAGCCAAGACGCGCCGCGCTCTGTGGCGACGGCGGAGCTGTCGCTCGCCGGCCACTCCGCGGCGGAGATTCGCCGCCGACGTGCCCGCGCTCTTGTTGCGCGCTGCGCCGCGGGCTAAGTCCTAGGCCATGGCCAAGTGCGAACTGTGCGAGCTGCGCGAGTACACCCAGCACTACGCGCGCTTCATCTATCCGGTGAAATTCACCGTGCTGGACTGCGATTCCTGCGACACCCCGATGGCGGTGCTCGGCGAGCATCGCGTCGCCGCAACCGAAGCCGAGCGGGCGCTGATGATCGACGTGCTTTCGGCGATCGGGCGGGCCAAGTACGGCGCGGACAAATTCGTCATCGATGACGTGATGCGGCAGATTCCCGACCATTGCCATATCCACGTCCGGCCGCGTTTCTGGCGCGGCTGATCGTCCTGCAAATCCGCTATCGATGCCCGCAAACAGCGGGAGCGATCGTACGAATTCGCTTGGTTGAGTTCTGGCGTTGTGCTATATGCGCGCCGGTACACGGCAGAGGCCCGAGGCGGGCCGGCCATTAGGATCCACTCCGCATTCATCCAGGGAGGTCCTCGGGGAGATGGCTACTGGGGTAGTTAAGTGGTTTAGCTCGAAGAAGGGCTATGGTTTCATCACGATGGAGGACGGGCAGGAAGTCTTCGTCCACTACACTTCGATCGACGGCAACGGCTTCCGCTCGCTGGAGCAGGGTGAGGAGGTTCAATTCGAAGTCGCCCAGGGCCCCAAGGGTCTCCAGGCCTCAAAGGTCGCGCGCCGCTAGCGGCATCCTTCCCTTACTATCTGGGGCGGGCCCGGTTCGGGCCCGTATCCCGAAAAAGCAACTCTCCCGCGAGCCATAGGCTGCACGGCCCAAAGGCCGCAGCCCAACCGTTTGCTCCGCCGGCGTCCGCCAGTACGATAGCGGGACGCTATGGAGCTTGCGGCTGAGGGCACTTCGCCGACTGCCGCCGCGCCCGATGGCGCGGCGGAGAGCCGGCGCATCACCGGCTGGCTGGCACGCTGTTCGGAGCGACAGGTGGTGTGTGCGGTCACCGCGCTGGCGGCGCTTATCCGGCTTTACCTGGTCGCGACCAGCTATTGCATCGCGGCTGACGGCGTCGCCTACCTGGCGATGGCCCGCGAGTTCGCCGCGGGCCGCGCGCGAGACGCGCTCGCATGGGTCTTCTCGCCGCTTTATCCGTGGCTTGTCGCGCAGGTCCACTGGGCGATTTCGAACTGGGAGCTGGCGGGCGAGCTGCTATCGGTCGCGCTCGGCAGCGCCGGCGTGGCGCTGCTCTACTATCTGATGCGCGAGGCTTTCGGGCGGCGCGCCGTCGCCGCGGTCGCGGCGACGCTCGCCGCGATCCATCCGATGCTGGCCGCGTTTTCCGCCTCGGCGCGCACCGAGGCGGGCTACGTCGCGCTGGTCACCGCGGCGCTGGCGCTCACGATGCGCGCCGGGCGGCGCCAAAGCCTCGAGCTGGCCGCCGCCGCCGGCGCGTTATGCGGCCTTGCGTACCTCTACCGCACCGAGGGCGTCGGAGTGCCGGCCGCGGCGGCCGTGATGCTCGTCGCGGGCGCGCTGGTGTGGCGGCAATGGGCGCTCCGATGGGGAATCGGCGCGGCTGCGATTCTCGTCGCGGTGTTCGTCCTCGTCGCCTCGCCCTACCTGCTCTGGCTGCGCCAGTATACCGGCCACTGGACGGTCGGACGCGAAGTGGGCGTGGTCACGATGGAGGCGACAGGCTCGACGAAGGGCGAGCTCGAGCGCTGGCGCCATCTGGGCTACCGGCGCGAGAACTCCTGGCTGAGTGCGGTGCGGATGGATCCCGGCGCCTACCTGCGCAAGGTCGGACGCGACTTTGTGGGCTCGTGCTATGCCTTCGTCCAGGCGACCGATCCGCTGCTGTTCGCCGCGCTGTTGGTCGGTCTGTGGGCCGGCGGGCGGGCGCTCCTCGTGCGATGGGAGGAGGCGACGCTGGCGTTGATCGTCGCGATGTACTTCATCGGCTTTGTCCTCACCGATACAGGGCCGCGGCTGATGTCGCACGTCGTGCCGTTTGTCTTCGGATGGATCGCGATTGGCCTGGAAGTGGCAGCGGGACGGCTCGACGCGCACCTGCGCCGCGCGCGCCGGCCGATACTGCGGCGCGTGGGCGGGGATGTCATAGTCGCAACGGTGGTGGCGCTCGTGCTGCTGCCGCGTACACTCTTTCCGCTCGGCTACGATCAGCGCGGACTGCGCTATGCGGGGCAGGAGCTCGCACGCCGCGGCGCAGGCGCGGTCACCGTTGCGGGCACCGACGTGCGCGTGGCGTTCTATGCCGAGGCGCGATTCATCCGCCTGCCAGCCTATCCCGCCGGGCCCGGCGGACTGTGCGGGTGGCTTGCGGAGCATCGTGCCGCCAACTATCTCATGATCGATGACCGCACCGAGCGGCGTTGGGGCGGTGGCGGGGGGAGCCCATGCCTGAGCTTGATCAAGCGTTATCCACGCGTCGGATCCACCTGGTACGACCTGTATGCGCTGCGCGAGCCGTCGTCCTCCTGATTAGGCCGCGCGGCCGCCGGCAGGCCGCTGAGCCGCTATGAAGCAGGCCGCTTCGCAAACTCCGGCCGAGAGCGGAGCGCAGGCGAGCCTCGGCGCCGACGCGCCGCCCGAGCTTTCGATCGTCGTGCCGATGTTCAACGAGGCGGCGGTTATCGACCGCTTCTTCGAGCGCCTGGGCCGCGTGCTCGAGCGCCTGGGCCTGAGCTACGAAGTCGTGGTAGTCAACGACGGCAGCAGCGACGACACGCTGGCCCACCTGCTCGAGCATCGCGCGCGCAACCCGGCGATCAAGATAATCAGTCTCTCCCGCACCTTCGGCAAGGACGTCGCGCTCAGCGCGGGTTTCGACCATGCGCGCGGCCGCGCCGTGGTGCCGATTGACGCCGATTTGCAGGATCCGCCGGAGCTGATCGAGCAGATGGTGGCGCGCTGGCGCGAGGGCTACGACGTAGTGTACGCGACGCGGATGCGGCGGCCGGGCGACAGCTGGCTCAAGCGCACCACCGCGCATTTCTTTTATCGCGTCTTCGAGGCGATCGCCGACGTCCCCATCCCGCGCGACACCGGCGACTTCCGCCTGCTCGACCGGCGGGTGGTGGACGTGATGATCCGGCTGCCCGAGCGCACGCGCTTTATGAAGGGGCTGTTCGCGTGGGTCGGCTTCAAGCAGACGGCGATCTACTACGAGCGCGAGCCGCGCCCGGCCGGCGGCACCAAGTGGAATTACTGGCGGCTATGGAACTTCGCGATGGACGGGATCACCTCGTTCAGCTCGGTGCCGCTAAAGATCTGGAGCTACTTCGGCTTCGTAGTCTCGCTCTTCGCCTTCCTCTACGCGGTCGTGCTCGCGGTAAGGAAGCTGCTCAACGACGTTGATGTGCCGGGCTATACCTCGCTGATGGTGGTGGTGCTGTTCCTCGGCGGCATTCAGCTCATCACGCTCGGTATCCTCGGCGAGTACATGGGGCGGGTATACAACGAGGTCAAGGGCCGCCCGCTCTATGTCGTGCGCGAGCTCTACGGCTTCGACCGCGACTAGCGCGGGCGCCGCGCCGCGCGCGTTGAATCATACGGCCGCTGGAAGCTAGCCGGCAGTGCTGCCGCTGGAGGGTGCGTTCTGTTCGGCGGGGGACGGAGGCACCGTCGTGGGCGAGGACGCTGCGCGCTCGACCATGTCCTTGACCGTGAGCGCGCCCAGCGCCTCGCGCTCGGCCGCATGCACCCGCTCGACTATCGCGGCCACCCGCCCGTCGACGGCGATTGCCTGCGCGTGCTCGTCGGCGCGCATGCAGTCGATTACTTCGCCCAGTCCGATCGTTCCCGAGTCGCGGGCGAGGAACAGGCCGCCGCCCGCGCCGTCGCCACTGGTTTCGATTACCAGCCCGCCGCGCTGGAGCCGGCGCACTACCTCGGTCATCGTCGGCTCGTCGATTGCGAACTCGGCCGCAAGGCTCGCTCGCGTAACCGCGCCCGGCCGTCCCGCCATCCGCTCCCCCAGCCGTAGAACCGCCATCAGCGCGGCCGCTCGCTCGCTCTGCATCCAGGGCTCCATGGCGAGCGGCTGGTTGCGCCGCTCGAAGGCCGCGGTCATCTCGCCGCCGAGCAGGACGACCACCCACGTCATATATATCCAGGTCAGCAGCACGGGCACCGCCGCGAGTGCGCCGTAAATGGCGGCGTAGCGGCTGATGCCGAGCTGAAAGTAGATGAAGCCCCACTGCGCGATCTGGAGAAGAATCGAAGCCGCGAGCGAGCCGAGCGCCGCCGCTTCCAGCCGCACGCGGCGATTGGGGAAGAACACGTAAAGGAAGAGAAAGCCGGCCCAGATCGCAATCGTCGAGCTGATCCATCCCGCGCCAGGAACCTCGGGCAGACGGTTGACGAGGAACTGGCGCACGCCGAGCGCTCCGGCGAGCAGCACCGGGACCGCAAAGGTCACGCTGAGGTAGTCGGCGAAGCGCCGGCCGAGGCTGCGGCCGCTAACGACGCGGAAGATCTGGTTGAAGGCCTGCTCGATCGTGCCCAGCGTCAAGACCACGGTGACCAGCAGGGTGGCGGCGCCGACCGCGCCGAGCGTGCGCGCGTTAGCGCGCGCGACGAACGACAGCAGGCGATCGGTAATCTCGGGCGAGTGGGCGCCGACGAAGCGCTCAATCAGCGGACGGATAACCTCGGCCCCGCCCAGCCCCTTGAGCGCCGAGAGCGCGACCGCGAGGATCGGCACGATGGACAGTCCGGTAGTGTAGGTCAGCGCGGAGGCCCAGAGCAGGTCGTTGTTGCGCTGGAAGCCCTCGATGACGCGCTCGATCACGCCGGCGGTGCGCGAGCGTAGCGCGCGGGCCAGGCGTGAGTCGCGTGCCTGGGCGCGGGCGTAGAGTTCGCCAAGCAGGTCGTGCGGCGAGTCGCTCATCGGAGCCCCCCGGCCGGCGGCATGCGGCGTGTCTGGCCCTCGCGCACGTCGCGCCGGCATTGCCTTGCGGCGGCCGGGCAGTAAAAAGCCACCCCGGGGTCGCCGCAAGCGACAGCGCTAATTCGGGATATATCGGATGAGGCGGGGTGGGGGAAATCCACACTGCAAAGCTGCGGGGCGGGCGGCGCGCGCGCCGCCCGCCCCGCCACCCACTCCACCTCTGCCACCCATCTGGGCCGCGCGGGGCGCCTGCGCGGCCGTAGCTCAAAGGGCGGGGTATCTTCTAGTCTGCGAGGGTCTGGTTGTCCACCAGCAATTTCGCCGGCGTCGCCAGCGGACGCGCCGCTGCCGCGGACGGGCGTGCCGCGGCGGCTGCGGCGCGCCGCGCCGCTGCCGTGGGTTTGCCAAGCGGCGTCAGATTTAACTCGTGTGCGGATTGCTCGACCGCCAGCCAGGCAAGCCGCGCCGACTCGATCGCATCGGCGGCCACGAACAGCGCGCCCGCAATCGTCATCGCGGTGAGCGCCGCGGCGACCAGCGGCTGGCCGAGCGCGATGCCGAGCGCTGCTGCCACGGCCGCGGTCAGGAGGCCGGCGCGGCTCAGCCAGCTCAGCCGCACGCGCACGGCGACGTGATTACGCAGACGCGCGCCTTCATGTTCCTCGTCAGCGGTCTTGAAGCGCAGCCGGGTCCATGGGCCGGGCCGCGCTTCGAGGTCAAAATCGTTCCATCCGCTATCGGTAATGACTGCGGCGCCGGCGCGTGAGAGATGGCGCGCCAGGCGTTCGAGCAGCGCCTCGCGCGTGGTCCACGCCTCGTTCCAGTACGACAGACCCAGCGCGCGGGCGCGCAGCCGGAGCGAGGGGCGCTGGCGCGGCTGCGCTTCGCCGCCGGCGGCGCCGCCCGCGCCCAACCGCGTTTTCCATCGCGCCCACGTCCGCGCCATCGGGCCGCTCCAGGCGAGCGCCGCGACCAGCAGCCGCGCGCGCCACGTGTCATGGCACTGCTCCAGCGGCGCGCGCGCCGCGTAGTAGAGCGCCCATAACGGCCCCATGCCGAGCATCGCCAGCGCCGGCAACGCCGACAGTCCACCAAGCCACATCAGGGCCGCCGCCGCGCTCCAGAGCAGATGCCACTCCAGCGTCTGCGGCAGGAAATTGGCGATTCCGGGTGGCCGCTCCTTGATCGTCTGCCATCCTGCCGCCGCATGCGTCCATCCGATCCGTGGGCGTCCGGCGCCGGGCACGGTCGCCGCGAGGCCGGGGATGATGCCGCGCCATTTGATCTGGCCCAGCGCGTTGAAGCGCTCCGGATACTTGAGGTAAAGCATCGCCTCGGCCCGCCCGTATCCACGCTGTTGACCGTAATAGGCCCTTATCGTGTTGCGCCGGAAATGCCAGACGAAAGCGGAGGGGCAATAGCCCAGCCGGTAGCCCGCGTCGAGCAGGCGCCAGCACATGTCGACATCGTCGCCTGCGGCGGTGAACCGAGGATCGAAGCCGCCGAGCGCGACCAGGGCCGGCTTGCTGAACGCCATATTGCATCCGGCCAGATGCTCGGCGCGGTCGTCAGCGGTCAGCACATGGCAGGGCGCGCCGGGCGACGCCGCAACGCAGGCCTCGATGCGCCCCTCCTCGTGCGGAGCGTAATTGGGACCCCCGCAGCCGTCCAGACTATCCTCGACTATCGCCCGCACCATCAGGGTCAGCCAGTCGGGATCGACCACGCAATCGGAGTCGGTGTAGGCCACTATTTCGCCGTGCGCCGCATGCAATCCGACGTTGCGGGCCACGCTCAGCCCCTTGTTGGGCTGGCGGATAAGCCTGAACTGCGGGAACTCCATCGCGATCTCGGCGGTGCGATCGCGCGAGCCGTCGTCCACGATGACGACTTCGTAATTGGGGTACCGAAGCCGGGTGAGCGACTCCAGGCAGGCGCGCATCGTGCGCTCGGCGTTATAGGCGCAGATCACCACCGACACCATCGGGCGGCGCGCCGGCGCAGGCGGAACACTCCCGTTCAGCACCAGGAAAGGCGTTGCTTCGTCGGCGCGCAGCATCTTCAGGCCGAGCAGGCCCGAGGAGGCGGTGCCACGCTGGACCAGCGGCGCGATCACGCCGGCCGCGCCGACACCGAAGGCGGTCGCGACCAGTTCATCCTGATCCGCCGCCGCCATGGGAAACTCGATCACCACCGGACGCGCCATCGCCAGGTTGTGCAGCGCGACCACGAAGCGCGCCAGTTCAGCCGGCGCAAGCCCTTCCACCGAGGCATAGAGGAAGTCCTCGACCGGCATCGCTAGCGCGAGCGTCTGCGGGCGATGTCTTAGCGCAACCAGTGCGCGTGCGTCGCGCAGGCGAATCGCGCGTACGAGCCGCCGCAACCCGCGCTGCAGACGCGTCAAACCGAACTCCTTGAGCTGTGCGGAAGCGAGCGGGCAGTCAATCAGGTAGCCGATGAGCGCCGGATGGTTGCGCCAGGCGTTCGCAGCGTGGGAGACGCGGGAGAGTGCGCCGCGAATTGCATCGGCTCCCGTGAGCTCCGAGGGGTCGATCACCAACTCGATCAGCGCGCTCAGATCAGCCTGCGCGGCAAGGTCGAGCACTGGCTCACTCTGGGCTTCGCTGAGGACGAGCGCGGTGGTGTGGGCGTTGCGCAGAGCTTCGAGGCGGGCGCGCAGGTCGAGCTTTTGGCTCAGGTCAAGCGTCGCACCGACCTCGGGCAGGCGCATCGCCTTCAAAAAGAACTTCTGGCCGCAACGGGAAAAGAACTTGCCATGACAGAGGATCGCCGGAGGCGGGTTATTTTCTGGTCGCACGTTGGGGCTAGGGAGCCAAAGCTATGCCATCAAAAAATGCCCGTGGCGCCTTAGGTTTTTGCCTGATCGGCGGGCGTGGAGCCGAACGAATTGGGATGGCGGCTAACCCTTTTGCGACTTTGCACAATCAAAGACAGCCGTTTTGCGGCTTGCAAATCGGAGCCGGGGCTCCTAGAAGGCTTTTTTAGCCGGTGTTATAAGAAATCCTGGGAAATCGTCGTGGAGCAGCACCCCAAGGTCCATCGCCCGGCGCGCGTCACCGAGTCCACAGCCGGTTGTGCCAGCGTGCTCGACACCTGCGGGCAGAAAGCGAAGAAAGTCCGTCCGGGCCATGCGGCCAGGGCGGCGCGCCGCCCCAGCGACGCGCCCATCGAGGCGACCCCCGAGGAGCTGGACGCCATCCGCCGGCAGCTCGGCGCGATCGAGCATTCGCTGGCGACCCTGTTCGGCGACTGTTACGCGCGGGGGCCGCAAAGCGAAAGTTCGCGCCGCGCCGCCGCCGACATCGTCGAAGGCGACTTCGACGCGATCGTTGCGCAATGGACTGGCGCGATCCGCGGGATGTTCAATCCGCAGGCGATCCCGCAAAACGATCAAATTCCCGAGAACTGCACCAACGCGCTCATCCGCTTCATCGACAACCTGCGCGACCGCGACGACCTCGCCACTTACGTCTATCTGCGCCGCCACTGCCAGGAGGGGATGCTGTCGCGGGTCAAGCCGTCGGAGTTCAACGTCCTGCACATCGCGCTCAAGCAGATCATCCTCGAGCGGGTGCGCGCGACGCTCAAGGGGCGGCGGATGGAGCGGGTGCGCGACGCGGTGGTGGCGGCGATCGACGAGCGCCGGCTGATGGTCTCGCAGTTCTACATCGAGTCGCGCGAGCGCGCACTGCGGGTTTCCGAAGAGAAGTACCGCAACTCGATCGACCACGCCCCCGACCCGATGTACGAAATCGAGCCGCACACCTGGACTGTGCTCGGCGCCAACGCCGCCGCCGAGGAGCTCCATCGGATCGTTCCCGGACAGCAGGATACGCCGCTGGTCGGCCGTTCGCTGGCCGAGCTGGGGCCGCCGCCGGAGCGCCCGCACATCCTCAAGCACGTCGAGAAGGTGGTGCGCGAGGGCTCCGACCAGATCCTCGACTGGCCCCTGGCGGGCCGCTACTTCGACGTCAACTCGGCGCTGATCTCGTTCGGCAACCGCCAGTTCGTGCACATGATCCTGCACGACGTGACTCAGCGGCGCGAGATGCTCGACGAGCTGCTGCGCGCCGAGCGGCTGGCCGCCGCCGGCACCTTCGCCGCCGGGGTCGCGCACGAGGTCAACAATCCGCTCGCGTCGATTTCCTCGCTCGTGCAGTCGCTGCTCTCCGAGGAGTGCGACTCGGCGCGACGCACCACCCTGCACACCATCCTGGGCCAGATCACACGCATCTCGGGCACCCTCAAGGACCTGGTCAACTTCGCCCGCCCGGCGCCCGCCCAACGCACCCGGCTCGACCTCAACGGCCTGGTCACCGAGACCATCCGCCTGGTCGGGTACAACAACCGCTTCCACGGCATCAGCTTCGAGCCCCATCTGGCGGCGGACCTCAAGCCCGCCTTCGCCGACAGCAACGAGATCCAGCAGGTGCTGATTAACCTGCTCTTCAACGCTGCCGATGCGACCCATCGCGAGGGCGGCGCGATCCGCATCGTGACCGAAAACCTGCCCGCGCGCGACAACGGCGGGCCGATCAGGAAGGTCTCGATGCGCGTCGTGGACAACGGCATCGGCATCCCGCCTGAGCATCTCAATCGCGTCTTCGACCCCTTTTTCACCACCAAGCCGGCGGGCGCGGGCGTCGGACTGGGGCTGTCGCTCTGCCAGCGCATTATCCTGGCCAACCACGGCACCATCCGCATCGACAGCGAGCTGGGCAAGGGCACCGCTGTGACCATCTGTCTGCCGGTGTACGACGGCGATGCCGCGGCGGCCGCCGTCACAGCGCAATGAACGAGAGCGAGCCGCTCAAGCCCGAGGCCTACGCGGCCGAGCCGCGGCCGGCGCCGCAGCGCGGGCCCTGCCATGTCCTGGTGGTCGAGGACGAGGAACTGATGCGCTCGATCATCGCGCAGCTCCTGCGCAGCGAGGGCTACGTGGTGTTCGAGGCGCACGCCGCTGAGGTCGCGCTGGGCATCTTCGAGCGCGAGAAGATCGATTTGGTGATAATCGACGTCAACCTCGGCGGCGCGACCAACGGGCTGGGTCTCCTAAGCCGGGTGCGCGCGCTCGACTCCGAGGTGATGGGAGTCATCGTGACCGCCTACCCCAGCGTGGAGTCGGCGGTGCACGCCCTGCACGAGGGCGCCTACGATTACATCACCAAACCCTTCGCCAACGACCATCTCAAGGCGGTCGTGCGCAACGCGCTGGCGCAGAAGGCGCTGTTCCAGGAAAACCGCTTCCTGCGCCGCGAGCTGCGCGAGAAGTACCGCTTCGAAAACATCATCGGCAAAAGCGACGCGATCGAGCGGGTCTTTCGCGTGATGGAGAAAGTCGCACGCACCGATTCCAGCGTGCTCATCACCGGTGAGTCGGGCACCGGCAAGGAGCTGGTGGCGCGCGCGCTGCATTTCAGCTCCGAACGCGCCAACGCTCGGTTCTTGCCGATCAACTGCGGGGCGCTGCCCGAAAACCTGCTCGAGAGCGAGCTGTTCGGCTACAAGCGCGGCGCCTTCACCGGCGCGGCGCAGGACAAGGCGGGCCTGCTCAAGGCCGCCGACAAGGGCACCGTGCTGTTCGACGAGATCGGCGAGATGCCGCTCGCCCTGCAGGTCAAGCTCCTACGCGCGCTCCAGGAACGCGAATGCTATCCGCTGGGCTCCAACGATCCGGTCGGCTTCGACGTCCGCGTGATCTGCGCGACCAACCGCGACCTCGAGCGCGAGGTCAAGGAAGGGCGCTTTCGCGAGGAGCTGCTCTACCGCATCAACGTCATCACCATCAAGCTGCCCGCGCTGCGCGAGCGGCGCGACGATATCCCGCTGCTCGCCAATCACTTCCTGCGCAAGTACGAAAAGCAGCTCGGGCGCGCCGGGATGCGGTTTTCCAAGGGCGCGATGCGCACGCTCGTCAGCTACGCCTGGCCGGGCAACGTGCGCGAGCTGGAGAACACGGTCGAGCGCGCGGCGATTCTCGCCGAGACCGATGTTATCCACGCCCACGACCTGCCCGACAAACTCTCCGACAAATCGGTGGCGACGCCGGTCGGCGACGGTTCGGGGATGACGCTGGAGGAGCTCGAGCGCGAGCACATCCGCCGCGTCCTCACGCGCGTCCAGGGCGACAAGGTGCGCGCGGCGCAGGCGCTCGGCATCCATCTCTCCACCCTCTACCGCAAGGTCCAACGCTACCGGCTCGAAGGCGTGGGCGCGGCAGCGGCCGCCCCGGCCTCAGCCGCGCCGGGCGGCGCGGCTCCGGTGCGCGGGCAGGCGGGGTAGCAATCGAACAGGGCGCGCGATAAACTTTAGCGAGCGCGGAATCTGTTGAGCCGCGCGGAGAAAACCATGGACATTTTCGCTCCATCCCATCTGCTGATTCTGCTGGTCATCATTCTGATTATTTTCGGGCCGAGCAAACTCGGCGACGTGGGCGGCGCGCTGGGCAAGGCGATCAAGGACTTCAAACGCGCGATGAACGAACCCGACGCGCAGACGCCGCAGGCGCAGAAGAGCGCCGAGGCCAAGCCCCCCACTGAGGCCAACCCGGCTAAGCCCGCGTAGTCGCGTAACCAGGTCCCACCCGCGGCCGGTGGCCGACAGAACCTTCCCACCGCTGCAAGCCGGCGTAACCTGCAATCTGCTCTCCCTTTCGTCATCCTGAACGAAGTTTGCGAAGTGAAGGATCCCGCACCGGGCGCGCGCGGGGTCCTTTGCTGCGCTCAGGATGACAGGCAAGAGCCTGAGCGGGAGGAAAGACGGCGCGGCAGTCGACGCGCCCAGCGCTCTAGATGATTCTTCCCCACCTGCTGTCCCGCATACGATGCGTCCGAGACGTCGGGCAGAAAACGGCAATCCGTTCTGGCGCAGCCTTCCTCCGAGTCTAGTTGAGCGCGTGGAGCAGGAAGCCCGTGAGGTACTCGCCTTCGGCGTGGCCGAGCAACACCGGATGGTCGGGGCCGGGGCCGAGCCGCTCGAGCAAACGCATCCGGCGCCCGGCGCGCGTCTCGGCCATCCGCACCGCGCGCAGGAAATCCTCGCCGCGAAAGTGCGACGAGCAGCTGAACGTCATCATGAAGCCGCCCGGCGCGAGCGCGCCGAGCGCGAGCGCGTTCAATTCGAGGTAAAGATGGGCGGCGCGGGCGGCGTCGGCGCGGCTGCGCGCGAGCGGCGGCGGGTCGAGCGCGATCAGGTCGAAGCGCTCCGTGTTGTGCCTGAGGAACTCGCCGGCCTCGCCGAGGACGAAGCGCACGCCGTCGGCCGGATGGGCGTTCAGTTCCACATTGCGCCGCGCCCACCCAAGCGCCCGCGCCGACGTATCCACCGCGACCATCGCGCCCGGCGCGAGCGCGGACTTTGCGCAGGCGGCCAGCGCGGCGAGCGTGAAGCCGCCCGCGTAGCAGCAGAGGTCGAGCACACGCGCGCCGTCGCGCACCAGCGCGGCGAAGCGCGTGCGGTTTTCGCGCTGGTCGAGAAAGTAGCCGGTTTTCTGGCCATGCGCGAGGTCAACCTCAAGCCGCACGCCATTCTCGCGCACGACGATTTCCTCGATCCGCTCGCCGGCCAGAACGCCGACATGATCGGCGAGCCCTTCCTGCCTGCGCACGGCGCCTTGGCTGCGCTCGATGATCGCGCGCGGGCCGAGCATCCGGCCAAGCTCGGCGACAATCTCGCGGCGCATCAGTTCGGCGCCCGCGGTCAGCAACTGGACGACGGCGATGTCGCCATAGCGATCGACGACCACGCCCGAAAGTCCGTCGCCGTCGCCGTTGACCATGCGGTAGCAGTCGGTGTCCGGGCCGATCACGCGCTTGCGCAGCGCGCCTGCGCGCTCAAGCCGCCATCGCACGATTTCATCGGGGCCGGGTTCGTCGTCCAACGCGAGCATGCGCACCGCGATCGTCGTGGACGGATTGTAGTAGCCGTGGCCGATCGTTGCACCGTCGGCGTCGCTGACCCAGACCCGCGCGCCGGGCTCGATCGCGGCCGGCTCGACGCGCTCGATCGCCTGAGAGAAGATCCACGGATTTCCGCCGCGCACCGGGCCTTCGCGCCCGCGCCTGAGAATCACCCGCCCGGCGGCCATCGGCGCATCAGCCGGCGGGCCAGCTCGGCTCGCCCGCCCGCTCGAAGACTCCGCTGCGCCCGCCCGACTTGCGGATCAGGCGAATCGCGTCGATCGTCATCGCGCGGTCGATAGCCTTGGCCATGTCGTAGATGGTGAGCGCGGCAGCGCTGGCGGCGACCAGCGCTTCCATCTCGACACCGGTGCGCGCGGCGGTGGCCGCGCGCGCCTGAATCTGGAGTGCGGAGCGCGCGTGGTCGGGATGAAACTCGACCTCGACCACTTCGAGCGCAATCTGATGGCAAAGCGGAATCAGCTCGTGCGTGCGCTTGGCCGCCATGATTCCGGCCAGGCGCGCGGCGGCGAGCGCCTCGCCCTTCTTGAGCCGGCCGCCGACGATCGCCTCCAGCGTCTCGGGGTGCATCCGCACCGCGCCGCGCGCGATCGCCTCGCGCCGCGTGACCGGCTTCTCTCCCACGTCGACCATGCGCATGCGGCCGCGGCGGTCGAGATGGGTAAGCGCGGCGGCGGTAGAGGCCGCGCCGCGCGTTGAGCGCTTGCGAGTGGGCGGCTTGCGTGGCATCGGCGGCGACGGCTAAGAGCTTATGTTGACGCGATGCGTCGCGGCAATAAAGCTGGAGCTTGTCCGCGCAGTTGCCCGCGGCGCGCGCATTCTCGCAAAGGCGGTTGCTAAGCACGGTTCATGGCAGACAAAACCCATCGCCTCGTAATTCTCGGCTCCGGCCCCGCCGGACTCACCGCGGCGCTCTACAGCGCGCGCGCCAATCTCGCGCCGCTGCTGATCGAGGGCGCCGAGCCCGGCGGCCAACTCACGATCACGACCGAGGTCGAGAACTACCCGGGCTTCGAGCACGGTATCCAGGGCCCGGAGCTGATGAACATCTTCCGGCGTCAGGCCGCGCGCTTTGGCACCGAGTTCGTGATGGGCGAGGTGACAGCCGCCGATCTCGGCAAGCGGCCGTTCGTGCTCAACGTGGACGGCAAGTCCGTCCGCGCTGACGCGCTCATCGTCGCCACCGGCGCCTCCGCCAAGCTTCTGGGACTGGAGTCGGAAAAGCGCCTGATGGGCTACGGGGTCAGCGCATGCGCGACCTGCGACGGCGCCTTCTTCAAGGGCAAGGAGGCGGTGGTGGTGGGCGGCGGCGACACCGCGATGGAGGAGGCGACGTTTCTGACCCGCTTCTGTACCAAGGTGACGATCATCCATCGGCGCAGCCAGCTTCGCGCCTCCAAGATCATGCAGGAGCGCGCGTTCAAAAACCCGCGCATCGCGTTCATCTGGGATTCGGTCGTCGAGGAGGTCTTCGGCGAGCAGAAGACCGGCGTCAGCGGAGTGCGCTTGCGCAACCTCAAGACCGGCGCGACGAGCGACTTCCGCACCGACGCGCTCTTCGTCGCGATCGGCCACCAGCCCAATACCCGGGTCTTCGCCGGCCAGCTCGACATGGATGAGGCCGGCTATATCAAGGTGCGTGCGGGCTCGACCCATACCAGCGTCGAGGGCGTCTTCGCCGCGGGCGATGTCGCCGACCGCGTCTATCGGCAGGCGGTGACTGCGGCGGGCACCGGATGCATGGCGGCGCTCGACGCCGAGCGCTGGCTGGAGGCGCGCGAGGCGGGCTGAGCCGTCTGCGCATGGGGGGGGCGGCGAATTTCGCGTCGGCGGCGGGCGGGAGCCGCGTCGGATGAACCCGGGGCGCAGGTTTCTCGCCGCGCTGGCGGGGATTGTCGTGCTCACGCTCGGCGGCACTGCCGGCTACATGGCGATCGAGCGCATGACGCCGCTCGATGCCCTCTACATGACCGTCATCACGATCTCCACCGTCGGCTATCACGAGGTGAAGCCGCTCGACACCAGCGGCCGGCTGTTCACGATGGCGCTCATCATTACCGGAGTCGGCGCCGCCTTCTACCTCTTTGCCGCGATTACCCAGTTCGTAGTCGAGGGCCAGCTGCGCGAGTTTCTCGGGAGGGCCGCGATGAAGCACAGGATCGATCAGCTCGAAGGCCACATCGTGATCTGCGGCTACGGACGGATGGGCCGGGTGGTGGCCGAGGAGATGGCGGCGGCGGGACTGCCGATGGTGGTGATCGAGCGCGACGCGGTGCGCGAGGCTGAGCTGCGCGAGGCCGAGCTCCTTTACGTCATCGGGTCGGCGCTCGAAGACCGCGTGCTTGAACAGGCGGGTGTGCGCCGCGCGCGCGCGATCGCGGTGGCCACCGCCTCCGACGCCGACAACGTTTACATCACGCTGTCGGCGCGCACGATGAACCCGACGATCCGGATCCTCGCGCGCGGCGAGTCGGAAGCCGGACTACAGCATCTGCGGATGGCCGGGGCGGACGTGGTAATCTCGGCTTATCAGTGGGCCGGGATGCGGCTGGCGGCGAGCATCCTGCGCCCGTCGGTGGTCGATTTCCTCGAGCTGTCGATTCCAGGGCGCGGGGCCGAGATCGATCTCGAAGAGGTGCGGGTGGCGGCCGGCAGCACGCTCATCGGCCAGCCGATCTCGGCGGTCGAACGCAGCGCGCCGCGCCTGCGGATAATCGCGCTCAAACGCGGCAACGAGCCGACCGCGCTGATTCCCGATCCTGCCACCCGCATCGCGGCCGGCGATTTCCTTGTCGCCATCGGCGACCGCGAAACCCTGCGCCGGCTCGCCTGACGACGGCGAACCTTTGAATCGCGCGTTTCATCCTGCCACAGTTTGCGCCATGGACGAGGCAGGACCGGCGGGGGGCGTTGCCAAGGCGACCGGCGGGTTGAAGGTGCCAACGGGGGAATTGGCTTCCGCCCCGGCGCGGCGCTGGCGGCGGATCGACGTTCGGCTCGCTGAGATCATCATCTTTCTAGTTGCGGTGGTCGGCGCGGTCGCGCTCGGCCTCGGCATTACCGACTACTTCCGCGACCATCCCTACATCTGTGCCTACCTTGTCGCCTACGTGGGCTTCCGCCTGGCCGATGTCCTCGTGCGCGAGGACTTCGAGCCGCCGCCCGACACCGCGGGGCTGTCGGGCTCGATTCTGCGCCAGTTGCCGGTGTTGCTGGCGTTCGCGGCCGCGCCCTTCGAGCGCACCTATCTCTATGGTTCGGAGCCCGCGCACTGGGTGCAGGCGTTGGGATTCCTGCTCGAACTGCTGGGGCTTTGGCTTGCGCTCGGCGCGCGCATCCAGCTCGGCTTTTTCAGTTCGGCGCCCACTCCGGGCGCGCCCGCGACGCTGGTGCGCAACGGGCTCTACCGCTACGTCCGCCATCCAATCTACCTCGGCGAGTTCCTGGTCGTCTTCGCATGGAGCTTCGAATGCGGCGCGCCGATTGCCGCGCTCATCACGATCGTGGTGGGGGCACTGATGGGACGGCGGCGAATCGCCGTCGAGGAGGCGGAGATGCTGGCGCAGTTCGGCGAGGAGTACGCGCAGTATATGCGCGAGACCGACGCGTTCATTCCCAACGTCTGGTAGCGCGGCGGCGCCGGCTGGCGGCGTGGTATGCGATGGCCCGTCGGCGCGCCGCTTTCGGCCGCCGCGCGCGCCTATTTGAGCCGGCGGGCGACTTCGGTCGCGAAGTAGGTGAGGATCAGGTCGGCGCCCGCGCGCTTGATCGCCCCCAGCACCTCCATCACCGCGCGTTCCTCGTCGAGCCATCCGTTGAGCCCGGCCGCGCGCAGCATCGCGTATTCGCCCGAGACGTTGTAGGCCGCCAGCGGCACATGGAATTCGTGCTTGGCGCGGTAGATGAGGTCGAGATAGGCGAGCGCCGGCTTGACCATCACGATGTCGGCGCCCTCTTCGAGGTCGAGCGCGATCTCGCGCATCGCCTCGTCGCCGTTGGGCGGGTCCATCTGGTAGGAGCGGCGGTCGCCGAACTGCGGCGCCGACTCGGCGGCCTCGCGGAACGGCCCGTAGAAGGCCGAGGCGAACTTGGCCGAGTAGGCCATGATCGGCACGTGCGCGAAGCCGTTGTCGTCGAGCGTTTTGCGGATCGCGCCGACCCGCCCGTCCATCATGTCCGACGGCGCGACCATGTCGGCACCCGCGCGCGCGTGCGAGAGCGCCTCGCGCGAGAGCAGCTCGAGGGTGGCGTCGTTGTCGATGTCGTTGCCGACCACCATCCCGCAATGGCCGTGGTCGGTGTATTCGCACATGCAGACGTCAGTGACCACGGCCAGGCCGGGGACATGCTCCTTGATTTCGCGGATCGCGCGCTGGACCTCGCCCTGATCGTTCCACGCCTCGCTGCCGCGCGGGTCCTTGCGCTGCGGGATGCCGAACAGGATCACCGCGGGGACACCGGCACCATGGGTTTCGCGCGCCGCGCGCACCACTCGGTCCACCGACATCTGGGCGACGCCAGGCATCGCGCCGATCGGGCGGTTCACGTCGCGCCCGGGGCAGACGAAGAAGGGCTGAATGAAATCGTCGGGCGCAAGCCGCGTCTCGCGTACCATCCGGCGCAGGGTTTCGGTCCGTCGCAACCGGCGCGGACGATTGATCGGGAACGCCATCGTTGACGTGCACCCCCTCGGAGGGCTTCGCCGCCGATTATATTGATGGGGCGGCGCTATGCGAAGTCGGACCGGCGGTGTGCATCGCCGCCCGGTCCAAGGTTGCCATCGGTCTATCCAGCGCTCCGCGCCAGATAATCCCGCATTGCTTCGATGAGTGCGGGCACCGTGTAGCTCGGGGCTTCGACGACGACCTTAAGGCCGGCCTCGCGCGCGCTCGCGGCGGTGATCGGACCTATAACCGCCGCCGGCAGTCCGCGCGACGCCTCGCCGACCATCGCGCAGAAATTGGTCACCGTGCTCGAGCTGGTGAAGGCGACAAGGTCGATCGCCCCCGCTGCGGCAAGCGCACGCACGCGCTCGACCGGCGCTCGCGCGGGCGCGACTGTTTTGTAAACCGGGGCGACGATGACCTCTCGCGCTCCCGCCTCGCGCAGCATCGCGGGCAGGACCTCGCGCGCGACTTGAGCGCGGGGGATGAGAATACGCGCACCGCCGAGCCGTGCGCCGCCGATCGCGTCGAGGATCGCCTCGGCGCGATATTCGAGGGGCTGGGCCGCGACCGTCAGCGCACGGGCGGCGAGGCGTGCAGCGGTCGCGGGGCCGATCGCGGCGAGCTTCGCGCCTGCCATCGCGCGCACGTCAACCCCGCGCTCGCGCATCCGATCGACGAAGCGTTCCACGCCCGTCGCGCTGGTGAAGATCACCCAGTCGAAGGAGTCCAGGCGCGCAAGCGCCGCGTCGATTTCGGCGTAGCTGTCCGGCGCCACAGTCTCGATCGTCGGAAACTCGATCACCTCGGCGCCCATCGCGCGCAGCCCGTTTGCGAACGCGGAGGCGGCCGAACGCGCACGCGTGACCACGATTCGCCGGCCGAACAGCGGCATCCGCTCGAACCATCCGAGCCGTTTGCCCATCGCGGCGGTCTCGCCCACGACGACCACCGCCGGCGCGCCGACATTGGCTCGCTCGGCCTCGTCGGCGAGCGTGGCGAGCGTGGCGATGAGCGCGCGATGCGCCGCCACGCTCGCCCATTGCACGATTGCCGCCGGCGTCTCCGCCGCGAGTCCCGCCGCGGTCAAGCGCGCCAGCGTTTCACGCAGCCGCGCCCGTGCCATCAAGAGCACCAGCGTGCCGCCCTTGCGCGCCGCGGCGGCAAGCTCGTCGAGCGGGGCGCCGCCGCCGTCGGCGCGCTTGAGCCCGTCCAGATGCGCGGTCAGGAAGGCGACGAAGGAGCCGGCCCGGCGATGGGTCAACGGGATGCCGGCGAACGCGGGCGCCGCGATCGCCGAGGTCACGCCGGGCACGACTTCGAATTCGACGCCGGCTGCGCTCAACGCCTCGGCCTCCTCGCCGCCGCGGCCGAAGATGAAGGGGTCGCCGCCCTTGAGCCGCACGACGCGGCGACCGGCACGCGCGTGCTCGATCATCAGGCGGTTGAGCTCGGCCTGGTCGATATTGCCGGGCGCGCCGGCGCGCTTGCCCGCATAAATCAGCTCGGCGGCTTGGGGGGCCAGCAGAAGCAGCTCGGGGCTGACCAGCGAGTCGTGGATAACGACCTCGGCGCGGCGCAGGGTCCGTTCAGCGCGCAGCGTGATCAGGTCGGGCGCGCCGGGTCCTGCACCGACCAGGTAAACCTTTCCCGCCCGCTCAGCCATCGCCGAGCAGCTCGCGTCCGCCGCGCTCCAGCATCCGCCGCGCCAGCCGCGCGCCTGCCTCGGCGGCCCGCGCGGGCGACGCATCCGCTGCCCGCGCTTCGCTCAATTCGTCGGCCAGGTGGCGGGCGCCGTCGACGCTGAACACGAGCGCGCGCACGTTGAGGACGCCGTTATCGAGGCGGGCGCGCACGCCGACCGGCGAGACGCACGAGGCGCCGAGCGCGGCCAGAAAGCCGCGTTCGGCGCTGACTTCGCGCCGCGCGCGCGCATCATCGAGCCTGGCGAGCGCGGCGGCGAGCTCGGCCGAGCCGCCCAGCGGCTCGCCGGCGCGCGCCTCGACCGCGAGTGCGCCCTGCCCGCCAGCGGGGACGAAGTCGCGCTCGTCGAGCGGGAAGAGCGTGACGCCGGCGGGGCGCGCGCGCGCCAGCCGTGCCAGCCCCGCCATCGCAAGGATGATCGCGTCGAAGTCGCCCGCCACGAGGCGTCCCAGACGCGTATCGACGTTGCCGCGCAGCGCTCCGACGTCGAGGTCGGCGCGGATGCGCAGCGCCTCGAAGCGCCGGCGGGGGGACGAGGTACCCAGGCGCGCGCCGCGCGCGAGCGGGGCCAACGCTTGGGCGGCCGGCATCGCGTCGGCCGCCGGAATGCCGGGCGCGGGCTGCTGATGCGCGCCGCCGCCGGCGGCGCGCATCAGCAGCGCGTCGCGCGCATCGGCGCGCTCGGGCACCGCCGCGATCTCCATCCCCGGTGCGGCCACCGCCGGCAGATCCTTCATCGAGTGCACGGCCAGATCGATCCGGCGCTCCGCCAGCGCCTGCTCGAGCTCCTTGACGAAGAGCCCCTTGCCCCCGACCTGCGCCAGCGCGGCGCTGCCGAGCTTGTCGCCGCTGGTGCGGATTGGGACGATTTCGATCTCCACCGACGGCATCAGCGCGGCGAGCTCGCTGCGCACGAGCGCGGCCTGGGCGAGCGCGAGCGCGCTCGGGCGGGAACCGATGCGCAGCGTGGCCATCCCTGATCTCAGCGGCGTGCGCGGACGCCGCGCCGTTCACGATTTTTCGTCGTCGTCATCGAGGTCGAGCGCGGCGCCGGCGGGCGCGTCGAGCGCCAGCGCTCCGCCTGCCAGCTCGCCGCAGAGCAGCCGGCGCGCCACCTCGGCGGTGTAGGCCGGGTCGGGAACGCCGCCGCCAGCGCCGCGCAGGCCGCTCAGGATGCGATGGAGCAGCTTGTTGACGAGCGCGCGGGTGAGTGACTCGATGCGCGCGCGTTCGGCGGGCTCGAGCCCGGCCAGCCATGCGCGGTGGCGTCCGAGCTCGGCCTCGCGCAGTTGCTCGATACTCACGCGGATGTCCTTGATTGCGGGCACCAGCTCCAGGCCGCTCATCCAGCGCATGAAGGAGTCAAGCTCGGCGGCGACGATCGCCTCGGCCTTGTCGGCCTCGCGCGCCCGCTCATCGCGCGACTCCGCGACCACCGCGCCGAGATCGTCGATGTCGTAGAGGTAAACGTTCTCCAGCGCGTTAAGGCTCGCGTCGAAATTGCGCGGCACTCCAACGTCGATCAGGAACATCGGGCGGTAGCGCCGCTCGCGCAGGATCGCCTCCAGGTCGGCGGACTCAAGCACCGGACGAGCTGCGGCGAGCGAACCGATCACGATGTCGGCGAGCTTGAGGTAGGGTCGATGGTTTTCGAACGGAACCGCGGTACCGCCCAGCGAACGCGCCAGCGCCACCGCGTTATCAAACGTGCGGCTGGTCACCAGCAAAGTCTCGGCGCCGAGACCGCGCAACTGGCGCGCGGTCAGTTCGGCCATCTGCCCCGCGCCCATCAGCATCACGGTCTTGTCGGCCAGAGTGTCAAAGATCCGTCCCGCAAGGCGCGCGGCGGCGGAGCTGACCGACACCGAGCCGCGCCCGATGAACGTCGCCTTGCGCACGCGTTTGGCCACCGAGAAGGCGCGATGGAAGGCGCGATGGAGCACCAGGCCCACGCTGTGGGCTTCGGCCGCCTGCGCATAGGCGGTCTTGAGCTGGCCCAGGATCTGCGGCTCGCCGACCACCATCGAGTCAAGGCTCGCGCCGACGCGGAACAGATGGCGGGCGGCTTCGCGCCCCTCGAAGCGGTAAAGCGCGGGCCGGAACAATGCCGCATCCACATCGCGGTCGGCGGCGAGGAAGTCGGCCGCCTCGGCGCCCGCGCGCGCAGGCTCGGCGGAGACGCCGACGATCTCGACGCGGTTGCAGGTCGAGATCAGCGCGGCTTCGCTGAGCGCCGGCGCGCGCAGCTTGAGCCGGCCCAGGGCCGCAACGATCTCCTGGTCGGGATAGGCCAGCCGCTCGCGGACCGCGACCGGCGCGGTGCGATAGTTGACGCCGACGATGAGCAGCGCTTCGTCCATCGCCTAGCCGAAAGTGCCTCCATGCTTGCCGGGAAAGACCAGGCTTACGCCCAGGAACGATCCGAGCAGGACCGTGAAGACCGCCAACGTCAGCGCCGCCGCGCGCCGGCCGCGCCATCCCACCGTGATCCGCGATTCGAGCAGCGCCGCGTACAACAGCCACGTCAGCAGCGACCACGACTCCTGCGGCTCCCACGACCAGAAATGCCCCCAGGTCGCCTCAGCCCAGATCGCGCCGCTGACGATCGCCAGCGAGAGCATCACGAAGCCCCACTCCAGCAGGCGGTAGTTGATGCGGTCGAGCTTCTCGAGGCTCGGCACCGGCTGGCCCGCCGGCGCCAACGGGCGCTTCGCCTTCAGCCGCGATTCGTACACCAGGTAGGCGAGACTGACCCCGGCGGCGACCACGAACAGCGCGTCGCCGAGAAAGGCGAGCGTCACATGCACCGGCAGCCACGCGCTGCGCAGGCTCTGGGGGATTATCAGGCGCCCGGGACGCGTCAGGACGTACGCCGCGCCCGCGGCCAGCAGCACGCCGGGCGCGACGAAGGCGCCGAGCACCTGGATGCGCATGCGCACGATCAGCGCGAGGCTTACGATCGCCGTAAGCCAGGCCAGGAAGGACAGCGACTGCGCGAAGTTGGTGACCGGGATGTTGCCGGCCGCCAGGGCTCCCACCACCAGGTCGAGCGTATGGAACAGGACCGCCGCGCCGAGCAGCGGCACCGCCTGCTCCGACCATCGCGTGCGGTTCGTAACTCGCCCGCCCACGAATCCCGCGGCGCTCAGCGCGTAGCAGACCAGGGCAGGCGGCAACCAGATCGTCGTGTTCATCGCGGCGGTATGGATTCAGCGCGCGGCGCGCTCGTCGCGCCCGCGCCCGATGTTAAATAATGCCGGGTCGATGCCGAGTTCAACCGCCCCGAAGCCGACGCACTCGACGAGCAGCCGTTCGATCCGCTCCGATTCGCCGCGCGCGATACAGTTCGCGAGATCGGACTCGGCCAGCCGTTTGAGCTTGCGCGCGCGAAGTTGAGGATCAGGTTCACGCTCGCGCAGCAGGCGGCGCGCCGCGCGCATCAGCTCGAGCGCCGGCGCGTATTCGGGTCCGAAGCGTGATTCCAGCTCGGCGCGCAACCGGCGCGCCGTCGCGGGGCTGGCGCCCGAGGTCGAGACCGCTATTTGCAAGGCCCCGCGCCGCATCACCGCCGGCGAGATAAAGCTGCACGCCTCGGGCGCGTCGGCGACGTTGACCGGGATGCCGCGCCGATTTGCTTCCGCAACCACTGCGCCAGCGAGCGTGCGGTCGTCACTTGTTACATAGACCAGCGCGGCGCCGTCGAGGTCGCTAGCTTGAAAATCAGGGCCGCGATAGACCAAAGTGCCGGCCTTCGCCATCGCGGCAAGTGCCGGCGTGATCGCGGCGCCGACCAGTACGGCCTGCGCGTCAGTCTCCAGCAGGTCGCGCACCCTGCGTTCGGCCGCTGCGCCGCCGCCGACCACGACACATCGGCGGCCGTCGACTCTGAGGAATACGGGCAGATAGCGCATTGATCGCACGGCGATTGTATTACATGAACTTTCCCTGAGACAGGCCGCCTCGTCGGCGAATGGCGCCCGCGTGGTTGCGCCACACGCAGACGCGCGAGCGGAGCGGAGAGGAGAGAGGAACCATATGGCAGCGAGCGGCATGCGCGCGATCAATCAAACTCGTGGCACTGTGCTTTGCGCGCGCTTGGAGGACGCGGGCGGCGTTAGCGGCAAGAGCCGCGGATTGCTTGGCCGCGACGCGCTGGAGGCTGACGCGGGGATGCTGTTCGAGGCCGGGCGCTGGGAGCCGTTTATGTGGATGCACATGATGTTCATGCGTTTCGCGATCGACATCGTCTTCCTCGACCGGCGCGGCGTCGTGATCAAGATCAATCGTAATCTGCGGCCGTGGCGGTTCTCTTCTTTGGTCTGGGGCGCGCGCAGGGCGCTCGAACTGGCGGCCGGCGGGGTCGGGCGCAGCGGCACCGAGGTCGGAGATCAGGTCGTGATCGAACACGGCTGAGTGTGGCAGAGATTTCCGCTCAAAAATCGTTGTTTTGCAATCGATTTCGCCATTATTTCGCAAAAACCGCGGTTGCGCTGCAGCCATTTCGGCGGTTGCGAGAATGCAACTTTTGGTTACTCGTCGCGCTAAATGGCGACAGAAATCATCAGGGATAGGGTCAAAAAAATCGCTGGCATGGTTGGTGCTATCAGACAACGCCAAGTCTAGCCAAAAGCAGAAGCAGTTTAGTACTTGATAGCACGTTAAAATTAGTATAGAAGAATGATGCTGCGAGAGGCGATGCCATGAAGACAGTGACGCATCTCAAGGCCGGATTGGTTAGCCGAGCAGCGATAGAACCGATGCTGGAGCACTCCAGCTCGGATAAAAAGGAAAGCAAGGAGGAGAGTCGAATGGAGTTTCTGAACAGGTGGTACCTCAAGGCCCGCGAGCGCGTTGCCCGCTTCCAGCGCGGTCAGGACATGACCGAGTACGCGCTCATCGTGGCCGCCATCGCGATCGTCGTCTTTGCCGCCTACGAGATCATGGGCCAGAGCATCAGCACGCTTGCCAGCGGCGTCGACTCGA
>Ga0070741_10000046_pt1:0-2500 | contig 429565 bp, 334 predicted proteins | sample Coa_R1_4_FD_66440 | JGI IMG/M metagenome (GOLD analysis project Ga0070741, IMG submission 66440) | Surface soil microbial communities from Centralia Pennsylvania, which are recovering from an underground coalmine fire - Coalmine... | ecosystem: Environmental > Terrestrial > Soil >...
CATCGAGGTGCCAAACCCTGCCGTCGATGTGAACTCTTGGGCAGGATCAGCCTGTTATCCCCGGCGTACCTTTTATCCGTTGAGCGACGGCCCTTCCATACAGAACCGCCGGATCACTAACTCCTACTTTCGTACCTGCTCGACTTGTCTGTCTCGCAGTCAAGCTGGCTTATGCGTTTACACTCTGCGGCTGATTTCCAAACAGCCTGAGCCAACCTTCGAGCGCCTCCGTTACTCTTTGGGAGGCGACCGCCCCAGTCAAACTACCCGCCTGATAGTGTCCCTCCGCCGGATAACGGCGGTAGGTTAGAGTCCAGACAAACGAAGGATGGTATCTCACCGTTGGCTCCCCCGCCCCCAAAAGGGCGAGTTCAAAGCCTCCCATCTATCCTGCGCATCGTTTGCCCGAAATCACTGTCAAGTTGTAGTAAAGGTGCACGGGGTCTTTCCGTCTAAATGCGGGAAACCGGCATCTTCACCGGTACTACAAGTTCGCTGTGTCTCTCGTTAAGACAGCTCCCAGATCGTTACGCCATTCGTGCAGGTCGGAACTTACCCGACAAGGAATTTCGCTACCTTAGGACCGTTATAGTTACGGCCGCCATTCACTGGGGCTTCGATTCGCAGCTTCGCCTTGCGGCTGACCACTCCTCTTAACCTTCCAGCATTGGGCAGGCGTCAGCCCCCATACGTCGTCTTCACGACTTTGCGGAGACCTGTGTTTTTAGTAAACAGTCGCCTGGGACATTTCTCTGCGACCACCCGCAGGTGGCTACCCTTCTCCCGAAGTTACGGGTACATTTTGCCGAGTTCCTGAACGAGAGTTCTCACAAGCGCCTTAGGATTCTCGCCCCACCTACCTGTGTCGGTTTGCGGTACGGTCAGATCACAGTTGAAGCCGCCCGAGGATTTTCCTGGCAACTGGGGTCAGTGACTTTTTTCGGATTTGACTCCTACTTTCGTCCCACGCTTTACCCTTAATGTCACCCGGATTTACCAAAGTGACGGGCTATACGCGTTCAACCGGATATCCATCACCGGTCTCACCTACCCTATTGCGTCCCCCCACGGCACTGCTACTGGTTCCGGAATTTTAACCGGACTTCCATCGACTACGCCTTTCGGCCTCGCCTTAGGTACCGACTTACCCTGAGCAGATTAACTTTACTCAGGAAACCTTAGGTTTACGGCGCGCGGGGTTCTCGCCCGCGTTATCGCTACTTATGCCGACAGAGTCGTTTCCGATCGCTCCAACGGTCCTTTCGGTCCCGCTTCACAGCTACGGAATGCTCGCCTACCAACTTGAGACCTCAGATCTACGATCTCGAAACGGAGATTGCGATCTACTCAGAGGTTAACTTCTCTGAAGACGGCGATCTTGTTTCGTTCTCTCTCTCAATCAATTTCGAATTTGAATTTCGAGACTTGAAATCGCAGAGTTGAGATCTCAAATTCCGAAGCTTCGGTATGTAGTTTAAGCCCCGTTATATTGTCGGCGCAGGGCTGCTTGACCAGTGAGCTATTACGCTTTCTTTAAAGGATGGCTGCTTCTAAGCCAACCTCCTGGCTGTCAGTGCTTCCCTACTTCCTTTTCCACTTAACTACAATTTTGGGACCTTAGCTGTCGGTCTGGACTGTTTTCCTCTCGACTACGGATCTTAGCACTCGCAGTCTGACTCCCGGATATTCGTTAACGGCATTCGGAGTTTGATTGGGTTCAGTAACCTTGTGAGGCCCCTAGCCCATTCAGTGCTCTACCACCGCGACGATTCATCCGAGGCTAGCCCTAAAGCTATTTCGGCGAGAACGAGCTATCACGAAATTTGATTAGCCTTTCACCCCTAAGCACAGGTCATCCAAATGGTTTTCAACCCAAACTGGTTCGGTCCTCCACGTGGTGTTACCCACGCTTCAACCTGCCCATGCCTAGATCATCTCGCTTCACGTCCGAATACCACAGACTAAACGCCTTATTAGGACTCGCTTTCGCTTCGGCTCACTTATCGTTTAACCTTGCCTGTGACATTCACTAGCCGGCTCATTATGCAAAAGGCACGCGGTCAGTCAGGACGAACCTCGACCTCCCACTGCTTGTAAGCACACGGTTTCAGGTACTATTTCACTCCCCTCACCGGGGTTCTTTTCACCTTTCCCTCACGGTACTGGTTCACTATCGGTCACTTCGGAGTATTTAGCCTTACCGGATGGGCCCGGCAAATTCATGCAGGATTCCTCGTGTCCCGCATTACTCGGGTGCCAAAGCATAACGGAGAGTTCAAATTTTCGCGTACGCGGCTATCACGCCCTATGGCCAGACTTTCCAGACTGTTCCGCTAACCTGAACTTTTGTAACTCCTAACTTCGGTCCCACGACCCCGACAGAGCATGCCCTGTCGGTTTAGGCTGTTCCGCGTTCGCTCGCCGCTACTGACGGAATCACTGATTTGTTTTCTCTTCCTCGGGGTACTGAGATGGTTCACTTCCCCCGGTTCGCCCTACC